>Ga0187894_10000003_pt1 | contig 711471 bp, 685 predicted proteins | sample GBC1701081metaG_FD_136650 | JGI IMG/M metagenome (GOLD analysis project Ga0187894, IMG submission 136650) | White microbial mat communities from a lava cave in the Kipuka Kanohina Cave System on the Island of Hawaii, USA - GBC170108-1 metaG ... | reverse complement strand
GCGGCTCGCTGCGCGCTCCGCTGCGCTGCGCTTGCGGGCCTCGCTCGGGACGGCCCTCGCTCGGCTGTGTCCGACTTACTTCGCTCGCCTGCGGCTCGCTGCGCGCTCCGCTGCGCTGCGCTTACGGGCCTCGCTCGGGACGGCCCTCGCTCGGCCGTCTTCGTGGCCACGGCGTTGCGGATGGAAGAGTGACTCGAGCGCGAAGACGAGCTCTTACGTCACAAAACAGAGGAACGAGCGTCTTCTGCAGTGACTCGATGCAGCGCGCGGCTGCCACCGGCGTGCTCCCGAGATGGGTCCGCGTACTCGCGGGGGCCCCACGAGGGCGCGCCGGTGGCGACCGCGCGCGGACCACGACGTCATCCGGGAGATGCAGCATCGGCTGTCGGCGGGATGCCGACGACTGCGGCCGAGCGAGGGCCGTCCCGAGCGAGGCCTGCAAGCGAAGCGCGCAGCGAGCCTCAGGCGAGCGAAGTTAGTCGGTGGGGGCGCGCCGCGAGTCCGCCGAGCAAGCGACGCGAGGAGGCGCCCGCCTACAGCCGGCGGTGAGTCACCGAGCCGAGTGACTCAGGCCGGAGCCGCCGCCGGCTGACCAGCCGACCGCTCCTGTCTCTCCTCGAACGCCCGATGCAGCCCCACGACCTCGTCGAGACAGCGCAGCAACCGGCCGTAGATCCGCAGGCGCAGCGCCTCGAGCACCGCGTAGCCGAGCAACGCGCAGATGGTCGAGATCAGAGCGAGGCCGAGCGCACCGAGCTCGAGCGGCGTGCCCGCGATGTGCTTCGACACCATCAACACGAGCATGCCGACCGCGTTGCCGGTGAGCCCGACGGGCGGCAGCAGGTTCGCGTACATGCCGATCGGGCGCGCGTAGTTCGACTCGTATTCGTGCACGACGAACTGCTTCGTGGCGTCGACGACGAAGTCCGCGGACACCTCGCGCGCTTCCTTCGAACGCAGTGACTTGGTCAGCACGCGCAGCATGAGCAGCGCGAGGGAGTCACCGGGATCCTTCGGGCCGTACTGCAGCACCTTCTCGAGCGCCGCCCGCGAGTAGTATCTCGTGGCGCGGCGGGCTTGGAAGGCCAGCGCGAGGCCGCGCCAGAACGGGATGCAGATGGCCATGAGCGACAGGACGCTCAGGATCGTGACCATCGTGACCTGACTCGAGGGAAGTGCCATCGGAGAATTCCTTCGCGAGTGCGGGGAGCGGAGTCGGAGCTAGACGCCGTCGCGCAAGAGCTTGATCGCCTTGCCCAGCGGGCTCTCGGAGCCCAGCGGGTAGTGCACGAGCATGTCGTCGCGGCCTTTGTAGCGGGCAGTGACTTCGTCGATCGTCTTCTTGGCGCGCGTGGTCTCGTTCAAGCGGATCAGCACGTCGGCCTTCGCCAGGCGCAGGTCCGCGTCCAGACCCCAGAGCTCGGGATGGCGGCTCTGCCACTCACCGTCGAGCAGCGGGTCGAGGTGCATCTCCATGTACGAGCCGATGAACAGCGCGAGCGCGTTGGTCGTCGTGCGGTCGCCGCGCTCCTCCGCGTCGCGCAGCGACGTGCGGAAGTGCACCAGGTCCTTGTACATGCGCTGCATGTTCTCGCGGCGCTGGTCGAGCGTCGGGCCGCCCGTGGGCGAGGCCTCTTCCGCCGACTTCTCGGTCTTGGCGAAGTCCTTCGACAAATAGGTCTTCGAGCCGCAGCCCAGAGTGACTGCCAGCGCGGCGGCCAGCGCGAGTCGCAGGAGTGAGTCGTTCATCACCGCTTCCCCTTGGCTTCGGCCGCCGAGCGCAGCTCGTGATACATGCGCCGCAGCAGCGTGTGGACGGGGTGATCGCGGCGCAGGCGCAGCTCTTCGGCCAGGCCGTCCGTCGCGAGTGTCTCCTTGTAGAGCGGCAGCGCCCGCGTGCGCGCGCTGATCTGCTGGTCGAGCCGCACCACCTGCGCCTTCGCGTCCACCAGCGCCTGCGCGACGTCGGCCAGGTCGCCCGTGCCCACGGCTTCCGCGTCGTCCGCCGCGGCGGGTGACTCGGACTTGCCGCCCTTGCGCAGCTCGTCGCGCTTGCGAGTGAGTCGCTCGACTTCGCGCGCGGCTTGGGCGCGCTTGCCGGACAGGTTCGAGAGCTCGCTCTCTAGATCGGGAATGCGTGTGCTCTCGGCGAAGCCCATGTAGAGCACGACCTCGCTGTCGGCGAGCGCACGGCGCACGCGCGCGATGCGGTCGGCGTCCTGCTCCTTCTGATCGATCCACGATTGGATCGCGCGCGAGCGAATCACGTGCTCGGCGATCGGCCGCACGAGCGCGGCGTACTCACTCTGCCGGCCGTGGCGCCCGAGCGCCGCGGTGATCGCGGGCCACAACGTGCGGTCGAACGGAAACAGCATCAGCGCGGCGCGATACCGCTCCGTGCCGATCTTCACCTCGCCGGGTGTCGGCTGCTGCGCGTAGGACAACAGCGCGCCGCCCACGCCCTTCGCCGCTTCGAACGCCGAGAAGTACGCCGAGTCGGGGAGTGACTCCTTGCCGTCCTCGGTCGCGTACTGGTGGAAGAAGGTGAGATAGCGGCCGTACACGCGCGCGCCGTTGCGCGCCATCTCGTCCGCGCGCGCCGGCTCCTTCACGCTGCGCGACAGGTAGTAGTCGCCGACGTTCAGGCTCGTCTCCTGGATTTCCTCCCAGAGGCGCTGCATGGCGTCGAGATACTGCTCGCGCGTGGCGTTCTGGTAGCCGAGCCCCTTCCAGTTGCTGGCCATCGAGCCGCGCAGCGTGGCGTACACGCCGATCGCGCCCTCGATCGAGAAGGGCATGTCGAGCTCGGCGTCGACGCCGAGTCTCTGGCGCGCGGCGTACAGCTCACCGATCTCGCGCAGCACGCGCGTGTACACGGCGCACTGACCGCTCACGGTGCTCGCGCGCTTGAACGCGACTTCGTACGAGCCGGTCGCGGTGCGCATGGCGCGGAGTGTCTCGGGCGCGAGGCCGCTCTTCGCGAGCAGGCCGCGCGCGGTCTCGTGGTGCCGCGACGCCTCCATGAGCGCGAGCGTGAAGGTCAGGCTGCCCTCGTCGGACTCCGGCCCGTTCAACCGCTCGACGACGCGCTCGAGATACGCGCGCGACGACGCGGCCGCGGGAATCACTTCCGGATACGCGCCGACGCGGCTGTCGTACAGCATGCGCACGATCGAGCCGAGCGGGTCGAGCTCGTGGTCGAGGCCCTTCTCCTGCGTGCGCAGCACGATCATGCGCGCGACGTTCTCGTACACGTACGGCAGCGCCGCGACGAAGCCCGAGTTCGGCGAGTCACTGAGCGACAGCGTGTCGAGCGTCGCGTAAGTCGCCTCGATCGGCACGACGACCGTCAGCCAGATGTCGTAGACCTCGGTCACGAAGTCGCCGGCGTTGCCGCGCTCCAGCGCGCGGTGCGCCAGGATGTAGTGGTACCAGTAGCTGTTCTCGTGCCGGTCGAGCCGGTGCTTCAGCTCGCGGATGGTCTTGGCGCTCTGCTCGAGTGAGTCGAGCGAGCCGTTCTGCAGATACAGAAGCAGATACGCGATCGCCTTGCGGCGCGTCTGGTTCTCGGCGTCGTTGCCCTCGAGCTCGATCGGGGCCAACGTGCCGAAGTAGTCGTTCACGTAGCGCTCGAGCGAGATGCCCGCCTCGTCGCCGTAGCTCTTCAGCCGGTCGGCGAGTGACTTGGAATCGGCCGAGGAGTACACGTAGGCGTAGTCGAGATAGCCCGACCACACCTGTGACTCAGTCCCGGCGCCCGCCGTTCTCGCCAAGAGCGCGAGCGCGAGGCCCACGCCGATGGCGGTGCGAGTCATTCTGTTCATCGGCCCCCTCCGCGAAGACACGACAGCGCGTACGACAGCTCTGCGCAGCGATCGCCTTCCGCGCGGCCCGGCGCGCGTTCGATCCACATCAGGAATGCGTTCAGGTTCTTGGTTTCTACGAAGCGGTAGTGTCCGGCCGAGCTCGAACACTCCTCACGATTCCGAACGGCTGCGAGGACCTTTTGCTTGAGATCGTCTTCGAGCCGATCGGTTCGACAGGCGGCGAGTGACCCGAGTGGCACGCCGCGCAGCCTCGCGTTCGGCTGACTGCGCCCCGCTTCCTGGCGTGGAGCCTCGACGCCGGGACGGTCGACCTTGCCACGCGCGCCCGTTGCCGCCGCGTAGTCGCGCGACGAGGCCGTGTTCGAGACACCCGGCATCGCCACGCCCTTCGGCTGAGCGCGGTAAGTGACTGGCGCGGTCACTGGGGTCGGCGCCGCGCTGCGCGAGTAACTCGGCGCGGCGGAGTCGGCGGAAGTGTCCGCTGACGGCGCGGCGGGAATCACGGGCCGCAGGCCCGCGGGCGCCTTGCGCACGATCGTCTTCGGCGCGGCGGGCACGCCGGGCGGGAGACTCGCCTGGCGGGAGGGCAGCTCGGGCGGCGCGCTCGACGGCGCGCGCACGGCGTCGATCGAGACCTTCGGCGCCGCGGCCTTCGGCTTGGGCGCCTCGGCGATCGCCACCGGCTTCCACGCGGGCGCGGACTCCGCGACCTCGGGCTCCGGCATGGGAATCGGCTTCACCGGCTCGACCTTCGGCGGCGGCCGGCGCGCGGGCGGCGGCGGCTCGGCCTTGGGCTTCGGAGGCGGCGGCGTGATCGGCGCGGACTTCCACATCGGCGCCGGCTCCGGCTCGATTCGCACGGCCTCGGGCTTCGGCTTGGGCGCAGGCTTCTCGCGCCGCTTCGGCGGGTCGGGCTTCTTCACGAGCTTCGGCTTCGGAGGCGGCTCGGCCTTCGCGACCACCACCGGCTCGGGCTCGGGCTCGGGCGGCGGCGGCTCGCGCGGCGGCGGCTCGGGGATGTCCTGCAGCTGCACGATCTGGATCTCGCTCGGCGGCTCCTCGGGCGGCTGGATCGCACGTATGAGCGCGAACACGGCGAGCCCGCCGACCAGCACCGTCGCCGCGCCGCTCGACGCGTTCGGCAACAGCGGCGGCGTCGAGTGATAGCGGGTGTGCTGTGACTCGATGCAGAGACGGCCGGCGCCCCAGCCGTAGCGGCGGCGAATTGCGCTGGTAGTCACTGGTCGGTCGCGACTCGCTCGATCGTCGCGCGCCGATTGCTCGGCCAGAGGTCTTCGATCACGCCGACGGCGAGCAACAGGTCCTCGCTTCGTGAGTCGGCGTGCGGCGCCAACAGCGGCCGCTCCATGCCCGCGGTGTGCAGGCGAGTGAGTCGCGGCCGCAGCTCCGCCTTCGACACGCGCGCCGGCTCCGCACCGGGCGCGACCACCTCGAACGGCAGCTGCCCGTCGCCGGTGGGGTACACGCGCAGCTGCAGGCCCGAGTAACTCTCGGCCATCGGCTGCGCGCCCGAGTCGGAGCCGATCTTCGGCACCACGATCTCGCCCAGGTCGATGCTCTTCGCCGAGTCAGGAGTGCCCAGCTGAGTCATCGCGAGCAGGATCAGGAACGCCAGATCGACGAACGAGAAGAGCCACGCGGGAGTGTCTGAATGCGAGGCGGCCACGGGTCTCTACATCGACCGCTTGCACTAAGAACCCGAGTGATTCGGATCACAAGAGTCTTCCCGAGCAGTCAGTTGCCACGAGGACGGCCGAGCGAGGGCCGCCCGAGCGGCCTGCAAGCGCCATTGGCGCGCGCAGCGAGGCGCAGCCGAGCGAAGTTAGCTCAGGAGCGTCTCCGTCCACCGCGAGAGCCGCGGCGTCTGCCTCGGGAGCGGCGCCTGTGGCCTCGCTCGCCGGGTTCGGCGGGGACTTGCGCGGGGGCTGCTTGCGCGTGCGCCGGCAAGTGAGTCGCGGGGCGGTTGTCGTCGGGCGGGACGCGTGACTCGGCTTCGCGGAGGACGCGGAGTAACTCCTCGCCGAAGTGGTCCGCCCACCAGGGCTTCACGGGTCCGAGCGCGCGCAGCTCGTCGAGCGACTGGGGCTGCGCACCGGCGACTTCCTCGAGTGACGCGTTCGGGCAGAACACGCCCGGATCCAGGCCCAGCTCGCGGGCGCGCACGGCGCGCCAGCGCTTCAGCTCCTCGAGGCGCGCTTCGCCGCGGCGGTCCAGGCGGCGGCGGCCGTTCTGCGCGGCCTTGCGCTCGAGCGGCGGATGCTCGGGCCCTTCCACGCCGCGCAGCACGGCGTCGACCAGCTCCTGGCCGAGCCGCCGCAGCACCAGGTCGGTGATTCCGCGCCGCTTGGCGAGCGCGCGGCGAGACAGCGGCGGGTTCTGCGCCAGGTCGAGCAAGGTGCCGTTTCCCATCACCTTGAACGGCGGCCGGTCACCTTCGCGCGCGCGCTTGTCGCGCAACAGGAACAGCTCGCGCAGCACCGCGAGCCCGCGCGGCGACAGCTTGCGCGCGCCCTTGATGCGCAGATACCCCTGCTGGTCGAACTCGCGCTCGGGCCACTCACGCCGCTCGAGCGAGCCGAACTCGGCTTGCGCCCAAGTGAGTCGCCCGAGTGACTCGAGCTCGCGTTCGAGTATCTGCGACAGCTCGCCCAGATACCGCACGTCGGCGGCCGCGTACTCGATCTGCACGTCCTTCAGCGGACGGCGCGACCAGTCGGTGCGCTGCTGGTCCTTCGAGAGACGCACGTCGAAGTGTCTCTCGACCAGCGCGCCGTAGCCGACCGCCGGGTAACCGAGCAGCTGCGCCGAGATCATCGTGTCGAACAGGTTCCGCACGCGCAGGCCCGAGTGTCTGTTCAGCACGAACAAGTCGTACTCGGCCGCGTGAAACACTTTGCGGATCGCCGGATTGGCGAACACCGGCGCCAGCGCGTCGAACGCGCGCTCGGGCAGCGCGAGCGGGTCGATCAGGAAAGTCCCGAACGACGCGCTGAGCTGCACCAGGCACAGCTTGTCGAAGTAGTGGAAGAAGGAGTCCGCCTCGGTATCGAGCGCGATCACCTTCTCCAGGGCCAGCTTCGCGGCGAGCTCTTCGACCCCTGCGACCGTTTCGATGAACGGGTACTCGGCCATGAGCCGTTCCCTGGGACTCCTTGCGGGGGATCGACCGTCCAAAACCGCGCGTGAGAGGCGATCGGAGGGAAGTCCCGCTACCCAGGCGCGCGCGCGATTCTAACCGGAGCGGCGAGCCGAGCCAGTCCCGGCAGGGGATTTTCGCAGCAGCTCGACGAGCTGATCCTCGAGTCGCTCGTGCGCCGCGAAGCTCTCGAGAAAGGCGCCGAACACCGCGCGCGCCGCGTCGGCGTGTCCGAGCGCGAGGTGCGCGCCGATCTGCTCCAGGTCGCGGCGCATGCCGATGTGCGCCACGCGCAGACTCTTGATCGGCCCACCCGCGGACGGCGCGGTCTTCTCCGCCAGCGGGAAGGACACGTCCTCTTCGTGAGCCATGTGCTTCTGCAGAAGCTCGTGGTACTCGGCGAAGTGTCTCCGCGCGGGCTCGAGCTCGCCCGCCGCGAGCGCCTTCGCGGTGAGCTGCGCCAGGTGATCGACTTCGTCCGCGTTCTCGCGCCAGCTCGCGAGGTCGGGCGGCGCCTTGCGCGCGGGCGCCTTGCGTGCGGCCTTCTTTCGCGGACCGGAGGCCATGTGGCGCCGATCTTAGCCGATGGCGAAGCTTCCCCGCCGATGCGTCGGGTCGTCTCTCTCGCCTGCGCGCTCGGCCTGGTGCTGGCGTGCGTGCGGCCGTACACCATGACCGCGGTGGTAACCACGGCGCTCGACTGGCGCGAGTGCGGTGGCGCGTTTCTCTGTGCGGATCTGGCGGTGCCCGTCGATCACGACGAGCCGGACGGGCCGAGTCTCTCGCTCCGCGTCGTGCGCCTGCCGGCGACGGCGCGCGACCTGCGGCTCGGCGTGCTGGTCGTGAACCCCGGCGGGCCGGGTGTCTCGGCCGTCGCGTATCTGCGCGCGAGCTGGCCGCGCTTCGGTGACTCGGTACGCGAGCGCTTCGATCTCGTCGCGTTCGACACGCGCGGCACTGGCGGCAGCACGCCCCTCGACTGTCATGACGCGTTCGACTCACTCATGGCTCAGGATCCCGCGCCGGCCGACGACGCCGCATGGCAGGGCGCAGTGACTGCCAGCCGCGCGTTCGCCGAGGAGTGCGCGCGCAAGCACGGCGGCTTGTTGCCCTTCATGGGCACCGCCGACAGCGCGCGCGATCTGGACCAGCTGCGCGCGGCGCTGCTCGAGGAGCGCATTTCGTATCTCGGTTACTCGTACGGCACGGCGCTGGGCGCGGTGTACGCGAGTCTCTTCCCCGAGCGCGTGCGCGCGTTGGTGCTCGACGGCGCGATCGACCCCAGCTTCGAGCTCCTGCGCTTCACGCGCGAGCAGTCGATCGCGGTCGAGGACGCGCTCACGGCCTACGATACGGAGGCCAGGAAGAAAGGCTGGCACGGCCGCGAGTCACTCGACGAGGTCTACCGCGCGGCGCCGCGCAAGAGCACGGTGCTGTACGGAGCGGCCGAGGGGCTCTCGTCGCCGCCCGAGGGCTGGCAGGACCTGGCCGACGCGCTCGCTCGCGCGCGCGAGGGTGACTGGCGCGCGTTCGAGTCGCTGGCGCACCGCTACTTCGGCGAGCGCGGCGACGGCACGCGCGATCTCTCGGTCGAGGCGCAGCTCGCGACCTTGTGCGCGGACCTGCACCGGCTGCGCTCGGCCGAGGCGTACCGCGCGGCGCTGCCCGAGCAGGCCGCCGCGTCGCCGCACTTCGGGGCGGGGAACCTTCTGTCTCATCTGCCGTGCGCGTTCTGGCCCGAGCCGGAGTCGGGGCCGCTCGAGCTCCCGGACTCGGTCGAGCTCGCGCCCGCGCTGGTGCTCGCGAACAGCGGTGACCCACTCACTCCGCACCTGTGGGGCGAGCGACTGACTCGACGCTTCCCGTCGGCCACGCGGGTGGACGTCGAGAGCCGCGGTCACACGGCGTTCGGACGCGGCGACCCGTGCATCGACGGCCTGGTGGAAAAGTATCTCCTGGCGCCGGCGCCGCCGGCGCGGAGTCACTGCCCTAGCTCAGCGCCGTGACCATCTGCGCGGCGATCATGCCGAACACGATGCCGGGTGAGAGATACAGCGCGAGCAGCGCGAGCCGCGTCCCCATGCTCTGCTCGACGTGCACCATGAGATAGATCGGGGTCGAGATCCCGATCAAGAAGTTCGCGATGCCCCAGCCGATGTGGCCGTTCGTCAGCGCGTGCACGATGAGGGACAGCTGAATCACCACGTTCGCGAGCAGGGCGATGCCGCCGACGATGATCCACGTCATGCCCCAAGTCTTCCACCACGCGGCGAACTGCTCCTGCTGCTTCACGGTGAGATCCTGGCCCGACATGTTCCGCATGCCGTCCTGGAAGGCGATCTCGCTCGCGTCGGCCTCTTCGCCATCGCCGCTCGGATCGCCGAGCTGCGCCGGCATCTCGCGTGTCTCGATGTTCGGCCGGTACTTCTCGGGGATGTCGTACAGGTTGTCGGTGAAGTGGACGTGACCGCTCGCGTCCTTCCACTTGTACGCTTGTGCGCGTACCTCCGCAGCGACGAACCCGAGACCGACTGCGAGCGCGATCACCAGGGCCCAGCGAGATACGCGGTGGTTCATGGCGCGTGTATCGACCCGCCAGAATCGGGTCCTGAGCGCGGGTAGGGTGCCCGCGCGAATCCGTTAGATTGGCGCCATGCGCTGGTCACACATGTTCATTCCGACGCTTCGCGACGATCCCGCCGACGCCGAAGCCACGAGTCATCGGCTGATGTTGCGCGCCGGGCTGATTCGTCAGCTGGGCGCGGGGATCTACTCGAAGCTTCCGCTCGCTGAGAGAGTCGCGCGGAAGGTCGAAGCGATCGTGCGCGAGGAGATGACTCGCATAGGCGGCCAGGAGTTCCGGCTGCCGATGCTCCATCCCGCGGAGCCCTGGAAAGAGAGTGGGCGCTGGACGTCCGTGAAGGACGAGCTCTTCCGCCTGCGCGACCGCAAGCAGGGAGACATGGCGCTGGCGATGACGGCGGAGGAGGTCTTCACCACGATCGCGCGCGACGAGCTGCGCAGCTACCGCCAGCTGCCGCAGATCTGGTACCAGATCGGCGACAAGTTCCGCGACGAGCCGCGCCCGAAGTCCGGTGTCTTGCGCGGGCGCGAGTTCACCATGAAGGACAGTTACTCGTTCGACGTGGACTGGGCGGGACTCGACGTCTCGTTCGACAAACACGCGGACGCGTATCGGCGCATCTTCTCGCGCTGCGGGGTCGAGACGATTCCCGTCGAGGCGTCGTCGGGCTCGATGGGCGGGAGTCACTCCGTCGAGTTCATGGCCGTGTGCGACGCGGGCGAGGACTGGATCGTGGTCTGCCCGGGCTGCGGCTACGCGGCGAACCTGGAGAAGGCGAAGTCGGTCGCGCCGCCAGTCACCGATCCGCCCGCCGCCGGGCCGGTCGAGAAGTTCGCGACACCCGGCGTGCGCACGATCGAGGACCTGGTCCGCTTCCAGGGCGGCGCGCCCGCGGAGCGCCAGATCAAGACACTCGTGTACGTCGTGGACGAGTCACCCGTGCTGTTCCTCTTGCGCGGCGACCACGAGCTGAACGAGGTGAAGCTCGCCGAGCTGCTCGGCGCGGCCGCGGTGTCTCGCCCCGCCCACTCCGAGGAGTGCCGCACGGCGCTGGGTGCCCTGCCCGGCAGCCTGGGCGCGGTGGGAGTCACTGGCCTGCGCATCTACGCCGACGAGGCGCTGCGCGGCCGGCGCGAGATGACCACGGGCGCGAACGAGAACGACTTCCACCTGCGCCACGTGGACGTGGCGCGCGACCTGTCGGGAGTCACTTGGGCAGACCTGCGCAACGCGCGCGCCGGTGACGCGTGCGTGAGCTGCGGCAAGTCACTCGAGCTGAAGAAGACCATCGAGATGGGTCACATCTTCAAGCTCGGCCTGCGCTACTCGGAATCGATGGGCGCGCGCGTGCTCACGGCAGTGGGCAAGGAAGTCCCGATCGTGATGGGCTCGTACGGCATCGGCATCGAGCGCATCATGGCCGCGGCCATCGAAGCGCACCACGACAAGAACGGCATCGTGTGGCCGGCGGCGATCGCGCCGTTCGACGTCGTGGTCGCGACCGTGAAGGCGAGTGACTCGGAGCAGCGCGAGAAGTCGGAGCGGCTGTACGCCGAGCTGGGCGGGGCCGGCTTCGAGGTCCTGCTCGACGACCGCGACGAGCGCCCCGGGGTGAAGTTCAAGGACGCCGATCTGATCGGCATTCCGTTCCGCCTCGTGCTCGGCCCGCGCGCGCTGGCGAAGGGCTGCGTCGAGTTCGTGACTCGCGCCGGCGGCGAGACGCGCGAGGTCCCGCTCGAGCAAGTCGTCGGCGAGCTGCGCCAGCGGATTCGCAAGTGACTGCCCCGCTCACGCTGCTGTCGGAGGAAGAGCAGATCTTCCGCGAGACGGTGCGCGCGTTCGCGACGAAGGAGCTCGCGCCGCGCGCGCGGCGGCAGGACGAGCAAGGTCACTACGATCCCGACCTGCTCCCGAAGCTGTTCGAGCTGGGAGTCATGGGGATCGAGACACCCGAGGAGTGGGGCGGCGCGGGCGGCTCGTTCTTTCTGTCGGTGCTCGCGATCGAGGAGCTGTCGCGCGGCGACGCTGCGGTCGCCGTGCTGGTCGACGCGCAGAACACGCTCGTCGCGAACGCGCTGCTCCGCTTCGCCAACCCTGATTTGCGCAAGCGCGTACTGACTCGCATGGCGAAAGACACCATCGCGAGTTACGCGCTGTCGGAGGCGGGCTCGGGCTCGGACGCTTTCGCGCTCGCGACCAAGGCCGTCGAGGACGGTGACTCGTACGTGCTCACGGGCCGCAAGATGTGGATCACGAACGCCAAGGAAGCCGGCGTGTTTCTCGTCATGGCGAACGCGAACCCCGACGCCGGCTATCGCGGAATCACGAGCTTCATCGTCGAGCGAGACACCAAGGGCTTCGCGATCGGCAAGAAGGAAGAGAAGCTCGGCATCCGCGCGAGCTCGACGTGCGAGCTGGTGTTCGACGGCGCGCGCGTGCCGAAGCAGAACGTCGTGGGCAAGGTCGGGCAGGGCTACAAGATCGCGATCGAGACACTCAACGAGGGCCGCATCGCGATCGGCGCGCAGATGGTGGGCATCGCGCAGGGCGCGCTCGAGGACTCACTCGCGTACACCGCCGAGCGCAAGCAGTTCGGCAAGACCATCGGCTCGTTCCAGGCCGTACAGTTCCAGCTCGCGCAGATGGCGACCGACGTCGAGGCGGCGCGCCTGCTCGTGTACAACGCCGCGCGCTTGAAGGACGCGGGCAAGGACTTCCTGACTCAGGCGGCGATGGCGAAGCTCTTCGCCTCGCAGGTCGCGGAGCGAGTCACTTCGGCCGCGATCGAGCTCTTCGGCGGGGTCGGCTACACGCGCGAGTATCCCGTCGAGAAGCGCTGGCGCGACGCGAAGATCGGGAAGATCTACGAGGGCACGAGCAACATGCAGCTGCAGACCATCGCCAAGCAGCTCCAGAAGGGCTGAGCCCGCGTGGCAAACGCGCTGTCACTCCTGCGCCTCTTGCTCGTCGCGCCGTTCGCGTGGCTGGTGGCACAGGGTGACTCGCCCTGGCTCGCGGCGACGCTTTTCTGTGTCGCCATCGCCACCGACCTCGCCGACGGGCCGCTCGCCCGCGCCCGCGGCACGGCCAGTGGCGTGGGCCGCGCGCTCGACCACACGTCAGACTTCGCGTTCGTCGCCGCCGGCCTGTTCGCGGCCGCCACGCGCGGCCTCGTCCCGTGGCTCTTGCCGGCCCTGGTCGCCGCCGCGTTCGCGCAGTACGTGATCGACTCGTACTGGCTCCACCGCGCGGGCGAGCTGCGCATGAGCGGGCTCGGCCGCTGGAACGGCGTTCTCTATTTCGTGCCGCTCGGCGGCGTGCTGTTCGTGGACGTGGGAGTCACCGCGCTCGCCGACCCGAACCGCTGGGTCGCGTGGGCGCTGTGCGCGTCGACCCTGGTCTCGATCGCGGACCGCGCCGTCTCACTTCGCCGAGTCACAGGACAGTAGTCACGCGTTCGCCGAGCGAAGGCCGTCCTGAGCGAGGCGCGCAAGCGCAGCAACGCGGAGCGCGCAGCGAGCCGAAGGCGAGCGAAGTCAGTCGGGCGCGCAGCTCGCGAGCAGCTAAGCTCGCAACATGTCGCGTGTCTTGATTCCGACGGTGGGGCTGCTCGTCCTCTCGAATCTCTTCATGACCTTCGCTTGGTACGGTCACCTGCGGAATTTGTCGCACCGCGAGTGGTGGTACGCGGCGCTGGTGAGCTGGTCGATCGCGCTGTTCGAGTACCTGCTGCAGGTGCCCGCGAACCGGATCGGCTTCACCGGGCTGTCGCTGCCGCAGCTGAAGATCCTGCAAGAGGTGATCACGCTCGCGGTGTTCGTGCCTTTCTCGGTGCTCTACATGCAGCAGCCGGTGCGTCTCGATTTTCTGTGGTCGGGGCTGTGCATGATCGGTGCGCTGTACTTCATGTTCCGAGGTTCGGGCGTATAATCGGATCACACGCCTCGCACGTCTGATTGGAGGTCGGATGGACGTTCAGAAACTGCTTCGCAATCCGAGATTTCGCCTGAACCGCGGCCCCGCACCCGACCCGAGTCACTTGAAGCAGTTTCGTGAACACGCCCCGCCCAATCTTCCACGCACGTACGTGCGCTTCATGGAGGCGTGTGACGGGGCGCGCGGGAAGATCCCGTACGACACGGGTTACATCGAGATCTTCCCGATCCAGCGCGTGCTCGACGAGAACCGCGCGCACCACGTCGGCGAGACACTCCCCGGCTTCTTCGCGTTCGGCTCCGACGGCGGCGACGAGCTCTTCGTCTTCGACCTGCGCAAGGACGACGGCGCGCCCGTGTGCTCGGTCAGCGCGAAGACGACGGCCGTCTCGGGAATCGCGCCCATCACGAACAGCTTCTCCGAGTTTCTCGAGGGCATCGTGATGATGGGGAACGTGTAAGGTCAGCCCGCCGCGGGTGACTCGCTCTCGAACAGCTCGCGGTACGCGCGGCGCAGGAAGATCAGGCCGATCGCCGCGTTGAAGAACAGGAAGAAGTTGTGCTGGACGAAGCCGTAGATCGAGGCTTGTCCCGCGTGACTCGGGAACAGCACGACCCATAGGGTGACCGCCACCGCGCGCATCGGCGTGGGCGCGGCGGCGCCGAAGAAGATGACGGGCAGATAGCCGAGCATCTGCCGCAGACTCACTTCCATGCCGAACAGGTGAGCCGCGGCGGTGTACACGCCGACGGCGGCCAGCATCGCCGGCGAGCGCAGCACCAGGATCGCGAGATACTGCCAAGGCGCGGCGAGCCGGAACGCGCGGAAGATCGGGCGCTCGCGCAGGGCGACGCCCTGGCCGAGGCGGCCCTTGAAGAACGCGATGAACGCGACGAAGACGGCCGCCGCGCCCGCCGCGATCCACGGGATCAGGTCGAACTCCGCGGGTAACTCGTCGCGCGCGATCAGCCAGCCCAGCGTCGCCCACGAGAGCAGGTAGTAGATCTCGCAGAACATGATGAAGAGCATGCTCGAGCCGACTTCCCAACCCGGGATGCGGTGGCGGCGGTTCATGTAGAGCGCGATCGCGCCCTTCCCGATCTGCTCGTTCACGATCGAGATGATGTACGCGGACGCGCGCACGGGAACGACGTCGAGATACCTCACCGGCGCGTTGAACCAGTTGATGACTCGCCACAGCACCAGCGTGTCGACCACGAGATACAAGAGTGAGTACGGGATCATCAGCGCGAGCCACGGACCCCAGCGCACCGCCTCGACCACCTGCGCCATGTACGCGACCACGTCCAGGCCCTGGCGCGCGGCGGCCCTCTGCACGTAGCGGTACAGGAAGAAGAAGCAGATCGCGGTGATCGCCCAGGGCAGCAGTCTCTGCCAGATCGCTGGCCGCGGCCGTCCGCTCGCGACTGACTCGCTCACGCAGTGGCCTCGAGCTCGAGCGTGCGCTCGAGTGTCTCGTCGAGCGGCCGCAGCGTCACGCGCAGGGCGTTCGCGGCCGGCTCGGGATCGATGCGCACGTCGTCGAGGATCACTTCGAGGACCTCCGGCGAGAAACCCGGCCCGAGAACTCTCTCGCGCAGGCCGAGCGCGAGCCGCACCGGCAGCACCGGCACCGGCAACAGGAAAGGCGAGCAAGCGCACAGCTTCGCGCAGCGCGCGATGAGCGCGCGCCGCGGGAGTGACTCGGGACCCACCAGGTCGAGTGACTCGCCCGCCGCGCAGCCCGCGTCGAGCGCGGCGTTCAAGATGGCCTCGGCGACGTCGCGCGCGTCGGCGGGCTGCTCCAGGTTCGCGCCGCCGCCGAGCAGCGGCACGAATGGGGCGCGCGCCTCGCGCGCCAGCACGTGCGAGCCGATGCTGTCGCACGCGAGCAAGAGCGGGCTACGCACGATGGTGTAGGGGAGACCGCTCGCGCGCACGACGTCCTCGGCCTCGCCCTTGCTGCGGTAGTAGGCGTTGGGCGAGCTCGGGTCCGCGTGCACGGCGGACACGAGCACGAGCTTCCGCGCGCCCGCGTCGCGCGCCGCGGCGGCGATCGCGCGCGTGGTGTCCACGTTCGCGCCGGCGTAGCCCTCGCTCTTCGCGGGAATCAAGATGCCCGCCAGGTGCAGCACGGCCTGCGCGCCGGCGCACGCGTCGCGGAGCGACGCCGAGTCACTCCACGCGACCTGTCTCACCTGCACGCGCGGCGAGACGAGCGCCGAGAGCTGCGCCGCCGCCCGCTCCGAGCGCACGATCGCAGTCACTTCCACTCCGGGGCGCTCGAGCGCCCGCTCGATCAGCACGCGCCCGAGCGCGCCGTTCGCTCCCGTCAGCACGAGCTTCGGCATGCTAGACGAAGCGCCCCCGCCCTATGATGGGCCAGATTTCCTCGACCGAGTCACCCCGCGCGGCGTAGTAGCGCTCGTGCAGGTTGATGGTCGTGTCACCGTGACTCGGCAGGATGCGCAGGCGCTCGCCGACCGCGACGTCGACACCTTCGTCGCACAGTACGTGGCCGTGTTCCTCGGACAGGCCGACCACCTTCGCCGCCACGTCGAACGCCACGGGCGGGCCGAAGTCGTTCGACAGCGACTTCACGCCGGCGTCGGTCACCAACAGCCGGCCGCGCTTGTGAATCACCGTCGTGTGCAGCGTGAGCGCGCACTCGAAGTCGCCGCGCACGTCGCGGTAGCGCCCGTCCATGAACACGTAGCTGCCGGCCTGTATCTCGGTGACTCCCGGCACGGTGCCGGTCATGTCGTACGTGCCGGTGCCGCCCGAAGACACGATCGCGGGCGCCAGGCCCATCGCGCGCAACGCGGCCACGTGCGCCACGAGTGACTGCGCGGCCGCCTCGGCCAGCTCCTTGCGCTTCCCGGCGTCGGCCACCAGCACCGCGTGGCCCTCGTAGCCCATCACGCCGCGGTACGAGAGCTTCGACTCGGTGATTCGCCCCGCGAGCGCGACCGTCTCTTCGGTCGAGCTCGTGCCGCAGCGGTGCATGCCGGTGTCGATCTCGATCAGCGCACCCAGGTTCGGCGGGAGTGACTCGGCGCGCAGCGCGCGGTCGAGCGCGTCGACCTGAGATACCGAGTCGACCGCGACGATCAGCTCGGGTAGCTGGCGCGCGAGCGCGATCAAGCGCGTGACCTTCGCCGCGCCGATGATCTGATTCGCGATCAACACGCTCGTGCGCACACCCGCGGCCGCCAGCGCTTCCGCTTCGCCGAGCTTCGCGCACGTGATTCCGATCGCGCCGGCGGCGAGCTGTCTCTTCGCGACCTCCGCGCACTTCGGTGTCTTCCAGTGAGGCCGAAGCTTCGCGGGTTTGTCCGCGAAGAAACGCGACATCGCGGCGACGTTGCGCTCCATGCGTTCGAGATCCACGACGAGCGCGGGAGTGTCGATCTCGGGCACGCGCATGGGCGAATGCTAGCATGCCCGCGTGATCGCGAAGCTCGTGTACGCGCTCGCGGGGGTGGCGCTCGCGTTCTCACTCGTCGGTCTGCACCGCGCGTCGAACGACGTCTCTCGCTCGAGCATGACTCTTCCCGGCGGCGTGCCCGCGGTGTTGTGGGAGCCGTCGCCGCCGCTGCCGTTCGGAGAGACTCCGGTCTTCGATCCGCCAGCGCCCGTCGTGATTCTGTGTCACGGCTTCTCGGGCAACACAGCGATGACGAGCGCGCTCGCGCGCCGCATCGCGAAGGCGGGTTACGCGGTGCTCGCGCTCGACTTCCGCGGTCACGGCGAGAATCGCAACGCGTTCGAGCTCTCGGGCGACGGCCTGCAGCTGCGCCAAGACATCGACGCGGCGCTGTTGTACGTGCGCACTCAGCCGCGTTTCGACGGCCAACGCGTCGCGCTTGCGGGTCACTCGATGGGCGCGTTCGCGGTAGTGTCTCACGCGCAGCGCGACCCGGGCGCGTCGGCGGTCATCGCGATCTCGGGCGGGCGCGCAGTCACGGGTGGCCCATATCCGCCGCCGAACGCGCTGTTCATCTGGGCGCAGAACGATACCAGCGGGTTGCGGAAGAGTGCGCGTGAGTCGGCCGCGAAGCTCGCGAACCTGGAGCAGCTGATCGACGACAAGACTTACGGCGAAGTCGAGCGCGGCACCGGCGTGCGCATGAGCGAGGTGCCGGGCACGGATCACATCACCATCTTGTATTCGGCCGAGGCGGCGCGGCGGATCGTCGACTGGCTCGGCGAGACACTCGGCCCGGGCAGCGGCTCGAGCGAGACACCCGGACCGGATCCGCGTTTCCCCTTCGTGTTTCTCGGCCTCGCGTCCGCGGTGGTGTTGTGTTTCGGCCTGCCGCGGGTGCTCGCGCCGCTCGCGCCGCGCATGGGTCTCGCGCCCGTGCCGAAGCCGTTGACTCACTTGCTGCTCTTGGTCGCCGCGCTGGCGGCGGCGCTCCTGGTGCAGTCGGGCGCGGACTCGATCACCACGCGCGGCCTGCTCGGCTTCGTGCCGCTCGCGGCCGGGCGCGAGCTGTTCGCGTTCTTCGCGCTGACCGGCGTGTTCCTCCTCGCGCTCGGCTCGCGTCGCCGCGCGGTGTCGGCGGACGGACTCACGGACGCGCGCACGTGGCTCACCGCGGGCGTGCTGTTCCTCGCCGTGTACTCCGTCGTGGGCACGCTGGTGCTGCCGACGTCGAACATCTTTCCGGCGACTCACCGCATCCTTTGGTGCGTCGTCGCGAGCGCGCTCGTGTTTCCCTACTTCGCCGGGACCGAGTGTCTCCTGCGCGGCGCGGGAGTCACTGGGCTGTGGCTGCCGGCGGTCGGCAAGCTCGTGACTCTGGTCGTGATCGCCGCCGGGTGTCTCAGCGGCCTCCTGCCGTTCGTGATCATCCTGGGGCTCGCCGCGATCGCGCTCTTCTTCGCGCTGTTCGAGCTGATCGCGCTGCGCATCGCGCGGCACATGCCCGCGCCGTGGGTCGCCGCGCTGTTCCAGGCCGCGTTCACGGGCTTCGCGTTCGGCGCGGTCTTCCCGTACACGGGCTGAGCTCGAGTCTTCGCGAGCACTCACACGCCACGAAGACGGGCGAGCGAAGGCCGCCCTGAGCGAGGCCCCACCGCGGGACATCGGCCCGCGGTCCGATGTCGGCGAAGCGAAGCGGAGCGCGCAGTGAGCCGCAGGCGAACGAAGTCAATCAGACTCGACGTCGAGCCAGCGCACCAGGCCGCGCAGCGGCGGCTGCCCGTCGTGATTCCAGTCGAGCGGCGGGAGCTGCATGCGCCCGAGCGGACACAGGCGCGACGCACCCGCGGCCGCGCACAGCTCGGCGAGCCGGCCGCGCTCCGCGCCGAAGCCGGCGTGACCCACGCACGACAGGTGCGGACCGAGCGGAGCGAGAAACGCGCCGAGTGACTCGACGTCGGGCACGGGCACGATCGACAGGAACCGGAACGTGCCGGGCGGCGGTCTCACTTCGCTGGCCTCGAGCGCGACCGTCCACGTCGACGCACCGGCCGCCATCTCGAGCCGCGTGCCTTCCCGCACCGCCGCGCGCGCGCGCAGCTCTACGAGGTCGGACGCCTCGGCGGGATCGAGACTCCCTCGCGGCAGCTCGTCCTCGAGCTCCTCGAACGCGCTCGCGAGTGACCGCGCCAGCTCGGCGGCGCGGCCGCGCGGTGAGTCGACGACCAGCGCCCACGCAGGCGAGAGACACCCGCGCCCGTCCCACAGCCCCACGTCGAGCGCGAGCCTGCGCGCCGCGACCAGCGGCTCGATCGCGGGGCCGAGCGCGGCGACCGACAGCTTGTGCCCGTACCCCACGAACGGCCGCGCGGCGCCGACGCGCGCCCGCAGCGTCGCGATCGTCGAGTCACTTCCGTGCGCGACCACGGCGTCGGCGTCGTCGAGCGCCTTGGCGTCGGTCCCGGCCAGGAGCGCGGCGCCCACCGCCGGGTCGGTCTCCGAGAGTGACTGGGCGAACAGGCGCGGAGAGACCGGATCGGCCGACGCCGGCTTCGCGTACACCGCCGAGCCCGCGAGCAGCGGCAGCGCGAGCGCCGAGAGCGCCGCGGTCGGAATCGAGCCGGCGAGCCACACGGCGGTGACCGGCGGCACCCAGCAGGGCTCGGACAGCTCGCGCTCGCGCAGCGCGCGAAGTGACTCCTCGGTCCAACCCGCAAGCGCCAGCCGCACGCCGCGCTCGACGACCGGCGCCGAATACACGCCGTGCTCGCGCGCCAGCCGCGCCCGTTCATGACTCTGCGGCGCGCGCCAGCGCGCGAACGTCTCGGCCAGCGCGCGAATGACTCGGCTCGGGTCGAGCGCTTCGCGCGCCGCGGCGAGCTCCACCAGCTCTCTCACCGCGCGCCTCGAGTCACTGCGCCGAGCAGCGCATCCGCGGCCAGCGAGCAGCCGCGCGCCTCCGCGCCGCGCGCGCGCCCGAACACGCGGAAGCCGCCGTCGGCGAGCTGGCCCACGTCGGCGGTCAGCAACGCCGCGACCGAGCCGACGTTCGCCAGATCGTGCACCAGGATGATCCCGCGCTCGCCGTGCGGCACGTCGGCCTGAGTCACGGGGTTGACGATCCGTACGCGCACCCAGGGCGGGATCTGTTTCACGTCGCTGGGCACGCCGTCGCGCAGGGTCGATTCGTAGAACTGACTCGCGAGCTCGCACATGCCGTACTGATTCACGATGCGCGTGCGCGGGACGCCGAGCTTCTCCGCGATCTGGGCGTGCAGCTCGTCGCGGGTGAGCTCGCGGGAGCGGCCCTTGAACCCGCCGGTCTCCATCACGCGCGTGCCCTCGGGCAGCGCGAGCTTCTCGCCGCGCGCCTCGAGCTGGTCGAGCAAGTGCACGAACGCGAAGGCCGTGCCCGCCAGCACCACTGACTCGCGCGCCGCCGCGAGAGTCTCGATCGCGCGCTCGGGATCCCAGCCGCGCGCGCCGACGAGAAACTCGCTGTCGCCCGTGCCCATGCGCTCGACGGCCCGCGAGAACATGTAGGAGAGCGACGAATCCGGCGCGTCGGCCGAGGACGGGGCCAACACCAAAAAGCGTCGCCGCGGCGCGTCGCCGACGACGAACGTCCTGAAGGTCTCCTCGAGCGAAGCGTCGTACAGCGAAAGATCGTCGAGCTCGAGCGCGCCGCGTAAGTCCGCCGTGGTGCCGCTCGAGCGGAACGTGCGCACCGTCGCCTCGGGCGGGAAGATCGCGAAGCGCGCCTCCTTGAACGCGCCCGTCGGCACAGCCGGTATCTCGCGCCAGCTCCGCACCGCGCGCGGATCGCGTCCGAACGCGGCGCACAGCTTGCGATACGCCGCGCCCTGCTCGACCTGCAGGCGGAGCAGCGGCAGCGCCAGTGTCTCGAACCTCCGGTCGTCTGGAGGAGCGCTGACTCCTCCGGCGATCAGGCCCAGCACCTCGCGCTCGATTTCCGCGCGAGTCACTTGAGCGCCTCGGCCAGCTCTTCGGCCGCGGCCTCGAGCAGCCGCTCGGCGATCGTGAGCGGCGGAGTGAGTGCCAGCACGCGGTTCTCGGGGCCCTCGCCCAGCACCACCCAGCCGGCGCGCAGGAGCCGCCCCGCCGCCGCGCGCGCGAACGCCGCGTCGTCGAACTCGAGCGCGACGAGCAACCCGCGCCCGCGCAGCTCGCGCACGCGCGCGTTCCCGCCGATCCGCTTGCCGAGCAGCGCCTGCCAGCGCGCGCCGACCTCGTCGGCGCGAGTCACGAGTGACTCGCGCTCGAACGTCTCGAGCACGGCCAGCGCCGCCGCGCAGCCCAGCGGATTCCCCAGGTGAGTGCTCGTGTGCAGCGCCTCGCCCTGAGACGCGGGCCAGCGGCGCATGACTTCGGCGCGCCCCACGCACGCCGAGATGGGAAACCCGCCGCCCAGCGCCTTGCCCAGCGCGACCACGTCGGGAATCACGCCCTCGTGTTCGCACGCGAGCCAGCGGCCGGTGCGACCCAATCCTGTATAGACCTCGTCGGCGACGAGCAGGACGCCACACTCGTCGGCGATCGCGCGCAGCTCGGCGAGAAAGCCGCGCGGCGGAAACACGAGCCCGCCGCGCCCCTGGATCGGCTCGAACAGAATCGCGCCCACGTCGCCCGCGCGCGCCGCGCGGCGCGCCGCATCGGCGTCGCCCCACGGCACGAAGCGCGTCTGACCCGCGAGCCGCGCGAGAAACGGGCGGCGGAAGTCGTCGCGCCACGTCGCGTCGAGTGACCCGAAGCCGAGCCCGTGATACGCGCCTTCGAACGCGATGACTCCCGGCTTGCCGGTCGCCACGAGCGCGGTCTTGAGCGCGGACTCGACGGCGTCGGAGCCCGAGCTCGACAGAATCGCCGAGCCCAGCCCGTGCGGCAGCACGCGCGCAAGTGTCTCGAGTAACTGCACCTTCACTTCGGCGGGAAACACGTCGCCCATCGCGTGCTGCAGCTCGCCCGCCTGCGCACTCAGCGCCGCGACGAGCGCGGGGTGCGCGTAACCGAGCGCGGCCGCGCCGAAGCCCGCGCACAGATCGACGAAGCGGTTGCCGTCGACGTCGACGAGGTTCGCGCCGAGGCCGCGCTTCCAAAACAACGGCGCCGGCGGTCCCTGCCAAGTGACCTCGGCGCACTCGACGGCGGCGAGTCGCTCCGCCAGCGCGCGCGACCGCGGCCCGGGCACTTCCGTGGCGATGCGCGGCAGGTCCTGTCCGGTCACGGCGCGGATGCTAGCCCGCGCCCGAACCGGGGTACAGAGAGCGCGGCCTGTGGTATGAGTCCTGCCGCGGAGGTCGCACTGGCTTCGGGAGACGACGCGACAGTTGCGCATGGCGCCGGCCCGGTGCGCGGCCGCGGCGAGCTCGCGCTGCGAGCGTTCGTCTATCTCGCGCTCGTCGTGGGTCTCTCGAATCTCTTGCTCGTCGAGTCGGTGGACCGCACGGTGCTCGCGCGCGTGAGACACGGCATCGCGTATCTCGCCGCCGCCGTGCTGTCCGTGTTTCGCGGCGACGTGCGCGCGGCGGACGAGCACGTGTTCGTCGGCGCGAGCGCCGTGCAGATCGTGAACGGCTGCACCGGTTTCGACGTGGGGATATTTCTCGCGTCGGCAATGCTGGTGTTTCCCGCGCCGTGGCCCGTGCGCCTGCGCGGCGCGGCGGCCGGCTTCGCGATCGCGCTGTTCGTGAACCTCCTGCGCGTGCTGAGTCTCGCGGTCTTGAACGAGGGCGCGGCGTCGGCCTTCCACGTAGTGCACGTGTACGTGTGGCCCGCGCTGATCTCGCTCGTGTGTCTCGCGACTCTCTTGGTCTGGATCCGCGGCGCGCAGACACGGGATGGCTGAGTCGAGTCACTTCGCGCGCCTGCTCCGCTCGCGCGCGGCCTGGCTCGTGCTGCGCTTCGCGGTGGTTTACGGGGCGCTCTCGTGGCTCGCCGCCGTGCTGCCCGTGTACGCGGAGCTCGAGCGGCCGCTCGTCGCCACGGCGAACGCGTTCCTGCGCGAGTCACCCGGTGAGTCGCGCGCGCTGTCCTTCGAGCGCAGCGGCGCCGGCGGCACGTATCTGTACGAGCTGCGCGTGGCCGAGTCGGCGCGCCGCGTCGAGCGAGACATGCACGCGCACGGGTTCGTCGCGCTCCTGTTCGGGGCGCTCGTGCTCGCCACGCCGTGGCTCGGCGCGCGGCGCTTCGCGGCCGCGTTCGCGGGCGGCGCGGCGCTCACGGGCGCGGTGTGTCTCCTCATGCTGATGGTCGACGTCGCGGGCTGGGAGAACGAGGCCCGCGCGGCGCTGAACCTCGCGCCCGGCGCGCGCCCGTTCTCGCTGCCCGTCGGCTTCGCGGCCGGGCTACACCAAACCGCGGCGGCCGGGCTGCTCCCGATCGTCTACTGGGCGCTCGTCGCCGTCAGGCCAGACGCTCGGCGCGCGTGAACGCGGCGCGCCACATCGCGCGAGTCAGTACTCCGGTGTTCGTGTTCTGGCGCGACGGATGGTAACTCGCCAGCAGCGGCGGCCGGCCCGGCAGCTCGCACAGCGCGCCGTGCGCGAACGGATGACTCGCGAGCGGGCGCGCTTCCCAGCAGCGCAGCACGGCCTGCCACGCGATCTGCCCCAGCGCCAGCACCACGCGCGCCTGGCCGAGTGACTCGAGCTCGCGCGCGAGCCACGGCCGGCAGCGCTCCTGCTCGTCGCCCGTGGGGCGGTTCTGCGGGGGCACGCACTTCACCGCGTTCAGGATGTAGACGCCAGTGAGTCGCTCGCCGTCCCACAGGCCACGCCGCTCGAGCTCGCCGTAGAGCCACTCACCCGAGGCGTCCATGAAGAACGGCCGGCCCGAGCGGTTCGCGCCGTGCAGGCCCGGCGCGAGCCCCACGATCACGAGCCACGGCCGGCGGTCGCCGAAGCCGGGCACGGGCCGGTTCCAGTAGTCCGCGTGCCGCCCGCGCAGCTCCGCGAGGAAGCCGGCGAGCCGCGGGCAGCGCGCGCACGCCGGCACCTCGCCTTCGATCTTCCGCAACTGCGACTCACGAACGTGCATTTCGTGCGCAACCTACGCGCGATCTGCGCGTGACTCAAGCTGGTGCGGACGGTGGACGATGATGAACGCATGCAGAGACTCGTCGCCGCCGCGCTCGTGCTCGCGTCGCTCGTGTTCAGCGTGGGAGGCGTGGCCCTGATCGGCCGCGCAGATTCCGCCCAGTCGAGTGAGTCCGCGGGTCAGTGCCGAGAGCCCGTGCGCCACGACAGCCGCGTCACCGACGCGACCTTCCCGGCGGACGCGGGCGACACGGTCGTGCTCAACACGCGCGGCTACAACTACGCCGACCCGGGCATGGCTCAGATGGACCCGATGCAGCAGCCCGCGGCCGCGCCCAGTCAGCAGTCGCCCGCTTCGCCCGAGAAGCCCTAGCGCGTGGCGGCGAGCGCTCGCCACAGGAGCGCCTGACCCGCGAGCACCGCCAGAGTGACTGGCCACGCGCTCGCGCCCAAGACGGCGCGCGCCAGCGCGGCGACACACAGTGGTGTCACGACGGTCCACATCGCCAGCCGCTGCACCTCGCGCGTGGTGTGAGTCGCGCGCCGCCGGTTGAGCAGACCGATGAGCAGCGCGAGCGCGACGTGCAGCGCGGTCGCGGCGAGCGCCACCGCGGGCGACGGCGCCGCGAGCGCGAGCGCCGCGAGAGCGAGGCCCGCGCCGAAGCGCCCGCCGCGCCGCGCGCCCAGCACGCGCCGGCTGGCGCTCGGTTCGGCGCGCGCCGTCGCGAGCGCGAGCCCGAGCAGCTCGTGCGCCTCGATGAACGCGCGCCGCGCGCGCGCCTCCTGAATCTCGCCCGCCCCCATTGGCGCGCGGGATTGTAGCGCCCGACTCTCTCGCCGATTGGGAAGCATGGAGCGCGCAGAGGTCCTGATCGCCGGCGCCGGAGTCATCGGCTCGGCGATCGCCTGCGCGTTGGTCGAGCGCGGCGTGCGCGACGTGTGTGTCGCGGACGTGGATCTCGCCGGCCGCTACGCGTCGTCCGAGCTGAACGCGGGCGGCGCGCGCGCCACCTGGTGGCAGGAGGTGAACGTCGCCGCCTGTCGCGACTCACTCGCGTTCTTCGCAGAGCACGCCGAGGCGCTCTCGTTCCGCCGCGCGGGGTATCTGTGGCTGTACTCGGACACCGCGCTGTTCGCGCGTGCCCGCGAGCGCCGCGCGCTGCAGGAGAGACTCGGGGTGCGCGTCGACTTGCTCGAGCCGCGGGAAGCGGCGGCGCGCTGGGGGCTACTCGACCGCAACCTGGACGAGCTGGTGGGCGCGACTTTCTCGCCCGGCGACGGCCTGCTCAACCCGAACGCGCTGCGCCGGCTGTATCAGGAGCGCGCGATCGCGGGCGGCGCGCGCTTCCTGCAGCGCCACTATCTCGAGGGCATCGAGCTCGTCGAGCGCTCGCCCGGCGTGCGCTCGGTGGAGCGCGTCGACTTCGCGCTGGTCGCCAAGAACGACCCCGCCGACGAGTCACACGAGCTCGAGCGCATCCTCACGCGCCACGGCGTGGCCGACGAAGTCACTCTGGGGCACGTCTCCATTCGGCCCGGCGTGTTCGTGAACGCGCTCGGCGCGTGGAGTCCGCTCGTGTCGGCGCGCCTCGGCTCGCCGAGTCACTCGCGCCCCGTGCGGCGGCAGATCTCGATCTTCGACGTGCGCGCGAGTGACTGGCCGGCCGGCGTCGATCTGCGCACGGGGCCGATGATCGTCGATGCGTCGGGCGTCTACTTCCACCCCGAGGGCCCGTACACGCTCGCGGGTTACTCGAACGCGGACGAGCCCGCGGGCTACGACTTCGCCTACGACGGCGACGACTTCTTCGAGCGCGAGATCTGGCCGCGCCTCGCGCACCGCGCGTCGGTATTCGAGCGCGCGCATCACGTGCGCGGCTGGGCCGGTCTCTACTCGGTGACACCGGATTGCAGCGGCATCGTCGGCCGTGTCGCGGGTGTCGCGAACGCGCTCGAGGCGCACAGCTTCACGGGTCGGGGAGTCATGCAGTCGCGCGCGATCGGCCGCGGCGTGGCCGAGCTGATTTGCGACGGCAGACATGTGTCTCTCGACCTCACGCCGCTGTCACCCGCGCGCTTCCAGAACGCGCCGGAAACGTGGCTGCATGAGGACTTGCACATCTGACTTCGCGCCACCAACATGCGCGCCGTGTCGAATCGCGCGTGGCAGTTTCTGAAAGTCCGGAAGAAGTTCTGGCTTCTGCCGATGGTGTTCGTGTTCGCGCTCTTCGCGATGCTGGCGCTGCTCTCCACCGGCTCGCAAGCGAACTTCGTCTACACGCTCAACTGAGCGAGTGACTCAGGCGCTGCCGGCGCCCGGGCGGCGCGCGACTCTGCCGCGCACGTGGTGCGCGACCAGCTCCAGCACGCTCATGCGGCTCAGCGGCTTCAGCAGGAAGCTCGTGAACCCGAAGCCGCGCGAGCGTTCGCGGAGCTCCGCTTCCTCGGGCGCGGCCAGCGCGACCACGGGCGCGCTGCAGCCGACGTGGCGCAGCGCCGCGACCGCGCCGAAGCCGTCCATCACGGGCATGCCCACGCCGAGCAACACGAGATCGAACGAGCCGTGCAGCGCAGCGTCGACCGCGCCGCGGCCCGTTTCCGCCGTAGTGACTTCGAGCCCGATCTCTTCGAGGATGCGGCGCAAGAGACAGCGAGTCTCTCCACACGCGTCGGCGACCAGCACGCGGCCAGTGACTCGCAGCTCGGGCAATTGTAGCCAGCTCGGCCGCGGCTTGGGCTCGCTCTCGATCGCCCACAGCGCGAAGCGCAGGCGGTAGACGCCGCGCGCGTTCGGCGCGCGCTCGTACTCGAGGTCACCGCCCAGCACGCGCAGGATGCGGCGCGCGAGCGCGAGCCCGATGCCGTCCACGACCGGTCCGCCTTCCGCGCCGCTCGACGCCGAGTCGAGCGCACGAGTGAGTTGCTCGAACTCCTTGAGACTCGGGCCCGGCGAAGTGTCGATGACTTCGATCTCGCCGCGGTCCGGCGCGCGCCAGCCCGAGCGCACGCTGATGCCGCCCTTGCGCGTGTAGGCGAGCGCGCTGTCCAGCACCAGCCGGAGCGCGTGGCGCAGGCGGAGTGAGTCGAACAGGGCGCGCCCGGGCATCGCCGGCCGCACGTCGCTCCACAGCCGCAGGCCGCGCTCCTCGCACGACGCGCGAAACTCTTCGATCACGAGCTCGATCGTGGCGCGTGGGTTCGCCTCGAGCAGATTCTGCACGGCGGCGGCGCCACGCGCGCGCTCACTCGCCGCGATCTCGCGCACGAGCGTGAGCAGCTTGTGACCGTGGCGGCGGATTCCCTCGACGCGCTTGCGGTCCGCGTGATTCTCGGCCGACGCCAGCACCAGGTCCGCGTAGCCGAGCGCCGCAGTGAGTGGGCTCTCCAGCTCGGCGGCCAGCGTGGTGCGCAGACCCGCGGCGGCGTTCTCATCGAGGTCGCGCATGGACACACTCGACGATCGGCGTGCGTGCTGGCGAAATGAACCGCGGAGCGAGTCAGTGAGCGCGAAGCTCGGCGAGCAGCTGACTCTCGAGCCCGGCGAGGTTGACGCGCAGCGCGCTCTGGAGTGCGCGGTCGAGCATGCGTGTCCGCGCCAGCTCGCGCACCAGTGACTTCATGCGGTCGCGTCCGGCCTTGCGGAAGATGAGCTCGACGGCGAAGTACGACTCGAGATACGCGACCTCGGCCTGCGCCTGGTTCAGGCCCGCCAAGGTCGGCCCACACAGGTCCGCGAGCGGAAGCCACGCGCCGGACGCGACGGCCGCGCGCAGGCGCGCGTCCTCGGCGGCGTCGAGGTGGTCGCGTCCGAGCGCGCGCCGCTCGAAGTACTCGGCCAGGCCCTCGTTCAGCCACGCCGGCCACAGGTCGCGCGGCGCGAGTGAGTCGAGCGCGGCGTGCAGATACTCGTGATGGAGCGTCGAGACCAGCCGCGCGTCGAACGAGCGCCCGCCGCGCACGTGCACGGCGCCGTCCCAGAAGCCCGCGGCGCGGAAGCCGAAGCGCGACGAGAACGCCGCGTCGAACTCGGTCGGCTCGTACACGTACACGCTCACCTTGTTCCGCGGCGCGACGCCCAGAGTGTCTCGCACCGAGTCATGCGCGGCCTCGAGTGAGTCGAGCACCGCGCGCTCGAACGCGCGTGAGCCGTCGGGCCCCGAGTAGCGCGCGAAGCCCACGGCCTCGTACAGCTTGAAGTGGCTCGAGCTGCGCTCGTTCCAACCCGAGTCGGCGCGCGCGCTCGAGAACGCGAGCAAAACCGCCAATCCGAGGCCTGCGAAAGCGGTTGCCCGCATCGGGCGAGTGTATCGCGATTTCGCGATCTCCCCTTTGCGGCGGGGTTCGTTCATGCTATTTGCCGCCTGTGCCGAAATTCTCGGCGCTCGGTTTTTTTCACTGGGGAGTTTTTGAACATGGGTACGAAGAAGAAGGCCGCCGGTAAGACGAAGGGCGACTCGATGATCATCTCGAAGTCGCGCGTTAAGGTGGCCGCATCGAAGTGCAACGTCGGGAGCGAGTTCTACGGCGCTCTCGAAGCGCACGTTCGCGAAGTGATCGCGCAGGCTCAGAATCGCGCGACGGCGAACGGCCGCAAGACGCTGCGACCGCAGGACGTCTGAATCCCACGCAAGTCACGCACCGCCGATCGGGGTAACCCGGTCGGCGTTCGCGTTTAAGGCTCATGCTCGGTGGTAGACTGCGCGCCGCGTAGGAGGATTTGTGCGCGCCATCGTCGTCGACCGCTGGCAAGAGCCCAAGGAGCTCGCCGCGCGCGAGGTGCCCGATCCGACGCCGCGCGCGGGCGAGGTCGTGCTCGAGGTCGAAGCCGCGGGCTGCAACTTCTTCGACATCCTGCTCGTGCAGGGCAAGTACCAGATGAAGCCCCCGTTCCCGTTCACGCCGGGCGCCGAAGTGGCTGGTGTGGTGCGCGAGCTAGGCGCGGGTGTCACGAACGTGAAAGTCGGTGAGCGAGTGTTTGCCGGTCTCGCGCTCGGCGCGTTCGCGGAGCGAGTCGCAGTGTCTGCGAACGCGCTGCATCGGATGCCCGATGCGATGAGCTACCCCGAAGGCGCCGCGTTTCCCGTCGTGTATCCCACGTCGTACGCGGCGCTGGTCCTGCGCGCGAATCTGCAGGCCGGTGAGACATTGCTCGTGCACGCGGCCGCGGGCGGCGTCGGCGTCGCGGCCGTGCAGATCGGCAAGGCGCTGGGCGCGCGCGTGATCGCGACCGCGGGCGGGGCCGACAAGCTCGAAGTCGCGCGCCGCGCGGGCGCCGACGAAGCGATCGACTACTCGCGCGGCGACTGGGTCGAGGCGGTGAAGAGACTCACGAACGGCGGCGGCGCGGATGTCATCTACGATCCGGTCGGTGGTGACACCTTCGAGGGGTCTCTCAAGTGCATCGCCTGGAACGGTCGCCTGCTCGTGATTGGCTTCGCGGGCGGAGTGATTCCCGAGGTGAAGGCGAATCGCATCCTGCTCAAGAACATCTCGGTCGTCGGCCTACACTGGGGTGCGTATGCCCAGCACGAGCCCGCGCGCATTCCCGAGGTCTTCGACGGCCTCGCGAAGCTCTACGAAGCGGGTCACGCGCGCCCGGTGATCTTCGGGACTTACAGCCTCGACGAAGTTCCCCAAGCGCTCGAAGCCCTCGCCGGCCGCGCGACGTACGGCAAAGTCATCATTGCGCCTTAGTGACTTCGTTCGGCTGCGCCTCACTGCGCGCGGCTGCGCCGCTTGCGGGCCTCGCTCAGGGCGGCGGCCTTCGCTCGGCCGTCTTCGTGGCGAGTCAGTGCTTGGAAGACCCTGACTCGGACAGTCACCGGGGATCCCGTGCGAGCCTTTCGGCCCACACGAGATCCCCGGGCCGCATCCGCGCCAGAAGTCCGACCAAAGTACGGGGATTGCAGGGTTTCCGTATCTCGCTGCGGTGGCAGTCGCTGCGAGCTGTGATCGATCTTCCGACGCTGCGCGGAGCTGGGCTCCGAGGGGGGAGCGTCGCGATTTGATACGACGTGCACCTCGGTTCGGTTTCACTCTATGGGTGTCTCGAACTCGGCAGGTAGTGGCGCTTCGGCCGCGAAGTCTCCCCAAGAAATCGAGCGCGCGTGTAGCAAGTGGCGAGACATCGCCACGGATGATCCGTACAACGAGTCTCCGACCACGGGGAAGCCGAGATACGCGAGCGTCGCGCGGATCTGGTGACGAACGCCGGTGCGCATCTCGATCTCGACCAGGCTCTCGTCGCGGCCGGTGACCAACGCGCGGAAGTGAGACAGCGCGACTCGGCCCCCGTGAGACACCACGCGCACGCGCGCGCCGCGACTCTCGAGCATGAGCTTCGTCTCACGCTCGCCGGCAAACGCCCCGTGCACGCGCGCGACATAGCGCTTGTGAACGCGTCTCTCGGCGAACGCGGCGCGCGCGCCGCGCCATGCGTCGTCGTCGAGCGCGAACACCAACACGCCCGAAGTGCCGGGATCCAGCCGGTGCACGACGCCGGACCGCAAGCCACCTTCCGCGACGCCACATACGTTTGGAAAACGCGCGACGACTGCGTTCAAAGTCGTGTCTCGCTCGGAGTGTTCGAGAGGGTGAGTCGCCTGGCCCGCCGGCTTGTCGATGGCGACCAGTCCCGAGGTCTCCACCAAGACACTGAGCGCGAGACCGGGATTCGGCGCGGGCGGATCCTCGGGTCGCGCGAACGGCAGAATCTCGACGCGGTCACCGCGCCGCAGCTCGGTGCCCTTCGCCGCCGGACGGCCGCCGAGTAACACGCGCTCCCCGCCGATCAGCTTGCGGGCATAGCCGCGCGACACACCGAGCAGCCGCGCCACCACGTGGTCGAGGCGCTCGCCTGCGTCGCCGTCTGCGACTTCAAAGCTCTCGACGGGCGCCATCGCGGCCGATGATCGCAGAAGGCCGCGCGGCTATGCTGGCGCGGAGGGGAGCTTTCGAGTGTCCATCGTCGAGCGTCTGGGGTTTCAGAGCGACGAGCGCGTGGTGGTCGTGCACGTCGACGACCTCGGCATGTCTCACGCCGCGAACGCGGGCGGCGTGCGCGCCATGGAAGGCGCGGCGACGTGCGGGAGCATCATGGTGCCGTGCCCCGGCTTCATGGAGATGGTCGACATCGCGTACGACCGGCCCGAGCTCGACCTGGGCGTGCATCTCACTCTGAACTGTGAGTACGCGACTTACCGCTGGTCACCCGTGTGCGAGGACGCGCGCAGTCTCATGGCGCGCGACGGAAGCATGTGGGAGACCACGCGTGAGACGGTCGAGAACGCGACCGCCGAGGACGTAGAGCGCGAGATGCGCGCGCAGCTCGATCGCGCGCTGGCCGCGGGCATCGACGTGACTCACATCGACGCGCACATGGGCACCGCGTTCAACCTGAAGTTCGTCGACAGTTACTTCCGCATCGCGCGCGACTACCGGCTGCCCGCGTTCGTGCCGCGCGTGCGCGCGAGAGATCTCCCGGCGCACGGGATGCCAGATCGCCTGGCCGACTACGTGCGGCGGATCGACGATGCAGAGGCGTCCGGCCTGCCGATCTTCGACCACTTCTGCGCGGACTCACTCGAGTTCCCGCCCGGCACGGGGCTGGCTCACAACGAGACGCGGCTGGGGCGCCTGGGCGCGGGTCTCTCGTATCTGATCACTCACTGCGCCGAGGGCGGACCCGAGCTCGAGTCGATCACGCGCGATTGGCGCCAGCGCGACGAAGAGCACCAGATCTACACGAACGGCACGATGCACGCGGCGCTCGAGTCACGCGGCATGCGCACGATCGGCATGCGCAAGCTGCGCGACCTGATGCGCGCGGGCTAGGCGTGGCCCGCGAAGCGGACCCGCGCCCCGCGTTTCTCGAGGTCCGCCAGCTGGAGCGCCGGAGACAGCGCTTCGCGCGCGAGTGACAGGCCCGCGGCGACCTTTCCCTCGCCGATGGCGGCGGTGACTCCCGCGGCGAGCGCCGCGGCGAGCACGAGTATGTCGGGGCCGGACACTTCGATCTCGGCGGCGGGCTCGTTCGCGTCGGCCGCGGCGAAGGCACGCGCCGACACGGCGAAGCCCGCGCCCGACGAGCGAGTCACGACCCGGGCCATCGCGCGCGCGAGCGCGCCCTCGCGCGGCTCGAGATACCCGAGGTCCCGAACCAAGTGAGTCGCCGCGAACCCCGCCAGATCCGCGCTCGTCGCGCCGCCGACCGCGCGGCGGCCCACGGGATCCGAGAAGCGCCACAGCTCGGGCAGACGCCGGCCGCGGCGTGACTCGGCGGCCAGCGCGAGACGCTGCGCGCGCTGATCCGCCGCGGCCGTCTCCGTCGCGGCGAACGGGCCCGTCGAAGCGATCCGCAAGCTGTGAATTGCGGGCACGCGGCGCACGAGTGACTCGGCGAGCAGGCCCGGGATCCCCGGCACCGCCCCCGCGTGCAGCACCACCGGCACCTGCGCCTGCCACGCGCGGTCGGCCAAGTGACTCTTGTGGCGCGGATCGAGCGGCACGGGCGAGAGACTCACGACCGGCACGCGCAGCTCGAGCGCGGTCTGGAGCACGGCGAGCATGTCGCCGCCGCAGCACGCGACCACGGCCGCCGCGCCCTCGAGCGTGCGCGCGAGGATGCGCGTGTCGGCGGCGTCGGTGTAAGTCGCGCTCGCGCGCTCGCCGACCGAGAGCGCCAGTGACTCGGCGCGCTGCGCGTTGCGGCCAGCGATCCGCAGTGGGGCGCGCGTGCGGGTCACGAGCTCGAGCACGCAGTGACGTCCGACCCGCCCGTAGCCGCCGAGCACGACGATCGGCTGATTCACTCCCGCCTTCTCCGTTCCATCTCGCGCACGCGCGGCTTAGCATACCGCGGCCATGCCGATGTCGAGCTACCTGCGCCGCGTGCGAGAGAGAGTCGGTCACGACCTGCTCGTGCTGCCCGGGGTCACCGGTCTCGTGTTCGACGGCGCGGGCGACGTGCTGTTGGTGAAGCACGCGGCCGGTGGAGAGTGGGGCGCGCCGGGCGGCGCGATCGAGCCCGACGAGTCGCCCTACGACGCGGTCGTCCGCGAGGTGCGCGAAGAGACCGGGCTCGATGTCGAGCCCATCGCGCTGCGCGGTGTGTTCGGCGGCCCCGAGCTGCGGGTCAACTACCCGAACGGCGACGAGACCGCGTACGTGACCGCGATCTTCGAGTGCGTGATTCTGGGCGGCGCGCTCGCCGCCGACCGCGTGGAGGTCACCGAGGCGCGCTTCGTCGCGCCCGGGGCGATGGGGAGTCTGCCACGCACTCGCTGGGCGCGAGCGCTCCTGCCCGAGCTCGTGCGCGAGCGGGCGCGGACTCACTTGAGGGCGTCCAAGTGACTCGTGCCGATGGAGACTGTTCGTCCGACTTCGCTCTCGTGCGCGAGGCGTTCGAAGCGCAGCTCGAGCGCGAGGCAGGCGCGGCGGTGTGCGTGCTTCTCGCGGGCGAGCCCGTGGTCGACCTGTGGGGCGGTCCGGGATGGAGGCGAGACACGATCTGCATGCCGTTCTCGGTGTCGAAGGCGATGGTCGCGGTGTGTGCGATGACTCTGGTCGACCGCGGCGTGTTGGCGCTGGACCGCCCGGTCGCACGTGACTGGCCCGAGTTCGCCGCGAACGACAAGGCGAAAGTGACTCTGCGCCACGTGCTCGCGCACCAGGCCGGAGTCATCGCGGTCGACGAGCCGCTCACGAGCGACGACATGCTCGACTGGGGACGAGTCACGAAGGCGCTCGCCGCGGCCCGCCCGCGCTTCGCGCCGGGCAGCGCGCACGGTGAGTCCGCGCGCTTCTACGGCCACCTGGTGGGCGAGCTGGTCCGGCGCACCGACGGGCGCAGCCTCGGGCATTTCTTCCGCGCGGAGATCGCCGAGCCGTTCGCGATCGACTTCCACTTCGGCCTCGGGCCCGCCGAGCTCGCGCGCTGCGCGGACATGCTCGCGTTCAGTCCCGCCGAAGAAGCCAAGCGCCGCGAGTCACTCGGCCCTCTCGCCGCCGAAGCGATGGACAACCCGCCCGGCATCACCGACGCGCGGATCATGAACAGTGAGTCGTTCCGCCGCGCCGAAGTTCCGGCGATCAACGGCCACGGCAGCGCGCGCGGCGTGGCGCGCTTTTACGCGCTGCTCGCGAACGGCGGGGCGCTCGATGGCAAGAGACTCCTGTCCGAAGCGGCAGTCACCGAGCTGCTCACCGTGCAGCGGCGCGGGGTCGACCTGGTGTTCGGCGAGCCCGCGGCGTGGACGCTCGGCCTGCAGCGCGACGAGCTCGGGGGCTTCGGCATGGGCGGGCTCGGCGGCCACCTGGGCTTCGGCCAACAGACACACCGGCTCGGCTACGGCTTCGTGCGCACCAAGCTCGCGCTCGACGAAGCCAACGACTCACTCCTGCGCGCGGTCGCGCGCTGCGTCGCCGCGCGTGCGGCGCGCTAGAGCAGCTCTTCGAGCGTCGGATAGCCGGCGCCGGCGGGTATCTCGATCCGCCGCTTGCCGTTGCGCTCCTTCAGCACCGGCAGGATCGGCACGAGTGACCGCAGGCGCGACGCCGCCAGCGCGTCGGCCGCGCAGCCGAAGCCGAGGAGTGTCTCGAGGTTCGCCCACGTGGGCAGGATCATCTGGCGCCGGCCCGCGCGGTACTCGGCCAGGCCCTGCTCCGGGCGCAGCCACACGTGATCGGTGAGCTCGACGCCGTCGTGCAGCGCCTCCTGCCCCGGCGGTGTCTCGGCCGCGAAGAAGATCGTGTCGAAGCGGCGCGGTGAGTCCTCGGGCGTGATCCAGTGGCCGTGAGTCGCGAGTAAGTCGGCGCCGAGCACGAGGTCCTCGGCTTCCACCAGCTCGCGGAACGAGCAGCTCTCGTGAGCCGCGCCGGCGCGCGAGCAACAGCCCCGACTCCTCGAACGTCTCGCGGATCGCCGCGACGAAGAAGCCCAGCGCGAGCTCGGGCGCGACGGTGCGCAGCGCGGCGCTCGCCTGCGCGGCGGTGACTCCCGCCAGGCGCGCGGCCAGCGCGTGATCCTCGTCGTCGACCCGCCCGCCGGGAAACACGTACGCGTCGGGCAGGAACTCACTCTTCGCGTGGCGCGCGAGCAAGAGCACCTCGGGCCCCGCGGCGGAGTCGCGCAACAGAATCACGGTCGCTGCGGGGACGGGCTCGACGGGCACGGCGCGATCCTACACGATGCGCCGCGATGTCGGACGAGAGGGACATTCGGCTCCGCGAGCTGTACTCGGCGCAGGCCGTCGACGCCCGCATCGGCGCGCTGGCCGAGGAGCTCGCGGCCGCGCTCCAGGGGAGTGACCCGTTGCTCGTGGTGATCGCCGAAGGCGCGCTGCGCTTCGCCGCGCGACTCACTGAGAGACTCGTAGAGCACGGCGTGCACGCGGAGCAGCGCTTCGTGCGCGCGCGCCGCAGCCGCGGACTCGAGCTGCTCCCCGTCGAGCTCGAGGGCTGCGAGCCCGCGCAGTTCTACGGGCGCGACGTGGTGATCGCCGACGACATCGCCGACGAAGGGCGCACGCTCGAGGCAGTCACTTCGCAAGTGCGCGCGGGTCAGCCGCGCTCGCTGCGCACCGTGGTGCTGGTCTCGAAGCTCTCGCGCCGCAAGGCCGCGATCACGCTCGACCACGTCGGCTTCGAGGTCGCGCGCGGCTGGGTGGTCGGCTTCGGCATGGACCTGGACGAGGACTTCCGCGAGCTCGACTGGCTCGGCGTCGTCGCGGGCACCGAAGAGCTCGAGTAACTCCGTCCGGACTTACTCAGGGCTCGACGAGGAGCACGGTCACGTTGTCGTGGCCGCCCTTCGCGTTGGCCGCGGCGACCAGAGAGCGCGCGGCCTCGTCGAGATCCGCCTGGCGCGCGAGCTCGCCGATCTCGAGCGGCGTGAGCGCGTCGTGCAGGCCGTCGGTGCACAGCAAGAGCCGGCCGCGCGCGGGGATGCGCATCTGCAGCACCTGCGGCTCGAGCCGGCCGAGCGTGCCGATCGCCTGAGTCAGTACGTGTTTGTCGGGGTGCCCCACGGCTTGCTCGGCCGTGAGCACGCCCTGCTCGACCATCGCCTGGACCAGTGTGTGGTCGGCGGTGAGCTGCGAGAGACCGCGCTTCTGGATGGAGTACACGCGCGAGTCACCTACGTGCGCGATCACCGCGCTGCGCCGCCGCACGAACACGGCAGAGAGAGTCGTGCCCATGCCCAGCGTGCCGCGCTCGTCGGCTTCGCGAACGACCGCGGCGTTCGCGTCGTGCAGCGCTTGCAGCATGGCCTCGCCCTCGTCGCGCAGGCGGCGCGGCCGCGGGCGCGCGCGCAGCGCGGACATGGTGGCTTCCACCGCGACGCGGCTCGCGACTTCGCCCGCCGCGTGACCGCCCATGCCGTCGGCCACGATGAACAGGCCCAGCTCGAGGTCGATCGCGGCGCTGTCCTCGTTGTTCGAGCGCTCGATGCCGACGTCGGAGAGCAGCGCGTATCGGGTCATCGCCCGTCTCGCGCGTCGCTGCGCAGGAAGCTGTACTGGATGTGGTCGAGATACCGGCCGTCGACGAACTCGGCCTCGCGCGCGACGCCTTCGCGCACGAAGCCGAGCTTCTCGACCACGCGCTGACTCGCCTTGTTCTCGAGCGCGACCAGCGCCTCGATGCGGTGCAGGCGCAGCCCGCCGAGCGCGTGAGACAGCGCGGCGTTGGCCGCTTCGCACGCGATCCCCTTGTTCCACTCGCTGCGGCGCACCCAGTAACCCAGACCCGCGGCGGCGCGCACACAGTCGACCCGGTGCAGACTCACGATCCCCACCACGCGTTGTGACTCGCGCAGCTCGATCACGAACTCGAACGCGCTCTGCCGCGACCACGCGCTGCGCGCGGCGCGCAGATACCGGCGTGTCTCGGCCGTGCCGTGATCCGCGCGCGCCCACGGCAGCCAGGGCACGAGGTCCCCGAGTGTCTCGGCGATCGCCTCGTGCAGCGGAGTCACATCGTTCCGCCGCGGCGCCCGCAGCCGCAGGCGCTCCGTCAGGATCTCGTTCGGATGAAGATCGAGCACGCTCAATCGAGGAGTCTCAGCTGCGCGTACTTGAGCTTGATCACCTTCACACCCGCGCGGTCGAAGCGAATCGTAGCCTTCGCTGCCGGACCGTCCCCCACCACTTCCATTATGCGGCCCGCGCCGAAGATCGGGTGCTCCACGCGCTGCTCCGCTTCGAGCGGCGGGACTTCGTCGTGCGAGAGCTGAGACTCGCTGTAGTCGACTCGCGGGCCCGGCTCGGGCTCGCGGCGTGCGGGCATCTGCATCCGCGTCCGCGCTCGCCGGCCGGTGATGAGCTCGTCCGGAATCTCGGCGAGAAAGCGACTAGGCGCGTTGTAACGCGTCGCGCCGTGCATGCGGCGCAGAGTCGCGTTGCAGAGCGTGAGTCGCTCCATCGCGCGGGTCATCGCCACGTAGCAGAGCCGGCGCTCCTCTTCGATCGCGGCCGGATCCTCGAGCGACGCGAAGTGCGGGAAGATCCCCTCCTCGAGCCCCACCACGAACACGTGCTTGAACTCGAGCCCCTTGGCGACGTGCGCGGTCATGAGCGGGACGCGGTCGGTCGCGGAGTTCACGGAATCGGCTTCGGACAAGAGAGTGACTTGCTCGAGGAACAGGTCGACCAGGTCGCGTGACTCGTCGCCCGTGTCGCGCGTGTCTCGGTTCGCTCGCTCGAATTCCTCGACCGCGGCGAGAAGCTCCTTCAGGTTCTCGAGCCGGGCCTCGGCCTCGATCGTGTTCTCGGCCTCGAGCGCGCGCAGATAGCCGGTGCGGTCCAGCAGCGCCGCGAGCGGCTGCGCGACCGAGTCACCCGTGAGCGTGCGCGCGAACTCCTGCATGAGCGCCACGAACTCGGCGACGCGCTTCTGCGCCGCGGCGGGCAGCCCGCCGAGCCCGCGCGCCAGCGCGTCCCAGAACGTCGTGTCGGCCTCTTCCGCCGCGGCCATCACGCGCTCGATCGTGGCGCGTCCGATGCCGCGCGCCGGCGTGTTGACGATGCGGAGCAGGCTCTCGGTGTCGGCCGGGTTCCGCAGCGCGCGCAGATACGCGAGGGCGTCCTTCACCTCGGCGCGGTCGTAGAAGCGGGTGCCGCCCACGACCACGTAGGGCAGGTTGTACTTGAGTAACTCCTCTTCCAGCGGCCGCGACTGCGCGTGCGTGCGGTAGAAGATGGCCGAGCTGCCCAGTGACTGGCGTGAGTCGCGCAGGCGAAGTAACTCGCCCACCACGAACGCGGCCTCGCCGCGCTCGTCCGACGCCTCGTAGAAGCGCACCAGCTCGCCGCCGCCCTTCTCGGTGTACAGCCGCTTGCCCTTGCGCTCGACGTTGTTCGCGACCACGGCGCTCGCCGCCGACAGGATCGGCTGAGTCGAGCGGTAGTTCTGCTCGAGCCGCACGACGTGCGCGCCGGGGAAGTCCTTCTCGAAGTCGAGGATGTTGCGGATGTCCGCCTCGCGGAAGCGGTAGATCGACTGGTCCTCGTCGCCCACCACGCACAGGTTGCGGTGACTCGCGGTGAGGAGCCGCAGCAGGCGGTACTGGATCGGGTTCGTGTCCTGATACTCGTCGACCAGCACGAACTTCCAGCGCTGCTGGTAGTTCGCCAGCACGTCCGGGTGATTCTCGAACAGCCGCGCGGTCAGCAGGATCAAGTCACCGAAGTCGAGCGCGTTCGAGCGGCGCAGCTCCATCTGGTACCGCTGGTAGATCTCGCGCATGCGCTTCGTCTGGAGTGACCCCTCGGCCGCGAGGTCGGCCGGCAGCATGCCGCGGTTCTTCAAGCGGTCGATCGACGCGCGCACCCCGCGCGGCGGCCAGCTCTTCTCGTCGACGTTCAACAAGCGCAGCACGCGCTTGACCAGCGCGAGTGAGTCGTCCGAATCGTAGATCGCGAAGTTCGGCTCGTAGCCGATCTGAGTCACTTCGCGCCGCAGGATGCGCACGCAGGTCGAGTGGAACGTCGACACCCACACGCCGCGCGTGCCGCCGCCCAGGATGCGCTCGACCCGCTCGCGCATCTCGCGCGCGGCCTTGTTCGTGAACGTGACCGCGAGGATCTCGTTCGGGTACGCCGCGCCGCTCGCGATCAGGTGCGCGATGCGGTGCGTCAGCATGCGCGTCTTGCCCGAGCCCGCGCCCGCCAGCACGAGCAGCGGGCCATGGACGTGGCGCACCGCCTCGGCCTGCTCGCGATTCAGTCCAAGCACGATGTCTTCGGCCGCCGGCATTTCGGCGGGCGAGGTTCGCGGAGCGGGCTTGATGCTGCAACCAGTAGTGCTCGGCTCTCTAACGTCTCAGTTCTTGTTTCAAGACCTCGAGTCGTTCGATCGTTGCAAAGACCCTGCGGTAGTGACGAGTCCGAGCGTCGGACGATCCCAGTTCCCGCCGGATGAGCTCGATTGCAAAGTCGATGGCGCCTTCCTCCGCTCTTTTCTTCGGGTCCCGCTGGAGCCCACCTGGGTTTCCAACGCGTCGACTCCTTGACGCGACTCGACAGGAAGGAAACTCGCGGTGAGTCAAGAGGAGGTGCTTGCACCTCTCACTCAACTCGAGTCGGGCTCCCGGTGACGACTCGAGTGGGGCTCTACGCGTGAGTCACAACGAGCGCAACCGCAATTTCGACTACTCGACGGTGACTGACTTGGCGAGATTGCGCGGCTGATCCACGTCGGTGCCCTTCAGCGTGGCGACGTGATACGCGAGCATCTGCAGCGGCACGTTCGCGAGCAGCGCGGACATCGGCTCACTCGTGGTCGCGGGCACGCGCATCACTTCGTCGGCGAAGCGCTCGACGTCGCGGTTGTTCTCGTCCACGACCGCGATCACGATGCCGCCGCGCGCGCGCGCTTCCTCGGCGTTCGAGACCACCTTCGCGTAGACCGACGGCTGATTCGCGACCAGCACCACGGGCACGTTCTCGTCGATCAGCGCGATCGGGCCGTGCTTCATCTCGCCCGAGGCGTAGCCCTCGGCGTGGATGTACGAGATCTCCTTCAGCTTCAGCGCGCCTTCGAGCGCGATCGGGAAGCCGTAGCCCTTGCCCAGGAACAAGAAGTCGCGGGCGTGCTGGCGGCGGCGCGCGATCCCCTCGACGTGCGACCACAGGCCGAGTGTCTGCTCGACCAGCCGCGGCAGGCGGCGCAGCTCGCGCCCGTGACTCCGCACCTGATCGGGAGTCAGCGTGCCGCGCAGGATGCCGAGCCGGAGCGCGAGGAGATACAGCGCCACGACCTGCGTCGTGAAACACTTGGTCGACGCCACGCCGATCTCGGGGCCGGCGTGCGTGTACAGCACCCAGCTCGCGGTGCGCGCGATGGTCGAGTCGTGCACGTTGCAGATCGCGAGTGACTTCGCGCCGCGGTCCGTGGCTTCCTTCAGCGCCGCGATCGTGTCCGCGGTCTCGCCGGACTGAGACACCGGCACCGCCAAGTGCTTCGCGCCGACGATCGGCTCGCGGTAGCGGTACTCACTCGCGAGATCGACGTCGCAAGGCACGCGCGCGAGTCTCTCGATCATCGAGCGGCCGATCAGGCTCGCGTGCCACGCGGTGCCGCAGGCCACGAGCTGGACGCCGGCGAGCTCGCGCACCCACTTGGGGTCGAACTGGATGCCGTCGAGGTCGACGTCGCCCTCGGCCTCGAGCACGCGCGTGCCGATCGTGTCACCGATCGCGCGGGGCTGCTCGAAGATCTCCTTGTGCATGAAGCGGTCGTAGCCGCCCTTCTCGGCCTGGATCGGATCCCACTGCACGTGCTTCTTCTCGCGCGCGACCGGCTTGCCGTCGAAGGTCTGGATCGTGACCGAGTCAGTCGTGACTCGCGCCATCTCGCCGTCGTGCAGGATCTGGATGTGGCGGGTGTACGGGAGCAGGGTGGCGATGTCGCTGGCCACGAAGTTCTCGCCCGTGCCGTGACCGACCACGATCGGGTTGCCGCCGTTCTTCGAGATGATGATCTCGCCCGGCGACGACTCGTCGATCACCGCGATCGCGCACGAGCCCTCGAGCCGAGTGAGTGCCTGGCGCACGGCTTCGTGCAGCGACGCGCCGCGCTTGCGCGCTTCGTACACGAGGTGCGAGATGACTTCCGTGTCCGTGTCGCTCTTGAAGACGCAGCCCGCGCGCTCGAGCTCGTCGCGCAGCTCGCGGAAGTTCTCGACGATGCCGTTGCCGATCACGCCGACGGTGCCGGCCACGTGCGGGTGCGCGTTGCGCTCGCTGGGCTTGCCGTGAGTCGCCCAGCGCGTGTGACCGATCCCGCTCGACCCGCGCAGCGGCACGTCGCGCAGGATCCCCTCGAGGTTCACGAGCTTCCCCTGCGCGCGCATGACTCGCAGCTTCGCGTCGACCAGCACCGCGATGCCCGCCGAGTCGTAGCCGCGGTACTCGAGCCGCCTCAGGCCGTCGAGAATCACATCCTGAGCTCGGTCACTATGGCCTACGTATCCGACGATTCCGCACATCGACTCACACCCTCACTGATCGTGACTGCCAGCCTTGAACCGCCGCTTGCGCCAGCCTTCGATGTTCCGCTGCTCCGCGCGAGCGACTCCGAGCGCGCCGCTGGGAACGGTCTTCGTGATCGTAGACCCCGCTCCAACGTACGCGTCGGCTTCGATGGTGACCGGCGCGATGAGATTCGAGTTGCAGCCGATGAAGGCGCGGTCGCCGACGGTGGTTCGCGTTTTCTTCTCGCCGTCGTAATTCACCACGATCGAGCCACATCCGAACGTGGCTTTCTCACCGACGTCGGCGTCTCCGATGTAACTCAAGTGATCGGCCTTGGTGCCGCGGCCGATGACCGAGTTCTTGATCTCGACGAAGTTCCCGATCCGCACGTCCTCGCGGATGTCCGAGCCGGGGCGCAGGTGCGCGTTGGGCCCGAGGATGCAGCGGTCGGCGATCTTCGAGCCCTCGATGTAACAGCCGGGTTTGAGCCACACGTCGTCGCCGAGCACCGAGTCTTCGATCACCACGCCCGGGTCGATGCGGCAGTTCGCGCCGATGCGCACGCCCTTGCGAATCACTGCGCCCGCGGCGATCACGGTGTCCTCGCCGACCTCGACGTCGACCTCGACGTACGTCGTCTCGGGGTCGGCCAGGGTCACGCCTTCCTTCATCAGCTTGTCGACGAGTCTTTCGCGCATCAGAGCTTCCGCGCGCGCGAGCTCCATCCTCGTGTTGATCCCGAGTGACTCGCACCAGTCGTCGGCGCGCGCGCTCTCCACGCTCTTGCCGAGCTGGCGCGCGATCTCGACCACGTCGGTGATGTAGAACTCGCCCTTCTCGTTGTCGTCGCGCACGCGGTCGAGCAGCTCGAACATGAATCGTGAGTCCGCGAGATACGCGCCGAGGTTCACCTCGGTGAGGCGCTTCATCGTGTCGGACAGCTCGAGCTCTTCGACCACGCGCGCGATGCGCCCGCCGGCGTCGCGCAGCACGCGCCCGTAGCCCGTCGGGTTCGGCATGTCGGTCACGAGTATCTCGAGGTCGGCCTTGCCGCGCCCGAATGACTCGCGCATCGCCTGGAAGGTGCGCGCGCGGTACAGCGGGTGGTCGCCGTTCATGACCAGCACCGGGCCGTCGTGACTCGCGAGCGCGGCCTTCGCCGCGAGCGCCGCGTGCGCGGTGCCGCGCTGCTCCGTCTGCCGCACCAGCTCCACGTCCGCGTGGCCTTCGTCGCCCGCGAGCGCCTCGCGCACCTGCTCCTCGCCCGAGCCCACGATCACGACGCGCCGCTTCGCCCCCAGCTCGCGACCCAGCTCGAGCGCGTGCATGAGGATGGGGCGGCCACACACCGGGTGCAGAACCTTGGGCAAGCGCGAGCGCATGCGCGTGCCCTTTCCCGCCGCCATGAGCACGAGCGCCAGCTCCCCTCGCGTCGCCATCGTCACTTCTCCCGCCCTCGCGATGATCGGCGCGCGATCACCGCCTCCTAAGCCAACATGAGGAAATCGCGGCCTTCGACCAGCTCGAGGCCGCAGAGGATTCCCCGAATCCGCTCGCGCGCGCCACGGACCGCCGCCGCGCCGAGCAAGAGACTGCCCGACCGGCGCCACTCCGAAGCGCGCGCCGCGAGCGCGCCGGGGCCGACCAGCGGAATGCCGTGCCAGTCACGTGCCGACTCGGGCTCGTCGGGAGTCACGAGCGCCGCCGTCGCTACGCCCTCCGCGCCGAGCAACTTCGCGTAGCGGCGGGCGGTGCGGCCGCTGCCGAGGAACACGGCGGCCGACATTGGCCGCAAACGCGGCAGCCAGTGCGCCTTCGCGCGCGCGAGCGCGGTGCGCCCGTAGCGCGAGTCGGTGCGAGTCAGGCGCCCGTCGTGATCGCGCCAGCGGTGGAGCACGCGCGGCACCTTCGCGGCGCGCGCGCCGTGCACGAGCAGCCGGTAGAAGAGGTCGAGATCTTCGGCCCACGCCAGGTCGCGCCAGCCTCCGACACACTCCAGTGTCGCGCGGCGGACGAGCCACGTCGGGTGCGGGACGGGACAGTCGACGAACGCCTCGCGCGCGATCTCTTCGTGAGTCACACAGCCGTTCGCCCACTCCGTGTACAGGCGGTAGCCGTCGCGCAATCCGCCGGCGCGGAAGGACTCGACCAGACAGCCGGCGAGCGCGAGCTCCGGCCGGCGCTCGAGCAGGGCGACTTGCTCGGCGAGTCGCTCGGGGTGCATCTCGTCGTCCGCGTCCATGCGCGCCACGAAGCGGCCACGCGCCGCGGCGAGCGCGTCGCAGAGTGACACGGCGATCCCGCGCGCGGGGCGAGTCAGCACGCGCACGCGCGGATCGCGGCGCGCGAAGTCGGCCAGGAGCGCCGGGCTAGAGTCGCGCGAGCCGTCGTCGACGCACACGACCTCGAAGCTCGGGCCGACACTCGCCAGTGTCGACGCGAGCGCCGCGTGCAGAGTGGCGGAGGCGTCCCGCACGGGCAGCAACACCGAGACCACGGGCGCTGCCGGGGCGGAGGGGCGCGCCGCGGGCAGTGACATGCGCGCGATCGTAGCAGAGAATCTCGCGCGCCCCGCCGAAGGAGTCTCGTGCGTCCGATCGTCGCTTCGCTCGCGCTGTTCCTCGCCGGCTGCATCGCGCTGGGTCGCGAGAGTTACACGACCCTCGAGGGCGGCACGCCGATCGCGCCCGCCGACGCGGTGCAGGTGAAGCAGGACCGCACGGGTCACGGCTTCGCGCAGGACGCGGCGGCGGCGCGCGCGCACGGCGACGTGGTCGTGTCGATCTGTGACTGGGAGCCGGGCTTCTGGCTGTTCGTGTTTCCGCCGATCCCGATTCCGTTGCTCTCGAACGAAGACACTCCTGGCCTGCCGAACACGACTCTGGTGCGAGTCACTTTCGAGAGTGAAGGCCCATGGCGCGCGAAGTTCGACGAGCTCGCGCTGGTCGGCGAAGGCGGCGTGCGCAACCCGCCGATCCGCTACCGCATCGTGCTGCCCGAGAAGTCCGAGTCACTCGCCGACGCGAACCCCCACGTGCGCGAGCTCGAGCCGTGCGCGCGGGCGCACGAGCCGAAGAAGACGGTCGAGCGCGCGAAGGTGGCCGTGCTCGACCGCGGCGAGCTGTGGCTGCTCTTCGACACGCCGCTCGAGCCCGAGGACGGCCCGCGGGTGCTCGAGCTGGCGGGAATCACGCGCGCCGACAAGGCCGTGCCCCTGCCGAAGCTCGCGCTCGACGGCGGCGCCCGCTGGTTCTGGTACCGCGTCTTCCCCTGAGCGTGGGTAGGTAGAATGAGGCCATGAAGCTCGGCCTCACGATGTTCCCCACGGACTACTCGATCGGCCCCGCCGAGCTGGCGCGCGCCGCCGAGGAGCGCGGCTTCGAGTCACTCTGGTTCCCGGAGCACTCGCACATCCCCGCGAAGCGCGAGTCACCGTGGCCCGGCGGCCCCGAGCTGCCGAAGATGTACTACGACGTGTACGAGCCGTTCGTGGCGCTCGCCGCCGCTGCGGCAGTCACTACGAGATTGAAGCTCGCGACGGGCATCTGTCTCGTGGTGCAGCGCGACCCGATCCAGACCGCGAAGCACGTGGCGACCCTGGATCGAGTGAGTGGCGGGCGTTTCCTGTTCGGCATCGGCGCGGGCTGGAACGCGGAAGAGATGCGCAACCACGGCACTGACTCGAAGACCCGTATCTCGCTCATGCGCGAGCGCGTGCTCGCCATGAAACGGATCTGGACTCAGTCGAAGGCCGAGGTTCACGGCAGGTATGTCGACTTCGACCCGATCATGACCTGGCCGAAGCCCGTGCAGTCACCTCACCCGCCGATTCACGTCGGCGGTGGCTTCCCCGCGGGCGCGAAGCGCGCGCTCGACTACGGCGACGGCTGGATGCCGATTCACGGCCGCGACGAGATCCTCGCGCGCCTGCCCGAGTTCCGGCGCATGGCCGAAGACGCGGGCCGCGACCCGGCGAAGCTCGAAGTCTCGGTGTTCGGCATGCGCGCCGACGCGGGCGAGCTCGAGAAGGCGCGCGCGGCCGGCGTGACGCGCGCGATCTTCGGCCTGCCGCCCGAGCCCGCCGACAAGGTCATGCCCGTCCTCGACCGCTACGCGGCGCTCGTGCACAGTGTGCGGTGAGAGGTACCTCACATCTCTGAACTCCATGGACAGACGTACGGCCTGAAGGCGAATCAGATCCGGCGTCTCACCAACCTGTACAAGCGCAAGCTCCCGCGCGAGAGACTCGTCACGCAGGATTTCGCGCGCACGCTCGCCGGGATTTCGGCGGAGTGCGGGCGCCAGGTCGGCGTGCTCGTCGCGCGCAGCGGGCGCGTCGAGTACGTGATGGTGGGCGACGCGTTCTCGATCACGCTGCCCGACTTCAAGCGCGTGCGCGCGGGCGCGGGGCGCTTCCGGGGCCTGCGCTGCATCCACACTCACTTGCGCGGCGAGTCACTCACGCGCGACGACCTGACGGATCTCACGCTGCTTCGGCTCGACGCCATGGCCGCGGTGCTCGTGTCTCCCGAGACCGGCCTGCCCGACAAGGTCGACTACGCGTCGCTGCAGCCGGCCGATGCCTCGGGCGAGACGGTGAGTCGCCACGAGCCGATCTCGCCGAGTCAGCTCGACTTCGACTTCGTGGAGTGGATCGAAGAGCTCGAGACACGCTTCGGCGAGGCGCAGAAGGGCGTCGCGACCGATGGCGACGGCGAGCGCGCGGTGCTGGTGTGCGTCGAGATCGGCAACGACCCGCACGCCGACGAGCGCTGCGACGAGATGAAGGAGCTCGCCCGCACGGCGGGTCTCTCGATCGTCGACGTGCTGCGCCAGCGGCGCCCGAAGCCCGATCCGAAGTTCCTGATCGGCCCGGGCAAGATCAAGGATCTAGTGACTCGCGCCTGGCAGCGCGGCGCCGAGCTCGTGCTGTTCGACCGCGATCTGTCGTCGGGTCAGATACGCGCGATCACCGACCTGGTCGAAGCGCGCATCGTCGACCGGACTCAGCTGATCCTCGACATCTTCGCGCAGAACGCCAAGACCAAGGAGGCGAAGCTGCAGGTCGAGCTCGCGCAGCTGAAATATAGACTCCCGCGGCTCGCCGGGTCGGGTCAGACGGAAGGACTGTCTCGACTCATGGGCGGCATCGGCGGGCGCGGCCCCGGTGAGACGAAGCTCGAGGTCGACCGCCGGCGCGTGCGCGATCGAATCAGTCTGCTCGAGAAGGGACTGAAAGACGTCGCGAAGCAGCGAGAGACTCGCCGCGCGCGTCGCTCGCGCGAAGGCCTGCCGATCCTGTCGATCGTCGGCTACACGAACGCGGGTAAGTCGACCTTGCTCAATCGACTCACGAAGAGCGAGGTGTACGCGGCGAACAAGCTGTTCGCGACGGTCGACACGTCGGCGCGCCGCCTGCGCACGCCGCGCGAGCGCGACGTGATCATCACCGACACCGTCGGCTTCATCCGCGACTTACCCCCCGAGCTCGTCGCCGGTTTCAAATCGACGCTCGAGGAGATTCGCGACGCGACCGTGCTGCTGCACGTGGTCGACGCCGCGAGCCCGCAGATCCGCGAACAGATCGACGCCGTGCGCGAGATACTCGCCGAGCTCGAGCTCGCCGAGAAACCCGAGCTCCTGGTGCTGAACAAGTCCGATCGGCTCACTCCCGAGGAGCGCGACGGCGTGGCGAAGCGCTTCGGCGGCATCTGCATCTCGGCCTTGAACGGCGACGGAATCGCGGAGATGCTGGCGGCTGCGGAGCGCCTGGCCTTCGAGGGAGACAGACGATGAACAAGCGAGTCATGAGAAGCGTGCGGATCGCGGGCACCGGGATGTACGTGCCGCCGCGCGTCGTGACGAACTTCGACCTGATGAAGCTCATGGACACGACCGACGAGTGGATCCAGCAGCGCAGCGGGATCGTCGAGCGCCATCACGTCGACGCGGGCATGGGCCCGGCCGAGCTCGCGTTCGAGGCCGCGAAGGTCGCGCTCGACAGCGCGAAGCTCCAAGCCGCCGACATCGACGCGATCCTCGTCGCTTCGCTCTCCCCGCAGCACGACTTCCCGGGGATCTCGTGCTTCCTGCAGGATCACCTCGGCATCGCGGGCTGCCCCGCGATGGACGTGCGCTGTCAGTGCACCGGCTTCCTGTACGCGCTGCAGGTGGGCGAGCTGTATGTCGGCTCGGGTCAGTACGACCGCGTGCTGGTCGTCGGCACCGAGGTGCACTCGACCGCGCTCGACTTCACCACGCGCGGGCGCGACGTCGCGGTGCTGTTCGGTGACGGCGCGGGCGCGATCATCCTCGAGCCTTCCCCCGATCCCGAGCGAGGGATCCTCTCGGTGCACACGCACGCCGAGGGGAAGTACGCGAAGAAGCTGTGGATCGAAGCGCCGGGCTCGTCGCTCTGGCCGCACCGCATCACCCACGAGATGATCGATGCGGGCAGACACTTCCCGTACATGGAAGGCCGGCTCGTGTTCAAGCACGCGATCGAGCGCATGCCCGAGGCCATCGCGGAGGCGCTGTCGCACAACAAGGTCCAGGCGAGCGACGTCGACCTGTTTCTCTTCCACCAGGCCAACCTGCGCATCAATCAGTTCGTCGCGCAGAAGCTGGGGATCCCAGACGACCGCACGTACAGCAACATCATGAAGTACGGGAACTGCTCGGCGGCCTCGATCCCCATGCTGCTCCACGAGTGCAACGTCGCGGGCCGGCTCTCGGAAGGCGATCTGATCGCCATGGCCGGGTTCGGATCGGGGTTCACCTGGGGATCGGCGCTCCTTCGCTGGTAGGAGATCGCTAGCGCGCCGCGTTGAACTGCGCGCTGCCTGCCTTAGCCTGATCGTGCAAGTATCGAAAATTGCACGAAAAAGATGCGCCTTGACCTCGTGACGCACTGTGTTATCGTGCGCCCCGTTCAAACCCCCAACGAGGAGTCACGAGATGGCCCAGGCACGTTCGACCGGGTTCGATCGATTCAACGACGCGCTGAAGTCACTGGACGAGCAGCTCCAAGACCTGCGCGAGCGCTTCGACCACCAGCGCGGCCGCGTGGAGCGCGAAGTGCGCAAGCGCGCCGAGCAGGTGCAGGAGCGGATCCAGGACAGCGACCTCTACAAGCGCGCCGAGCGCGGCTACAAGGACATCGGCTCGCGCGTCGAGGAAACTCGCTCGCAGATCTACGACGTCTTTGGTATTGCGTCGAAGGCCGAGATCGAGAAGCTGAACAAGCGGCTCAACAAGATCTCGAAGCAGATCCACGACCTCTCCGAAGGCCGCCCGGTCACGGACGTTCACTCCGAGGCCAGCTGACAGTCGCTCCTTCGGGAGGCCCTGAAGCCTCTGGAGGAACGATATGTCTTTCGAGTCACTCGACTTCTATCGGATCGAGGACTCACTCGCGCCCGAGGAGCGGATCGCCCGCGACACGGTGCGCGAATTCGTGGACAAGGAATTCCTGCCGGTCGTGGTGAAACACGTCCGGCAGGACGGTTCCTTCCCCATGGAGCTCGTGCCCAAGCTGGCCGAGCTCGGGCTGTTCGGCGCGAACCTGCACGGCTACGGCTGCGCCGGCATGAACAACGTCGCGTACGGGCTCGTGATGCAGGAGCTCGAACGTGGTGACTCGGGTCTGCGCAGCTTCGCGTCCGTGCAGGGCGGCCTGTGCATGTACCCGATCCATTCGTACGGCACGGAGTCACAGAAAGAGAAGTGGCTGCCGCGCATGGCCGAGGGCCGAGTCATCGGCTGCTTCGGACTCACCGAGCCCGACTACGGCTCGAACCCCGGCGGCATGCTGACGAAGGCGGTGCGCAAGGGCGACAAGTGGGTTCTCAACGGAACCAAACGGTGGATCACGAACGGCACCGTCGCGGACATCGCGATCGTTTGGGCGAAGACCGACGACGACATCCAGGGCTTCATCGTCGAGAAGGGCATGCGCGGCTTCGAGGCGCGCGACATGAAGGGCAAGTTCTCGCTGCGCGCCTCGATCACGAGTGAGTTGTTCCTGTCCGACGTGGAGGTGCCCGAAGCCAACCGGCTGCCGAACGTGAAGGGCCTGAAGGGCCCGCTCGGCTGTCTGACTCAGGCGAGATACGGCATCGCGTGGGGCGCGCTGGGCGCCGCGCAGGCGTGTTTCTCCGAGGCGCTGCGTTACTCGAAGGAGCGCATCGTGTTCGACCGGCCGCTCGGCTCGTTCCAGATCCCGCAGCAAAAGCTCGCGTTCATGGCCACCGAGATCACCAAGGGCCAGTTACTCGTGCTGCAACTCGGCCGGCTGAAGGACGCCGGGAAGCTGCAACACGCGATGGTGTCGATGGCCAAGATGAACAACGTCGACACTGCGCTGCAGATCGCGCGGCTCGCGCGCGACATGCTCGGCGCGAACGGCATCGTCGATGACTACTGCTCGATGAGACACATGGTGAACCTGGAGACCGTGCGCACGTACGAAGGCACGCACGACATCCACACGCTCATTCTCGGGAAAGAGCTGACCGGCCTGGACGCCATCACTCACTGACTGAGTGAGTCATGCGGCTAGCGACCCTTCTCGTCGCGGTCGCGCTGCTGGACGAGCTGGGCTCGGGCATTCCCTTCGTGGGCTCGCCCGAGATACAGCGCGAGTTCGGTGTCTCGTACGGCGAGGCCGCGGGCTGGCTGATCTTCGCGATGGGTGCGCTCGCGACGGCCGTCGAGCCGGCGATCTTCCTGCTCGCCGACCGCCGGCGCACGAAGCGCGGCTTCGTGGTGGGCGGCCTCGCGGCGCTGGGCTTCGTGTCGATCGCGGCGGGACTCGCGCCGAGTTACTGGTGGCTTTTCGCGGCGCTCGCGCTGTACGGGCCGGCGTCGGGCACGGGCGTCGCGCTCGCGCAGGCGTCGCTCGCCGACTCACGGCCGGCGAACCTCGAGCGCGCGCTCGTGCGTTGGACGTTCGCCGGGGCGCTCGGCGACTTACTCACGCCGAGCCTTGTCGCGCTCGGGGCGTGGTTCGCCGCCGGCTGGCGCGCCGCGTTCGTCGCCGTGGGCGTCCTGTTTCTCGCGTACGCCGCAGTGCTGTGGTTCGTGAAGTTCCCCGAGTCACGGCCAGAAGGGTCGGATTCGCCCGACGGCGGCCTGCGTGTCGCCCTCGCGCGCCCGCGGCTGCTCCTGTTCGCGACAGCGGTGACTCTGTGCTCGCTCATGGACGAGATCCTGGTTGCGTTCGGCAGCTTGTATCTCGCCGACGTGACGGGCTTCAGCCTGGCCGAGCGCACCGGCGCGCTCACCGCGCTGATGGTCGGCGAGCTCGCGGGCCTGGCCACGAGTGACTTCCTGCTCGCGCGGTTCGCGCCGCGCGCACTGCTCGTCGCGAGCGGAGTCACTTGCGCCGCGGCGTGGGCTGCGTTCCTGGCCAGCGGGACTCCGCTGGGCGCCTCGGCGAGTCTCTTCGCCGTCGGCGCGCTCGCGTCTCTTCAGTATCCGCTCGTGAAGGCGCAGGCGTACCGCGCGCTGCCGGGCCGCTCGGGCGCGGTGAACGCGGTGCTGACGATGTTCGGTGTCTTCGAGCTCGCGCTGCCGCTCGGACTGGGCCTCGTGGCCGACCGTGCGGGACTCACCGCCGCGCTCGCGCTGCTCGCGCTCCAGCCCATCGGCATCGCCCTCGTGGCCGCGAGTGACCGCCGCGGTGTAGCGTAGGGCGATGAAGGCGCAGCGCTGGGCGGGACTCACCGTGTTCGCGGCCGCGCTCGCCGTGCGGCTGCTCCACTTGCAGCAGGTGGTCGCGAACGATCCGTTCTACGCGCAGCCGTCGGTCGACTCGCGGATCTACGTCGAGTGGGCGACGCGCATCGCGGGCGGTGAGTGGCTCGGCAGCGAGCCGTTCTTCCTGTCACCGCTGTACGGGTATTTCCTGGGCGCGCTGTACTCGCTGGTCGGGCCGAGCCCGCTCGCCCCGCTCCTGCTGAACGCGCTGTTCGGCGCCGCGACCTGCGCGCTCACCTACTCACTCGCGACGAGACTCTTCGATTGGCGAGTCGGCTGCATCGCGGCCGCACTCGCCTGCTTCCATCGCATGGAGATCTTCTACGAGGGCGCGCCGCTCGTCGAAGCGATGCAGACACTCTTGTGCGCGTCGTGGACCTGGGCGGCGGTGCGCTCCATCGAGTCACCGGGACCAACTCGGTTCGCAATCGCCGGCGCGCTGCTCGGCCTGTCGGTGCTCGCGCGGCAGAACGTGCTGTTGTACGCGCCGCCGTTCGCGCTGTGGGCGTGGTTCGCGCTGAAGGAGTCACGGGCCCGCCGCGCTCTTCTGCCTGCCGTGTATCTCGCCGCCGTGGCGCTGCTGATCCTGCCCGCGACGCTGCACAACTGGCTCGCTGCGCGAGACTTCGTGCTCGTGAACTCCACGGGCGGGATCGTGCTGTACACGGGCTGGAACGCGGAAGCCGACGGCACGTACAAAGTGCCGAGCGTCTTCCCGCGCGCGCTCGCCGATGACCCCGTCGAGCAGAAGAACGCGTACCGCATCCTGGCCGAGCACCAGCTCGGACGCACCGGCATGCGCGCGTCCGACGTGTCGAGTTACTGGCGCACACAGGCCGTGGCGTGGGTGACCGCGAACCCGGGCGCCGCGGCGGCGCTGTTCCTCGAGAAGGTGAGACTCTTCTGGAACGCCTACGAGGCCTGGGACGTGCGTTCGGTCACTCTGGCCGAGCCGACCTCGTGGGTGTTGCGGCTGCCGCTCGTGTCGTTCGCGCTGCTCGCGCCGCTGGCGCTGGCCGGGATCGCCGCCTCCTTCGCGGACTGGCGCAAGCTCGTGCCGCTGTATCTCGCCCTTGGGGTGCACTTCGCCACCGCCGTGTTGTTCATCGCGCTCTCGCGCTACCGCGTTCCCGCTCTGCCCGTGCTGGCGGTGTTCGCGGGAGTCACTCCGATCGCGCTCTGGGACGCGGTGCGCGCGCGGAAGCTCGCGCGCGCGGCGGTCGCGGCCGGGTCACTCGCGCTCGCGGCGCTCGTCGTCAACTCGCGCGTGCCGACCGAGGACCTCGCGATGGCTCACTTCAACCTGGGCAACGCGTTCAAGGAGCGCGAGCAGTGGCGGCCGGCGATCGAGCAGTACAACGCGTCGCTCGCGCGCTCGCCCGGCTACATCTCGACCTGGAACAACCTGGCGCTCGTGTACGAGCGCAGCGGCGCGGACCCGCGGCTGGCGCTCGACGCGTGGCAGCGCGTGCTGCAGCTCGCGCAGGCGCAGGGCTCGGGCACTCACTACGAGCGCGCGAGCCGGCACATCGCCGCGCTCAACGCGGGGGCCCCGCTGAAATGAGCGCGCGCGCCGACTCGAGTGACTCGTCGGGCGCGACGCGCGCGAGCCACCAGGTCGCTCCGGCGCGCGCGTAGGGCTCGGGCCCGCGGCGCGACTCACTGCAGTAGACGACGTCGAACGGCCCCGCGTCCGGCGCGCGCTGCGCGCGCACGAACGCCACGGCTTCGGCCAGCTGCTCCACGTCCGCGGGGGGGCCGTCGCGGAACAGCGCGAACAGCCCGTCCCAAGCCGCCGCGCGGCGCAGTGGCCGCTTCGCGGGCCAGTAGCCCGCGATCCACACGGGTATGCGCGGTGTCTGCACGGCGGTCGGCAAGAAACGCGACTCACTCACCCGGAAGTGCCCGCCCGAGTGACTGAAGGGTCGACCGGACCAGAGACCTGCGAGCACCGCGAGCCCCTCGTCGAGCAGCTCCGCCCGCTTCGCCAGGTCCAGCTCCTCGCCGAACGCGGCCCACTCCGTCTGCTCGCCGCCCGAGCTGCCGAGCCCGGCGCCGAACACGAGTCTCCCGCGCGAGAGCCGGTCGAGTGACACGGTCTCCCGCGCGACCTTCCACGGCCGACGCCGCGCGAGCGGAGTCACGAGCGCGCCGATGCGGATCCGCTCCGTCGCGACGGCGATGCCCGCGAGCGCGATCCACGGATCCACCACCGGCGGTGACCCGGGCCGCGACACGTGATCCCACACGAAGAAGCCGTCCCAGCCCGCGCGCTCCGCGAGCTGGGCCAGCTCGAGCAATGCGCGCGCGTCTCCGAAGGCGGCGAAGTTCGGCAGATAGAGACCGTATTTCAAAGCGCGCGCCCCCGCGGAGTAGAATGCCACGCGGAGAAGACACGTGAGCGCGACACCCGAGAACCCCGAGATCCGGCTCCTCGACGGCGGCTTCTATCTGGGCCGTCCGCTCGAGCACTACCGCTGGCTGCGCCGACACGCTCCGGTGTACTGGGATCCGAGCGCGAGCTTGTTCGCCGTGTCACTCCACGAAGACGTGATGGCGGTGTCGAAAAATCCCGATGTTTTCTGCTCGCGCATGAGCTCGCGCCCCGATGCGCCGCCGATTCCGTCGATGATCAACCTCGACGATCCACAGCACAAACGCCGCCGCAATCTCGTGAACAAGGGCTTCACGCCGCGGCGCGTGGACGACCACGAGATCAAGGTGCGCGCGATCTGCCGTGACTTGATCCGCGCAGTCAGTGCGAAGGGCCGCTGTGAGTTCGTGCACGAAGTCGCCGCGCCGCTGCCGATGATCGTGATCGGCGACTTACTCGGGGTCGAGCCCGAGGACCGCGGCAAGCTCCTGCGCTGGTCGGACGATTTGATCGCGGGCACCGACGCCGCGGCGCCGCCCGACGTGAAGATGCGCATGATGACCGCCGCGACCGAGTACGTGCAGTACGCGCAGCGAGTCATCGCCGACCGGCGCGCGAAGCCGCCGCAGGACGATCTCATGAGCGTGCTCGTGCACGCCGAGATCGACGGCGAGAGACTCGGAGACGACGAGCTGATCCAGGAGTCACTGCTGATCCTGGTGGGCGGCGACGAGACCACGCGCCACGTGATCACGGGCGGCATGCTCGCGCTGATCCAGCACCCCGACGCGCGCCGCGCGCTGGCCGCGAACCCCGCCGCGATCCCGACCGCGGTCGAGGAGATGCTGCGCTGGGTCACTCCCATCAAGAACATGAACCGCACCGCGACGCGAGACACGGAGCTCCGCGGCCAGAAGATCCGCGAGGGCGACAAGGTGCTGTTGCTCTACGAAGCCGCGAACCGCGACGAGCGCGTGTTCCGCGAGCCCGACCGCTTCGACCCGGCCCGCACGCCGAACGACCACGTGGCCTTCGGCGGCTACGGCGCTCACTTCTGTCTGGGCGCGAGCCTGGCGCGGCTCGAGCTGCGCATCATGTTCGAGGAGTTACTCGCCGCGCTGCCCGACATCGAGCTCGACGGCGAGCCGAAGCTGCGGCCCTCCAACTTCATCGTCGGCATCGATCACATGCCGGTGGTCTTCACGCCGAGGAGTGACTGATGCCGAGTCTGAACGGGAAGGTGGCCTTCGTGACCGCGGGCGCGACGGGCATCGGGTTGGCCTGCGCGCAGGCGATCGTCGACGCGGGCGGCAAGGTGATGATCTGCGCGCGCCGCGAGGACACTCTGAAGGACGCCGCGGCGAAGCTCGGCCCCAACGCGGCCTGGGTCGCCTGCGACGTGACCGACGACGGCTCGGTCGACGCGGCGGTGGCCGCCACCGTGAAGCGCTTCGGGTCACTCGATCTGGCCGTGAACTCGGCGGGCACCGGCACGGCCGGCCCACTCACTCGCACCAAGACCGCCGAGTTCCAGCGCGTGCTCGACACGAACCTGACCGGCGCCTTCCGCTGTCTGCGCGCCGAAGCGCGCGCGATGGAGGGGAGGGGCGGCAGCATCGTGAACGTGAGCTCGATCGCGGGCGCGCTGACTCACCCGTGGATGGGCCCGTACTGCGTGTCGAAGGCGGGACTCGACATGCTCACGCGCTGCGCGGCCGACGAGCTCGGCGCGAGTCAGATTCGCGTGAACTCGGTGCTCCCAGGAGTCACTCGCACGCCGATGGCCGCCGCGCTCTCCGAGGTCCCGGTGTCTCGCGACGAGTATCTCTCGCTCATGCCCATCTCGCGCATCGGCGTCCCGGAAGACGTGGCGCGGCTCGTCGTGTTCCTGCTGTCGGACGACGCGAGCTGGATCACCGGCCAGCTGATTCCCGTCGACGGCGGCCACACGATCCGCAAAGGCCCGAACCTCGTCCCGTTGTTCGAGAAGTTCGTTCCCAAGGATTGAGGATCCGGTTCCCGTATGATGCCCGCGTGTCGACACTGAGGCTCCAGACGAAGCTCTCGTACGGGATCGGTCAGCTCGGCGAGGGGATCAAGAACACGGCGTTCGAGCTGTTCCTGTTCTTCTACTACAACCAGGTGCTCGGTCTCTCGGGCACTTATGCGGGCGCGGCGACCTTCCTCGCGCTCGTGATCGATGCGTTCTTCGATCCGTTTCTCGGGTCACTCTCCGACTCACTCCGCTCGCGCTGGGGACGCCGGCATCCGTTCATGTACGGCGGCGCCGTGCCGTTCGGCGTGCTGTTCTATCTCCTCTTCGTCCCGCCGAGCGGGCTGGGAGAGTTGGGCCTGTTTCTGTGGCTCACCACGTTCGCGGTGCTCGTGCGTATGGCCATGGCGGTCTATCTCATCCCGCACAACGCGATGGGCGCGGAGCTCTCGGCCGACTACCACGAGCGCACGTCGATCGGCGGTTGGCGGCTCCTGTTCGGCTTCCTCGGCGGCTTCGCGACGTCGACCGTGGGCCTCGGCTACTTCTTCCGAGACACTCCCGATCACCCGCTCGGCCAGCGCAACGCGGAGGCGTATCCAGAGTTCGCGCTCTGTTTCGCGGTCGCCGCCTCGCTCGCGGTGCTGTGGTCGGCGTTCGGCACTCACTCGCGCATTCCACATCTGGTGGAGCCCGCGCATGACCCCGAGCCGCTCAGCTTCGGCCGGCTCTGGCGCGAGCTGCGCGACTCGCTGCAGAGCCCGTCGTTCCGCGCGCTGTTCGTCGGCACGCTAGTGTTCTTCGTGACTCGCGGCGTGCAGACCACATTGGGGCTCCACCTGTCGGTGCACTTCTGGGAGCTCGGCAGCCGCGAGATACTCTACGTGAGTCTCATCAGCTTCGCGGGGCTCCTGATCGGCCTGCCGTTCTGGACCGTGATGTCGCGCCGCACCGACAAGAAGCCATCGTTCATGATCGGCGTGACCATCTTCTCGATCTTCGTGGTCATCGGGCCGGTGCTGAAGCTCGCAGGGATCTGGCCCGCGCGGGAGAACGAGACGATGTATCTCGGCTTGCTCGCCGCGTTCGGATTCATGGGCACGTTCGGAGCCGCGGCGTCGCTAGTGACTGCGACCTCGATGATGGCCGACCTCACCGACGAGCACGAGTACGACACGGGCCGGCGCCAGGAGGGGATCTTCTTCGGCGCGCTCGCGTTCTCGGGCAAGGCGTCGTCGGGGCTGGGTCACGCGATCGCCGGCGTGGCGCTCGACCTCATCTCGTTCCCGACCAACGCGGACCGCGGCACCGTCCCGCCCGACGTCGTGCGCCACCTGGGGATGCTCTACGGCCCCGCGACGATCCTCGTCTTGATCGCCGGCGTCGTGTACTTCGCGCGCTACACGCTCACGGCCACGCGCGTGTCGGAGATCCAGAAGGTCCTCGAGCAGCGCCGCACCGCGGTCCGCTGAGTCGCGAGTGACTCGGCGCATTGCGCTCGCGGCGGTCGTGCTGGCGATCGCCTCGGCATGGGCGCTCGGCGCTCACGAGCACCTGACACCGGAGCGTGTCGCCGAAGTCGTGGGGCGGGCCGGCGTCTTCGGTCCGATCGCATTCGTCGCGCTCTTCGCCGCGGCCGAGGTCGTGCACGTGCCGGGCTTGTTGTTCGTGTTCGCCGCAGCCGCGCTGTGGCCGCCCGCGACCGCCATCCCAACCGCCTACGTCGGCGCGCTGACTGCGTCACTCGTCGTGTTTCTGATCGCGCGGCACATCACGGGCGACACCGTCCGCGAGCGGCTTCCCGACTGGCTGCTGCGCTACGAAGCTCGACTCGAGTCACACGGCTTGCGGACGGTGATCGCGCTGCGGCTGGTCTTGTTCCTGCTCCCCGCGGTGCACTGGTTGCTCGGCGCCTCGCGGGTCTCGTTTCGCGACTTCTTCCTGGGCACGGCCCTCGGACTCGCGCCCGGCGTCATCGCGTTCGCGCTCCTGGGTCGCGAAGCGGCCGCGCGCTTCGCGCCCTGGCTGACGGGCTGAGTCACTTAGCCCGGCGCAATGGTCCCCATGAGGATCTCGATCGGCTGGGCCGACTCGTAGGGCCGCCGCTCGATGTCCGCGGTGGCGAGCTTCATGTCCACGCGCGGCACGGGCTGCGCGTCTCGGCAGTACACGTACGCGCACGCGCAGTAGTCGTCGATTCGCTCCGCGATGCCGTGCGCGAGCAGCGCCGGGTTGTCGCGCGACCAACCCGCCCCCGCGGCCTGTAGTGACTCGAGCTCCGCTTCCGGCGTGGCCTTCGGGACCGCCGCGTAGCCGATCTGCTGGATCGTGACTCGCAGGTCGCGGTGGAACACGACCGGGTCCGCGACGTGCCAGCGGTAGAAGCTCACGAAGTCGGGAATCTGACCCGACTCCGGCCCGCGCAGGTCGAGTGGCACGCCGCCGTACGGCGCGCAGTGACTCCCCATGCCCCACGCCGTGCCGACGTAGTCCTCGAGCCCCGTGCCGCAGATGGTCGGGTGACTCGAATCGCCGTCGCGGTAGATCTTGAGCTCGCCCTCGCCGTACCACGCGAAGTGCTTCTGCGGCAGCGTGCGGATGCCGACGCTGCAGCCGAGATACCGCCCTGGCCCGCGCAGGCCCTCGGCGATGGTGAAGTCGCGCTTCAATACGGTCGGGTTCTCGCGCCGGAACGACACGTGGAGCAAGCCGGTCTCGGCCGAGTGACTCTTCTCGAGCGTGTAGTCGAGCTGGTAGTACAGGATCGTCGGCCGGGGCGAGTGATTCGTGACTTCGACCCGCACGCCGCGGCGGAACGGGAGCGGCAGATACGAGTTGAAGCCGCGCCCTTCCTGCGCCGAGAGCAGCGCCGACGCGTACGGCGCCGGCCGCCCGTGCGGCAGCCCGAAGAAGTCGAGCGCGGGCACCGAGAGCGACGGCTCGGCTGCGCCGTCGTAGAACACCTCGAGTGACAGCGCGCGCATGCGCTCGGGCCGCGCCGGCGGGAACGTCAGCCACACGTGGCGGATCGTGCCGGGCCCTTCGAGGTCCGCGAGCACGACCGTCTCGCCGGGCTCGATGCGCCGCGCCGGCGAGCCCTTGCGCCCGCCGTGTGACTGGCCGCCGGCGCCGCGCGCGCCCGTCGGGTTCTCGAAGGTGACCGCGCGCGAATCGAGCTCGAGATCGATGTGAGAGGGATCGAATGCAGCGAACATCGCCCGATGATACGGTGCGCCGATGAAGACCAAAAATCGCGACGGCGTGCGGCTGTGCTACGAGGAGTCCGACCTCGCCGGCGTGAACCGCGCGCCGATCATGTTCGTGCACGGCTGGTGCTGCGACCACCGCTACTTCGCGCCGCAGCACGGTCACTTCGCAACGCGACACCACGTGGTGTCGGTCGATCAGCGCGGCTTCGGCGCGAGCGACAAGCCCGACCAGAAGTACACGATCGAGGGCTTCGCCGACGATCTCGCTTGGCTGTGCCGCGAGCTCGGGCTCACGAAGCCGGCGCTCGTGGGTCACTCGATGGGCGGCGCGATCGCGCTCGCCACCGCCGCGCGCCATCCCGAGTTACCGCGCGCGATCGCGCTGTGTGACCCGGCGATCTTCTTCCCCGGGTTCATGGCGTCGGCGATTCAGCCGTTCCTCACCGCGCTCGCGAGCCCCGGCTTCAAGGAGGCCGCGACTCAGTTCGCCGACCAGCGCCTGTTCATCGCCGCCGACGACCCCGTCATGCGCGCGCGCATCGTCGCGGAAATGAGTCAGACGCAGCAGCAGGTCATGAGCACCGCTTTCGAGAGCATCATGTCGTTCGATAGTGAGTCGGCCGCGAAGGCCTGCAAGGTGCCGACGCTGCTCATCGACGCCGAGCCGCCCGTGTGCGAGCGCGCGCGCTTCAAAGCCGCCTGCCCACAGCTGCAATTCGCGAGCACCGCCGGCGCGGGTCACTTCCACCAATTGCTGGTTCCGGATCAGGTCAACGCGATGATCGCGAAGTTCCTCGGGTAGCCCCCGAGCACTCACTCACCACGAAGACGGCCGAGCGAGGGCCGTCCCGAACGAGGCCCGCAAGCGCCGAAGGCGCGCGCAGCGAGCCGCAGGCGAGCGAAGCTCAACTGACGCGGTGACGCGCCGTCTCGTCGCGGTGCTTGCGCAGATAGGCCATGAACGGCGTGCCGCCCGTGCCCACCCCCGTCGGGTTCGCCCCGCCGGTCGGGCTCTGCTGGTGGATGTATCTCGCCGCGTAGTCCAAGTGAGTCGAGCGGAACGCCTCGAGCCAGCGCAGACAGTCGTCGTACGCGGCGCGCAGCTCGCGGTTCCCCGACGCCAGCACCGCGGTGCGCACGCTCGGCGCGGCCTCGACCGCTTCGAGGAACGCGCGGTGCAGCGGCGGCATGTAGTCGCGCATCTCGGCGAGATACGCGCGCAGCGGATCGCCGGCGTGCGCGACGCCGAGCGCCGCGTCCAGGACGGGGACGATCCCGCTCTGCGCGCCCGTCTCGCCACGCAGACGCTGCGGCCGGCCGCCCAGCGCGACCACGCCCTCGTAAGTGACTCCCTCGGGCAAGAGCGGGTGATCCTTCCAGCCGTGGATGTAGGGGCGCACGCGCCGGTAGTACACGTATGGGTCGCACTGCTCGGGCATGCGGTTCAAGCTCTGGCAGAGTGACTCGATGCCGGAGCTGATCGCCTCGAGTGACTCGCCGAGCGCGCGCTCGTCGCGCGCCGCGGCTGCCGCGGACGCCGGGCCCACCTCGCGCAGCAGCGCGCCCGCGCGCGCCTCGATCTCGAGATGCACCAAGATGAACCAGTCCTCGTCCACGCCGCCGAGGAAGTTCTGAGTGATTGCGAGATTGCCGAGCTCGAGCGGCCCGCTCGGTTCGATGCGCCGCCAGTTGTCGAGCGCGTACGACGCGTACGAGAGCACGGGCGGGCGGCCGAGCCGCGCCGCGACCGCGCACCACGGCACCGCGACCCCCGCGGGCACGCGCGGCTCGGGCTCGCTGCCGCCCCACACGTGCGCGTGGCCGAAGTAGGACAGAAGCAGCATCGCGCGGCGCAGCACCCCGTCACCGGAAAGTGTCGCCGCGTCGAGCACCGGCAGCGCGCGCAGCGCCGCGCGCGCACGGCCGGCGGCGAGCAGCTTCGGAAGGCTCGCGCCCAGCTCGTCCCAGCGCGCGAAAGCCGCGGGCAGCTCGAGGGCGGGATCGGGCTCCGACAGGAAGCCGCGTTCGCGAGACAGCTCGAAGCTCTTCAGATCGCTCGGGTCACTCATGCCATTCCCCTTCGGGACTCGCAGACATGGGCTGGAGTGCTGCGCGCGGCCGAGTCTCTCCGTGCGGTCAGAAGCTAGCGCGGGGCTCGGTCTTTGCGGGAACCGCGTGTAATCTTGCGCGCATGAACGCCCTCGCGCGCATTCGGGGCTGGTTCGCTCGCGCGATCGCGGAAGACCGCGAGCGCGAGCTCCCGATCGCCGAGACCGTGCAGTGGGTGTCTCTCGTGTACGGCGGGATGTCGCTGGTCACGATCGTCGCGGTGGTGCTCGCGTTTCCGCACGATTCATGGCGCGTCGCGGTCTCGCTGCTGTGCGCGGGGTTGTACGCGTCCGCGCTCGTACTCGTGCGCAACCAGCACGCGCACGCCGCGGCCGTGGTCGTGGTCGCCAGCTGCTTCGTGTCACTCACTCTTGCGCTCGCGATGACTCAGGGCCTCTCGATCGCAGCTCACTCGGGGTTGGTCGTCGCGGTGTGCTCTGCGGGGCTGCTGCTCGGCCGCCGCGCCGCGTTCGCGCTGGCGCTCCTCGCCTCGCTCGCGGGTCCCGTGTTCGGCGGGCTGCAGCTCGGCGTGCCCGCGATCGAGGCAGTGTCTCGCACCTACACCGAGGGCGTGTGGCTGATGCAGGCCGTGCTGTATTTCAGCGCGGCCGCTCTGGTCTCCATCACTGTGTCTCACGCCGAGCGGTCACTCGCGCGCGCACACCGCAGCGAGAGCCGTTTCCGCGCGATCGCCGACAACATGCAAGAGATCGTGGTCGAGTTCGACTCACAGGACCGCTTCGCGTACGCGAACCCCGTGTTCCTGAAGCGCCGCAACCTGACCGCGATCGAGGAGCTGGCCGGCGCGCGCCTGGGTTACTCGCTGCACCCCGAAGACGCGGAGCGGGTGGTTCGCGAGGTCCGCCGCGCGCGAGACACCGGCGGCACCGCGGTGTTCACGTCGCGCATCGTCACGCCCGACGGCGAGGTGCGGCACGTCGACGTCTCGGCCGGCGGCATCGTCGGCGCGGACGGCGAGCGCCGCGTGGTGTCGGTGAGTCGCGACGTGACCGCGCAGCGCGCGGTCGAGAACGCGCTGCGCGACAGCGAGGAGCGCTATCGGCTGCTGACCGAGCACGCGCCCGACATGATCGTCGAGCTCGACTCACAGGGCCGGATCATCTACGTGAACCGCGCGGCAACCGAGCGCGGCTTCGCGACCTGGCGGGAGCAGGGCGAGAGCTTCCTCGAGTGGAATCACCCCGACGACGTGGAGAAGTGCCGCAAGGCTTTCGGCGACGCGATGCGCTTCGGGCGAGTCACTCGCCTCGTGCACCGCATGAGACACAAGGACGGGAACTACCGCTGGGTGTCTTCGTCGGGCGCGCCGTACCGCACGTCGACCGGCGAGACACACCTGGTCGGGCAGACGCGAGACATCACCGAGGAAGTCGAGCTGCAGGAGCAGCTGCGCCAGGCGCAGAAGATGGAGGCGATCGGGCGTTTGGCCGGCGGCGTGGCGCACGACTTCAACAACCTGCTCACGGTCATCGGCGGCTGGGCGGGCCTGCTCGACGCGGGCGACGCGCCGGAGGCCGACGTGCGCGAGGCCGCGCGCGAGATCACGGCCGCGGCGGAGCGCGCCGCGGGACTCACTCGACAGCTGCTCGCGCTCTCGCGCCGCCAGCTCGCGAAGTCGATCGCCGTCGACCTGAACGCCGCGGTGCGCGGGCTCGAGCCCATGCTGCGCCGCACGCTGCCCGGGAGCATCGAGTTCGATCTCGTGCTCGACCCCGCGCTGCCGCCGGTCGAAGTCGATCCGTCGCAGCTCGACCAGATACTCTTGAATCTCTCGCTGAACGCACGCGATGCCATGCCGGCGCGCGGGCGCCTGCGCATCGAGACACGCTCGACCTCGGGCGGGCTGTCACTGCAGCTCGTGGTGTCGGACACGGGCGTGGGCATGAGCGAAGAGACTCGGCTGCGCGCGTTCGAGCCGTTCTTCACGACGAAGGCGGCGGGCGAGGGCAGCGGGCTGGGTCTCTCGACCACGTACGGGATCGTGCGGCAGATCGGCGGCGCGATCGCGCTCGAGAGCGCGCCCGGCTGCGGCACGCGCGTGGTGATCGACCTGCCGGGCGCGCTCGCGCGCAACGACGCGATCGAGTCAGTGACTCCCGCGGCCGCGGAGACCGCGCGGGACGCCGCCATTCTGTTGGTCGAGGACGATCCGGCCGTCCGCCGGCTTCTGACTCAGGTGCTGACCGGCTCGGGCTACCGCGTGGTGTCGGCGGCAAGCGGCGACGAGGCGCTCGCGCTCGCCGACGCGGGAAAGCTCGAGGTCGACCTGGTGCTGAGTGACTACGTGCTGCCGGGTATCTCGGGGGTCGAGCTCTGCGCCGACCTGCAGCAGCGCTTTCCCGAGCTGCGCATCCTGCTCATGACTGGTCACGCCGAGCTCCCGCCCGGCGCGCCCGACCTGCCGCGCGGCGCCGAGCTGCTCGGCAAGCCGTTCACGCGCGAGCAGCTGCATGCCGTCCTGTCTCGTCAGCTGAACGCGTAGTGACTCCCGAGGAGATCCGCGACCGCGGCGAGCTCGAGCGCTTCCTGCGGCGCGATGCGAGCCGGCACGTCTACGGTCTCGCCGACCTCGACGACGCGTTCTTCCCCGACACGCGCTGGTTCGCGAGCCGTGACACGGCGGGCGAGATCGACGCGCTGTGTCTCGTGCTCGAGAAGCTGGCGCTGCCGATCGTGTACGCGGTCGCGCCGCCCGAGCACCCGCCGACGCTCGCGCTCTTGCGCGCGCTGACTCCGTGTCTGCCGCGGCGCTTCTTCGCGAATTTCCCGATCGGCTACGAGAAAGTGCTCGGCGACACACACGAGATCGCGCCGCTCGGCGAGTATGTGAAGATGCACCTCGCGGACGCTGCGGGCCTCGAGAGACACGAGATACCGGGGATCGAGACACTCGGCCCGGAGCACGCGGCCGAGCTCGACGCGTTCTACGGCGAGCGCGCGTTCGGACCTTCCGAGCACCTGGGCTTCTACGAGCGCTGCATGCTCGAGCAGTTCCCGTGGTTCGCGCTGCGCGAGCGAGGCGAGCTGGTGTCCGTGGCCGGCGTGCACGTGTTCTCGCGCCGCTACGGCGTCGCCGCGCTCGCGAACGTCGCGACCGCGCCGGCTCGACGCGGGCGCGGGCTGGCGCGCGCGGTGTGTGCGCGGCTGGCGCGCGAGCTCGCCGCGCACGTGCCGCTCGTCGGCTTGAACGTCGCGAGCGCGAACGCGGCGGCGCGCCGCTGCTACGAGGCGCTCGGGTTCCGCGCCGTGCTGCACTACGAGGAAGCCGTGCTCACCGTTCGCGGCGAGTCGCTCTGATAACATGCGCGCCCGGATGAAGCGGTCACTGTCACTCGCCGCGTGTGCGCTGGTCGCGGCGAGCGCTTCCGGCGCCGACGCGCGCACCATCGAAGTGAGTCCCGGTGAGTCGATCCAGGCCGCGGTCGACCGCGCCGCGACGGGCGACACGATCGCGGTCGCGCCCGGGACTTACTCGGGCGACGGCGGGCTCGCGCTGGTGCACGTGCGCAAGAGCGGGGTGCGGCTCGAGGGCACGCGTTCGGCGGTGATCGACGCGCGCGGCTATCGCTACGGCATCCTGGTCGGCGACGAGTCACCCGGCCCCGAGCGCTGCCCCGGGATCGCCGTGCGCAGCTTCGCGCTCGACGGGCTCACGGTGCGCAGCGCGACTCACGCGGGCGTGCGGCTCGACGGCGTCGACGGCTTCACGGTGCGCGGCGGCGCGCTGCTCGAGAACGGCTCGAGCGCGCTGCGCGCGCGCTGCTCCGCGCACGGACTCATCGCCGCCAACTTCGTCTCGGGTCACCGCGCTGCTGCGATCGAGATCGGTGACTCGGACCACGTCGTCGCCGAGGACAACTCGGTGACCGAGAGCGGGATCGGCGCGCTGGTCGAGAACTCGAGCTTCATCGTGCTGCGTCACAACCAGATCTTCGGTAACTCGGCGGGCGTGGTCGCGCTCGTACGGCCGCACCTGCCGCTGCCGGTGACCGACCACGTGCGGATCGCCGAGAACGCGATCATCGAGAACGACCTGCCCAACCCGTTCCCGCCCGACGCGGGCGGCGGCGTCGGCGCGATCCCCAGCGGCACGGGCGTCCTGAACGCGGGCGGGGACAACGTGACGATCGAGCGCAACGTGATCCTCGGCAATGACTCGTTCGGCGTCGCGACCATCGCCAACCCGTTCGCGTTCGCCGACCCGCGCATCGATCCGTTCCCCGACGACCAGCGAGTCACTCGCAACGTGATCCTCTTGAACGGGCAGAGCCCCGACCGCGACCGGCCCACGCCGACGGGCGCCGACATCGTGTTCGTGCCGAGCCTGGTCGACTTCGGCACCGAGACCGTGCTGACTCCCGACCCGGACTCCGACGACAACTGCTTCCGCGAGAACCGCTTCTTCACCGAGCATCCCGCGGGAGTGACTGGGCCCTTGGAGTGTCCGTGAGTCAGTCGTCCGAGAAGCCCACCGTCGGCATCCTCGCCAACCCGCTCTCGGGCCGCGACGTCCGCCGCGTGGCCGCGCGCGCGGACACCTCCACGCCGCAGAGCAAGCGCAATCAGGTCGCGCGCATCGCCATCGGCGCCGTGGCCGCCGGCGCGAAGCGCGTGCTCGTGTTGCGCGAGCCGTTTCGTGTCTCGACCTCGGCGATCGAGAATCTCGACCTCGACGCCGAGCTGGTGGCGCTCGACGTCGGCGCGCGCCTCGACGCGGGAGACACGGCGCGCGCCGCCGAGGAGATGCGCAAGGCCGGCTGCGCCGCGATCGTGGTGCTGGGCGGCGACGGCACGAACCGCGCGGTCGCGCGCATCTGGCCCGACGCGCCGCTCGTGCCGCTCTCGACCGGCACGAACAACGTGTTTCCGCGCCTGGTCGAGCCGACGACCGCGGGCGCGGCGGCCGGGCTCGTCGCGTCCGGCGCAGTCACTCTCGACGAAGTCGCCGTGCGGGCGAAGTGCGTGCGGGTCGAGATCGACGGCGAGTCACCCGACTTCGCGCTGGTCGACGCCGCGTTCCTCGTCGACGACCACGTGGGGAACCTGATGCCCTTCGAGCCCGCGAAGCTGCGCGCGCTGGTGCTCGCGCGCGCCGAGCCGACGGCGCTGGGCATGTCGCCGATCGGCGGGCTGCTCGAGCCCGTCGGCGCGGGCGAAGACGCCGGTCTCAGCGTGACTTGCGCCGCGCCGAGTGACTCGGGCCGCGAGCTCTTGGCGCCCGTGTCCGCGGGTCTCTACCGGCCCGTGCGCGTGAAGTCACACCGGCGCATCGCGCTCGGCGAGGCGGTCGAGCTGCGCGGACCCGGCGTGCTCGCGTTCGACGGCGACCGCGAGCGCAAGCTCGGCCCGGGCCAGCTCGCGCGAGTCACCGTGAAGCGCGACGGCCCGCTCGTGATCGACGTCGAGCGCGCGCTGCGCCTCGCCGCGCAACGCGGTTCGTTCGTCGACCGCGGCCGCTGGCGCGACGCCTACGACGACGCGCGCTGACCGAGCATCTGCGCGAAGTCTTGTCCCTGGCGCTCGAGCGAAGTGAGCCAGCGCTCGAGCTTCGCCGGATCGCCGGCGGTCACGTTGAGCGCGCGCACCGTCGTGCGCAGGAGCGCGTTCGACTCCGCGTCGTGATCCAGGTCGATCACGTTCAGACACGCCGAGTCCTGCTCCATGCGCGGCATGGCCGAGAGCGTGGCGCCCAGCGCCCACGACAGGATCACGCGGTTCACCGCGCCGTGACACACCAGGAGGAGGCGTTTCCAGGCGGGCTGCTCGACGATGCGAGTCACTGCGCCCATCACGCGCTCGCGCAGCTCCGTGAAGCTCTCGCCGCCGAGAAAGCGGCCGTCCTCGCGCTCGGCCTCCCACACGGAATAGGCGATGTCGCGCGGAGTGACTGGCCGCCCGTCGGCGCGCCGCCCGCCGCGCACCTCTTCCAGCTCGGGCACGCGCTCGAGCGGGAGTCTCTTGTCCGGCAGCACGATCTCGGCGGTCTCGACGGTGCGCGGCAGACCCGAGCAGATCGCGCGGTCGAAGCGAGCGGTGCCGAGCAGCGCGCCCATGGCCGCGGCTTCTCGCCGCCCGTGCGCAGTGAGTGGCACCTCGCGCGGGTCGCGCGCGATGCGGCCGTCGGCGTCGAGATACGCGGCCTCGGCGTGCCGCATCAGGTAGATCCGCCGCCGCACGCCGGATTCGAAGGGAAGCTCCACGCGCTGCAGTGTATCCCGGTCAGCGGGCCGCCTTCGCGGCGAGCTCCAGCCGGCGCAGCAGAACGTCCGGGTGCACCGGCTTCACGAGATGCTCGTCGAAGCCCGCCTTTGCGTTGCCGACCATGTCCTTCCACGTGCCCGACGCGCCCGGCACGTTGGCCTGGCCGCCGAGGCGCCCCTCGGTGCCGACCTCGCGCGCCACCGTGGTGACTTGCTGCGCGAAGGTCGCAAGTGTGTCGGTCATGCTGTTGATGGTGTCGGCCAGCGCGGCGACCTCGCCCTTCGATTTCACCGAGAGCTTCTGCTTCAGGTCGCCCTCGGCGACGGCGGTCACGACCTTCACGATGCCGCGCACCTGCTCGGTGAGGTTCGCGGCCATGACGTTCACCGTGTCCGTCAGGTCCTTCCACGTGCCGCCGACGTCGGGCACCACGGCCTGACCGCCGAGCCGGCCCTCGGTGCCGACCTCGCGCGCGACGCGAGTCACTTCGCCCGCGAACGCGTTCAATTGATCCACCATGATGTTCATGGTGTTCTTCAGCGCGAGTATCTCGCCTCTCCGCCGCTCACTTCGGGCACCTGCGCCTGCCCGCCGAGCTTGCCGTCGGTCCCGACCTCGCGCGCCACGCGAGTCACTTCCGAGGTGAACACGCCCAGCTGCTTGATCATCGTGTTCACGATCGTGGCGGCGCGCAGGAAGTCGCCTTCCAGCCTGCGGCCGTCGACCTCGAGCTCGACGGTCTGGAGCAGGTTCCCTTGCGCCACCGCGGCGATCGCGCGAGTCACTTCCGTCGTCGGCCGCGCCAGGTCGTCGACCAGCGTGTTGCACGACGTCTGCATCTCGGCCCACGCGCCGCGCGTGCGGGTCACGCGCTGGTCGAGTGAGTCGAGCTAGGCATCTCTGCTCCCCGAATCCGGGGTGGGCCGTTGGGGGTTGGTCCTGTCAGGCCGGGGAGCAGAGATGCCTAGAAGAAAGAGGTGGTGCGGAATCTTCTCCAAGCGCTTTGTAGAACTACTCGTGCCAACCCCGTCGTCCCTCGCGCGCCGCGAGCTCGCGATCGAACCCCTGCTAGAGTCGGGCCATGCGCAAGCTGATCGCTCGCGGCCGCGCCTGATGGAGTCACTCCTGCTGCTCGCCGCCGCGCAGGGTGTGTTCGCGGGGTCGATGCTCACCGAGGGCGCGGTGCTCGTGCCGCATTGGCGCTCCCTCTCGCCGGCCGAGTTCTTCGCCTACTACCGGGCAAACGACCGCCGCCTGTTCCGCTGGTTCGCGGCCGCCACAGCCGCGGCGGCGCTCGCGACCTGGGCGGCCGCGGCGCTGGCGTGGGCGACGAGTCACTCGGAGCGCGGCCTCATCGCGTTCGCCGCGCTCCTGTCACTCGTGTACGTGGCGATGTTCCCGCTGTACTTCGCGCGCGCGAACGCGTCGTTCAGCGCGGCGTCCGTGCCCGAGGCGCGGTTGCCCGAAGAGCTCGCGCGCTGGCACCAGCTGCATTGGCTGCGCAGCGCGATCGCGGCCGCGGCGTTCGGCGCGCTGCTTCTCGCGCTCGACTAGCGCGCTCGAGTGAGCGCGCTTCCGCGCCGATGAGTCCGCCATGACGGGCACCTTCCTGTTCAAGATCGCGAAGACGGTCGAGTGCGTGCACTACCCCGAGGCCAAGGCCGTGGTCGCGATCTGGGAGTCACTCAGCACGCCGCAGTGCGTCGAGGCGATCGAGCGCGGCAGCGACGAGTGCCGCCGGCTGGGCGCGCGTTCGTGGATCGTCGATCTGACTCGGGATCCCGGCGTCCCGTCGCAGCAGGACCTCGCGTGGATGCAGACGGACGCGGTCGAGCTCGCCAAGAAGAACGGCGTGCGCGCGGTGATCAACGTTCACGGCTCGAGCGCCATCGCGAAGGCGGGCTCGAAGCGCTGGTCCAAGGGCGCGAGCGCCGGCGGACTCACGACCTACGACTGCACCTCGCTGGCGGACGCGCTGGCCCTGGCCGCGGAAGTCGCGCAAGACGACTGAGGCGGAGCCCGGTACGCTCCCGGTCCTATTCGTTCCGGCTGTAATCGCCGCGCCCTCTGGAGCGTATGAAGGACCGGCAGGAAAGATGGGCCGAGCTCGAGCGCGCGTGGCACGCGCGCATGGTTGCCGCGCAAGCGGGTGACCGCGGGGCGTACGAGAAGCTCTTGATGGAGCTTCTCCCCTATACACGCGCGCGTGTCGCCCGCAGCGTGCGCGAGCCGGCGGCCCAGGAGGACATCGTGCAGAACGTGCTCGTCTCGGTGCACCGCGCCCGACACACGTACCGGCCGGAGCGCCCGTTCACGGCGTGGTTCCATGCGATCGTGCGGAACGCGCTGATCGACTGGGCGCGCGCGCGGGGGCGGCGGACGAGCCGAGAAGTGAGTCTCGAGATGCACGCGGGCTGGGAGCCGTCGGTCGAGCCGCAGCTGCCGGGCGCGGACGCGCTGTCACAAGAGCTCGTGCGCGCGCTCGAGTCACTTCCCGCGCCGCAGCGCGAGGCGGTCATGCTGATCCACCTGGACGGCCTGTCCGTGGCCGACGCCGCCGCGCTCGCGGGAGTGAGCGCCGGCGCGCTGAAGGTCCGCGCGCATCGGGGTTACAAGGCGCTGCGCGCCCTGCTGGGCGGCCGCGCGCCGGGAGCCGACGAGTGACTGAAGACCGCATCCGCGAGCTCGCGCGCGATCTCGAGCCGGTGAAGCCGATTCCGCGGCTGCGCACCGTCGGCATCGGCTTGCTCGTGAGCTGGGGCGTGGCGCTCGTGGTCGACGTGTGGGTCGGCGGCCCGATGCCGCGCTCGCCGGGCGACCCGGTGTTCACCACGCCGTCGTATCTCGCCGCGCTGGCGGGCGCGGTGCTCGTGGCGTACGGCGCGACCAGCGCGGCGCTGGCCTCGACCGTGCCGGGGCGCGCGGCGGCCGTGCGGCTCGGGCTGCGACTCACTCTGGCGGGCGTGCTGCTCGCGTTCGCGGGCTGGGCGTTCGGAGTGACTCGCGAGCCCGTCGACCACTACGGCGACGAGCTGGGCACCATCTTCGCGTGCGGCGTGCGCTCGATCGCGATCGGGCTGGTGCCGGCGCTCTTGTGCACCGCGTTCGCGCTGCACGCGGTGCTGCGCGGGGCGCTCGCGACCGCGGCGCTCGTGCTCGCGGGCGGCGCCGGGCTCGGCGCGGTCGCGGTGCAGATGAGCTGCGCGAGCACCGCGCCGCTGCACCAGCTCTTGGCTCATTCACTCTCGCCGCTGTTTGCCGTGGTCGTGCTGACCGCGCCGCTCGCGCTCTTGATGGCGCGCTTCGCGCGCCGGGGCTAGAGCCGAGTCACTCGCAAGCGAAGTCGGCGAACAGCTCGTCGGCGAGCCAGCGTTCCAAGAGTTCGACCGCGCGCTCGACGGCGTGATCCTCGCCGCCTTCGTCGGCGAGCGCGCCGCACAGTGACTCCAGAGCGCGGCCTTCGCACACGAGCTCGAGCGCGCGGGCCTCCAGCGACGACAACGTCCTTTGCAGCACCCGCTCCCGGCGGCGGTGGACCAGCACGCGCGTGGCGTGGGGCTGGAGCGCGGGCAGCGGCCGGTGCGCCGCCCACGCCGCGTACGAGTCAGTCACCGGCCAGGCCAACGTCAGCAGGCGATGCGCCGGGATGGCGCGAAAGCGCAAGGTCCCCCAGCGGTCGGGCGCGACTCTCGCGAGTGACTCGCGCGCGAGCACGGGGGAATCGGGCGCATCGAACAGGTCCGCGATCGTCCACTCGAGCAGCGCGAGATCCGCGGCGAACGGCCAGCGGCGCTGGAACAGCTCGGCCACGGGCTCGCACAAGAAACGCGGCAGAGCCTCGCCCGCGAAGCGCAAGGAGAAGCTGTGCGGCAGGTAGGCCATGAGATACAGCTTGGCCAGGTCGTGGAAGGCGGCGTCGCCCAGGGCCGCGGCCAGCGCGCCGAAGTCCTCGCGCAGCGCCGAGTGAATGCGCTCGAAGTAGGCGTTCGAGTACACGGCCATGCGGCGGGCCGCAGTCACTCCGCGGTCGTCGCGCAGCCATGCCGAGAGCGAGATGTCATCGACCTCGCGGCCCTCGAGCGCCGAGGCCGCGCGCGCGAACTCGCGCTGCAGCGAGCCGAGTGACTCGTCGCGCTTCACCACAGCTCCTCCGAGACCCGGTCCAGGATCGCGCGCGCCCGCTCGGCTTCCTTCACCAGCTCGCCGAGCGGCGGGATGCGGTCGTCCCACTCGATCAAAGTCGAGCGCGGGCCGTGCCGGCGCACCGCGCGCTCGTACAGCCGCCACACCTCTTCGCGCACGGGTGAGTCGTGCGTGTCGACGAGCAGCTCTCCCGACTCACTCGGCCCGGCCAGGTGGATCTCGACGATGCGCGCACTGGGCAGCGCGTCGACATACTTCTCGGCGTCGAGCCCATGGTTGTGCGCCGACACGAACACGTTGTTCACGTCGAGCAGGATCCCGCAGTCGGCTCGTTCGGCGACGGCCGCGAGAAACTCCCACTCGGGCATCTCGTCCGCGCGGAACACCGCGTACGACGACGGGTTCTCGAGCGCGATGCGCCGCCCGAGCCGGTCCTGCACGCGCAGCACGCGGTCGGTCACGTGGCGCAGCGCCTCCTCGGTCGCCGGCAGCGGCAGCAAGTCGTGGAGCGAGTGGCCACTCACTCCGGTCCAGCACAGGTGGTCGCTCACCCAGGCGGGCTCGGCGCGGCGCACGAGCTCGGAGAGCCGCGCGAGATACTCGTCGTCGAGCGCGTCGACGGAGCCGACGTTCAGCGACACTCCGTGCAGCGCCACGGGGAAGTGCGCGCACACTTCGTCGAGCACGCGCAGCGGCCGCCCGCCGGGCACCATGAAGTTCTCGCTGGTGACTTCGAACCAGTCCACGCCCAGCGCGGACGAATACGGCGCGCGGAGGATCTCCGCGTAGTGAGTCGGCCTAAGCCCGACTCCGACCCCTAGAAACGGCGCCAGCATGGCGAGTGACTGGGCCCGCGGGCGGGAGCAGGATTTACCCGCCCGCGGGCGCGGCCTCAGCCTTCCTTCTTCATCTTCGCCTTTGCGGCGTCGCACTCTTGCTGGGTCATCATCATGAAGCTCTGACCCTTGCAGCCGTTCTTGCCCGCGCACTCGTTCGCCGCGGACTTGCACGAGCCGTGACCCTTGCAGCCGTTCACGCCCTCGCACTTCACCTTCTCGCCCGCGTCGGCCGCGGACGCGTGGCCGGCGGCGCCGGCCCCGACCGCGAAGAGCGTCGCCACGGCGGCGGCCAGCGCGGTGTTCTTGCTTCGAGTCATTTTCCTTCTCCTATCAGGCCCATCAGTCGCCTCGGCCTTCGTACGTCTCCTCGAAGCGCGCGGTTACACGCGCGCGGTTCATTGCGGGCGTGGGGCCGCCGATGTACGGCGCATCACTCCCCGACGAAGCCGGAGGCGAGCATTGGCGACCGTGACGCTGTTCAGTGTTCCCAAGGCCGTGACCGTGACTCACCACCCCGCCGCGCACGCGTGCATGGCCACGTGGACCGCGCTCAGCGCTTCGTGCTTCCGCGAGGCCGTGACTCGCGGCTTGCGGGAGTGCGGGCGCCTGGGCGCGAAGTCGTGGATCGTGAACCTCAGCGCGCCGGACCCGGGCGTGCCTTCACAGGAGGACCTGCAGTGGATCGCGACGGACTGCCTGCAGGTGGCGAAGGACAACGGCATCCTCGCGGTCATCAACGTGCACGGTGTCTCGCGCGTCGCCTCGATGGGCGCGAAGCGCTGGAACAAGATGGTGTCGGAAGGCGGTCTCTCGACCTACGACTGCCGCACGGTGAGTGATGCGCTCGCGCTGGCCACGGAGATTCACGAAGGCAAGGCCGAGTAAGTCAGCTCGTGAGCCGCAGGCGAACGAAGTCGATCAGACCAGTCGCCGGTTTTCGAGTGACTTCCGGACGGTGACCGGGTCGACGTACTCGAGGTCGCCGCCGATCGGCATGCCGTAGCCGATCCGCGACACGGGCACGCGGCAGGGCGCGAGCCGCTCCGCCACGTACAGCGCCGTGGCCTCGCCCTCGGGGTTCGGGTTGGTGGCGAGGATGACTTCGTCGACGCCGCCCGCCTCGATTCGCTTGACGAGCGCGTCGATGCGGAGTGACTCAGGGCCGACGCCGTCGAGCGGCGCGATCGTCCCGCCCAGCACGTGATAGCGGCCGCGGAAGCTGCCCGTGCTCTCGATCGACGCCAGGTCCGCGGGCTCCTCTACCACGCACACCACGCGCGCGCTGCGTGACTCGTCGCGGCAGATCTCGCACGGCGAGCGCGCGGTGAGATTGAAACACTCGTCGCAGAGTCGGACGTCCCTGCGCAGGCGCAGGATCGCTTCGCCGAGCTCTCCCGCCACGACGTCGGGCGCGGCGAGCAGGAAGTAGGCGAGGCGCGTCGCGGTCTTCTCGCCGATCCCGGGCAGGCGGCGCAGCGCCTTCACCAGGCGCGCGATCGGCTCGGGCCGCGAGTCACTCACGCGCCGCTTCCCGGGCCGAACGGCAGCGGCACGCCGGCCGCCTTCTGCATGGCGTCCTGCGCGGTCTCCTTCGCGCGCGCGAGCGCCTGATTCACCGCCGCGCGCACCAGGTCCTGCAGCATCGCGACGTCGCGCGGGTCGACGGCTTGCGGGTCGATGCGCACGCCGGTGATCTCGAGCGCGCCGTTCGCAGTGACTTCGACCATGCCGCCGCCGACGGTGGCCGACACCGTGCGGTGTCGCAGCTCTTCCTGCACGCGCCGGAGCTTTTCGGACAGCTCCTGCGCCTGCCTCATCATGGCCGAGAGGTCGAAGCGGCCGTCACTCACGCGAGCTCTCCGCGCTTCTGCTCGGCGTTGCGGTCGATGCGGATCTCGCGCAGCTCGGCGTCGAGCGCCTCGATCACCTGCTGCACGCGCGGGTGCGCCTTCGCTTCGGCGCGGGCGCGCGCCTCGAGCGCTGCGCGCTGCTCGTGCGAGAGACCCGAGGCACGCGGCGCGGCCGCGGGCTCCTCCGAGCTCGCGGACACGAGGTCGGAGTCGTCGGGCGGCGGGGGCTCCTCGGCCGAGCTGGCGGCCGCGATGGTGACTGGCGTCGGAGCCGTGACCGCAACGGGAGTCACTGGAGCCGGCGCGGCCGGCGCGGCGCGCGCCACGGGCGCCGCGCCCGAGCGCGGGACCGGCCGAGAGCCACCGGCGCCGCCCGCGCCCGTCGCTGGCGCGGGCCCGCCGGGCCCCGGCCCGCCGCCTCCGCCTTCGAGCGCGTCGAGCTTCGCCACGAGAGTCGCCAGTGACTCGGAGTCGGGCAGGGTGGCGAGCCGCACCACCGCCATCTCGAGCGCGTGCTCCTGGCGCGCCGCTTCGCCCATCTCCTGCATGCGAGTCAGGAGCACGCGGAACAGGCGCTGCAGTGTCTCGGGATCGTGCGGCTTCGCGCGCTCGCGCGTCTCGGCCAGCGCGTCGGGCGCGGCGTCGATCAGCCCGCTCGGGTCGTCGACCAGCCGCGCCACGGTCAGGTCGCGGATCTCGGCGAGTAAGTCCGACGCGAAGCGCATGGGATCCGCGCCCTGCTCGAGCGCGCGCCGCACCGCGACCAGCGCCTGCGCCGGCTCGCGCGCCAGCACGGGAGTCAGCACGTCGAGCAGGAGCTTGCGGTCGATCAGGTCCAGGATCGCGATCGACTCGCCGAGTCCGAGCTTCTGGCCCAGCGCGCTAGTGAGTCGATCGAGCAGAGTGAGTGCGTCGCGCCCGCTGCCGTCGGCCTCGCGCGCGATCGCGCGCAGCACGGGCTCGGGTGCGTCGATGCCGTCGGCGGTGCAGATCTTCCGCAGCAGCGTCAGTAACTCGGCGTTCGACAGTCTGCGCAGGTCGAAGCGCTGCACGCGCGACAGCACCGTCTGCGGGATCTTCTGCGGATCCGTGGTCGCGAAGATGAAGAGACTCCGCGGCGGCGGCTCCTCGAGTGTCTTGAGCAGCGCGTTGAACGCCGCCGTCGAGAGCATGTGAACTTCGTCGATGATGAAGATGCGGTGCTTGCCGGGCGCGGCCGCGTAGCGCACCGACTCACGGATCTCGCGCACGTTGTCGACGCCGGTGTTGCTCGCGGCGTCGATCTCCTGCACGTCGAGCGACGTGCCCGCCGCGATCTCGAGACACGGCGAGCAGCGCCCGCACGGCTTCTCGGTCGGCCCCTCGTCGCAATTCAGCGCACGAGCGAGGATGCGCGCGAGCGTGGTCTTGGCGACGCCGCGCGGCCCCGCGAGCAAGATCGCGTGGGGCACGCGCCCGAGCTTCAGCGCATTCCGCAGCGCAGTCACTACCGGCCGCTGACCCTCGACGTCGTCGAAAGTCTGCGGACGGAAGCGGCGCGCGAGAACCTCGTAGCTCATGCGGTTGGAGTGTACCTGCGAAGTCACTATCGAGTCCGCCCGCGCGGAACCGAGTCCGCCCGCGCGGAACCGAGTCCGCCCGCGCGGAACCGAGTCCGCCCGCGCGGAACCGAGTCCGCCCGCGCGGAACCTAGTCCGCTCGCGCGGAACCTAGTCCGCCCGCGCGGAACCTAGTCCGCCCGCGCGAGACCCGCGCGGGCTCCATAAGAACGGCCCCAATTTGTTATCGTCCCGCCGCCCATCGCCGGCGGTGACCGCTGGGTCCCGGCCGGTGGTTGGTCCGTAAACCCCGCCAGGTCCGGAAGGAAGCAACGGTAGCGGCGCTCTCCAGGTGGTCGGATCGGCCCAGCGGTCACCCCCGGCGATGGGCCCATTACAAGTGACGCCCGCGCGGGTCTCGCGCGGGCGGACGTGGTGTTACGGGTCCGCCCGCGCCAGACGGGCGCGGGCCTCAACAGCGCGTGGTTACGGGTCCGCCCGCGCCAGACGGGCGCGGGCCTCATCTGTACGCGCTAGCTGCCGGATGAACACGGCCGCGATCGCGGCGCGCTCCGACATGCTGCGCAGCACGATGAACTCGCGATCGGTGTGCGAGGCGCCGCCGCGCACGCCCATACCGTCGACGGTTCGCAGGCCGACTGCGGCGGTGAGCGAGCCGTCGGTGACTGCGGCGGAGTGCACGGGGTCGGGCGCCTGGTAGCCGAGCTCGCGTGCGAGCTTCTGATACTGCGCGAGGAGCGCGCTCGCGTCGGGGCTCGCGGGGCGCGGCGGCCGGTGCAGCCGCCCCCACAGCGACGCGGTGGTGCCCGGCACGTCGGTCGCGCGCGCGATCGCCTCGAGCTTCGCGCGTATCTCGTCGCCGCTGGCCGCGTCGTCGTAGCGCAAGTCGATCCACGCCTCGGCGTGAGCGGGCACGATGTTGCGCTTCGTGCCCCCGGCGATCGTGCCCACGTTCAAGAGGATCCCGCGGCTGAAGTCGGTGAGTGACTCGATCGCGATCACTTTCTTCGCCAACGCCACGATCGCGCTGTGGCCCTCTGTCGCGGCGTTCGACGCGTGCGCGGCCACGCCCTCGACCGCGAGCCGAAACTGACCCGCGCCGCTCGCCGAGCGCGCCATTTCGCCGCCCACGCGCGACGCCTCGAACACGAACGCGTAGTCGGCCTTGCGCGCCGCGGACTCGATGCGCTCGCGCGAGGCGAGTGACCCGAGCTCTTCGTCGGAGTTCAACAGCACCGTGATGTCGACGCGCGCCAAGTCACCGGCGTCGGCGAGCGCGCGCAGCGCCTGCAGCATGACGATGAGTCCGCCCTTCATGTCACTCGCACCAGGGCCGAGCGCGCGCCCCGGTGAGTTCGGGTCGGGAGTCAGTGACTGGAATGGCGAGTCAGGCTCGAACACCGTGTCGAAGTGACCCAAGAAGAGGAAGCTCCGCGCGCGCTCGGGTTCGAGCGTGGCGCGCCGCTCGCCGATCACCAGCGGTCCCGAGCGCGCGTCCTTGCGGTCGGGGTGCTCGAACGGCGCGCTCGGCTCGACGGTGACTTGGAAGCCGAGTTTCTCGAGCTCCGCCGCGACGAGCGGCGCGAACGCCTCGAGCCCCGCGGTGTTCCAGCTGCCGGTGTTGCGCGCGACCCAGTCGGCGAGCTGCGCCTCCATCTCGGGCTGCCGCTCTTCGAGCGCGACGCGCATCTCGACGTCTTCGGGCCCGAGCGCGCTGGGCGCGGGGGCCGGCGCCGCGGTGGCGAGCGCGAGAGACCCCAACAGAAGCTTCGCGACCGCGCCTCGGGACACAGCCAACCCCCTGGGCGCGGATCTTACACACGGCACTCCGAATGCGTACAGTTCGGCGCATGCGCGCCGCCCGAGTCTCCACCCCGATCGCGCTGACCGCCGTCATCGTGGCGATCACCATCGCGCTCACCGTCGGCTGGCAGATCCTGGTCGCGCGCGAGTTCGAGGCCTTCGCCGCGGGCTTCACCGCGATTCACTGGGTGTTGATCGGGCTCGGCTCGCTGTTCTTCGCGCTGATCATCACCGTGCTGATCCTGCAGGCGGTGTGGCTGGTGCGCTCGATCCGCACCAACCAGCGCCAGCAGAACTTCATGGACCTGGTGACTCACGAGCTGCACACGCCGCTGGCGTCGCTGCAGCTGTATCTCGACACGCTGCGCGGGCGCGCGCTGCCCGACGCGCGGCGCGACGAGTTTCTCTCGATCATGGCCGAGGACCTGCAGCGGCTGCAGCACACGATCGACCAGATCATCCAGGCCGCCCGCGTCGAGTCACCCCGCGCGCGGAGACACTGGCTCGATCTCGCGCCGCTGCTCGAAGAGAGCGCGGCCGACGCGCGCGAGAGACACGGGCTCGCGCGGGAGGCGGTGATTGTGTCCGTACCGGCGGCGGCGCGCGTGCGCGGCGACGGCGAGCAGCTCGGGGTCGCGTTCAAGAACCTGCTCGACAACGCGGTGCGCTATGCGGGCGGCGAGGTGCACGTCGAGATACACGCGCGGCCGGTCTCGGCGCGCAGGCTCGAGATCGAGTTCGCGGATCGCGGCGTCGGCATTCCCGCGTCGGCGCTCGACCGAGTGTTTCAGCGCTTCCAGCGGCTGCCGCAGGAAGCGGTGCGCGCCGCTCACGGGCTCGGGCTCGGGCTCGCGATCGTGCGCAACGTGGCGCGCGCTCACGGCGGCAGAGCTCGCGCCGAGAGCGACGGCGAAGGCAAGGGCAGCCGCTTCATCCTCACTCTTCCGGGTCATGTCGGCGAACGCGCGAATTCTGCTGGTTGAGGACGAGGAGCACTTGGCGCGCGGCCTGGCGTTCAACCTCGAGGCCGAGGGCTACAAGGTCGAGAGCACCGAACGCGGCGAGGCGGCGCTGGAGCGACTCACTGACTCGCAAGGCGCGCCCGTGGATCTGGTCGTGCTCGACGTCATGTTGCCCGGTATCTCGGGCTTCGAAGTCGTGCGCCGGCTGCGCGCGGCGAAGAACGAAGTGCCGGTGCTGCTGCTCACCGCGCGCGACGCCGCGCGCGACATCGTGCACGGGCTCGATCTCGGCGCGGACGACTATCTCACCAAGCCGTTCTCGCTGCCCGTGCTCTTGGCGCGCGCGCGCACGCTCTTGCGCCGCGCGGCGCAGTCCGAGAGCGACTCCGTGCCGGAAGCGCCGTTCGTGATCGGCAGCGCCACGGTGTATCCCGACCGCTTCGAGCTCGAGCGCGAAGGCGTGACTCACTCGCTCACCGCCAAGGAGCTGGCGCTCCTGCTCCTGTTGTGGGCGCGGCGAGACACTGCCGTCTCGCGCGGCGAAATACTCCAGGAGGTCTGGGACCTTCACCCCGAGACCAAGACGCGCGTGGTCGACACGTTCGTCTTGCGTCTGCGAAAGCTCATCGAGCCCGATCCATCGCGCCCGCGCCACCTCGTGTCGGTGCGGTCGTTCGGATACCGGCTCATTCCCGAGCCGAAGTAAGTCCGGCCTTGTGAGGCCCGCGCCCGTCTGGCGCGGGCGGACTTTGTTGCCACGGGTCCGCCCGCGCGAGACACGCGCGGGCCTCATAAGTCGTAAGGTTTCCGTTGCTACTGCCGATGCTCGGGGGCATGCACGTCGCACGCAGCTTCGCAGCCTTCGGTGCCGTCGCGCTGATCGGTCTGGCTTGTGCGGCCACGCCGCCGCCGCCGAGTCACGGGCGCGGAACTTTGTTCGGCGAGCTCCGCCTCGTGCCTCACCCCGGCGTGACCATGCCCGACGCGAGTGACGCGTCGTACTCCGACCGGCGGCTGCGCGACGCGCGGATCTTCGACTACTCACAGCCCGGCTTCGCGGTCGTGTATCTGGAAGGCGCGCCGGCGCAGGGCGAGCGCGTCGATCTCTCGATCCGCGCCAACGACTTCGAGACCCGCATGGAGCCGCGCTGGGTCGCGCTGGCCGCGGGCGGCGTGGTGGCGGTGCGCAACACGACGGCCGAGCCGCACACCGTGTCGTGTCCGTCGCTGTCACTGGTCGCGCGCGTCGGCGCCGGCGAGTCACTCGAGATTCTCGTGAAGACCGCGGGCGCCCACTCGGTGTTCCTGCTCGACCGCACGCAGATCGAGAGCGGGGTGTTCGCGGCGCCCGGGCCGTACGCGGTGTTGACGCGCGATCCGCGCTTCGAGCTGCGCGACGTCGCGCCCGGCGCGCAGCAGCTGCGCGCGTGGCACCCGCGGCTGCCGCCCGTGACTCGCTCGGTCGACGTCGCGGCCGACACCGTGACCCGCATGGATCTCGAGATGGGCGTCGGCCTCGGCCCCCAGGAAGCATCCGATGCGAGTCACTGAGATCTCCCTCTGCATCCTCGCTTCGCTCGCCCTCTGCGCGACCTCGGCGCACGCGGACGACTCCGGCGCGAAGGCCCAGGAGCTCGACCAGCTGTACCAGGCCGTGGGCAAGCTCGAGCGGCGCATCGCCGAGCTCGAGTCACAGCCGAAGGCCGCGCCGGTCTCGGCGAGCGGCGCCGGCGCGTGGGCCGAGCGCGTGCGCGTCTCGGGCAGCGCGAATCTCGGCTGGCTCGAGGGCGCGAACCTGGGAATCTTCGAGCACGGCTCGATCAAGCTCTACGACGCGCGCTTCTTCATCGATGCGGACCTCGCGCGCGACGCGCGCATCGGCGAGTCACTCCTGTTCCGCGACGTCGGCTTCGCCTTCGAGTGGAACGTCTACCGCGTCGGCATGAACGCGAACAACGTCGGCGACCTGTATGTCGACTTCCGCGGCATCGCGGACCAGGACTGGCTGAACTTCACGCTCGGCCGCTTCAACATCCCGTTCGGCGAGGGGTATCTCCGTTACGGCCGGGGTTACTACACCGACCCGTTCATCGCGCTTTCGAATCCCTCGCCCTGGTTCTGGGACGAGGGCGTGAAGCTCTGGGGCAAACTCTTCGAGGGGAAGGCGAGCTACGTCTTCTCACTCACCGACGGCGAGGGCGACTCGAACTATCTCGCGAACGGGTCGCAGCAAGTCACTCTGAAGCTCGCGGCCGATCCGTGGGAGTGGCTGCACCTGTCGGTGAGCGGCCTGCGCTCGGGCGCGATCGCGTCGGACACGACCTTCGACATCGCGTCGATCTGGCTCGGCGAGACCATCGTGAGTGGCTTCGGCAGGATCAGCGGCGCGCCGAACTTCGATCACGGCGTGGCGATCGCCGACGGGCCGATCAAGCTGCACGACATCCAGATCATCGGCGGCGACGTGATCCTGAAGCTGCCGGACACTCGACTCTGGCTCGCGTACGGCGGCGCCAGAATCGACTCGGCGGGCGGCACGACGTACGACCGCGACCTGATCTACTGGCTCGCCGAGGCGCTGGTGCAGCTGAAGCTGATCTCGCCGCGCCTCGCGCCCGCGTACGTCGCTCTCCGCGCGAGCGGGCTCGGGACTTACAGCGACGACGAGGGGTATCTCCTCGACTTCCGCAACGGCGCCGTCGGCTACAACATGAGTGAGTACAACACGTACGCGCTCGTGCTCGGCTTGCCGATCGGCGACTACATCACCTTGAAGGGTCAGTACGCGTTCCAGCGGATCGCGCTGGTGCGCGGAGTGACTGACCCGACCGTGAAGGACGCGGCGAAGCACGCGGACTTCTTCGGGATGGAGATCGGTGTCCACTTCTAGGTGTCTCGCCCTCGCGCTCGTGCTCCTGTGGGCCGCGCCTGCGGGCGCGGGCGAGGTGCGCGGGAGCGTCGGGATGGGCGTGCAGGGTGTGTCACTCGACGACGCCGGGCCGATCGTCGTGTATCTCGAGGGCGCGGGCGAGCCGCTGCGCTTCGACTTACCCAAGCGCCCACTCGAGATCCACCAGAAGGACGCGAGCTTCACGCCCGGCTTCCTGGTGATCGCGGCAGGCGAGACCGTCGTCATGCCGAACGACGACGTGATCTTCCACAACGTCTTCAGTTACTCGACGCCGAACGACTTCGACCTGGGCCTGTACCCGCGCGGTGAGTCGCGCGCGAAGACGTTCCAGTACCCCGGCGTCGTGCGGATCTACTGCTCGATCCACGAGTCGATGAGCGCCACGATCTTCATCGCGCCGTCCATCTGGCACGCGATCGCGGGGCCGCGCGGCGAGTTCGCGATCCAGAACGTGCCACCGGGGAAGTACCGGCTGCGCACCTGGAACCGGCGCCTGCCTCCGGCCTCGCAGCTGGTGGAGGTCGGCTCGAGCCCAGTGACTGCCGACTTGGTCGTCGCGTCGGGCGGCGGCCCCTAGGCGAGTCATGTCGCTGCGCACGCGCCTGATCGCGATCCTCGGCGCGACCGCGAGCTTCGCGATCGCGCTGGCGCTCGTGTTCCAGGACCGCACGCTCGCGCGCGATCTGCACCACGCCGCGGAAGAGAGACTCGAGCGCTCGGCCGTCGCGGCGAACCGCCTGGTCGACGCGCACCTGGCCGCGGTCACCGAGCGCTACCGCGCGATCTCGGGTACGCCGCAGCTCCGCGCGAACCTCGAAGTCGAGGACCCGCCGACGCTGGCGCACTACGCCGCCGACCTGCGCCGGAACCTGGGGGCGGCGCGCATCCTGTTCATCGACGCGCACGGCCGCACGGCGGCCGCGGCGGGCGACGAGTCACTCGACATGCTCGCGCGCGGCGCGACCGCGGCGCGGCTGCTCGTGAGTCATGGGAAGCTGTACGCGCTGGTCTCCGTGCCCGTGGGCGCCGGCGACGAGCTGGTCGGCCGCCTCGTGGGGCTCGAGGCGATCGAGCCGGCCACGCTCGGGGAGTGGTCCGAGCTGTGCGGCGCGACGGTGGCGCTGGGCGAAGCCGACTCGACCGGCGCGGACTCACTCGTGCTCCCGGTGCGCGCGCTCGACGGCGCGTGGCTCCGGGTCGAGTCACGCCTGGACGCGGAGCGCGCGGCGCTGCGGCGCTCGCGCGAGCTCTTGCTCGCCGCCGGCGCGCTGGCGCTGCTGGGCGCGCTGGGGGCGAGTCTCTTCTTGTCGCGCTCGCTCGCGGAAGCCATGCGCGCGCTCTTGCAGGCCGCGGAACGCATCGGCCACGGCGAGTTCCACACGCGCGTCTCGGTCACGCGGCACGACGAGATCGGGAATCTCGCGAACGCCGTGAACGAGATGGCCGCGCGCCTCGAGGAGCACGCCGCGACCGTGGAGCACCAGCACGGCGAGCTGATCGCCGCGAAGGACCACGCCGAGGCCGCCAACCGCGCGAAGACCGAGTTTCTCGCGAACATGAGTCACGAGATCCGCACGCCCATGACCGCCGTGTTGGGCTACACCGAGTTACTTCTCTCGGGCGAGGCGCGCTCCGAGGAGCGGGTGGAGTGGAGCGCCGCGGTGCGCCGCAACGGCGCGGATCTGTTGCAGCTGATCGACGGCATCCTCGACATCTCGCGCGTGGAGTCGGGCGACCTCGAGCTCGTGCGCCGGCCGTGTCGACTGCGCCGGCTGGTCGAGGACGCCGCCGCGCCCGTCGCGACCGCCGCGCACGAGAAGGGCCTCGAGTTCAACTTCGAGATCGATCCCAGCTGCCCCGAGGCGATCGAGACCGACGCGGTGCGCCTGCGCCAGGTGCTCTCGAGCCTGTTGCACAACGCGCTGAAGTTCACCGAGCACGGGAGTGTCTCGCTGTGGGTGGGACGTGACTCGCAGCACACTGTGTGCTTCGCGGTGCGAGATACCGGCATCGGCATCGCGGCCGCCGACCAGGACAAGATCTTCTCGCCGTTCGGCCAGGCCGACACCTCGCACACGCGGCGCTACGGCGGCGTGGGGCTGGGTCTGTCGATCTCGCGCCGGCTGGCGACCATGCTGCTCGGGTCACTCGAAGTCACGAGCGATCTCGGTCGCGGCAGCGAGTTCCGACTCACTCTGCCCGCGCCCGACTGCGCGCTCCCGGAAGAGACTCACACCTCGGAAGAGGAGCTCCGCGCGCGCGCCACCGACTTGCCGAGCGCGTTTCCCGGCGCGCGCGTGCTCTTGGCCGAGGACGGTCTCGACAATCAGCGCCTGGTGCGCGCGCTCTTGCGTCCCCTGCAGGTCGAGCTGGCCGTGGTCGAGAACGGCGCGCAGGCCGTCGACCAGGCGCTCGCCGCGCTCGACTCCGGCCGCCCGTTCGAGCTCGTGCTCATGGACATGCAGATGCCCGTGCTCGACGGCTACGAGGCCACGCGCCGCTTGCGCGCCGAGGGCTACGGCGGGGCGATCGTGGCGCTGACCGCGCACGCGATGTCGAGCGACCGCCGCCGGTGTCTCGAGGCCGGCTGCGACGAGTACGTCTCGAAGCCGATCGACCGCGCGCGACTCATCGACGTAGTGACCGTGTACCTGGGCGCGCGCAAGACCGACGGGCCCGCGCCGCGCTGCTAGTCTGTCGCCGTGCGGACGGCGCGCTGCGAGCTGGTGATCTTCGACTGCGACGGCGTGCTGGTGGACAGCGAGCCGATCGCGAACCGCGTGCTGGCCGAGTGTCTCATCGAGGTCGGCCTGCCCACGACCACCGAAGAGTCACTGCGAATCTACAAGGGTCACACCTGGACGGAGTGTGTCGCCTTGGCCGAGGAGCGGCTGCGCCGGCCGCTGCCCGACGCGTTCGGCGCGACGTACTACCGCCGCGCGATCGACGCCTTCGAGCGCGAGCTCGTGGCCATCCCCGGCATCCACGACGCGCTGGCGCGCATTCCCGTGGCCACGTGCGTGGGCTCGAACGGGAGACACGCGACCATGAAGGTGACTCTGTCGAAGACCAAGCTTTGGGAGCGCTTCGCGGGCCGGATCTTCAGCGCCCAGGACGTGGCGCGCCCCAAGCCGTTCCCCGACCTGTACCTCCACGCGGCCGAGCGCATGGGAGTCACTCCCGACCGCTGCGTGGTGGTGGAAGACAGCCCGCACGGCGTGAGAGCGGGAGTCGGAGCGGGAATGAGCGTGCTGGGCTACGCCGCGGTCGAGAGCCCGCAGCGCCTGGCCGACGCGGGCGCGCGCACCTTCCGCGACATGCGCGCCCTGCCCGAGCTGCTGGGCTTCGCGGCCGAGTGACTCGCTACTTCGAGCGCTCGCCGCGATAGATGATCGTGTCGGGGGTCGGGCGCGTGCTGCGCACGATCTCGTTCCCGCCGGTCACCGTGCGCGATGCATACTCGATGAAGCCCTGAGTCGTGAAGCGCGCGACTTCGGGGAAGTCTCTCGCCTCGACGACGTCGATCTGCCACTGGCGCTCGCTGCCCATCTCGAAGCTCCACTTCGTGAAGTTGTAGAGCACGGCGGCCATGGTCGTGACGATCTTCCCGATGCGGTTGCCCCAGGTCTCCATCTTCGCGTCGAACTGGCGGTAGAGTCCCGCCTTGTGCAGCCGCTGCCCCGCGCGCCAGCCGCGCTGGTGCAGATACACCTCCGGTTGGCCGCCGCCCTCGATCTCGACCAGGATCGCGACCAAGCGCGCGTAGATGTCGATCGGGATCCAGGTCGTGGCCGCGAGCTGCTTGTCGAGATACCGCAGGTCTTCCGCGCGCAAGCGCGCCTCGACTTCGCCGCGCGAGATGCGGCCGGCCTCGACCAGACGCGTCAGGTCGTCCGCGGCGGACTGGAAGCCGGTCGCCTTGATCGACGGTGGTTGGGCCAACGCCTGCCGATCGGCACAGCCCGAAATCCGGTTGAGTCTTTTCCGGCCGGCTCGTGCCACCATCGCGCCGTGAGCGAGGGCTGGACGAACTTCTCGGGCCGAGTGACTTGCAAGCCGGCGCGCCTGGCGCGGCCGAAGGACGAGGCCGAGCTCGTCGCCGCCGTGCGCGCGGCCGCGGCGGACGGGCGCGGGCTGCGCGTCGCGGGCACGGGTCACTCGTTCACGCCGCTCGTCGCGACGGACGGCACGCTCGTGTCACTCGACGATTGTCAGGGCGTGCTCGAGATCGACCGTGCCCGCGCGCAGGCGACCGTGCGCGCGGGCACGAAGCTGCACGCGCTGGGCGAGCCGCTGCTCGCCGCGGGCCTGGCCATGCGCAACATGGGCGACGTCGACGTGCAGGCGCTCGCCGGCGCGGTGTCGACCGGGACTCACGGCACGGGCCCGAGTCTCTCGAACGTGTCTTCCCAAGTGGTGGGGGCGCGGCTCGTGCTCGCGTCTGGGGAGATGCTCGAGCTGGATGCCGGGCGCGACCGCGAGCGGCTCGACGCCGCGCGCGTGTCACTCGGGCTGCTCGGCGTGTTCTCGACCTTGCGCCTGCAGCTCGTGCCGGCTTACAAGCTGCACGAGCGCGTCTGGCGCACGGGAATCGAGGAGTGTCTCGCCGAGCTCGGCGCGGACGTCGCGGCGCGCCGTCACTACGAGTTCTGGTGGTATCCGCACAAGGACTACGCCGAGCGGAAGGCGCTGGCGCCGACCGACGCCGCGCCCGAGTCAGTCGCCGGCCGCAAGGGCGAGCGCATCGACTGGAGCAGCCGCGTGCTGCCGTCGGTGCGCGAGCTCAAGTTCAACGAGCTGGAGTACTCCGTGCCCGCCGCCGCCGGTCCCGAGTGTTTCCGCGCGGTGCGCGCGCGCATGAAGAGCCGCTGGCCCGACGTGGTGTGGCCCGTCGAGTACCGCACGCTGGCGAGTGACTCGGCCTGGCTCTCGACGGCGCACGCGCGCGACTCGGTCGCGATCTCGCTGCACCAGGACGCGCGGCTCGACCCCGACGCGTTCTTCGCCGACTGCGAGCCGATCTTCACCGCGCACGGCGGGCGGCCCCACTGGGGAAAGCTGCACACGCGGCGCACGGGCGACCTGGCCGCGCTGTACCCGCGCTTCGCGGACTTCCAGTCACTGCGGCGCGAGCTCGACCCGCGGGCCGTGTTCACGAACCCCTATCTCCGGGGGCTGTTCGCGATTCAGTCCTGATATTGAAGCGTATAGACGATCTTGTCCGGGCCCACGCGCTCGCTCGTGACTTGCACCTTGCGGCCGCGGGCCATCAGCTCGGACATGTACTCGGCCGTGCCCTCGCCCACGTAGCGCAGATAGTCGGGGAAGAGGCGCGCGTCATCGACCGTGAGTCGGAAGCCCTGGCGGTCGGACAACGCCTCGTGACTCCACTTCGTGAAGTTGTAGAGCACGGCGGCGAGCGTGGTGGCCATGGTGCCCGCGCGCTTGCCCCACGTCTCGACCGAGGTCTCGAACTGCTTGTACAGCCCCGCCTTGTGCAGGCGCTCGGCGGCCTTCCGGCCCCGGGCGCGGAAGTAGGCGCGCGCGTCGCCCTTGCCCTCGATATCGCAGAGGATCCCCCCGATGCGCACGTAAGTCGCCACGGGCACCCAGCTCGACGCCGCGAGCGCCCGGTCGAGATACGGGAAGTCCTCGGGGCGCAGGCGCGCCTCGAGCTGCGCGCGAGTCACTCGACCGGCGTTCAAGAGCAGCTTCAGGTCGTCGGCGGCGGACTGGAAGCCAGTCGCCTTGATCGACGGAACCGCTTCCTTCGCCGCGGCCATCGAGTCACTCGTATCTGCCGCGGAACACGATCTGGTCCGGGGCGGTGCGCGCGGACTTCACCTCGACCTTGCGGCCGGGCAACAGGTTCTGCGCGAGATACTGGATGAAGCCCTCGCCGACGTACATCAGCGGCTCGGGGTAGTAGAAGGCGTCGTCGACGGTGGTCTGGAAGGCGGCGCTCTCGACGTCGGACTCGAAGCTCCAGCGCGAGAAGTTGTACAGCACGGCGCCCATCGTGGCGGTGATCGTGCCGACGCGGTGACCCCAGGTCTCGACCGACGCGTCGAACTGGCCGTACAGACCCAGCTTGTGGAGTCTCTCGCCGCCGCGCCTGCCGCGCTCGCGGAGATACTCGTGAACGTCGCCGGGAGACTCGCGCGCGATCAGTAGGTCGAGCGCGCGCAGGTAAGTCGCGATCGGCACCCAGCTCGAAGCCGCGAGCTGCTTGCCGAGATACTGCAGGTCGTCGGGCAAGAGCTTCGCCTCGAACTCCGCGCGCGAGAGACGGCCTTCGGCCATGAGTCTGGCCAGATCGTCCGCCGCGGACTGGAAGCCCGTGGCCTTGATGGAGGGAACAGCCGGCAAGTGCGGCTCCGTATCCTGATATCGAGGCAATCGGCAGGCGCGCGCCTCCGGTTGACGCGAATCGGTGTAACGGATCGGCCCCCTCGCGCGTGGACCCTTCGAAACGGAGGAACACATGAGACAAGTGATCGTTGTAGGCGGCGGGATCGCGGGACTGACGGCGGCGGCGTTCGCGGCGCGCGCTGGCGCGCGAGTCACCTTGTTCGAGCGCATGTCCGAGACGGGCGGGCGCGGGCGCTCGCGCGACGAGCGCGGGTTCATCTTCAACATGGGCCCGCACGCGCTGTATCTGAAGGGGCCGGCGATCACGGCTCTGCGCGAGCTGGGCATCGAGCCGCCGGGTAACTCCCCGCCCACGAACGGCGGGCTGGCGTATCTCGCGGGCAGGCTGCACGCGCTCCCGGGCGGGACCGTGTCACTCCTGACCACGGGGCTCCTCGGGCTGTCCGAGAAGCTCGAGCTCGCGTCGCTCATGGCGCGCATGTCGCGGCTGGCCGAGCAAGGGCGCGCCGACCTGCCGATCCGCGAGCTGCTCGCGCGCGAAGTGCGCTCCGAGCGTGTCCGCGACTTGCTGATGGGGCTGGTGCGACTCACGAGTTACGCGCACCTGCCCGACGTGCTGAGCTCGGACGCGGCCATCCAGCAGGTCATGCTCGGCCTGGGGCCCGGCGTGCGGTATCTCGACGGCGGCTGGCAGACCATGGTCGACGCGCTCGAGAAGAAGGCGCTCGAGGCCGGAGTCACCGTGCGGCGCGGCGCGAAGGTGGAGCGCGTGACTCACGACGGCGCGGCGCGCGGCGTGGCGCTGGCGGGCGGCGAGACGGTCGCGGCCGACGCGGTGATCCTGGCGCTGGGGCCAGGCGAGGCGAGCGAGCTGGTCGACGGCGGGTCGCATCCGTTCTTCGCGCGCGCGCTGGCGCAGGCGATCCCTGTGCGCGCGGCGTGTCTCGACTTGGGACTCACTCGCTTGCCGAACCCGAAGCGCAACTTCGCCATCGGGATCGACCGCGCGCTGTACTTCTCGGTGCACTCCGCCGCGGCGAAGCTCGCGCCCGAGGGCGCCGCGGCGCTGGCGATCGTGCGCTATCTGGGCGCGGACGAGCGGCCGGAGCGCGACGAGCTCGAGGCCGAGTTCGAGAAGCTCCTGGACTCGATGCAGCCGGGCTGGCGCCAGCACGTAGTGACTCGCAAGCTGCTGCGCGAGCTGGTGGTGACTCACGACCTGCCGCAGGCCGCCCGGGGCGGACTGACTGGGCGTACGCCGGGGCAAGTCACCGGCGTGGCGAACCTGTGGCTGGCCGGTGACTGGGTCGGGCCCGAGGGCATGCTGGTCGACGCGTCGTTCGCGAGCGCGCGCGCGGCGGCGCGCGGCGCGGCCGGCGCGAGCGGGATGCGCGTGGCAGCATGAGCGGCGTGAGCGACGCCGCACTCGCCCCGAACGATCTCGCGCGCGTGTTCGGCGCGGAGCGCCGCTTCCTGTTCGGTCTCTGCTACCGCATGACCGGCAGCGCCGCCGACGCCGAGGACATCGTGCAGGAGGCGTTCGCGCGCGCGCTCGCTCAGCCCGCCGCGCGCGCCGAGAGACCGTGGCGGCCGTGGCTCGTGCGCGTGGCGCTGAATCTCGCGAAGGACGAGCTGCGCCGGCGCAAGCGCCGCGCGTACAAGGGGCCGTGGCTGCCGGAGCCCGTCGACGACGCGGAGCTCGTCGAGCCCGCGCACGAGCCGGCAGTCACTGAGGGCCGCTACGAGCTCGTCGAGAGTGTCTCGTTCGCGTTCCTGCTCGCGCTCGAGGCGCTCACTCCGGCGCAGCGCGCGGTGTTGTTGCTGCGCGACGTGTTCGAGTACACGTCGGCCGAGACCGCCGAGGCGCTGGCCCTCTCGGAGGCGAACGCGCGCGTGCTCCTGCACCGGGCGCGCCGCGCCATGGCCGACTACGACAAGTCGCGCTTCGTGCCCGACCGCGCGAAGCGCGAGGAGTCACTCGACGTGCTCGGACGCTTCATGGCGTTCTTCGCGAAGCAGGACGTCGCGGGGATGGAGTCACTCCTCGCGGACGACATCGTGACTCTGAACGACACCAACGGGAAATACCCCGCCGCGGGCATCGCGGTTCGGGGGCGCAACAAGGTCGCGCGCTTCCACGCGGGCATCGCGCGCCTGCGCGAGGGCACCACGCCGCGCATCGCGCTGCGCTGGATGAACGGCATGCCCGCGATGCTGATCGAGTACGACCCCGGGCCGCAGGACCGGCTCGCGCCGCGCTTCGTGACCACGGGCGAGCTCGATGCCGCCGGCCGCGTGTTGCGGGTCTACACCGTGCTCGCGCCGGCGAAGATCGCGCGCACGTTCGCGGCTCACCCCATCGGGTAGAGGATCTCGCGAGTCACCGCGTCGCACGCGGCGAGCACATCGGGCTTCAGAGTCACGTCGGCCGCGCGGAGTGAGTCCTCGAGCTGATCGACCGACGTGGCGCCGATGATCGTCGAGCCCACGAAGTCGTGCGCCAGGCTCCACGCCACGGCCAGAGTCACGAGCGGGATGCCCGCGTCGGCGGCGATCTTCGCGAAGCGCTCGGTCGAGCCCAGCGTCTTCTCGTTCACGAAGCGGCGAGTCATGATCTTCCCGCGCTGGTCGTTCTGGCCGTAGCGCGAGAAGCGCGCGCCCTCGGGCCACTTGCCGCCCTGGTACTTGCCCGAGAGCACGCCGCCGCCGATCGGGCTGTACGGCAGCAGACTCACTTTCTCGCGCCGGCACACGTTCGCGAGCTCGTCCTCGAAGCGGCGGTTCAAGAGCGAGTAGTTGTTCTGGATCGTCTCGTAGCGAGTCACTCCGCGCGACTCTGACGCCCCGAGACTCTTGGTGAGTCCGTACGCGCTCTCGTTGCTGGCGCCGACGTAGCGCACCTTGCCCGCGCGCACGGCGCGGTCGAGCGCCTCCATGACCTCCTCGTACGGCAGGTCGGGGTCGGGCCAGTGAGTCTGGTACAGGTCGATGTAGTCGGTCTTCAGCCGCCGCAGGCTGCCCTCGATCGCGCGCTCGACGTTGTGGCGATCGAGCGCGGTGCGCCCGCCGCGCACGGCGGCGCGGAACCAGCCGCCGCTCGGCCCGGCGATCTTCGTCGCGATGAAGAGTGTCTCGCGGCGACCGCGCTTCTCGAGCCAGTTGCCGACGATCTCCTCGCTCTTGCCGGCCCACTTCTCGTCGGGTGGCACGGGGTAGATCTCGGCCACGTCGAGAAAGTCGACGCCCTTCGACTCCGCGAAGTCGAGCATGGCGTGACTCTCTTTCTCGTCGGCGAAGCTGCCGAAGGTCATCGTGCCCAGGCAGATCTCCGACACCACGAGTCCGCTCTTGCCCAACCTGCGCGTCTTCATGTCTCGCTCCCGAGTGAGTGGGAGCGCAGCTTATCACGCGGTCAGAGGGTCCTTGGGTCGGGGAGTTCGGCGCGCTTGTCGGCCGGCAACTGCTGCCAGAGCTGCTTGTACGCGAAGCGCGCGTCGCCGAGCACGCCGTCGTCCGTGACCCCCGCGCGCGGCCCCTCGCGAATCACGAGCAGCGCGGCGCGCGCCAGGTCGCGCACGTTGCCCCGACGCGGTTCTGTGTAGCGGGCCCAGATCTCGAGCAGACTCGCGCGCAGCTTCGACGGGCTCGCGAACGCGCCGTCGGCGACCAGGATCGTGCGGCGCTCGTTCTCGACGACGAGGTCCGCGCAAGACAGGCCGTCGCACACCGCGCGCGGGTCGTTGCGCAGCCGCACGTCGGGCGCGAACTCGAAGCCCGCGGCGCGCAGGTCGGCCAGCGCGGGCGGGATCTCCGGCGTGCGGTCGGGTGGGCGGAACAGGGCGCACGCGGTGAGTCCTGCGGCGAGGAGCGCGGCGCGAGCGCGCATCGGGCTCGAGTCAGCGGCGTCGGCGCCGGCGGCGGCCACCGCCGCCTGAGCGACCCGAGTCACTGCCGCGGTCGCCGCCCGAGTCACGCCGTCGCGGCGGCTCGTCGCGTCGGGCGTCGTTGCGCGACGGCTCGCGGGCTTCGGCCTGCGGCGCCGTTGACTCCTCGCGCGCGGGGGTCGCCGGGTGGCGGTGCTCGAGATACTCGTACAGCACCGCCGAGAGCAGGCGCCGGCCCTGCGGGGTCGCCGCGAGTGACTCGACGGTCGGCAGGTGAGTCTCTTCGCGCGCTTGGCGGTCCGCGGTCGGCACGTCGCGCAGGTGGTGCTCGATCTCGACCTGCAGCCGTTCGGATTCTCGCTTCGCCACGTCCGAGTCATTGGGTAGTTTGCGCTCCGGGATCACGATCCGGTTCACCTTCTGCAGCGTGCGGAAGTTGCCGATGTCGAGGCCCGACACGAGCGAGATCGCCGTGCCCGACTTGCCCGCGCGGCCGGTGCGGCCCGTGCGGTGCGTGTAGACCTCGGGTGAGTCCGGCGAGGTGTAACTGATGACGTGCGAGAGATCCGAGATGTCGATGCCGCGCGCCGCCACGTCGGTGGCGACCAACACGCGCAGCTCGCCCGCCTTGATCCGCTTCATGACCGCCTCGCGCGCGGCCTGAGTCATCTCGCCCTGGATCATGTCGGCGTCGATCTCGTTGCGCTGCAGGAAGCGAGTCACGAAGCGCACGTCGTCGCGCGTGTTGCAGAACACGAGCGCGGAGTCGGGCTCCTCGAAGCGCAGGATGCGCATGAGGGCCTTCTCTTTCTCGTTCGCCGGCACCACGTAGTGCCAGTGCTCGATCTCTTCCGGCGCGCGCACCCCGCCCTGAGTGAGTGACACGAACTCGGGCTCGTGCAGGAACACGCGTGCGAGCGAGATCACGCGCTGCGGCATCGTGGCCGAGAACAGGCCAGTGAGTCGCTTCTTCGGCACGAACTTCTGGATCTCGCGCATGTCGGGCCAGAAGCCGAGTGACAGGAGCTCGTCGGCCTCGTCGAAGATCAGCACGCGCAGCTTGTCGAGCTTGAGATTCCCCGAGCCCAGGTGGTCGAGCAGCCGGCCCGGCGTGCCCACCACGATCTGCGCCCCGCGCGAGAACGCCTCGAGCTGTGGGCCGTACGCGGTGCCGCCGTACACGGCGATGGTGCCGATGTCGAGATACTTCGCCATCTGGCGTATCTCGTTCTCGATCTGCAGCGCGAGCTCGCGCGTCGGCGCGAGCACCAGCACCTGCGCGGCGCGCAGGTTCGGATCGACGATCTCGAGCGACGGCAGCCCGAACGCGCCGGTCTTCCCGCTGCCCGTCATGGCCTGCGCGATCAGGTCGCGGCCGCGGCGCATGACTGGAGTGACTCGCTTCTGCACGGGCATGGGCGCGGCCCAGCCCATCTCGGTCACCGCTCGTCGGATCGGCTCCGCGAACGTCTCGAAGCTCGTCAGCTCTTCTGGTACTTCGGTTTGCGGCGGCTCGGCCCCGGTCGCGCTCATCGCTTGGCGCTCATGAAATCGGCTCGATCCTCTCCAGCTCTACACGGGACAGTGTCGCTTCCACGAGTCCCTTCACGTCGAGGCCCCGCTCGATCGCTTCGATCACTTCGGGACGCGTCCACGTCGCGGGCTGCCGGGGCATGAGGAAGCTGCAGCAGTCCTCGTCGGGCTCGATCGAGATCTCGTAAGTCCCCACTCTCTCTGCGAGTGAGATGATCTCCGACTTGTCCGAGCCGACGAGCGGTCGAAGCACGGGCAGGGTAGCCGCGCGGTTGATCGTGTCGAGGTTCGCGAGCGTCTGCGAAGACACCTGACCGATGCTGTCACCGGTCACGAGCGCGAGCGCGCCTTCGCGTTCCGCGAGCGACTCGGCGATGCGAATCATGAAGCGCCGGTACAACACGATGCGCGGCTCTGCCGGCGCGTCGCGCACCAACGCCTGCTGCAGCTCGGCGAACGGGATGAGCCACAGCTTCGAGACACCCTGCCAGCGCGCGAGCTCGCGCACCGCGTCACGCACCTTCCGCTGCGACGCAACGCTGGTGTAGGGCGCGCTGTGAAAGTGAGCGAATGACACGGCGCAGCCGCGCTTCATCGCGAGCCACGCGGCGACGGGAGAGTCGATGCCGCCCGAGATCAGCGCGAGCACGCGCCCGGCGGAGCCGACGGGCAGACCGCCCGGTCCGGGGAAGCGCTCGTGAAGCAGCAACGCTTCTCCGTGTAGGACGTGCAGCTCGAGCCACAGATCGGGAGTCTCGAGATCGACCGACGCGCCGGTCGCTTCGCGCACGCGCGTGCCCAGCTCGATCGCGAGCTCCTGTGACCGGAACGGGAGAGACTTGTCGACGCGCCGCGCGCGCACGCCGAAGGTCTCGAACTTCCGCTCCGCGACGAAGCGCAGGACCAAATCGGTGATCGCCTCCAGCGTCGGCGCGGAGCTCGTCGCGGGGCTCGCGTACGCGACGCCGAACACGCGCGAGATACGTTCGGCAACCGCCGCGTGCGGCGTGTCGTCGGGCAGGTCCACCAACAAACGGCCGAACAGCCGCCGCGCCCTGACCTTCCCGAGCGGCGCGAGCGCGCGCTCGAGATTCGTCCGCAGGCGGTCCTCGAAGCGCGGGCGGTTGCGCCCCTTGAGACCCACCTCGGCGTAGTGCACGACCCACTTCACGGGCGGGAGTCTAGCGCTGACAGACGGAACAAAAGTGAGTCCCGCGCGCGCCGATTACCGTGCGCTTGATTTTCGCGCCGCACACCGGGCACGGCTCGCCGGTGCGCGCGTACACGCGGCGCTCGTCCTGGTACGCGCCGTCGCTGCCGTCGGGCAGCACGTAGTCGCTGATCGACGAGCCGCCCGTCTCGATCGAGCGCAGCAGCACCTGCCGCAGGGCCGACACCAAACGGTGACAGTCCTCTCTGGTGAGTCGCCCGGCCGGCCGCTTCGGTCGGAGCTTCGCGAGAAACAACGCCTCGTCGGCGTAGATGTTGCCTACGCCGGCGATCACGTCCTGCGCGAGCAAGAGACTCTTGATCGCGACCTTGCGCTTGCGCGCGGCCTCGAACAGCTCGTCGCCCGTCGCGGCCAGCGCGTCGACGCCCAGTTTGTCGAGACGCGGGTCACTCCCGTCCGCGGCGAGCAGGCGCACCTTCCCGAACTTGCGCACGTCGCGGAAGAACAGCGACGGGCCGCCGTCGTCGAACTCGAGCCGCAAATGTGTATGGCGGTCGGGCGCGAAGCGGCGCTGCTCGTCGGGAGTCAGCGACGCGCGCGCGGCCGAGGAGAGAAGTCGCACCGACACGGCGTGCTCGGTGAACAGCTGCCCGGTCATTCCCAGGTGGAGCAACAAGCGGCGGCCGTCGTCGAGCGCGGCGACCAGATACTTTCCGCGGCGCTCGAGCGCGCTGACCCTAAGGCCCGGTAGCTCGCGCTCGAGTCTCGCGGGCGGAGTCAGGAAGAAGTAGCTGCGCCGAGTCGTGAAGACCTTCGCGATGCGCCTTCCGACGAGCAGCGGCTCGATGCGGCGGCGGGTCACTTCGACTTCGGGCAGCTCCGGCACGCGCTCAGTCTAGGGCGGCCCCACCCGCAGGGCTTGGCTACGCTAGGGAGATGCGCATCTCGCGCGACACCGTGTTGTACATCGCGAAGCTGGCGCGCCTGCGCTTGGCCGACGGCGAAGTGGAGCGCATGCGGAGCGACCTGGATGCGGTGCTCGGCTACGTCGAGTCGCTGCAGAAGCTCGACACGACCGGCGTGCCGCCGACGACGCACGTGCTCGACATCGCCACGCCCAAGCGGCCCGACGAGATCGCGCGCGTGCTGCCCGTGTCCGAGGTCGTGCGCAACGCGCCCGAGCACACCGAGTCAGCGATGGTCGTGCCGAAGGTGCTCGAGTGAACGACGTGTGGAAGGCGGGTCTGGCGCAGCTCGCGCTGCACGTCGAGAGCGGCGACGTGTCGTGTCGCGAAATCGTGTCAGCCGCGCTCGAACGTATCTCGCGGCTCGACGGGAAGATCGGCGCGTTCTTGAGACTCCGCCCCGAGGCCGCGCTCGCCGAAGCCGCGGCCGCAGACACCGCGCGCAAATCGGGCAAGGCGCGCTCGCGGCTGCACGGTCTGCCGGTCGCGGTGAAGGACATCTTCGCGAGCCGTGACTTCGAGACGACCTGCGGCTCGCGCATCCTCGCGGGCTTCCGCGCGCCGTACGACGCGACGGTGCTCGAGAGACTCCGCGAAGCGGGGCTCGTGATCGTCGGTTCCACGAACATGGACGAATTCGCTATGGGCTCGTCGACCGAGAACTCGGCGCTCGGCAAGACGCGCAATCCGTGGGACGTGGCGCGCGTTCCCGGCGGCTCGTCGGGCGGGAGCTCCGCGGCGGTGGCCGCGCGCTTTGTGCCCGCGGCGCTCGGCACCGACACGGGCGGCTCGATCCGCCAGCCGGCGGCGTTGTGCGGAGTGACTGGGATCAAGCCGACGTACGGCCGAGTGTCTCGCTACGGACTGGTCGCGTTCGCGAGCTCGCTCGATCAAATCGGGCCACTCACTCGCAGCTGCGCCGACGCGGCGCTGATGCTCGGCGTGATCGCGGGTCACGACCCGCGCGACGCCACGTCGTATCCCGAGCCGGCGCCGAACTTCGTGGCCGGACTCACCGGCGACGTGTCGGGGCTGCGCATCGGCCTGCCGCGCGGCTTCTTCGACGGCGAAGGCCTCGACCGCGACACGATGAAGCGCGTGCGCGAGGCGCTCGAGACGCTGCAGGGCCTGGGCGCGAAGACCGTCGACGTCGACCTTCCCAACAGCGCGCACGGCATCGCGACTTACTATCTGATCTGCACGGCCGAAGCGTCGTCGAACTTGTCCCGCTACGACGGCGTGAAGTACGGATTCCGCGCGAGAGCCGAGTCACTCGAGGACATGTACGAGAACACGCGCTCCGAGGGCTTTGGCGCCGAGGTGAAGCGCCGCATCCTGCTCGGCACGTACGTGCTGTCGGCGGGTTACTACGACGCGTACTACCGCAAGGCGCAGCAGGTGCGGACCTTGATCCGCAGAGACTTCGAGCGCGCGTTCGAGTCGTGCGACGTGATCGCGACGCCGACCACGCCGGGCCCCGCGTGGAAGGTCGGCGAGCTGGTGGACGACCCGCTCGCGATGTATCTCGCCGACGTATACACGGTGACCGCAAACCTCGCGGGTCTGCCGGGTCTCTCGCTGCCCGCCGGCTTCACCTCGGCGGGGCTGCCCGTGGGCCTACAGCTGATCGGCCGGCCGCTCGACGAAGTCGGCGTACTGCGCGCGGGCGACGCATTTCAGCGTCACACCGACTTCCACGAGCGCGTGCCGCCGGCCGTGTCGCCGTGAGGCGCTGGCTCTTCATCGCAGGCGGCGTGTTCCTCGCGCTCGTGATCGCCGCGGTCGTCGCGCTGTCGCTGTTCGACGTCGAGTCACTCCGCGCGCCGCTCCAGCAGAAGGCGGGCGAGGCGCTGGGCCGCGAAGTCACTCTGGGCAAGCTGGGTCTGCGCATCTTCCCGCTGCCCGCGGTGAGCATCGCCGATGTGCGGATCAGCGGGCCGAAGCCGAAGGACCCGCCGCTGGCGCAGATCGAGGAGCTGCGGCTGCGCGTGGCCGTCCTGCCGCTGATCGCCGGCAAGGTGGTGCTGCGCGCGCTCGAGCTCGACTCACCGCGCATCCACATCCCGTTCGACAAGGACGGGAAGCCGATCCTGCCCGGCGGCGCGGCGGCAAAGCCGAAGGACGCGAAGCCGGAGCCGACACAAGAGCCGAGTGAGTCGGCCGGCCTCGCGCTCGCCGTCGACCGCATCGCGATCAAGGACGCCGACGTGACTGCCGGCCCGTGGAAGGTCGAGCACGCGAACGTCGACGGTCACTTGGCGCTCGACGGCAGCGGCGCGTTCAAATACTCGTTGAATCTGCCGGGCATCGGCACCTTGCGCGCGGGCGAGGTGGAGCTCGCCAAGCTCACGAGCAAGGCGCCGAGCATCGACGCGCGCGGTGAGTTCACCGCCGACCTGAAGGAGCTGGCCAAGCGCTTCAAGCTGAAGCAGGACGCCACCGGCAACGCGAGCGGCGAGTACGCCGTGTCACTCGCCGACAACCAGGTGCATGCGGCGAGCGCGAGCGTGGACGTGCCGGATCTCTTGCTGCGCTCGGGCCAGCTCGTGGTGTCGGGCCCCGCACGCGGTCACGCGGTGCTCGGCGAGAGTTACTCGTTCGACCTCTCCGACGCGCGGGTCGAGCAAACCGGCGTGTTCGCGAAGCCGAAGCGCACGACTCTCTCGGTCACCGGCAAGCTGGGCAAGGAAGCGTCGCTGGCCGCGCTCCGCGAGGCGCTGGTGAAGATCGGCGCGAACGAGCTGCCACTCACTCTCGAGCTCGCGAAGCAGCCGATGCAGGTGCGCCTGGGCAAGACCACGCTCGATCTCGCGAAGCTGCGCGAGCTGCTCCCGCCCGACAAGCCGCCGCTCTCGGGCAAGGTCGCGGTGCAGGGCTTCGACGTGCAGCTCGACCCGCTGCGCGTGACTGGCAACGCGACACTGGACGGTGTCGAGACCAAGCTCGCGCAGGGGCCGATCACGATCTCGGGCCCCGTGCGCGGGCGCGGTGACACGATCGGCGTCGAGAACGCCACGGCGCTCGTCGGCGGCGAGAAGGTGGGAGTCACTGCCAGCTACGCGCTCGCGACCGGCGCGATCTCGGCGGACTACGACATCGGCAAGGCGAAGCTCCTGGCGCTGATCGAGGCGCTGTCCGGCCGCAAGGAGCTCGACGGCGTGCTCGACACCGGGGGTCACGTCGAGACGCGCTCGGCCGGGCTCGAGACACTCGCCGGCAAGGGCAAACTCGCGATCCGCCCCGGCAAGATCCAGGGGTTCTCGCTGGTGAAGCAAGTCATGGGGTCACTCGCCGCGTTGCCCGCGCTCGCGCTGGCCGCGAAGGGCAAGGACATCTCGAAGTACGAGTCAGAGGACTTCGAACACCTGACCGCGGACTACGTGATCTCGGACGGGCGGCTGCGCACCGAGAATCTCGAGCTCGCGTATCAGGACGCGACCGCGTACCTGAAGGGCTCGATCGGGCTGTGGGACCGCACCTTGGATCTCACCGGCAAGGTCGTGCTGACCAAGAAGGCCGACGCCGAGTTCGCGGGCACGGGCCGCGCCAAGGAGCGCGTGATCCCGATCAGCCGAGTCACTGGCACGTACGACTCACCGCGCGTCGTGCTCGACGAGAAGACGCTGGCGTCGCTCGCGTACGTGTACGTGGGCAGCGACCGCGTGCAGAAGAAGCTCGACAAGGCGCTGGGCCCCGGCGCCGGCGAAGCCGTGCAGGGCGTGCTCGACGGCCTGCTCGGCGGCGGCAACAAGAAGTAACTCGCATGAGCTTCTTCACGGTCCGGCTCGACGCGGGCGCAGTGGTGCTGCTCGACCAGCGCCGCCTGCCCGAAGAGGAGCTGTATCTCCGTCTCGCGACCGGCGAAGACGTGGCGCGCGCGATCGAGGACATGGCCGTGCGCGGCGCGCCCGCGATCGGAGTCACTGCCGCGATGGGCGTCGCGCTCGAGCTCGAGCGCGCAGCGGATGCGGAGCTCGCGGCTGCACTCGCGCGCGCGAGCGAGCGGCTCGGCCGCACGCGCCCGACCGCCGTGAACCTGCGCTGGGCGCTCGCGCGCATGGAGGCCGAGCTCGCGCCGCTCTTCGCGCGCGGGGCGATCGCGCGCGAGATACGAGCCGCGGCGCGCGCCGCGGCGCAGCGCATCTCCGACGAGGACGTCGCGAGCTGTCGCGCGATCGGCGACGCGGGCGCACGGCTGCTGCCCGCTGGCGCGCGCGTCCTGACTCACTGCAATGCCGGCGCGCTCGCCACCGCGGGGTACGGGACCGCGCTCGGCGTGGTGCGCAGCGCGGCGCGCGACGGACGACTCTCGCACGTGGTGGCGCAAGAGACGCGCCCGTTCCTGCAAGGCGCGCGACTCACTGCCTGGGAGCTCGCGCGAGACGGCATCCCAGTGCGGCTCATCACCGACTCGATGGGCGGGGCGCTCATGGCGCAGAAGGCCATCGACGTCGTGATCGTCGGCGCGGACCGCATCGCGGCGAACGGCGACGTGGCGAACAAGATCGGGACTTACACCGCGGCGCTGCTGGCGCACGCGCACGGCATCCCGTTCTACGTGGCCGCGCCTTTCTCGACCGTGGACCTGTCACTCGCCAGCGGCGCCCAGATCCCGATCGAAGTGCGCAGCTCCGCCGAGGTCACCTCGATCGCCGGGAAGCGGATCGCGCCCGAGGGAGTCGAAGCGCTGCACCCGGCCTTCGACGTGACTCCCGCGGACTTTGTGACCGCCATCATCACCGAGCGCGGCGTGATCCGGCCGCCCTTTGCGCTGGGTCTTGCCACTCAACGGGATGCGCAAAGCGGCCGATGACTCCCCTGGATACACAACCGTGTCCGGCGGGGTATCGCGTCGTTGGAAGTCCTGATCGTCGAGGATGACCGGGCGCTCGCACGCACACTCGCGCGCGCGCTCGAACAAGCCGGCTACAGCTGTCGCCAAGCGCACGACGGAAACGCCGCGCTCGGCGAAGTCGCCAAGGCTGCGCCCGATCTCATTCTGATCGACTTACTCTTGCCGAAGAAGGACGGCAACGCGGTGATTGCCACGTTGCAAGCGTCCGAGGCGACGAAGCGGATCCACATCATCGCGATGAGCGGAGTGTTTCGCGGCGCCGATCCGCTGCGCGCCGTGCTCGGCGCCGGTGGCAAGGCGTTCCTCGAGAAGCCGGTCAGTTCGGAAACGCTGATCGATCAAGTGTCTCGGCTGATCGGCAAGCCCACGCCACCCGAGCTCGCCGCCCCGGCCGACACGGTCGACCTGGCCAAGGAGCCGGCGATCGAAGTGCTGTGGAGCTCGATGCGCGCCAAGGTCACCGGCGCAGTCCACTTCGAGTCGGGCAAGCGCAAGAAGGTGGTGGTGCTCGAGAACGGGCAGCCGCTCGCGGTGCGCTCCAACCTGGCGCGCGAGTCACTCGGCCGCCGCCTGCTCGACGCGGGCCGCATCGACGAGCTCACCTTCACCGAGTCGGTGCGGCGCTCGAAGGCGACCGGCAAGCGCCAGGGCGAGTTACTCGTGCAGATGGGCGCGATCACCGAAGCCGCGCTGCGCGAGGTGCTGGCCGACCAGGCGGGCGACAAGCTCACCGAGATCTTCTCGTGGACGGAAGGCCGGACCTGGACCCAGAGCGGGGTTCGCGCCGTGAGTCTCTCGTCCGAGCTCAACGGCTGGACGCCGCGACTCACCATCCTGCGCGGCGTGCACCGAGTGAGTGCCTCGATCATCGCCAAGCGGCTCGAGCCGTATCAAGGCTGCGAGGTGTCGACCGACGCGCTCACGCTCGACGACAACGAGAACGCCGACGCGGTGAAGATGCTCTCGCAGGCCGTCGAGAAGCCGCGCTCGCTGGGCTCGCTGATCAAGGAGCACGCCAGCACGATGTACGGCTTGTGGCTGATCGGCGCGCTAGCCGTGCACGTCGACGAGGCGTCCACGCCGCGCACGCTGCCGGGCGTGGGCTCCGCCGCGGCGCAGCTCGCGCTCGAGGGCAACCTCCGCGAGCTGATTCACAAGCACAAGACTCAGAATCACTTCGAGGTCCTGAACGTCGCCGAGGACGCGAGCGCCGACGACGTGCGCAAGGCGTTCATGACCCTCGCGAAGACCTATCACCCCGACAAAGTCGGGCGCCGCTCGCCGGATCTCATCGAGCTCGCCGGCAAGGCGTTCGCGCGCATCTCGGAGTCACACGACATACTCGCGTCGCCCGAGAAGCGTCAGGTGTATCTCGCGCAGCTGCGCCGCAACCGCGGACAGCAGGTGGGCAATCACAGCCAGGAAGTGTCTCGCCTCCTCACCGCCGAGCAGCAGTTCCAGCGCGCCGAGGAAGCGATGCGCCGCCGCGACTGGGCCGCGTCGCTCGACGCGATCAAGTGGGCGCTCGAGCTCGACCCGAACGAAGGTGAGTTCTTCGCGCTGCGCGGCTGGGTGCTGTTTCTCCAGCAGCAGGACGCGGGCCAGAGAAATCCCGAGCCCGCGCTCGATCAGATCAAGAAGGCGATCACGCTCTCACCACAGTCTCCCGCCGGGTACTACTACCTCGGACAGATTCGCAAGGCTTGCGGAGATCAAGCGGAAGCGGAGAGAATGTTCCGCAAGACCGTCGAGCTTCGCCCCAATCACGTGGAGGCGAGCCGCGAGCTGCGCCTGATGACGATGCGACGCCAGAAGGGCGAAGGAACGGCAGGCGGCGGGTTGTTCGGCAGAAAGAAGAGCTAGTGGGCGTCGAGAAGACCGAGCGTGTCTGGCACAACGGGCGGCTCATCGCGTGGGACGACGCGAACGTCCACATACTGACTCACACGCTGCACTACGGGCTGGGCGTGTTCGAGGGCATCCGCTGCTACCGCGGCCAGGACGGCGCGGGCAACGTGTTCCGCCTGAAGGAGCACGTCGAACGGCTGTTCAACTCGGCGCGCATCGTCGAGATCGAGATGACTCACTCGCGCGAGGCGATCGAGGCCGCGATCCTCGACACGCTGCGCGCGAACCGCATGAGCGAAGGCTACGTCCGGCCGCTCGTGTACCTGGGAGCGGGCGCGATGGGTCTCCTGCCGAAGGACAACCCGACTCAGGTCGCGATCATCGTGTGGCCGTGGGGAGCGTATCTCGGCGAAGAGGGCCTGGAACGCGGCATCCGCGCCAAGGTGTCTTCGTACTCACGCCATCACCCGAACGTGTCGCTCACCAAGTCGAAGACCTGCGGCGACTACGTGAACTCGATCCTGGCCAAGCGCGAAGTGACTCGCATGGGCTACGACGAAGCGGTCATGCTCGACACGAACGGGCTGGTCGCGGAGTGCAGCGGCGAGAACATCTTCATCGTGCGCCGCGGCGTGCTCAAGACGCCGCCGCTCGTGTCGGTGCTCGAGGGCATCACCCGTGACTCGGTCGTCCGCATCGCGCGCGACAAGGGCATCGAGGTGATCGAGAGCCCGATCACGCGCGACGAGGTCTATTGCGCCGACGAGATGTTCCTGACCGGCACCGCCGCCGAGCTCACGCCCGTGCGCGAGGTCGACGACCGCAAGATCGGCGCCGGCTCGCGCGGCCCGATCACCAAGACCATCCAGTCGACGTTCTTCGACGCCGTGAAGGGGAAGGACCGGAAGTACGAGAGCTGGCTGACTCGGGTGTGAGTCAGCTGAGTCGGTGACGCACCGCCGGTTGTCGGCGGGCGCCTCCTCGCGTCGCTTGCTCGAAGACTCGCGGCGCGCCGACTTCCTCGGCATCCCGCCGACAACCGAGGCTCCGCCTTCCGGATGACGTCGTGGGACGCGCGCGGTGGCCACCGGCCCCCGCGAGTACGCGGACCCATCTCGGGAGCACGCCGGTGGCAGCCGCGCGCTGCATCGAGCTGGTGCGAGTCACCCGGTGTGAGCTGAGTCAACCTATGGCGTAGCCGAAGATTTCGTCCATGACTCTGTCGCGCTGCGAGTCGGTCAGTGACTCGTCGACCGGGAGCAGGATCCCGGTGGCGCGCGCGTGCTCGGCGGCCGGCAGGCTGGCCAGGTCGCGGTCGGCGAGCGGCAGGCGCAGGCGCCGCGCTTCGACGCCCGACTCCGCGAGCAGCTTGGTCAGGTCGTCCGCCGCCGCGCGCGCGAAGCGTGTGAGTCGCAACAGATATCCCGAGTGAGTCGAGAGCGCGTTCTCGGGCGTCGGCGGCACGCGGAAGGCGTCGTAGCGCGAGAACTCGGACGAGTACGAGCTGGCGATGCGGCGGCGCGCGGCCACGCGGTCGTCCCAGCGCTCGAACGTGGTCAGCGCGGCGACGGCGAGGCCGTCGCCGATCCGCTCCGCGGCAAGCTCGGACTCGAGGTCCTTGGCGAGTGACTCGGGCAGCGCGAGCAGCGCGGCTTCGAAGCCGGGCGCGCGGCAACCGAGCGGCAGCCGGAACACGGTCGCGCACGGCTCGCGGCCGACGCGCGAGTCGCCGAAGCGGGCGCCGAGACTCTCGCAGCCGTCCTCGATCACTTCGAGCCCGCGCTCCTCGGCGAGGGCGTAGAGCTGGTCGAGCTCGGCGGGCTGGCCGAGCGGGTGAGCCACGAGCAGCGCGCGCGTGCGGGCGCCGATCGCGGCGGCCGCGGCGCTCGCCGACAGAGTGAGTCGCTCGGGATGCACGTCGGCGAACACGAGCCGGAGCTCGGCCGCGCGCAGCGCAGCCACGGCGCTCGCCGAAACGACGCCGGGAACGATCACCTCGTCGCCCTTGGCCAGGCCGAGCGCGCGCACCAGCGCGGCGAAGCCGTCCTTCGGCGCGCGCAGCGCGAGCACGCGCTCGGCGCCGAGATACTCGGCGGCGCGCCGCTCGAGCTCGCGCGTCGCCGGGCCCGGGTCGGGACGAGTCACGAGCGCGGCCAGCTCCTCGCCCAGCGCGCTGCCCGCCTCGAAGGGAACTTCGAACGCCTGCTCGGGGCGCGGCGCGGCGTGGCGATCGAGAAACTCCTCGAGACACCCGGCCAGCTCTTCGAGCATGCACAGATAGGCGTCGCCCGCCTCGGTCTCGTCGGGAGTCACTTCGGGCTCGCGGCGCAGGAGCTCCTGGCCGCGCTGGCGCAGCACGATCGCCGGCTTGCCGCCGGAGCCGAATGAGTCACTGAGCTCGACCAACCCCAGCCGGCAGTTGCCGCCGATCGACAGCGGAATCTCGGCGTGCACCCCCAGCGCGATCGCCAGCTCGGGCCGGATGCGGTCCTCGAGCCAGCGCACGACTTCTTCGCCCAGCTTGTGACCGCTGCGCGCCGGAATGCCCGCGCGGTCGCACAGCTCGAGTATCTCGGGGCAGAAGTCGCGCTCGCTTCCGCCTTCCACGCCGATGAACGCCACGACTCTCTCGCCACGCTCGAGGAGTCTCTCGAGCACGCAGAGTGCGCGATAAGTCCCCCCGATCAAGAGGATTCGCGGTCCGTTGCGTCGCATGACGAGTCACGGCAGCAAACGCCATGCCTCAGGACTTCCGCGGACGGATGCGGCCAGCGTGTGACACGCGCGCCACGGGGCGTCTTGTTTCCGACGGTCGTGTCAAAGCCGCCGCGGGTCCGAGGCCGTGCTACGGTCTCGCCCGTGAACCCCAACACCTCTCGAAACGCCACGCGCGCCGTTCACGCCAGGACCGTGCAAATCGGCGGCGGTGCTGCGATTTCCGTGCAGAGCATGTGCGCGACGCACACCCAGAACGTCGCCGCGACGGTCGAGCAAGTCGAGCGCCTCGCGAAGTCCGGCGCCGCGCTCGTGCGGGTTGCGGTCGACAGCAAGGCCGACGCGGAAGCGCTCGCGGAAATCCACAAGCGAACGCCGGTTCCCATCGTCGTGGATCTGCAGGAGCACTACCGGCTCGCGCCGCTCGTCGCGCCGCACGTGGCGAAGCTCCGCTACAACCCGGGTCACTTGCACCACCACGAGCGCCAGAAGCCGATGCGCGACAAGGTGAAGTCGATCGCGGACACGGCCGGCGCGGCGGGCTGCGCGCTCCGCGTCGGAGTGAATTGCGGCTCCGTCGCCCCCGAGTACGCCGAGCGTTTCCCGAATGACTCGATCGACGCGATCGTCGCGTGCGCGGTCGATCACTGCGCGATGCTCGACGACAGCGGCTTCCACAACTTCGTCGTCTCGATCAAAGACAGTGACCCGAAGAACGTTATCGCCGCCAACGAGCGCTTCGCGCGCGAGCGGCCCGACGTGCCCATTCACTTGGGAGTCACCGAGGCTGGCCTGCTCCCCGGCGGCGAGATCAAGACGCGCATCGCCTTCGAGCAGCTGATCGCGCGCGGCATCGGCGACACGATCCGCGTGTCACTCACTCTCCCGAACGACCGCAAGCACGAAGAGGTCGTGATCGGTCACAAGATCCTCGCCGACATACGCGAGGGGCGCTTCCGCTCCGTGCCGGTGTTGACCGGGCTGAACATCATCTCGTGCCCGTCGTGCTCGCGCGTCGAGAACGAGGCGTTCGTCGACCTGGCCGAGAAGGTGCGCGAGCTGACGACTTATGCGGCGAGTCACGACGTGACCATCGCCGTGATGGGCTGCCGCGTGAACGGACCGGGCGAGACGGACGATGCGGATCTCGGTCTCTGGTGCGGGCCGAAGCACGTGAACATGAAGCGCGGCGGCGAGAAGGTCGGCGCGTTCGGCTACGAAGAGGTGCTCGGAGTGCTGAAGCACGAGCTCGACGAGCTGATCGCGAAGAAGGCGGCGCGCGCATGAGGATGCTGCACACCATGCTGCGCGTGGGCGATCTGGAGAAGTCACTCGCGTTCTACACGGGGCCGCTCGGCATGAAGCTCTTGCGCAAGCGTGACTTCCCCGGCGGGCGCTTCACCTTGGCGTTCGTGGGCTACGGCGACGAGGAGAGCAACACCGTCCTCGAGCTGACTCACAACTGGGACACGAAGAAGTACGAGCTCGGCGGCGGCTACGGTCACATCGCGCTGGGCGTGCCGGACATCTACGGCACGTGCGCGAAGCTGCGCGAGCAGGGCGTCCGGATCACTCGCGAGCCGGGCCCGATGCAGCACGGCACCACGGTGATCGCGTTCGTCGAGGACCCCGACGGCTACAAGATCGAGCTGATCGAAGGGCGCTGAGCGTGGGTAGGGTGCCCACGCGATCATCGGACGGGTCTTAGGCCAGCTCGAAGCGCCCCGTCGTCGCGCTGCGGTAGGCCGCGTGCAGCCAGGCGAGTGACTGCGCTCCGCCGTCCACCGCGCGCTCGCCGCGGCGGCGCTCGCGGAGGAACCGACTCAGCACGCCGAGCCGAGCCGCGTGCGGATCGAACGCGCCGGCGATGACTTCGCGCCGGCCGTCCTCGCGCAGGATCGACGTCTGCGCCCAGCCGACCGAGAGCTCGCCGCGGTCGCCGATGCAGCGCGCGATCGGGCGCAGCGGTGAGTCGTTCCAAGTGAGTCGCAGGTTCGCGAGCAGGCCGGCGCCGTGGTCGGTCTCGACCCGCACTTCGTCCTCGACCTCGCCGCCCCGCGCGCTCGCGGTCTCGGCGAGCGAGATGCGGCGGACGGGCCCGGCCAAGCGCTCGGCGATCTCGAGCGCGTCGCCGCCCAGCTCGAGCAGCACGCCGCCGCCCGAGAGCTCGGGATCGCCGCGCCAGTCCGCGCGCGGATCGCGCTTGTGACCGAGACACACTTCCAGCGCGCACAGCCGGCCGATCGAGCCCGCGGCGATCCGCTCGGCCGCCAGCGAGAGACTCGGCGCCGCGGCGAAGCGCGAGATGGTCATGGCGACGGCGCCGATGCGCTCCGCGAGCTCGGCGATCGCATCCGCGTCGTCCTGAGTCGTGGAGAGCGGCGGCTCGATCAAGAGGTCCGAGCCCGCGCGCAACAGGGGCTCGGCGGTCTCGCGCCGGAGCGCGGGCGGCGTACACAGAATTGCGACGTCCGGCGCACCCTGCGCGGCCAGAAGCTCCGAGATACTCGGGAACGAGGGCAGGCCGCGTGACTCGATCTCGGCGCGCCGCGCGGGATCGGGATCGACGCAGGCCGCGAGCTCGAGCTCGGGGAGCTCGTTCACGGTATCGAGCCAGTCACACGCGGCGGCGCCGCTCCCGACCAGGACGAGTGACTTCATGGACACGGCCGACATGGTCGCTTCCTCTCCAGGGTCGCGCGCGAACGACTACGCGGTGCAGGCGGCGACGAGCGCCGAGGTCTCGCGCGCCAGAGTGACTTCGCTGTCCCAGCCCACGCGGCGCGGATACGCCTGCGCGGCGGTACACATGAAGACGCGCGAGTTGGGAATGCGCGGCGGAATGGTCCGGCGCAGATCGCCCGAGAGCGTGATCGGCTCGGCGGCGTCGTTGTGAGACACGTGGACGGCCTCGACGTCGCGCGCGTCGAACGACGGGAACCATTGGCGCAGGCCGTCGAGCGCCTGCTTGCGCACCACGTCATCGGGCAGCTTGAAGGCGTCGGTGTGCGGCCCGCACTCGTTGCGGACGTACAACAGATGCCGGCCACCGAGTGACTCGGACGGAACCACTTGAGTCGCTTCGATCGTGCGCTGGAAGGGCAGGTTCGGCCCGATGAACGCGGTCTGGTAGTAGCTGCCCAGCCGCCGCTGCATGATCACCAGCGCAGTCACTTGGCCCTGATACGGGACGTCCATGTTCGGCAGCTCGCGCGAGAGCTGCGAGCCGGCGAGCTTCGCCAGCTCACCCGGCGGGAGCGTCGAGACCACGGCGTCGACGCGGCGCTCGGTGCCGTCGACTTCGATCGAGCAGTGACTCGGCGTGCTCTCGACGCCCGAGATCTGCGCGTGCAGCCGCACCTCGCCGCCGCGCGCTTCGATCGAGCGGCGCAGGCGCTCGCCCAGCCAGCCGATGCCGCCGCGCAGATAGCCGAACACTTCGCGCCGCCCGGTCTGATACGAGTTCAGCTGGCGCCAGACCCAGTATGCGGGCACGGCGTCGGAGTATTCGCCGAAGCGCACTTCGAGGAACGGGCGCCACCACGCTTCGTACACGCTGCGGCCGAACACGCGCGGCAGCCACTCGGCCGCGGGCACGCCGTGCAGGTCGAGCGCGTAGCGCTTCAACTGAGTCGCGTACGCGAGGCCGATGCCGGCGCGCAGCCAGTCACGGCTCGAGAGTCGCGCGAGACCCGCGGTGCGCAGCAAGTCACTCGCCGAGCTCACGGGGTAGAAGGCGTTGTTCATCCAGATCGCCGAGCGCGTCGGGCGCCAAGCGATGCGGCCGAGGCCACCGAGGTCCGCAAGCAGCCCACACAGAGCGGTGTCGGTGTTGCGCAGAGCGGTGGAGAAGCGATCGATGCGCAGCCCTTCGTGAACGATCGGCGAGCCGAGCTGACCAAGCGCGCCCGATGACTCGAGGACCAGCGGCGTGTGACCCGCGCGCGCGAGGTAGTGCGCGCACGTGAGTCCCGCAACGCCGCCCCCGAGTACCGCGATCCTCATGCCACTACTCCCGCACCCACAGACTCGCTGCGCTCCGCACTCACGCCCTGTCGCTCCCAACACCGTGTGTGACCCAGCTCACGCAAAGGTGGTGCCATCTCGCACCAGTCTCGGACGGGGGATTGGAGCAGTCTCTGCGGAGTCGCGGCCATCGCACAACCACTTGCAGATCCGCGTATCCGAGCCTCAGGGTTCGCCCGATCCTACAGGAAAATCCGAGCCGAGTGGACAGAAAAGCCCGCAGGTCCACGCATACGGCCGGGGATTTGCCGCTCGCCGAGGTGGGAGAGTTCGACCTCTACTGACCCTCTCCGTGGGCAGTGAGCTTCCTCATGTGCACTTCTGTGCATTGGCGGGCGGCAACCGTTGGATTCACTTGCGGATCTGGCTCACTCGCGGTGACTCCCACGACGGCCGCCTCCGCGAGCGGATAGACTGCCGGCAGGAGGGACGAATGAGCACGCAACTGCCCGCAGTGAGTCTCGCCGCCGTGCCCGGCCGCCGTCGCGCCACGCTGGAACTCGCGCGCGAGATCGAGCGACGCGGATTTTCCGGAATCTACTGCCCGAGCTTCGGCGACGGAGTCGGTTTGTGCGAAGCGCTCGCACTTTCTACCGAACGGATCTCGTTCGGCACGAGCATCGCGAACATCTATCTGCGCCACGTGGTCGACTACGCGCAGACCGCGTCACTCGTGCACGAGTTGTCCGGTGGACGCTTCGCGTTCGGCGTCGGTGTGTCTCACGGCCCGGCGCTCGACCGGCTCGGCGTGAAAGCCGGGCCGCCGCTGGGTGACATGCGAAAGTTCGTCGCCGACCTGCGCGCCGCGCCGCGCGTCGGCGAGCTGCCGCCGATCGTGCTCGCGACCTTGCGGAAGAAGATGATCGCGCTCGCGGCCGAGGTCGGGGACGGGATGGTGTTCGCGAACGCCGCGCGCTCGCACATGCACGAGTCACTTGCGGTGCTGCCCGCCGAGAAGGCGAACGACCCGAGGTTCTCCATCGGCGACATGATCCCGACGTGTATCTCCGACGACGAGGCCGCGGCTGCCGCGGTGAATCGCAAGACACTGATCGGCTACGTGGCGATGCCGAACTACCGCAATTACTGGCGCGAAGCCGGTTACGTCGACGAGATGAACGCGATCGAGAAGGCGCTCGCGGCGCGCAACTTCGACGAGGTGCCGCGACTGATGACGGACCGCTGGCTGTCCGACGTGACTCTGTACGGCTCCGTGAGACGCGTGCGGGAAGGGCTCGAGGCTTGGTTCGACTCGGGCGTGCGCACGCCGATCCTGGTGCCGTCGTCGGCGGCGGGCAATCAGATCAAGGCCTTCGAGGAGCTGTTCGCCGCGTTCGCCTGAGCATGGGTAGGGTGCCATGCGAACATCAGGGAGTGACTCAGCGTCCGTCGCGCTGCAGCTGCTTCACCGACAGGAAGTTCTGCCGGTCCGCGTCGGGCGGCGGCTCACTTGCGAGCACGTACGCCTCGCGGCGCCAGCCGCCGCCTTCGCCGGCGACGGCGAAGCTCTGCGCGACGGGAATCATCACGCCGAAGTCGTCGCCGTTGCCCTTCCACTGCACGGACCCGCGGTCGTCGGCGCTGAAGCGGTGCGCGAAGATGCCGACCTCCCAGATGCCGCCGTTCGCGCGGCGCGAGATCCAGTACAGCGGCTGCAGAGTGAGTGCATCGAGCCAGAGAGTCACGCTGGCGGCGCGCGCGTCGGGGAGCTTGCGCTTGCCGGTGAGCACGACGGCGCGCCGGAGATCCCAGCGGTCGGAGGCGAGTGACAGGCCGGTCGGCCCGAAGTTCCGGCTCGGGTCGGGCGGGTAACCCGACGCGCGCACGTTCGCGGGCGCCAGCACGTCGCGCGCGCCGACCAAGGTCCACTCGTACGCGTTGGGCCGGATCAGGAGACCCACGAACCCTTTTCGCAGCGGCTCCGACGCCGCCATCGCCGGGTTGCCCACGTTGGCCGTCTGACCGTCGGGCATGTTGAAGCCGATGTTCCCGACGGAGCGCGCGCGCGTGAAGCTCGGCACGTACACGCCTTCCGCGTTCTGCGGCGGCGCTCGGCGGACTTTGCGCTCGCCGGGGAGATACACGAACACCTCGTCACTCGTCTGCCAGTCACTCTCGACTTCGGCGAGCTGATACTGGCGCCAGGCGAGCCCGCGCGCGGTTTCGGGCCTTTGGAACGCGCCGCCGGCGGCGAAGCGGTTCTTGTCGTCGGACTTCGCACCGGGCACGCCGTGCAGCGGCAGGAAGAAGAACGTGCCGGAGTACTGCTCGAAGTCTCTTCCGCCCTCGGTGATCTGAGTGATTCGGAAGTCGCCGCGGAAGCCGGCCGCCTGATAGCGGTAGCGGTAGTCCCACGCGAGCCGCGCCGCGAAGTCACTCGCGCTCGCGTCGAGTGACTCGAGCGCGAACGGCAGTCCCGAGCCCGCGTACGCGAGCAGGTTCCCCGCGCCGTCGAGCTTCGCCTTGCCCGCGTTCTCGCGCGTCGCGTCGGTGAAGTAACTCGGCTCGGGGAAGCGGCGATAGCACGGGCCGATCTCGAGCTGCATGCCCTCGAAGAAGAACGTCTGGCGGCGCTCCCACACTTCGTCGGGCAGCCAGCCCGAGAGGCGCGTGAACGACTTCATCTCGATCACTTCGCCCGGCCGGAACGCGGGCGGAATCACGTCGGTCGGCTGCGTCTTCGCGTCGGGGGTCCACTGGAGCGGCCGCGCCGAACAGCTGCCTTCGGGCGGGACGTCGAGCACTCCCGCGCGCACCGGCAGCGCGAGCGCAGTCACCGCGAGCAGACTTGTCGCGAGCGCGCGGCCTGGCCTAATCATTCCGCGAGTGAGTGTCGAGGCCATCGAGAAGGAAGTGGCTCGCGCGTTGGAAACGGGGCGCGACGTGCGCCTGCACGCGCGCGACGGGGAAGTGCTGGTCGTGCACGTGCTCGAGCTCTGCGGCGGCGCGGTGCGCTTCGCGGTGAAGACGTCGTCGCGGCCCGAGCGCTACGCGGTGTGTGACTCGACCGGTGAAGTGCGCCGGCTCGACGAGCTCGAACGCGCGGTCGTGCTCGAGCCGCGAGCCCGACACCGCTAAGTGTCGCCGCGCAGGTGCGCGAGCGCGGCGTTGTGCAACAGCCCGTTGGTCGAGACGAGACTTCCGGCATAGATCGAGCGCTCACCGGACAGAGACGTCGCGCGCCCACCCGCTTCTTCGACGATCACCTGCAGCGCGGCGATGTCCCACGGGTGCACGATGGGATCGACGCCGATCTCGCCCGCGCCGGCCGCCACCAAACAGTGTTGCCAGAAGTCGCCGAAGCCGCGCTGGCGGTGAGTCACTTTCGCGAGCGTCGTGAGTCCCGCTGGAGTGAGCACGCCTTCGTAGCCGCCCAGACTCCCGTGCAAGAGCTGCGCGTGCGCGAGCTCGCGCACGCCAGACACACGCAGCCGCCGCGCGCCTTCGAAAGCGCCCGCGCCGCGCGCCGCGTGCCAGCGCGTGTTCAGCGCCGGCGCACTCACGAGCCCCGCGACGATCTCGCCCGCGCTCTCGATCGCGAGCAAGGTCGCGAACACGGGAATGCCGCGAACGAAGTTGAACGTGGCGTCGATCGGGTCGATCACCAGCCGCGCGTCCGCGCTGCCCTCGGCCTCGCCGAGCTCCTCGCCCAGGATGCCCAGCTCGGGATGGCGCTCCGCGAGTCTCTTGCGCGCGGCGGCCTCGATCTCGCGATCGCCCTCCGTCACGAGACTGCGGTCGGGCTTCTGCTCGACGTGCAGGTCGACCGAACGGAACAGCCGCAGCGCGATCTCGTCGGCGCGGTCCGCGATCTCGACGAGGAAGGGGAGCCAGTCGGTCGCTTGCACGCGGCCTAGACTAGCAGCGTCGCTCCAGCGCGCCGGACAGCTCGGTGAGCAACGCGCCCGCGTTCGGTCCGCCGGTGCGCGGATACGCGGGCAGCGCGGCGACGTTCAGCGACGCGCGCACGCCTTCCGAGATCTGCGCGAGCGGCTTGCCGTCGAGCGCGAGCCGCAGGCGCTCGCCGACGTTGGGCAGCACGTGTGGCTCGCAGCCGAGCAGAATGACCGCGATCGACGACTCACCCAGCCGCCCGAGCTCGTCGCTCGAGCGCACGCGTTGCCGCAGCTCGCGCGCCAGCTGCGCGAACGCGGCGCGCGCGGTGTTCGCTTCGAGGCGCTCGGTCTGCGACTTCCAGTCGTCGAGCTCGATCGCCACCAGGCCCACCGACGTGCGGCGCTGGGGCGCGCGAACGAGCAGCGCGTTCAACAGTCGATCCAGCGACGAGCGCGATAGAAGCAGCGAGTCGAGCTCGCGCTCGAGCTGCCCCGACAGCGCATGGCGCACGTCGTCGAATCCCGAGCGCGAGTCGAAGCTCGGCTCGAACTCGACGGACGGCCCCGTCGCACCGGCGCCGCCGACCGGGTCCGCGGCTGCGTCGCGCGTATTCCGTTTCACTGCGGTCACCATCGGAACCCAGCGTCGGGAAATTGAGCATGTGTCGCTTGCCGTACGTGCGGCTCTCACGCTAAACCAGCCGCAGGGGCGCGGAGGGGTGAGCCAATCGGCGCTTCCTTGCGCACGAACTTCCGCCTGGAGATGCCTTGAGCGATTCGTCCGCCGACAGCGCCGCCTTCGCCGCGACCGCCGTGCGCGTGCTCTCCATCGACGCCGTGCGCGCCGCGGGGATCGGTCACGTCGGTCTGCCGCTCGGCTGCGCCGAGCTCGGCGTGCTGCTGTACAGCGAGTTTCTGAGGCACGACCCGACGCGGCCGGACTGGTTCGATCGCGACCGCTTCGTGTTGTCCGCGGGTCATGGCTCGATGTTGCTCTACTCACTCCTGCATCTGTCGGGCTACGACCTGCCGATGGACGAGATACGCCGCTTCCGCCAGCTGGGCTCGAAGACGCCGGGTCACCCCGAGCACGGAGTCACTGCGGGTGTCGAGACCACGACGGGCCCGCTGGGTCAGGGGCTGGGCAACGCCGTCGGCATGGCGCTCGCCGAGAGACTCCTGGCCGCCCGCTTCGGGAGCGAGCTCGTCGATCACCGCACGTGGGTGCTCGCGAGCGACGGTGACTTGATGGAAGGCGTGGCGAGCGAGGCGTGCTCGCTCGCGGGTCATTTGGGCCTGGGCAGGCTGATCGTGCTGTACGACGACAACTCGGTCACGATCGACGGACCGACGTCGTTGGCGTTCTCGGAAGACGTGAGTCGCCGCTTCGAGGCGTACGGCTGGGACGTGCAGAAGGTCGACGGTCACTCACCCGCGCAGGCGCGCGCCGCGATGCAGCGCGCGCTCGCCACCGACGACCGCCCGCACCTGATCGTGTGCAAGACGCACATCGGCTTCGGCTCGCCCGCGCAAGACACTTCGGACGCGCACGGCTCGTTCAAGGCCGCCGAGCACACGGACCAGACGCGCCAGTCACTCGGCTGGAAGCTACCCCCCTTCGAGATTCCCGATCGCGCGCGCGAGGTGTTTCGCTCGAACGCTGCGCGCGGCGCGAAGCTGAGGAGTGACTGGGAGGGGCGGAAGGCGAAGGCGCTGGCCGACGCCGGTCTCGCGCAGCTGTGGCGCGCGATGGTCGAGCGCGCGCTGCCCGCCGATCTCGAGTCACTCCTGCCCAAGCTCGCCGGCGAGAAGCCCATGGCCACGCGCCAGGCGTCGGGCAAGGTGCTGAACGCGCTCGCCGAGAAAGTGCCGTCGCTGATCGGCGGCTCGGCGGACCTCGCGGGCTCGAACAACACGACACTGTCCGGCGCCGCGTCGGTGGCGCGCGGCAAGTTCGTCGGGCGCAATCTGCACTTCGGCGTGCGCGAGCACGGCATGGCCGCGATCGCGAACGGCCTGGCGCTGCACGGCGGCATCCGCCCGTACGTCGCGACGTTCCTGGTCTTCAGTGACTACATGCGGCCGAGCATTCGGCTGGCGGCGCTGATGCGCCAGCCGGTCGTGTTCGTGTTCACACATGACTCGATCTTCGTCGGCGAAGACGGTCCGACTCACCAGCCCGTCGAGCAGCTCGCCGCGCTGCGCGCGATTCCCAATCTCGCGGTGTGGCGGCCGGCGGACGCGCGCGAGACCGTCGCCGCGTGGAACGCCGCGCTGCGCCGAGACACTGGGCCCACCGCGCTGATCCTGTCGCGCCAGTCACTCGCCGTGCTGGAAGGCGCCGACGTCGAGCAGGCCGCGGCGCGCGGCGGCTGGGTCGCGCTGCGCGAGTCGGGCGGCGCGCCGGAGCTCGTGATCGCCGCGACCGGGTCGGAGGTGCAGGCGGCGCTCGAGGCCGCGCGCACCCTGGCGGGCGAGGGCCGGCGCGTGCGCGTGGTGTCCGTGCCCAACGTCGGGCTGTTCGCCGCGCAGGACGCGAGCTGGCGCGAGTCAGTGCTGCCCGAGGGCGTGAAGAGACTCGTGTGCGAGGCGGGCGTGGCGCAAGGCGTCGCGCAGTTGAACCGCCCCCAGGACCGCGTCATCGCGATGACCGGCTTCGGTGAGTCGGCCCCGTTCAAGGATCTCGGGAAACACTTCGGCTTCGACGGTCCGGGCTTCGCGAAGGTCGCGCGCGAGATACTTGCCGGCTCCTGAGTGACTTCTGCCGGTGAGCTGCGAGTTCCGCGGGGAACTCACGCGTCCCCGAGCTTGCGGGCTTGAGCCACGCGCCGCAGCGTCGTGAGCGCGAAGACGAGGAGCTTCCCGTCGCCCGGGTCGATGAAGCGCGTCTCGACCATCACGGTGCGGCCGCGCTCGCGCACGATGCGCGCTTCGATCGTGAAGCGCGGGCCGAGCACGGGGTCGAAGTAGTCCACGCGCATGTTCGTCGTGGCGAGCCACTGCGGCGCCGATGACTCACTCGCGCCCGCGTCGCCTGTCCGCGAAGCGAACAGAGACACCAGGTCGACGTACGTCGGCGTGAAGCCGCCGAACAGCTGGCCGCGCGGGTTGCGCACGTGGTCGGGCAGGTGCGCGTCGATCTTCAGATAGCCTTTGCCGCGCTCGACGACCTTCCACTTCCAGGCCTCGAGGAAGTCACCGGCGGGGTGACCCTTGCCGACCAGCTGACCCGGCTCGCGCGCCATCCAGGGGCGCGCCGGACGCGACTCACTCAAGCCCTGCGCTCCAAGAGAGCGCCGCCGTCGTACAGCTTCTTCACCTTCACCTGGCCGGGCTTGCCCACCGCGAGACACAGCTCGCACAGGGTGCACTCGTCGAGGTTCCTCTCGACGATCTCGAGCTTCGCCCCGGCCTTGAAGATGTCGACGGGGCAGACCTCGGCGAGCTTCTTCGCCGCGGCCGAGTCACTCGCGAGCGCGGGGTCGATCTGGACCTCGATGAACAGCGCCATGACTCACTTCCCCCGCGCCGCGAGCTTCTCGCGCACGATCTTCGGGATGTCCTCGATCTTCTCGGCCACGCCGATGCCGGCCGCGCGGAGTCTCTCGATCTTCTCCGCCGTCGTGTCGGCCTTGCCCTCGACGATCGTGCCCGCGTGGCCGAAGCGCATGCCGGGCATCGCGTCCATGAAGCGGCCGGCCATGAACGCGACGATCGGCAGGCGTGACTCGTGCTCTTTCACCCAGCGCGCGAGGTCGGCCTCCATGCGGCCGCCGGGCTCGGAGTAGATCGCGATCGCCTCGGTCTCTGGGTCGGCTTCGAACAGCGGCATGAGCTCCGCGTAACTCGAGCCGATGATCGCGTCGCCGCCGATCGACACCGCGGTCGACTGACCCAGCCCCGCGGCCGACAGCGTGTTGCAGATCTCGGTGGTCATGCCGCCGGAGCGCGACATGACTCCCACGCGACCCTTCGTGAAAGCCTTCCTCGCGTCGACGGCGCGGCCGCCGAGCCCGCCGATCTTCGCTTCGCCGGGCGACAGCACGCCGAGACAGTTGGGCCCGATGATGCGCGCGCCGCGCAGCGCAGCTAACTCGACCATCTGCGCCACGTCGAAGCGCGGGATGTTCTCGGTCACGATCACCAGCAGCCGGACGCCGCTCTCGATCGCCTCGAACGCGGCGTCGCGCGCGAACGCGGGTGGCACCGAGATCACCGACGCGTCGACCCGCGTCTTCTTCACGATCTCGGCCATGGTGTCGTACACCGGCACGCCGTGGACGTCGCGCCCGCCGCGTCCCGGAGTCACACCACCGACGATCTTCGTGCCGTAGTCGAGACACTCGCGGGTCATCGAGACCGCCTCGCGGCCGGTGATGCCCTGGATCACGCACGTCGTGTCTTTCGTGATGAGGATCGACACGACTCACTTCCCCTTCATCTTGGCGACGGCGCGGCCCGCGGCTTCGTACATCGACACGCTGCGGTCGCAGAACTCGACCCCGTACTTCTTCAGGAGCTTCTCGCCTTCCTGCTCCCACGAGCCGGGGATGCGGAACACCGCGATCTTGTCCGCGGGATCCATGCCCGACTCGATCACGCCCTTGATGACTCCGCGCGCGACCATGTCGACCCGCGTGTTCGACACGACGTTCATCATCACCGCGACCTTCTTCACGCCGGGCTTCGCGAGGATGAGCTTCGTGAGATTCGCGACTTTTCCGACGCTGGGGTTGCCGCCGATCTCGCAGTAATTCGCGGGATCGCCGCCGTGCTTCCGCACGGCGTCGAACAGCGTGAGTGACCCGCCGCCCGCGCCGATGATCAGCCCGAGCGTGCCGTCGAACTCGGTCACGTTGCCCGCCACGCCGCGGTGATCGGCAGCGTTGATCGCCGCGCCGTCGAGCTCGAACTTCGTCGGCGCGCGCGCCATGCGCGTCTCTTCGTCGCCGATGCCGAGCTCGGCGAGCAGTGACTTGTGCTGGCCGCGGACCTCGGCCTCCATGTCGACGTGCGCGTCGAGCGCCACGAACGAGCCGTCGGCCAGCTTCGCGAGCGGGTTGATCTCGGCAAGAGTGAGTCCGTACTGCATGAAGATGCGCGCGAGCGGCGCGGCGAAGCGCACCAGCTGGTTCAAGTCACTCGCGGGGACGCGGAGCTGCGCGACCAGCTCCTTCGCGCGGAACTCCGAAAACGGCAAGAGCGTCGAGAAGTGTCTCTTCGAGATGTGCTCTGGGTGCTTCTCGGCGACTTCCTCGATGTCGATCCCGCCCATGTCGGACAGGATCATCACCGGCTGCTTCGCGATGCCGTCCCAAGTGACTCCCAGGTAGTACTCCTGCGCCACCGGCTGGCGCCCTTCGACCAACACGCCGCGCGGTTTGTGACCGTTGATCTCGAGCGCGAGGATCTTCTCCGCCGCCGCGGCCGCCTGATCGGGAGTGTCTGCGAACAAGACACCGCCCGCCTTCATGCGCCCGCCCGTCAGCACCTGACTCTTGAGCACGACCGGACCCGCGATCGCCGCCGCGATCGAGCGCGCTTCCGCGCCGCTCTTCGCCATGCGCGAGCCCTTCGGCAGCGGCACGGCGTGCTTCGCCAAGAGAGCCTTCGACTCGAACTCATAGAACCGCACGGGGGGTCCTCCGGACAGGGGAGCCCCTTGTACCCGACGCCCGCGAAAGGGGCAATTGGCGCGCGCCGATGGAGAGTCTCGAAGAGGGGAGGCTTCAGATGGCCAAGATCTTCGGTGTTCTGTTGATCGTGCTCGGCGTGTGGGTCGGGATGGAGATCTACACGAAGGGCATGGACCACGCGTTCGGCGGCATGTTCGCCGGCTGGTCCGAGCCGATTCACTCGCAGGGCAAGACGACTTACGACCAGGCGCCGGGCGGCGGCAGCCCGAACGCGGGCGGCGAGCGCGGGTCACTCGCGCAGCGCGTCGGCTCGAAGGTGCAAGAGGACCTCGACCGGGGCGCCGAGCGCGACGACATCGACGCCGACGACAACAACTAGCGAGTCACTCTCGCTACAAATTGCCCTTGTGCTGGCCGCCGTCGACGGAGAGGGTCACTCCGGTGATCCAGCTCGCGCGCGGCGAGGCCACGAACACGACCGCGTTCGCGACTTCCGTGTCGCTGCCGAGCCGGCCCCACGGGATCGTGGCCTTGATCGAGTCGTAGTAACCCCGGTTCGCGTTCTTGATCATCTCCCACACGCCGCCGGGGAACTCGATCGAGCCGGGCGCAATCACGTTCACGCGGATCTTCTTTCCGGCGAGTGACACGGCGAGCGTCTTCGAGTGACTGATCAGCGCGGCCTTCGCCGCGGCGTACGCGGGCGGGCTGCCCGCTTCGAGCCCCGACGTCGACGAGATGTGGATGATCGAGCCGCCGCCCGACTCGCTCATCCACGGCACCACCTTCCAGCACGCGCGCACGCTGGCCATCACGTCGATCTCGAAGCCCTTCTTCCAGCCGGCTTCGTCGTCGCTCGTGCCGAAGCCCGACGTGTTGTTGACCAGCACGTCCACGCGGCCGAGCGCCTGCTTCGCGGCGTCGAGAAAACCGTCGAGCTCGTTCGCGCGAGACACGTCCGCCGTCTTCGCGAACACCTTCACGCCCTTCGCGCGCAGCTCACCCGCGGTGGCTTCGAGCGCCTGCGCGCCGCGCGCGCAGATGGCGACGTGCGCGCCTTCGTCGGCGAACTGAAGCGCCGCCGCGCGGCCGATGCCCTTGCTCGCGCCCGTGATCACCACGCCCTTGTCGCGGAGTCCCAGATCCATCGCGTGTCTCCCTGGAGTCGAAAGCGGAGTTACAGGAGCTTCTCGAGCGCCGGCCACTCGATCGAGGACTGCGCGGCGAACGCGCGCAGCAAGAGCTCGCGCCGCGCCGCGCTCTCGCCCGCGCGGAACTTCGTCACCGCGGCGGCGAGCTTCGTCTCGTCGGGACACTCCGGCGCGTGTGTCTTCAACACGCCCTTCTCGTGCTCGAGCCCGAATAGGTCGAGCAACTCGCCGAGTAACTCGGAGTGGTATTCGAGGAAATACTCGGCGAGCACTTCCTCGGCGACGGCGGCGAACGCGTTGCGCGCGAGCGCCTGGCGCATCCACTCGGACTGCCGCTTGCGCGGCTGCTTGCGCAGGAACACCGGCCGCAGTCGGAACGCGCCGGCCGCGGCCGACAGCGCGATCTCTTCCACGCGCGGCGCCTCGCGGTGAATCTCGTCGAGAAAAGCCAGTGCCTCGTCGGGCGACATCTGCGAGAAGATCTCGTTGGAACGCATCGGCGCCATCATAGCCGGAGTGGCGAACGCGCCGCCGCTGGCCGCTACTGACTCGCACGCACGGCGGTGCACCTCCCGCATCAACCCGCCCGTCGCCGCGGCCGATGAAGGAGGACCGGTTCTTTCCGTCATCCGTCGAGGTGCGCCCCGCCATGGCTTCGATCCGCAGCGCGTACGAGAACGATTCCGACATGCTCGAGATCGTGCGCGAGTTCGCGAACGAGCTGCCCGCTCGGATCGCGAAGCTCGAGTCGCACCTCGCCGCCGGCGAGATGCGCGAGCTCCAGACACTCGCTCATCAGCTGAAGGGCGCGGGCGGCGGCTACGGCTTTCCGCAGATCACCGAGCTCGCGGCTTCGCTCGAGAGCGCGCTGAAGCAGGGCATGGACGAAGCGGCCGTGAAGGACCGCGCGCACGCGCTGTGTGACACGCTGCGCTCGGTCGTGGTTCCGGGGGCGTAGTGAATCCGGAAGTCCCAAATCCCAACCGCGTGCTCGTGATCGACGACAGTGAGTCGATCCACAAGCTCGTCATCGCGCGGCTGCGGCCCGAGGGACTCGAAGTCATCGGCGAGGTCGACGGCGAGCGCGGCATCGAGCGCGCGGTCGCGGATCAGCCGGATCTGATCCTGCTCGACATCGGCTTGCCGAACGTCGACGGCTTCGAAGTGTGTCGCCGCCTGAAGGAACACCCAGCGACGCGCGGGATCCCGGTCATCTTCCTCACCGGCACCGCGGACACCGAGTCGAAGGTGCGCGGTCTGGATCTCGGCGCCGTCGACTACGTGACCAAGCCGTTCGACCAGGTCGAGCTGCGCGCGCGCGTGCGCGCGGCGCTGCGCGCGAAGCGGCTGCAGGACATCCTCGAGCAGCAGTCACACCTGGACGGACTCACGGGTCTATGGAACCGCCGGTATCTCGATCAGAGACTCGAGTCGGAGCTGAACGTGGCGCGCCGCTACGGCCGGCCGCTGTCACTCGTGCTGGTCGACGTCGATCACTTCAAGCGCGTGAACGACGACTACGGTCACTTGTTCGGCGACATCGTGCTGCAGGGAATCGCGGAAGGTCTGCGTGCGTACGCGCGGCGCAGCGACATCGTCGCGCGCTACGGCGGCGAGGAGTTCGCGATCCTGCTCACCGACACCAATTTGCGTTCCGCGATGTACGTCTCGGAGCGCCTGCGCTCGTCGGCGGAGAGCCGTCACTTCGAAGCGCGCACCGAAGTGGTGAACGTGACCGCGAGCTTCGGCGTCGCGTGCACGGAAGATCTGGCCGCGGAGCTCGCGCCCGAGGCGCTGCTCAAGGCGGCGGATCTCGCGCTGTACGCGTCGAAGGACGCAGGGCGCAACTGTGTGCACTTGTACCGGACCGGCGAGCTGATTCTGTCGACGGGCAACCCGCTCGCGCTCGGCTCGAGCGACGGGAGCGAGAACAGGTAGAAGGCGTGGGTAGGGTGCCCACGCCGCTCATCAGTCGCGCCGACGGAGTTCGTGTGCGAGCCTCTGCCTCGTGAGTGACACGGGCGCGCTGCGCATCGACGGCCCGACGGATCTGCGCGAGCCGATCCTGATCCTCGCCTACGCCGGCTGGAACGACGGCGGCGAAGCGGCGACCACCGCGGCCGCGCACCTGCTCGAGACATTCAGCGCGCAGAAGCTCGCGTCACTCGACATGGAGGAGTTCGTCGACTTCACCGTGGTGCGCCCGCATGTGCGCCCGCGCGAGGGCGGGCGCCGCGAGATACGCTGGCCCGATCACGAGTTCTTCGCGATCCGCTCGGAGACTCACTCGTTCGATCTCGTCGTGGGCATCGGCGTCGAGCCGCATCTGCGCTGGCGCGCGTTCTGCGCGCACGTGACCGACTTGGTGCGCCGCGTGAATGCGCGCCAGGTGATCCTGCTCGGCGCGTTCCTCGACGAAGTCATCTACTCACAGCCGATCCAGGTCGTCGGCTCGAGCACCGATTCCAAGCTGTCACTCGAGCTGGGACTCACAGCGTCGCGCTACGAGGGGCCGACCGGGATCGTCGGCGTGCTGGGCGAGCTCCTCGCGCGCGAGGGCACGCCCACGGTGTCACTCTGGGCGCGGCTGCCGCACTACGTGCAGGCCTCGCCGAACTCGCGCGCCGCGCTCGCGCTGCTCCAGCGCGTCGAGGCCGCGACGGGCTTTCCGATCGACAAGAGCGCGCTCGAGAGCGCCGCCGCTTCGTTCGACCAGGAAGTGTCCGAGGCGATCGCCTCCGACCCGCAGCTGTCCGCGTACGTTCGCGAGCTGAAGAGAAGGGCCTTCTCCCAGTAACTCAGAAGAGTGACTGATGAATGCGCCGCGTCGCGGACGAGCGGTTCAAGGTGTAGAAGTGCAGGCCCGGGGCGCCGCGCGCGAGTAACTCGCGGCACTGCTCGGTCGCCCATTCGACTCCGACCTCGAGCGTGGCCTCGTCGTCTTCGCCGGCGCGGTCGAGCGCGCGGCCCAGCTCGACAGGGATGCGAGCGCCGCACAGCGCGGTCATACGCCGGATCGACGCGCCAGAGACGATCGGCATGATGCCGGGCACGATCGGCACGGTGACTCCCGCCGCGCGCGCGCGAGTCACGAACTCGAGGTAGTCCACGTTGTCGAAGAACAGCTGCGTGATCAGGAAGTCCGTGCCGGCGCGCACCTTCTGCACCAGCATCGCCAGGTCGGACTCGGCGCTCGGCGCGCGCGGGTGTGTCTCGGGATAGCACGCGGCGCCCACGCAGAAGTCGAAGCGCGAGCGCACGAGTGACACGAGCTCGTTCGCGAAGCGCAGCCCGCCCGGCGGCGGCACGTAGTCCGGCGGCGGGTCGCCGCCCAGCGCGAGCACGTTCTCGATGCCCAGCCCGCGCAGCTGCGCCAGCGTCGCCGCGAGCTCGTCCGCCGTCGAACCGACGCACGACAGATGAGACATCGCGGTGATTCCGATCTCGTCCTGGATGCGCGCGGTCAGCTCGACCGTCTTGCGCCGCGTCGAGCCACCCGCGCCCCAAGTGACTGACACGTACGACGGCGAGAGCTCCTTCAGCTCGGCGATCGCGCGGAATAGAGAGTCGAAGCCCGCCTCCGATTTCGGCGGGAAGAACTCGAAGGAGATGACTGGCCGGCCGCGTCCGAATCCGTCGCTGATTCGCATGACTCCCTCGCCGACCTGACACGCCGTTCGCCTCAAGGCGTCTCGGGCGGGCTCCGATTCTATCCGGCGTGACCGCTTCTGCGCGCGCGCGACGCCGTGTACTGACCTCGCGGATCCCGGTCCGCTTCATGGCGGAAGGGGCGGAAGGCGTCGGCCACCTGAAGAACGTGTCGCGCGCCGGACTGTTCGTGCGCTCGAACGATCTGCCGCGGCCCGAAGCCCCGATCACGCTCGCGCTCGAGGTCCCCGGCACCGGCAGCTCGATCAACCTGCGCGGCGAAGTGCGCTGGACGACCGACGGCTCCGGCTCGCCCGACCCCGCGCCCGGCTTCGGCGTTCAGCTGCACGAGCCGACGCGCGAGTTCACCGACTTCTTCCGCTGGGCCCAGGAACAATTGGAAAAGCCGGAAGAGGACTGACTGACTTCCGATTGACTTCGTTCGCCTGCGGCTCACTGCGCGGGGCTCGGCCCCTTGCGGGCCTCGCTCAGGGCGGCCTTCGCTCGGCCGTCTTCGCGGTGAGTCAGTGCTTGAGAAGACTCCTGAAGTGACTTGACCCGGAGGGCGATCGTAGTCGCCCCCCGGGCCAGTCACTCAGCAAGAGAACTCTCTCGACTTAGAAGTCCTGCCTCCAGAAGACCTGCTCGACCGGATCGAATCCCGGCGGCAGACCTTCGGGGTGCGCGACTTCGCCGCTCGACGTCTGGACCGTGCCCTGCGTCAGCATCGTGCCTGCCGCCACGGCGTTGCCGTTCGAGTCGAACCCACCCGAGCTCTTCGAGATCGTGATGCGCGGGTTCGTCGGGGCGCCGTTGCCCAGTGACTTCGTGCGGATCGCCGGGTTACTCGTACTCGGCGGCGCGCCATTGGCGGTCAGCACGCCCGTGCCGTTGTCGAGCTTCCACGCGTACTCGAAGGTCGTGCCGCCGAGTGCGCAGCTGCCGCTCGCGCCGGTGCCCGTCAGGTCGGGCAGGTAGGCCAGGGTGATGACCACGCCACCGAAGATCAGGTGGTCGGTCATGAACTTCTGACCTTCCGGCACCTTGAAGAAGTAGCCGGCGTCGTTCGGGTCGTTGTCGAACAGCGTGCTCGTGATGTCGGTGAGCTTGTCCTTGCCAGTCACGAGTGTCTCGTGGATCGGGATGGTCGTCGGGAACGCGCCCGTGCCCGTCGGTGTCCGGTCCTTCACGACCCAGAAGCGGTTGTTGTCGTCGTACAAGCCCATCGGGTTGTTCGGGTCGCCCGGGTTCGGGTCACCCATGTAACCCAAGTCCGCACGCTCGCCGCTCGCGAAGCTCAGAGTGAGCACGCCCTTCGAGAGCGCGGCGGCCGCGCCCTGGAAGATGCTCATGTAGTGACTGCGCCCAGCGGCGACGGTCACGACCGGCGCCTCGAAGTACACCTGGGCCGGCCAGATGCTCGTGGGCACCACGCCCGAAGTCGGAACGCCCACGCGGCTGATGTCCCACTTCCAGAGCTGACCGCCGAGGTCACCGATGTACACGAGATCCGCGAAGCCGTCGGAGTTCATGTCGAGCACCGTCGGCTCGGCTGCGACCGCGTAGTTCATCTTCTTGAACGGATCCGTCGACGGAGCCGTGCCCGCGGCGGGCTTCAGCTGCGAGAGGATCACGCCCGTCTTGAGGTCGACGATGAACACGCCGCGGCTCTTCTGGAAGGTCGCGTTGTTCGGGTCACTGATGTACACGCCCATGTTCGGGTTCGCTTGGTCGACGTAGCCGGCGCCGAAGATCGCGACCCACTGCTCCTTGCAGTCACCGTCGCCGTCGTTCGCGCCGCACCGGTCACCGGTGCTCGCCGTGCCCAGCATCTTCACGCGGGTGATGATCGGGCGCGACCAGGTCTGGCCCAGGCCCGCGTTCGTGAACTCCCACATGAGTCGCGGGTACGGGTTGTGATTGCCCGAGCTCGCGTTGGGATCCGTGATGTCGAGCGCGAGCACGCCTTCGCCGCCTTCGCGCATCGGCGCGAGCATCACGGTCGTCCACTCGTCGCCGCCCTTGGTGCCGTCGTTGTTGTAGTCGAGCCAGGCGTCCGCAGCGATCGGGGCGCCGTCGACGAAGTATCTCTTGGCGCCGATCGAGTCACGCGGCAGGTCCTTCACCTTGTTGAGCACGAAGCCCGGGATGTACCCGAACAGCTCGTTGCCCGTACCGGGGGTGTAGTACTCGTCGCCACCGCCCGGACCGTTCGGGTCGGTGAAGCTGCCGGAGTCGAAGCCGTGCAGCATGCCGTCGTTCGCGCCCACGAAGAGCACGCGCTGGCGGCGGCCGAAGCGGCCCATGAACGAGGTCGAGTCAGTCGCCGGGCCGTAGCCGGTCTCGAAGCGCAGGAACGGGAGCGGCGGGCCCACTGCGACCGGGCTCGAGTGGAACACGTCGCCGAACACGAACGGGCGCACCTCCGTGCGGTTGCCGTCGGTGTCGTCGTCGAACGAGTCCACGCCGCGCGTGAAGTCGATGATCGAGTCACCCAGCCGCTCGAGCCAGCCAGGGTTGCTCGGATCGGTGATCGACACGTGAGTCGCCAGCTGCGGATAGTTGTTCTTGTCCGTCGCGGTGATTCCCAAGTCGGTAGGCACCAGCTTCGTGGTGATCGACGCGCCGTTCGGATCGTTGGGATCGAAGAAGTTCGCGGCCGTGAAGTTCACGCGCGCGCCACCCTTCGTGGTGTACACGTTGCGAGTCGCGTACTGCGCAATGAGTCGCGCACTCACGTCCCAGTGCGGGTTGCGCGGCTCGTAGAACAGCTTCGTGACTGGATCGATCGCCGCCGCGTTCCCCGCGTCGCGCACGACCAGGTTCGAGTCGAGCGTGTACGCCTGCAAGTGACCCGGCCACACGGTCTTCGTGCCCGAGGGCAGGAAGTACGCCGTGTAGAAGCCGTTGCCAAACGCGCTGCGCGTGGCCGGCACGGTCGCCGAAGTCAGCGTGGTGTTGCGGGCGATGATGTCGAAGATCGCGCCCGTGAGTGAGTCGGCGAGATCGGTGGCGTTGTTCGACTGGAAGTAGGTGCCATGGCCCTGTGTCGCTGCGTCCTGGAGCAGCGGCGAGGCGAGCGTGAACCCGACCGTGTAAGTGATCACGTTCTGATTGCCGGACAGGGTCGGCCGGATGTCGGTCGCGTAGAGCTTCTTCGCGACGTCGTCGAGATACGAGCCGTCGCCGTCGATGAAGCCCGTGAACGTCGTGTTGAAGTTGCCCGTGCCCGAGTAGTGATCGTTGTTGTCGGCGGTCGGCAGACCGTCGGTCACGACGATGACGAACACCTTCTCGCACGAGCTCGTGACCGGCGTCGTCGGATAGCCGGACGACACGAAGTTGCCCGCGGTATCGCGGTTGTAGACCGGATACGCACCCAGGCGATCGCTGCCGGCGAGATACCGGGCGACGTCGACCAGTGTCTCGGACAGCGGCGTGTTTCCGCTCGCCGGCAGGGTCGCGACGGTCGCCAACAGAGTCGCCTTGTTGTTGAGGTCCGCCGGCACGACGGTGAAGCCGCCGTTGTCGTCGCCGGTGTTCTCGGAGTAGCGCGCCAGACCGAACTTCACCTTCGGCGGGTTGCCGTCGACGTTGATCGTGTTGACCACGTCGGTGACTGCCTGCTTCGCGGCGGCGAGCCGGTCCTGGTTGATGTAGGGGACCGGGAGCGCGGACCCGCCCTTGTAGATCTGCTGCACCAACCACCAGAGATAGTTCTGCGGATAGTCAGTCGTAGCCGTGTACGACACGTCGGGCATGGTGATGACCGTGTATTGCTGACTCGTGTTCGTGGTGCTGGTGAGCCTGCGGGTGCGTGGTGCCGTGGTGCAGGTGATGCCCGCGGGCACGTTGGTGCAGCCGCCGGGCATCTGCCAACAGCGAATCGTGACCGAGCCGCCCTGCGGGCTGCTCGAGTCCTGGTTGTCGTCCTGACAGCCGGTGCCCGCCGTGGAGTGCGGCCGACAGAGTGAGTTGTTGCCGGTGGTCGTGGTCGTGTTGCTGAAGATCTGACAGGTCGGCCGGTAGTCCTCGACGCTGCCGGTGTTGGTCGTGGTCGCCCAAGTGGTGGTGCAGCCCGAGCTGCCGCAGTAGTAGGCGCTCGAGGCGGCGAGAAACGACGCCGGGTGTGTGGTCACATTGTTGCTCTTGTTGAACCAGACCGACGGGCTGCCCGTGCCGCGAGCCGTGATGTACTGCGACGGCAGGACGATGTTCCGCATCGAGCCCGACGTGTCGAACTGGAGCATGACGACCGGCGGGACGGTGCGAGACAGGATGTCCAGGTCGCCCGCTTGAGCGCGCGCATCGCGCGAGAGCGCGAGCGCGCCCAGCAGGATCAGGACGCCAGTGACTCGTGTGAAGTGACTCGAGGACATTAGTAAGAACCTCCGCCAGACCCCTCGTGAACTCGATACTGTGCCTGCAGGTGAACCATGCCGTTCGCCACGTCCAACGCAGTCACATCCGCGCGGACGGGGCGGAACGTCTGGGCCGCCTGACTTCCGATGTTGAGCGTGAACCCGCTCGAGTGTTCGGTCTTGCCGCTGGCCGACGCGCCGATCGTGGCCGCGGGGCTGGGGATCGTGCCGTTCGTCGGCGAGCCGGACACCACGTGAATCGGGTTGCCGACCGCGTCTTCGACGAGCGTCGCCTCGTCCAGAGTGACTGGGCTCATCGAGGCGCTGCCCCAGTAGTTGTTGAGCAGCCGCACCTGGAGCATCGAGAGCCCCGACTCGGCGGCGTACAAGGTCGCATCCTTGCGGCGCGAGGTGCCGCTGCCGACGGCTTCGCTGCCCGCGTGCTGCAGCGCCGAGAGACCCAGGGCGCTCATCAGCAAGAGGACGACGACCGCGATGAGCAGCGCCATGCCGCTCTCGTCGCGCGCCGCGCGAGTGAGTCGTGAGTCGTTGTGAGTCATCATTCGTCTCCCACCGCCACGAGATTGCGCGGCAGGATGCTCGCGCTGAAGCTGCGCCGGCGGAACCGGTCGGCCGCGGCGCCCGCGTCGCGGTTCGCGAGCTGCGGGCGGTTGAAAGAGAGGTTGCCCGCCGCGTTCGAGTTGCCCTCTTCGCGCAGCGTCCGCGCGATCACGCTGACGCGCACGCGCCGGATCTGGGCGTTGTTGGCCGGGATCGCGCCGCCGGGCGGGTCCGGGGAGGCGAGGTCGTTCACCGGAAACTCGTCGTCGTCCTCCTCGACACCGTTCGGTGTAGAGGAGTTGTCGAGCCAGTATTCGACCTGGAAGTCCTCGATCTGCGACGCGAGCAAGAGCCCGTTGCGGCGCAGCTCGAGGTTCGGTTCGTCGAGCTCGTACACGGTCGCGGGCACCGCGCGCATCTCGCCGTCGACCGCGCCCAAGTACGAAGTCGCGTCCTCGGTGCTCGAGAACGTGATGTTCGTAGCCGAGCGAGTCGCGATCACGGCGCAGTAAGTGCGAGTCGGGGTCGCGACGATCACGCCGGCGTCGGCCTGGAAGTCGATGGTGCCGTCGCCGTCGATGTCGGTGTTGTCGACCGAGACACTGTTCGCGTTGACCGCCAGCACCTGCGCGCCGGTGAAGCGCTGCAGCTTCGACTCGAGCGACGCCGCGGCCATCCCCACGAACGAGCTGGACGAGACACAGAAGCGGTCGGCGTCGGTGTTTCCGCCGTCGACGCTCGAGACCGCGGTCCAGCGCGGGACCATGAAGCCCGCCATGCGCGTGTCGAACGACACGAGATCAAGAGTGAGTCGCGAGGACTCCTGGACGTCGAGCGCGCGCTCGTTGCTCATGAACACGCGCTTCTGATTGGCGAACACCACGAACAGCTGCGCGGTGACCACGCCCATGATGGCCAGCACGACCATCATTTCGATCAACGAGAAACCCGCCACGCAGTGAGTCCGAGTTCGCATGGCTAGTTCATCCTCTTCACGGCGGTGAGCTGGACCTGGTTCTCGCTGCCCACGTTCGAGTTGGTCCAAGTCACCGTGACCAGCACGCGAGTCAGTCCCGCGGAGGGATCGTTCGGGGTGACCGTCGTTTGGCGGTTGAAGCGCGTTCCGTCCTGCACGTCGGTGCCGACCTGGATCGGGTTCGCCGGATCGTCGATGACCGCGGCGGTGGTGAGCAGCGCGTTGCCGCCCGGCAGCGCCTCGAACTCGTCGAGCTGCTCGCGCGCGAGAAACATCGCCTGCTGCAGGTTCTTGCTGCGCGAAGCCACCTTCATGGCGGTGATTTGCGCGACGGCGATCGACATCAGGCCGATGCCGAGGATCATCGTCGCGATCATCACCTCGATGAGCGTGTAGCCGGACTCGCTGCGGGCCGTGGAGTGAATCACCGGGTTCTTCACGACTATCTCCACGCCTGGCCCGCGGCGTCGTAAGTCACGATCTTCACCTCGCCGAGCGGCTGAACGATCACGCCGATCAGGAGCTCGTCGTTGTCGGTGAGGTACATACCGCCCGCGCCCACGCCCCAGTTCGCGACGTCGACGGTCGACACGGGCGAGCCCTGCGGCGCGAAGGCCACGACGGGCGCGTTCTTGCCCACGTCCCACGGCAGCGAGCTGCCGTCGACGAGCTTGGTCATGTCGTCGCCGGCGTTGATCTGCTGTGACTCGTCGAGCGCCGGTAGCTTGGCGTCCTTCAGGACCGTGTCGCCCCTGTCACCGTACTTCGTGATTTCGGGGTTGAGGCCGCTGGGCGGGAAGATCGGAGTGACTGCGTCCGCGCCGCTGATCGCCTGGTCGTCGTCCTGGTCCACCACGATCGCGGCGATCTGGTTGTCCTCCCAGGCGAACGCGCCGTCCGCGGGCTTGCCGAACACTACGAAGGTCATGCGGCCGCTGGCGACCGCTTCGGAGCGCGCGCGAGTCAGTGTGTTCGCGACGGACTGCGCGGCGCGCCGGGTGTCTTCGTGTCTCGCGTAGCCCCGGAGTGACGCGACCGCGACGGTCGCCAGAATCCCGGCGATGCCCACGACGGTCATCATCTCGACCAGCGAGTAACCCGCGTGACTGCGAAAATTCTGCATGGTGTTCGCCTCCACGGGCGGGTGGATGAGCAACGCACGTGCCCGGCGCGGGGAGCGCGGAGCGAGCGCCCCGCGGCCGCGACCCCCGCACTGTTTGCCGACCCGGAAAACCTTGCGCGGGGGCGGTTGCGGGGAGCGCGCGGTTCGTGCACAAGTGGGTCCCTGTCTCGTTAACGCTGAGGAGCAGCCGTGCCGAACCCCCTCCGCATCGACCGCACCCGGAAGACACTCGCCGCGCTCGAGGCGCCGCTTGCGCGCGCCATTGCCGCCGCACGCACGCGCGACGTGGACGAGCAACAGGTCGCCATCGCTCGGCTTGCGGACGTCGCGACCAAGCTGCGCGGCGCGCAGGATCTCGCGGCCTGGGCCGCGGACGCGGGCGAGCTGTATCGCGAGCAGGCGGCGGTGTTCGCCGGCTCGGTCGCGTCGGAAGTGTCTCGTCTCGTGCGTGACTTCGGGCCCGAGCACGGTCTTTCCGCCGCCGATTTGCCGAGCGAAGAGACCGAGGCGTTCGCGCGCGAGGCGCTCGCCGAGGAGCGCGTGCGCGCGATCGGCCGCGCGGTCGCCGCGCAGCGCGGCCGCAACGACTGCCCGCTCGACGAGACACTCGTGCTGACTCGCGACGCCGCACGTTCGTTCGCGGACACCGAAGTCGCGCCGCACGCCGAGCGCATCCACCGCGGCGACGAGCTCGTGCCCGAGGCGTTCATCGAGAAGATGTCCGAGCTGGGTTACTTCGGGCTGTCCGTTCCCGAGCAGTACGGCGGCGTCGAGATGGGCAACGTCGCCATGGTGATCACGACGGAAGAGCTGTCGCGCGCGTCGCTGGCGGCCGCGGGGTCACTCATCACCCGCCCCGAGATACTCACCAAGGCGCTGCTCGCCGGCGGCACCGAAGCGCAGAAGAAGCACTGGCTCCCAAAGCTGGCGTCGGGCGAGATCATGGTCGGGATCAGCGTGACCGAGCCCGACGTGGGCAGCGACGTGGCCGCCGTGAAGTGCCGCGCCGAGCACGCGACACAGAACGGTGTCGCGGGCTGGAAGATCACCGGCCCCAAGGCGTGGTGCACGTTCGCGGGCCGCGCCGACGTGCTGGCCGTGCTGTGCCGCACCAACCCGGACATGGGGTCGGGCAACAAGGGACTCACTCTGTTCATCGTGCCGAAGACGAGACACTCGGGTCACGAGTTCGAGTGCGTGCAGCCCGGCGGCGGGCGCATCGTCGGCAAGGCCGACGCCACCCCCGGCTACCGCGGCATGCACTCGTTCACGCTCTCGTTCGAGAGTTACTTCGTGCCGCTCGATCACGCGGTCGGCGAAGAGTCGGGCGTGGGCAAGGGCTTCTATCTGCAGATGGGCGGGTTCGCCGCGGGCCGGCTGCAGACCGCGGGCCGCGGCACGGGCGTGGCGCAGGCCGCGCTCGAGAAGACCGCCGAGTACGTGCTCGACCGCAAGCAGTTCGGGAAACCGCTGATCGACTTCCAGCTGACTCAGTACAAGCTCGGCTGGATGTCGTGTCAGGTCGCCGCCGCGCGCGCCATCAGTTACTCGGCCGCCGCCGCGATGGACGAGGACGAGCGCAAGGCGTCGCCCTACGCCTCGCAGGCGAAGCTGCTCGCGTGCGACGTGGCGGTGTCAGTGACTCAGGACGGCCAGCTGCTCCACGGCGGCTGGGGCTACGCCGAGGAGTACCCGATCAGCCGCTACGTCGTCGACGCCCAGGTGCTGCCGATCTTCGAAGGCGTGAAGGCGACGCTGCAGCTGCGGGTCGTGGGGAAGGCGCTGATCGGGGGGTGACTCGACCGTGAGGGTGCTGATCTGCGACGACCACGCGCTGTTTCGCGCGGGCCTGCGGCACGTGCTCTCGGATCTGCAGTCCGATGCCGAGTTACTCGAGGCGACCGAGGCCGCCGAAGCGCTGCGCATCGCGGGGGCCAACGACGACCTCGACCTGGTGCTGCTCGACCTGCACATGCCGGGCATGGACGGCTGGGCGGGGCTCCGGCGGCTGCGCCAGTCACACCCCTCGCTGCCGGTCGTGATCGTGTCCGCGTCCGACGACGCGGACGAGATACGCACGGCGCTCGACGGCGGCGCGTCCGGCTTCATCCCGAAGGGCTCGAGCCCCGGCGAGCTGATCGCCGCGCTGCGGCTCGTGCTCGACGGGGGCGTCTACGTGCCGCGCGCCGCGCTCGCGCCCGGCGGAGGTGACTCCGCCGAGCGCACGCGCCGCCGGCGCGAGCGCGCCAAGACACTCACCCCCCGCCAGCTCGAAGTCGTGAGTCTCGTCGCCCGTGGACTCACGAACCGCGAGATCTGCGACGTGCTCGCGATCGCCGAGGGCACCGTGAAGGCGCACCTGGCCGCGATCTTCGAAGCGCTCGAGGCCACGAACCGCACGGAAGCAGCGGTGCTCGCCCGCGAGCTCGGCCTCAAGGCGCCCGGCGAGGAGTGAGTGACTCATAGCGGCGAGCACAGCTCGGGTACGCCCGGCGCCGGGATGCGCAGACACGCCTTGCCGGGGTTGCCCAGGTTCACGTAGCCGTCGGTGATCTTCCGGCCGTTCCACTTCGCCTGGATCGAGGCCGAAGCCACGCCGTTCTCGAGCGTCACCGTCACGGTCGCGACGATCTTCCCGTCGAGCGGGGGCAGTGAGTCGAGATACTTCTGCGCCCTCACCACCGCCGCGATCGCGTCGTCGAGCTTCGCCTGCGTCAGGTTCACGAGCCCCTGAGCATTGGTCAGGTTCGTCTCGAGCGGGCGCAGGATCGACAGCGCCGCGGACAGCACGCCGTCCGCCACCTTCTTCGCGGCGCGCGTCGCCTCGCGCGCCGTCACCAGCGCCGAGCACTCGGCCGCGTAGCGAGTCACGTTGGCGGCGCGCTTCGCCTGACACACGACGTCGAAGGTCCCGCAGCTCTTGTTCTTCCACTTGTTCAGGTTCGACAGCGCCGTGGCCACCGTCTTGTCCTGCGCCTTCAGCACCGCGGCGAGGCGACTCACTTCCTTCTGCGCGGCGTCGAAGTCCCGCCGCGCCGCGGAGACCGGCCCCAGGTAGCTCTGCACCAGCTTCTCCGCGACCGCGAGCTCCGCCTGGATCAGCGCCTGCACTTCCCTCTTCGACAAGAGGTCCGCGGCCGCGCGCGCGGTCTCCTGCGCGTTCAGCTCCAGCGGATCGGCGAGCTGCGCCGAGCCCGAGAGGCGGTAGCCGTTCTTGTCCCAGCGCCCGCTCATCGGGATGTCGTACAGCTCGGTCTTGTAGATGCCAGTCACTCCGATCCCCTTCTTGTCGATGTGAAGCGTCGCGGCGTCGAGGCCTTCGCCCCCGATCTTCATGTCTCCCCGGAGCTCGACCCAGGTCGTCTTGCCCTTCGGGGCGACGTACAGCTCGGCAGTGACTCCGCCCGACCACGCGACGTTCGGGTTCAAGCGTGACTCGGTCGTGCCCTGCACCGACACGCCCAGCGCGCTCACGTCGAGCTTCGCCGACTGAGCGACGAGTGACTCGAGCGGAACGCCGATCACCTCGCCGAGCCTGGCGACGTCGATCGCCAGATGGCCCTCGCCGTGCACGTACGACGCGGCGGGGTTCTTCGCGGACACGTAGCCGAACGTGCGGATCTCGCCGTCGGGCCGGACCGGGATCGGCAGCTCCGCGAGAAAGTTCTCACTCGTCGCGTAGCCGCTGAACACCACCGCGTCGTCCTTCTTGGTGAGGAACGCCTCGGCGCTCGCGCGGCCCAGGGTCAGGTCGAGGCCCTTGATCTTCACCATCGGCAGCTGCACGTCGACGACGCCGTTTCCGCCGATCCCGAGGTCCGGGCTGGAGTAGAACTTCTTCTCGAAAGGGTGGTCGCGGTCTTCGTCGGGATCGAGGTCGACGACGACGGTGCCGGCGAGCACGACGAGCGGGCTCAGCGCGAGCGGCACCTCGGCGCGCACGTACAAGTGACCGTCGAAGGGCCGCAGGAGTGACTCGACGCCGGCCGTGTAGACCGGCTCGAACGGCGCGGTGCCGCCGGTCGCGACCGCGAGCGCCGCGGGGACCGACTCACTCTCTTCCTTGTCGTCGTCGCCCTTCTTCTTGGCCTTCTTGGGCTTCTTCCCGTCGAACGGGAAGCCGGGGATCTTGCCCTGGAAGTAGATCAGCGCGTCGCCCAGCGCCCAGGACTTCGAGAACATGAGCACCGTCTGGTCGCCGCCCGACTCGAGCCCGAGATACTTGATCCCCGGGAACTGTGCAGAGATGCCCTTCGTCTGCGAGAAGTAGATGAAGTAGCTCTGCGCCGGATCGATCATGCGCACCAGGTCCTGAGTCAGGTCGAGGTCGGCGATCAGGTTCGCGCCCGTGTCGAGCCCGACCGTGGTCAGCGGGGGATCCACGGTCACGATCTCGGCGAACGGCCCGAGCTGCGGCACCGACGCGTACATCGTCCCGCGCATTCTCTCGATGCACGACGAGGGCGCCGGCGGCGCGCACACGCGCAGCTCGACGCGCTGCTCGCCGTCGTCGAACGTGAAGCCCAGTCCGTCGGCGTCGGGCACGAACGACGACGGCGGGCCGACGAGGTCGATGCCCGGCGCGATCGGAAACATGCACTCGGCGCCGCGGCCCGAGTCACAAGTGAGTCCCGGGACCTGCGCCGTGGCCTCTCCCGCCGCGAGCACCGACAGAGTCACGAGCACGATGTGAGCGAAGCGCGTCATGGTGAATCCTCCTTGGCTGCGCAGCTTCCTCGTTCGCGGCCCGCGCGAACATTGGTCGGCTCCCCTAAGTCGAGGGCCTAGGCCGAACGGACGATGTCCGGCCGGGCCGACGGCCGTACCCTGTGGGCGATGCAACGCCACGACCCGCGCGACTGGCTGCTGCTCGGCACGCTCCTGCCGTTCGCCCTCTGCGTGCTCGCGCTGCACGCGCGCGAGGTCGCGCGCACGGGCGCGGGTGAGCTGCCGATCTACGTGCAGGCCGACGCGGCGGGCGGCCATCCGAGGGTCTCGGGCGCCCGGCTCGAGCAGGGCGACTCGGCCGACGGCTTCGAGGTCGGCGACCGGCTGCTCGCGCTGGACGGGATCGACCTGCGCGGGGTCGGCTACTTCAAGTTCAGCGCGCTCGCGCTCGCGCACATCTCGAGCCGGGAGGCACCGGCGCTCGTCGCGGTAGAGCGCGGCCAAGAGCGCTTCGAGCTCCCGCTGCGGCAGCGCTACCCGAACCTCCCGTGGGCGCGACTCACCGTCTTGCTCAGCCTGGTCATCGCCGGCGCGATCGCGTTCCTGCGCTGCGAAGACCCCGCCGAGGGCCGGCTCATCTTCGCGGCCTTCACCATGACCGCGATCGCCGAGTCACCCTTCCGCGGCCCGTCCTACGCGCTGAACCTGCTCTCGTGGGGGATCTTCGAGGTCGCGATCGGGATCGGGATCGCGCTGCTGTTCCTCTTCTTCATCCGCTTCCCGCGCGAGGTGCCCGCGAGTCAGCGCGTGTCGAGACACTGGAGCTGGGTGGCGTTCGCGATCCCGCTCGTGCGCACGCCCCTCTGGCTCTTCCCCGGCTCGTGGCCGCCGGCTTGGCTCGAGTCACTCGCGACAGCGGAGCTCCTGACCGACGCGACGGTGCTCGCTGTCGGGCTCGGGATCGTCGCGAGGAACTTCGGGCACGCGTCGCCCGTCGGGCGGCGACGGCTGAAGTGGGTGGGCCTGTTCCTGTGGGTCGGCTTCCTGCCGCTGTTCTTCGCGCTGATCGGCCGCTCGCTGAACACGCAGCTCGCCTTCCACAACTTGCTTCCGTACGCGTTCCTCTCCACGTCGCTCGCGCCGATCGGGGTGCTGATCGGCACCTTGCGCGCCAACGCGTTCGACGTGGACCGGTTGTTCGGCGCGACGGCGGTCTACTCGGCGGGAGCCGTGCTGGCGCTGTCGGCGGTGTTCTCGGTGACTCCGCCCGCGTCGCGCACCCTGGCGGAAGCCACGGGGCTGAACGAGGTCGCGAGCGTGTGGCTCGTCGGGCTCGCGCTCGCGGTGTCGCTGCTCGCTGCCGGCCTGCGCGCCGCGCCGTATCTGATGAGGGCCCTGTTTCCCGAGCGCGAGTCACTGCGGCGCGGGTTCCGGCAGCTGCTCGCCGACCTGTCGGCCTGCGAGTCACAGCTCGAAGTCGTCGACCTCTTGGGCGAGCGGCTCGGAGCGCTGCTGCGGCTCGAGCGCTGCTTCGTGTTCGTGGGCGCCGATGCCGGCTTCTCGACGCGGCCCGCCGGCTCCTCGCCCCTGCGCTTCGGCCGGCGCGGGCCGCTCGCGCTCGCGCTGGAGCGGGACCCCGTGCCCCTCGCCATGACTCCCGGCGCGGTGGAGCGCGCGCTGCCCGATCTCACGCTCGACGAGCGCGAGTCACTCGGCGCTCTGTCCGCGGCGCTCCTCTTGCCCATCCGTTCCGGCAAGAACCTGTTCGCGTTCGCGGCACTCGGTCCGAAGCGCTCGGGCGACGTGTTCACGCCGACCGACCTCGCCCTGCTCGCCGCGGCGGGCGAGACGGCCTCGGGGCAGCTGCGCCAGCTGCGCGACGCCCAGACGATCGAGGCCGAGCGCGGGCGGGCCGAGCACATGCGCGAGCAGGCGGAGCTCGCCACCGCCGAGAGCGCGGCGAAGACGCGGCTGCTGGCCACCGCGAGTCACGACCTGCGCCAGCCCCTACACGCGCTGGTGTTGTTCGCCGAGCGCCTGGTGGAGCGCGCGCGCGGCGGCGAGCTGGCCGAGCTCGCCGACCGCATCCGTGCCTCGTCTCGCGCGCTCGCGGAGATGTTCGACGCGGTGCTCGACCTGTCTCGGCTGGAGGCGGGCGTCGTCGCGCCGCGCGTCGAGGACGTCGCGCTCGAGCCGCTGCTCGGCCGGTTGGTCGACGAGAGCCGCGAGCTCGCGCGCGAGAAGGGACTCACTCTGGGGTACGAGCCGCGCGTCTCGTGGGCGCGCACCGACCCGGTGCTGTTCGCCCGCATCGTGCAGAACCTGCTGGGCAACGCGATCCGGCACACCGAGGCGGGCGGCGTCGAGCTGCGCACGTTCGAGCTCGGGCGCGACGTGGTGGTCGAGGTCGCGGACACGGGCCCCGGCATCCCGGCCGAGCGCCGCGAAGACGTGTTTCGTGAGTTCGTGCAGCTGGAGCGCGACCGGGCCCACGGCGGGCTCGGCCTGGGTCTCTCGATCGTGGCGCGCAGCGCGGAGCTCTTGGGTCACCGGCTCGAGATCGCGTCCCGCCCGGGCGGGGGCACGATCCTCCGCGTGCTCGCGGCGAGCGCGGCGCCGCTGCGCCCGGTCGAGCCCAGCGGCGAGAGTCACTCGCGCCCGTGCGTGGTGGTGGTGGACGACGACCGGCTCGTGCTCGATGCGCTCTCGGGGCTCCTGGAATCCTGGGGCTACGAGGTGATCGGGGCGGAGTCACCCGAAGAAGCGCTCGCGAGTCTGGCCCGGCGCGGAGACACTCCGTCGGTGATCGTCGCCGACTACCGGCTGCGCAACGCGGCCACCGGCCTGGATGCGATCCGCGCCATCCGCGGCGCGGCCGGCCGCGCGGTGCCCGCCGTGGTCGTCACGGGTGAGTCCGGCAGCGAGCCGCTCGAAGCGATCCGCGCCAGTGAGTTGCCCTTCCTGCGCAAGCCCGTGCCGCCCGCGAAGCTGCGCGCGCTCATCGGCGAGCTGTTGCGCGGCGACGCGCGCACGCTGCACTAGTCACTCGGCGCGGAGCGCGGGGAACACCGGGACCTGCTCGGCGCTTACTCGCAACGTGACGTCGTTGCCGGTGCCGCCTGTGTAACTCACGCGGAGGCGGTATGTGCCGAAGACGAACTGTTCGCCTTCCGGCAAGCCGATGAAGGTGCCGCTCACTGGCTCTGCTCCATCGTTGTCGATCAAGACGAAGACGTCGTCGATGCTCCCGCCGAACGCGTCCAGCTCCAGGGCGGAGGCCCCCAGCGTCACCGAGCCCGCGACCGAGAGCTTCTCGTAGTTCAAGATCGAAGTGAGTGACGGCCTCAGCGTTCCGGACAGAGTCAGGCTTCCGGCCTGAATCGAGCTCGCCACGCGGTTTAGCGAGAGAGTCGCGCCGAAGGGCACGATCACGCTGCCGACGAAGCTCCCGGCAGTGAGTGTCCCGAAGAGCGTGGGACTCGGCGCGCCCGCCACCAGGGCGATGTCGACGTTGTTGTTGGCGAACGTCGAGTCCGTGATGGTGGCCAGGACCGACGCGCGGAGCGCCTGATTCGCGTGCTCGACGACCGCGGACTGGAGAGTCACGACGGCGCCGGGTTCGGCCACGATCCCGTACCACGTGTTCGCCGCGGTGCCGACGTGCGCGCGGAAAGTGACTGGCGCACCCGGCGTCCCCAGCACTTGCAGCGTGCCGCTGCCGGCGACGCGCAGCTCGACGCGGGAGGGATCGAGCCCCGACGCCAGGGCATCGCCGCTCACGACCCGCACCGACACTCCGGGTTGGATCTGGAGCGACGTATTGGCCGGCAGGGTGAGGTCGCCCGCGACGATGTACGGCGAGCCGGCCGGAGTCCAGACGTTCGCGCCGACGAAGTTGCCGCCCGGCACGAACGTGTCGGCCGAGACCCTGGAGCCGAGACACGCCGCGAGCAGCGTGGCTACACAGATTTGCGTTGCACGGCGCATCATCGCGCCATCTTATCAGCGTTTGCGAGCGGCGGGGACCGCGTCGTACGAGCTCTCGAACGGAGTGACTCGCACGATCATGGCCGAGTCCGACGCGCTCGACTCGGCGCGCGCGCTCGGCGGGAAGCTCGCGCCGCGCGAGTCACTGCTCTCAGTGACTCCGGCGATCGCCACCGACTCACCGGGCCGGACGCGGATCTGCGTCGCCGCGCCCAGCTCGCGAATCTCGCCGTCGCGCCCCTGCTCGGCGAGCACGGGCGTGATCTCGAGCTCGATCTCGCCCGAGCCCAGCGTCCGCGGCCGCACGCGCACGCCGCTCTGCACCGGCACCAGCGCGATCCCGTCGCCGAAGTGCACCGGCACGGACGTGCCCGTCCAGATCTCGGCGGTGCGGCCGTCGAGCACCACGAGGCTCGCGCCCAGGCGCCGCGTGCGCTCGCCGCTGCCCGCGCCCGCCGCGATTCGCACCACCTGCAGCCCGCCCGGTCCGACTCGCGCGCCCGCGCCGGCGAACAGGCCCGCGAGTGACTCGCGGCTGCGTGTCTCGGACTCGATCCGATACTGGCGCGGCTCCGCGTCGAGTGTCTCGAGCGCGGCCAACGCGTCCGCGATCGCGGCCGGGTCACCCTGCAGGATCAAGCTCCCGCCGTGCGGATCGGGCACCGCCGCGCCGTCGGGCCCGAGCACGGGCGCGACCAGCGGCGCCAGGTCCTCGGCGCTCCGGCTGCGCGGCTCGTAGATGCGGAAGCGGGCCTGTGCGGAGGCGTCGGCCGCGAAGGCCCCGAGCGTCACGAGCGCGACCGCGAGCACCAGCAACTTCCTGCGCATCGCGCTCGGATCGGCCGCCGCCGCGCCGACTTGACTCTCTTCGGGCCCCCTTCTACGGTGCGGCCCGCCGCACTTACACCCCGGGCCGCAGGCCCGCGTCGACGGAGCATGGGTAGGGTGCCCATGCGACCATCGGAGAGGAGACGACATGCCAGCCAAGGCTCGCCCGCTTCACAACCGGCTGATCGTTCAGCGCATCGAGGCCGAGGCCAAGACGGCCGGCGGGATCATCATCCCGGACTCGGCGAAGGAGAAGCCCATCGAGGGCAAGGTAGTCGCGGCCGGCCCGGGCAAGCGCGACGAGAAGGGCAAGATGATCGCGATGGAAGTGAAGAAGGGTGACCGCGTGCTGTTCTCGAAGTACGGCGGCAGCGAAGTCACTCTGGACGGCGAAGAAGTCCTGATCATCTCCGAGGACGACGTCCTCGCGATCCTGGAGTAACTCGTGGCGAGCAAAGAGCTGCGCTTCGACGAGTCGGCGCGCCGCGCGCTGCAGCGCGGCGTCGACGCGCTGGCGGACGCCGTGAAAGTCACCATGGGTCCGCGCGGCCGGAACGTGCTGATCGAGAAGAGCTGGGGCGCGCCCACGTCGACCAAGGACGGAGTCACCGTCGCGAAGGCCGTCGAGCTCGCCGACAAGTTCGAGAATCTCGGCGCGCAGATGGTGAAGGAAGTCGCGTCGAAGACATCCGACGTCGCCGGCGACGGCACCACCACCGCGACCGTGCTCGCGCAGGCGATCTACGCGGCCGGCTTGAAGCTCGTCGCGGCGGGCGCGTCGCCGATGGCGCTGAAGCGCGGCGTCGACAAGGCAGTCACTGCGCTCGTCGAGCAGCTCGCGAAGAGCTCGCGCAAGGTGCGCGGCAAGGACGAGATCACGCAGGTCGGCACCGTGTCGTCGAACGGAGACGCCGCGATCGGCGCGATGATTGCCGAGGCCATGGAGAAGGTCGGCAAGGAAGGGGTGATCACCGTCGAAGAAGCGAAGACGATGACCACGGAGCTCGACGTGGTCGAGGGCATGCAGTTCGACCGCGGGTATCTCTCGCCGTACTTCGTGACCGATCCGGAGCGCATGGTCGGGAGCTACGAGGATCCGTATCTCCTGATCCACGAGAAGAAGATCTCGAGCCTGCGCGAGCTCGTGCCCATTCTCGAGGCGGTCGCGCGCGCGGGGAAGGCGCTGATCATCATCGCGGAAGACATCGAGGGCGAGGCGCTCGCCACGCTCGTGGTGAACAAGATCCGAGGGACTCTATCGGTCGCGGCGTGCAAGGCGCCCGGCTTCGGCGACCGCCGCAAGGCGATGCTGGAAGACATCGCCATACTGACTGGCGGCAAGGCACTGAGTGAGGACCTCGGCGTGAAGCTCGAGAACGTGACTCTCGCCGATCTCGGCCGCGCCAAGAAAGTGGTGCTCGAGCGCGAGAACACGACGATCATCGGCGGCGCCGGCAAGAAGAGCGACATCGAGGGCCGGATCTCACAGCTCCGCAAGCAGGTCGAAGAGACTGACTCGGACTACGACCGCGAGAAGCTCCAGGAGAGACTCGCGAAGCTGGCGGGCGGCGTGGCGGTGATTCGCGTGGGCGCCGCGACCGAAGCCGAGCTGAAGGAGAAGAAGGCGCGCGTCGAGGACGCGCTGCATGCCACGCGCGCGGCGGTCGAAGAGGGCATCGTCGCGGGCGGCGGCGTGGCGCTCGTGCGCGCCGAGAAGGCGCTCGCCGATCTCGCGCTCGAGGGCGACGAGTCACTCGGCGCGGACATCGTGCGCTCGGCGATCACCGCGCCGCTGCGCCAGATCGCGCTGAACTCGGGCCTCGACGGCTCGGTCGTGCTCGCGCGCGTGCGCGAGAAGAGCGGTGACTTCGGCTTCAACGCCGCCACCGAGCAGTACACGGATCTCGTGAAGGACGGAATCATCGACCCCACGAAGGTCGTGCGCAGCGCGCTGCAGAACGCGGCGAGCGTCGCGAGTCTCTTGGTCACCACCGAGTGCGCGGTCGTCGAGAAACCGCAGCCGCCGGCGCCGATGCCGGGCGGCGGGCCGGACATGGGCGGCATGGGCGGCATGCCGGGCATGGGCGGCATGGGCGGGATGGACTTCTAAAAGACGACGGTCCGGCGCCCGAGCGCCACGATGCGCTCGTCCAAGTGAGCGCATACCGCGGCGGCGAGCACCATGCGCTCGACGTCGCGGCCCTTGCGCACCATGTCTTCCACGGTGTCTCGATGCGAGACACTCACGACGTCCTGCGCGATGATCGGGCCCTCGTCCAGGTCCGTCGTCGCGTAGTGAGCCGTCGCGCCCACGAGCTTCACGCCGCGCTCGTGCGCCTGGTGATACGGGCGCGCGCCGACGAACGCGGGCAGGGTCGAGTGGTGGATGTTGATGATGCGCTCCGGGTAGCGCGCGATGAACTCGCCCGACAGCACCTGCATGTATCTCGCGAGAACGACCAGGTCGATTCGCTCGCGTTCCAGTAACTCGGCCTCGCGCGCTTCCTGCTGCGCCTTGTTCTGCTTGTCGATCGGGAACACGTGGTACGCCACGCCGAACTGCGCGGCGATCACACCCGCGTCCGGGTGATTCGAGATCACCAGCGGAATTTCGCAGCGCAGCTCGCCCAGGCGGTGGCGGATCAACAAGTCGTACAGACAGTGCTCGAAGCGAGACACGAAGATCGCGACGCGCTTCGGCCGGTCCGAGTAACTGATGCGCCAGCGCATCTGGTAGCGGCCGCACTCGATGCGCAGGAGGTCCTCGAGCTGCGCGCGCGCGATGTCGAGGTCCGCCAGGTCGAAGTGGATCCGCTGGCTGAACGTGCGCTCCTCGGGGTCGAGGTGAAGCTGGGCTTCGAGGATGTTCGCGCCGTGGTCCGAGAGCAGCGACGCCAGCGCCGCGACCAGGCCCTTGCGGTCGGGGCAAGAGACCACGAGCGTGGCGGTGTCACTCACGCAGTGACTCCGGCATGTCGGGCACGAGTGACTGAGCCACCGCGATGCACGCCTGGCGCGCCGTCCGCCCGCTGCGCGTGCCGCGCTCGAGCGCGAAGCGCAGCACCCCGCGCTCGAACTCCGCTTCCGACAGCCGCCCGTCGAGTCCGAGGGCGCGCGCGTGGTGTCTGGCGATCCGCAAGTAAGTCTCCTGGTCGAACGCGAAGAAGGGCAACAACAGACCGAAGCGATCCGAGAGTGACACCTTCTCTTCGGCGGTCTCGCCCGGGTGCAGTAGACCTTCGGGGTCGAGCACGGCCTCGCGGTTCTCGGAGATGCGCTCGGGAATCAGATGGCGGCGGTTCGACGTCGCGATCACGAGCGCGTTCGCCGGCCGCGCCTCGAGTCCGCCGTCGAGCTCCGCCTTCAGCTGCTTCCAACTCGGGTCACCCTCTTCGAACGACAGATCGTCGCAGAACAGCGCGAAGCGCTCGCGTCGCCCCCGCAGCACCGCCCAGATCTCAGACAGCTCGAGCAGCGCGTCGCGCCGCACTTCGACGAGCCGAAAGCCCGCGCCGCCGAACTCACCGATCAGTCCTCGCACCGCGGACGACTTACCCGTGCCGCGCTCGCCGTACAGCAGCGCGTCGAGCGCCGGCTCGCCGCGCGTGAACGCCGCGACGTTCGCGCGCAGCCGCGCGATCGAGCGCTCGACGCCGATCAGCTCGTCGAGCGGGTACACATCTGGGTGTCGGATGGGCTCGAGTTTCCCGGCTCGCCATCGGTACGCGAGTGACTCACGCTGGCGCCCACGACCCCCCGATGATCGCGTGGGCACCCTACCCACGCTCTAGAGCTTCAGTCGGCTTCGCTGACCCGAACCGCGCGGGGCGAGGAGGCCGATCAAGATGCCGACCAGCGTGATCGCCGAGCCCGTGGCGATCGACTTCCAGCGCGCCGTCGCGTCGGCGCGCGAGGCGTCGGCCTCGAGCACGCGATTGCGCTCCTTCAAGGTCGCGAACTCTTCGAGCGCCGCGGTCTGCTGAGTCAGTTTCTGCTCGGCCTCGGCCAACTTCGTCTCCGCGGCCTTGAGTTTCTCGCGCGCCGCTGGCAGCGCGACGTTCGGCGGCTCCTCGCTCGTGAGATTCGCGGCGGGGATCCAGCCCTCGAGGTCGGCGACGCGCACCTGCACCCAGTCTCCGCCCGCGCCGAGCTTCCGCGCCTCCGCGCCCATCGTGAGCACCTTCAGGATGCGGAACTCGAGGCCCGGGCCGGCGCGCAGGAACACGCGCACCTCGCCACTCACCCAGTCCGCGCGCGCGTGCGACGCGCCGAACAGACAGACCAGAGACCCCACGAACGCGGCGATCACCCTCACGGCAGACTCTCTATCACCTCGAGCCCCGGGCTTCCACTCAGAAGAACAGCCGGCTTGCGACGAGCGACCCCGCGACTCCCGCGAAGTCCGCCGCCAGGCACGCGAGCACGGTGTGCCGCGACGCGCGCGCGCCGATGCTGCCGAGGTACAACGCCAACACATAGAACGTCGTCTCGCTCGAGCCGTTGATCACACACACGAGGAACCCGACGAACGAGTCGGGCCCGTAGTGCTGCAGAGTCTCGGTCATGACCGCGAGCGAGCCGCTGCCCGAGAGCGGGCGGATCAGCGCCATGGGCAGCGCTTCCGCGGGGAAGCCCACCAGTGCAGTGACTGGCGCCACGGCCTGAGTCAGCGCGTCGAGCGCGCCCGACGCGCGAAACAGTCCCACCGCGACCAGGATCGCGAGCATGTACGGCAGCACGGTGACCGCGATGCCGAGACCCTCGCGCGCGCCCGCGATGAACGAGTCGTACACCGAAATGCGTCGCGCGAAGCCGGCCAGCGCGATCAGCGCCATCAGCGCGGGCAGGAGCCACGACGAGAGCATCTGCTTCGCGGTCTCGAAGCTCGGCTCGGCGCGCAGGGCGAGAAACGCCGCCACCGCGAGTGACACGGCGAACGCGATGGCGAGCGCCGCGCGCCACGGCTCGGCGGGCTGCGCCGGGGCGGGCGCGCTCTCCGGCGAGTCACTGACCGCGAACGCGGCGGGCGGCGCGGCGGCGGCGGACGCCGCGGCCGGAATCACCGCGCGCTCGACCGCGAACACGGGCAGGCGCTGCAACAGCTTCGCGGCCACGATCGCGACCGCCGTCCCGAACACGCTCGCGAGAAGAGACGGGACGATGATCCCCGCCGGGTTCGTCGAGCCGAGACTCGCCCGCACGGCGATCGCGCCGAGCGGCAGCACGGCGAGCCCCGCCGTGTTGATCGCGAGAAACAGCGCCATGGCGTTGGTCGCGACACCCGGCCGCGCGTTGAGTGACTCGAGCTCGCGCATCGCCTTGAGCCCGAACGGCGTCGCCGCGTTGCCCAGACCCAGCACGTTCGCGGCCAGGTTCATGACGATTGCGCCCAGCGCCGGGTGGTCGGCCGGCACGTCGGGAAACAGTCGAGTGAGTGCCGGCCGCAGCGCGCGCGCGATCGCGCGCATGAAGCCGGCGTCGCGCAGCACGCGCATGAAGCCGAGCCACAGCGCCATCGTGCCGACCAGTCCGATGATGAGCTCGACGGTGCTCTTCGCGGCCGCGAACGCGGCGTCGTTCGCCTCGGGCATCTTGCCCGCGAACGCGGCGACGAGCACGGCGCTGGCGACCAGCGCGACGAAGATCCCGTTCAGCAAGTGGGACTGACTCCATCCGGGGGGACGGACTCACTCAGCGCGGGAACGCCTCCGGCAGGCCGCCGTCGACGGGCAGCACGCCGCCGGTCGTGGGAGTGTCTTGACGCGCGAAGAACACGACCGCGCGCCCGACGTGCTCGGGAGTGACTCGCGCGTGCAACAAGTTGCGGTCGCGGTAGAAGTCCTCGAGCTGCGCCGGCTCTAGCCCGCGCGCGGCCGCGCGCGCGGGGCCCACCTCGCGCCACAGACCCGACGGATTCTCCGGCGGGCCGAACACGGCGTCGGCGTTCACGAGATTCACGCGCACGCCGAACGCGGCGGCTTCGAGCGCCGCGACGCGCGCGAGCTGGTGCGCGCCCGCCTTCGACGCGCTGTACGCGCCGAACGACGCGCCGGGCGCGAAGACGTTCTTGGTCGAGACGACGACCACGTTCCCGCCCGTGTTCTGCAGCTTCAAGTGAGTGAGTCCCTCGCGCAGGGTCAGGAACGCGCCGGTGAGGTTCACGTCGACGGCGGCGCGGAAGTCGTCGAGGTCGAGCTCGGCGATCGTTCCCGCGCGCGCGATGCCCGCGTTCACGACCACGACGTCGACGCCGCCGTACAGCTGCGCGGCGTGGCGGAACGCGTCGCGCACGTCGCCCTCGTCGGACACGTCGGCGCGGAACGTCTCGACGTTCGCCGTCCCGACACGTTCCCGTGTCGCGGCGAGTCTCTCCTCGTCCAGGTCGACCAACAGCACCTGCGCGCCCGCGCGCACGAGCTCGCGCGCCACGCCTTCGCCGATCGCGCCCGCGCCTCCGGTCACCAGCGCTACCTGACCCGCGAGCGGGAGTGACTGACCCTTGCCGAGCTTCGCCTGCTCGAGGCTCCAGTACTCGATGTCGAACAGGTCGGTCTCGGGCAGGCCCTCGTACTGACCCAGCGCCGTGGCCCAGATCTTCGTGCGCACCGTGTGCTCGGCGATGTCCGCCGCGACGCGCGCGGCCGCGCGTGACTCACCCGCGGCCACCAGCCCGATGCCCGGCAGCACCAGCACGCGCGGCGTGGGGTCGAGCATCTTGCGAGTGACTCGGCGCGCGGCCGAGCAGCGCGCGAAATACTCCGCGTAGCGGCGCCGGTAGCTCTCGATCTCTTCCGCCAGCTTCGCGCGCAGCGCGTCGTACTGCGCGTACGGCGGGCGCTCGACGAACAGATAGGGGCCCTTGGTGCGAATCACGTGGTCGGGCGTGATCGGCGGTGCGGCCGCGAGCATCGGGCCCCGGTCCGCCGCCGCGAAGTGCAGGATCTCGTCCGAGCTGCGGTGCTCGAGAATGACTCGCCGCCACGGCCGGTCGGCGTCTCCGCTCGCCGCGGCGAGCGCGCCGCGCACCACGGGGGCGATCTCGTTCCACTCGCGCATCGCCACCACGGGCCGCGCGTTCAGCGGCCGCCGTCCCTCGACCTGTGACTCGATCAGCGCGCGCGCCTGACCCACGAGCGCGATGTGGCGCTCGTAACTGGTCTTCGCGTCGTCGCCGAACGTGAACAGCCCGTGCTTCTCGAGCACCAGGCCGTGCACGTCGGGGTTCTTCTCGAAGATCTCGACCGCGCGCTTCGCCAGCGCGAAGCCTGGCATGACGTACGGCACCCACGCGACCCGCGCGCCGAACAGCGCCGCCACGCGCTGCTTCCCGTCGGGCTGATTCGTGAGCGCGAGGATCGCGTCGGCGTGTGAGTGATCGACGAAGCGCGCGGGCAGGAACGCGTGCAGGAGTGTCTCGATGCTCGGGTTCGGGGCGCTCGCATCGAGCAGCGCGCGCCGCTGCTCCGCGACCATGTCTTCGTCGTCGAGTGAGTCGAGCGCGCGCAGCGCCAAGAGCGGCTCGAGCCGCAGGGCCGGCAGACCCGCCGGCTCGATCGACGCCAGATCCCAGCCGCTGCCCTTCACGTGCAGCACGTCGATCTCGCGCCCGAACAGATCGCGCGCGCGCGACTTCACCGAAGTGTTGCCGCCGCCGTGCAGCACGAGCTCGGGGTCCGCGCCGATCAGTCGCGACGTGTACACGCGCAGCGCGACCGCATCGCCGCTCGTCGCGTAGCGAGTGCGGAGCTCGTCCGCATCTGCGTCGCGGTATCTGCTTTCCATCACGGCTCAACCTAGCAAACGCGGCTCGCTCGCTCGCAGTTGCTCGCGGGTTTGGCCGCCGATACTCTCGGCAGCGTCGGTTTCGGACGCCTCTCGGCGTTCGGTCTGGTCAATGCCATCGACGGGCGGATGGCGACCGGAGCGGGATCTGGGTCCTGCGCGACTTGGTGCGCCGCGGAAGGAGGTGGTCCAGAAGTGTCTCAATCGAACACAGTGACGTCAGAGGTGGTTACCAGCTAGGTCTGCCTGGCTCTGGTGGCTGACTTGGCTTGGCCCAGGACACCACCCAAACCCCGAGGGTCCGCTTGGTCACTGAGCGGGCGGCCGTTCGCGGCCGCAAACCTTCGGGGTTTTTCATGTCTCACGTCCTTCCGACTGACTCATCTCGACTGACTCGCAGACAGAGTCGCAGAACAGGGAGCGGAGCTTGGAGTTCGAGCGGCGCTGTCGGCAGCTGTTGTCCACGCTCGTGCGCGAAGCGAACGGCGTGTCGTTTCACGTGGCGGATGCGAACGCTCCGAGCGTGCTGTCCGCGTGGGACTCCGCGCACGTGGCGCTCGCGCTGCGCGGCTCGGATCCGGCCGCGGCCGCGGCCGAGCTCCGCGCGCTGTATCAGGCGTGTCAGCGCGAGAGCGGCCTGGTCGCCGGCTCCCGCGCCTTCGACGCGCGCGCGCGCGCGGCGCTGCAGGCTGAGCTCGGTCCGCTGTTCGGCGAGGACGAGCGCTCGATCCTGATCGCGCCCCCGGTCGCCGCGTTCGCGGCGGCGAAGCTCGCGCTCGCGGGCGGCGCGGCGGCGGCGCGCGACTTACTCACCTGCGCCACGCGCGAGCTCGACGCGATCTGGGGTCACCGCCTTCCGCCGGACACTTCGCTGCCCGTGATCCTCCATCCGCTCGAGTCGGGGCACGCGCGCTCCGCGCTGTACGACGAACTCGTCGAGCAGGACACCGACGAAGCGTGGAGCGAGGAGAGCGCGACGCTTCTGCGCTCCGCCAGCGCGTGTCAGTGGGATCCCGAGCGCGCGCTGCGCGCGGGTCACCCGTTCGTGATCGAAGACCCGGTGTTCTGCGGCTGGCTCTTGCTCGCGCTCGAGGCGTGCTCGCAGGCGTGGGAGAAGCTGGGTGACACACAGGTGTGTCTCAAGCTGCGCATCCGTTCGGAGATGATCGCGGAAGGCGTGGCGAGCCGGCTGTGGTGGGACGAGCAGGAGATCTACGTCGCGTGGAACCGCGGCCGGCAGGGCGCGCTGCGCGCAGTCACTGCGGGTGGGCTCGTGCCCGCCGCCGTGAAGAGCCTCGTCGAAGAGGGCACGCCGAAGCGCGCGCTGGATCGCCACCTGCGGCCCGGCGCGTCGCCGCTCTGGGTCGCGCAGGGTGTCTCGCATCGGCCGATCAAGAGAGACGAACGAACTTCGACCGCGGTGAGTGGAGCGGAAGTATCTCCGCTGGCCGCCTTCTGGGCGCACCTCGCGCTGACCCGCGCCGACCGCGGGCCCGACGCGCGCGTCGCGCGCACGCAGCTCGAAGAGCTCGCGGTGACTCGCGGACTCCGCGCGAGTTACGCCGCCGCCGCCGAGGAGGCCGACGCGGACCCGAGTGATTCGTCGTTCTGGCCCGCGCTCGCGCTCGAGATGCGGGCCCTGGAAGGGAACGGCGCGAAGTAGCGCTTGCCTCGGGCCCGCGGCCCGAGCTAGGCTCGTCCCATATTCAGGAACGTCGTTCCGAATAATGGGACATAGCCGATGACCGCCGCCGCGAGCGAGTTCTCCAGCACGATCGACAAAGCGCTCGAGCTGCTCTTCCACCTGCACGAGCGCGGCGGCGCGGCGCTCGGCGTGTCCGAGCTCGGCCGCGCGCTCGAGCTGCCGAAGTCCACCGCGCACCGGCTGTTGGCCGCGCTCGCGAAGCGCGGGCTGGTCGAGCAGGACGCCCGCGGGCGCTATCAGCCGGGCATCGCGCTGCTCGCGCTCGGTCTCGGCGTGCTCGAGCGCGAGCCGCTGGTCGCCGCGTCGCGCCCCCTGCTCGAGCGCGCGGCCGAGGAGCTCGGCGAGACGATCTTCCTGTCGAGCGCGCGGGCGGGGCGCCTGTACGTGCTCGACAAGCAGGAGGGCACGGGCTTCCTGCGCGCCGCGCCGCGCATCGGCGCCGAGATTCCGGCGCACGCGACGGCGATCGGCAAGGTGTATCTCGCGTTCTCGCCCGAGTCACTCCGCCCGCTCGAGCGCGAGCTGGCGCGCTACACGCGCGAGACGGTGGCCGACGCGAAGTCACTCGCCGCCGAGGTCGAGCGCGTGCGCGCGCGCGGCTGGGCGGGCATGACGAACGAGTGGATCCCCGACCTGGCCGGCATCGCGGTGCCGATCCGCGCGAGCGGGCGCCTGTTCGGCGCGCTCGCCGCCGCCGGGCCGGTGAGTCACTTCGACGGCAAGCGCCAGGACGTGTTCCGCGCCGCGCTGCTCGACTGCGCGCGCGAGATCGAGTCACGACTGAACGGAGGGCCAGCGAAATGAAGGTCTGGATCGAAGGCCGCATCGTGGACGGCGCCGACGCGCGCATCCCGGTGACCGACCACGGGCTGTTGTACGGCGACGGCGTGTTCGAGGGCATCCGCCTGTACTCGGGCCGAGTGTTTCGCCTGGACTCGCACCTGGAGCGCCTGAGTCACTCCGCGCGCGCGATCGGGCTCGAGATACCCGGCGGGCTCCCGGCGGTGCGCGAGATCGTCGTTGCCACCGCGCGCGCGTTCGATCAGGCCGACGGCTACGTGCGCCTACTGGTGACTCGCGGCGACGGCGCGATGGGCGTCGACCCGACGCGCTGTCTCGAGCCGCGCATCGTGTGCATCGCGTGCGAGATCGAGCTGTATCCCGAGGAGAAGCTGCGCGCGGGCGTCGACATGGTGACCGTGAGCGTGCGCCGCCCCGCGGCCGACGCGCTCGATCCGCGCGTGAAGAGCCTCAACTATCTCAACAGCGTCATGGCCAAGCGCGAGGCGCGGCTGCGCGGCGCGGACGAGGCCTTGATCCTGAACGCGGCTGGCATGATCGCCGAAGCCGCGGTGGCCAACGTGTTCGCGTTCCGGCGCGGGTCACTCTTGACTCCGCCCGCGACCGACGGCGCGCTCGAGGGAGTGACTCGCGGCGCGGTGCTCGAGCTGGCCGCCGGCCTCGGCATCCCGGCGCGCGAGCAGACGCTGTCGCGGATGGACCTGATCTCGGCCGACGAGGTCTTCCTCACCGGCACGGGCGCGCGCGTCGTCGGCGTGCGCACGCTCGATGGTGCCGTGATCGGGAAGCGCGCCCCCGGCCCGGTGACCGAGAAGCTCGCGGCCGAGTTCGCGGCGCTCGCGCGCCGCGACGGGGTGCGATTTCTGTCCTAAGTCACTACAGGCGCCGCACCTTCATGTGGTGCGCGAGCTGCCCGGGCGAGTACGCGTGCTGCTTCCCGACCACGCACGCGCTGCGCGCCGCGCACGCGCCCGCGCAGGCGGGGTGAGTGAGTCGCGTGTCGTAGCAGATGCGCGCGTCGAGCGTCTGCGGGCCGACGGCGGCGCCCACGCACGCGCTCGCGCACGGCGCCGGGCAGCCCGTGCACGGATCGAAGGCGGCCACGCTCGCCTCGGTGAGTGACTCGGGCACGAGCAGCACGGCGCGGATCGCGAGCCACGGACCGTACTCGGGGTGGATCAGCACGCCGATGCGCCCCGGCGTGCCGAAGCCCGCGCGCCGCGCCAGCGCCACGATCGGCAGATACATCCCTTCGCGCCGGTCCGCGTAGAACGCGACGGCGGCGGGCGGATCCCAGTCACTCGCGGCTTCGGACAGCACGCGGCGCGTGTAGCGGTCGAGCGGGTCGTCGGCGAGTGACCGCTCGGGTGACTTCTCGAAGCGCTCCCACAGCGTGCGCCCCGCGTTGCCTACCACCAGCGCGCCGCGCGCGCCCGGCGCGAGCTCGCGCGCGCGCCACGGCGGCGGCACCAGCGCGTCGTATGCCGCGATCGGCAGAGTGCCCGTGAGCTCGAGGCCGGCCTGTGCGAGCAGCGCGACGGCGCGAGCCGTCACGCTCCACTCTCGAAGCGCGAGCCTGGCTCGAGGCCGGCGCGCGCCGCGAACGCGTGCGCCGGCTCCTTCGCGCCGTCCGCGCGCACGCGCGCGACGCGGAGTGACCCGCCGCGCAGCGCGATCACCAGACCCGCCGGGTCGCAGCGCACGACACTTCCCGGTGTAGCCTCGCTCGCGGGCTCGAGCGATGCGTCGAACAGCCGCACCGGCTTGCCGCCGAAGCGCAGGAACGCGCCGGGCTGCGGGTCACAGCCGCGAACGAGCCGGTCGACCTCCATCGCCGACTTCGCGAGGTACACCGCCGCGACCGCGTCGTCGACCAGCCCCTGGTGAGTCGCGTGTGACTCGTCCTGGACTTGCGGCTTCGCGCGTCCCGACGCCACGAGCTCGACCGCTTCGACCAGCGCTTCGATCCCGAGCGGCTGCAGCTTCTCGAAGAAGAGACTCGTGACCGTCTCGCGCGCCGCGATCTGGATCGGCCCCTTCTGCAGCACGACCGGCCCGGTGTCCGCGCCCTCGTCGGGCACGAAGATCGAGACACCCGTCTGTGACTCACCCAGGATGATCTGCCACTGCAGCGCCGCGCCGCCGCGGAAGCGCGGCAAGAGCGACGGATGGAAGCAGAGACTCTTGTGTCTCGGCTGATCGGTGAGCTCGCGCGGCAGGAACACCTGCACCGACGCGAGCACGTTCAAGTCGGCGCCGAGCGCCGCGTGTTCTTCCAGCGCGGCCGCGATCGGCTCACCCGTCTTCTTGCGATAGAAGCGGCGGCGAATCAGCGGCAGGCCGAGCTCGGTCGCGCGCTCGGCCAGCGCGTCGGGGCGGCCCGTGTCCGGCGGCGCGAAGACACCCGCGATCGTGTGTCCGTTCGCGCGCAGGCGGTCGAGCGTCTCGCGCCCGAACGCGGCCTGACCGAACAGCGCGATGCGCAGACTCATCCCGGCAACTTACCACGCGGCCCGATCGACCGGACCGGAACCGCGGGCGCGCCGAGCGCGAGCACGCGCGACGGCAGATCCCGGCTCACGACGGAGCGCGCGCCGACCACCACGTCGTCGCCGATCGTGACTCCCGCGAGCACGGTGACGTCGGACGCGATCCACACGCGCTCGCCGATGGTGACCGGCGCGCTGCGCTCGGGCGTGTTCACGTCCAGATCGTGGAAGTCGGAGTCGAGCACGCGCGAGCCGAAGCCGATCATCGAGTCACTGCCCATTGCGATGCCCACGTTCGCGTGCAGCATCGCGCCGTTGATGAGACAGCGCGCGCCCACGGTGACTCGCGCGTTCTCCGCGGCCGTGATCCGGTTCTCGCCGCACTCCGTCCGCAGCCAGACACGGGGCCCGAGTGACACGACGCCCCCCGCCTGCACCCACAGGTGATTCCCGGGCGCGCGCTCGGCCGCGAACCCGGCGCCCACCTCGAGTCTCCCGCCCGGCTCGATGCGCAGACTCGCGAAGCGCAGGTTCGGCGAGGCCGTCGGATCCGCACTGAGTCTCTCGCCGAAGCGCGCGGCGAACAGCGCGAAGCGGAGCCGGTCCCAGCGGTAGATCGCGCGCAGCAGCGGGGCGTTCATGGCGCGCGAGTCTACCACTGGTGATCCGTGTCACTCCGGCGAGTCTACCCCGACACGGTTGCCGGCGGCGGAGCCGCCTGCCGTGACGGCAACGCTCCGCGTTGCCTCCGCCGGCGATTGCTGTCACTCGTCCTTGCGAGCAAGCGCTTGTCACGGGAGGCCGAGCGAGGGCCGTCCCGAGCGAGGGCGCAAGCGCCGAGGGCGCGCGCAGCGAGGCATAGCCGAGCGTAGTCAGTCGGGAGTGAGAAGTGGATCACCGAATCCGTCTCGCCGATGAGTCCCCCGGCGATGACGATGGAAGGGAAGGACGACGCGCTCTACGCGCTCGTGCGCGCCGAGCTCGAGGCGGCGCTCGAACCGGCGGAGCTGCGCCGGCGCGGCGCGGACGCGCTGCACGAGCTCGCGATCGACGCGGCCGCCTTCGCCGCCATGCGCCTGCCCGGCGAGATCCGCGTGCGCGTCGGTAACCCCGGCGGTCACCGCGCGGGGCGCACCAGCGTCGAGGTGCTCGTCGCGGATCAGCCGTTCATCGTCGACTCGGTGCGACTCACTCTGCGCCGGCTCGACCGGCGCGAGCTGCTCTTGCTGCACCCGCTACTCGCCGTCGAGCGCGACGCGGACGGCACGATCGCGCGCCTGGGCCGCGACGCGGTGGGCCGCACGCGTGAGTCGTACGTGTACGCAGAAATGCGTCAGCTGGCGCACGAGTCCGAACGCGTGGAGCTCGAGCAGGAGCTCGAACGCGCGCTCGCCGACGCGCGCTGCGTCGTCGCCGATCACCCCGCGATGCTCGCGAAGCTGCACGAGCACACAGCGGCCCTCGAAGCGTGCGCGGCGACCTTGCCCGGCGGCCCCGAGCGCGCGCGCGACCTGGCGTCGGTGCTGCGCTGGCTCGAGGCGAAGAACTTCCTGTTCATGGGCTACCGCCGCTACGACGCGTCGCGCGGCAAGCGCGGCTGGCAGGTGGAGCTCGAGCCGGGCAGCGGGCTGGGGCTCTTGCGCGGCGCGAGTGACTCGCGCTTCCTCGACTCGAGTGAAGACGCAACGCCGCCTCCGCTGGTCGGCGCGCGCCTCGACGACGAGCGCGTGATCTTCTTCGACAAGACGCGCAGTGACTCGACCGTGCACCGCCACGGGCGGCTGGACTCGGTGTCGCTGAAGCTGCTCGACGCGGACGCGCGCTGCGTCGGCTTCGGGCGCTTCGTCGGGCTCCTGACTCACCGCGCGATCCGCATGCGGCCGTCCGACATCCCGATCCTGGCCGCGCGCCGCATGCGCATCGTGTCCACGCTCGGGCCCGAGACCGGCTCGCACACGTACAAGACGGCGCTCGAGGCGTACGACTGTCTGCCCGTCGAGTTCCTGTTCCCCGCCGAGCAGGCCGACGTGGCGCGCATCGTGTCTCGCGTCGTGCAGGCCGCCGAGCGCCGCAAGCTGGCAGTCACTACGGTCGCCGATCCCACGAACCGCTCGTTCTTCCTGTCGGTGGCGCTGCCGCGCCAGCACTACGAAGAGCGCATGCGCGACGAGATCGACCGCTTCCTCGAGTCACACCACGCGGCGAAACACATCGACCACCGCAGCTCGTTCCTCGACGACGATCTGGCGCTCGTCCACTTCTTCTGCGGCTGCGACCAGGACCTCGACCTCGAGAAACTCGGCAAGCTGGAAGACGAGATCGCCGCGCTCGTCGAGCGCTGGGAGGACCGCTTCGAGGCCGCGCTGATCGCCGATCAGCCGAGCGACAAGGCGCTGCGCCTCGCCGATGCATACGCCGACGCGTTCCCCGAGTCGTACCGCGTAGTGACTTCCGCCGCCGAGGCCGTGCTCGACGTGCGGCACCTGGAGCGCCTGCACACGGGTGAGTCGGCGGTCGAGCTCGGCCTCGACTTCGCGACCGAGTACGGCGACGCGCGGACTCACCGCCTGAAGATCTATCTGCGCGCCCGGCCGTATCTCACCGAGCTGCTCTCGGTGGTGCACCAGTTCGGCGTGCGAGTCATCGACGCGACCTCGACCGAAGTGCGCGCGCTCGCGCGGCCGTCCGGCTGGATCGTGTCGTTCCGCATCGAGCCGATGTCTCCGGGCGGCGGCGCGGGCGAGCGCGAAGCCCGCGCGCTCGACGGCCTGCGCGCCGCGCTCGGCGGCCGCGTGGACTCCGACGACTTGAACCGGCTGATCCTCGCCGCGGATCTCGACTGGCGCGCCGTCGACGTGCTGCGCGCGTATCTCGAGTACGCGCGCCAGATCGGACTCGCGCCGCGCGGCGGCTCCGCGCGCGACTCACTCGTGCGCCACCCCGACGCGGCGCGCGCCGTACTGCGTCTGTTCCGCGCGCTGTTCGACCCGGACCTGGGCAAGGCGCGCGAGGGCGAGCTGGTCGAGGCGTCGCGCGCGCTCGCCGCCGCGCGCGAGCCGATCGCGAGTGCCGCCGAGGACCGCGTGTTCGCCGTGCTCGAGAATCTCGTGCGCTCCACCCTCCGCACGACTTACTACGTGCCCGCCGCGCCCGGCTCGCCGCACGAGGTCGCGTTCAAGCTCGACTCGCGCAAAGTGACTGGCCTGCCCGCGCCCGCGCCGTGGGTCGAGATCTTCGTCCACTCGTGCGAGCTCGTCGGCGTGCACCTGCGCGGCGGACCGGTCGCGCGCGGCGGCCTGCGCTGGAGTGACCGGCCGCAGGACGTGCGCTCCGAGGTGCTGGCGCTGTGGCGCACGCAGATGGTGAAGAACGGCTTGATCGTGCCCGTCGGCGCGAAGGGCGGCTTCGCGCTGCGCCGCCCGCCCGCGGATCCCGCCGGTGGGCGCGCCGAGGCCGACCGCCTGTACGCGCGCTTCGTGTCACTCTTGCTGCGACTCACCGACACGGTCGCCGAGGGGTGCGTGACTCCGCCGCCGCGAGTCGTGAGACAGGACGGCGACGACCCGTATCTCGTCGTCGCGGCCGACAAGGGCACGGCGCACCTGTCCGACACGGCGAACCGGGCCGCGGCCGAGCACGGCTTCTGGCTGGGCGACGCGTTCGCGAGCGGCGGCAGCAACGGCTACGACCACAAGAAGGAAGCGATCACCGCGCGCGGCGCGTGGCTGTGCGCGCAGAGACACTTTCTCGAGCTGGGCCGCGATCCCGAGCGTGACTCGTTCACCGCCGTGGGCATCGGCGACATGTCGGGCGACGTGTTCGGGAACGGGCTGCTCCTGATGCGGAACGCAAAGCTCGTCGGCGCGTTCGACCACAGACACGTGTTCGTCGATCCCGACCCCGTGCCCGAGCGCGCGTGGGAGGAGCGCAAGCGCCTGTTCGCGCTGCCGCGCTCGTCGTGGGCCGACTACTCGCGCGACGTGCTCTCGGCCGGCGGCGGGATCTGGGAGCGCGGCGCGAAGCGAATCACTCTCTCACCAGAGGCGCGGCGCGCGCTGGGAGTCACTTCCGAAGCGGTCTCGGGCGAGGAGCTGGTGCGCGCCGTGCTGCGCGCGCCGGTCGACCTGCTCTGGAACGGCGGCATCGGCACGTACGTGAAGGCCGCGGACGAGTCACACGAGGACGCCGGCGACCGCGCCAACGACGGAGTGCGCGTCGACGCGCGCGAGGTGCGCGCGCGCATCGTGGCCGAAGGCGGGAACGTGGGCTTCACTCAAAGCGCGCGCGTCGAGCTCGCACTGGCGGGTGGGCGCATCGACACCGACGCCATTCACAACGCCGGCGGCGTGTCACTCTCGGATCACGAGGTGAACTTCAAGATCCTGCTCGCGCCGCTCGCCGGCTCCGAGCTGCTGCCGCCAGCGGAACGCAACGCCGTGCTGCGCGCCTGCTCCGCGGCGGCGGGCGATGCGGTCATGGAGCGCTGCGCGAGTCAGAGCCGCTGTCTGTCGCTCGACTCGCTGCGCGCGCAAGCCGACCCCGAGCGGCTCACGCAGGCGGCCGAGTATCTCGTGGCCAACGCGGAGCTCGACGCCGCGCTCGAACGTTTGCCGAGCCGCGAGCTTGCCCGCGCGCGGGGCTGGACGCGGCCCGAGCTGGCTGTGCTGCTGGGTTACTCGAAGCGCTTGTGCAAGCGCGCGCTCGCGGGAGTCACTCTGCCCGCCCATCCGCTCCTGGCCGAGCGCTTCCGCGCGTATTTCCCGAAGTCGCTGGGCGAGCGCTTCGCGCACGAGCTCGAGACGCACCAGCTGCGCGATGCGATCACGGCCACGTGCGTCGCGAACCACGCCGTCGACCGCGCGGGAGTCACCCTGGTGCCCGAGCTCTGCCGCGTGCTCGGCGCGACGGTGCCCGAGGTCCTGTTCGCCTGGCTCGCCGCCGACCACTCACTCGGCGCCGAGGCGGCGCGACAGTCACTCGCCGGATCCGCCGACGGCGAGGCCGCGCGCCTGCGCGCGCTGGTCGCCGTCGAGGAAGCCGTCGCGCAGGCAGCGGCGCTCGGCGCCGGCCTCGAGGGCGCGGCGTTCTTCGAGCCGGCCGACCCGCGCAAGCGCGCCGCCGGCCTGGACGAGCTGCGCGCGCGCCTGGGAGTCACTGGGCCGGAGAGTCTCTCGCCGCTCGCGCGCTGTCTCCCCGTGGTCGGGCTCGCCGAGCGCGCGGGCGCCCCGATTCCGCGAGCGCTCGAGCTGTGGCACGAGCTCGGCGCGCGCACGCGCATTCACTGGCTGCTCGAGAGACTCGCGCAGGTCGAGCTCGGAGACGGCTGGAACCGCACCGCCGCGGCGGCGCTCGCGGTCGAGATGAATCGCGTGCTGAGTGACCTGTGCGAGCGTGAGCTCGCCGCGAGTGGCGCCCGGCGCATCGCGCGCGCGCGCACGGAGCTCGACCGCGCGCTGCGCAGCGTCGAGGAAGCCGCGGCGCAGATCGAAGCCGGCTCGCGGAGCTTCGCGCCTCTCTTGGTGCTGTCGCAGCGAATTCGGCGCCTGTGCTAGGGTCCGCCCCGGAGAGGTGCCAGAGCGGTTGAACGGGGCGGTCTCGAAAACCGTTGTGCCCTTACGGGTACCGGGGGTTCGAATCCCCCCCTCTCCGCCACCGCTTACTGACGTTCGTTCGGCTGCGCCTCACTGCGCGCTGCGCTTGCGGCCTCGCTCAGGGCGGCCTTCGCTCGGCTATCCAGTCACTCAGGGTTGCTCGAGAAGATTCGGACGAGGCGCCCAGACGGATCGAAGACTCACTTCTGCCAGCGGCCTTCGAAGCGCAGGGCGCTGCCTTGTGACTTGAGGATCATTCGTTCCTCGTCTTCGGTGCGGAAGCGGCCAGTGTCGTTGCGGAAGGCGTAGCTCACGACGAGGCGGAGATAGACGTGGTCGGGGGTGGAGCGCTCTTCGTCGACGGTGGCGGCGACGAGGCGGTAGCCGTCGCGCGTGGTCCAAGTGCCCATCAGCTCGGTGGGGAGCTCGCGGAAACCGAGCGACGTGAAGAGCTGTGAGTCGTGTGTCTCGAGCGCGCGGAGCCAGGCGTCCACGAAGGTGCGCACGGGCGGGGTGAGCTCGAAGCCGGCGGAGGTCGGCACGGGGCGAGTCACTGCGGAGCCGTCGGGGGCGGCGGGGACCGCCTGCGGCGGCGGCTGACTCGGCGGGCGCACGATCACCACGGTGGTCGGCTGCGGGCGGGTCGGTGGGTTCGGCATGGCGATCGGGGCCGGCGGCGGCTGTGTCGGGGCGGGCTCGGGCGGAGTGACTGCGGGAGCGGGCGCGGGCGCCGGCGTGGGCGTCGGCGGTGGAGTCACTGCGGCTTGCGGCGTCGGAGCTGGCGCAGGCGGCGGAGTGGGCGCGACCTCGGGCGCGGGAGTCGGCCGGGCCGCGGCGGTGCGCTGCGGCGCCGGGGCCGGCGCGTCGCTCGAATGACTCGCGCCGAGATACAGCCAGGCCCCTGCGCCGACCGCGGCGATCACCGCGCCCGCGGCAAGGCCGGCGAGCAGCGAGCCCGCGTGCAGGCCGCGGCGGCGCTTCACGGGAGTCATGAGCGGGATGCGAATCGGCGCGGAGGGCGGCGGCGTGCTGAGCGACGGTGAGTCGAACGGCGACGCGGCCGGCTCGGGCGCGGTGAGCGCGGGCGCGGGCCTCGGCGGCGTCGCCGCGCGCGCCGCAGGGCGCGGTGGCGGCGAGTCACTCGCCGCGGGCCGCTCCAGCGGATCGGGCTCGGTCAGCTCGCCCGGTGATTCGTCGAGGAGATCCGCGAACGACATCTCGTTCGCGAAGTCCAGCGCCGGCTCCGCCGCCGCGCGCGCGGGCGCAGGCTCCGGGGCCGCGGCCGGCTCGGATGGAGTGAGTGGCGCGGCGAACTCGGGCTCCGGCTCCGGCTCTGGTTTCGGCAGCGGCGGCGGCGGCTCGGCCGCGACGAGCGCGGGCTCCGGCAACGGCGGCAGCGAGGGCGGAGTCAGCTCGGGCTGAGACACCGAGTCGGGCAGCTCGAACATCTGCGGGATCGACGAGCCCGAGTCCTCGCCCGCCGCGTCCTTCTCGACGGCGATCCGCGACGCGTTCAGCTCCGCGATCGCATCGTCCATCGCGGGCGAGTGACTCGTGGGCTCGATGTCGAGGCCGAACACCTCGCTCTTCGGCGGCTCGGGCGGCGGCTCCGCAGTCACTTGCGCCGGCTCCGACACCGGCGCCGGCGCGGGCGGCAGGGTCGGCAGCTCGAGCTCGAGCGCCACTTCCGGCACGGGATCCGCCGCGCCCGCGTGAAACGCCTCGCGCGGGACGTCGATCGCGATCGCGGTCGCGTTGTCGGGTCCGCCGTTCGCGTTCGCGCGGTCGACGAGCGCGCGCACGGCTTCGTCGGGCGAGTGACCCGTGAGCGCCGCCTTCAGCCCGCGCTCGCCCACCGGCGCGTGAATGCCGTCGCTGCACAAGAGGAACCGGTCGCCGGGCTGCACGTCCACGCGCACCACGTCGACCACCACGTCGGGCGACGTGCCGATCGCGCGAGTCAGCTCATGGCGGCGCGGGTGCTTCTCGACCTCTTCCTCGCGAATCACTCCCATCTCGACCCACTCGGCCATGAGTGAGTGGTCCTTGGTCAGCTGCTCGAGCACGCCCGCTCGCAGGCGGTAGCAGCGGCTGTCGCCGACCCACGCGAGCCACACGCCGCGGTCCGCGGTCGAGAACAACAGCGCGACCGCGGTCGTGGCCATGCCCTTCAGCTCGGGCTGTGACAGCGCGTGCGAGTAGACCTCTTCGTTCGCGAGCTCGAGCCCGCGCCGCAGTCGCGCGTCGGGCCCGCCGTGCGGATCGCGAAACACGCGCGCGAGTGTCTCGACGCAGAGCTTGCTCGCCGTCTCGCCGCCGCGCTGCGCGCCCGCGCCGTCCGCCACCACGAGCAGGCGTTCGCTCGACACGTTGGTCAGCGTGACTCCCGCGTCCTGATTCTCGGTCTGTGTCTTGCCGGGATCCGACAGCGTCGCGACGACGAGCTTCGTCGGATCGAGCGGCAGCGCCTCGGCGGATTCGGACATCCGCTCCTCATCGGCAGCGACCGGCTAGATGCGAACGGTCCTCCAGTGACCCGCGCGGAAGCGGAACAGCCACGCGAGTGACAGACAGAGCACGTAGATCAACTCACCGACCCACGCGCCGAATACGCCCCCTTGCAGCCAGATCGCGAAGGTGCCGACGGCGACGAGCCGGACCGTCCACGCGAGCGTCGACTGCACGATGAACGGCCAACGTGTGTCACCCGCGCCGCGCAGCGCGCCGCTCGCGACGATGCCGATCGCGTCGACGACCTGGAAGAACGCGCCGAGCATGAGCAGCGGCCGTCCGAGCTCGAGAAACTCGGGGTTCTTGTTGAACAGGCCGAGCAGCGTGTCGGGGATCGTCACGAAGATCAGCGCGATGAACGCGGTTAGGATGAGCGCGAGCGTGAGCGCCGACTTGTAGCTGCGCTCCGCCGAGTCGAGATCCCCCGCGCCGATGTACCGCCCCACCAACGTCCCGCACGCGATCCCGATCGCGATCGCCTGCATGAACGACAGCGCGAGCAGCTGCAGCATCGTCTGACTCGCGGCCATCGGTATGTCGCCCATGCGCGCGACGATCGAACCGAAGATCGCGAACGTGGTCATGTCGAGCACCCACTGACCGCCGATCGGCGCGCTGGTGCGCAGGAAGCGCACCATCTCGCTCCACTGCGGCCGCACCGGGAGTGTCTTGTATCTCGTCCGAACCTCGCGTCGGAACACGAAGCCGAGCAGCAGCACAAGAAACACGTAGCTGCCGATCGACTGAGCCGCGCCCGCGCCCACCACGCCCCACGCGGGCATGCCTAGCTCGCCGAAGATCAGCCCGTACGCGAACACGAGATGCACCGCCACCGCGATCACGGTCACGATCAGCGGCGTGCGAGTGTCTCCGATCCCGCGGAAGAACGAGATCAGCGCGAAGTTCATCGCCACCGCCGGTCCGCCCGGCAGACGCGCCCAGCCGAAGCCGATCGCGGCGTGCTGCATCTCCGGCGACGGCGCGATGAACGCAACGAGCAGCGGGAAGAGGAACGCCACCGCGAACATCCACAGAGTCATGAGCGGCACGACGAGCCAGATCGCCTGCCAGATCCACGGGCCGCAGCGCTCTTGCTCGCCCGCGCCGTCGTGGCGAGACACGAATGCCTGCACGCCCCCCGCGGTGCCGGTGAACGGCACATACAAGGTCCAGATCCACAGACCCGCGAAGCCCGCGGCGCCGAGCTCGACCGCGCCGAGCCGCCCCAGCATCGCGGTGTCGATCACTTGCATGACCGTCTCGGCGATCGTGGCGAGCACGACCGGATAGGCGAGCTTCGCCACCTCCCCGATGTCTCCGCGGGTCGCGGCGGGTGTCTCCGTGAGTGACTCAGCCTGTACCGACATGTCGAATTCCGTTCCTTAAGCGCCGGAGGCCGCGGTCGCTTCTCGCGTCCGCGGCCTCCGGTGAGCCTAAGTGGCTCGAGTCAATCCGAGGCGGACGCGTTGGTCCTTGTGTCACCGGTGTTCGAGACGAGACCACGCTGGAAAGGCGAGGCTCGGAACGTGCGGCGCACGACGGCATCGTTGTGCTTCATGCGTGCGCCTCCCCGGTTGAGATTGACTCGAACGACGCGCGGCACTCTATCCCGCTCCCTCTCACAAAGCAACGCGTGTCCGCCGAAACACTGGAGCGAAGTGGTCCCCCCGCCCTTCGCTCAGTGGCTGCTCTGGGAGGAGCAGTCGAACTTCCACGGCTTCCGCACCTCGACCGAGCGGGTCGAGCTCGAAGTCGCGCTCGTCCCCCGCGCGGAGCTGCGCGTGCAGATCTCGGCCGAGGCCCCTTCGGAGCTCGTGCGCCGCTTCCTCGGCGACGACCTCGTGAAGTTCCCGAAGCACCCGCTGAACCGCGATCCGTCGGTGGCTTTCTCGAACGCTCCGCCGGCGGAGCGCTGGCTTGCGCGGTTCACCTCTTCGCGGACGCTCGTCGTGGCCGACGCGCCGCGCGCGCGCCCGTTCGGGCTGAAGCTCTCGACGAGTCACCCGCACACCGACGTGTGTCAGCCCGAGAAGACGCGCATGCAGAAGGAAGTGGACGAGGCGCTGCAGTTCGCCGCGCACGTGCGCGCCGTCGACAAGAGACTCGGCGCGGATGCGCAGCTGATCGTGCTGACCGAGGCGATCGGCGTGCGCGTGCCCGACGGCGAGACGGGTTACTTGGTGCGCGATCTCACTCCGCTGTGCGACGGGCACGTGTATCTCCCCGCGTTCAGCATTCCGTTCGTCGGCCGCGCGCTCGCGGCGCTCGCGGGCAAGGAGTTCGCGGCGTTCTGGGGCGCGGCGTACGCGGAGCCGGTGGGCCGCGCGAAGGCGCGCCTGCTCGCGCGCTACGGCCTGCAGTACGTGACTCCCAATCCGCAGAACATCCTGGTGCAGCTCGACCGCCGGCTGTCACCGACGGGGCGCATCGTGTTTCGCGATCTCGCCGACACCGACTTCGTGACTGACTCGGGGCGCGCGTGCGGCGCGCCGTGGACGCGCGTGACCGCGAAGCTCGCGCCCGAGACCGCGAACTCGTTCTGGGCGTTCGAGCAGGCGCCCGATTCGCCGGCGGGCCGGGACACGCTCGAGCACTGGTACCGGCGCCACGACCGCGCGTACCTCGCGGAGCTGAAGGGACAGCGCGGGCTCGGGGAGTGCGAGTCGCTCGAAGAGCTCGCGGAAGAACTGAGCGCGGCGGCGTAGTAAGGTTCGTCCGTGCGGAGCGCGACACCGTCGAGTGTCACGGTGCGACTCACGAACTCGGCCGAGCGCTGGGTGCGCAAGGAGCATCCCTGGCTGTACGCCGAGAGCATCCGCTCGCAGAACCGCGCGGGTGACTCGGGCGACGTGGCGGTGATCGTCGACCGCGCGCGCAAGGTGATGGCGCTGGGCCTCTGGGATCTCGAGTCACCGATCCGCGTGCGCGTGCTCCACCGCGGCGGCCCGCGGCCGATCGACCGCGCGTTCTTCGCCGAGCGACTCACTGCGGCGCTTCCCGCCCGCGCGCACTTCGAGACGGAAGACACAACGGGCTGGCGCGTCGCGAACGGAGAGAGCGATGGCCTGCCGGGCCTGGTCGTCGACCGCTACGAGCGCACGCTCGTGCTGAAGCTCTACACCGCGGCGTGGCTGCCGCACTTGCCCGAGATACTCGCCGCCGTCGAGTCGGTGCTCGCGCCCGAACGCGTGGTGTTGCGACTCGCGCGCGCGATCGCGGAGCGCTGCGGCGAGCGCGCCGGGCTCTCGGACGGCGACTCACTCGCCGGGCCGCCGCTCGACGGGCCAGTGGTGTTTCGCGAGCGTGGGCTCCTCTTGCGCTGTGACCCGGCGCGTGGTCAGAAGACGGGCTTCTTTCTCGACCAGCGCGAGAACCGCGCGCGCGTGAAGGAGCTCGCGGCCGGCAAGTTGGTGCTCGACGCGTTCAGCTACACCGGCGGCTTCGGTCTCTCGGCCGCGCGCGGCGGCGCGCGCTCCGTGCTGTCACTCGACGCGAGCAAGATCGCGCTCGACGAGGCGCGCGCGAACTTCGCGCTGAACCAAAGTGACTCGGCCGTGGCGCGCTGCGCGCACGAGACGGTCCAGGGCGACGCCTTCGAAGAGCTCGCGCGGCTCGCCGGCGCGGGCCGCCGCTTCGAGCTGGTGGTGCTCGACCCGCCCGCACTGACTCGCACGCGCGCCGACCTGGGGGCGGCGCTGCACGCATACGCGCGGCTGGCCGAGCTGGGCGCGCGCCTACTCGCGCCGGGCGGTGACTTCGCGATGGCCTCGTGCTCGGCGCGCGTCGGCGCGGACGAGCTGGCCGGTGCGATCCACGCGGGCGCCGGGCGCGCTGGGCGCACGCTGCTGGAAGTGGCGCGCACCGCGCACGCGAGTGACCACCCGGTCCGTTTCCCCGAAGGCGCGTATCTGAAGTGTCTGTTCTTGCGCGCCCGCACGTCCTAGGGAGAGGAGGACCCGCGATGAAGTACTTGATCCTGATGTCGGTGACCGAGGGAGACTGGGACCGGCTCGGTCCGGCGGAGCAAGAGGAAGTGTTTCGCAAGCACGAGGCGTTCGAGGGCGCGCTGCGGCGCGAGGGCAAGCTCGTGAGCTCGGGCCGGCTCGCGCCCGCGGCCGACGCGCGCACCGTGACTCTGCGCGGCGACCGCAGGTTCGTCGTGCGCGACGGGCCGTTCGCCGAGACCAAGGAAGTCGTGGGCGGCTACTACATCATCGAGGCCGAGTCACTCGCGGAGGCCGTCGAGTGGGGGAAGCGCGGCCGCTTCATCGCCGGCTCGAACGAGGTGCGCGCCATTCTCGAATGACGCCGTGCTAGGGTGCGCGCGGAGGGAAGAAACCGATGCGCTCCGCAACGGCCGTCTGTCTCGCGCTCGCGCTCTGTATCGCCCCGGCCGCGCGCGCCGATGACTCGGCGGCGACCGCACGATACGAGCTCATCGCCTACATCTGGGGCACGAGTCTCGCGCAGAAGATCGACACCGGCGAAGGTCAGGTCTCGACTCACATCTCGTTCTCGGAGCTGTTCGAGCACCTCTCGGGCGCGCTCCAGGTGCACGGCCGCGGTGAGTGGGGTCCTTGGTCGGTCGACGTGGACGGCATGTACGCGAAGCTGCGCGGCGAGAACCAGAGCAAGACGGTGCGCCTGGGCCCCCAGGGCGGCATCCAGATCGGCGCCGAAGTGAAGTCACGCCTCGACGAGTGGATCGTCGAAGTCACCGGCGGCTATCGGGTGTTCGAGGTCGGCAGCCTCTTCTCGCGCCGCCCGAGTGACTCGCGGCGAGTGCGGGGCGAGGTGTATCTCGGCGCGCGCTACTGGTCGATCGACCCGAAGATCACCGTGCAGGTCAACGCGACCCGCGTTCGCATCGGCGATCAGACCGAGTGGGTGGACCCGCTGGTGGGTCTGCGCTTCGGCATCGACCTGTCGTCCACGGTCATGATGCTCATCGGGGGCGACGTGGGCGGCTTCGACCTGGGAAATTACTCGTCCGAGTTCACGTGGTCACAGATCACCTCGCTCTCGTGGCGCGTCTCGGACAGCATGAAGCTGTATGTCGGTTACAAGTTTCTCGACGTGCACCAGAATTCGGGTGACTTGGATACGCGCATGCAGACGCGCGGGCCGTTCATCGCCGCCGGCTACGTCTTCTGACGCGCCGGGTATGCTAGGCGGAGAGGTCTCCGCGACATGAAGCTCCCCGACCGCGCGGCCGTGCTCGCCACTCTGCGCGTGCGACGCAATCAAGTGTTGCTCGTCGTCTTCGTGCTCGGGCTCGCGGTGCGCATCGCGGCGCCATACGTGCTGCGGCCGATCATCGTCGAGCAAGCGGACAAGGCGATGATCGGTCACATCGAGCTCGGCGATCTCGATCTCTCGGTGATTCGCGGCGGTGTGACTCTGCACGATTTCGCGGTGTACGCCGAGGAGGCGCCGGCACCGGGCTCGACCGGCGAGCAGAACCCGCCGCTGTTCGCGACGAAGCAGCTGTGGACTCAGATCAGCTGGCTGTCACTCTTGTGGAAGACGATCCGCGTCGAGGAGTTCGAGCTCGACGAGTTCATCGTGCGCGTGAATCGCTTGAAGGACGGGCTCGTGCTGCCGAAGCCCGTGCCGAGCGACGAGCCCGAGTCACCCGAGGCCGAAGAGCCGATGTCGGGCTGGGGGTTCGCCGCCGACAGCCTGGGACTGCGGAAGGGCGCGGTGGTGTTCCAGGACTTCACCGTCGGTGACTCGCCGCAGCGCTTCGACATCGCGATCCCGAATCTCGCCGCGCGCAAGCTCGCGCTGCGCTTCGACCCGAGCGGTGCGGAGCCGGGTCACGTGGCCGTCGAGGCGCTGATCGGCGACGGCAAGATCGGCTTCGAGGCGGACCTCGAGCAGAAGAAGGCAGGCCCCGCGACTCACTCGAACATCGTGCTCGCGAATCTGCCGATCGGCGGTGGGCGCCTGTATCTCAGGTATTTCGGCTGGAGTGAGTTGTCGGGGACGCTCGACGCGTCGATCGACCACCGCTTCGAGACGAACGGCGCGCACGAAGTCAGCGGCGTGGTGTCTCTCTCGAACGTGGCGATCAAGGCGCCGAAGCTGCCCGACCGGCCGGCGCTCCAGTTCGACAAACTCACCATCGCGCTCGACAAGGTCGACGTCGTGAAGCAGCACGCGGCCGTGGCCGATGTGACTCTGGCCGGCGCGAAGGTGGTGGTCGATCCCAAGGCGAAGGACCCGCTGCCGGTGCTCGAGAAACCCGCGCGGAACGAGAACCAGATCCCCGAGGAGCTCGCCGCCGAAGAGCCGCCCGCCGAGCCGCAGCGCCCGTGGACGTGGAGCCTGAAGCGCGCGCGGCTGCAGGACGCCGAGGTCGACTTACTCGGCGCCGCGGAGCCGCTCGCGCTCGGCGTCGACGCGGAGGTGAAGACGGTCGCGAGCCCCACGACGGGTATCTCGCCCGTGTCACTCGCGGTGAAGCACGGCGCCGGCGGGCTCGACGTGAAGGGCGATCTCACGCTCGAGCCGCTCAGCTTCAAGGGCAAGCTCGCGATGCGCGACTTCGCGCTGCCGCCGCTCGCCGCGCGCGCGCCCGTCGAGGGCGCCGAGATAATGAGGAAGGGGAACGCGCGCGCGGATCTGGAAGTGATTCTCGCCGGCCGCGGCGCGAGCGCGCCCGGTGTCTCGGACCTGCGCGTCGCCGGCACGATCGGGCTTGCCGGTCTGCAAGTCACCGCGCCGGACTTCGCCGCGAGCTGGAAGGATCTCGCGGTCGCGATCAGCGAGATCACCGTGCAGCCCGCGCTCGGCGGCGATCCCGCGAAGCCGCGCGCGGTGGCCGTCGCGCTGAAGAACGTGGAGCTCTTCGAGCCCGACGTGGCAGTGACTCGCACCGCGGACGGGATCGTTCTGCCCAAGGTCGGCCCGGCCGCGCCCGCGGGCGAGTCGGCCGAGACGCCGCCCGCGCAGCCGGCCGCGCCGCCCGACGTGAGGCTCAAGATCGCGCGCACGAAGGTGAACGCCGGCAAGGCGCGAATCACCGACAAGAGCGTGACTCCCTTCTACGAGGGCCGGGTCGAGAGCTTCGAGTATCTCGGCAATCTCACCTGGCCGGAGCTCAAGAACGATCCTCTGCTGCTCACGTTGAAGGGCCTGCACGGCGCGGTGTTGACGGTGACCGGCGGGATCAATCCGCCGCCCGGCCGCACGCGCATTCGCGCCAAGCTCGAGACACTTCCGCTGGCGCCGTTCAATCCGTACGTGACTCCGAGCGGCTTCGCGCTGTCTCAGGGCACGCTCGCGCTGCAGGCCACGGCGCACATGGAGAACGACAAGTACGACTCGAGCTCGAGCCTGGTGCTGGACCAGCTCGAGCTCGGTGGCGCCGAAGGCGAGGCGCTGTTCGAGAAGAACTTCGGCATTCCGCTCTCGATGGCGCTCGGCCTGTTGAAGGACCAGAAGGGCGCGATCACGCTGACGGTGCCGGTGGACGGCGACCGCGAGGGCGCGCGCGTGGGACTCGGGAGCCTCGCGGGTCAGGCGCTGCGCAAGGCGCTCGTGGGCGCGCTCGCCTCGCCGCTGAAGCTCTTGGGAGTCACTACCAAGGATGGCAAGATCCTTGGCATGACTCCCGAGCCCGTCGAGTTTCTCGCGGGCGCCGCGCTGCCGAGCGAGCGGGGTCAGGCGCGCATCGACCAGATCGGCGTGCTGCTCGCGTCCGCGCCCGGGATCTCACTCACGCTGCACGGCGGGACGGCGGCGGGCGACGAGCACGCGCTGCGCGAGCGCGTGTTGCTGGCCGAGCTCGAGCGCACGTCGGGCCTGCGCGCGCTGGGCGAGCTCGGCGAGATCGGCGTGCGGCGCGCGGTGCGCCTGTATCTCGAGGCGCGCGCCGCCGGCGGGCCCGCTCCCGATCTCGACGTGGAGCAGCGCGCGTGGCTCGAGGCGCAGCTGCCGGTGCAGGAGATTCCGGCCAACGCGCTCGAGTCACTCGCCGAGCAGCGCGCGAAGGTGCTGCACGACGCGCTCGTGGACGAGAAGGGGGTGGCCGCGGAGCGAGTCACCGTCGCGGCGCCCGCGCCTGCGGGCAGCTTGCCGATCCCGGGCGTGGCGATCGACGTGGGCGCGCGCGCCGCGCCCGCGAGTGTCTCGTCGGAATAGAGTTCGTGACCCGACTCACTGTTGCGCGCGGTGGGCCCCGTCACCCAGTGGTCCGACCCACTCTCCGATGCGTTGATCATGAAGCACTCGATCGTCGCACTGGGAGTGAGTCTCTCGCTGTCGTGGCCGCTCGGCGCGTTCGCCGCGGACTCGTTTCGCAGCTCGGGGACGCGCGAGAGCGGGGAAGTCATCGCCGCGACCCGCGAGGCGCCCAGCGAAGCGCCGACCGGCTTCGACGGTGAGTCGAACGGACTGACCGACGCGGCCACGTTCGCGGAGGACCGCGAGGCGTTCGACGGCGCCGAGGAGGCGGACGAGGGCCTCGGCCCGATCTACAACGCGCAGGCCTGCCGCGAGTGTCACCAGAGTCCGATCTCGGGCGCGGCGAGTCAGGTGACCGAGCTGCGCGTCGGCTTTCGTGACTCGCGCGGGGTCTTCACCGATCCCGACATTCCGCTCGGCGACGGCACCGAAGTCGTGCGCGGGCGCTCGCTCGTGAACGACCGCTCGATCTGTCCGAGCGCCGAGTTCCCCGACGTCACCGGCCAACAGCGCGTGCCCGCCAACGTGAACGTTCGCGCGTTGCGCGCGTCGCTCAACACGCTGGGCGACGGCTTCGTCGAGGCCATTCCGTCCAGCGCGCTCCGCGCGGGCGCGGACCGGCAATGCCGAGTGACTCGCGGCGAGATCTGCGGACGAGTCATCTCGGTGCCGGTGGTCGAGGCCAACGGCCAGCGCCGCGTGGGCCGCTTCGGCTGGAAGAACCAGCACGCGAGTCTCTTGTCGTTCTCGGCCGACGCATATCTGAACGAGATGGGAATCACCAGCCCGCTCGCGCCCGAGGACGTCGCGACGCTGTGCGACGCGATCGAAGATCCCGAGGACGAGGTCGACGAGAACGGCTTCGGCGACGTCGACCGCTTCGCGCGCTTCATGCGCGCGACCAAGGCGCCGGGGCGCTACGAGTCAGTCGCCGCCACGCCGGATGCCATCGCGGGCTCGGCGCTGTTCGACCAGATCGGCTGCAACACGTGTCACGTGCGCACCTGGGTGACCGCGCCGGCGGGCTCGGTGCTGAACGGCGGCACGCTCACGGTGTCCGCGGCGGTCGGCAACAAGCTCATCCACCCGTTCAGTGACTTCCTGCTCCACGACGTGGGCACGGGCGACGGCATCGTGCAGAACGGCGGCCAGGCCACCGCGAACACGCTGCGCACGCCGCCGCTGTGGGGCCTGCACGTGCGCGGCCGCATGATGCACGACCTTCAGTCGGTCACGTTCGACGACGCGATCCTGCGCCACCGCGGCGAGGCGCGCGGAGTCACCGAGCGCTTCCGGTCGCTGCGCGCCGAGGATCAGCGCCGGCTCAAGACGTTCCTGAGCTCGCTGTGAGCGGCTGAGTCAGCCGCCGCCGATTTGGGGAAGAAAATGAACCTCGCTGTCCGGGCGGAGTGACTCCAAGAGGGCCTCGTCTCTCGGGATCACCTCTCCGTCGATCGCGATGGCGGTGCCTTCGGCCAGGCGCTTCTCGAGCGCGGGCCAGCGGCGGTGGAGCTCCGCGAGGAGCTCGCGGACGTCGCGCGCGGGAATCTCGACCGACTCCGCCCCGTCCGTGAACCGGCGCAGACCCGAGGCGAAGACGACGCGCGCCACGGAGCCGTCTCATGTTCGCGTGGGCACCCTACCCACGCTCAGCCTCGATCAGCGCCAAGAGCCGCGGCGGCGAGATCGGCAGCTCGTGGATCTCGACCTTGGCCGCGCGCTGCACCGCGTTCGCGACCGCCGCCAGCGGCGGCACGATCGGTGTCTCGCCGACGCCCCGCACGCCGTACGGGTGCATGGGGTTCGGCACCTCGACGATCACTGTGTCGATCATCGGCAAGTCACTCGCGACCGGGATGCGGTAGTCGAGGAAGCCGGCGTTCTCCATCGCGCCTTTCGCATCGAACACATACTCCTCGTTCAGCGCCCAGCCGATGCCCTGCGCGGCGCCGCCCTGCATTTGGCCCTCGACGTAGCTCGGGTGGATCGCGCGGCCGGCGTCCTGCACCGCGGTGTATCTCAGCACCGTGACTGCGCCCGTCTCGCGGTCGACCTCGACGTCGCACAAGTGAGTCGCGAAGCCCGGGCCCGCGCCCCGCGCGGTGAGTGACGCGCGGCCGGTGATCGGCCCGCCCGTCGAGGACGCGCGCGCCGCGAGCCGCTTGAGTGACAACGGCTCGTGCTTCCCCTCCGCGCCGTTCGTGGCGACGGCCTGGCCGTCCTCCCACTTCACCGCGTCGAGCTCGATGCCCCAAGTCGCCGCCGCGCGCGCGCACAGCTGCTTCACCACGTCGCGCGCCGCCTCGATCACGGCCATGCCGGTCGCGAAAGTGACTCGACTCCCGCCGGTGAGGTCGTTGTAACCGATCGACTCGGTGTCGACGACGACGGGCCGCACCTGCTCGACGGGGATGCCGAGCTCCTCGGCCGCCATGAGCGCGAGAGACGCGCGCGAGCCGCCGATGTCGGGGCACCCGCTCATCACCGTGGCCGAGCCGTCCTCGTTGATCGCCACGTTCGCGGACGACGACATGCCCGCGTTGAACCAGAAGCCGCACGCGACGCCGCGGCCCTGATTCGGGCCGAGCGGCGCCTTGTAGTGCGGGTGACTCTTCGCGGCCTTGAGTGTCTCGATGAAGCCGATCGCGCGGTACTTCGGGCCGTAAGTCGCCTGCACGCCTTCGGACACGGCGTTCGTGAGTCGCAGGTCGATCGGATCCAAGCCGAGCTTCGCGGCCAGCTCGTCCATCACCGTCTCGACCGCGAGCGCCGCCATCGGCGCGCCGGGCGCGCGATACGCCGCGACCTTGGGCTTGTTCACGACCACGTCCCAGCCCTCGATGCGCACGTTCGCGAGCTTGTAGGGCGCGAACACGGTCATCATCGCCGCGCCGACGGGGGAGCCCTTGTACGCGCCGGCCTCGTACACGAGCACGGCCTCGGCTGCAGTGAGTGTCCCGTCCTTCTTCGCGCCGAGCTTCACGCGCACGTGAGTGCCCGAGGTCGGGCCCGTCGCGCGAAACACTTCCTCGCGAGTCATCACCATCTTCACCGGCCGGCCGGCCTTGCGAGACAAGAGAACCGCGAGCGGCTCGAGATATACGGTGGTCTTTCCGCCGAAGCCGCCGCCGATCTCGGTGGGAATCACTTTGATCATGTCGGTCGACAGATCGAGTATCTTCGCCGTGAACGCGCGCACCATGAACGGCCCTTGAGTGCAGCACCACACCACCGAGCGGCCGTCTTCTCCCGTTCGCGCCAGCACCGCGTGCGGCTCGATGTAGCCCTGGTGGACCATCGGCGTCTTGAACTCGCGCTCGACCACCACGTCCGCGTCGGCGAAGCCCTGCTTCGCGTCACCGCGGCCCATCTCGCGCCGCGACGCCACGTTCGTCGGGCCCTGCGGCTTGGGGTCGTCGCCCGCCGCGCGCATGTCGTCGTGCAGAATCGGCGCGTTCGGCGCGACGGCGGCGTCGAGTGACAGCACGGGCTCGAGCACCTCGTAAGTCACTTGGATCTTCGCGCACGCCGCTTCGGCGATGCGCTGACTCGTCGCGGCGACGGCCGCGACCGCGTGGCCGTGATACAGCGCCTTGTCGCGCGCCATCACGTTCATGGCCAGGTCGCGCATGTCGTTCGCGCCCTCGCCGGCCGGCCCCGACTCACTCTTCACGTCGGGGAAGTCGCGGCCCGTGATCACCGCCTTCACGCCGTCCAGAGCGAGCGCCGCGGACGCATCGATCGACTTGATTCGCGCGTGCGCGTGCGGGCTGCGCAGCACCTTGCCCCAGAGCATGCCGGGCGCGGAGTAGTCGGCGCCGAACTGCGCGCGGCCAGTCACTTTGTCGAGGCCGTCGTGGCGAATGGGCCGGGTGCCGACCTGCCGGAACTTCCGCTCGCTCATCGAGAGTCTCCTCTCAGCTCCGCCGCGGTGTCGAGCACCGCGCGGATGATCTTGTCGTAGCCGGTGCAGCGGCACAGATTGCCGGCCAGCCAGAAGCGAGTCTCTTCCTCGCTCGGGTCGGGGTTGCGCTCGAGCAGCGCCTTGGCGGCGACGATGACTCCCGGCGTGCAGATGCCGCACTGGAGCGCGGCGTGCTCGAGGAATTTCTTCTGCAGCGGGTGCAAGTCGGCGCCCTTCGCGACGCCCTCGATCGTGTCGATCCGCCGCCCCGAGGCTTCGGCCGCGAGCACGAGACACGAGCACACGAGCCGGCCGTCGAGCAACACCGAGCAGGCGCCGCAGTCACCCGTCGTGCAGCCTTCTTTCGTGCCGGTCAGACGTAACTCGTCGCGCAGCGCTTCCAGCAGGTTCTGCTCGGGCGCGCAGAGAAACTCCGCCGACTCACCGTTCACCGTCGTCTGTACGTGCAGCTTCAAGCCGTTCCTCCGCCGCGCGCGCGTTCGAACGCGGCCGCGGCCGCGCGGCGCACCAACACACCCGCGATGCGGCGCCGGTATTCCACGGTGCCGCGCTTGTCCGAGATCGGCCGCGCCGCGGCGCTGGCCGCGTCGCCGGCGCGAGTCAGCGCAGCGTCTTCGCCGCGCGAGCCGATCAGCGCGCCCGCCGAGTCACTCACCAGGATGACGGTCGGAGCGACCGCGCCGAGCGCCACGCGCGCGGCCGTGCAGCGCCCCGCCGAGTCCAGCGCGACCGAGACACCCGCGCCCACGACCGCGATGTCCATCTCGGTGCGCGGGATGAAGCGCAGATACGCGTCGCTCGCGCGCGCCGCGGGGCGCGCGATGCGGAAACCGACGAGTAACTCGCCCCGCGCGAGTGAGTTCTTGCCGGGCCCCGTGTTGAACTGCTCGACCGGCACCTCGCGCTGTCCGCGCGGGCCGGCGATCACGCAGCGCGCGGACACCGCGCACAGGGCCGGCGTGGTGTCCGCCGCGGGCGAGGCGTTGCACACGTTCCCGCCCACCGACGCGCGGCCTTGTATCTGCGTCGAGCCGATCAGGTCGACCGCTTCGACGAGGCCCGGCCACACGCGGCCGATGTCTCGGTGCTCGGTGACTTGCGCGGCGGGCACGGCCGCGCCGAGCCACAGCTCGGTCGGCCCGAGCTCGAGCCGCATCGTCTCGGGGATGCGCTTCACGTCGACGAACACGCGCGGCGCCGCGCGGCCGGTGCGCATTTGCACCAGCAAGTCCGTGCCGCCCGCGAGCACGCGCGCACCGCTCTCCGACAGCAGCTCGATGGCGCGCGCGAGCGAAGTCGGCGCTTCGTAGCGGATCTCGTCCAGCAAGGAGGACCTCCCCTCGCAGCATGCCACAAGAGCCGCACGGTAGACTTGGCGGCATGAGCCACAGCGAATCTCTCGAAGTCGCCGACAAGTTCTTCGCCGCGATCCAGAACCGAGACATCGCGAGTGTGCGCGCGATCTACGCGCCCGACGCCGTGATCTGGCACAACCACGACGGAGTCACCCAGGACCCCGGCGCGAACCTGCGCGTGCTGACCTGGGTCGTGCAGAACATCCGCGAGCTTCGCTACGAGGACGTGCGCCGCGAGCCCACGCCGAACGGCTTCGTGCAGCAGCACGTGCTGCGCGGCATCGCGCCCAACGGCAAGCGGCTCGAGCTGCCCGCCTGCCTCGTGTGCACGGTCGCGAACGGCCGAATCACTCGGCTCGACGAGTATCTTGACTCGGCGCAGCTGGGGGCGCTCGGCGCTTAGCTCTTCTCGAGCGCCGACTCACGAGGCCGAGCGAGGGCCGCCCCGAGCGAGGCCCGCAAGCGGCGTCAGCCGCGCGCAGCGAGGCGCAGCCGAGCGAAGTCAACCGGAGGCGACGAGTATCTCGACTCGGCGCAGCTGGGGGCGCTCGGCGCTTAGCTCTTCTCGAGCGCCGACTCACGAGGCCGAGCGAGGGCCGGCCCGAGCGAGGCCCGCAAGCGGCGTCAGCCGCGCGCAGCGAGGCGCAGCCGAGCGAAGTCAATCAGACGTCGAGTTCTTTCGCGACCCTGCGCAGGAAGTCCGTCTGTTCTGCTTTGGTCGTGACTCGGAAGCGCTGGAACTCCACGCCGCCCAGCTTTACGTCGGCGAACATGCCGGCGGGGTCCTCGTGGAAGTGCAGGAACGCGCTGCTCTTGCGGTAGAACGTGCCGCGCTTCTTCTCGGTGAGTCCCGAGTGTCTGCGCACCTTGTCGAGCAGGGGCTCGATGCCGTCCAGCGCGTCGGGACCGGCGTGTTTCATGGCAAGCGCGAGTCTAGCCTGTGCGCGTAAGTCGCGTCCTCCAGAAACAGTACGTCCGGTGCGAGCTCGGCCAGAGACTCGGGCGGCTGCGCGCGCGGCGGCAGCAGCACCACCACGCGCGCGCCGTGCGCGAGCTTCCGCGCGAGCCAGCGCGACTTCTCGGGCATGGCGGGCGAGACACTCGCGTGCTCGAGGATGCGCGTGAGATACGAGCGCAGGTCGGCCGCGTCCTTGGCGTTGAAGATCAGCGCGTCGCTCACGCCGGCGCGCTGCAGCTCCCCCGCGAGCCGGCGCGCGGGGAGCGTCCGCGGATCGATCGGGAGCTCGGTGACTCCCGGGACCGGCGACGGCCCGTAGCTCGCGACGGCGAAGCCCCCGGCGCGCGCCACCGCGACGTCGGCCTCGGTCGCGGGGCCGAGCACGCACGTGGCCCGCGCGTAGAACATGCACTCGATCGGGGTGTCGACGCCGAACACGACGCGCTTGCCCTCGGGGAGTGACTCGACCTGCTCGCCCAGGTGGCGCAGCTCGCGCGCCCACAGGGGATCGCGCGCCTTCGGCTCGAGCGGCTCCTCGACCTGCCACACGGCGATCGCGGCGTTCACGGCGAGCAACGCCAACACGATTCGGTGTAGCCGGCGCGGCAGCGCGTCGCGCGCGAACCAGGCGAGCGCCACGAACACCGCGGGCGCGGCGATCAGCACGTATGACTGCATCTTCGTCGCCGCGAGCGTGAAGGCCCCGTACACCAGCGCGAGCCACAGCGCGACGGGCCGCAGCTCGGGCCGCGCGCGGAGTGACTCGACGCCCAGCCAAGCCACGGCGGCGGGCGCGAGCCAGCCGAAGTCGAGCGGCAGGTTCGCCAGGTGGTACCACCAAGGCCCGCCCTGCGTGTCGACGACCGTCGTGAAGTATCTGCGGCCGCGTCCGCGCGCGAAGGCCGCGAGCTCGGGGAACGCGTTCGCGACGTACAGCTGCCACGGCAGGATCAGCGCGGCGGCAACCCCGAACGCCGCAGCGGTGGCAGTGACTCGCACACGCCAGCTCGCGCCGCGCGCGGCGAGCGCGGCGAAGAGAACGGCGGGCACGACCACGGCCGGAGTCTCCTTCGCGTAGTACGCCGCCGCCGTCGCCGCGCCGGTGACTCCAACGCGGGGCCAGAAGCCGTCGCTCCCGAGTGACTCGGCGGCGCGCAGCGCGGCCAGCGCGCCGAGCGCGACGAAGAAGGTCATCCCCACGTCGACGTGATCCGTGGCGCGCAGCCCGCCAGCCAGCAGGAGACTCCGCGCGTGCCAGGCCGCGAGTCCCGCCGCCAGCAACGCCGCCTCGCGCGACGCGAAGCGCCGCGCGATCGCGAACACGAGCAACACCAGCGCGCTCGACAAGAAGACACTCGGCGCGCGCAGCGCGAGCTCGTTCACGCCGAACACCGCGAACCACGCGGCGATCGCCCAAGTCACGAGCGGCGGCTTGTGCAGCCACACGTGCGCGTGTCGCCAGTCGTCGGGCGCGGGCTCGCGCAGCGGGTGCTCGATCAAGGTGGGCACGAGCGGCGCGTCGAGCGCGTGCTTCGCGACCAGCGCGTGGAAGCGCTCGTCCCACGGCGAGATGCCGAGGCGCGCGGCGGGCGGCACGCGCAGGCACACGGCGGCCAGCACCAAGAGCGCGAGCGCCGCGCCGGTCCGCGACGCGTCGCGCGCGAGAAACAACGCGGCCGCCGTCACGACGAGCGCGAGCGCGAAGCCAGTGAGTCCCACCCAATCCACGCGCGCAGTCTAGGCCGGACGCGGGCGGGCGCGAGCGCGTATGCTGGGCGCGAACCGCCCCCGGAGGACGCGATGATCAAGCTCTACGGAATCCGCATGTCGCGCGCGATGCGCTCGCTGTGGGCGCTCGAAGAGGTCGGCGTTCCCTACGAGCACGTGCCCATCGACTTCATGACCGAGTCGAAGACACCCGAGTTTCGGGCGATCAACCCGAACGGCAAGGTGCCCGCGCTGGTCGACGGCGACGTGACTCTGTTCGAGTCGATGGCCATCAACCTGTATCTCGCGAAGAAGTACGGCGCGGACGGTCTGTACCCGAGCTCGGTCGACGACGAAGCGCGCGCGATCCAGTGGAGCTTCTGGGGCATGACCGAGATCGAGCCCACGCTCCTCGTCGTGCTGATGAACCGCATCTTCCTGCCGCCGAATCAGCGCGACGAGAGCGCGGCGCGCGCGGCGGAGGAGAAGCTCGGCCCCGCGCTGCGCGTGCTCGACGCCGCGCTCGCGGGCAAGAAGTGTCTCCTCGGTGACTCGTTCACGATCGCCGACTTGAACGTCGCGTCGGTGCTGTGCTGGGCGCTGTTCGCGAACGTCGCGCTGGCGAAGACGCCGAACGTCGACCGCTGGCTCTTGGACTGCGCGACGCGCCCGGCGTTCGTGAAGGCGCAGCAGGGCTGAGCGCGCGAGTCACAACCGCGCTCGCGTTGTGTCTCGCGGCGCTGTCGCTCGGCGCGTGCCGCCGGCCCGCGGTCGAGCCGCGCGGCGAGCTGCGCGGCGCGTGGCTGCGCGAGCCCGAGCTGCGCCAAGGGTTCGAGCTGCGCGAGGGCGGCGGCCTGGCGCTGCTCGGCTGCCCCGAGCGCAGCGGGCTGGCGTGGAATCTGACTCACGGCGAGCTCGTGCTCTCGACCAACGACGCACGGCGGGTCGAGTCACAAGTCGCGCGGCTGCGCGTGGCGGTGCTCGAGCCGGGCCGGCTCGAGCTGGAAGGAAAGGACGAGCCCTTCGCCGGGATGTACCGCCCCGCGCGAGTGAGTCACGTGCGCGGCGTGGTGACCTACCGCGAGCGCCTGGCGCTCGGACCGGACACGCGCGTGATCGTCGAGCTGACCCGCCCCGGCGCGGGCGCGGTCGCGCTGCAGGCGTTCCTCGCGCGCGCGCAGGTGCCGCTCGACTTCGACCTGTCGGTGCCGGCGGAAGTCACGGCCGAGCTCGAGCTCTCGGCGCGCATCGCCGACCGCGAGCGCACGCTGTTCGCAACCGCCGAGCCCGTGCGAGTGACTCCCGGCGCAGAGCCGCTCGAGCTCGTGCTGCGCCCCGCGCCCTAGTCCGGGGCGACCCAGTCGAACGAGCCCTTGCGTACGTTCACGAACGCGAGCTCGGGCACGCTCCACATCACGCCTTCCAGGCCCGCCTTCGCGCGCACGCCGCCGTCGAACGGCAGCGCCGCCACGCCGTAGGTCGTGAAGCCCAGCCCGAAGAAGAGATTCACGAAGCCGTACGCGGGCCGGCGCCAGAACACGTCGTCGGTGAACAAGAGGAACGCGCTGTCGCGCAGCAGCGGCTGGTAGATCGTCGAGGTGTACGCGGTCGATTCGCGCGCGCGAGTCAGTGCGCCGGGTGACTCGGCGAACACGCGCGCGAGCTCCTTCTGCATGTGCGAAGGCACGGGCTCGACCCGACTGACTCGCAGCCGCTCGCGCACGCGGTCGAAGAACACGAACGGGATGAAGCCGAAGGTGCGGTCGTCCGGGCTCGCCGCGGCGCCGAGCGCGCGCTCGAGCTCCGCCTCGCCGCCGAACGCGTCGTCGGTGGTGCGCGCGAGCAGGGTGATGCAGTTGCGAGTCATGAGCTCGTACGACCAGCGCTTCCGGAGTGTCTCGTCCTGCGCGCTCAGCCGCTCGCGCGCGCCGGCGAGCGCGGCGCCCAGGTCACCCGAGAACGGCGGTGACTCGAGGCCGCGCCCGCGTGCGGGCAGCTTGCGCATGCCCAGCTCCGAGAGCATGCCCGCGGCGTCGGCGCGGCCCTCGCGTAGGACGATGCTCGCGACCTCTTCCAGCAGATTGAAGTTCGCCTCCTCGACCTGCACGCTCGCGAGCACGCTGCGCCGCCCCTTGCGCAGGAGCGCGGCCGCGTCCTCGCGCCGCTTCTGCCGCACGAAGTCCGCGACGTCCTCGGGCTCGAGTGACTCGGGCGCATGACTCTCGAACGCGTCGAGCAGCACCAGCCGGTTCGTCGCCAAGCTGCGGCGCGCCGCGAGCTGCCGGGCCTGCGCGAGCAGCAGCGCGTAGCCGCGGTCCGGGCGCGACGAGCGCACGAGCTCGGCGACGGCGCGCTCCTGACTCGCGGCCCACTCTTCCAGCCCCGCGCGCTCGGCCTCGGTGAGTGGCTCGTCGGCGTCGGCGGGGAGCTGCGCCACGGCGCGCGGATCCAGTCCCCACGCGCCCAGGAGCGCGCGCGCGGCCTCGCGCACGAGCAGTGACTCGCGCAGCGCCTCGAGCCGGGTGGGATCCCCGGCGCGAGTCAGCTCGTCGACCGCGCGCTCGGCGGCCGCGCGCAGCTCGGCCAGTGAGTCACTGCCGATCAGATCGCGCAGCCGCGCCGCGTCCGGGTCCTCCGGTGCGCCGGGCGCGAGCAACCCGGCGCCCCGCAGCGGCGGCGTCGGCCGGTCCGCGGCGAACGCCTCGAGCCAGCGCACGTCGTCGCGGAGTGACTCGCGCTTCGCGAGCTCGAGCTGCTGCTCGACGTACAGCCGAGCGAACGAGCGCTGCGCGCGCTCGGTGACTTCGGGAGTCACGTCGAGCAGGGCGACCGCGAGCGGTCGGTTCTCGAGCACCGCGTACACCAAGTGGAAGGCGGACCAGCCGTCGCGGACGAGCAACAGCAGGTCCGCGTCGGCGTTCTGCAGGTGATACACGCTCCCGTCGGCGACGAGCGCCGCGTGACCGCCGCTCGCCTCGCCGACGTTCGAGGTGACGTACACGAACCCGAGCTCGTCGTCCGCGCGGGCGTCGGCGAGTGCGAGCGCGGCGCACAGAGCCGCGAGCGCGAGCCGGCGCATCAGCTGCCCGGGTTGCGCCATCCCTCGAGCGCGAGCTGCGCCGCCGGCTTGTCGCGGCCGACGTCGTTCACGAACGCCTCCATCTCGGCCTCGGACAGGTTGGCGTCGCGCAGACCTTCGCCGATCGCGCGCGGCGTGATCGGCTCGGCTTCCCAGTGACTCACGCCGTGGTCCTCGGCGATCCGCGCCACGCCGCGCAGGAACTCCTCGCGCGTGCCGCCCTGACTCAGGGCGAACACCGCGGCGAACTGGCGCAGATCGCGCCGGTAGCTCGTCTGGTTCGGGGTCGGCTCCTCCGGCCCGCTGCCCGAGGAAGTGGAGATCGCGTCGAACGAGCCCGAGATCGACTTCGAAGAGCCGGCCGAGATGTCGGACGGGAGCTCGATGATGGCGGTGATGATCTTGCAGCCAAACAGGGGAAGGACCGCGATCAACGCCGCGGCCAGCAGTGTGCGTCGGGGATTCATGGGAGCCTCCTTGATCTGGGCGGCCATGATATCCGCCGCCATTCGGCGAACGCACGGGCTCGGCCACACGCCTCTCATCTGGTCGAGGGCCAATCCCCTCGAATCGCTCGGGAATCTTCACTGACCGATCTGCACATTTCGGTCTGCAGTCGTTGTTGCCCCTGTGGAAATCGAGTGGAACCCTGGGCCCACGATCGACGGGGAGGGTGAGCGGGCGGCCTCCGTCGCGCCCGACATCAGTTCGAATGACTTCGCTCGCGCGTATCCAATCGCCCAGTGCTTTGCGCCGTTTGGCCCGGACCGAGCTGCGGACCGTGGCCGACGAGCTCCGAACGGAGCTGATTCGCATCGGCTCCGAGGTCGGCGGTCACTTCGCCGGGAGTCTCGGGACGGTCGAGCTGACCGTCGCGCTCCACTATCTGCTCGACACACCGCGCGACCGGCTGGTGTGGGACGTCGGTCACCAGGGCTACGGCCACAAGGCGCTGACCGGCCGACTCACTGGCCTCATGAAGGTGAAGAAGGCCGACGGACCGAGCGGCTTCCTGCGCCGCGAAGAGAGTCCGTACGACGCGTTCGGCGCGGGGCACGCGGGGACGTCGGTGTCGGCGGCGCTCGGCATGGTCGAGGCGGCGCGGCGGAGCGGGAGCGGCGCGCGCGTGGTCGCGATCATCGGCGACGGCGCGGCCACGGCCGGTATGTCGTACGAAGCGCTGAACCACGCGGGTCACATGGGCAGTGACTTGCGGGTCGTGTTCAACGACAACGGCATGTCGATCGCGCCCAACATCGGCGGGCTGCACCGCACCAAGCGCGCGAGAGAGTACTTCGAGTCACTCGGGCTCGTGTATCTCGGGCCCGTGGACGGCCACGACCTCGACGCGCTCTTGCCCGCGGTCGAGGCGATGCTCGCGAGCGCGGGCCCGACGGTGCTGCACGTGCGCACGCAGAAGGGCCACGGCTTCGCGCCGGCCGAAGCGGACCCGTTCAAGTGGCACGCGACCAACGGCTTCGATCGAGTCACTGGCGTTCCGAAGTCGGCGAGCAACGGCGGCGCGCCGAGCTGGACCGCCGCGTTCGCAGACGCGCTGATCCGCGTGGCCGAGCGCGACCCGCGCGTGGTGGCGATCACCGCCGCCATGCCCGACGGCACGGGGCTCGACCGCTTCGCGAAGCGCTTCCCCGAGCGCACGTACGACGTGGGCATCGCCGAGCAGCACGCGGTCACTTTCGCGGCCGGCCTCGCGGCCGACGGCTACCGCCCCGTGTGCGCGATCTACTCGACCTTCCTGCAGCGCGCGTTCGACCAGGTGGTGCACGACGTGGCGCTGCAGAACCTGCCAGTCACTTTCGCGCTCGACCGCGGCGGCCTGGTCGGGGCCGACGGCCCGACTCACCACGGGCTGCTCGACTTCGCGTACCTGCGGATCATTCCGAACCTGATCGTCTCCGCGCCGCGCGACGAGAACGACCTGGAAGGTCTGCTCGCCGCGGGCGTGGCGTCGGGCCGGCCGTTCGCGCTGCGCTTCCCGCGCGGCACGGCCACGGGTGTCTCGATCCTGTCCGAGCCCAAGGCGCTCGCGATCGGGCGCGGCGAGCTGCTGCGCCGCGGCGGCGACGTCGCGCTGCTCGGCATCGGCCGCACCGTCGGCGTGGCGCAGAAGGTGGCCGAGTTACTCGCCGAGCGCGGCGTGCGCGCGTCCGTGGTCGACGCGCGGTACGTGAAGCCGCTCGATCACGAGCTGATCTGCGCGACCGCGCGCGGCAGCGGCCGCGTGGTCACGATCGAGGATCACGGCGGTCTGGGCGGCTTCGGCAGCGCGGTGCTCGAGTTACTCGCGCGCGAAGCGCCCGGCACCGCGGTGCGCGTGCACGGTCTGCCCGACCGCTTCACCGAGCACGGCGACGTGAACGCGCAGTACAAGGCCGGCGGCATCGACGCCGAGTCCGTCGCGGCCGACACGCTCGCGTGGCTGCACGCGCTGCGGCCCGCGACTCACTCGCGACCGCGCGAGCGCGAAGAGCGGCCCCGTGTCGACTGACCGAACGCCGTCGCCCGCGGTGCTGCGCGCGTACGCGCACTGCCGCGGCGTCGTGCAGGCGAGTCACTCGAGCTTCGCCGCGGCGTTCTGGATGTTCCCGAAGCAGAAGCGCCGCGCGCTGCACGCGATCTACGCGTTCTGCCGGCTGGCCGACGACATCGCCGACGACCCGGCGATCCGCGGGAACCGCGGTCTGTTGCTCGAGCGCTGGCGCGAGGAGCTCGCGGGCGCGTACGAAGACAAAGCCGTGCACCCGGTGGGCATCGCGCTCGGCGACGCAGTGACTCGCTTCGAGCTGCCGCGCCAGACGTTCGAGGACTTGCTGCTGGGCGTGGAGTCCGATCTGCGCCGCCTGCCGATCGAGACCTTCGACGACCTGTACCGCTACTGCTACCGCGTCGCGTCGACGGTGGGTCTCTTGATCGTGCGCGTGCTCGGCTACCGCAACGCGCGCACGCTCGACTACGCGGAGGCGATGGGCGTGGCGGTGCAGCTCACCAACGTGCTGCGCGACGTGGGCGAGGACGCCGCCTCCGGCCGCGTGTATCTCGCGCGCGAGGACCTGGCGCGCTTCGGCGTGTGCGAAGAGGCGCTGCTCGCCGACCCGCTGCCGAACGAGGCGCGGCTCCTGCTCGCCTACTACGCCGAGCGCGCGCGCATCTACTACGAGCTCGCCGACTCACTCCGCCCGCCGGAAGACGGCGCGCGGCTGCGCCCCGCCGACGCGATGGGCGCGATCTATCACACGCTGCTCGACCGCCTCCAGTCACAGCGCTTCCCGCAGCGCGACCGCGCCGTCCGGCTCTCGAACCCGCACCGGCTCGCGATCGCGGCGTCGGTGTGGCTGCGCGGAGCGCGCCCGTGACCGAGATCGGCGAGCGCAAGAACTCGCACCTGTCACTGTGCGCGACGGAAGACGTCGAGCACCACGGCGCGACCCTGCTCGACGAAGTGCGGCTTCTGCACGAGGCGCTGCCCGACCTATCACTCGCCGAAGTGAGTCTCGAGACCGAGCTGTTCGGCAAGTCACTCCGCGCGCCGCTGGTGATCTCCGGCATGACCGGCGGCACCGACGAAGCGGGTCGGCTGAACCGCGCGCTCGCGTCCGCGGCGCAGAAGCTCGGCGTGGCCATGGGTGTCGGGTCACAGCGCGCGATGCTGCTGCACCCCGAGCAGACCGAGAGCTACCGCGTGCGCGACGTCGCGCCCGACATTCTCTTGCTCGCGAACCTGGGCGCGGTGCAGGTGCGTGAGTCGGGGCCCGAGTCAGTCGTCGGTCTCGTGCGCGCCATCGGCGCCGACGCCCTGTGCGTGCACCTGAACGTCGCGCAGGAGCTGGTGCAGGACGAAGGCGACCGCGACTTCCGCGGGTGTCTCGCGGCCATCTCGGATCTCGCGCTCCACTCACCCGTGCCGGTCGTCGTGAAGGAGACCGGCTGCGGCTTCGCGCCCGCCACGCTCGCGCGGCTGCGCGCGGCCGGGGTCACTTGGGTCGACGTCGCGGGCGCGGGCGGCACGAGCTGGACCGCCGTCGAGTCGCTGCGCGGCTCCGCGCGGCAGAAAGCGCTGGGCGCCGAGCTGCGCGAATGGGGCATCCCGACGGCGGCGGCCGTGGTGTACGCTGCGCGGGCCGGCCTGCGGGTGATCGCGTCGGGCGGTGTGCGCGGCGCGGTCGATGCGGCCGCGGCGCTCGCGTTGGGCGCCGACGCCGTGTCACTCGCGCTGCCGTTCTTCCGGGCTTTCACCGAGGGCGAGCAAGCGGGCGTTCTCGTGGCAGGTGAGCGTTTGATCGAAGGACTTCGCACGGTGACTCTGCTGACGGGCGCGCGCGACGTGCGCGCGCTGCGGCGCGTGCCGCGCGTGATCGGCCCGAGCCTCGCGCGCTGGATCGAAGACGAAAAGTGACTGACAGCGTCGAGACGACTCACGCGCCGAGCCGCAGGGCGGAGCGCAAGGACGAGACCCAGGCGCGCATCATCCACGCGTCGATGGAGCTGTTCGCCACGCGCGGCTACGAAGGCACGAGTATCTCGGCCATCGCCGCGAAGGCCGACATCAGCCGCGGCGCGGTGTTCTGGCACTTCGGCAGCAAGGAAGGTCTGTTCCGCGAGGCGTGCAAGCGGTTCTTCATCCCGTTCTGGCACGAGGTGGAGCGCAGCATCGAGTCACTTTCGCCGCGCGAGCGCGTGCTGGCGCTCTTCGACATGTACGAGCAATTCGTGACCGGGAACCGCGAGACGATCCAGGCGCTGGTTCGCTGGGTGCTCGAGTCCGACACCATGCGCGAGTCACTCCGCACCGAGCTGATGGCGCTGCACGGCATGTTCACGAACGACCTCCGCGCTGCCATCACCGAGCTGTGCGGCGATCCGGCCGAGGCCGCGATGCTCACGACGACTCTCTCCTCGCTCCTCGCGGGGAACCTGCTGTTCGGCGTGATCGACCCGGGCCTCGCGCAGGACAAGGACCGGCAGGAGAGCCTGCGCGTGCTGGCCGAGCGCATACTGGCCGCCGCGCGCGAGCGAGTCGCGCGCGCATGAGCGCCGCGCCCCTCCAGCACGACGCGGCGCAGCTGGTCGCGCGCGCGCAGACCGAGAACTTCCCGGTCGCGCTGTTCGTGCTGTCGCGCGCGCAGCGCACTCATTTGATGGCGATCTACGGCTTCGCGCGGCTGGCCGACGAGCTCGGTGACTCGGCGCCGGGCGACCGGCTCGCGCAGCTGGACTGGCTCGAGGCCGACCTCGACCGCGCGTATCTCGGTCAGGCGCAGCATCCGCTGCTCGAGCGACTCACTCCGAGCCTGCGCGCGCTGTCACTGCCCAGAGCGCCGTTCGCTGCGTTGATCGAAGCGAACCGCCGCGACCAGAAGATCTCGCGTTACGCCACGTGGCGCGCGCTGGCGGAGTACTGCGAGTACTCGGCGAACCCGGTGGGCCGGCTCGTGCTGCACGTCTTCGGCGCCGCGACGCAGGAGCGCTTCGCGCTGTCCGATCAGGTGTGCACCGCGCTGCAGCTCGCCGAGCACTGTCAGGACGTGGCCGAGGACTTCGCGGCCGGGCGCGTGTATCTCCCCGCCGAGGACCTGGCGCGCTTCGGCGCGAGCGAGGCGGACTTCACGCGGCGGGGCGCGACGCCGGCGCTGCGCGAGGTGGTGAAGTTCGAAGTGACTCGCGCGCGCGGCCTGCTCGACTCGGGCAGCGCGCTCGTGAAGACGCTCCATGGGCGCGCGCGGCTCGCGGTGGCCGGGTTCATCGCCGGCGGGCGCGCGGCGCTCGACGCGATCGAGCGGGCGCAGTTCGACGTGATCGCGTTCGAGACCGAGCCGCGCAAGCGCGACCTGGCGCGCCGACTCATGGGGGCGTGGCTGTGACTCGCGCGCGCGTCGCGGTGGTGGGCGGCGGGCTCGCCGGCATGGCGGCCGCGATCGCGTGCGTTGAGCGCGGCGCCGAAGTGACTCTGTTCGAGGCGCGCCCGCGCCTGGGCGGCGCCACTTGGTCGACCGAGCTGCAAGGCCTGCACGTCGACAACGGCCAGCACGTGTTCCTGCGCTGCTGCACCGAGTACGTGCGGTTCCTGGAGCGCATCGGTGCGCGGGAGCGCACGGTGATTCAGGACCGGCTCGCGATTCCCGTGCTGACTCCCGGCCTCGGCACGACGTGGATGCGCCGCATCGGGTTGCCGGCGCCGCTGCACCTGGGGCCGAGCCTTGCGAGTTACAAGCCGTTGTCGCTCGGCGAGAGACTCCGCCTCGCGCCGGCGGCGCTCCGGCTCCGGTCGATTCGCCTGGGCGATCCGGATCTCGATCGGATCTCGTTCGGCGCGTGGCTCGAGGCGCACGGTCAGTCACGCCGCATGATCGAGCGGTTCTGGGACCTGGTGACTCGCCCGACCGTGAACCTGGCCGCGGCCGAGGCGTCGCTCGCGCTCGCCGCCAAGGTGTTCCAGACGGGGCTCCTGACCGCGGCCGACGCCGCGGACGTGGGTTACGCGGCGGTGCCGCTCGCGCAGGTTCACGCCGAGCCCGCAGAGGCCTTGCTCGCGAAGCTCGGCGCCGTGACCCACAAGCGCGCGCGCGTGCAGCGGATCGAAGTGAGTCCCAGCGGCGGAGTGACCGGCTTGTCCGTGGCGGGGGAACGGATCCCCTGCGACGCGCTCGTGCTCGCCGCCCCGCACGACGACGCGGCCAAGCTCGTGCCCGAGACTTCGGGCGTCGACCCCGCGGCGCTGGGCAAGCTGGGCAGCTCGCCGATCGTGAACCTGCACACGGTGTGGGACCGTAGGGTGCTGGCGCATCCGTTCGCCGCGGCGATCGGCTCGCCGCTCGAGTGGCTGTTCGACCGCACCGAGGCCTCCGGTCTCGAGCGCGGCCAGTATCTCGCGGTGTCGCTCTCGGCCGCGGACCGCTGGGTGGGCCGATCCTCCGAGTCACTGCGCGAGGTGTTCGAGCCCGCGTTCCGGGCGCTCTTGCCCGCCGCGCGCGAAGCCGTGCTCGAGCGCTTCTTCGTGACCTTCGAGCCCAACGCCACGTTCCGCGGCGGGCCGGGCACTGCGCCGTTGCGCCCCCGCCCAGTGACTCGCACGAGAGGCCTGTATCTCGCCGGCGCGTGGACCGACACGGGTTGGCCCGCGACCATGGAAGGGGCGGTGCGCAGCGGGCTGTCCGCGGCGCGCGCGGCGCTCGCCGGCCTCGGCCACACCCAAGGACTACCGGAGATCGCAGCATGAGTGACCCCGTCCGCAAGCCCGATCTGTCGACCGACGCGCACCGAGCCATGACTCGCGCGTGCGAGCGCCTGTTCGCGACTCAGGACCCGAGCGGTTACTGGAAGGGCGAGCTCGAGACCAACGTGACCATGGACGCCGAGGATCTGCTCCTGCGCGAGTTTCTCGGCATCCGCACCGACGACGAGACCAAGCACGCCGCGCTGTGGATCCGCTCGCAGCAGCGCGCAGACGGCTCGTGGGGCACGTTCAAGGGCGGGCCGGCCGAGCTGTCGACCACGATCGAGGCGTACCTCGCGCTTCGCCTCGCGGGTGACTCGCCCAGCCTGAGTCACATGAAGCGCGCGTCCGAGCTGATCCGCTCCATGGGCGGGCTCGAGAAGTCACGCGTGTTCACGCGCTTCTGGATGGCGCTGTTCGGTCTGTGGTCGTGGGACGACCTGCCGGCGCTGCCGCCCGAAGTCATCTTCCTGCCGCCGAGCTTTCCGCTGAACATCTACGACTTCGGCTGCTGGGCCCGGCAGACGATCGTGCCGCTCACCATCGTAGCCGCGCACCGCCCGCGGAAACGGCTGTCGTTCGCGATCGACGAGCTGCGCACGGGCTGGACGCCGCCGCCGCCCGAGTCACTCGGCACGTGGGCCGGCCGCTTCCAGCTACTCGACCGCGCGCTGCACTTCTACGAGCGCCATCCGCTGCGGCCGCTGCGCCGGCTCGCGCTGCGCGCCGGCGCCGAGTGGATCCTGCGCCGCCAGGAGCACGACGGCGGCTGGGGTGGGATCCAGCCGCCGTGGGTGTACTCGATCATGGCGCTGCACTTGCTCGGCTATCCACTCACTCACCCGGCGCTGCAGAAGGCGCTCCGGGGCCTCGACGACTTCACGCTCGACAAGAGCGGCCGGCGCAGACTCGAGGCGTGTCAGTCACCCGTGTGGGACACCGCGCTCGCGGTGGTCGGCTTGAACGACGCCGGCGTGGCGCAGGATCAGCCGAATCTCGTGAAGGCCGTCGACTGGCTGCTGCAGGAAGAGATTCGCGTGCCCGGTGACTGGGCCGTGCGCCGGCCGAAGCTCGAGCCCGGCGGCTGGGCGTTCGAGTTCGCGAACGACAACTACCCCGACATCGACGACACGGCCGAGGTCGTGCTCGCGCTGCGCGGCGCCGCGGGTGACTCGCGCCCGGACGTCGACGCGGCGATCCGGCGCGGCGTGAACTGGACCTTGGGCATGCAGTCGTCGAACAACGGCTGGGCGGCGTTCGACGTCGACAACATGAGCAAGCTCTGCGCGGAGCTCCCGTTCTGTGACTTCGGTGAAGTCACCGACCCGCCGAGCGCCGACGTGACCGCGCACGTGCTCGAGATGCTCGCGCTCGAAGGCATGTCGAGTCACGATGCCACCCGCCGCGGCCGCGAGTATCTGTTGAAGGAGCAGGAGGCCGACGGCTCGTGGTTCGGGCGCTGGGGCGCGAACTACGTGTACGGCACCGGCGCGGCCGTGCCGGCGCTCGTCGCGTGCGGCACGAAGCCCGACGACCCGGCGATCCGCCGCGCGGTGACTTGGCTAGAGTCACACCAGAACCCGGACGGCGGCTGGGGCGAGGACCTGCGCTCGTACGTCGACCGCAGCTGGGCCGGCAAGGGCACGTCTACGGCGTCGCAGACGGCGTGGGCGCTGCTCGCGCTGCTGGCTGCCGGCGAGCGCGGGGCAGCGGTGGACCGCGGCATTCACTTCCTGGTGTCGACTCAGCGACCGGACGGTGACTGGAACGAGCCCGAGTTCACGGGCACGGGCTTCCCCGGTGACTTCTACATCCGCTATCACATGTACCGGATCGTGTTCCCGTTGATGGCGCTCGGGAGATACGTGAGGGGAAGCGTGTGAGTCCACTACTGGTGCTCACGCCGCTCGCGATCGAGCGGTTCGCGGTCCGCGCGAAGCTGCGCGGGGCGGAGGTCGTGCGCACGGGCATGGGCCGCACCCAGTCACTGCGTGCCGCTGCGACGCTCGCGAAGGACCGGCCCGCGACAGCGGTCGCGGTGGCCGGCGTGTGCGGGTCACTCGACGCGCGGTACGTGCCGGGCGACGTGATCGTCGCCTCCGAGCTGCGCGGCGGGAGCCGCGTACGGGTGCTCGAGTCGGCGAAGCCGCTGGCACGTGCCGTCGAGTCACTCGGCCTGCGCGTGCACATCGGCCCGCTCCTGTCCGTCGACCGCCTGCACGGTCCGAGCGAGCGGCCGGCGCTCGCGGCCACCGGCGCGCTGGCCGTCGACATGGAATCCGCGTGGCTCGGCGAGCTGGCCGAGTCACTGCCCTTCGCGGTGCTGCGCGTGGTCTCGGACGGCCCCGGCCACGAGCTCTGGTCACCGCGCATCGTCGTGAACGGCGTGCGCGCGCTCCGCACCCTGCGGGCCGCCGCGCCGGCACTGCTCACTTGGGCCCACTCACTGGAGGCACACTCGTAATGCCCGTCCCCCTGTCACAGACCCTGCGCATCGGCGCGTATCTCATGAAGCAGAAGCTGCTCGGGCGCGAGAAGTTCCCGCTGATCGTGGAGCTCGAGCCGCTGTTCGCGTGCAATCTGGCGTGCGCGGGCTGCGGGAAGATCCAATACCCGAAGGACATTCTGAAGAAGCGACTCAGCGTCGAAGACGCGCTGAACGCGATCAAGGAGTGCGGCGCGCCGATGGTGTCGATCGCCGGCGGCGAGCCGCTGATCCATCCCGAGATCCACGAGATCGCGGCGGCGCTGCTCGCGCGCAAGAAGTTCGTGTATCTGTGCACGAACGGCCTGCTCATGCGCCGCAAGTTCGATCTGTTCAAGCCGTCGACTTACTTCTCGTGGGTGGTGCACATGGACGGTCTGCGCGACCGACACGACGCGTCGGTGTGCGAGCCGGGCGTGTTCGACGAGTGCGTGCTCGCGATCAAGGAGGCGAAGGCGCGCGGCTTCCGAGTCACCACGAACACCACGTTCTTCAGTCACGACGACCCGAAGACCGTGCGCGAGGTGCTCGACTTCCTGAACGACGACCTCGAGGTCGACGAGATGATGATCTCGCCGGGCTTCGCGTACGGGAAGGCGCCGGACCAGGAGCACTTCCTGCCCGTCGACCAGACGCGCAAGATGTTCCGGCAGGCGTTCGCCGACGGGAACCGCGAGCGCTGGCGCTTGAATCACACGCCGCTCTTCCTCGACTTCCTCGAGGGCAAGGTCGAGTACGACTGCACGGCGTGGGCGATCCCGAGTTACTCGATCTTCGGCTGGCAGAAGCCGTGTTACTTGATGAGTGACGGCTACGCGAAGACTTACAAGGAGCTGATCGAGACCGTGGAGTGGGAGAAGTACGGCCGGGGCAAGGACCCGCGCTGCGCCAACTGCATGGCGCACTGCGGCTACGAGCCGACCAGCGTGTTCGCCACCACGAAGTCACTCAAGGAATCGATCCGCGCCTTCCGGGAAGTGCTGTAAGTGGAGGTCGGGCTCTCGATCTTCCCGACGGCGTATTCGATCCACCCCGTGCGCCTGGCCAAAGAGGCCGAGGCGCGCGGGTTCGAGTCACTGTTCATGATCGAGCACACGCACATCCCCGCGTCGCGGAAGACGCCGTACCCATTGGGCGGCAACCTGCCGAGCATCTACTGGGAGAGCTACGACCCGTTCGTGGCGCTGTCTCAGGCCGCGGCGGTCACGAACGAGCTCAAGATCGGCACGGGCATCTGTCTCGTGCCCGAGCACCACCCGCTGGCGCTGGCGAAGCGCATCGCGTCGCTCGACTCACTCTCGAGCGGCCGCTTCATCTTCGGCATCGGCGCGGGCTGGAACGCGGAGGAGCTCGAGAACCACGGCGTTCGCTTCGAGGACCGCTGGGCAGTGACTCGTGAGTCGATCCTGGCCATGAAGGAAGTCTGGACCAAGAAGGACGCCGCGTTCCGCGGCAAGCACGTGAGCTTCGACGCCGTCTGGTCCGAGCCCAAGCCCGTGCAGAAGCCGCACCCGCCGATCCTGATCGGCGCCAGCACGAAGCAGGCGATCGAGAGAGTCGCCGAGTACGCCGACGGCTGGATGCCCATCATGGGCTCGTGCGACATGAAGGAGCGACTCACTCAGCTCGAGGCCGCGTGCGCGAAGCGCGGCCGCGACTGGAAGACGCTCGACATCAGCATGTTCGCCGCGCCGACCGCGCCCGGCGAGCTCGAGAAGCTCGCGAAGCTCGGCGTCGGGCGAGTCATTCTCCCGCTCCCGACCGAGGAAGAGTCGAAGATCCTCGCGATCCTCGACCGCTACGCGCCGCTCGTCGCCAACCGCCCGCGCTGAGGATCAGATCGGGCTGTTGCTCGCGCGCGCGCGATCAGCACGTCGCGCACGAGCTTCGAGTTCAGCGCGGGCTCAGGTACCGATGGGGTCCGCGAGCACCTCGGCGAGCACGCGGCGTGCTTCGCGCACCCGCCGCGACTGACTCTCGAGGCGAGGCGCGAGCGTGATCAGCGCCTTCCACAGCGCCCAGCCCCGCGCGCGCGTCCACGTGCGCGAGTCGAGTGACAGCCTGCGCCGGAACGCGACGCGGCTCGCGCCCGAGAAGAACGTCCAGGCGATCGTCGGCCGTCGTTCACGAGCAGGTTCGTCGCGAAGACGTCGCCGTGCACCCAGACGGGCGGCGAGTCACTCGAGGCGGACAGCGCTGCGTCCCACACCGCCGAGGCCGAGTCGGTGTCGGCGTGGCCCTGCAGCCGAGTCAGCGCTTCGCGCAGCTGGCCGTCCCACACACTCACCGGCCCGCCGCGTTCGAAGCTGTGCGGCCCGGGCCCGGGCCGCCCGCCGGATCTATCCGGTACAGCGCCTTCAAGAAGTCCGCGAGTGACTCGGCGAACGAGCCGAGATCGGCGATGCGCCCGGTCGCGGCGGTCTCGCCCGCGAGCCAGCGGTACACCGACCAGCGCCACGGGTAGTCCGCCGTCGGAGCGCCCTGCGCGAGCGGGACGAGGATGGGCAGCGGCAGGCGCGGCGCGAGCTCGGGCAGCCAGCGGTGCTCCTTCTCGACCTGCGCCTCGTATGAGGAGTGACTCGGCAGACGGACCGACCTCTCGCCGCCCAGATGGAACGTCCGGTTGTCCCAGCCGTCGGGCTCGACGCGCGCCACCGGCAGGTCCGCCCACGCGGGAAACTGCGCCGCGATCAAGCGGCGCACGAGCGCGACGTCGATGTCGTCGCGTGTGCGAATGGAAGTCACGAGTTTCTCACGCGTCAGGTCGGCAGCATCGCCTTCGCGATGGCGAGCTGCCGGAGCTCGGCTTCGGGCAAGTCACTCACCAAGGCGCACAGCACCGGGCCTTCCGCCCAGAAGATGGCGGTGACGTCGCCGCGCCGGTAGACGAGAAACGAGATGCCGCCGGCCTCGAAGGCTGCTCCCTTCGGTAGCTCGTGGAGGCGCCCCTCGAGCATCTCGCACAGCACGAGCCTGCCCGCCGCGTCGCGGTAGACGAGCAGTCCGGACGTGCGCCCGTCGAGCGACGAGACTCGGCCCCCGTCGAGACGCCAGCCCATCGCGCCCAGATCGAGGACGCGGAGCGCGAACGACAGCCCGTCCCGCTCGAGACTCTCGCGAAGCTCGACCGCGCCGACGTCTCGATGAGTCACTGCGAGTCGGTCCTCGCGGAGATTCTCGAACTCGGCGAGCGCCGCCGCGGGAAGGCCCTCGGGCGCGGGCTCGCGCGCGACGAAGAACAGCAGCAGGACCGCGGCGGCCGCGGCTCCCGCGCCGACGAGCCAACGGCGCGAACGGCCGAGCCGGGGCGCGCCCGTGGCGCGATCCTGCGTGTCGAGCGCCGCGCGCAGGCGCGCGTCGAACGCCGAGTCCTCGGGCGCCGAGCGCGCGCGTTGGAGCAGCGTCCCGAGCGCACGAAGTGACTCGAGCTCGGCGCGGCAGCGCGAGCAGCTCGCCAGGTGGGCGCCGACCTCTTGCGACTGGCCAGTCGTGAGTCGTCCGTCGAGCAGATCCTGCAGTGAGTCTCGGGGGTGGGTGGCCGAGTCAGTCACTCTTCGCCCCCAACAGCGCCGCGAGCGCGCGGCGGCCGCGGAAGAGTCGCGAGCGCAGGGTTCCCACCGGGCAGGTCATGATCGCAGCCGCATCTTCGTACGAGAGCTCGTCGAGGTCGACCAACAGAACCGCGCTGCGAAACGGCTCGGGCAGCGCGTCGAGCGCGCGCTCGAGCTGCGCCAGATCCTCCGAGCGCAGCACACTCTCGAGCGGCGCGACAGCCGTGGTCTGGGCGAGCTCCAGGCCGCGATCGAAGCGCGTTTCGAGATCCTCGATGGGCACGGTCTGTCGTTCGATTCGAGCCCTGCGATGGGTGTTGGCGAACACGGAATACAAGATGGTGAACAGCCAGGCGCGCGCGTTGGTTCCGGGCGCGAAGTTGTCGAAGGTCCGGTAGGCGCGAAGCAGCGACTCCTGGACGAGATCGTCCGCCGACGCAGCCCCGCGCACGAGCCGGCGCGCTGCGGCGCGCAGCGCGGGCGCCCACACGAGGGCCGTGGCCTCGAAGGCCGCGCGTCTCTGCTTCGCGTCGCCGTGCCTGCCGGTGTCGCCCAGAGCAGCTCCCTCCGCGCTGCCATACGAGCGGGAACTCTCGCGCGTTACGCGTGTTGATCACTCCGGTGCGCCTTTCGCGCGCCGTGCCCCCCGCTCATGAGGCGGTCGCGGGCGAGGAGTCACGACATGAGGACGAGCGCGCTTCTGATTTGCGCACTGATGAGTCTGATCTCTCCGAGCACGAGCGCCGCGCACGGCTTTCGAGACCCGGGAGGCTTGGTCTACACGCTCAGCAATCAGCCCGACGACAACCGCGTACTGACCTACGCCCGCAACGCCGACGGCGCACTCGTTCCCGCCGGCTCGTTCTCGACCGGGGGCCGGGGCACGGGCGGCGGGTTGGGCAACCAGGGCGCAGTGATCCTGAGTGAGAGCGGCCGCTTCCTGTTCGCGGTGAATCCCGGCAGTCACGACGTCTCGATGTTCGCGGTCCAGCGCCATGGCCTGCGCCTAGTGGAGCGAGTCTCTTCCGGCGGCCGCAGACCCGTGAGTCTCACGCAACACGGCGGGCTTCTGTACGTGCTGAACGCGGGAGGGCAAGCGGGCGCTACCGACAACATCGCGGGCTTCCGCATTCACCCGCTCGGTTCGCTGTCGCGGATCGCTCGCTCCGTGCGGCCACTCAGCGCGGCGTCGACCTCGCCCGCGCAGATCTCGTTCTCGTCGGGCGGGAAGTTCCTGGTCGTGACCGAGAAGGACACGAACCTGATTCTCAGCTTCCCAGTGAGTCACCTCGGCGCGGCCGGCGAGCCGATCGTGAGTAACTCGAGCGGCGCGACTCCGTTCGGCTTCGCGTTCGGGCGGCGAGGGACGCTCTTCGTGTCCGAGGCGTTCGGCGGCGCGCCGGATGCGAGCGCACTGACGTCGTACGAGCTCGATCGTTCCGGCGCGCTCGAGGTCGCGTCGGCTTCCGTGCGCACCACCGAGACCGCCGCGTGCTGGGTCGTGCTGAGCCCCAGCGGCCGCTACGCCTACGTGACCAACACGGGCAGCGGCACGGTCTCGGGCTATCGCGTGGACGAAGACGGGGAGCTCGAGCTGTTGGACGCGGACGGCATCACCGCGACCACCGGCGACGGAAGCAGCCCGATCGACGCCGCGGCGAGCTCGCGCGGCCGCTTCGTGTATGTGCTCGCGAGCGCGAGTCACTCGATCCACGGCTTCCGGATCGAACGCGACGGCTCACTCACACCCGTCGGTGTGACCGTGGGCCTGCCCGCCGGCGCCAACGGGCTGATCGCCGACTAGCCGGCTCTCGAGACGGCGGCCCAGACCCCCCTTGGTTTGGGCCGCCGGCCTCGGGATAGAATGGGCGGACTCGGAGGTCGCCCTTGATCAAGCTGTTCGAGCATCCGCTCTCGCCGTACGCGCAGAAGGTGAAGATCATGTTGCTCGAGAAGGGCATTCCCTTCGAGGCGACGACGCCGATCGGCGCGCAGGGAGTCGACCCCGTGTTCGGTCAGGCGAGCCCGCGCGGCGAGGTGCCGATGCTGGTCGACGGCGACGCCAAGATCTTCGACTCGACGATCATCTGCGAGTATCTCGAGGACAAGTATCCCGCGAAGCCGATGCGCCCGGCGGCGGCCGAGGAGCGCGCGCGCGTGCGCATGATCGAGGACCAGCTCGACACGATCTACGAGGGAGTCACTTGGGCTGTCTTCGAGATCGAAGGCTGGGGCCGCGCGACGGGCGAGCTGAAGACGGTGCTGTTGAAGCGCGCCGCCGAGCAGATCGCGCAGTTCAACGGCTGGCTCGAGAAGGAGCTGGGCAACCGCCAGTATTTCAACGGTGACTCGTTCGGCTGGGGCGACGCGTGCGCGTATCCGTTCGTCGCCGGCGCCGCGGGTCAGGGAAACACGCCGCGCGCGGGCTCGAAGCTCGGCGCGTGGCTCGCGCGAGTCATGGAGCGCCCGAGCGTCCGGCGCTGCATCGCCGACATCGGCGACGTGCAGGTCGGCATGGGCGTCGGCGTGCTCCAGCAGATGCTGAAGTCGGGGATCTTCAAGCGCGAGTACCGCGACCACCGCCTCGAGTGGATGATGCGCTCGGGCGGGGTCGAGATCGTGCTCGCGGGCATGCGGGCGAACAACATCCGGTTCTCGAACGAACCGAGCTGAAGACACAACAAAGGGAGTCACTCATGGAAGGCACCGCGAAGAAGCCGAGCTATCTGGGTCTCTTGAACGCGATCGCGCTGGGCGAGGGCCGCGCGCACCAGTATCTGTCGTGCTGGGCTGCGAAGACGCCGGACCCCGATGTGAAGAAGATCATCGCGACGGTCGCGATCCGCGAAGGCGAGCACTCACACGCGTTCACCAAGCGCCTGTGCGAGCTGGGCTTCGCGGTTCAGGATCGCCCGGACCCGACGTTCGAGAAGAACATGGGCATCGCGAACGCGGACTGCACCGACCTCGAGAAGTTCGAGGCGCTGGGCTACCGCCAGGGCGGCGAGATGACCCGCGATCCGTTCAAGGGCATCTTCGACGACGAGACGATCGACGTGCAGACCGGCGAGTTACTCGGCCGCTACATCGCCGAGGAGCGCGACTCGGGCCGCATGCTGCGCGCCTGTTACAACGTGCTGCGCGAGCGCGCGGGCGCGCGCCGGCCGGCGAGCGCGGGCACGGGCGAGCTGCGCGATCTGCATTCCCGCCTCGACGAGATCTGCTCGGCGATCGGCAAGCTGCAGCAGGAAGTCACGGCGCTCCGCCGCTAGTCACTCGGATCGTGGAGACGCTCGACCCGACCGCGCTCGGCGCGGCCCGCGTCCTCGCGGTCGGGGCGCATCCCGACGACGCCGAGTTCTATGCGGGCGGCACGCTCGCGCGCTTCGCGGAGGCGGGCGTGCAGGTGACTCTCGTGGTGTGCACGGGAGGGGGACGCGGCGGCCGGGGACTCACGGACCCGGTCGCCGCGCGTGCCGCCGAGCAAGCCGCCGCCGCGGCGCTCGTCCCCTTCCACGCGCGCTCGAACCTGGGGCGCACCGACGGCGAGCTCGTGAACGACGACGCGCTGCGCGAGAGACTCGTGTTCGCGCTGCGCTCGACGCGGCCGGACATCGTGGTGACTCACGACCCGCGCGCCGTGTTCGCGCCGGTGCGCGACCGCTTCCGGCTCCAGCACTCCGACCACCGCGCCGCGGGGCAGGGCCTGCTCGATTCGGTGTACCCGCGAGCGCCCAGCCCCAACTACTTTCCCGAGCAGCTCGCCGACCTCGGGCTCGAGCCGTGGTTCCCGCGCGAAGTCTGGCTGATGGACACCGCGGAGCCGACCGTGAGGGTCGACATCACGAAGACCCTCGAGCGCAAGCTCGAGGCGCTGGCGGCGCACGTGAGTCAGAACGAGGGTGACTCACTCGTGCGCGCGGCGCGCTCCGTCGGCCCGGCCGAGGACTTCGTGCGGCTGGTGCTGCGCAAGGGCGAGTGGCGTGCGCGCTAGAGCGCGCGCCGCCCTCCTGTCTCTCGCCGTCCTCGCGCTCGCACCCGGCTGCTTCGGTGTGTCGATGAGCTCGGCCATGCGCCGCGCGACCGCGCCGCCGCCCGCGCCCGGCCCGAACGAGTCACTCGTCGTGTTCATGCGCCCGAGCGAGGCCTTCGCTTGCTGTCAAGCGAGCGTGTTCGAGGTCCAGGACGCGGCGGCCGACCAGCTGGTCGGCATCGTCGCGCCCTACACCAAGGTGGCGTACAAGACCTCGCCGGGGAAACACTTCTTCATGGTGGTGGGCGAGGACGCCTCGTTCCTGCGCGCGGAGCTCTCGCCGGGCAAGACTTACCACGTGCGGATATACGCGTTCGATTCACAGGGCGTGAAGGACAGCTACGAGCTCGTGCCCGTCCGGCGCGCCGAGTTCGGCTCGGGCGCGTTCCGTGCGCTCGACGCGGGTGACTCGATCGAGAACACTCCCGAGTCGTTCGCGTGGGCGGACGAGCATCGCGACGAGCTGCAAGAAAAGAAAGCCGCGCGCCTGCGCATCTGGCTCGACACGCGCGACGACCCGTCGGCCGCGCTGCACCCGGAAGACGGGATCTAGAGGAGTTTCATGTCGGTCACGAAGTGTCTCGGGCTCTTGGCGGTGACTCTATGTCTGGGCTGCGCCGCCGAGATCAGCCCGCTCATGGAGCAAATGGGAACGAACCAGCCCACGCCGGTGCCGCTGCGCGGCCAGGTCGTGGTCGTGTTCATGCGCCCCGCGGGCGAGAGCGCCGACGTGCAGGCCACGGTGTACGACTTACAAGACGACGGCGATCACTTCATCGGCGTCGTGTCCGACGGCACGCGCGTGCACTACACGACCTGGGCGGGCAGACACTTGTTCATGGTGATCGGCGAGAACGCCGACTTCATGGAAGCCGACATGGTCGAGGGGAAGACCTACTACGTGCGAGTCACTCCCCGCGCGGGAAAGCTGAAGGCGCGCTTCTCGCTGAAGCCCGTGCGCAAGGCGCAGATCGGCACCGCGGAGTGGACCGAGTGGGACGACACGTCGCAGCTGCTCCTGCGCTGCTCGTCGAGTGAGTGCGAGCGCTGGGTGAACAACAACGTGAACAGCGTCGTGGGCAAGCGCCAGAAATACATGCAGAAGTGGGAGCGCAAGACGGTCGGGAAGCGCCGCGCCGCCGGGCTGCAGCCGCAGGACGGCTATCCGTGAGCTGAGAGCGCATGGCGGGTGGTACGATCGCCCGCATGATCCGCGGCAAGTGTCTCTGCGAGGGCGTGCGTTTCGAGATTCCGGGTCCACTCGGGCCGCTGGGCTACTGCCACTGCGGCCAGTGCCGGCGCGCGAGCGGCAGCGCGTTCGGCGCGAACGCCGACGTGGCGAAGAGTGACTTGCGCTTCGTCTCGGGCGCCGACCTCGTGCGCGAGTTCGAGTCCTCACAAGGCACCTTCCGCGCGTTCTGCAGTCGCTGCGGCTCGCCGGTCTACAAGCGCAGCGTGACTCGCCCCGAAGTCATGCGCATCCGACTCGGCACGCTCGAGGACGACCCGAAGCTCGTGGCGCGCGTGCACGTGTTCGTGGGCGAGAAGGCGCCGTGGTACGAGATCACCGACTCACTCCCGCAGTTCCAGCAGAGTCTGCCTCTGAGGCGATGACTGGATACCGATCCGGAGCAACTCTGGAGTCGCTCTAGACGATCATCAAGTCGGCAGAGATGACGCGCGCGTGGCGCGCTGACATGACCTTCTCGATGTCACCCCTGACTACCCGGTGCTTCTTGAGAAGAAGAGCGATCTCGTCCTGATCGATCAACCTGACGTTGTTCAGTGACGCTTGGTGTTTGGCCGCCTCACCGAAGTACTGGTTGGTGATCGCGACCTTGAAGAAGGTCACGCCAGGATTCTCGAAGCGATACCGCGCCTCACCTGCCACCACATCCTTTATGGCCTCCCAACCGAGCCTAGCTCCTTCGCTCGATGAGGTCTTGCACTGAATCAGCTCGCCCTTGTTTGAAGTCCTCGCCAAGACGTCAACTCCACCATCTCCGCTCTTTGGAGTGAGTGCAACGTAACGAAAACCGAGCTTCTTCCAGAGAACAGCCACCAGAGCTTCGAACTCTAGCGGGTTTAACTGAGCGATCTCACTGCTCATGATCGGCTCGTCAAACACACTTTCGTCGACGTCCACCAGGTCGAGGAAGTCGCCAGGCTCGAGATCTCCGAATCCGTTCAGCATATCGTGAGACAACGCGCGCTTTCCCTCCAAGAGCAGATCCAGCTTCTCGTCGAATGTTGTGAACGTCGAGCACCGAACCATCGGGCAGTAGACGTAGACTGTTCGAGTCTGGTCGATTCGATAGACACGGTCCGTAGCTTGGTCTTCCTTCGCGGGGTTCCAACTTCGCGAGAAATGCACGACGTGGTTCGCGGCTTGAATATTGACTCCGAAACCGATTGCTATCGGCGACAGGATGATCACCGAGAAGCCGCTCTGTTCCTGGAAACGGTTGATCCGCTTTTGGCGACTGTCCGCCGCAGAAGCCGATGCAGTGACCGAACCATTTACGATATCTGGTCGGAATCCAAACTCTTGAGAGACATAGTGCGCAAGAAGGAGCTGAGTGTCTCGAAACTCGCAGAATAGAATTACCTTCTCTCCTCTCATCTGAATTCCGTGCAGAGCGTCGATTAGCCACCCCATCTTTGGGTTCTTCTCGCGGTAGGTACTGAGTGGCTCAATACTCGTTGATCTCAAGTCGGAGCCCGGCGCGATGCAAAGCCGTCTGAGGTACTGGATCAGTTCGAGCGCTGTTCCGAAGCGTCCGTCGCGGGTCGGATCGCGTCGGAGCTTGTAAGCCTCGATAGCCTGTGAGTAGAGCGTTCGCTGGTAGTCGGACATCTGTAACTGACGAGCCCCCGGGACGGAGATCTTGGCGGGCAGATCCCTGGCAACGTCCGCCTTGTTGCGGCGCAGAACCTGAGGCTCGATTCGTCGTCTGAGCTGAGCCAACAACTCCCTCTGCTCATCTGTCTCACATTCGATTGGCCGCCGATAGCTCGCACCAAAATCGTTCAATGCCCCGAGTAGACCGGGTTGGACGAAGTCAAAGAGACTCCACAGGTCTGTGAGCGAGTTCTCAACGGGGGTTCCTGTGCACGCGATTCGGAAGGTCGCGTTCTGTTTCTTCGCAGCTCGGGTCACCATCGCAGCTGGGTTCTTTATTCGTTGGGCCTCGTCGCAGATCATGAGTGACCAGCGGGTGGCAGCTAGTGAGAATTCAAGATCGCGTAGCGTCTCGTACGTCGTGAGGACAATTCGCGAGTCGGCAAGCCAATTCGTCTTCAAGAAGCGCGAGAGTCCTTGTCGTAAAAGGTCTTCGTCGATCAGTTCCCGCGGTGCGCGGAGTGACTGAAGTGCCTTCCCATAGAGAGTCAACACTCGAGGCTTCGGTGCGAAGAACTTTTCGAGCTCCTCGTTCCAGTTCTCGAGCAGAGTGACTGGCGCAACGACCAAAACCGGTTCAAGGGAGGGGTTCTCTTCGAGCGCCCTGATAACGAGGCAAAGCAGCTGAAGTGTCTTCCCCAGGCCCATGTCATCAGCGAGCAGCGCGCCGTGACATTGGGCAGGTGCCCTATCCCAGAGGTTCTGCAGCCACGCGACGCCCTCTTGCTGGTGGTCCTTGAGCGACACGTCCCTCTTGAGGCTGGAGGGGAGCCGCGGCTTCGCCGAAGCCAACTTGAGTTCCTGCGCACGCACTTGCTCGAAGTCGGGCGTGGCGATGTTCGCGCGAAGGACAAGCTCCCTTCGTTCCATATCGTCGATGTCAGCTCGCGCCGAAGCTCCCGACTTGGCTTTGGCAGTGAAGTCACTGCCCACGTCGTCGAAGGAGCGGATGATGCGTTCGGCGGTAGGGACCGGTACGGTTCCGGGGCAGCCGGGAACGTCTATTGTCTCTGCACCTTTCTGTTTGGCTCTGGCCACCGCCTCACGGAGGGTCTCCCTGACTCGCTGGTCCATCGCGACTTCGAATAGTCTGCCGTCCGGTAGCGGCACTGAGATGAGCACCGCTCCACCGCCCTTGCTGTCGAGGGGGAACCAAGGATCGTCACCACTCGCTCGGGGGATATACGGTGACACGATCCGCGGCTGCGTCCCGATCCCAGATATCCGCGCTGAATATCTCGAGAGGTTGAGAACGTCGGCGGCGCGAATTTCTACTCTCGGCGCAACCCACGCTTTGTATGCGCCTTTTAGTATCTGAACCTCGCGACGGCTGTCCGCAATGAACTGCAACCGGTGACCCCGCCACTCGAATCCGTCGAAGCCAGCATCAAGTTTCGACTCTGCCCTTGCGATGAACGAGCGGAGCTCAGAGGGTCCTTCGAACAGTTCTTGTGAACCCCGTACCTGATCGTTGGCGAGCGCCTCGATAGACAGGCCGACAGAAGTGAGGTCGCCGCCTTGCATCGCCACGCGGGCGTGAAACTGTTTGAACTCTATTCCTGCCTCATAGCGAGCCTGCTCGAACTGTGACTCATCGATTACCGAGGCTGAGTCCGGTCCAAGCACTCCAAACGGATTGTGAACAAACCTCTCTGCCGTTGCGCCAGCTGCTCTACGACCAGGCATCGCCTTGATCGCTGACAGAACTGCCTTCACTTCGGATTTGATCGTGACCTCGATGATTCCTTGGTCAGTCGCAATCTGATATCGGTCACGAACCTTCGGAAATCGGTCGAAGTGTTCCAGCCAATCTGCGGGAGCTCCCTTGAACCAGGGCTGTATCTCCACCACGCCCGAACCACCGACATCAGCATTGATCAGATGGACAAGGAGCCTCTCAGGAGTGACCACGATGGTGTTCGCGAGGAACTCGTCCATTCCAGCGCGCGCCTGGATCGCCAGCTCCCGGATGCGGCCCCAGCGAGCTCGGTTGGAGTTTGGACTGCGATCCGGTGTTTGCCAAAACGCGGTAATTTCGCGAGCTAGCTCGAATGAGTCCTTGGGGAGGAGTTCGAGGCGGTCTTCTATCCGCGCAACTCCCCCAATCTTGCTGACGTCGACGCGCCCAAAGCGATCGAGCCACCCATCTATCGAGACCTCGAAGTCGTTGTCATCGAGCGATCCCCGGCTTCGGAGCCGCGGTGTGAGCACGCCGCTTGGAGGAAGGCCAAGCACGTCCGCGAAGACTGAATCACCATCACTCTCCTTCAGTCGGTAGAGATCCCTCCAGTGGACAAGGAAGTCGTTCCCCTCTCGTGCGGCAATTCCTCTTGTCTCCAGCTCCTCAAGTGCGTGAATTGCGAGAGGTGAGTCAACGATCCAGTGTTCGTCTTCCAACTCTCCAACAAGGGCCTGAAATCGCACTGACTCATCTCCAGGTACTGCTACCAGATCATGTGTCCTTCCGAGTGAAGCCACGCTTGGTGCCCCCGCTACTTCTTTACCCAGCAGCGCTGCTCGCGGTTGTATGTGAACCCCCACTGACCAAGGGTACCCGCGATCCTTCCATTCGCTGCGTCGACGAAGACGCGAATTTCACCACCGGCCTCACGTCGATCCTCGTATCTCAGGCCCCGTTCAGCGCAGAACGCTCTGAACAGCCGCTCGAACTCGGCTGGCGCGAAGACGCCCCCACGGTTGCGAGCTGCCCCGCCAGGCTTGTTATCGGGCACGCGCCAAGAGGTAGGTGTCTCGTCCGGGTAAACGCCGTAGCCCGCGAGCTTCTGTGCGCACTTCGATTCCCACTTCATGCGGCCATCGATGTGGATCAATCGGTCGAGATGGTCCCGCCGTTTGAGTCTGCTCGCCGTAATTCCCCGCGAAGCAAGGTTGATGGGAGCTTCCTCGGCATCAAACAGATAGGCAGCGTTTCCCACCTCACCGAACTCGACGACGCAGAGTCGCCCCAGCTTCATGACGAAGGCGTTGTTTCCCGTTGCATCGACTAGGGGAAGCCACTGACTCCCCATCGCATCGCGGACTCGCCTGAAGTCCAGCGCTTCGTTCGTCATGGCGTTGCGACCGAGCACAAACCAGATGTTGTCGATCGACCCACGGTATCGAAGCCAAAACTCCGGTCTTCTTCGGTCGGTGACGCCATCGTGACTCAGTAGCTCAAAGAAGCGCTCGATCAGGAAGCCCTTCATCCAGTCAGTGACGAGCTCGCGGGCCTTCTGAGGCACTTCGAACCAGCGCTGCTTGTTGGCTGTGACGAGGGGGTTCCCAAAGGTCTCGATCGCAAGTGCTCTCAAACCGGGATGCGGTGCTCGTGAGTCCTGCGCGGAGTAGCGTCCCAGTAACCGCGATGCAGCCTCTCGCTGCACTCCGGGGTGACGCCGTACGAGATCGATGATTCGCTGCGTGAGCAGATTGAACTCTTCGTGGGACTTGCTGCACGCTGCGTCCACCGCCGACAGTATGACCCTGTCGCGCAGCCAGGATGACTGTCCAATAGTGAGACGCTCACAGGCGTCGTCGAAGCCAGTGCTTTCACCACTGAGACACTCACTCGCGTATCTAGAAGTTGGATCATCTCGCGTCAACAGATTTTGATGATCAGCCAACCCCCCCACCCACGCTGGCCTTGGAGTGAGTTTGAGGAGACTCGGGAGCCAAGCCTCTAAGCGGCTACGCAGAGTCTCCCAGTCCGCATCACCGTCGTTCGGTGAAGTCCCTCGAGAAAGATACGCCGACGACAAAGCATGAAAGCAACGCCTGAGCCTGCGAGGCGATGATGTCAACTTGTCAACAGCTTGAAGTAGCAGGGCTAGCCCTCGGCGATCCTCTATGAGCGCGCGACCAGCTTCAGACGCTATAGAGACTCCATAACAGACATTGCGGGTATCTGCGTAGCTACGAAGTTCGTTCGTGGCGGCGAACCGACGCAGCGCTGTCGAAACAAGATCCGCATCGGGTTGTCTGCCCTCTCCAAACCTGCGTTCGAGTTCATCTGCCGAGGCAGACATCGGCGCTGCGCGCCCTAGCTCATACTCGGCAAAGCGAGCATTGATGCCCCTCAAGGAGCTCGCTAGCTCTGCTAGTTGATCTGCCATCTCTCACTTGATCGCACAGCTTCCAAAGTCTCCATGCACAATCTCGCGAGTGTCTGAAGGACCTTCACCTACCTCGAAGAACTCTAGACGCAACTCAATCCGTCGACTCTCTTCCGCTGTCTTCCGCGGTGAATTGAACGAGTAGCCACCAACGAGAAATAGGTCGCGAATCATCTCCCTATCCCCGGTCGACAGCTCCACAGTTTGCGAGGTAGTAGGACTAAGGAGGGCACACAGTACGCGCTGACTTCGTCGCAGCGAGAGATCCAGATTGAAGAGATAGCTTCCCTTCTCATCTGTGAACCCCTCAACAATGATCCGCTTGAGCCATCGTTTGCTCTGGTCTTCCCGTGCTACGCGGAGAATTCGTGGAACGAACTCTCGGAGCAGGGCGCCGCCATCCTCGCTCAGCGAGTCACTTGCGAATTGGAAGGTTGCTCGTGGCCCGAAGTTGATACTGTGGCGATCGAAGTCCACCGTCAGTCCCTGATAGCTGGCGGCCTCCTGCTGTATCCGCTCGAGAAGCGCACGCAGGCTCTGTTCGCGCGCCTCCTTTTCGCGTGCTTCATCGCTTACTCTCTTTGTGACCGCTAGAAGAGCGACGGACATCGCCGTAAGAAAAAGCACCATCAGAGCAGTCATCAGGTCGGAGAACGAAATCCAGAACGGCTTCTCGGCTTCGTCGCGAGAGCCGCGACGAACAAACGCGCGGTCGGACAACATCGACTACTGCCTATTCACTCGGTCCAATACCTGATCAAGTTCGTCGATTGCGCCGGCCAATGCCTTGGCACCACGCTCGACGTGCTTGTGAAACTCGCCATTCAGAGTGGTCAAGGTAGAGACGATCTGAGATCCAAACTCCTGATGAGCATCGCCTAGCACCTTTGATACTCCAGCTAGATAGCTGTCGAGCTGCGTCTGAGCAGCTACTAGTCCGTGCGTTGTCTGCTCAATTCGCTCGAGGATGTCTGATGTGAGAGCGGCTTCTCGCCTCGCGTTGTCAGTCGCAGCGCGAAGATCGGTCACCATGGCTCTGAGCGCTTCCTTCGTCGTGCTGTAGAGCTCGGCTGTACCACGCAAGGCCGAGGTCGCGTCCATCGTTGCGGCCGCCGTCGCAGAAAGGGCGCCAACGAGTCGCTCCGCGCGTTCCACAACCTCCCTCCCGGTTGTCGCCACACGGATCATTTCTGCCGCTGCGTTCCTCATGTCACTCGCACCAACGGTCATCTGTCTCACGGTGTCGGATGTTCCAGCTCCCATCCGTCCGACCGCCTCCGACATTGCAGATACCGCAAGACGAGTTTCTTGCGCGATTTCTCCCGTAAGCGAAGCGATCTTCTCGGTACGCACTGCATCTCTCTCGAATCCCTCATCGATCCTCAACTTCAGAGTGGTGCCCACGTCACCGACCACCGCCGCTATCCTCCCAAGGGCATCCTCGGCCCTGGTCGTAAGGTCGTCTTGTGCGCGGACGACCTGAGATCGCAGGACCTCGATGAAAGATCTCGTCTCCTGGTTGAGTTCCTCCTGCCGTCGACCTATCTCGGTGATGGTCGACTTCAATTCCGAGGCGATCGAGTCGGTTGTCTCTTGGCCACGCCTCGCGATCTGGGAGACAAGATCTTCGAGCCGGCTCACCGTTGAGGCAAGGCTTTCAATTGTCTGCTGTTGCATTCCGCGAATTCCCTCGACCTGGCCTGAGAACAAGTCGCGAATCTGGGCGGTGAATGCTGCCATTGTATCGGTCAGCAACCGATTGACGGCGTCGCCTTGGCTCCCCGAGACGTGCTGGACCGCGGAGCTGATCTGAGTCAGCGGCTGTTGAAGGCTCTCACTGACTGCACTCGTGATACTCTGGGTCATCACCAATGTTGCGGCGTTGTGTGATTCGATCTGTCGCTCTGTGAGCGTCTCCAAAATTGCCTTCAAGTCGTTCACTAGTGACTGCTTCAGAATGCGAGCTTCTGAAGCTGAAGACTCAGAGGCAGTCACGAGCCGCGACAGGTACTCCTCAACCGCGCCCGAATCGAAGCGCCTATCGAGCTCACGGCAGAGGCCCTCAACCTTCCGCTGCAGCCCTGAAATCAGCCACTTCTCAAGGAATGTGACAATCATGGCTGCCGTGATTGCCGCAGCGGAGACTGAAAATGCGGAATAGACGCCTTGAACTAGTAGATCGAGGCTTTGTCGAACCAAGCCTGGATCGTCAGACACATTGAAGCTGCGCAGTCCATTGATCAGTCCGGCGAACGTACCAATGATCCCCAGACCCGTGAGTATCCCAGGGAGATGCTTGAAGAACTCACTACGAAGTGGCGTATGAACGAGCGCCTGATCGCTGAAGTACGCCTCAGCAGGAATCGTCTGCCGGATGGCGACGCGCCGATAGCTACCGGCGCCATCGGGCACCTTCTGCTCATGAAGAGTATGGCGAAATTCGTCCCAAAGGTGACTCAGAACTCCGTCGCGTTTGAAGACCCCTGAGAGAGAGGTGAGGTCGTCGCGATCTACTCTCCGAACCCTCCTCGAAATGCGCCAGAGCTTCCACCATTGAACAAACGCGGGTAACAGAAACAGAGCAACGAACAGAGCGACGAGCGCGACCAAGGAAAACTCGACCACTGTCTGTGCGTTCTCCAGCAGCGTCGCTAGCCAGTTCTGGGCGATGTTCACTGCGCTCCCCCGGAGATCCCCCAAGACACCTGCCGAGGTATCAGTCAGTTTCCTCGGCGAAGGCGTCCCCATTATGCGTCACTCTCAGGGCGAACGAGAAGACGAAGTCGCCGCGTGCAGCGGCGCCGCGAAGTTCCTGTTTTTCAAAGCGGTTTCAACCCTGAACCTGGACGCGCCAATCACCGAGCTCGAAGGGTCCTTCGCCGCGCACCGGCTTCACACGCTTGAGCACCGTGGCGAGGAGTACCAACACACGACACTGTCCGTCTGCAAGGCGCGCGCAGAGCACGGGGGGTGTTGCCGAGCTCGGCGGTGGGTCGGCTGAGATAGAACCATGCCGCGTGAGGGGGCGGCTCCAGTACGAACCGCCCAGCGAGTCACTAGGGCAGGCCGGCGCCGGCTACGTCCACGTCCGTGACTTCGATCTTTCCGGTCTTCATCACGACACACTCGGCGGGGTGGTGTGTCTCGGCGGTGCAGAGGAAGAGTGTCTTGCGGTCGGGACCGCCGAGCGCGCAGGCATAGACGCGACCCGCGGCGCGGACGGTGCGGGAGACGCGGCCGCCCTCGTGCACTCTGAGACAGTCGCCGTTGATGGGCGACGCCACCCACACGGCGCCCTCCGCGTCGAGTGCGATGCCGTCGGGCACGGCGCCTCCCTCGAGCTGCGCGAACACGCGGCGGTTCGAGAGTGACCCGTCGGCGGCTTTGTCGAAGGCCGTGAGTCGCGCTGCGAAAGACTCGCCGACGATCAGAGTGCGGTCGTCCGGCGTGATCACCATCCCGTTCGGGAACATCAGCTCGGCGGCCGCGACGTGCGTCTTGCCGTCGGGGTCGACGCGCGCGAGCGCCGTGGTGCGCTGTGACTCGTTCGCGATCAAGTCGAAGCCGAAGTTCCCGACGTACGCGCGCCCACGTGAGTCGACGACCATGTCGTTGCAGTGGAACGTGGCGATGTGGGAGAGATCGGCGACCCGGGTGAGTCCCGATGGATCGAGGCGCAGCAGGCGCCGGTCGTTCATCGAGACCACGAGCAAGCGCCCGTCGGGCAGCCAGCCCAGGCCCGAGGGATTCTGGGGAACCTCGACCACGAGCTCGGCGCGGCCGGTCGCGTCGACCCGCATCACGCGCTGCGCGTGCATGTCGGAGAACCAGAACTTGCCGGCGTGCCAGCGGGGGCCTTCGGGGAAACACAACCCGTCGAGGAGGACCTTGGTTTCGCTCATCGGCGCATGCTACGACGCGGGCGGAGGAGTTGGCGAGCGGCCGACTCACTCCCGCCGCAGCAGCATGAGCCCGCCCATCGCGATGAACGCGACCCCCGCCGCGCGCGTGATCCACACCGGTGGAATCACTCGCGCGACCGCTTCGCCCGCCAGCACGCCGAGCGCGCTGGTCGCGACCAGCGCAGTGGCCGCCGCGAGAAACACGGTCATGCGTGACTCACCCGAGGCGGCGAGCGAGAGCGTCGCCAGCTGCGTCTTGTCGCCGAGCTCGGCGAGGAAGATCAGAGCGAAGGTCGAGGCGAACAGGCGGAGGTTCATGCGGCGCACTGTACCTGGGCGCGGGAGTACGATGCGGGGATGAACGAAGACTCGGCTCTGGCGGGGATGCGCGTTCTCGATCTGTCGCAGTACGAGGCGGGGCCGAGCGCAACGCAGCTGCTAGCGTGGCTCGGCGCCGACGTCGTGAAGGTCGAGCGGCCCGGCGCGGGTGACCCGGGCCGGTCACTGCTCGGCGCGACCGGCACAGCCGCGTACTTCCTGTACTGGAACACGAACAAGCGCTCGGTCGCGCTCGACCTCGAGAAGCCGGAAGGGCGCGAGATACTGCTGCGCATGCTGCCGCGCTACGACGTGTTCGTCGAGAACTTCGGGCCCGGCGTGATCGAGAAGCTCGGGCTCCACTACGAGTCACTCCGCGCCCGGCACCCCGGGCTGATCTACGCGCGCATCAAGGGCTTCGGCGGCTTCGGTCCGCACGCGAGTTACAAGAGCTTCGACATGGTGGCGCAGGCCACGGCGGGCGCGTTCTCGGTCACCGGCGCGAAGGACGGCCCGCCGATGTGTCCCGGGCCGACCATGGGTGACTCGGGCACGGGCACGCAAGCGGCGCTCGCGATCACCGCCGCGTACGTGCAGAGACTCCGCACCGGCGTGGGTCAGCTCGTCGAGCTGTCGATGCAAGAGGCGATGACTTACTACATGCGTACGCGCCTCGCGAACGGCTCGTCGTTCGGCGGGGGCGTCGCGCCGCGCGCGGGGAACGGCGAAGGGCCGATGCTGAACCTGTATCCGTGCGCGCCCGGCGGCCCGAACGACTACGTGTATCTCGTGGTCGCCACGCCGCGCATGTGGGAAGACCTGTGCCGCGCGATCGGCCGGCCCGAGCTCGCGAAAGACGAGCGCTTCGCCGGCTGGATCGCGAGACACAAGAACGGCGACGCGTGCTACGCCGAGATCGCCGCGTGGACGCGGACTCGGACGAAGCACGAGGCGATGCGCATCCTGGCGGGCGCCGGCGTGCCGTGCGGCGCGGTGAACGACTCACGCGATCTGTTCGCCGATCCGCACCTGCGCGCGCGCGGCTTCGTGGTCGAGCTCGAGCACGAGGTGCACGGCAAGGTCGCGCACCTGGGAAATCCGCTGCGCCTGTCGGGAAGTCGCGTGGAGATGCGCGCCGCGCCCGGGCTCGGCAGTCACACGGGCGAGGTGCTGCGCGCGGATCTCGGGATCGGTGACTCGGAGCTGAGCTCGTTGCGAAGTGCCGGCGTGATTCCGGCGGGGGAGTGAGTCATGGCGGAGCTTTCGGGCGCGCAGATCGTCGCGAAGAGTCTCGAGACACAAGGCGTGGGCGCCATGTTCGGCGTGGTCGGCTTCCCGGTGGTGCCCGTGGCGATCGCGGCGCAGCGCAGCGGCGTGCCGTATCTCGGCTTCCGCAACGAGCAGTCGGCCAGCTACGCGGCGGGCGCGTACGGGTATCTCACGGGGCGGCCCGGCGCATGTCTCGCGGTGTCGGGGCCGGGCATGATCCACGCGATAGCGGGGCTCGCGAACGCGCAGGCGAACTGCTGGCCCATGCTCCTGATCGGCGGCGCGAATGACTCGTTCCAGAACGGCATGGGCGCGTTCCAGGAGTGCCCGCAGATCGAGGCCGCTCGCCCGTTCGTGAAATACGCGGCGCGGCCGGACTCGATCGAGAGACTCCCGTACTACGTCGAGCAGGCGGTGCGCGCGTCGCTCACGGGCCGGCCGGGCGCGGTGTATCTCGATCTGCCGAACGACCTGATCGTGGGGAAGCGCGACGAGTCACAAGTCGGCTGGCAGCCGCGCGCGCCCGAGCCCGCGCGCCCGCAGGCCGAGCCCGCCGCCGTCGAGCGCGCGCTCGAGGTGCTGCGCGCGGCCGAGCGCCCGCTGGTGATCGTCGGCAAGGGCGCGGCGTGGTCGCGGGCGGAGAACGAGGTGCGCGACTTCATCCAGCGCACTCACTTGCCGTTCCTGGCCACGCCGATGGGGAAGGGCGTGGTGCCCGACGACGATCCGCTCTCGGTCGCGCCGGCGCGCAGCTTTGCCTTGCAGAACGCCGACGCCGTGCTGCTGATCGGCGCGCGGCTCAACTGGATCCTGCACTTCGGCCTGCCGCCGCGCTTCGCGAAGGGCGTGAAGGTCGTACAGCTCGACGTGAGTGGCGACGAGATCGGGCGCAACGTGCCCGCCGAGGTCGCGCTGGTCGGCGACGCGCAGGCGATCGTGAGTCAGCTGAATTCGGCGATCGCGAAGGCGAAGTGGACGTACCCGCAAGAGACGCCGTGGCGCGTCGACCTGGCGCGCGAGATCGCGAAGAACCAGGAGAGTGTCTCGGCGATGTTCACCGACGACTCGGTGCCGATGAACTACTACCGCGCGCTGCGCGAGATACGCGACCTGGTGCCGCGCGACGCCATCATCTGCAGCGAGGGCGCGAACACCATGGACATCGGCCGCACGGTGCTGCCGAACTTCGCGCCGAGACACAGACTCGACGCGGGCACGTTCGGCACCATGGGCGTCGGGCTCGGCTTCGCGATCGCCGCGGCGGTCGCGCGCCCCGAGCAGAAGGTCGTCGCGGTCGAAGGTGACTCGGCCTTCGGCTTCTCGGGCATGGAGTTCGAGACCGCGTGCCGGTATCGCCTGCCGATCACGTTCGTGATCCTGAACAACAACGGCATCGGCGGCGGCGTCGACGAGTTCGACCCCGCGAACGTGCCCGTCTCGGTGTACACGCCGCGCGCGAGATACGACAAGATCGCGGAGGCGTTCGGCGGGCGCGGCTGGTTCGTGACCAAGCCCGACGAGCTCGGCCCCGCGCTGAAGGATGCGCTGGCTGCTCCCGTCCCAACGATCGTGAACGTGATGCTGAATCCGCGCGCGGACCGGAAGCCGCAGAAGTACGGCTGGCTGACTCGGTGAACATTCACTCCGGAAACGCGCTGGAGTCGGGACGAGATACACGCGGCTGGCTCATGGGTCACTTCGCGAAGGGGCCGCTCCGAAGCAGCGAGCTCGAGCTGAAGTGGTTCACGCACCCAAAGGGTGACTCGCGCCCCGAGTGGTCGCCGCCGAGCGCGGTGCGCACCTTGAACGTCTTGATCCGCGGCCGCTTCGTGCTGGTGTTTCCCGATCGCGAGGTCGCGCTCGAGAAGGAGGGCGATTTCGTGCTGTTCGGGCCGGACCTCGCGCATTCCTTCCGCTCGCCGGAGGAGTCACTCGTGCTGACCGTGCGCTGGCCCTCGGTTCCGACATGAGCCGCGCACGGTCGTTCGGGGTGGTCGCGCTGACGTACGCCGCCGCGCTGGCGAGCGTGATCGCCGCGGCCGCGCTCATGGGCCACGACGCGCCGATCCTGACGGTGTTCGCGGCCGACTGTCTCGCCACGCTCGTGGTGTTCGCGTTCAGCATGGGGTTCGCGAACTCGAGCCTGTACGACCCGTACTGGAGCGTCGCGCCGCCCGTGATCGGGTTGTATTGGGCGAGCGCGCTCTCCGACTCACAGGCGGTGCCCGCGCGCCAGCTGCTCGTGCTGGCGTTGGTCTTCGTCTGGGCCGTGCGACTCACTCTGAACTGGGCGCGCGGCTGGCCGGGGCTCCATCACCAGGACTGGCGCTACGACGACCTGCGCGCGAACGCGAACATGCCGTACTGGCTGGTGAGTCTGACCGGCATTCACTTCTTTCCGACCCTGATCGTGTTCGTCGGGTGTCTCCCGCTGTACGCGTCGCTCGCGCTCGGCGCGCGGCCGCTCGGCTTTCTCGACGGACTCGCGTTCGCAGTGACTGCCGGCGCGATCGCGCTCGAGGGAATCGCGGACGAGCAGCTGCGCGCGTTCAACCGCACGAAGCGGCCGGGCGAGATCTGCACCGCGGGTCTGTGGGGCTGGTCGCGCCATCCGAACTATCTCGGCGAGATGGGTTTCTGGTGGGGTCTCTGGCTGTTCGCCGTCGCGGCCGCTCCCCACTGGTGGTGGAGCGCGATCGGCCCGCTCGCGATCACGGTCATGTTCGTCGCCGCGAGCATTCCGATGATCGAGCGCCGGAGTCATGCGCGCCGCCCGGGCTGGGCCGAGCACGCGCGGCGCGTGCCCGCGGTGCTGCCGCGCCGGCCGCGGCGCTGAGTCACTCGGGCGTTAGCTCGCGCCGCCGCCCTCGAGCAGCTTCTGCATCCGCCGCATGCCGCCGAGCCAGCGCTCGACATCCGCTGTCTTGTTGCTCATCCACTTCTGCGCGATCTCGTCGGTCGTGATCAGGAAGCGCTCCTCGCGCATGGCGTCGACCACCATCTGCGCGACTTCCTCGGGCTCCTTGATCGGGCCGGCCACGTTGCGCGCGAACGCGGAGTCGATGTTGCCGAGCATCGGCGTGCGCACGCCCAGCGGCGCGAGCAGTGACACGCGCACGCCCTTGTCGTGGTACGTGACCGACAGCCACTCGGCCAGGCCGACTACGGCGTGCTTGGTGACCGCGTACGTCAGGTTCCCGTGACTCGTCAGGATCCCGGCCATCGACGCCGTGTGCAGGAGATACCCGCTCTTGCGCGCCAACATGCCGGGCAGCACGGCGCGCACGGCGTACACGTGACTCATCACGTTGATCTGCCACTGTGACTGCCAGACGTCGAGCGGCGTGGTGAGCGGGTCGCCGCCCGTCGCGACACCCGCATTGTTAAAGAACACGTCGATCGGCCCGAGCGCGCGCTCGGTCTCGCGCACGAGTGAGTCGATCTCGGCCTCGCGCGCCACGTCGCAGCCGACGGCGAGCCCGCCGATCTCCTTCGCGACCGTTCGCGCGCCTTCGGCGTTCCGGTCGACCACCGCGACGCGCGCGCCCTCGGCCGCGAACGCGCGCGCGCACGCCGCGCCGATGCCGCTCGCTCCACCCGTGACGACCGCGACCTTCTCGTGCAGCTCCATCGCGCGATTCTACGCGCGCAGCGGCCCCAAGTTCATCACCACGCGCTCGGAGGTGAGCTTGCCGCCCGCGTCGAACTTGTAGAACGCGACGAAGGGCAGGGTGACCTCGCGGTCGGTCGGCGGGAAGCCGAGAAACTCGCTCGAGTGTTTCCCGACGAGCCGGCCTTCGATCACGATCTCTTCGTCGGTGTAGTGCTCGCCGTCGATCACGTTCACGAGGCCGCCGAACGCGCCCGGCGCTTCGGTCATGCCGATGTAGCCGTGCGCCCAGCGGATGCGCTCGTCGTTGTCGAAGACGCCGCGGTTGTATTCCATGACCGCGCTCGGCGCGAAGGTCTTCATGATCCCTTCCAGGTCGTGCTCGTTCTCGGCCTTGTAGTGCGCGTGCAGGAGTCCGCGGCGGCGCTTGCGCTCTTTCTCGTCGATCGGCATGGAGTCACTCCTTCGTGTGGGGGGATCAGTCACTCTCGAAGCAGCGGCGCGCGGCGCCGACCGCGCCCTTGGCCACGTTCGCGAGCAGCTTGCGGTCCTCGCCCGCGCGGCCCAGCACGCGGATCGACACCGACGCCGCGAACAGCATCGCGGCCAGCGGCTCGAGCTCGAGCTTCGTGCCGCGCCGCGCTTGCTCCTCGCGCAGCCGCCCGCGCATCAGCGCCTGCATCGACGCCAGCGCGCCCGCGAGCTCGGCGCGAGTCTCTTCCGACATCGCGTGTGACTCGGGGATCGCGTTCAGGATCACGCAGCCGCGCCGCTCCGCGTCGCGCACCGTGAGTCGCACCACGGTGTGGAGCGCGTGCTCGATCGCGTCGAGGCCCGTCTTGTCGGTCGCGAGCTCGGCCGCCAAGTCGGCGACGTATCTCCGCACCGCAGCGCGGAACATGTCTTCCTTGCTGCCGTACGCGGCGTAGAGACTCCCGCGCAGCAGCCCGGTCGCGTCGCACAGCTCGTCGAGCGAGGCGCGCGCGTAGCCGCGCGCGAGGAAGACGCTCAGCAGCGCTTCGTCGACTTCCTTGGGATCGAACTGGCGCGGGCGAACCATCGGCGCGCAGTATGGCCCGTTATTGAACGTTTAGTCAATAACAAGCCGGCCGCGGCGAGAAGCGCGAGCGGCGCGGGCTCCGGCACGGGCATCGGCACCCACGGGAGCACGATGACTCCCGCGAGCTCGAGGAACGCGGCGCCCTGGTTCGGGTCCGAGCCGCCGATGTGCAGCGGATCGCGGAAGTAAGCCCGCGCCGCCGACTCACCGCCCGGATTCTCGGCGAGCCCGGACAGGTTGACGTTGAGATAGAACTCACAGCCGAGACACACGCCCGTGGTGTCGATCACGATCTCTTGCGCCGGGATGTCGAGCAGCGCGTCGTACCGGACGAGGCGCTCGACCTGTGGGAAGGGCTCGTGCACGGGCGCTGGTCACTCGTCGACCACTTCGATTCCGATCGGCGGCGCTTCGTGGTCGCGCACCGCAACCCGCTCGGCGGCGGCGACCCGCGTGGACTCGCGGCTCGCGAGCGCGACTGTGCCGAGTTACTCGGGCGCGGCTTCACGCCGAGAGATCGCGTACGGAATCGGGCTGTCGGCGATCACGGTGAATCATGCGCTGGTGCGCGCGCGCGCGAAGCTCGGCTTCCAGTCACTGGCCGAGCTCGCGGCGTTCTTCGCGCCGGGCGCGCTGCGCGCGCACTTCGCAAGCTTCGAGCTCGCGGGGGAGCCACTCGCCGTCGCTTCCTACGAGCTGCTCGACGACAAGTGTCTCGAGGTGCTCACTTGTGCCGAACGCGAAATCGCGCTCTCACTGCTTCGCGGCGCCACCAACCGCGCGATCGCGACCGAGCGCGGAACCTCCGCGCAGACCGTGGCGAACCAGATCGCGGCGCTGTACGCGAAGCTGGGCGTGCACTCGCGCGCCGAGCTCGGCGCCGCGCTCGGGCGCAGTCACTAGCGCGGCGCGAGCCGCAGCACGTGCCCGTCGCCGGGAAACACCCAGTCGACGAACACGTCCGACCAACCGTACTTGCGCCGGAACTCCGCGATGACTTTCCCGCGCAGGCCCGGCTCTTCGATCAGCTCGGCGCGCACCGCGTACTCCTTGCCCGAGACACGCACGCCGATGTCGGGCTTGCGCACGAGGTTCGGGTACCAGGACGTGTCGCCCGTGCGGATGAAGCCCTGACCGGCCACGACCGCGAGCCACACCGTGGTCTCTTCGGGCGAGGCGTCCTCGTTCTCCGATAGGACTTGAACCTCCTCGACTTCGGCGAGTGACGTCCAGTCACTCGGCGCGGGCTCGAGCGCGGCCAGGAACACGAAAAGTAGCGCGGCGACCATGGGATTCCTCCGCGGCCATTGTAGCTTCTGCCGAATCGAGTCACCGGGGGGCACCGATGGACGTTCAGACCGACCGACTCACCGAGATCGAGTCACGCCTCGCGCGGATCGAAGCGGCTCTGAGCATTCGGCGCGAACCGGCGCCCGCGAAGCCGGCGCCCCCGCCCGCGCCGCGCGCCGAGCGGCGCCCCGAGAAGCCTCGTGTCGGCGCGACGCAGCTCATGGCGTGGGCCGCGAGCTTCGCGTTCATCCTGGCAGCGACTTACTTGGTGAAGCTCGTCTACGACTCGGGCTGGCTCACGCCCGACCGCCAGGTGGGCATCGCGTTCTTCGGCGGGGTCGCGCTGATCGTGGCTGGGCTGATGCTCGGCGTGCTCGACCGCGCGTACGCCGCGTATCTGCCCGCGGCGGGCATCGCGATTCTCTATCTCACGCTCTACGCGGGTCAGCTTCGCTACGACTTGTTCGACGTCGGCACCGTGTACGGCGTGGTGGTCGCAGTGACTCTCGCCGCGCTCTGGCTGGGGCGCCGTTTCGAGTCGAGCGCGTACGCGCTGCTCGCCGTGGTCGGGAGCTACGCCGCGCCGCTGCTCGTCGCCGCGGCGCGCGCGGACCTGCGCGACGTGGTCATCTACTTCACCGCGTGGAGTCTCTTGTTCTCGTTCCTCGGCGTGCTCGAAGGCCGCCGCCCGATCTACGTGGTCGCGCTGTACTGCGCGCTGTTCGGCTTCGACTGGATCTTTCGGCTGGGCGACCAGAGTCAGTGGGCCGCCACCGCCGCGGTGTATCAGCTCGTGCAGTTCGTCGTCTTCGGGGCGACGGCGGCGTGGTACTCCGTGCAGCACCGCGAGCCCATGACGGCGACCGACGCGGTCGCTCACGGCCTCGCGCTCTTTTATTTCTACTTTCTCGAGTACGTCCTGCTCCACGAGTATCTGCCCGAGTGGGCGCCGTGGCTCGCGCTGGCCAGCGTGCTCGCCGTCCTCGGCCTGTATCTCGCGGCGCGCTCCCGGCTCGGCGACGCGACCGAAGCCAGCGGCGTCTTGGTGAGCGCCTACTGCTCGGTAGTGACCGCGCACGTGGTCTTCTTCGCCCTGCTTCCCGAGCGCTGGCTCCCCTGGCTCGCACTCACTCTGCCCCTCGTGACTCTCGCGCTCGCGCAGCGCGTCCGGTCGCGCGCGGCGCTCGCGCCCGTGGCCATCGTGTCCGCGCTGTTGTTCGCGCTGGGCCTCGGCATGGTCGCGTTCTCGCGCCGCGACGACCCGGTGCCCATGCCATCGCTCGCGCTCTGTCTCTACGCGGCCGTGCTGTATGCGGGTTACTGGTTCGCGCGCCGCCGGAAGGAGACACTGTCGAGCGCGCCACTCCTCCTGTACGTGGGTCACTTGGCCTTCCTGGTCGCGACGGTCCGCTTCTTCGACAGCGGGCTCTACGTCTCGATCAGCTGGGCCGCCTTCGCGATTGCACTCCTCCTGTACGCCCTGCGCCTCGAGGACCGCGCGGTGGGTCAGTCGTCGCTCGTGGTCTTCGCCGCGTCCGGGGTGAAGGTCATGCTGCACGACCTGTCGGGCAGCGCGACGCTCGTGCGCGTGTTCACGCTGGTGGTGCTGGCGGTGAGTCTCTACGCCGGCGGCTGGCTGTATCAGAAGCTCTCGGCCGGCGACCGGCAATATCACCACGACTCACAAGTGAATGATCAGCTAAATCTGATTCGCAGACTCGCGCAGCGCGGGCTCGGAGACGTGGAGCTCGCGGCCGAGCTGGAGCGCCGCGGCGTGCCGTATCTCGGGCGCGACGGCGCGTGGTCGGCCGAGACCGTGAGGCGGCTGCGCGAACAGTACTCGATCGCCTGAGCGGCGGCCGGCTCCCCCCGGTCATTCATTGCTCAGCGATTGGTAAGGTTCGCCCGCTTTCGCCGCGCGTAACCTCGCGCCGATGAAGTCACACTTCGCTCGAAGGCTGATTCCGTTCGTGTTCGTCGGCGCGCTCGCCCTCGCGGCGTCGAGCGCCTCGGCACGGGCCGTATTCACCCGCAACGACCCCGCGTTCGCGGGCGCGGTCTCGATCCCGATGCCGCCCACCGGCATGCCGGCGAACGCGTTCACGTTCACGTTCTCGGCCGGCGGACTCACGATCGGCTTGCAGAGCACGAGTATCTCGAGCCTCGGCGTGCCGGCGATGTTCGGCACGGGCTTCATGGTGCGGAGCTTCCAGCCGTCCGAAGGCGTGATCGTGAGTCTGTCGCCGCAAGTGACTGCGATCGGCTTCACCGGCAGCGCGATCGACGGCTGCCCCGGCGGTGACTTCATCGGCGCGTCCAGCACGCAGCACATTCCCGCGCTGCAGTTCCCGTGCACGAACGCGTTCTTCGGCGCGGCGGACATCGGCGCGATCGGCAGCGTGAACCTGCGCTCCGAGAACGGGATCTTTCGAATCACGGAGATCCTGGTCGTGCTCGGCAGCGGGCCGCCGCCCGGCGCGGCGAACCTGTCACTCACGAAGACTCCCGGCGCGCCGCGCGCGCTCGAGAGCTCGCCGGTCTCGTTCCAGATGAGTCTCGCGAACGCGGGGCCGCAGGCCGCCGCGGACACGCTCGTGATCGACTTCCTGCCCGAGATTCCCTTCGTGGATTCGACGCCGGCCGGCACGTACGACGACACGAACTCGACGGTGCGGTTCACGCTGGGCAGCGTCGCGGCGAGCGCCACCGTGCCGCTCACGGTGAATCTCACCACGCCGCCGCGCGGCGGTTTCTCGTGTGAGTCGTCGCTGCGCAACGTGTCGGTGGCGTCGAGCTCGACCGCGGATCCCTCGTTCGCGAACAACGTCGCGACCAGCACGATCTACTACGACCGCGGCGCGGTGGCCGGCAACGGCGAGATCTGCGGCAACGGCGTCGACGACAACTGCGACGGCCGGTACGACTGCGGTGACTCGCAATGTGACTGCCGGCCCGTGCTGCCGCTCGCGCCTGGGGCGCCGAGTGACTGCTCCGGTCCCTTCTCGGGCCCGCAGGTCATCGAGGGCCTCGACGGCCAGCCGCCGCTCATCATCACCGGCACGTGCGACGCCGAGGACGTGCCCGCGCAGAACCACGCGTGCCAGGTTCCGCGCGGGCGCTGCGGCGGAGTCACCGTGCCCGCATGGTGCTGTGACCCGTCGACCTGGTCGAACCCGAGTCTCAACGGCTCGGCGGCGCTGCACCAGTGCGACCTGGGCGTGCCCGGCTGTGTGCCGTTCGATCCGAACTTCAAGGAGTCGGACCCGACGGTGAACATCGCGGGCTACGGACAGACCGACGCGAACAGGCTCATGACTTACACGATTCACTACGAGAACATCGGCACCGGCGACGCGCTGAACGTCGAGATCATCGACGTGCTCGAGCCCGACTTGAACGTGAGCACTCTCTCGGCGCCCGGCGCGTCGTTCGACGCGGCGACGCGCACGCTCGCGTGGCTCGATCCCGTGGTGCCGCCGCACCAGCCGCGGCAAGTCACTTTCCAGGTTCGCGTGCGCGCCGACGCGACGCCCGGCACGCGCGTGCGGAACTACGCGACCATCGTGTTTCCCAACGCGGAGCCGCCGTCGCGCATCGACACCGAGTTCATCGAGCACGTGATTCCCGATCCCGCGAACCCGCCGAGGCCGCGCCTGCGCGTCCTGGGCTGCACGGAGATCTCGGCGAACGTCTGGAACGTGTCACTCGTGAACGACGGCGCGGGCTTCGCGTACAACACGCGCGCTACGATCGTGAACTACCCGGTCGGAATCGCGCTGTACGACTCACAAGCTTCGTTCTCGCATCCGAACGACACGAACCCGAGTCAGTTCGCGACGGTGATTCCGCTGGCGACGACGACCACGACCGGCGATCCGGTGGGCTTCCTGGCCACTCAGCCGGTCGATCCGTGTCCCACGTTCACCTGGCTGATCTCGTGGGAAGACAAGCAGGGCCGGCGCACGACCGAGCAGTCACAGCCCGCGAGCGACGACGACTTCGACGGCGTGCCGGACGCGATCGACAACTGTCTCCTCTTCACGAACCCGGGCCAGGAGGACACGGACCACGACGGCAAGGGTGACGCGTGCGACCAGGACCCGTGCGACGTGGACGTGGACTTCGACGTCGACAAGATCGACACGTCGCTGATCACCTCGGCGCGCGGCCAGAACGCGAGCGGGCCGACCGATCCGCGCGACCGCGACCGTGACGGCAAGATCACGGTGCTCGACGCACGCCAGTGCGTGCTCGAGTGCACCCGCCCCAAGTGTGCGACTCAATGAAGACCGAGCAGAAGAGGAAGTGAGTGATGGCGAAGCTGTGGCTGGCCTGGATCCTGGTGAGCGCGCTCCTGGTGGGCGCGGCGGCGCGCGTGGGCGCGGCGACTCTCTCGTTCGCGCCGAATTCGCAGAGCATCGCGCTCGGGCTCTCGGGCTCGGTGGATCTCGTGATCTCGGGGCTCGGTGACTCGGGCCCGCCGAGTCTGGGCGCGTTCGACTTGGACGTCGCCTTCGACCCGAACTTGGTCGCGCCGTCGACCGTGGTGTTCAGCGCCGCGCTCGGTGACTACGACCTGGGCGACAGCGATCAGGGCTTCTCCGTGAGCTACGGGTTCGTGAACCTGTTCGCGCTCTCGTTCCTGTCGCCGGACGACCTCGACACGCTGCAGTCGAGTGACTCGCTCACGCTGGCGACCATCACGTTCTACACGTACGCCGAGGGCGTGAGTCCGCTCGCATTCGAAAACGTGGTGCTGAGCGACGGCGTGGGCGATCCGCTCGTGCTGGATTCGGGCCCGGCCGGGAGCATCGTCGTACCCGAGCCCGCGCTGACCGCGCTCCTCGCCGCGGCGCTCGCAGCGCTCGCGGCACACCGCTTCTCGAACTGAGTGGTCAGTTTGGTCTGCTCGCACCGCCCGCCGTCGCGGCGACGTTTGCGTGCATCACACGGCGCCTTGCTCGACATCGCCTCGATCGTGAACGGCCCCGGTGTGTCATTCGTGGAAGACGCGACCCCGGCGGATCTGCCTGGCGGCAACAACGCGACGCGCTGCAGGACGGCTTCGGGTTCGCCGACGTGCTGACTCAGTTCGGCGATGGCACCGTGCGCGCCGGGGTGCACGTGATCGCGTTCGCGGACGGCGGCAGCGTGAGTCTGGTGAACGAGCCGGTGCCCGAGCCGTCGACGGCGCTGTTGCTCGCAGCCGGGCTCGCGGGACTCGCCGCGCTCCGCAGCCGCCGCTAGCGAGTCACTTTCCGGCGACGAACTCGACGATCGCTTGCGTGAGCTTCTGCTGCGACTTCGGCGCGATGTCGTGACCCATGCCGGGGATCACGAGGAACTTCGAGCCGGGGATCGCCTCGGCCGTCGCGCGCCCGTGCGGCAGCGGGAGGATCGGGTCCTCGTCGCCGTGAATCACGAGCGTGGGAGTGGTCACTCCGCGGAGTGACTCGTTGCGGTCGGGCGAGCGCGCGATTGCGAGCTGGTGATTCTGCGCCGCGTCGATGTTGCGCGCGCGCTCCAGCACGAGCTTCTCGCGAGCGCGCACTCCCGCCTCGTCGAACGGCTCGCCGCTGCCGGACAGCGCGCGCCACAGGCGCACCGCGGCGTCGATGCGCTCCGCGTCCGTCTTCGGCGGGTTGGCGGCCGACGCCGCCACCGCCGCCATGACCTTCGGCTCCGGGCCGGGCAGCTCCGCCGCGCCGCCCATCATGCCCTTCATGATCGACTCACCCGAGGGCGACGACATGATCGAAGTGAGTGTGCGCAGGCGCGCGGGGTGCTCGATCGCGAGTGTCTGGCCGATCATGCCGCCCATCGACGCGCCGACCACGTGCGCGCGCTCGATGCCCAGCGCGTCGAGCACGGCGACCGCGTCGCGCGCCATGTCCGTGAGCGCGTACGGCGACGACGCGAAGTCGAGACACGTCGACTGACCCGTGTCGCGGTTGTCGAAGCGGATCACGCGGTGGCCCGCCTCCCACAGCGAGCCCACGAATTCGTCGGGCCAGAGGATCGCCTGCCCGCCCGCTCCCATGACCAGGAGAATTGCCGGGTCGCTCGGGTGGCCGAAGTCCTCCGCCCAGATCTCGATCCCGTTCGCTCGAATCGTCCGCTCGGACATGAGGCACCTCCGTTGTGCCTCCGTTCTATCCGATCACGGCGAGCTTTTCAGCGGATCTCGGCGAGATATGGGCCGAGCTTTTGGGTGTCGAGGAACGTCTGCCAGCCGCCCGCGCCGGCGTGAGTCACGTCCTTCTCCCACGTCGCCAGCCGGCTGCGCAGCACGTCGGGGTTCGCGTTGTCGCGCTCGAGCTGCTTCACGTTCAGCGCCACGACCTTGATGCCCTCGAACTCGCGCTCCGAGAAGTGGCGCTTCGTGCCCGGCGCGAGGTCCGACTGCATGTCGCTGAACAACAGGATCGCGCGGCTCTTCGCACCGGTCTCGCGGAGATACTCGGCCGCGAGCATCATCGCGCCCGGTATGTCCGTGTACTGCGAGCGCTCGTCGCGCGCGGCAAATTCGTCGAGTGACTTCGCGAGCGCGAGCTTCTGCGCGTTCGCGTGCGAGGGCCGGTGGTCGAGCGTGACGAACGCCTCGACGTTCGCCTTCTCGTAGCTCTCGCTGTCGATGCGAATCACCGCGACCGTGTCGCCTGGCACCAGGTTCGGCAGCACCTCGCGCTTCACGATGCGCGCGACGTCGGCCTTCTGGTCCGCGTACGTGCCCGAGACGTCGATCAGCACGGCCACGGCCTGTGAGTAGTGACTCGCGTCCGAACAGCCGGCGGCCGCCGTGGCCAGGAGCGCCGCGAGCAGCGCCGCCAGCTGCTTCTTCGAGAGGTGCTTCACGACCATGACGTGCGCGGCTCCTTCGTCGAAGACTTCGGCGCCGGCATGGGGATCGGCTCGTCGGGCTCGCCCGCGTGCGAGCGCAGCGCGCGTTCGATCTTGGTCGGAATCGCGATGTAGATCTCGTACACGCTCACCAGCATCGCCGCGAGCTTGTTCGACGCGTACGCGCCGGCGCGCCCCACGAGGCCGACACCCTGCAGTGTCACCACCATGATCGTCGCCGCCACGTGGCGGCCGCTGTCGAGCAGTGTCTCGAGCGGGATCGCGACCATCGCGAGGATCCACGGCAGCACGAAGCCGAGCACCGCCTGGCCGATCACGGGGATGTGAGAGGTCGACGCCTCGGTCACCACGCGCGCCTCGTCGCCCGCGAGTGACATCTTCAGCGCCGCGTCCGCCTCCGCGATCGACTCACGCAGGATCGCGAGCGAGCTCTCGACGCAGGCCAGGAAGAAGAGGCCCGCGAGCGAGAGGCCGAGCAGCATGCGCCGGCGCGAAATGGGAATGCCCTGCAGCTTCGGAAACAAGTCAGTCACGCCCAGCATGTCCATCAGGAAGATGCCCAGCGCCGTCTCCATCAACACGATGACGAGCGCCGAGATCGTCGCCACCGGCAGCCCGCCGATGCGCGCGCCCGCGGGCACGAGCTCCGACATCGGCAGCGCGATCAGCTGGAAGTTCACGAACGCGCCGCCCAGCGCGACACAAAGCACGAGCAGCGACACGACGAACAGCTTCGTCGCCGAGAAAGTGAGTGCGCGCGCCGCGATGTCCTGCTCCTTGGCGACCTTCTCGTACTCCTCCACGTAGCCGTGGATGCGCGTCGTGGTCTCCATCGCCGCGGCGACCGAGTCACGCATGCGAGTCATCAGGTCCCGCACGTCCTTCCAGCACGAGCCCATCGCCGCGAGCAGCTTGTGCCGCTTCGAGGTGTCGTCGCGGTGCTGCTTCAGCGCGCGCTGCTCCGCGTCTTCGGACGACTCACGGATGCTCTCGAGCACCTTCTGCACGTTCGCGTCGCCCGGCGTCGGGATCTGAGCGATCGCGTTCACCGCGGCCGACCAGCCCGGGACCTCGGGCGGCGTGATCGCACACTCCTCGTAGTCCGACTCGAGCTTCACCAGTAAGTCGTCGAGCCGTCGCGAGAGACCGGAGTACTGACCCAGCCGCTCCGTGAACGTCTTGTCGATGCGGTGGATCTCGCGAGACAGTCGGCCCTGCGCCTCGAGCCGCCCCGCCGCGAGCAACGCCGCCCGCGCGCGCTTGTGCAACTCGTCGGCAGCCGACTCACAGCCGCGCGCAAGGCTCGCGCAGCCCTCCGCGAGAAACTCGCCCATGCTGCGCAGCAACCGCAGCATCGGCTCGCGCGCCGCCCACAGAAACACCACGCTCCCCGCCCAAAGCACCAGCAGTGACAGGGCCGGGTGCTCCGGCCAGAGATACAACGCTTTCATGTCGCCTCCGATTCGGCTGTGATTCGGTAGGCGACGGCGCGGGATGAGTGAGAGGGCTCACGGCAGGCGAGGCGCAGTGGTAGGCTCCAAGTCGTGCTAGCGCTCGCCATCGCCGCCGCGATCGCCGCTTCATCCGGTGACTTGCTGATGTTGTGGGTCGGCAACTCACTCCGGCCGGAGCTCGGGCTGGCCCGCCCGCCTGCGTTCGCGTTGCCGGTCGGCGGCGCGCTGGGCGTCGTGGCCATTCGCATGTATGGGCTCGGCTATGCGGCGGTGGCGCGGGCGAGCGGCGCGCGGGTCGTGTTCCTGTGCGGGGCCGCGGGGGCGTTGATCGGCGCCGCGATCCACGGACTCACTTGGCTCGCGATCCGCGCGGGTCTCGAGTCGGGCGCGGCAGCCGCGCCGCCGCTCGAGGCCGTGGCGGGTTCCGGCGCGCTCGTCGCGCTCTGGGCGCTCGCCGCCGCGCTCGTTGTGATTGCGTCCGCCACTCTCGCAGCCTCGCGGGCATTGCCGCGAACCGTGAGGTGGCTGAATCCCGCGGCAGTCACTCTGGCGTTCGTCGCCATGGGCATGCCGAGTGAGTGGGGCCGCTCGTTCCTCGCTCCCGCGGCGCCCAACCTCGCGCACGTGGTCTTCTTCGTCGCAGCGTGGCGGCGGGCGTGATCGAAGTCGTGCCATTCATTTCGGAGCACGGCGACGGCGTGGTCGACGTCATCCTGCCGATCCAGCGCGCGGAGTTCGAGATACCGATCACGCTCGAGGATCGGCCCGACCTGCGCGACGTGTCCGGCTTCTATCAACGGCGCGCTGGGAACTTCTGGGTGGCGCTCGCGGGCGGCGAGGTGGTCGGCACGATCGCGCTGCTCGACATCGGCGAGCGCCGGGGCGCGCTGCGCAAGATGTTCGTCGCGGCCGAGCACCGCGGCGCCGCGCGCGGCGTGGCGGCGAAGCTGCTCGAGACACTCCTTCACTGGTGCCGCGAGCGCGGGATCGACGGGATCTTCCTGGGCACGACCGCGAAGTATCTCGCCGCGCACCGCTTCTACGAGAAGAACGGCTTCGTCGAGATCGAGGTCGGCGAGCTGCCGGCGTGGTTCCCGATCATGGCCGTTGGCACGAAGTTCTACCGGCGGTCCATTCCATGAGTGACTTCGACGCCGACTGCGTAGTGAAGATCGTCGGCGCGCTCGAGGCTGCGCGCATCGACGTCTGGCTCGACGGCGGCTGGGGCGTCGATGCGTTGCTGGGAGAGCAGACGCGCAGTCACGGGGATCTCGACGTGATCGTGCGCGCGAGCGACGTGAGTCGCATCCGCGAGCTGCTGGCCAAGGAGAGCTTCGCGCCGAAGCCCGGCGGCTCGGCGACGAACTTCGTGCTCGCCGACCCCTCGGGCCGCGAGCTCGACGTGCACGCGATCGAGTTCGACTCGCGCGGGTTCGGCGCGTTCGCGCTGCCCGGTGGCGGCCGCTGGCCGTTCCCGCCGTCGGCGTTCCAGGGGCGCGGCCGAGTGACTGGCCGCGAGGTGCGCTGTCTCTCGCCCGAAGCCCAGGTGCAGTGTCACGGCCAGGGCTACGCGCCCACCGAGAAGGACCTGCGCGACATGGAGCGCCTGCAGGAACGCTTCGGCGTCGTGCTGCCGCTCGTCCTGTGCCGCGAGGAGAAGCCGCCGAGTCACGACGACACGGAGCTTGTGCTCCGCCTCGATCGCGCCTGGAACGACGCGTACGTGAGGAACGAGCGGAGCGCCCTCGCCGACATCCTGGCCGACGATTTCCGCGGCACGCTGCCGGACGGGCGCACGATCGGGAAGTCACAGCTCTTGCAGCCGACCGAGCCGCGTCCGGTCTGGTTCCGCGAGCTGTCACTCGAAGTGTACGGGCCGGCGGCAGTGAGTCGCGGTCGGATTCGCGTCCAACACCCGGAGGGCGCGGCCGAGCAGCGCTTCGTGCGCGTGTACGCGCGGCGCGAAGGACGCTGGCAGGCGGTGTCTGTGCACGTGTTCCCGCTCGCGCCCGAGACGCTCGAAGAGAAGATCCAGCGCGTGCTCCGCGACGACGTGGCGATCACGCCGTACGACCCCGCGTGGCCCGAGTCATTCGCGCGCGAGAAGGCGCATCTGCTCGCGTGTCTGCCGGACGACCTGATCCGCAGGGTCGAGCACTTCGGCAGCACCGCCGTGCCCGGGCTGTCGGCGAAGCCGATCGTCGACCTCCTGGTCGAAGTGACCGATCTCGGGGCCGCGAAGACGCGCATCGCGCCCGTGCTCGAGGCGCAGGGCTACGACTACTTCTGGCGCGCGACTCACGGTGACTCGGGCCCGCCGTTCTACGCGTGGTTCATCAAGCGCGACCCTTGCTCCGGCGCGCGCACCCACCACGTCCACATGGTCGAGCGCGAGTTCGAGACTCACTGGGATCGGCTCCACTTCCGCGACCATCTGCGCGCGCATCCGGACGTGGCGCGCGAGTACGAACGGCTGAAGCGCGAGCTCGCCGCGGGCGCGAGTCACGATCGGGTCGGCTACACCGCCGGAAAGACCGCGTTCGTGGTCGAAGTCACCGAGCGCGCGAAGCGCGAACGAGGCACCCGATGAGGGTCAGCCCCGAAGAGTGGCGGCGCCTGGACCTGCGCATCCACGCGCTCACCGAGGGCGTGCCGCTGCACGACGTGTGGTGCGTGGACCTGCCGGGCGGCCCGCCGGGAGTCACTCTGTCCGACATGCAGAGACTCCTGACCGAGGGCCGGCTCGTGCGCGGCCCCGCGGTGCGGTTCCTGTTCTCGCTGCGCAGGACGCTCGGGCGGATCTTCGGCTGGGACCGCGAGCGCTCTCCGAGTGACTCGGGCGGCGGGCCCGGCTTCTTCCGCGACCGACTCACCGACGAAGACCGCCGCGCCTCGCTCCTCCCCGCCGGCTCGCCGGACGGCCTCTTCCGCGCGCTCTATCTCCGCCCGCGCGAGTCGGCCAGCGAAGTCGCGAACCGCACCGTGCACGCCGTGTCGAGCTTCGCGCTCGTCGAGCGCCCCGGCGGCCATCGGCTCTACTGGGCGATCTACGTGCGGCCGGTCGGGCGACTCACTCGCTGGTACATGGCGCTGATCGATCCGTTCCGCCGCTGGCTCATCTACCCCGCGCTCTTGCGCGCGGTGCGCACCGCCTGGGATCGCGACTTCGGGGCGCGCGGCGCCGGCGCGAAGTAAGATCGCGGCATGCGCACGCTCGCTCTCGTCTTCTCGCTGGCCTTGTTCGCTGCCTGCGGCGATGGCGGCTTCACGGCCGCGCTGAACGCGGCTCACGAGAACCAGAGGACCCCCGAGGGCGCGAGATACGACGAAGAGTTCGGCACGAGCTTCGCGCAGAAGCACCGGGGGTCACTCGAGTCGTGCACAGCGGGGCTCCCGAGGGCGGACCTCGCGCGGTTCGATCTCGTGGCGCGCGTCGCGCGAGACGGGAAGCTCGAAGTGATTCGCGTCGAGCCGGCCACGCCGGTGGCGCGCTGTCTCGAGGCCAAGATGACCGACGACGTATATCCGCCGCCGCCGCGAGCGGCGTACTGGGTGCACGTCGCCGTGTCGATCACGAGTGACCCGTGAGGATGTATCGCGAGCTCGCCCACTGGTGGCCGCTGATCTCCCCGCCCGAGGATTACGCGGAGGAAGCCGTGTTCTTCCGAGACACTCTGCTCGAAGCGTGCAAGCCGCCCGCGCGGACGCTGCTCGAGCTGGGCAGCGGCGGCGGCAACAACGCGTCGTTCCTGAAGCAGCGCTTCGAGCTGGTGCTGGTCGAACTCGCGCCCGGCATGCTCGAAGTGAGTCGCGAGCTCAACCCCGAGTGCGAGCACGTGCTGGGAGACATGCGCGACGTGCGGCTCGACCGCGAGTTCGACTGCGTGTTTGTGCACGACGCGATCGACTACATGACCAGCCTGGCCGACCTGCGGCGCGCGTTCGAGACGGCGTTCGTGCACCTGCGGCCCGGCGGCGCGGCGCTGTTCATGCCGGACCACCTGCGCGAGAACTTCGCGCCTTCGAGTGACTCCAGCGGGAGCGACGGCGCGGACCGCGCGGTGCGCTTCCTCGAGTGGACCTGGGACCCGGACCCCAGTGACTCGACCGTGACCACCGACTACGTGTACGCGCTGCGCGGCGACGACGGCGAGTTGCACGTCGAGCACGACCGGCACGTGACTGGCCTGTTCTCGCGCCTGGACTGGCTGCGCCTGCTGGCCGAGGTCGGGTTCGAGGCGCGCCCCGTGCCGTTCGCTCACTCGGAGGTGGAGCCCGGCACCTACGAGGCCTTCGTCGCCACCAAGCCAGAGCGCTGACTCGCGCAAGCGCCCAGGGCGCCTCGAAATCAAGCGGGTCACTGGGCGTGCCGATCCGGCCGGTATGCGAGTCATTCGAGCGCTCTCGCCCGCCGCCATGGGACTGCTGCTCACTCTCGGCCTCGCTTCGGTCACCGATATCGCGCGCAGGCGGTCGACAATGCGGCGCAGACTTCCGAGCCGACACCGAAGAGGAAGAGGTCACAGGCGCCGCCGAAGCCCGAGCTCACTCCCGAACAGAAGCGGACCAAGCAGCAGTATGACGAGCTCGAGCGGGAAGACCGCGCGAAGCGAGTCCCCGCCTATGTGCAGGACTCGCGTGACGAGGAAGAGAGGAAGCGCGAGCGCCAGGAGCGGCTGGAAGAGGAGCGTCAGCGGGGCGAGGAAGAGCGCCGGCTGGACGAAGAGATGAAGCCGCACGAAGACGGCGCCGCGAATGACTCGGTGCCCGAGGGCTTCGAGCGGGCTTGCGTCGGCCCGGGCAATCGGCACTGCAAGCTGATCGAGACGCAGGAGCACGCGGGTCAGCGCTACAAGCGCGCTCGACAGAAGGCGCTCGACGAGATGGACGTGAACGAGGAGGAGCTCGCGAGCGATCCCGAGCGGAAGCGCGAGCTCGAGCGCCGGACGAAGGACAACTACGAGGCCATGGGCACCAACATGATCCTGGGTCGTCCCGACGAGGAAGAAGAGTAAGCGAGCGGACCTCGTGAGTCGGATCACCGACTCACTTCAGGTTGACTTCGCGCTCGGCGCGGCGTTGAATCGCGTCATGCAGCTGCGGAAGGTCGAGCGCGGCGGCGTGCGTTTCGTCGAGTGTGTCGAGCCGATCGCGCAAGTCAGCGAGGTGCTCGAGCTCGTCGCCGGCTGCATCGAGCACGACGCGACCGGTGTGTTGATCGAGTCACGCATGCTCCCGCCCGAGTTCTTCGACCTGCGCTCGGGTTTCGCGGGTGAGTTCCTGCAGAAGCTCGTGAACTACGGGCTGCGCCTCGCCGCGGTGTTTCCCAACGAAGCCGCGTACGGCGAGCGCTTCCGCGAGTTTCTCGTCGAGGCCAAGCGCGGGCGCTCGTTCCGCTCGTTCTCGGAGCGCGCGGACGCCGAAGCGTGGCTGCGCGGCGAGAGCGCCTGAGTCACTGCGCGACCAGCGTCAGACGCGGAACGACCGCGCCGGGCTCGATGATGCTCCCTGGCGAGAGCACCGAGTTGGCGCCGATCTTGGCGTGGTCGCCGATCACGGCGCCGAACTTCGCGAGACCCGTCTCGAGTGTGTGGGCGCGCCAGCGCACCGTGACCTGCGTGCCCGGCGATTCATTGTGGTGATTCGCCACTACGACGCCCGCTTCGACGTTCACCCCCGCGCCGACCAGCGAGTTACCCACGTAGCACAGGTGCGCGAGCGCCGAGCCCGCGCCGACGATGCTCGATTTGAGCTCCACCGCGTGGCCGACTCGCGCCCCGGCGGCCAGGATCACCCCTTCGCGGAGATAGGCCGTGGCGGAGACGAAGCAGCCCGCGCCGATCACGGCCGGCCCACGAATCACCGAGCCCGGCTCGAGCTCGGCGTCGGGATGCACGAAGAGGTTCTCGCCGCGTGAGCCGAAGTCACGGAGCTGGCCGGACGCGGCAAGTGAGTGAATCACGGCGCCGATCCGCGCCACCAGATCCCACGGCGGACGCCCGAGCTCGAGCCCCGGAAGGTCGCGAGAGAGACTGGGGACCAGCTCGTACAGATCGGCGGAAGTCACGGCCGGATCCTACGGCAACTGCGCTCGTCCGGTGGGCTCGGGTGGGCTCGAACGCCTCCTCCCCGTCCTTCTGCTTGAATCATATGCGAGACACGCGCGCGCGAACAGACTGAATCTTCGCCGCGTGTTGCGGTATCACCCGCGCGCATGAAGCTCGGGATGGGGATCGACTTCGGGACCTCGAACTCCTCGGTCGCGCTCTTCGACGGCCAGGTCGTCACTCGCGTCGCGCTCGATCCGGCCGCGCCCCCGCCGGGCGATGTGATGCCCACCGCGTTGTATCTCGACCGCAGGCTCGCGGCGACGATCGGCCAGGCCGCGATCGACCGGTACATCCGCGAGAACGTCGGGCGCACGGTGACTCTGCGCCGCGAGCTGGTGGGCGACGTGACGTTCACCGTGGCCGACACCGACGAGACACGGCCCGGCGACGGCCTGCAGGTGTCGGCGACCGTCCACGCCTACACCGATCAGGAGCAGCCGGGCCGGCTGTTCCGCGGAGTGAAGCGCTGGCTGGGCAACGCGAAGCTCGACACGGTGCGCGTGTTCGGTCATCGCTTCCGGATCGTGTCACTCGTGACTCCGATCCTCGCGCAGCTCGAGCGACTGACTCGCGAGACTCGCCCGCCCGGCGCCGTCGTGTACGTGGGGCGACCCGTGCACTACGAGGGCGGCGCCGATGCGGCGGACGGCACGGCGGTCGAGCGAATGCGCGAGGCGTGCGGCTACGCTGGCCTGGGCGCGAGCGCGCCGTGGCTCGAGCCGATCGCGGCCACCCTCTCGTATCTGCACGACCGGCCTGACTCGGGCGAGCGCATCGTGCTGGCGTACGACTTCGGCGGCGGCACGCTCGACCTGTCACTGATCCGCGCGCGCGGAGCGACCTGGGAGATACTCGCGACTCGGGGGCTCGGCTTCGGCGGCGACGAGATCAACCGCATGTTGTTCCGCGCGAAGGTGTTTCCCGAGCTCGGTCTCGGCACCGAGCAGCGCGTGCCCGTCGCCACCGCGTGGAAGCGCGTGCGCTTCCCGTTCGAGCGCTTCGCGCCGCGGCTCTTGAACTGGCCGATGGCGTACGAGCTGAACCGGCCCGAGCTGCGCGAGACCATCGTGCAGGGCATGCGCGAGGGGGGAGACACTCGCCTGAAGCTCGGGCGGCTGCTCGAGCTGATCACCCGGAATCGCGCGTACGCGGTGGTGCAGGCGATCGAGGGCGCGAAGGTGGAGCTGTCGAGCCGGACTCACGCGAGAATTCGCGAGGAGTCACTCGACCTCGATGTCGCGGTCAGCCGCGCCGAGCTCGACCGCCTGCTCGAGCCGTGGCTCGACCGCGTGGACTCGTGTCTCGACTCACTGCTCGAAGCGGCGGACCTTCCCGCCGCCGCGGTCGACGTGGTGGTGCGCACGGGCGGCTCGTCCAGCATCCCCGCGGCGATCGCGCGCCTGGAACGGCGCTTCCCCGGCCGCGTGGTCGAGCACGATCGCTTCACGTCGATCGCGGCCGGGCTGGCGATCGCGAGCTTCCGCGCGCTGGCCGAGTGACTCGCGGCGCGGCTACGAGGCCGCCCGCAGGATCCCTTCCATCACCTTCATCGGAGCTGGGCCCTGCTGGGGTGAGTCATAGAGGCCGCCGGTCATGACCACGACCATGCGCCCGGGCTTGCTCACGAGGATGCGCTGGCCGCCGTTGCCGGACGCCGCGGGCAGCCCCGCGATCCACCACTGGTAGCCGTAGCCCGGCGGCATGAACGCGCTGCCGGTCTTCACCTGCTCGGTGAGTGACTCGCGCGCGTATGACGCCGGGACGACTTGCCGCCCCGCCCAGCGCCCGTCGTCGAGCATGAGCTGGCCGAAGCGCGCCATGTCGCGCGGACGCAGCCGCAGACCCGACGCGGCGACGAACAGCCCCGACTCGTGCTGCAGCCACTCGGTGCGAGTGACTCCGATCGGTCCCCACAGCTTCTCGCGCGCCCAGCGGTCGAGTGACTTCCCGGTCGTGCGCTCGACTGCCGCGGCGAGCACGGTCGGCAGGCCGCCGTTGTACGCGAAGCGCTCGCCGGGCGCGGCGATCGGCTTGCGCGACAGCGCGTACTCGAGCGGATCGGCCGCGGCCCACATGCCGTGTTCGTCGTTGCGCGGGTCCCAATAGGGGTGAGTCAGCTCGTCCCACGAGAGACCTGCGGTCATCGTCAGCGCGTGGCGCAACGTGCGGCCCGCCAGATCCGACTCACGTCCCTTCGCATAGTCGGGGAAGAGACTCGCGAGTGGCGCGTCCAGGTCGGGCAGCGCGCTCTCCCCGTGCGCGATCCCGACCAGCGCGCCGACTACGGACTTCGAGACCGAGCGCACGTCGTGCATGGTTTCGGGGCCGAACGTCACGCGGCCGAGCGGGAACGCCCAGAGCGCGTCGTCGCCCGCGAAGTAGCGCTCGAAGGCGAGCTTGCCGTCGCGGACGATCAGCACGGAGTGAATGCCGGGGATCTCGCCGCCGGCGATGCGCGCGGCCAGTGAGTCGAGCTGGACGGGGTCGAGGCCCACTTCGCCCGGCGCCGCGGTCGGCCACGGTTGTGACTCGGGCGCGCCGGGGCAGTCACCCGGCGTGCGCTGCCAGAGGACGTTCTTCATCTCCATGACTCAGCCCTTCCTCCGCACCGGGATCGCGATCTCGAGATACTTCCCCGGCACGGGCTCGAAGTCGGCGGGGTAGCGCTCGAAGTCGGGCCCCACGACATACTCGAAGTCCGAGCCCGGCAGCCAGGTGCCGAAGATCCAGCGGAGCGTCGGCTGCAGCTCCGCGTGGAGATCGTACGAGCGGAGCTGGTGTCTGAAGACGGCGTAGGTCTGTCGCGGGAGTGACTCGGCGACCATGCCGCTGGGCAGCCGGTCGACGCGCTCGACCTCGACACCCGCGACATAGTCGAAGCTCCCGTCGTCGGAGCTCATGTTCGTGCACACACCGAACGTGCCGCCCGCGCGGTGCGGCACCTCTTCCAGGAGCGGCATGAAGCGCCCCCACAGCGCGGGAATCTGGTGTTTGCTCGCCGCGTCGAAGCGCTCGCGGAAGCCGGCCACCAGGAACGAGTCGATCTCTTTGATCTCCGGCCTCATGTCGAGCACCTCCGACAAGTGACTGAGCAGCCCGGCGTCGATCCGCTCCCGCTGGTGCGTCCGCGCCGCGGGCCGCCGCCGCCGGTACTCGCCGGGAGTCACTCCGAACGCGCGCTTGAAGGCGCGCGTGAACGCCTCTTGTGAGTCGTAGCCGCAAGCGAACGCGAGCTCGATGAGCCGGAGCCCTCGCCCCTCGGTCACGAGCCGCTCCGCCGCCACGGTCATCCGACGCCCGCGCAGATACGCACCGAACGGCTCGCCGGTCAGCACGCGAAACAGCCGCGAGAAGTAGTGCAGCGAGAACCCGGCCTGCTTCGCGACGTCGGCCAACGCCACGGGCTCGGACAGGTGCTCCTCGATGTAGTCCACCGCGCGGAGGAAGCGGGTGTGGACGGACTCGGGCTCCATGCGCGGGAACGTACCCGGAACCCGAGGGCGGCGTCTTGATCGCGCTTGCGCCGTGGTCCCAGAGTGAGTCGCGGCGCGTCGTGTATGATCGCGGTCCAGACCTTGCGAGGCGGAGACGCGTTGCCACGCGAGTACCTGACATCGAGTGACGGACCCATCGAGGACGGTCTTCCCGTGCGGCTGGAAGCGCTCGAGATGACCTACGGCGAGGGAGAGACTCGCGTTCGCGCGCTGAATGGCCTGTCGTTGGCCATTCCTGGCCGCTGGTTCGCCCGACCTGCACCTGGTGGCTCGATGCGACTACTCCGGATCCTCGTTGCAGTCGCCTTGGCCCTATGCGCTGCCTGCTGGAGTCCCGAGTAGCGCGGCCAAGCTCGGTCGAGCGCGCGCCTATTCGGGTGCCAGGATCTGCGTCGTAGGTGCGCGGTAAGCGATGCGCGCGGGGATGAGCCCGCCGACCCATGCCGCGAGGAGCGCACCGAGCGCCAGCACGAGAACCGAGGTGGCGAACCACCGCTGTTCGATCTCCCATCCGTAGCTCTCGCGAAGGATGTCGGTAGCCGGCGCGGCGCAGACGAGGCCCAACGCGACTCCGAGGACCGCCGCGACCGCACCAATCACCGTTGCATCTGCGAATACGAGAGCGACGAGCGTTGCGCGCTCCAGGCCAGAAGCGCGGAGTACCGCGAAGTCACGGCGTCGATCGGAGATCACCCCGACCAAGAGGATCGTGACTGCAAACCCTCCGAGGAGCGCGATCAACCCTCCAACGATGTTCACGACCGCAGTCAGTCGTCCGAGGTTCTGGCGGTTCCATCTCTTGACCTCTTCGGCATCGAGGAAGAAGAGGTCCTGCGTCTTTCCCGCGCGATCTCGGATGGCTTCGATCACTGAGTCTCTCGAACCTTCGAGCCAAACGAGGGCCGCATATGCTCCTGGGCGATCCCAGTGGGCATCGAAAGTCCCGATGTCCATCAGGATGCTCCCGGCGGAGCCCCCGTAGTCTGAGAAGTGGCCGACCACCGGAAGCGTGATGAGACCCTTCTGTGTCGGCAACTCGAGTCGCTCCCCCGGGAAGACTCCGAACCTGCGCGAGAACTGAAGTGAGACGGCGACGCCCCCGTCAGCGAGTGCTCGGCCGAGCTCGGTCGGTGACTGCCCGGCGCTCACGACGTTTCCACGCTTCGCTACGACTGACATTGTGCGTGCGACGACGCCGACATCCTCACCTCGAAAGAGCACCGTTGGTCCGGCGAGGTACTGCTCATCGACGTCGGAAACGCCGGGAACTTCTCGGATCGCGTCGACCGTCTGTCGGGTCAGCAACTCTCGGCCACCGAATGGTCCAGCACTGATCGCGATTGCGTCGGGATAGCTCGCACTCACCCAGTTCTCCATCGCGCCCTCCATGCTCTGGATGAGGAGAGCGACTGTAGTCAGCACCGCGGTGAGGCCCGCGAGCGCAGTGACTGAAATCGAAAAAGTCAGCGGCCGCGCCGAGAAGGAGCGCGCGATCATGTTCGCGAAGTATGGGTAGTGACTCTGCAGCGTGGTGAGCGTAGAGCGAAGGACTCGGGGATAGGCGGCAGTGAGAACCAACATGAGCGCAAGCCCGCACACGAAGATGCTCGACAGGCGAGCGACGGACGCGCCTTCCAGTACGCGCGACGACATGAGCGCGATCGAGAGAACGAGAAACCCAGCGATCGCGAGTCTCGAGCGCGAAGCTCTGGCCCTTCGTATCTCCGAGGGTTGGTCGATGGAATCGAGAACGAAGCGGCGGCCCGCGCGCTGCGCGGGCATGATGCTCCCGGCCACCGCGCACACGAAGCCGACGAGCACGGCGAGCACGAACGTCAGCGGGCGAGTCGAGAGCTCTACGAGCCTCTCCGCCGAAGGAAGATACGAGAAGGCCGAGAGCCCCGAGAGGACCGGGCGCGCAAGTAGGAGCCCACCGACGATGCCGATCGCGGTGCCGATCACCGCGAGCACGACTACCTCCACGAAGACACCCGTCCGAATCTGCCCCGCCTCCATGCCTACGGCGCGCAGCGTCGCGAGCTGGCGGCGCCGTTGCTCCACCCACTGAGTCATCGCGGCGTAGGTGAGTAGGCTCGATATGAGCACCCCTGCGGCCGAGGCGATCAGCACGGAGATCCGTAGTGTGTCGACGACCTGGTCGAAGAAGCGCGTCCGCACGGTCGAGCTGCGGACTGTTGCGACTCCGACGAGCCGCTCGCTCAGTCGTGCCGAGAGCGCGTTCACGTCTTCGTCCGGTCCCGGCACGACATCGATGCGATCGAACCAGCCTTCGCGATGCACGAGCTTCTGCAACGCGTAGATGTCCATCACCGCGACCTGCCCGCCGAAGGCCGCCGCGATGCCGACCGGATCGAGCAGTCCTTGAACGGACAGATTCACGTCGGCGCCTCCCGCGCGTACACGGAGGGTCGGAGTCTCACCCCGGTCCCAACTTCCGGCGAGTTCGAGACGATCGAGTAGTTGACGAGTCACTACGATGGCGTTCGCCTGCGAGATCAGACGCAGCGGGTCGCGAACTTGAAGACCGTGCCGCGTGATCGAGTTCGGTCGGACTTGCTCGTCGGCCAGGAGATCGAGGCCAATCACGTTGATCGGGAAGCGCTGCCCAGACAGTCTCACTCTGGTCGAGATCATTGGCGAAGCCGCGAGGACTCCCGGTTCCGCGCGCACCTTCTCGAGAGTTACCTCCGGGATTCCTACGGTACCCGCAGTGACTTCGAGTTTGGCCGCGCCTGTCATCGCGGCTGCGGTGCGCTCGAGCTGGAGCTGCGCACTTCGCGAGCTCATCTCGAGCGCCGTCGTCAGCGCCACGCTCGCCGCGATGCTGAGAACCGTGAGTGGAGCCAGCCAACCCTCCGGCCCGCGCAGCGTGCGAATGGCCAGCCGGATCGACAGCGGCATGTCTCGGACGCGTCTCGCCACGGTCAGTGACTCGGAGGATCGAAGGGACCGAGGTCGGCCTCGATCTGGCCATCTCGCAGTTTCACCACGCGATCGCAGCGATCAGTCGCACTCGGGTCGTGAGTCATCATGACCACGGTGATGCCTTGCTCGCGGCAGAGGTCGGTGAGCATGGAGAGCACGACGCTCGCGTTGAGTTCGTCGAGGTTTCCCGTCGGCTCGTCCGCTAGGACGAGCCCAGGCTCGTGAATGAGAGCGCGGGCGATCGCCACGCGCTGCATCTCGCCGCCTGACAGCTCATTCACCATGTGGCCCGCGCGGTTCGCGATTCCGAGCCGATCCATCAGCGCGTGCACGCGTGGCAGTACCGAAGTGAGTCGATGGCCGTCGATCATGAGTGGCAGCGCAATGTTCTCGATGACGTCGAGGACCGGGACCAAGTTGAAGAACTGATAGACGAGGCCGATGTGCCGGCGTCGAAAGCGAGCCGAGTCTCTCTCAGACAGCGCGTTGATCTCCGTGTCCCCGACGAAGACCCTTCCAGCCGACGGATTCCGAATGCCCGCGAGCGCGTGGAACAACGTCGACTTTCCCGATCCACTTCGACCGCGAATCACGAGAAACTGACCCGGCGGGACTTCGAGCGCGAGCTTCTGAATGGCTTGAACGCGGCGATGCCCTACACCGAAGCTGACCTCGAGGGCCTCGACTCGAACGGAGAGCCCGAGGTCCCCTGACTTCCTATGAGACATCATGGGTTCTCGCTGCATCCGGCAAGTTGAACGCCGCACGCGTGCATCGACGCTTCCCCTCGCTGGGTCAGTCACACGCGCGAGCTCCCGTAGTCTACACCTCTCCGGTGTTCTGCCGGCCGAACACCGCCACGCTGACCGCCCCGGTTCCCCTGACTCACTCCGGGGCCGCGGCGCACGGCGTCGACCATGGCGCCCGCTGCACCGACTCCTTCGCGTCCGATCTTCTTCAGGTGCCCTTGATCCAGCTGCACGCGACGAAGAGGCTCGTCGCAAGGAGCCAGATCCAGCTCGGAGGCGGCCAAGTGAGTTGTTTCAAAACCGCAAGACCTCGCAGCCGATGAGCTGAGTAGCGGCAAGGGCCGCAACCACCAACACGGCCGCGCGATAGCCCGGCAACATTGAAGCTCCATTCAGTCCTTGTAGATCAGATACTCGAGCCGGTATTTCCGAATCCGGTGCCGGAGCGTGCCGCGCGCCATCTCGAGTCTGCGCGAGACGCGTGACACGTTCCCGCCCGCGTCATCCAGCGCGGCGGCGATCCGTTCTGCGTCGATGCGCTCCTCCGCGGTGAGGTCGGGCTCGTCTTCGGCGGTGCGGAGTATGTGCCGCGGCGCTTCCCGCGGCGGCGCATCGGCGGCGGCTTCGACGAGCCCGTCGAGATCCTCGGCGCAGAGAGCGCGCGTGGAGCCCCGTGCTAGCAGTCTCTCGATCACGTTGAGTAACTCTCGTACGTTGCCGGGCCACGCGTGTTGAGTGAGTCGCGCGATGAAGGAGTGCTCGATCTCGGGCGACGCGACGCCGAAGCTCTGCGCGAAGCGGTGCACGGCAGCGGCGACGAGTGCCGGGAGATCCTCGAGACGGTCTCGCAGCGGCGGGACGTCGACCGTGATCACGTTCAAACGAAAATACAGGTCGCGCCGGAAGCGCCCCGCGCGCACCAGATCCGCAAGGTCGTGACAGCTTGCCGCGATGACTCGCGCCGTCATCAGGAGTGACTGGCCACCACCCACGCGTTCGAACTGGCGATCTTCGAGCACGCGCAGCAGCTTCGACTGGAGCGGCGCGTCGAGGTCGCCGATCTCGTCGAGAAAGATCGTGCCGCGGCCCGCCATCTCGAAGCGGCCCCGGCGCAATGCCGCGGCGCCGGTGAAGGCGTTCTTCTCGTGACCGAACAACTCACTCTCGATCAGCGTCGGCGACAACGCAGCGCAGTCGACGTGAATGAAGGGGTCGTCGCGCCGGTGCGACCCCTCGTGAATGAGTCGAGCGATCAGACCCTTGCCCGTGCCCGTCTCACCCTGCAAGAGCACCTTCGAGTCGACGCGGCCTGCCGCTCGAATCGCTTCGCGCAGAGTGCGCGTCGGCTCGCTCTGGCCCACGAGCTGCGCCAGTTCGGCGGAGGCGCCGGGCTCCGTCACGTGCTGGGAAACTCGCGCGACGACACTCATCGGTGTAGCCGGGAGATCGATCACCTCGATGACTCCCATCTTCCCGAGCCGATGACCCAGCTCACCGCTGAGCCCGTGGCCGAGCACCACGATGGGCACGCCGCGCAGACCCTTAGCCACACCGCGGAGCCATTCGAACGATGAGTCGCGGCTTACCGCGACCTCGACCACGATGATTGCGATGGTGCGCCGATCGAGCGCCGACACGGAATCGAGTCGCGCTTCGACCACTCGGAGGCCACTGCGCGCGCACCAGCCGGAGAGCGCGGCGGCTGACTCGACTCCGACGTCGAGAAGAAGAACATCTCGGGTCGACACGCTGAACCCACTCCCGTGTTCCAACGCGGGTATCACACCGGAGACACTGTGTGAGTGTCAAGGAGATTGAGTGACTCTCGTCGAGAAACTCACAGGTCCGGCAGGACCTTGGCCAATTCTGGCCAAACCGACGCGTTCCGACCGAGGCTTCAGACGGCCACGTGATCGCGCCGGTCCGGCGCGTGCGGGCGGTACTCGGTGGGCGTCATGCCGGCGAGCTCGCGGAAGTCGCGGATCAGGTGCGCCTGGTCGAAGTAGCCGCAGCGCGCCGCGACGTCGCACCAGTCGACCCGCCCGTCGGGCGGAAGTGACTCGAGCACGCGCTGGAAGCGGCGCACGCGCGCGAAGCGCTTGGGAGTGAGTCCCACTCCGTTGCGGAAGCGCGCGATGAAGCGCTTGGGCGCGAGGCCCAGCCGTTCCTGCACCGCGCCGACCGCCGCCCCGCGCTCGAGCGCCGCGACCGCGAACCGCAGCGCCGGGTCCGGCGCGAGAGGCCGCGCCAAGTGACTCAGCAGCAGAGACTCGAGTGTCTCGAGCGCGGCCTCGGGTGACTCGGCTTCGAGCAGCCGCTCGCGCACCGACCGCGCGCCGCGCCCCCACAGCGCTTCGAGCGCGACGTGCTGCTCCGCGGTCTCGCTCGCCGGCGCGTGGAAGAACGGCGCCGCGCCGCCCGGCTTGAACGAGACACCCGCGATGCAGCGCTGCTCGGCGGTGTCGATGCCGAACGAGTGTCCCCACGCGCCGCACAGCGCCGCGCCGGTCACGCGCTCCACGCTCGCGAGCTCGTCGCCGTGATACGAGCGCAGCTCGTCCTCGTCGAGATTCACGAGCAGGCCCATGGCGCCGTCGGGCACGATCCGTTCGCGCGCGTGCGCGAGCTCGCCCGTGAACCACCAGAGCGACTCGACGAACTCCGCCAACGCAGGCGACGGTGTCCGCACGATCTTCCGCACCTCTCCAGGGTACGCCGCGCGCGCACCCTTCTATCAACTCGCTTCCAACAAACGCCGAAATGCAGTGGGACTGATTGGTTCTTGTATCTCGCGGAAGGCCTCTGCTAGCATCGCGCGCGGGGGAAAATTCGTAGGCGGATCGAAGTCTTACGGCCCGTGCGTACCGGCTCTCGAGACGCAGGATCGGCGGGGATTCGGGCGATGTCGCTGACGCCTCAACTAGTGCTGTTCGAGGAGGACCACCGGAAGCTCCTCGCTTGTTCCGAGAGACTCGTCTCGGACGCGAACGCCAAGGCCGTCTTTCTCGTCGACCGCAACGGTCAGCTCGTGACCGAGGCCGGCGAGCTCAAGGGCATCGACACCACGTCACTCGCGTCACTGGTGGCCGGCAACGTCGCGGCGACTCAGGGGCTGGCGAAGGTGATCGGCGAGCCCGACTTCCCGACTCACTTCCACCAGGGCGAGCGCGACAACGTGCACATCACCCTGGTCGCGCAGCGAATCATCCTGGTCGTAGTCTTCGACGAACGCAGCTCACTCGGTCTGGTGCGGCTGCGCGTGAAGAAGGCGGGCCAGAAACTCTCCGAAGTGTTCGACGACATCTTCAAGCGCGCCGAGGCGGAGATGGACGCGGATGGACCCGCGTCGCCGTTCTCGGAAATCAGCGACGAAGACATCGACAACCTGTTCTCGGACTAGTCACGAATGGCGTTCATCAACTACAGCGCTCGTGAGATCAACTGCAAGCTCGTCTACTACGGACCGGGGCTGTGCGGGAAGACCACGAACCTGAAGTACATCTACGAGAAGACCGCTGCCGACGCGAAGGGCAAGATGATCTCGCTCGCGACGGAGACGGAGCGGACTCTCTTCTTCGACTTCCTGCCGCTGGCGCTCGGCGAGATCCGCGGCTTCAAGACGCGCTTCCACCTCTACACCGTTCCGGGTCAGGTGTTCTACGACGCCAGCCGCAAGCTGATCCTGAAGGGCGTCGACGGCGTGGTGTTCGTGGCCGACTCACAGGAAGAGCGCTTCGAGGCCAACGTCGAGTCACTCGAGAACCTGAAGGCCAACCTGCGCGAGCAGGGCTATGACTACGACAAGATCCCCGTCGTGCTGCAGTACAACAAGCGCGACCTGCTGAACGCCGTCTCCGTCGACAGCCTGCGCGAGGCGCTGAACCCGACCGGCAAGGTCCCCGACTTCGAAGCCGCGGCGCAGTCCGGCAAGGGCGTGTTCGAGACACTCAAGGCCCTGGCGAGACTCGTGCTGCAGGAGCTGAAGAAGGGTTCGAGGTAACTCGCCGCCCGTCTGGCACGGGCGCCTCCTCGCGTCGCTTGCTCGCGGGCTCGCGGGCTCGCGGGCTCGCGGCGCGCCACGTCCGACTAACTTCGCTCCGCCTGCGGCTCACTGCGCGCGCCTTCGCCGCTTGCGGCCTCGCTCGGGGCGGCCCTCACTCGGCCTTCCTCGTCGCCATCCGCCACGACGCGGGGGCCGCACGAGGCACGCCGGTGGCTACCGCGCGCATCCCACGACGTCATCCGAAGATGGAGATGTGAGTCACTCGCTAAGTCACTATGTCGAGCCTCGTCAATCCTCTCAACACTGGATTCGGCCGGTGAGTCACCTCGCCCGTCAGCTCGAGCTTCGGGAACGACTCGAGGAGCTGGCGGAACGCGATCTCGCCTTCCAGCCGCGCGAGCGGCGCGCCCAGGCAGAAGTGCGCGCCGAAGCCGAACGACAGGTGCCGGTTGTCGCGGCGCGCGACGTCGAAGCGCTCGGGCTCGGGGAACACTTCGGGGTCGCGGTTCGCGGCGCCGATGCCCAGGATCACGAGCGCGCCCTTGCCGAGTGACTTGCCGCCGTACTCCACGTCCTCGAGCGCGGCGCGCATGGTGCCCTGCACGGGGCTGTCGAAGCGCAGCATCTCCTCGATCGCGGACTTGAGTAACTCGGGCTCGGCGCGGAGCCGCTGCAGCTCGCCGGGATTCCGGAGCAGAGCGAGCGTGCCGTTCCCGATCAGGTTCGTCGTGGTCTCGTGACCCGCGAGGAGCAGCAGGATCGACGTGCCGAGCAGCTCCGCGTCGGTGAGCGCGTCGCGGTCCTCCTGCGCGGCGACCAGCGCGCTGATCAGATCGGCCTTCGGGTTGCTTCGGCGCGCGGCGATCACGCTCTTCAGATACTCCGCGATCGACTCGAAGCCGCGCTGGAACGAGTCCATCTGCTCGCCGCTCGCGATCGCGGCCGGCGCCGCGACGATCGCCGCCGCCCAGGTGCGGAACTTCGGGTGATCCTCGGCGGGCACGCCGAGCAGCTCGGCGATCACGATCGCCGGCAGCGGCGCGCCCAGCTCGCCGATCACGTCCATGCGCCCCGCGCGCGCCGGCCCGGCGAGTAACTCCTTCGCGATCGCCTCGATGCGCGGCCGGAGCTCCGCGATGTGCCGCGGCGTGAACGCTTTGTTCACGAGTGACCGGATGCGCGTGTGATCGGGCGCGTCCTTCATCAGCATGCTGCTGAACATCGTGTCTTCGCCGAGTAACTGGCGCGGGAGCACGGCGCGGTTGCGCTCGATCGCGTCGGCCTTCCGGCGCTGCGCCGAGAGCCGAGTGTCTCGCAGTCCGGCGTGCACGTCCGCGTGGCGAGTCAGTAGGAACACGCCCGCGCCGACGTCCGCGGGAACGGGAACCTGGAACACGGGATTGCTCGCGCGCAGCATCGCGTACAGCGGGTAGGGGTTCTCGAGCAGCGGGCCTCCGACGAACGAGGTGAGCGACGGGGCTTGGGGAGTGGTCGCCATGGAAGGGGCCTCCTTGTCTTCGCAGTTTACAATGACTGACCAGTCAGCCACAATGGGTCATGGCAAAAATCCGGGCCGACAAGCGCGAAGCGCATGAGGAATCGCGCCGGAGCCAGATCCTCGAGGCCGCGATCCGCGTGTGGGTCCGCGACGGCTTCCACCATTCGACGGTCGACGCGATCGCGCGCGAAGCCGGGGTGGGGAAGGGCACGATCTACCTGTACTTCCCGACCAAGGAAGCCGTGCTCGAAGCCGTGATCGGGCGCTTCTCGATCTTGCCCGCGATCGAGGAGCTGGCCGCGAAGTTCCACGAGATCCCGCCCGAGCAGGCGGTGCCCGCGCTGGTCGGCACGCTGTGGCAGAGACTTCGCGAGCGCGCGGGTGTGTTCCAGCTGGTGCTCGGCACCGGCACCCTGCGCCCCGAGAACGCGCGCGTTTTCCTCGAGCGCGTGATGCTGCCGGGCAACCGGCTCATCGCCGAGTATCTCGACCGGTGCGTGACTCGCGGCGCGCTGCGGCCGCTCGACACGTTCGTCGCCGCGCGGGCGCTCGTCGGGAGCGTGGTGGTGTTCGTGCTGTCGCAGCACGTGCTGGGCGGCGAAGCGCTGCGGCCGATCGCGGACGCGGCCGTGGTCGATACGCTCTCCGAGCTGTTCCTGCGCGGCGCGCTGCCGCGCGGGAAGTGACTCGATGCCGAGCGGCGCACTGACTCACTTCCCGCCCTACCGCATGTTGCGCTCCGCGCGCGTGGTCGGCCCGGCGCTGTTCCGCTACCGCACGCTCCGCGCCGACGACTCACCGGGCTGGGAGCGCGCGCACGAGCTCACCGCCCGCGGCGTGGCGTCGCTCGGCGAGGACCTCGGCGGGCTGTACGTGAAGCTGTGTCAGGTCGCGGGCGCGCGCGCCGACGTGTTCCCGCCCGTGTTCATCCGCGAGCTGGGCCGCTTCCACGACCGCGTGCCGCCGCGCCCGTTCGCCGAGCTCGCGCCCGGGCTCGAGCGCGAGCTCGGCCGCCCGCTCGAGCGAGTGTTTCGCTCGTTCGACGAAGTCCCCGTCGCCGCGGCGTCGCTCGCCCAGGTCCACCGCGCGGAGCTCCGCGACGGCACACCCGTCGCCGTGAAGATCCAGTATCCCGAGGCGCTGCGTCTGTTCGGCACCGACCTGGCGAACGTGCGGCGCGCGGCGCGGGTCGCGTCGCTCCTGTTCCGCAACTTCGCGCTGCGCGGGCCGATCGAAGAGGTCACGCGCTTCATCGCGCTGGAGCTCGACTTCGCGCGCGAAGCCGAGTCACTCGAGCGCACGCGCGCGGCGTTCAAGGACGACCCGGACGCGTATGTGCCCAAGCTCTACGCCGAGCTGTGTACCCCCAAGCTGCTCGTGCTCGAGTATCTCGACGGCACGCCCGTGCACGAGCTCGAGAAGCTCCGCGCCGGCGGCGTGGATCTCGGCGCGCTGGCCGACCGCATCGCGCGCATCTACCGGCGCATGATCTTCGAGCACGAGTTCTTCCACGGCGACCCGCACCCGGGGAACCTGCTCGTGCTCGCCGACGGGCGGATCGGCCTGCTCGACTTCGGCCTGGCCAAGGAGCTCCCGCACGGGTTCGGCCAGAACCTCGCGCGCATGTTCGGCGGCGCGCTCGCGGGCGACGCCGACGCCGCAGTCACTGCGGCTCGCCGCCTCGGCTTCGGCCTGGAGGGCATCGAGCCCGCCGCGTTCCTGCGCGTGCTGGGTCTGGCGCTCGGCGCGAAACACGACATCCCCGAGGTGCTCGAGATCGCGAACCGCGGCCTGGCGGGCGCGATCCCCGAAGACATCGCGCTCGTGATTCGCACGCTCATCCTGTTGAACGGCTTGTCCGAGCGCCTCGCGCCCGGCGAGCGGCGCATCTCGCGCGAGCTCCTGGCCGGCGCCGCGACCGCATTCCGCTCCGCTTCGGCGTAGTCTCTCGCTCGAGGAGAGCGCGATGCGGGGCCTCGAGCGGAAGGTCGTGTTCGTCACGGGCGCGGCGCGCGGGATCGGGCGCGCGCTCGCGGCGCGGCTGATTCACGAAGGCGCGCGCGTCGCGATCGCCGACATCGACGGCGACGGCGCGAAGGCGGCCGCGCACGAGCTGGGCCGCAACGCGCTGCCAGTCACTCTGGACGTCACCGACTCCGCGTCCGTGCGCGCGGCGGTCGGCGAGACACTCGCTCACTTCGAGCGCATCGACGCGCTCGTCAACAACGCGGGCTGGGACAAGGTCGAGCCGTTCGTGAAATCGGCCGAGTCGACCTGGGACAAGGTGCTCGCGATCAACCTGCGCGGGCCGATCGCGGTGACTCGCGCCGTGCTCGACGGCATGATCGAACGGCGCGCCGGCGCGATCGTCTCGATCAGCTCCGACGCGGGCCGCGTGGGCTCGTCGGGCGAAGTCGTGTATTCGGCCGCGAAGGCGGGAGTCATCGGCTTCTCGAAGGCGCTCGCGCGCGAAGTCGCGCGCCACCAGATCCGCGTGAACGTCGTGTGTCCCGGCCCGACGAACACGCCGCTGCTCGCCGAGGTCGGCGCCGACAACCCCAAGCTCGTGCAGTCACTCGCCGCCGCGGTCCCGTTCCGCCGCATCGGCGAGCCCGACGACCTGGCGGGCGCCGTCGCGTTCCTCCTGTCCGACGACGCCGCGTTCATCACCGGCCAGACACTGTCCGTCTCGGGCGGACTCACGATGGCCTGAGCCGCGCCGTCACGCGGCGATCCAAAGGAGTATCCAGGTCATGCCCAGCTTCCGCACACGCGGTTTCTCGATTCACTACGAGGTGCACGGCGACGGCCCGCGCACGCCGCTCCTGCTCGTCATGGGCATGGGCGGGACGTGTCAGGGCTGGCTCACCGTGACCGTGCCGGACCTGATCAAGTCGGGGCGGCGCATCGTGATCTTCGACAACCGCGGCGCGGGTCAGTCGGAAGATCCCGGCGGCGCGTTCACCACGCTCGAGATGGCCGAGGACGCGCGCGCGCTGCTCGATCACCTGGGCATCCAGCGCGCGCACGTGTTGGGCGGGTTCCTCGGCGGCATGATCGCGCAGGAGCTCGCAGTGACTCACCCCGCGCGGGTGGCGAGTCTGGTCCTCGTCGGCACGTACGGGCGCGCCGACGCCAAGCGGCGCATGGTGCTCGACCTGTGGAAGAGCATGGTCGAGCTGCACGTGCCCGCCGAGCTGCGCATCAAGAAGCGACTCATCTGGACCTTGGGCGACGCGACGCTCGAGCAGACCGACCTGATCGAAGCCATGTGGCGCTTCTATCTGCGCGACGATGCGCCCATGGACGACCGCGTCTTCGCGCGCCAGGCGGAAGCGTGCATCGCGCACGATGCACTCGAGCGACTCGACGCGATCACCGCGCCCACGCTCGTCGTGTGTGGCGAGGGTGACATACTGACTCCGCCGCCTATGTCACGTCAGTTGGCCGCGCGCATCAAGGGCGCGCGCCTCGTGCTCCTGCCGAACGCGGGTCACCTGGTCGCGGCCGAGCTGGCGCCCCGCTTCAACCGTCTGGTCGACCGTTTCCTGGCGGAGCAGGAACGCAGCGACGTTCAAGCGCGCAACTTGCATGACCGATAGTTCAGACGCCGGGAGTCAGTGACTCCGAGGGGTCGGTCACTTGCACCTCTTCGCCTTCGTCTGCGTCGGGCTCTACACCGTCATGAGTGCGACGGTGGGAGTGCGCCTGATCAAGCGCGCGATCCCGAACCGACACGTGCCCGAGATACTCATGGGCACCGCGTATCTCCTCGCGCCGGGCCTCGGCTACCCGATGGTCGTGATCGGCTCCGCGCTGCCCGAGCGCACCGCGGGTCTCTTGATGTTCTGCGCGGGCCAGGTGCTGATCGTCATGGGTTGCACGTGTTTCTTCTTCTTCAACGCGCGAGTGTTTCGGCCCGGCGTCGTGTACGCGCAGGCCGCGGCCGCGCTCGGCGCGATCCTGCTCGCGATCGCCGCGAGTGAGATCACGCGCGGTCAGCTCGCGCTCGGCGCCGGCTCGATCGGCCTCGCGTCGGTGAGCGCGGCCAGCGTCACGATGCTGACCGTGCTGGGTCTGGCGTACGGCTGGACCGCGTACGAGGGCTTCCGCCACAACCGCATGATGCGGCGGCGCGCGGCGGTGGGCCTGGGTGACTCGGTCGTCGCGAACCGCTTCCTGCTCTGGGCCATCGCGGGCTCGGTGCAGTTCGTCTCGGATCTGGTCGCTGCCCACTCACTCCAAATGGGCGGCAACATGACCGTCGACGTGGGGCCAGTGCTCGCCACCGCGCTCGCGGGTGTCTGCAACAGCGCGCTCCTCGTGTTGATCTTCATGCCGCCCGCGCGCTACGTGCGCTGGCTCTTGCGCGACCCACAGGGCGCGCTGGCGCCGAGTTAGTCGTGGCGGGCTCCCCGGCGTTCGAGACGGTGTGCAGTGAGCTCGCGTGCGCGCGCGGCATGGACCGCTGGACCGCGCGCGGCACGTTGCAGCTCTCGCTCATGGACGCGGGCCTCGACTCGTCGAGCGTGAACGCGTCTCAGCTCGCGATCGTGGTCGAGAGACTCCTGCCGCGGCAGCTCGCGCAGAACCAGGGCGTCGACGTCGCGTCGGTCTGCGCGCGCCTGCGCGACGTGATCGCGATGTTGGCGGCGGACGAGGGCTCGACCGACGCCGACCTGCCGGCTACCCGCTCGCGCTGAGCCAGCGCCGCGCGGCGGCGCGGGCGAGGAAGCGGCCAAGTGACTCGGGGCCGGAGGTCCAGCCGGCCGCGGCCTCGTCGAGTGACTCGCCTCGCCCGAGCGCAAAGAGCAGCGCGAGCTCTTCGGCCGAGAGCCGGGTGAAGCGAGCGCCGTCCGGCTCTCGCGCGACGACCAGCCGCGCGCCGGCCTGGGCGAGCTCGACGATCGAGTCATTCGCGTCCCAAATTCGATCGACGGCGTACGGCGAGTCGAGGAGCGCCGTGCCGGCGGCGAGGCGGAAGGTGACTCGCTCCGACAAGCGCGCCGGGTCCGCTGGTGGGGCGAGCGCCGCGTGGCGCGCGCGGTGCAGCGCCCACTCGAGCCGCGCCACGTCGGGCAGATAGGAGAGCGCGCGCGCCGGCGCGAAGCCCTCGAGATACTCCGCGAGCTCGCCGCCCCAGTCACACAGGTCCGGCGAGCGGGACGGCACGTCGCGTGCGAAGCGCCGCGCCAGCGCGCGAAAGAACTCGGCGCCCACCAGGCGCAGACACACCGGGTGACTCACTTCGAGCGCGTCGGCCAGGGCCCCGAGCGTGGTCTCTCGGTGCACCCGCAGGCGCTCGTCCAGCCACAGCTCGCGCGCGAAGCGGCGCTCGAGCTCAGCCAGCAAGGAGCTTCTCCGCGAGCCGCGCTTCCGCGAGCAGCTCGTGAAGCGGCGGGATCTCGCGGTCGCGCTCGAGCACCGCGGGGAGCGGCCCGAAGCGCGCCACCGCCCGCGCGAACAGCCGCCACACCGGGTCGGCCACCGCCGCGCCGTGCGTGTCGACCAGCCCGTCGCGAGTCACTTCGTGCCCGGCCACGTGCAGCTGCACCACTCGCTCGCGCGGCAGCGAGTCGAGATACTCCTCGGCCGCGAAGCCCAGGTTCGCGGCGGACACGAACACGTTGTTCACGTCGAGCAGGATCCAGCAGTCCGCGCGCCCGGCGACGGCGGCGAGAAACTCCCACTCGCTGAGCTCGGACTCGGCGAAGCGCGCGTAGCCGGACACGTTCTCGAGCGCGATCCGCCGGCCCAGCGCGTCCTGCGCGTGCGCGACCCGGTCCGCCACGTGAGTCACCGCCTCTTCCAGGAACGGCACGGGCAACAGGTCGTGCAGCTGCCGCCCCTCGAGCGAACACCAGGCCAGGTGATCCGACACGAGCGCGGGCTCGAGGAAGTCGGCCAGCGCGCGCAGTTTCGCCAAGTGACCGAGGTCCAGCGGGTCGACGCCGCCGAGCGACATGCCCACCGAGTGCAGAGTCACCGGCGCGCGCGAGCGAAGTGACTCGAGCACGGGACGCGCCGGGTCGCCGGGCTGCACGTGGTTCTCGGCGAGCACCTCGAAGAACGGCACGTCGGCCGCGCCCTCGAGCAGCTCGCGGTAGTGCGCGCTGCGCAGCGCCAGCCCGCAGCGCGCGGGCAGCGAGTCACTTCTTCGGCGCGGGCGCTCCACCGACGATCTTCTCGCACGTGCCCTTGGGCACCCACACCCACTCGCCCGGGTCACTGTCGGCCGTCGCCTCGTTCGAGCACCCGTGACTCGCGTTCGAGCAGTCGTTCTGCCCCTTCTTCGCGATGCCGTAGCACTTCTCTTGCGGCTGGCGGCTGCCGTCTTCGGCGGCGGCGGCGGGACCGGCGAGCACGAGGCCCAGGAAGCTGGCGACAGCAGATGCGGCGAGCGTGCGGTTCGGATTCATGCTCGGGTGACTCCTTCTGGTCGCGGCACTCTAGCCGACCTCGGGCAGCGCGAGAAGATCGGCGGGGGTCGGCATCGCCGCCGCCGCGCCGCGCTTCAACGTTGCGGCGCTCCCCGCGCGCACCGCCCCGCGCAGCGCGCGAGACAGCGGCTCGCCGCGCGCGAGCGCGACCGCGAGCGCACCGTTGAACGCGTCGCCCGCGCCCGTCGTGTCGAGCGCGCGCACGCGCGGCGCGGGCACGTGCTCGAAGCCCGTCGCGTGCACCCAGACACAGCCGGCCGCGCCGAGAGTCACCACCACGTCGCCGCGCGTGCGCTCCTGCAGCCGCGCGCCGGCCGCGGCCGCGGATTCCACGCCGTGGATCTTCACGCCCGAGAGTGACTCGGCCTCGGTCTCGTTTGGGGTCAGCACGTCGACCAGCTCGAGTGTCTCGTCCGAAAGCGCGCGCACCGGCGCCGGGTCGAGCACCGTGCGCACGTGATTCGCGCGCGCGAGCTCGAGCGCCGCGTCGATCGTCTCGGGCGGCAGCTCGAGCTGCACGAGCAGCACGCCCGAGGCGCGAAACACCGACAGCGCGTCGCGCACGTGCTCGACCGAGACCTTCTTGTTGGCGCCGCCCGCGACCGCGATCTGATTCTGGCCGGTCGACTCGTCGACCGTGATCGTCGCCACGCCCGTGCGCTCGCCCACGAGTGACTCGACGTGAGTCGCGTCGACACCCGCGTCGGCCAGCGCGTCGAACGCCACGGCGGCGAACGGATCCACTCCCACGCGCCCGATCATGTGCACGCGCCCGCCGAGCCGCGCCGCGGCGATCGCCTGATTCAGTCCCTTGCCGCCGGGCCCGATCTCGAGCGCGCTCGCGCGCAGCGTCTCACCCGGCTTCACGAAGCGCGGCACGCTGAGCGACACGTCGACGTTGAGACTCCCCACCACGGCGATCGCGCGCATGGCCGGGAGTATGTCGGGGCGGCGCTCCCCGGCGCCAGTTGCGGTACAAAGGAGCGGTGACCCAGTCCTCGGTCGTCGAAGTCGCGGTTCCCGTCCCCATCGACGACACGTTCGACTACGCGCTCGAGGCGGGCGCGCGCGCGGAGCCCGGCGCGCGCGTGTTGGTGCCGCACGGCGGGCGGCGCGTGGTGGGCGTGGTGATCGCCGTGAAGTCGGGCGCCGACGCGCTGCCGCGCCGGCCGCTGCGGCGAGTCATCCAGGTGCTCGACGACGAGCCCGTGCTGCCCGAGGCGCTGCTCGGCGCGGTGCTGCGCGCCGCGCACGACGCGCTGTGTCCCCCGGGGATCGCGCTAGCGGCCGCGGTCCCGCCGGGCACGGCGCCGCGACCCGGCACGCGAGTCACTCTGCTTCCCGCGGGTCTGCGCGCGCTCGAGCGCGGCGAGCTGCGCGGCACCTTGGCGAAGGTGCTGTGGTCACTCGGAAAGCGCGCGCGCTCGGAGTCCGAGCTGCGCGCGCGCTTCCCGGCCGCGGTTCCCGCGCTCGCCCGGCTCGAGAGACTCGGCCTCGTGTCTCGCACGGCGGGCACGGACCCGCCGCGCGTGCGCGCGCGCATCGAGCGCGTGTATCGCCGCGCGCCGGACGTCGACCTCGAACGCGCGAAGCAAGAGCTCGCGCGCTCGCCGAAGAGACTCGAGTTACTCCTGGCGCTGGGCCCCACGCCCGCGCCCGCGCGCTCGACGCCGGCCCTGAAGGCGTTGGTCGAGGCCGGGCTCGTGGTGTGCGAGGAGCGCGAGCTCTCGCGCGCGAGTCACTTGGACCCGCTGGTGAAGGACGCGGGAGCGCCCGAGCTCACGCCGCACCAGCGCGCCGCGGTCGCCGAGATCGGCGCGGCGATCGAAGCGAAGAGACACGTGCAGTTCCTCTTGTACGGAATCACCGGCAGCGGCAAGACCGAGGTGTATCTGCGCGCGGCCGAGGTCGCGCTCCGGCACGGCCGCGGCTCGATCGTGCTCGTGCCCGAGATCTCACTCACTCACCAGGTCGTCGACGTGTTTCGCGCGCGCTTCGGCGAGAGAGTCGCGGTGCTGCACAGCGGTCTCTCGGCCGGCGAGCGCTTCGATCAGTGGCGCGGGATCCGCGACGGCCGCGTGCCGATCGCGATCGGCGCGCGCTCGGCGGTGTTCGCGCCGTACGAAGAGCTGGGACTCATCGCGATCGACGAGGAACACGACGGCGCGTACAAGAGCGAAGAGGGCTTCCGCTATCACGCGCGCGAGGTGGCGCGCCTGCGAGCCGAGCGCGCGGGCTGTCCGGTCGTGCTCGGCTCGGCGACGCCCGACGTCGGCACGGCGTGGCGCACGGCGCACGGCGAGATCGAGCGACTCACTCTGCCCGAGCGCGTCGCGAGCCGGCCCCTGCCCGAGGTCGAGATCGTCGACCTGGGCCAGGAGCGCGGGCGCGGCGGGCGCCGCGGCATGCTGTCGCGCGCGCTGCGGCAGGCACTGACTGAGACACTCGCGGCGGGCCGCCAGGCCATCTTGTTCCTGAACCGGCGCGGCTTCGCGGGGCGCGTGTACTGCTTCTCGTGCGGCGACGCGCTCCACTGCAAGCACTGCGACGTGTCACTCGTGTATCACGCGGCCGAGGGCCCGCGGCGCCCCGACGATCCGCTCCAGGGCGAGCTGCGCTGTCACTACTGCGGCTACCGCGAAGATCCCACGGACGACTGCGCGAAGTGCGGCAGCCGCGAAGGCGGCATGCACGCGTTCGGCACCGAGAGACTCTTCGAGGAGCTGGTCGCGGCGTATCCCGCCGCGCGCATCGGGCGCCTGGATCGAGACACTTCCGCCCGCAAGGGCGCGCAGCGCTCGATCCTCGCCTCGTTCCACCGCGGCGAGCTCGACGTGCTGATCGGCACGCAGATGGTCGCGAAGGGGCACGACGTCCCCGGCGTGACACTGGTTGGTGTCGTCATGGCCGACCTGGGCCTGCACTTCCCCGACTTCCGCGCGGGCGAGCGCACGTTCCAGTTACTGACTCAGGTGGCCGGCCGCGCGGGCCGCGGCGACGACCCGGGCCGCGTCGTGATCCAGACGTTCCTGCCGAATCACTACGCGATCGCGCTGGCGAAGACTCACGACTACCCACGCTTCTACCGCGAAGAGGTCGCGCGCCGCCGCCCGCATGGCTGGCCGCCGTTCCGCGAGCTCGTGCAGGTCGCACTCACCGGTCCGCGCGCGCAGGCGGTCGAGCACGCGGCGGTAGCGCTCGCCGGCCTCGCGAAGACCGTGCCCACGGACGACCCGGCCGAAGCGGTCGAGGTGCTGGGCCCCGCGCCCGCGCCGCTCTCGCGCATCCGCGACGAGTTCCGCTGGCAGCTGCTCTTGCTCGGCGCTCGCGAGCCGGTGCGCCGTGTTGCCGCCGAGCTTGCGCGCCAGGCGCGCGCGCCCGGCTTCGCGGGAGTCACTCTGCGGCTGGATGCCAACCCCCTGCAGATGCTATGAAATGCCGCCCATGCTGCTGACCGTGCTGCAGTTCCCCGACGCGCGCCTGCGCGAGAAAGCCGCGCCCGTCCTGAAGGACGAGGTGACGCCGGAGCTGCGCCAGCTCGCCGCCGACATGGCCGAGACGATGTACGACGAGCCGGGCATCGGGCTGGCGGCGACACAAGTCGGTGTCGCCAAGCGGCTCATCGTGATGGACCTGGACTGGACGGAAGAGGGCGAGCGCAAGCCGCGCATGCTCTTGAACCCCGAGATCGTGACACGCGAGGGCAAGGCGACCTCCGAGATGGAGGGCTGTCTCTCGGTGCCCGACTTCAAGTCCGACGTCGAGCGCGATGCGCGCGTGGTCGTGCGCGCGCGCACCCTGGATTGGGAAGAGGTCGAGTTCGAAGCCACCGAGCTCGAGTCATTCTGCTTCCAGCACGAGATCGATCACTTGGACGGCGTGCTGTTCATCGATCGAGTCAGCAAGCTGAAGCGGGACCTGTACGTGCGCCGCCGCAAGAAGCAGCTGCGCAAGGAGCAAGAGGAGCGCGAGGCGTCGGCTTGACCGCGTCTCTGCGCTTGGTGTTTCTCGGCACGCCCGAGTTCGCCGTGCCGGCGCTGCGCGCGCTGGCAGTGACTCGACATCCGGTGGTGGGAGTCGTGTCACAGCCCGACCGGCCGCGCGGCCGGGGGCGAGTCGTGGAGCCGACGCCGGTGGTGGCGGCGGCGAGGGAGCTGGGTTTGCCGCTGCTGAAGCCCGAGAAGATCGGAGACGAGTCAGCGCTCGCGTGGCTGCGCGGGCTGCGGCCGGATCTGGGCATCGTGGTCGCGTTCGGGCAGTTCATCCCGAAGAGCGCGCGCGAGCTGCCGCCGCTCGGCATGATCAACGCGCACGCGAGTCTCTTGCCGCGCTGGCGCGGCGCGGCGCCGATCGAGTGGGCGCTCGACTCGGGTGACTCGAAGACGGGTATCTCGGTCATGCGCGTGGTGAAGGAGATGGACGCGGGCGACGTATGTCTGACTCGCGAGCTCGCGATCGGGGCGGAAGAGACCGCGGGCGAGCTGTCCGCGCGGTTGTCCGCGCTGGCCGGGCCGGCGCTGGTCGAGGCCGTGGAGCGGATCGCCTCGGGCGGCGCGCGCTTCGAGCCGCAGGATCCGGCGCGAGTCACTCTGGCGCCGAAGCTCGACCGCGCGTGGGCGCGGCTGGACTTCGCGCAGCCGGCGGAGCGCGTGCTGCGGCGGGTGCGGGCGGCGACGCCGCGGCCCGGGGTCGATCTGGAGTTGGTGACCGCGAGGAAGCGGCTGTCCGTGCTGCGCGCGCGGATCGGGGCGAGTCACTCGGGAGTGACTCCCGGGACGTTCCGCGCAGAGGGCGGCAAGCTCGCCGTCGCGTGCGCCGACCGCTGGCTCGACCTGGTGGAAGTCCGCCTCGCCGGAAAGCGCGCCCTGTCGGCCGAAGAGCTGCTGCGCGGCTTCCGGGTCGCGGACGGCGAGCGCGCGGAGTCGGTATGAGCGTGAGTGACTTGGTCCCCACGGCGCGCGGCGTCGCCTTCCACGTGCTCGAGCGCGTCGAACGCGACCGCGCGTTCGCGGATCTGGCGCTGAACGCGGCGCTCGGCGTCGCGAAGCTCGAACGCCGCGACCGCGCGTTCGCGACCGAGCTCGCGTACGGCACGCTGCGTCTGCGCGGCCGGCTCGACGCGGCGCTCGAGCAGAGCCTCGACCGGCCGCTCCATCGTGTCGAGCCCGCGCTGCGCAACCTGCTGCGGCTCGGCGCGTATCAGCTGTTGTGTCTCTCGAGCGTGCCCGATCCGGCGGTCGTCGACGAGTCAGTCAAGCTCGCCCGCAAGCTCGGCCTCGAGCGCGCCACCGGCTTCGCGAACGCGGTGCTGCGCGGGATCATCCGCAAGCGCGACGAGAACGCGCTCGTGTATCCCGACTTCGCGGCCGATCCGGTGGGTCACATCGAGCTGTACGGGTCGCTGCCGCGCTGGCTCGCCGAGAGACTCGTGGCGGAGCTCGGCGCCGAGGAAGCGCGCGCCTTCGCGCTCGCGTGTCTCGAAGCGCCGCCCCGCACGGTGCGAGTCACCGAGCGCGCCGACCGCGACAAGGTCGCCCAGACACTCGGCGGCCGGCCCACGCGCTTCGCGCCGCGCGGAGTCACCGGCTCCGCGCTCGACCCCGTGCGCGCAGAGGGCTTCGACCGCGGCGAGTACGTGATCCAGGACGAAGCCTCGCAGCTCGTGCCGCTCTTGCTCGGGGCAGAGACGAACGACACGGTGGTCGACTGCTGCGCGGCGCCGGGCACGAAGACCGTGCAGCTCGCCGAGCAAGTCGGCCCGCGCGGCGAAGTCATCGCGCTCGAGCTGCACCGCGCGCGCATCGCGCTGATTCACAACGCGGTGCGCCGGCTCGGGCTCGCGAACGTGCGGCCGCTCGAGCGCGACGTCGCGCACGGCTTCGACCTGCAGGGGCAACGCGCGTTCAAGCGCATCCTGGTCGACGCGCCGTGCTCGGGTCTCGGCACCTTGCGCCGCAACCCCGACGCACGCTGGCGGCTGCGGCCGGAAGACGTCACACGCGCCGCGGTGAGCGCGCTGTCGATCCTCGAATCCGCCGCGCGCTACGTCGAGGAAGGCGGGGTCCTCGTCTATAGTGTCTGCACCTTCACACCCGAGGAGACGACCGGCGTGGTCACTCAGTTCCTCGCGTCTCACCCCGACTTCCGAAGCGACGACCCGCGGCCGTTCCTGCCCGAGGCCGCGCGTGCGCTAGTGACTCCCGCCGGCGCGCTCGCCACGTGGCAGCAGCGCGACGGCTGTGACGCGTTCTACGCCGTGCGGCTGGTGCGCAAGTGACTGCCTGGAAGATCGCACCCTCGATCCTGTCCGCGGACTTCGGCCGCCTGGGCGAGGAAGTGACTGCCGCCGAGCAGGCCGGCGCCGATTGGCTGCATCTGGACGTGATGGACGGTCACTTCGTGCCCAACCTCACGATCGGGCCCGACGTCGTGGCCGCGGTCGCGAAGCGCACGAGCCTCCCGGTCGACGTGCACCTGATGGTGCGCGAGCCCGACCACCTGCTCGAGCCGTTCGTGCGCGCGGGCGCGACGGCGCTGGGCGTGCACGTCGAGGCGTGCACTCACTTGCACCGCACCCTGTCCGAGATCCGCCGCCACAAGGTGCGCGCGTGCGTGGCGCTGAACCCGGCGACGCCGGCCGAGGCGATCCGCCCCGTGCTGTCACTCGTCGATCAGGTGCTGGTGATGACGGTGAATCCCGGCTTCGGCGGCCAGGCCTTCATCGCCGAGACACTCCCGAAGATCCGCCAGATCCGCGGCTGGATCGACGAGCTGCGCAAGCCCATCGACCTGGTCGTCGACGGCGGAGTGAGTCCCGAGACGATCGAGGCGGTCGCGCTCCACGGTGCGCGCGTGTTCGTCATGGGCAACGCGTTCTTCAAGAGCGGCGACTACAAGCAGTTCACCGACAAGATCCGCTCGCAGCTCTCAGCTCTCTCGGGCCCTTAGCTCAGTGGTTAGAGCAGCCGGCTCATAACCGGCAGTGCCCAGGTTCGAATCCTGGAGGGCCCATGTCTTACTTGACGTTCGCTCGCCTGCGGCTCGCTGCGCGCTTCGCTTGCGGGCCTCGCTCGGGTCGGCCCTTGCTCGGCCGTCTTCGTGGCTAGAGGCTTGGAAGACCTCGGGTCTGGCGCCCGAGCGGGAACGCCTTGTCGATCTTCTGGAGCTCGGAGTCACTGAGCTCGAGCGGCGCCGCGTTCTCGGCGATGTGAGTCGCGTTGCTCGACTTCGGGATCGTGAACAGGGCGGGGCGCCGGAGCAGGAACTCGAGCGCGACGCGGCGCGGAGTGACTCCGTGGGCGTTCGCGATCTCGGTCAGGACCTTGTGGTCGTGGAAGCGCCCGGAGCCGAAGGGGCTGTAGCCCACGACGGCGACGTCGTGTGACTCGCACCAGGGCAGGACGGTGTGCTCGATCGCGCGCTGCTCCAGGTGATACAGGACCTGGTTGCACGCGGGGCGGCCGATGGGCAAGAGCTCCTCGAGCTCGTCCACGTCGAAGTTAGAGACGCCCCAGGCCTTGATCTTGCCGGCGCGCAGCAGGTCTTCGAAGCCGGCGACCGTGTCTTCCAGCGGGTGACTGCCGGCCCAGTGCAGCAGATAAACGTCGAGTGACTCGACCTTCAGCCGGCGCAGCGACTTCTCGCACGCCGCGACCGTGCCTTTCCGCGTGGCGTTCTGCGGCAGGACCTTCGAGACGAGGAACACGTCGTCGCGCCGGCCGGCGAGCGCTTCGGCGATCAGCTCCTCGGAGCCGGTGTACATCTCGGCCGTGTCGATGTGAGTCATGCCGAGCTCGAGGCCGCGGCGGATCGCGCTCACCGCGGCCTTGCGGTCGTCGCGGTTCATCTGCCACGTGCCCTGGCCGATCGCGACCACGTCGCGGCCGAGTGACCCGAACGGCTTGGCGGGGGGCGCCATGGCGACCAGGTTACTCCTATTCGAAGTCGGACAGGGTCGCCGGCTGCCAAGCCGCGGAAGTCACGCGCCACTCGCCGCTCTCTTCGCGCAGGCGCACGTCGAAGCGGTACAGGTCGGCGCGCACCTCGGGGAGCGCGGAGAGATCGGGGATCGGCGTGCCCGCGAGCGCGACCACGGCTTCCGCGCGCGCGAAGCCGGGCTCGGGGACTTCGACCGTGCGCACGCGCGAGAAGACGTACACCGATTTGTTTCGCATGAAGTGACCCGTCGCGATTCCGAGCACGGTGCGCCGGTCGTGACCCTGCGCGTCTTTGTAACTCTCGGACAAGTGAGTCTTCATCGCGCCCACGTCGCGCGCCTGCGCGGCGGACTCGAGCGCGGCGATCACCGCGCGCACGCGTTCTTCGGGCGTGTCACTCGCGCCGCCGCAGCTCGCGAGCGCGAGCACGAGGGCCATCCGAGCCACTCTCGACGCGGGAAGTCTCATGCCCGGGAGCATAGCGGGGTGCACTCGTTTGCTGCGTTGGAGCCTCGCACGGCCGCGCGCTAGCGTGACCGGCATGCGCTACGAGCCGTTCCTTCCCGAGTTCAGCGCCGACCCGTACTCACACTACCGTGTGTTGCGCGCGCAGGCGCCGGTGCACTTCGCGCCCGAGGCCGACGTCTGGTGTGTCTCGCGCTACGAGGACGTGCAGGCCGTGCTGCGCGCGGACGACGTGTTCTCGTCGCGCGCCATGTTCACCATGATGATGAACGCGGGGTACGACGGGACGCCGCCGATCACGTGGGAGTTCGTGCGCTTCGTGGGCGAGCTGTTCCTGCGCACTCGGTTGAACCCACTCACCTTCATGACCGCGCGCAACCTGATCGCCGAGGACGGCGAGAGACACACGGGCATGCGCAGCCTGGTGAACCGCGGCTTCACGCCGCGCCGCATCGCCGCGTGGGAGAAGCGGCTCCGCGGCCGCGCCCGCTTCGATCTGGTCGAGGAGCTCGCGATCCCGCTGCCGGTCACGATCATCGCCGAGATGCTCGGCATCGAGCCCGAGCGCCACGCCGACTTCAAGCGCTGGTCCGACGCGTTCATCAAGTTCGCGACCGGCTCGGGGCGAGTCACTCCTTACTCGCGCGAGTTCGGCAAGGCGTTGTTCGAGATGATCAACTACTTCAAGTCGATCGCGCGGGGGCGCCGCCGCGCGCCCGAGGAAGACGTGATCAGCACGATCGTCGCGGAGCAGGACGGCGAGGCGGGACTCAGCGACCGCGAGGTGTTCCAGTTCGTGTCACTCCTGCTCGTCGCGGGCAACGAGACCACCACGAACCTCATCGGGAACGCGGTCCACGCACTTCTGCGTCACCCCGAGGCGTGCGCGCGCGTGGCGGCCGACCCGTCGCTCGTGCCCGCCGCGCTCGAGGAGACACTGCGCTGGGACGCGCCCATCCAGCTGGTGTTCCGCAACGCCACGCGCGACGTCGAGCTCGCGGGCGCGCGCATCGCGAAGGGTCAGAAGCTGGCCGTGCTGATCGGCTCGGCGAACCGCGACGAGCGCCGCTTCCCCGACCCCGACCGCTTCGACCTCGACCGAGACACCCAGGGCATCCTGTCTTTCGGCTTCGGCAAGCACTTCTGTCTGGGCGCGTCGCTCGCGCGGCTCGAGGCGCGCGCCGCCCTGGAAGCGCTCGCCCCGCGCCTGCCCGAGCTGCGACTCACCGGCGAGCGCGAAGTCATCGACTCCTTCCTGGTTCGGGGCCCGAAACGCCTGGAGCTAGCGGCGGCTAGCTAGTCAACACCCGCGCCGCTGGTCTATCTTGCGCGCCGTGGGGGAAATCGAGGCGCGTGGGGGGCGCGGGCTCGCGAGGCTCTTGGTGCATCCGGCGGAGACCGCGTCGGAGCCGGAGATCGCGGGCGCGCTCGACTCACTGACTCGCTCGGGCCGAGTCGAGTGGATCGACACGAGTCACTCCGCGGAGCTGCGCGCCGCGCTCGAGCGCGACGGCGCGGACGCGCTCTTGCTCGACGTGTCGGCCGCGGGTCACGGCGCGCTCGACGTGCTGCGCGAGCGGCGCGCGCGGGGCGGCGCCGTGCCGGCGCTGGTGCTCGCCGCGTTCGGAGACATCGAGGCGGCCGAGCGCGCCCGCGCGCTGGGCGGCTGCGCGGTGCTGGCGCGCGAGGGAGTGACTCCAGCGGTGCTGGCCGCGGCGCTGCGCGAGCTGTTGCCCGAGCCGGCGCCGGAGCGCGAAGTCCGCGCCGCGCCGCGCGCGAATGCCGCGCTGGCCCCGGCCATGCTGTGGAGGATCAACCCGCTCGGCGAGCTCACTCACTGCACGCGGCGCTTCGCCGACTTTCTCGGACTCAGCGAGGACGAGGCGCGCGGGCGCGGCTGGCTCGACCGGGTGCACGCCGACGACCGGGGCGAGTGGCTCGCGACCTGGGTCGACTTGTGTGACGCGCCGCGCGCCGAGACTCTCGATCTCCGCGTGCGCACCGCCGAGGGCGAGACTCGCTGGGTGCGCCTGCACGCGATCCCCGGCTTCACGCCCGACGGCTCGCTCGAGTGTTTCGTCGGCTCGCTGTTCCCGATCGACGACTTGGTGACCGCGCGCGACGCGGCGCTCGCCGAAGTGACTCGCCACGAGGCCGCGAACCGCGAGCTCGAGGAGCTGGCCTTCGCGGGCGCACACGACCTGCAGGAGCCGCTGCGCAGCCTGGAGCGCGAGCTCGGCGATGCACTGCGCACCGAAGCCGCGGACCTCTCGCTCGCGCTGCGGCAAGTGAGTCGCATGCGCAGCTTGCTGCGCGACCTGGTCGACTACGCCGGCGCCGCACAGTTCCGGGTCAGCGCCGAACCGAGTGACTTGGCGCAAGCGTTGGAGTGGGCGCTCGAGAACCTGCGCCCCGCGCTCGCCGAAGCCGGCGCGGAGATCAAGGTCGAGACACTGGCGCGCGTGCTCGCCGACCCGATCCAGATCGCGCGCGTGTTCCAGAACCTGCTCGCCAACGCGCTGCGCTTCCGCTCGCCCGCCGCGCCGGTGATCGCGGTGGGCGCCACGCTGCGCGAGCGCGACGCGCTCGTGTTCGTGCGCGACAACGGGATCGGCATCGCGTCCGAGCACCACGAGACCGTCTTCCGCGTGTTCGAGCGCGCGCACGCCGAGGTGCGCGAGGGCTCGGGCATGGGCCTCGCGATCTGCCGCCGCATCGTCGAGCGCCACGGCGGCAGGGTCTGGGTCGAGTCACAGCCCGGAGAAGGCGCGACGTTCTATTTCACGCTGCCGCTCGCGGAGTGACCGTAGATCGGCCTTGACGTAGGAGGGCCTTCGGGTTCGAATGACTCGCGAGAGTCACGAATCTGTCTCGCCGCGGTTGCGGTCTCGCTATCGGCCTGCGCGTTCGGAACGCGTCGGGTCACTCTGAGCTACCCGCCGCCGTTCGCGATCGAAGCGGTGCCGGAGCCCGCTCCCGTGACTGTTCCGGCGGCGACGCAAGCGCCGCCCTGAGCCCCGCTGGCGTGCGAAGATCGCGGCGCGTCATGCATGGCGAGATCGCGATCGTGGGCGCGGGGATCGGCGGACTCACCACCGCCCTGTCTCTCCACGCGGCGGGCATTCCCGCGCGAGTGTTCGAGTCGGTGCCCGAGGTGAAACCGCTCGGTGTAGGCATCAACCTCCTGCCGCACGCGGTGCGCGAGCTGGACGAGCTCGGCTTGCGCGGGCCGCTCGAGGCGGCCGGTGTCTCGTGCGGCGAGCTCGCGTACTACACCAAACGGGGTCAGCGCATCTGGGCCGAGCCGCGCGGCGAGCGCGCGGGCTACCGCTGGCCGCAGATCTCGATCCACCGCGGCGTGCTGCAGATGGCGCTGCTCGACGCTGCGCGCGCGCGGCTGGGCGCGGAGCGGGTCGTGCTCGGCGCGCACCTCGAGAGCTTCGAGTCACTTCCCGGCGAAGGCGTGCGCGCGCGCTTCCGCGACCGCGCCGGTGTGGGCGTGACTCGAGACGTCGAGGCCCGCCTGCTCGTCGCCGCCGACGGCATTCACTCGTCCGTACGGCGCGCCCTGTACCCCGGCGAGGGCCCGCCGCGCTGGAACGGCGCGGTCATGTGGCGCGGCGTGGCCGAGGCGGCGCCGTTCCTCGACGGCCGGACCATGATCATGTCGGGTCATACGAGTCAGAAGTTCGTGTGCTACCCGATCGCGCGGCACGGCGCGCGCGAGTCACTGAACTTCGTGGCCGAGCTCCGCTTCGAGCCCACCGCGCTCGCCGAGCGCGAGGACTGGAGCAAGCCCGGCAAGCTCGACGACTTCCTGCCGCGCTTCGCGGACTGGCGCTTCGATTGGCTCGACGTGCCCGCGCTGATCCGCGCCGCCGAAGCCGTGTACGTGTACCCCATGGTCGACCGCGACCCGCTGCCGCGCTGGAGTCACGGGCCCGTGACACTGCTCGGTGACGCCGCCCACCCCATGTACCCGATCGGCTCGAACGGCGCATCGCAGGCGATCCTCGACGCGCGCGTGCTGACCGGCTGCCTCCTGCACCACGCGCGCGACCCCGAGCGCGGCCTCGTTCGCTACGACGAGATCCGCCGCGCGGCGACGAGCGAGATCGTGCTCGCGAACCGCCGCCAGGGGCCCGAGGCCGCCATGCAGCTGGTCGAGGACCGCGCGCCCGGCGGCTTCGCCCGCATCTCGGACGTGGTGAGTGACTCGGAGCTCGCCGCGATCGCCGAGAGCTACAAGAAGCTCGCGGGCTTCTCGGTGGCCGAGCTCAACTCGCGCGGGTCACTCGCCGCGCCGACGGCCTAGCCGCGCACGACCCCGTCGCGCACCAGCGCGTCGATCCGCTCTCGCGCGTAGCCGAGTGACTCGAGGATCTCGCGCCCGTTCTCGCCCAGTGCGGGCGCGGGCTTCGCCGGACCCTTCGGCGCGCCGTCGAGCTGAATCGGGCTGTCGACCGTGCGCAGGCCCGGCCGCACGCCGGGCCCGGTTACCGGCCGCAGGATCCCGTTCGCCGCCAGCTGCGGGTCGTTCGGCATGTCCTCGATCCGCTGGATGATCCCGAAAGTGACTTCGTGGCGATCGAGCTCGGCACGCCAGTGAGTGAGCGGCTGCGAGGCGAAGACAAGGTCGAGGATCGCCACCAGCGCGCCCGCGTTCGCGCGACGCAGCGCGAGCTCCTTGAAGCGCGGATCGCTCGCGAGCTCGGGCCGGCCGAGCGCGCGCGTGAAGCGCTCCCACTCGACGCCCTCCTGCACCATCGCGAGATACAGCCCGCGCCCGCACGAGCACAGGTAGTGATTCACGAGCGCGTTGGCCGAGCCCGCGTGAGTCGGCGGCGTGTACGCCTTCGCGCCGCACAGCGCGGCCTGGATCAGGATCGAGTTCGACCACGCGCCGTTCGCGACCAGCGACGTGCGCACACGGCGGCCCTTGCCCGTGCGCTCGCGGTCGAACAGCGCGAGCGCGATCGCGCCGAACAGCGCCATGGCGCTGGGGTGATCGCCCATGCCCGCCGTCGCGAGCGCGAACTCCGCGCCCGCCGGGCGCACCGCGTCCATCAGCCCCGAGCGCGCCCACCACGCGGTGGCGTCGTAGCCGGGCTTCTCGACCTCGGCGCCCTGATCGCCGTAGCCCGTCGCGTGCGCGTAGATCAGGCGCGGGTTCACGCGCTCGAGTGACTCCCAATCCATGCCGAGCTTCTGCAACACCGACGGGTGTAGGTTCGAGATGAACACGTCTGCGCGGCGCACCAGCTCGTGCGCGACTTCGCGGCCCTCGGGCTTGCGCACGTCGAGCGCGATCGACTTCTTGCCGCGCGCGGTGAGGATCCAGCAGTAGTTCTCTTCGCACTCGGGCAGCGGCTTCAGTTGAGGCAGCATGCGGTACGGATCGCCGGTCTGCGGGTGCTCGATGTGAATCACTTCCGCGCCGAAGTCACCCAGCACCGTGCCGGCCGCGGGGCCGAACACGAACGTGGCCAGCTCGACGACGCGCAGCCCCTCTAGAAGTGGTCGCTCGCTCATGCGGCGATTGTACCTAGGCCCACGTCGGAGGGTGCGAGCCGAGCGGCGTGGCCGGCAGCGCGAAGTGCGCCGGTGTCTCCGACAGCTCCGCCGCGTGGCGCACGGCGCGAAGTCGGCCGAACGCGGAGTCGCTCTCCTCGAGACGGTCCTGCACGTCTTCGAGCTTCGGGTCGTGCGCGCGCAGACCGGCCGGATCGCGGCCCAAGTCGCGGAGCCACTTGCCCGTCTGCGCGAGTGACACGCGCACGTGCCAGCTGCCGCCTTCGCGCGCTTGCCGCGCGCGCGTGAGCAGCGCGGCCGCGGCCATGAGCTGGCCCGAGCCGTGGTCGAGCGCCTGCGCCGGCAACTCCTTCGGGCCGTCGATTCCCGCGGCCTGCCCCTCCGAGTGATTGAAGCCCGTCGCGGTCTGCACGAGTGAGTCGAAGCCCCGCCGGCTCGCCCACGGTCCGACGTGCGAGTAAGCGCAGAGTGACACGTACACGATGCCGGGGCGGATGCGCGCCGCGTCGGCGGGCGAGAAGCCGCGCGCGGTGAGGCCGCCCGGCCGGTAGCCCTGGACGAGCACGTCGGCGCCCGCGAGCAGGCGAGTCAGTGACTCACGGCCCTCGGAGGTCTCGAGGTCCACGTGCGCCGAGCGCTTCCCGCGGCCCGTGTCGATCACGAGCCACGCGAAGAACGGGAGCTTCGGCGACGCGATCCGCAGCACGTCCGCGCCGTGCGCCGCGAGCGTCCGCCCGCACACCGGACCCGCGACCACGCGAGTCACGTCGAGCACCCGCAGCCCAGACAACGGGCGCGGGCCCGGCGCGAGCGGGCGCGGCGGGGCGTCGCCGATGCGCTCGAGCTCGAACAGCGGGAGTGACTCGAGCGCGGCCGATTGCGGGTGCGCGCGCCACTCGTCGGCGCTGCGCATCATGGCCACGACCGCGCCGGCCGCGTTCGCCGCGGTCTCGAAGTCCTCGCCCTTCCAGCCCGAGAGCTTCTCCTGCACCGATTCGCGCGAGTCACTCGCGCCGAGCAGCCTCACCACGGCCGCGCGGTGATGTCCGAAGTTCGTGTGCAGCCGCACGAAGCGGCCGTCTCCCGTTCGGTACACACCGGCGACCGGATCCCACAGCGGCGGCGGCTCGCCTCCGCCCACGCGCAGATAGCGCTCGCTGCGGAACTCGATGGCCGCGGCGCGCATGTCGACCGAGACACTCTGCGCGCGGCCGGTGCGCAGGCGCCACAGCTCCGCGGCGGCGAGGCCCGCCGCGGCGATCGACGCTTGCGCCGCGGTGCCGACCGCGAACGACGACGGGAGCGCAGGCTCGGCGCCGGTGAGCGACACGCGCTCCAGCGCCGCGGGGTCGCCGCCGCCGAGTGACCAGATTTCGCGAAGCGCGTCACTCGCGGACTTCATGGCGGCGACGTTGGCGCCGCCGCGTAAAGGCGTCAATCTTGATCCGCCGATCAACCCAGCGGAGGTTCGAGCATGAAGCGTGTGTCTCTGGCCGTCGCCCTGTTCTCCATCGCCGTGTCTAGCGCGTGCGCGCGCGCGCCCGCGGTTCCGCCGGCGCAGCAGATCCCGGGCCTGGCGAGCGCGAGCAAGGTGTTCACGCAGACCAACCTGCGCCCCAACGACAAGAAGGGCGTGCTGTACGCGACGAACTATCTGCAGGACGGACTCATTCCCGTCTGCTCCGAAGTCACTCTGATCTCGCTGAACGCGAAGGTGCTGGTGTTCAAGGTGAACGCGACCGGCCGCGAGTATCAGTACGTGAATCACAAGTCGGCCACCGAAGGGTTCACGGGCAATCTCGCCAAGTACTTCGGCCCGACCTGCCCGCGCAAGGACCTCGACTCACTCACGAAGATGGAGCGCGAGCAGGTGCGCATCGGCCAGGTTGCGCCCGGCATGCGCCGGCGCGCGGTGACTCTGGCGATAGGCTACCCGCCGTCGAACAAGACGCCGAGCCTCGATGGGCGCGACTGGCGCTACTGGACCAACAAGGTCAACTCGTTCATCGTCGTGTTCGGCTCGAACGGGAAGGTCGAGAGAGTCCAGCAGTAGGGCGAGTCAGCGCCCGAGGAACGCCGTGACCACCTCTAGGAACTTCTCGAGCTGGTCGTGATGCACCCAGTGACCGGCCTTCTCGATGTTCGCGACCTCGGCGTTCTGGAAGAACTTCGCGCGGCCGTCCACGGTCGGGTCACTCGCCCAGCTTTCGGTCCCGCGAATCAGGAGCGTGGGGCAAGTGATTCGGCTCCACAGCTCCTGCGCCTCTTGTGAGTTGAAGGCGTAGGGCGAGAACGCGCGCACGTAGTTGTCGAACTTCCACGAGTACGTGCCGTCCTCGTTCTGGTTCACGCCGTGCACGGTCAAGTGTCTCGCGCGCTCGGGTGACAGGTGAGGGTTCTCTTCCTGCATGCGCGTATACGCCTCTTCGATCGATGCGTAGCGGCGGGGCGAGCGGCTGGCGAGCTGGCGCATCTGGCCGATCCACTCGCGCATGCGGTCGTGCACGCCCAGCTTCGCGCGCTCGGCGATCATCGCGGGCGGCGGGCCGAGGCCTTCGATCGCGACCAGCTTCTTCACGCGGTCGGGGTAGATGCCCGTGTAAGACAGCGAGACCGAGCCGCCGAGTGAGTGACCGATGATCGTGAGTGGCGCGAGCTTCTTCTGGTGAATCAGCTGCGCCACGTCGTACACGTAGTCGATCATCCCGTAGTTCGTGCCGGTGACCCACTGTGAGTCACCGTGACCGCGCAAATCGGGCGCGAAGATGTGCCAGTCCTTGCGCAGCCGCTCCGCCACCCAGTCCCAGTTGCGGCAGTGATCGCGCCCGCCGTGCACCAGCAACAGCGGCGGCGCGTCTTCGTTGCCCCAGTCCACGTAGTGGAGCCGAAGTCGGTGCGAGATGTAGTGCTGAGAAGTGGGTCCCAAGAGGTCGCGCGTCATGCCCCGATCATGCCAGATGTTGTAGCTTCCGATCGTGGGGAAGATGAACGGCAAGATTCCAGGTCGACTCTCCCGTGCCGAGCTCGAAGAGGCGATCCACTCGGGCGAGATCGAGACGGTCGTGACCGTCGTGCCTGACTTGTATGGCCGGCTCGTCGGCAAACGAATCACGGGGCGCTTCTTTCTCGACGAGACAGCCGAGCACGGCATGCACGTGTGTGACTACCTGCTCGCGTGTGACATGGAGATGGACCCGACTCCCGGCTACGCGTTCACGTCGTGGGAGAAGGGTTACGGCGACGTGCTGTGCAAGGTCGATTGGTCGACCCTGCGCCGCGCCACGTGGCTCGAGAAGAGCGCGATCGTCGTGTGTGACGTGTTCGACGAAGACGACGAGGAGCCCGTCGCCGTCGCGCCGCGCAACGTGTTGCGCAAGCAGATGGCTCGCGCGCGCGAGCGCGGGTATGTCGCGATGGGAGCGTCGGAGCTCGAGTTCTTCGCGTTCAAGGAGAGTTACGAGTCCGCGCACGCGAAGGGCTACGACAAGCTCGCCACGTTCGGCCAGTACGTCGAGGACTATCACATCCTGCAGGGCACGAAGACAGAGTCACTCAACGGCGCGATCCGCAGACACCTCGACAACTCCGGCGTGCCCGTCGAGTTCTCGAAGGGTGAGTGGGGTCCGGGCCAGCAAGAGATCAACCTGCGTTACTGCGAGCTGGTCGACATGGCCGACCGCCACGTGATCTACAAGAACGCGTGCAAGGAGATCGCGGCCGGCCTCGGCCTGGCGATCACGTTCATGGCGAAGTGGGACGCGTCGATGGCCGGTAACTCGATGCACGTCCACACGAGTCTCTGGGACCCGAAGCTCGAGAAGAACCTCTTCGCGGGCGACCAGCCGCTGCCGAACTGCAAACTGCGCTCGGCCAAAGTGTTTCGTCACTGGCTCGCTGGGCTGCTGGCGCACGCGCGCGAGATCGCGCTGTTCCTCGCGCCCACGGTGAACAGTTACAAGCGCTTCGTGGAAGGCACGTTCGCGCCGACCGCGATCGGCTGGGCCGTCGACAACCGCACCGCCGGCTTCCGCGTCGTGGGTCACGGCGCGAGTCTGCGGAGTGAGTGCCGCATCCCGGGCGCCGACGCGAACCCGTATCTCGCGTTCGCGGCGCTGATCGCGGCGGGCCTCGACGGCATCGAGCGCGAGCTCCCGCTCGCGCCCATGTTCGAGGGCAACCTGTACGCGGCCGAGGGTCTGCCGCAGGTGCCGCGCACGCTCGGCGAGGCGATCGGCGAGGCCGAGCGCTCGCCGTTCCTGCGCAAGGCGTTCGGCGACGACGTGCTCGAGCACTATCTCCACTTCGCGCGCGTCGAGAAGCGGAAGTTCGACTCGGCAGTCACCACGTGGGAACGGGCGCGCTACTTCGAGCGCATCTGACTCACGCATGACCCCCCGCCGCCCGACGATCGGGATCACGACTTACGGCCCGTCGGTCCCCGGGGACAGCGAGCTCTTGCACTTCTCGCTGCCGACTCACTACGTCGACGCGGTGGTCGCGGCGGGCGGCACGCCCGTGCTGCTGGGCGCGAGCGCGCTGCCGGCCGAGGACGCGCTCGCGATCCTCGACGGGCTCATCATCGCGGGCGGAGGCGACATCTCTCCCGACGTCTACGGCGGCCGTGCGCACGAGACGATCTACATGGTGAATCCCGCGCGTGACTCGTTCGAGCTCGGCCTGATGCGCGCGGCGCTCGAGCGGAGTGACTTGCCGACGCTCGGCATCTGCCGCGGCATGCAGATCATGAACATCGCGCTGGGCGGCGATCTCACTCCGCACCTGCCCGACGTGTACGGCGAGAAAGTCGCGCACCGCCTGCCGCCGCGCGTGCCGACGACTCACTCGGTGCGGATCGAGCGCGGCGGCGCGTTCGGCGAGATCTTCACCGACGCCGAGGTGCTCGTGTGCTCGTGGCACCATCAGGCGGTGCGCGAGCTCGGCCGCGGCCTGCGCGTCGCCGCGCACGCGCCCGACGGCGTGGTCGAGGCCGTCGAGCTCGAAGGTCACCCGTTCGCGCTCGGCGTGCAGTGGCACCCCGAGCTGCAAGCAGCCGAGGATCCGCGCCAGAAGCGCGTGTTCCAAGCGCTGGTCGAGCGCGCGCGAGCGCGCAGGCGCGCGGAGCATGGGTAGGGTGCCCATGCGATCATCGGCGGAGCATGGGTAGGGTGCCCATGCGATCATTGGAATGAGTCTCGCCGAGGGCACGGTGATCGGTGTCCTGCGCGGCGCGTGCGACGTGGTGAGCGGCGAGCGACTCACTCGACTGCGGCTGTCGGGCGCGAACGCGCACAAGGAGCTCGCTCTCGCGGTCGGCGATCGAGTCACTTTCGATCCGGCCAAGGCAACACTGATCGAGGTCCTGCCGCGCCGCACGCAGCTCGCGCGCCTGCGTTCGTTCGGCAAGCCGCGCCCGCAGGTGATCGCCGCGAACGTGGACCGCCTGGCGATCATCGCCTCGTTCGCGAGCCCGCCGTTCAAGTCGGGCGCGGTCGACCGCTTGCTGCTCGCCGCGTACGCGGGCGGGCTGGAAGCGATCCTGGTCGTGAACAAGCTCGACCTGCTCCCGCCGGGCGCGGAGCTCGCCGAGGAGATACGCGCGTACCAGGGGGTCGTGCCGACTCACTTGGTGTCGGCGGAGAGCGGCGCGGGGCTCGCCGAGCTGCGGGCCGCGCTGGCCGAGGGAATCACCGTGTTCGCGGGTCACTCGGGCGTGGGGAAGAGCTCGCTCTTGAACGCGCTCGAGCCCGAGCTGCGGCTCGAGACCGGCGAGGTGAGCGCGAAGTGGGACCGCGGCAGACACACCACCGTGCAGGCGGTGTATCTGCGGCTCGCGGGCGGCGCGACGGTGATCGACACGCCCGGCCTGCGAGAGATCGGCACCGGGCCCGTCGATCCCGACTTACTCGGCCTCGTGTATCCCGACCTGGCGCTGCTCGGCGCGGAGTGCCGCTTCCGCGACTGCCGCCACCGCGCGGAGCCCGACTGCGCGGTGCGCCGCGCGGTGGAGGAGAAGCGCCTGCTGCCGGCGCGAGTCACGAGTTACCAGCGGCTGATCGAAGAGGTCGAGGGCGCGGGCTAGCGGTCCGCCGCCACGCTCCACACGGTCCACATCGCGCGGCGCTCGGCGTGAGCCTGTTGCTCGGCGGCGCGGAAGCTCTTCTCGAAGCGGCCGGGGCCGGGCTCGGGCGAGTAAGTCGCCCAGCCGAGCAGCACGTACGCCACGTTCAGGTTCGCGCCGTTGCGATCGTAGAGATACGCGAGCGCGCGCCCGTCCGTGTCGACGGGCAACTCACCAGAGACGTCACTCACGACGTACAGCGTGCGTGCGCGCAAGAGCTCGGCGAGCCCGCGCTGCGCTTCGGTGTAGCCCGCCTGTCCGCGGCGCGGTGCCGCCACGTTGCGCAGGCGCACGTTCAGATCGCGGTCACCGCAGCGCAACTGCGCAGTGTCTCCGTTCAGAGCGCGCACGGCGATGCACGGTCCGTGGGCATTCGCGGGTGTCTGAGACTCTGCCCGCACGGGGAGTGACAGGAGCGACAACGCCAGCGTCAGCATGAGAGCAACGAGTGCGACGGGGGAAGTTTGCCTGGTCATGGCACCCCGTTGAGCAAGCCGAGTGCCAGGAGCCCGTCGGCGGTACAGGTCAGCGAAGAGTCCCGGTTCGACATTGCCGCAGTGCATGGGCGACAAGCTGCAAGGTGTTCCGTCTCTCGGCTGTGAAATGCTTCGCAGCCGTCCGAGGGCCGCGCGAATCGATCGCGCGGCGGCTCGGGGAGTACACCGCGGACATGATCGTCATCCACCACATCGAGGGGCGGCGTTCCGAGCGCGTGGTCTGGTTGCTCGAGGAGCTCGGGGGCATCCCGTACAAGCTCGAGTTCAAGACGGGCGACGTGATGGGGTCGCTGCTCCAGCTCGAGCCCGTCCACGAAATGCGCATGGCGCCGATCGTCGTCGACGGCGATCTCACCATCATCGAGTCAGGCGCGATCCTCGAGTGGCTGCTCGCGAGATACGGCAAGGACTCACTGCTGCGCCCGCGCGAAGGCACGGAAGAACACGCCCGCTATCTCGAGTTCATGCACTTCGCGGAGGGAACCGCGATGGCGCGCATCATGCTGGAAGTCACTCTGGGGCGCGTCGGCGCGAAGGATCCGATGCCGCCGCTTCCAGGTCTGGCGGCGAGCCGCACGCAGACCGAGCGCGTCATGTACTTCGCGGACAACGTCCTCGGCACGCGTCGCTACTTCGCGGGTGACTCGTTCACCCCGGCCGACATCATGATGCACTTCCCGCTGAAGATCGGCGTCGCCGTCGCCGCGAAGATCCCGCTCGCCATCGGTGACCTCTACAAGACCGACTTACCCCACGCGGACCGCTTTCCCAACGTGAAGCGTTGGCTGCTCGACGTGATGGGTCGCCCGGCGTGGAAGCGAACCGTCGAAGGGACGCTGCCGGTCGGCCCGCCGCCGTTCTAGCGTCCCGCGGCCTCGCGCACTCGCTCGGGAGTGAGTGGCAGGTCGCGCAGTCGCAGACCCGTGGCGTCGAACACGGCGTTCGCGATCGCCGCCGCCGCAGGCCCCTGCGAAGCTTCGCCGGCACCGAGCCACGGCTGACCCGGTCGGTCGATCAGCACGGTGTCGAGTTCGGGCATCTCGTCGAAGCGCAGGATCGGGTAAGTCTCCCAGTCGAGACTAGTGACTCGCTCGCGGTCGAAGCGCACCTCTTCCTTGAGCGTCCAGCTCGCGCCCTGCACGAAGCCGCCCTCGAGCTGGTTCACCAGGCCCTCGGGGTCGACGATCTGGCCGGCGTCGCAGGAGAGCACCGCGCGCTCGAGGCGGATCGCCGCGGTCGCGTCGTCGACCGAGAGCTCGACCGCGACGGCGCACCACGCCTTCGCGTTCTTGTAGCGCGCGAACGCGAAGCCGCGGCCGCGGCCTGAGTGACTCGGCGCGCCCGTGACTCGCGACCAGCCGAAGCGCTCGGCCGCGGCGCCAATCACGTCCGCGGCGCGCGGGTCGTCCAAGTGGCGCAGCCGGAACTCGACGGGATCGACTCGCGCCGCGTGCGCCAGCTCGTCCATGAATGACTCGAGCGCGAACACGTTCGCGAAGCCGCCGAGCGCGCGCAGCGACGACGTGCGGAACGGGCTGCCCTCGAGGAAGTGTTTCACGATGCGCCGGCGCGGGAACGCGTACAGCGGATCGGCGTTGCGGTGGATGCCCGCGTGCGGCGCGAGCGCGGGCCGCGGCGTGGGCCGAGTCATCGGCGGGTCGCGGTGCCACGCCGCGACCAGCCCCGACGTGCGCTCGCTGTACGGGATCGCGCGGTTCATGTGCGAGTAACTGCGCGTCTCGTGATTCCAGTCGCTGACTCGTCCCTGTGAGTCGAGGCTCGCCTCGAGGTCGATCACCATCGCGGGGCCGTACGGCTCCCAGCCGTGCTCGTCCGCGCGGCTCCACTGCACGTGCACGGGCCGGCCGGGCAGGGCGCGCGCGACCAGCGCCGCATCGAACGCGACGTCGTCCGAGCCGTTGTGGCCGTAGCAGCCGGGGCCTTCCACGTGGACGAGACGCACCTTCTCGTTCGGCATGCGCAGCGCCTGGGCGATCGCGAGCCGGAGGATCGAGACACCTTGCGTGTGAGTCCAGATCGTGAGCTCGCCGTCGGCCTCGTGCGCGAGCGCGGCCGACGGCCCGATCGACGCGTGCATCTGGAACGGGCGCGTATAGCTCGCGCGCAGGGTGTGACTCGCGCCGCGCGGGCGCTCGTACGCGGGAAGCGGCGCGTCGACCGCGGTGCCGTCGATCACCGGGAAGCTCTTCGGGATGGCCGACCGCATCGCGTCGTGGAAGCCGGCTTGTTCCGGCAAGTCACTTGCGTGGGTCCAGCGCGCGTCGCGCCGCAGTCTCTCGGCCGCCGCGACGGCCTGCCCCGCCGTCTCCGCCGCGACCGCCAGAAAGCTCCCGTCACGCACGACCGCGACCACGCCCGGCATGCGTCGCGCCGCCGCCTCGTCGAGTGACTCGAGACGCGCGCCGCCGCTGGGCGGGCGCACCACGCGCGCGTGCACCATCCCCGGCCGCCGCATGTCCTGCACGAACACCGCGCGGCCGGTCACGAGGTCCTCCATCCCGATCCGCTCGCCCGCCCGGCCGAGGATTCGATAGTGACTCGGGTCTTTCGGGCGCGCCGTGCCGGTCACCTTGCGTCCGAAGCGCTTGCCGCCGAACAGCTCGAACCACGAAGTCTCGCGCTCGAGCCCCAGCGCGCGCACGGTGCCGTCCTCGACAGACAGCGCGAGCGCGGGCGCACCGAGCTCCGCCGCCGCGAGCTCGAGCAGATGCGCGCGCGCCTCGGCTGCGGCCAGGCGCAGCGCCGTGCCGCTCTCTTCGAGCGAGTTACTCCCGACCGTGTACAGCTCGTTCGGCCCGTCGGCCGTGTCGGCCATGCGCATGCGCACGCGCGCGAGTGACACGTCGAGCTCCTCGGCCGCGATGCGCGCCAGCGCCGTCTTGATCCCCTGACCCAGCTCCACCTTGCCGGTGAACACGGTCACCGTGCCGTCGGTCTCGATGCGCAGCCACGTGTCGAGCTCGGGGTTGCGCTGCAGGCTCGGGGGAATCACGGCCGCGCCCGCTCTTCCGCCGCCCGCCGCACCGCGCGCAGCATGCGCGGGTGCGCGCCGCAGCGGCACAGGTGTTTCGCCAGAGCCGCGCGAATCTCCGAGTCACTCGGCGCCGGATTCGCGTCGAGCAGCGCCTTGGCCGCGACGACGATCCCCGGCACGCAGTAACCGCACTGAGCCGCCTGCTCGGCCACGAACGCGCGTTGGAGCGGGTCGAGCTCGCCGTCCTCCGCGATGCCCTCCGCGGTCACGATCTCGCGCCCCGCGAATGACTCGACCGGCGTGGAGCAAGTCAGCACCGACTTGCCGTCGCACAGCACCGCGCACGCGCCGCACTGCTCGAGCCCGCAGCCGTACTTCGCGCCGGTGAGTCCCAGCTGGTCGCGCAGCACCCAGAGCAGCGGCGTCGAAGGGTCCACGTCGGCCGAACACACGCGCCCGTTCACGCGTAACTCCATCCGGCGATCGTATCACCGCAAGCGGCTCGAGCCGAGCGAAGTCAGTCAGACGCGCTCCTCGCGCACGAACAGCATCCCGACCAGTCCGACCACCAGGAAGATCAGGATCGAGGCGAAGCCGATGCGCTGACTCGAGAACGCGTCGGTGAACCAGCGCACGGTGAATGACCCGATCCACGCGACCGACGTGCCGGACAATGAGTAGATGCCGAAGAACTCGGTCATCATCTCGGGCGGCGCGATGCGCGCGAGCATGGTGCGCGAGTTCGCGTACGCGGCCGTGATGAACACGGCGATCAGAGTCACTACCGAGACGTACACGAGCTCGGGCACGGTGGCGAAGAACGGGAGACTCCACAGCTTCGGCGCGGCCCGGTCCCAGGGCACGACGAAGAACAGCTCGTCGGGAGTCATCGACACGGCGAGTATCAGCCCGAGCGACGTGCCGCCGATCGAGATCAGGATCGCGCGCTTCGAGCCGAACGTGTCGTCGAGCCAGCCGCCGAAGAAGCCGCCGAACACCGCGAACACCGACAGCACGATGCCGAACATGGTCATCGTGAGTGAGTCCCAGCCGAACACGCCCGCCGCGTACACGCCGCCGAACACCAGCACCGCGGTCTTGCCGTCGTTGTAGATCATGCGGGCGACCAAGTAAGTCGCCACGTTCCGGTATCTCCGCAGCTCCTGAAGCGTGTGCCACAGCTGGCGGAAACCGGCGCGCACGGCTTCGAGCGCGCCGATCGAGCCGCGCGCGCGGTCTGGTGTGAACAGGAAAAGCGGCAGCGCGAACACGACGAGCCACACGGCCGCGATCGGCCCCGTGATTCGGTCCTGCTCGAACTGACTCGTGTCGAGCCCGAACAGCGCGCGTTCCGGCACGAAGCTCCAAGTCACGTTCCCCGGCAGCGAGAACGCCACGAGCATGAACACCAAAATGAGTAGGCTCGACGCGTTCCCGGCCGCGAGACCGAGGCCGGACAGGAAGCCCACGCGCGAGTGAGGCGCGATCGACGGCAGCATCGCGTTGTGAAACACGGCCGAGTACTCGAACGCCGCCGAGTTCGCGATCAGCATGAACGCGATCCACGCGATCGAGAGACTCGCTTCGCCGGGCAGCGCGAACCACAAGAGCCAGCTGGTCGGCGCCATGACGCACACGAAGAAGAAGATCCACGGCTTGCGGCGCCCGCCCGAGTCCGCGATCGCGCCCAGGATCGGCGCGAGCAGCGCGGTCGCGATGCCGCCGTAGCCGTTGATCGCGCCCCAGATGACTTGCCCGCGCACGGGATCGCCGACCACGTGAGTCGTGAAGTACGGCGCGAACAGATAGATCGTGATCAGGATGACGTACGGGTTGCGCGCCCACTCGAAGAGCGCCCAGCTCCACTGACCCAGCGCCGAGGCCGCCGGCGAGCCAGTCACTGCCAACGGCCGTGCGGCGGCTTCGCTCAACTCACTCCCCCTCCGGGCCCGCGCCTGGGCACGAGCGCCAGCGCGAGCACGGAGGATACCGCCGCGAGCCCGAACACGGGGACGTATCCCAGGTCGAGCGCCACGTAGCCGAGCGCGAGGCTGCCGCCGGAGAATCCGACGTTGAACGCGCCGTTGAACAGGCCAGTCACTTTGGCTCGCTCGCCCGGGCCCGCGCCCTCCAGCGCGACCGCGTTCAGCGACGGGTAGAACAGGCCGTGCGCGAGCCCGAACAGCGCGCCGGGCGGGAGCAGGCCGATTCGGCCGAGCTCGAACATCGCGAGCGACCCGAGCGCGTAGGCCACCAGCGAGACACGAGTGACTCGCAGCCGGCCACCGCGGTCCATGAACCCGCCGAGCGGGCCGCGCACCACCATGGCCGTGACCGAGTACGCGACGAAGAAGTCCGACACGCGCTCGATCCCGAGTGACAGCGCGAACGGCTGGTGGAACGTGAACGCCGCCGCGAAGGCCACGCCCGCGAGCGACGAGACCAGGAGCACACGCGCGAAGCGGGGGCGCGCGAACGTCGCGAGGATGCCCGGCACCTCGCCGCCGTCGTCGTGGTGAGTCGAGTGTTCGCGCACGAAGAGCAGCAGCACGACGGAGAGCAGCGCGAGCGCCGCCGTCGCCGCGAACACCCACTCCCAGCCGGCGCGTCCCGCGAGCCACTCCGCCGCGGCGGGCGCCACGGCGTTGGTCAGCACCAGGCTCGAGCCGTAGTAACCCAGCACCTGCCCGAGTCTCTCGGGAGGAGCCAAGTCCGCCGCGAGTGTCTGCGTGGCGACGAAGAAGAAAGTGAACGCGACCCCGTGTGCGACTCGCAGCGCGAACAGCAGCGGCCCGAGTGAGTCGACGGCCAGAAAGCCCGCGCCGGTCAGCGCCATCGCCACCGCGCCGAAGTAGGCGAACGGCATCCGCCCACGGCGATCGATCAAGACACCCGCGAAGGAAGCGAGCACCACGTTCGCGACCCAGGCAATCGCCGAGTACAAGCCGATCTGCGACGCGTCGGCGTGGAGCTCGACCTCGAGATACTTCGGCAGCAGAAAGTACGTCGAGTGCGCGAAGCCGAACGCGATCGACGCGATCAACAGCGCGCCGAGTTGCCGCGGGATGCGCCCGGCGTGCGGGTCGGAATGTGCTGTGTCGTCGGGGGCGGACTCGGGCGCGGCCAAGGGGAGAGGAGAGATATCGCCTCGTGTAACGTTTCGCGAGCGGAGCGCGTTCTCCGGCCGAGGGCGCATGAAGTCACAGCCACCGATGTCCGTGCGACTCGATCGCGCGGCGGCGCGCGCGCGCGGGACTACGGATGCGCGCTTCGAGGAGCTCTTCCGCGACGAGCGGAGGCGGCTGTGGGGGCTCGCCTATCGACTCACCGGCAACGGCGCCGACGCCGACGACGCGGTGCAGGAGAGCTTCGCGCGTCTGCTCGAGCGCCCGCCGCCGGCAACTCAGCCGGTGAAGCCGTGGCTCGTGCGCGTGGTCGTGAATCTCTCGCTCGACGCGCTGCGGAAGCGACGCAGACGTGTGTACCCCGGGCCGTGGCTGCCGTCGCCGGTCGAGGCGCCCGACGCGGAGTGGCTCGACTCGTTCGCGTCGGCCGAGCGCGACACCGAAGCGCGTTACGGCCTGGTCGAGAGTGCGAGCTACGCGTTCCTCGTCGCGCTCGAGGCGCTCGGTCCCCGCGAGCGCGCGGTGCTCTTGCTGCGCGACGCGCTCGGCTGGTCGGCCGCGGAGACCGGCGCGCTGCTCGACATGAGCGAGGGCAACGCGCGCGTGGTTCACCTGCGCGCGCGGCGTGCGCTCGCCGACTACGACCGCGCGCGCTGCGCGCCGAACCCCGAGCTCCGCGCCCGACACCGCGAAGTGTTGGAGCGCTTCCTCGGCGCGCTGTTCGCGCAGGACACTGCGGCGGTCGAGTCACTCCTGGCCGAGTCTGTGCGCACCGAGACCGACGCAGCGGGTGAGTTCACCGCGCTGGCCGCACCAATGAGCGGCCGCGCGCGTATCGCCCGGTTCTATCTCAGCGCCGCGCTCATGCGGCGGGACGGCGAGCCGAAGATCGCGATTCGCGAAGTGAATGGCCTGCCCGCGGCGGCGATCGCGCTCGGGAAGCCCGTGCGCCGGCAGGCGCCGCGCTCGCTGCTGCGAATCGAGCTCGACGACTCGGGCCGCATCGCGCTGATTCAAGTCGTGCTCACGTCGAAGAAGCTCGGCCGGGTCGAGTTCGCGCTGTAACGAAGTCACCGGGCTCCGCGTTCTCGGGGCATGACGACGAAACCCATACTCGCGATCAGCGGCGTGCTCTTGCTGGCAAGTGTCTCGGCTCTCGGCGCGCGGACGGAGGCCGTACGCATCGAGCGGACCGCGCCTAGTGCGCCTGGAGAAGCCGCCCGGCCGGTGGTCTTCGTATGTTTGAACGGCGTAGCGATGAGTGTCTGGTCGGCAGCCTATTTCAATCGCCTCGCCGAGGCGCGCGGTCTGCCCGAGCGCGCCATCGCGCGCGCCTCGATCCCGAGTTACACGGCGGTTCCGTTCTCGATGAGGTTCGGGCTCGCGCTCGACGGCTTCCGCGTCGCTGACTTCCATCCCCACGTGATGGATGAAGAAGATGCGCGGAGCGCCGCGCTCGTGGTGGCGATCGACACGGAGCTACCGGAGCAAGCGCGCTCGACTCACTCGGCGGTCGAACGCTGGAACGGCTTCCCGCCGATGCGCGAACGGTATTTCCCGTCGCGCGCGGCGCTCAAGCAGCGAGTCGAACGGCTCGTGGACCGACTCGCGGCGAAGGCTGACTGACTCACCAACAATCCCACAAGAGGCACTGAGTGCGATGGATCCCAATCAGTTTCTGATATCCGCTACGATCGCCGTCTCGATGCTCGCGGCCGCGGCCCTGATCGAGCTGGCGCTGCCGGCGTTCAAGCGGCAGAGGCCCCAGAAGGACCGAGTCACAACGAACCTGCGACTCACCGCCATCACGCTCGTCTGGAACGGGCTGCTCACATGGACCGCGGCGGGAATCGCGCTCGCGCTGTCACTCGATGGTCCCGGACTCATGACTCGGCTCGGAGTCCCGTACGTCGTTCAGCTCGTCGGCGGCTTCGTCGTCCTCGACTTCTCCTTCGGCTATCTCGCGCACCGCGCGATGCACGCGTCACCCGCGCTCTGGCGCGTGCACAAGATCCACCACAGCGATCCATTCGTGGACGCGACGACGACGTTTCGCAATCACCCGCTCGAGAGCCTGTGGCGGTTCCTCTTCTTGATCGTCCCCATCTGGGTCCTGGGCGTGCCGGCCGAGGCGGTCGCCCTGCAGAGACTCCTCACGGTCGTGAACGGCGTGCTCGAGCACGCGAACCTACGGCTGTGGGCACCGCTCGACCGCGCGTTGTCACTCGTCTGGGTGACCCCGAGCGTGCACAAGGTCCACCACTCGCGCGATCGCATCGAGACCGACTCGAACTACGGAAACATCCTCTCGATCTACGACCGCGGGCTCCGCACGTTCACCCCGAGCGATCACGCGCGCGCGGTGACCTACGGGCTCGACGGCGTCGATCCCGCCGAGGCGAAGTCACTCGCGAAGCTGCTCGCGATGCCGTTCGCGCGCGCCCCGCGTTCGATCGCGGGTCTACCGGCGGGAGGAGTCAGAAATGTCTGACGTCACGGTCTACGGCTTTCCAATCAGCACGTTCGTCAACATCGTGCGGCTCGTGTTGACTCACAAGGACGTGCCCTTCGAGTTCCACGACCTCGAGAAGGAAATGGGTGGGCCGAGTCACCTCGCGCTGCATCCGTTCAATCGCGTGCCGATCCTCGAGCACAACGGCTTCCGCGTCTACGAGACGTCGGCGATCGCGCTGTACGTGGACGACGTGTTCGCGGGTCCGGCGCTGCAGCCGACGAGCCCCCGCGAGCGCGCGAAGATGCACCAGTGGCTCAGCTCCCTCTCCAGTTACTACTACCCCTACATGGCGTACCACCTCGGGCACGAGCGGCTCGTCTTTCCGGCGCTCGGGATCGAGCCAGACGAGAAAGTCGTTGCGGCCGCCCTCCCGCGGATTCAGGTCGCGCTCGACGTGATGGAGCGCGAGTTGGAGCAGGGGCATGAGTATCTCGTGGGTGACCGACTGACTCTGGCGGACTTCTTCCTGGCGCCCAGCTTGACCACGCTCGGCCTCACCCCCGAAGGCCAAGAGATGCTGCGCGCCAAGCCGCGCATCGGAGCGTGGCGACTTCGCATGGACTCACTGCCGGCCGTCGCCAAGGTCCGCGCGTCCGTCGCGCCCCACATCGGCAAGCCCGTCGAGCACGCTCGCCGGTGGGTGACGACCCACCGGCCTCGGTACTGACTCAGCAACCGTTCACGCGAGGTAGTCTTGTGCTGCGGACGAGACCCGCCATCGAGGAGGCCTCATGGATCTCACCCGGAGACAGGCGTTGAGCGCGGCTGCTGGCCTGGGCGCCGCGGCGCTCGCCGGTTTGCGCGCCGAGGCGCACGGCGCCGGCGCCCCGCCGCGCACCCCTCATGAAATCGTCGCTCTGCCATTCGACCCGAGGAAGCTCAAAGGACTGTCTGAGCGGCTCCTCACCTCTCACCACGACAACAACTACGCCGGCGCGGTGAAGAATCTGAACAAGGTCGAGGAGCAGCTGGCGTCGGTCACGAAGGACACACCGGGCTTTCTCGTGGCGGCCCTGCGCGAGCGCGAGCTCGCGTTCGCGAACTCGATGACTCTGCACGAGCTGTACTTCGGGAACCTCGGCGGCAGCGGCGCGGCCTCTGCCGCGCTGCAGACCGCGCTGTCGAGCGCGTTCGGCGGCTTCGCACGCTTCGAGGAGCTGTTCCGCGCCACGGGCATGAGCCTCGCCGGCGGCAGCGGCTGGGCGATCCTCGAGTATTCGTTCACCACGAGTGACTTGCGGATCTTCGGCTCCACCAGTCACGTTCAGAGCCCGGCGTTCGCGGCGCCCCTACTGGTGCTCGACATGTACGAGCACGCCTACGCGCTCGACTACGGCGCGGCCGCGGCGCAGTATCTCGACGCCTTCATGGCGAACGTCCAGTGGGAGGAAGTGACTCGCCGTCACGACGCGGCGCGCAAGGCGGCGCAGGCGCTGAAGGTCTGACGTGGAGCCCGATGGAGCGGGGTCAGTCACCCTGCGCGCGCTCGTGCTGTATTTCTTGCGCCTGGGCACGTTCGGGTTCGGCGGGCCGATCGCGCTGGTCGGCTACATGCAGCGGGACCTCGTCGAAGAGCGTCGTTGGTTCTCGGCGAAGGAGTACGGCGAGGGGCTCGCGCTGGCGCAGCTCGCGCCCGGTCCGCTCGCCGCGCAGCTCGCGATCTATCTCGGCTGGGCGCGCGGCGGCACGCGGGGCGCCACGGCGGTGGCGCTCGCGTTCATCGCGCCGTCGTTCCTGATGGTGCTCGCGCTCTCGGCCTTGTATCTCCGGTTCGGCGGGCTCGAGTGGATGCAGGGCGTGTTCTACGGCGTCGGCGCCGCCGTCGTGGCGATGATCGCGCGCAGCGCCTACAAGCTCGCGCGACTCACTCTGCGCGGTGACTGGCTGCTCGGGGCGTTGTTCGCGGTGAGCGCCGTGGTCACCGCTGTGACCGAATCTGAGATCGTGTGGTTGTTCATCAGCGCGGGTGTCATCTCGCTCGTCGCGAAGATGGGACCGAGTGGTCTCGGCCGCGCGAGCGGCGCGCTCGCGCTCGCGCCGTGGCTCGTGACCGGCCTGCACGGGCCCGCACCGCAGCATCTGTGGACGATCCTCTGGTACTTCGCGGAGGCCGGCGCGTTCGTGTTCGGCAGCGGGCTCGCGATCGTGCCGTTCCTGCACGGCGGCGTGGTGGGTCACTACGGCTGGCTCACCGAGCGCCAGTTCCTCGACGCCGTGGCCGTCGCGATGATCACGCCGGGTCCGGTCGTGATCACGGTGGCGTTCATCGGGTATCTCGTATCAGGCCCCGCCGGCGCGGGGGTCGCAGCGCTCGGTGTGTTCTTGCCGTGCTATCTGCTCGTCGTGATTCCAGCGAGATACTTCCGGCGCTCGATCTCCGACCCGCGCGTGAAGGCGTTCGTGGAAGGAGTCACTGCCGCCGCGGCGGGCGCGATCGCCGGCGCGGCGTTCGTGCTGGGCCGGCGCGGCGTCATCGATCTGCCGACGCTCGGCCTCGCGCTCGCGACGCTCGCCGCGGTCACCTGGCTGCCGCGAGTCCCCGAGCCCCTGTGGATCGTCGCCGCGGGCGGGATCGGCTTGGCGCTGCAAGGAGTCACGCGGTGAAGTGGGTGACTCGCAAGTCGATCCGCGTGAATCGCACGGCGACGGCGTGGCTGGTGCGGCGCTTCCTCGACCCCGCCGCCGAGTTTCTGTTCGTCGAGCCCGAGCGCGTGGGGGAAGTCCAGGCGCGCGACGGCGCGATCGGCTTCGACGCGCCCGGCGCGCGCTACCCGCACGCCGACGCGCGCGGCCGCTGCTCGTTCGAGGCGCTGGTCGACGAGAGACTCGGCGACGACCCGGCCCTGCGCGAGCTCTCGCGGATCGTGCACGGCGCCGACTTCGCCGACGCGACCTCACTCACTCCCGAGTCCGCGGGTTTGCGCGCGATCTCGGCCGGCTTCCCGCTGGTCTCGCGCGACGACCACGAGACCGTGGAGCGCGCGTCCTACCTGTACGACTCGCTCTACGCGGCGCTGCGCGAACGACTCGCCCGCTAGGGTACGATCGGGTGCATGCCGCTCGAGCTGGCGAACCTGCGCGTGTGGGACGGAGTGAGTGACGAGCTGCGCCCGGGGCTCGGCTCGCTGTTCGTCGAGGGCGAGCGCCTCGTGGGCGCCGCGTCGAGTGACTGCGAGCGCATCGACCTGCGCGGCGCGGTGGCGATTCCCGGGTTGTGCGACGCGCACGTGCACCTGGCGCTCGACCCCGCGCGGCGCGAGGCGGTGCAGAACGCGAGCTCGGACTCGGTCGACGCCATGGCCGCCCGCGCGCGCGCGATGGTCGAGGCGGGAATCACTTCGGCGCGCGATCTCGGCGGGCCGGAGTTCGGCGCGCTCGAGCTGCGCGACAAGATCGCGCGCGGCGAGCTGGTCGGGCCGCGGCTCCTGTGCGCGGGCCAGCCACTCACTTCGCCCAAGGGTCACTGCTGGTATTGGGGCGGCGAGGCGCGCGGCGCGGACGAGCTGCGCGCGGTGGTGCGCCGGCAGGTCGAGCACGGCGCCGACTGGATCAAGATCATGGCCACGGGCGGCGTGCTCACGAAGGGCACCACACCCGCCGACTCACAGTTCGAACAGGACGAGCTCGACGTCGCGGTCGCCGAAGCGAAGTCACTCGGGAGACACACCGCCGCGCACTGTCACGGCACGCAGGGCATCTCGCGCGCCGCGCGCGCGGGCGTGCGCACGATCGAGCACTGCTCGTTCGCGACGAGCGACGGCTTCGGCGCCGCGCCCGACGCCGACGTGATGGCCGACGTCGCGCGCTCTGGTGCGTGGGTGTCTCCCACGGTGAACGTCGGGTTCGCGCGCTTCTTCGGCCGCGACGGCGAGCCGGGCAAATTCGCGCCGCGCATGACCGAGGTCTACACCGGATTGCGTCGCGCGGGGGCGCGCTTCATCGCGTCGACCGACGCGGGGATTCCGAACGTCGCGCACCACAGACTGCCCGAGGCGTTGCCCGTATTCGCGCGGCTCGCGCAGCTCACTCCGGTCGAGACACTGCGCACCGCGACCTCGGAAGCCGCGCGCGCGCTCGAGCTCGACGCCGGACGACTCGCTCCGGGCCTCGCAGCCGACGTCCTCGTCGTCGACGGCAACCCGCTCGAAGACCTGGCAGCGCTACTGCGCCCGGTGCTGGTCGTCGCGCGCGGCAGAATCGTCCGCCGCTGACTCACGAGTCATCAGCGGCACCAGCGCGGTCGCGGCCGCCGCCGTCGCTGCGAAGCCCAGCAGCACGACGTCGAGCGAGCTGCGCTCGAGCGCGACGGACGCGAGATACACGACCACGCCGTACGAGCCGCGCTGCAACAGTGACTCGAAGCTCAACAGCGTCGCGCGCCGGTCGGGGCTCGCGATGCGGCGGTTCAGAAGATCGCCGATCACCACCGGCACGACGCCCATGCCGAAGCCGTGGGTCAGTAGCAACGCCGCGGCCGCCGGGCCGTGCGCGAGCGGCAAGAGCAGATACATCGCGACCACCGAGCCCGCGGCCAGCAGCATGAGCGGGCGCTCGCCGAGCCGCGCGCGCCACGCGTGCGCGCGCCACGCGGTCCACGCGCCGAGCAAGGTGGCCACCGCGGTGAGTGCGCCGTACGCGCGCAGCGGCATGCCCGCGGCTTCGAGCACTGGGTGCCAGACGAGCGCGCTCGCCGCGCGCAGCCCGAGATACACGAGCGCGCTGAAGACGATCGTCTCGCCCAGGCCGCGGATCCGGCCGAGGTCGCGGAGTGTCTCGGTGAGATGGGCGCGCAGGGGGAGCTCCGCGCGGCGCGGCGGCTCGCGCAGCAGCAGCGCCGCGCCGAAGCCGACGAGTGACAGCGCCGTGGTGACCCAGTAAGTCGCCGTGGGATCGCCGCTCGCGGTGACCAACAGCCCGCCGAGCGGGAGCGCTATCGAGGCGCCGATCAGCCCCGCCGACTCGAGCGCGCCGCGCGCGCGCACGTACTCGTGAGCGCGGCCGTCGGCGGCGTACGCGTCGAACAACAGCGCCGAGGCCGCGCCGCTCTGCAGCGCCGTGGCCGAGGCCGCGCACAGCTCGGCCAGCGCGAAGGCCGCGAAGCCCTCGCCCGAGGCGTAGAGCATGCAGCTCGCCGCGTAGCCCAGCGCCCCGAGCACCAGAGTGACTCGCCGGCCGAGCCGGTCCGCGATCACGCCGAACGGAACCTCGAACGACATCACGCTGAAGTAGTAGATCGACTTCAAGAGCCCGAAGTCCGACGCCGGCAGCCCGCGCACCGAAGTCACGAAATACAGCATGTACGGCCAGTACAGCGGCGCGTGCTGAGTCAGGTGGTACACCAGCATCAGGCGGAAGCTGCGCTGACTGGGGGTGAGGGCCATGTCGCGACTCCCCGGGGGCCAGTGAGTTAGGGCACAATGGGCGCATGAGCCAGACACTCAAATTCGTGGGGCTGCACTTGTTCGTGCGCGACATGGGGAAGGCGGTGGCGTTCTACCGGATGCTCGGCCTCGAGTTCCCGCCGGGCGCCGAGAACGGCCCGTTCACCGGCGCCGAGGCGGGCCCCGGCGCGCATCTCGCGTTCGGCACCTTCGCGCTCACGCGCGGCTACGACCCGAAGTTCCGCGAGCCGAAGGGCGGCAGCACCAACGCGCTGCAGTTCGACGTCGAGTCACGCGAGGGCGTCGACCGCATCTACCGCGAGCTCACCGCCGCGGGTCACGAGGGTCACTTGGCGCCGCACGACGCGTTCTGGGGCGCACGCTACGCCGAAGTGATCGACCCCGACGGCAACACGGTGGGCTTCCAGAGCCCGCGGGACGACGCGCTGCGCCGGCGCCCGCCCGGGCTGTGACTCAGCGCTGCGGTGCGCGCCGTCGCAGCGCAGCGATCAGCGCCGTCGCGAGCAACAGCACGAGCGCCGTGCGCGCAGACGCCCCAAGCGCGGGGACGGGCTGCGCGGGCACAATGGTGAACGCGGTCGGGAACGGAGGCTGCACCGAGTCACTACCGGTCCAGTTCGCGGGTCGCGAAGCCGGGCGTGCAACTGCGCCTTGGTTCCCGAGACCGGGGGCGCCGCCCGACCGACACCCGCCGCGAGCATCGAGAGGGCGAACAGCGCAGCGCGGCGGGACCGCATGCGCTCCACTCTACGCATACATCGGGATGAGTTGGGAATTGCTCCGCTAGCGGAGCGCGAAGAACCAGTCCAGCGCTTCGGGCAGGAAGTCGGGCGAGGGCCAGTGTTTCCCGCCTTGGTCGACCCGCCACTCCACGGTGTAGCCCGCGCGTTCGAGGTTCGCGCGCATCGGCAGCGCTACGTGCTCGAACGGGAACAGCGGGTCGTGAGTCCCGTACTCGAGCAGCACGTCGGGCTTGCGCGCCGCGTCGGGATCGAACGAGGGCTCGAGCGCGAGAAAGCCCGCCGCCCAGGCCATGACCGCGCGGAACAAGAGCGGGTTCGAGAGACCCACCGACAGCGCGTAACTCGCGCCGTCCGAGTAACCGAGCAGCGCCTGGCGCGCGGGGTCGATCGGGTAGCGGCGGTAGATCAGGTCGTACGCGTACTCGAGAAAGTCGAGGTCGGGGCGCTCCGCGCTCGCGATCAGGTCCCATGTGGGGAGCAGTGACCGCGGCACGAGAAAGAAGGCGTTGCGGCGATCGGGCTCGTCGCGCACGGCCTTCACGAGCATCTCGTCCTGGCGGCCCGCGCCGTGCAGCACGGTGACCAGCGGGTAGCGGCGCTCGGGGTCGATCTCGCCCGGAGTCAGCAGCACCGCGCGCGAGTCACCCCGCTCGAGCCACACGTGCCCCGTCGGCGACTCAGCCTCGCGCGGCTCCGGCGACTTGTGAGTCACATTGAGCGCGAGCGAGTCGCCCGGCATCAGACTTCGCCGCCGTTCACCGTGAGGATCGCGCCGGTCGTGTAACTCGACGCGGCCGACGCGAAGTAGAGCGCGGCGCCCACGATCTCGTTCGGCTCGCCGCCGCGGCGCATGGCGATCGAGACACGGGCCTGCTTCTCGAACGCCTCCATGTTCCAGGCCTTCGAGATGTCGGTGAGGAACGGCCCGGCCATGATGCAGTTCACGCGGACCTTCGGGCCGAACGCCGAGGCGAACCCCTGAGTCATGGCGTTCAGTCCCGCCTTCGCGGCCGCGTACGGAATCACGTTCCAGGTGGGCCGCACCGCCGCCACGCTCGACACGTTGATGATCGAGCCGCCGTTCCCCTCGACCATGCGCGAGCCGACCAGCGCAGTGAGTCGGAACGGTCCCTTCAGGTTCAGGTCCACGACCTTGTCCCACATCGCCTCGGACACGTTGCCGACCTTGTCGTACAGGAGTGACATGCCGGCGTTGTTCACGAGCACGTCGATGTGACCCATCTCCGCGTACGCGCGCTCGGCGAGTGACTCGACCTCGCCCCACTTGCCCACGTGCGCGGCGAGCGGCAGGGCGCGCCGCCCGGTCTCGCGCTCGACGTCCTTGGCCGTCGCCTCGCACGCGTCGAGCTTGCGGCTCGCGATCACCACGTCGGCGCCCGCGCGCGCGAACGCCAGCACCATCTCGCGCCCGAGCCCGCGGCTGCCGCCGGTGACCAGCGCGACCTTGCCCGTCAGATCGAAGAGCTTCTCGACTTCACTCATGGCCGAGAGCTTACCCGGATTTACTGGGCGGGATGGAAGCGGCCGTCCCTCAGGAACGTGGCCACGAGGCCCGCCACCTCGTCGGAGCGCATGATGAACGTGTGTGACTCGGCGACGGTCGCGAAGTCGGTCATGCCGTCGAGCCGAGTGCTCGCGACCGACACGGTGCCGTCGTTCTCGCCGCCGAGCACCGAGTCAGCGCCCAGGCGGTAACTCGTGGTGCCCGCGATCACGCCGACCTCGTAGTCGGGCGGCGGCAGGCGCTGCGCGAAGCTCGTGGGGACGGTGCCGAGCTCGACCGCCGTCGGGCCGAGGACCCAGCGGAACAGCGACCAGTCACCGAAGCGATCGACCCACTCACTCCCGTGATTCGGCGGCGCGAGCATGACCACGCGGCCGAGCGCGGCGGGCCGGTGCTTCGCGAGAAAGGCGCGCACCATCAGCCCGCCGAGCGAGTGAGTCACGAAGTGCAGCCGGGCGGCGCCTTCGCAGCATGTCGCGACCTCGCGCTCGACGTATGCGACCAGCTCCTCGGGCGGCAGCTTCGTGGTGGGATAGTCGAGCGCCACGGTTCGGTAGCCCGCGTCCGAGAGACTCCGCGCCAGGGGCTGCATCGAGCGCTCGCTGCGCAGGAGCCCGTGGACCAGCACCACGACCTCGGGCTCCGCTGCGGCGCTGGGCTCCGGCTCGAAGGTCGCGGCGGGGGAGGGAGTTGCCGTCGCGAGATTCAGAGCCAGAAGCCCGAGCGTCGCAGCGCCTCTCATGACTCGGAACATACGGCACTGCGACTCCGCGCGATGTGGCGCGATTCACAGGGGTCATCCGTGCGAACATGCGCGCGAGGAGGCAGCCATGCGCGACGAAGCAGCCGAGCGCGAAGCCATGCGAGTCACCGACGAGTTCATGCGCGCGTTCAACGCCCGCGACATGAAGGCGCACTTCGGGACGTTCAACTTCCCGCACGTGCGCATCGCGAGCGGCCAGCTGCGTCTGTGGCAGACGCGCGAGGAGCTCGAGCAGAACCCCGAGCGCTACGGCTCGCGCGAGGTCGAAACCGGCTGGCGCCACAGCCGCTGGGACTCACGCGAAGTGATTCACTCCGGCTCCGACAAGGTGCACCTGAAGGTGCAGTTCACGCGCTACGGCGCGGATGACAAAGCGATCAACACCTATCTCGCCGTGTACGTGATCACGAACCAGGGCGGTCACTGGGGGATTCAGGCGCGTTCTTCGTTTGCGCCGTGAGTCGGTGAGCGCCGAGCGAGGGCCGCGCCGAGCGAGGCCGCAAGCGCCGGAGGCGCGCGCAGCGAGGCGGAGCCGAGCGAACGTCAGTCGGGAATGTCGCCCAGGTCGCCGATCATGCACTTCACCGAGCCGCCGCCCTTCTTGTGGAACTCGGACACGTCGACGGCGACCACGCGCGTGCCCGTCGCGCGCACGGCCGCGACCAGCTCGGTCGACACGCCCTTCGGCATGACCAGGAGTGACTCGCCGCGGTGGCGCAGCGCGAAGGAGTTCGCGGCGTAGATCGCGGCGTCGGCGTCGCCGATCGGGATCAGCCGGTCGCCCAGCTCGGAGCGCAGCTCTTCGAGTGACTCGAGGTGGATCGCGGCTTCGTGCGCGAGCAGGAACTCGCGGCCCGGGCCGAAGGAACACAGGCACGTGTCGCCGTGGTAGAAGCGCTCGTCGACGAGCTCCACGCGAATCACTCGCTTGCCGAGCGGCGCGAGCGCCTCGATCTCGACCAGCGCCTGCGGGTCGCTGCGGAAGCCGTACACGCGCTTCCACGGCGGCCAGCCGAGGCGCGGCACGAAGCGCTGGCGGCGGATGCGGCCGTGCGTGAACAGATACCGCTCGCCCGCGGGGAACAGGTCGGCTTCGCCCTCGAAGCGCGCTTGTATCTCGACGCAGTGCAGCCCCAGCGCGGTCACCGCGCGCCGGTACGCCGGCTTCTCGCCCGCGCGCGTGGGAGTCAGGTTCGAGAGCACGAACAGCTCGCCGGCGCGGAAGCCCGCGTTCGCCGGGTACACCAGGCCGGGGTGCGCGGGATCGGGCGGAATCACTTCGACCCGCACGTCGAGATCCTCGAGTGTCTCGCGCAGCGCGCCCCACTGGCGGATCGCGAGCGCGCGGTCGACCGACTTCTTGCGGCCGTACTTGTCGCGCGTGTGCGGGTTGGCGCCGCCGACCACGGCGAAGTGCGCCGGGTCGCCCATCAGCACCACGTGAGTCACGAGAGACTCGGGAAGCCCGGGTATTTCGCGCTCGCGGGCTTCTCGACTTCCAGGTTCGCCTGCGGCCAGGTCGTGTAGAGCGTCGAGGCTGCGCCCGCGGCGCGGTCGTTGCCGCTGCGCTTCAGGCCGCCGAACGGGAGCTTCGACGACGCGCCTACCGTCGGCGCGTTCCAGTTGAGACACCCGACCCGCACCACGCGCGCGGCGCGCTCGTAAGTCGCGCGCGAGCGCGTGAACACGCTGGCGACCAGGCCGAACGAGGTCGCGTCGAGCTCGGCCAGGCCCTGATCCACCGAGTCGACCGGCACCACGAACGCGTCGGGCACGAAGTGCTCCTCGCTCTGGTAGCCGCTCTGGCGCGAGGTCGCGCGCAGCCAATGCAGACTGGGCCGCACGTAGTGACCCGGGAACGGGCCGTCCGCCGGGCCGCCAGCGACGAGTGTCTCGGCGCCGTCGGCCTTCGCCCAGCTCGAGAGACTCGCGTGTCTCTCCCGCGCCGCGCGGTTGATCACCGGGCCCATGAACGCGTTCGGGTCGCTCGAGTGACCGATCGCGATCCCGCGGAACAGCTTCACCAGCCGCTCGCAGAGTGAGTCGGCGACCGAGCGCTCGACGAACACGCGGCTCGTGGCGCTGCAGCGCTGGCCCGAAGTGACACACGCGCCGAACGCGATCGCGGCCGCGGCAAGGTCGAGCTTCGCGTCCGCGCACACCAGCACGCCGTTCTTGCCGCCCATCTCGAGCGCGAGCAGCTTCCACGGCTGATCGAGCGTGGCCTCGAGGATGCGCCGCCCCGCGGCGTACGAGCCGGTGAACAACACGCCGTCGAGCCCCGGGTGCGCGGCGAGCCGCACGCCCACGGTCGAGTCACCTTGAATCACGTTCGCGACGCCGGGCGGGAAGCCCGCGCGCTGCACCAATTCGGCGTACAGCTGCGCGGTCGCGGGTGTCTTGTCCGAAGGCTTCACGACGACGCAGTTACCGGTCGCGAGCGCGGGCACCACGTGACCGTGCATCAAGTGACCCGGGAAGTTGAACGGGCCCAGCACGCCGAACGCGCCCCGCGCGTTCGCTCGCCAGCGCCCGACCTGACCCGCGCCCAGCTCGTACGTCCGATCCGCGACGAGCTCGAGCCCCTGAGTCAGCGTGATGTCGATCTTCGCGATCATCGCCGCGACTTCGGTGCGCGCCTCCCAAAGCGGCTTGCCGACCTCGCGCGCGATCACGGCGGCGAGTCTCTCGGACTCGGTCGAGAGCGCCTCGCGGAAGCGCTGCAGCGCGGCGGCGCGCGCGTTCGGATCGGTGTCGCGCCACACGGGCCAGACCTGGCGCGCGGCGGCGACCGCGCGCTCGACCGAGTCGGCCGAGAACGGGAACGCGCCGAGTGACTCGCGCGTGTCTCCGGGGTCGACGGCCACGAGCTCGCCGTCCGCGCGCTCGGGCAGCGCGAGCCGGCCGTCGATCAGGTCGCCGCGCGCTTCGAAGGGAGAGACCTCAGCCACGCTTGGATCCCGGCAGGGGAGTGAGCGTCACTTCGTCGCCGGGACTCACTCCGAGGAGATCCCGCGCCTCCTTGCCCAGGCGGAGCGCGGTGCCGTCGCGGAACGCGGGTGCGGCGACTGCGCGGAAGCCGCCGCCTTCCTCGCTGGACACGATGGCGGGGCTCGCGCCGTCGGGCACTGGCGCTTCGGACAGGCCGAGTCTCACCGTCTCGCGAATCGGAGTGACTCGCGCGGTCGGCGCGCCCACGAACGGGCCGCCGTCGAACGGGTCGATCTCGTCGATCCAGTGCAGCCCCGCCTGCTCGAGCAGCCGCAGCGCGGGCGCGGCTTCCTCGTGCACCTGGCCGAGCTGCGCGGCGACACCGGCGTCGAGCAGCGACGCGTAGAACGGAGTGTCTGGGAACAGATCGAGGATGAAGCTCTTGTCCGTGGCGCTGCGGTGATCCGCTTCGGTGTAGCTCATGCCGGTGAAGCGGCGGCCGAACGCGTCCCAGAACGCGCTGCGCCCGTGCGCGTCGATCGCCGCGCGCATCTCGGCCAGGATGCGCGCCTCGAAGCTCGCGCGGTGGCGCGCGATGTACGCGAACCGTCCCCACGACAAGAGCTTGCCCGGCCAGCCCGGCCGCCCGCGCGCGGACGGATGCAGGATGAGTGACCCCAGCTCGGTGGGCCCGTCGTGCAGCGCGCCCAGCTGCATGGTCGTGTGAGTGACTCGAATACCGGTGCTCGACGACGAGCGAGTCTCTTCGCCGACGCGCAGGAACAGGTGCGGCATCTCGGGCGTGCCGTGCTTCGACAGCACCGCGCACGTTCCGACCACGGCGTGTGAGTCGTCTTCGAGCGCGAACTGATACTCGGCCTCGGGGCCGGGCGGCGGCTGCGCGCGGAACGACCGCTCGGAGCGCTCGAGCCGCCGGCGCACGAACGCCTCGTCGTTCGGCAGGTTGGGGCTGTCGAGGTGGCGCGCGAGCTCCATGATCGCGGCCAAGTCACTCGGCAGCGCGGGGCGCATCAGGAACATCGCGCGCCTCCCGCCAGCCGAGTCAGCGCCGCGCGGTACAGAGTGACAGCTTGCGACAGCTGCGAGATGCGCGTGTGCTCGTTCGGCTTGTGCACGTTGCCCACCGAAGTGCCCGGACCCAGGACCACCGCGTCGAGCCCGGCCGACGCCAGGATGCCCGCCTCGGTGCACGTCGCCTTGGTCTCGACGCGCACGGGTAGACCGGCCGCGCGCTGAGAAGCTTCGAGCTCGCGCACGAGCGCCGAGTCTCTCGCAGTCGCGAGCGCCGGGTTCGTGCGCACGCAAGTGAGCTCACTGACTCGCGCGAGCGGCGCGACGAGCGCCGCGGCGTCGGCGCCCGGGATGGGCCGCACGTCGAAGCCGAACACGGCGCAGCCGTCGGCGAGCCCGACACGGCCCAGGCTCACCACGCTGTGCGCGGGCGAGAAGCGCGAATCCTCGCGCGCGCGAAGTGACTCCTCGAGCGCGCGCCACGCGCGCAGGAACGCCACCAAGGGCTCGGCCGACCACGCGGGCTCGAACGCGATCTCGCAGCGCTCGGGCACCACGTTCACCGCCGCGCCGCCGCCCGAGAGCGCCGAGACCGTCCGCGCGCCGCTCGAAGCCAAGAGCTCGAGCGCGCCCAGAATCGCGTTCTTCCCCAGCGCCGGGTCACTCGAGTGCGCCGCCGCTCCGCGCACGACCTGCGCGTCGACCCGCGGCCCGCCCGCGCTCGAAGTGACTCGCTCGAGGCGCACGCGCGCCTCGTACACTGCATAGCCCTTGTGCGCGTGAATCACCGCGAGCTCCGAAGGCTCGCCGACCAGCGCGCGCGAGTGACCCTTCGTGAGTCCCGTCTCGACCAGCCAGCGCGCGCCCAGCATGCCGATCTCTTCGCCGAACGTGCCGACCAGGCGCACGCGCCGCGCGAGTGACTCGCGCTCGGCGGCCAGCGCCGTTGCCTTGCAGATGAAGTCGACCTTCGCGTCGGCCGAGCCCAGGCCGTACAGCCGATCGCCGTCGCGCGTGGCGCGGAACGGATTCCCGCCCGTCTCCGTCCACGCCGCCGAGTCACCCGGCGGCACCGTGTCGAGATGAGTCACGAGCAAGAGCGCGTCGTCCGCCTCGCCGTGCCCCACGTCGCAGATCAGCGCGTGATGCAGCGTCCCGCCGACGTGCACGGACTCGACCTCGCCGGCCATGAGTCCCAGCTCGCACAACAGCTCGCCGGCCACGTCGGCGATCGCCGCGTTGCCCAGCCGCGACTCCGACGGAGTCGCGACGAACCGCTCCGCCCAAGCGACTAGGTCGGCCATCCCGACCCTGCCATCGGGTCGCCTACTTACCCGCTTGAGCTGCGTGCGCACAACACGGACACAGCTCGCGCAGATTTTCGAACGTGTAGATCCCGGTATCGTGGCCGTCGCTCCAGGCGATCGCGAGCGCGTAGCGACCGACGCCGCTGATGCGCACGGGCCGCACGTCGGCGGGCACCGAGTCGGGGCGCAGGAGCGGCGCGCCCGTGCGCTCGTCGATGCAGTGCGCGCAGCGACACGCGAGGCGAATCAGTCGCACGGGGTACACACTCTCGTGTCCGTCGTGCCAGACGATGCGCAGCGCGTCGGGGCCCGCCTGCGCGATCGAGACGGGGGTGGGGGTCATCGCGGAAAGCTAGCCGAGCGCTGGGGTAAGATCCGCGCCCGATGAGCAAGGAACCCGTCGCGATTCTCGGTGGCACAGGTGAGCAGGGACTCGGTCTCGCGTATCGCTTCGCGAAAGCGGGGCGGCCCGTGCGGATCGGCAGCCGCAAGGAAGAGCGTGCGCTCGAGGCGGCGAAGGAAGTTCTCGCCAAGCTGCCCGGGAGCGACGTGACTGGTCACGAGAACGCGGCGGCCGTGAAGGCGGTGCGCGGCGGGATCGTGATTCTGTCGGTGCCGTTCGAGCACACGGCCGGCACGATCAAGACGGTGAAGCCCGAGCTCGCGGCGGGCACCGTGCTCGTGTCGATGGGCGTGCCGCTCGCGGCCGCGATCGGCGACGTGGCGTCGCGAGTCATCGGTGTCTCGCAGGGCTCGTGCGCCGAGCTGTGCGAGTCACTCGCGCCCGACGGCGTGCCCGTCGTGTCCGCGTTCCAGAACGTGGCCGCGCACCGGCTGCTCGACCTGGATCACTCGGTCGAGTGCGACGTGATCGTGTCTGGCGAGAAGGAGCCGCGCGCGCGAATCATGGCGCTGTGCGACGACGTGCCGGGCCTGCGCGCGATCGACGGCGGGCCGCTGTACAACGCGCGCTACGTCGAGCAGCTGACGGCGCTGATGATCGGCATCAACATCCGGTTGAAGAAGCCGGAAGGCGTGGGAATCAGACTCACTTACGTCTGAGTCACTCGTCACATCACGACGCGGACGAGCCCCTTGAGGATGTCCTTGAGCGGGAGCTTCGTCGTGAGCAGCGGGATCATCGGCAGCGCCGCGGCGACCACGAGAGGCGCGATCGTCATCACGTCGATCGGGATCGGACGGAGCGCCTTCGCGCGCTCGTAGCCGGTGACCAGATCCGCGAGTGAGGACGCGTCGGCGTCGCCGACCAGTGACTCGGCCTGCGCGGACTCGCCGACCCACTTCTCGGCGAACGCCGAGTCATGGCGGCTCGAGAGCGCGCCGTACGCCAGGAGCGCCTCGCGTTTCAGCCTGGCGAGCCGCGGCGCGAAGGCGAGCAGGGGCGCGAGAACGACCAGAGTGGCGACGACCGCGAAGCCCGCCATCACGGAATAGAGTGACTCGAGCGGGACGCCGCTGTATACGACCTCGTCCGCGAGCACCGCCGAGAGAGACATCGATGCCGCGAGCACGAGGATCGCGAAGCCCGCTTGCCCGATCGACAGGAAGCCGAGCCCGCCCGCGCGATCGGGGTGAGTCGCGACGAGGCGCAGCTCGAGCCGCGAGATCTGCGCGAGGAACGTCGCCCAGATCACGCCCCGGAAGATCCAGCGCAGGAACAGGAACTGGAACACGGGCACGCTCACGAACAGCGACCACCAGCCCGCAAGCGTGAGTGTCTCGCCCTCGGCTCCCGCGAGGGCGTGCCACGTCGGGATCCCATTCTCGAGCTGTCGCGAGATCGCGCTCCAGCTGCCCAAGTAAGCGAGCGCCACGAGCACGAGCTCGACGATCGTCGAGTCGATGCGCCGCCGCGCGGTGGCCACGAGGTCCGCGAACTTCGCCTCGCTGGTCCGAGTCAGGAGCCGCGCGGTGTAGAACTGTCTCAGCGCCGTGCGCAGCCGCTGCGGGACCGCGACGTCGGCGAGCGTGAGCAGGATGACCGCGCCCAGGAAGCGCGCGTACGCCGCGAAGTCTCTCAGGAACGGGACCGGCACCGAGTCACCCGTCGCGAGTCCGTCCACGAGCGAGAAGACGAGGAGCGGCACCCAGCAGATCGCGGCGAGCAGGAGCGCGCGGCGGCCGAGCGGCGCGGGCTCCGCCGGAGCGAGGCCGGTGCGCATCCACAGCTTCCAGGTCGGGCCGCCCTTCTCGAGCTCGAGCTCCGTGGCGCCCCTAGGAGTCACCGCGGATAGTCCGGCAGGCCGACGCGGATCTGCTTCCAGAAGTCCGGTGACGTACCCGCGGCCTTCGCGCGCTCGGTGACTTCGCTCTTGGCCCGGAGCTCCGCGAGCGGGAGTGACTGGCCGAACGACCCGCGCTCGTACATGAGCTCGTCGAGATACCCGTTCGCCAGCAGCCGCCAGTCGATTGGAACGTGGCCGCCGGCGTGAATGACTCGGTTGCGGATCGTGGTCGTGCAGTTGTTGGTGAGCGCGTTGTACCACTTGGGGCGGTCGGCGAGCTCGTTCACTTCCGCGAGATAGTCGACCAACAGGCCGCGCGCGTTCTCGACCGGCGCGCGCAGGCGATACAGATACGTGCGCTCGCCGCGGTGGTTGTCGCGCACGCCGATCACGTCGCGCTCGTCGGCCACCACGTAGTACAGCTCGTACTGGCGGAAGAAGCCGAGCACGGCCGAGTACGACTCACCCTTCTCTTTGCGTGTCTCGATCGAGATCGCGAGCGGCGGCGAGTCCTCGAACTCCCAGCTCATGACCGTGTGCGCGTAGAGCGTCGGGCCCCAGAACGAGATGAAGAGATCGACGCCGCGCAGCTTGTCGAGATCGTACGTGCGGGTCTCCCAGTGCGGCACGAAGTCGGTGTCACTCGTGCGGTACTCGAAGTTGCGGACGTTCTCGACCGTGACTCGACTCCCCTCGAAGGTCGCGCGCGCGGGCCGCGCGACGTCGGGCAGCCAGTCGCGGTCGTTGCTGGGCGGGATGCGCAGCCACCAGACGTTGACCGCGGCCGCGAGCAGCGCGACGACCAGGAGCTTCCGGCCCCAGCCGTTCACGATCAGCGCCGCCGCGAGATAACCGAGCGCGAGCGCCGCGACCAACGCGCCGGCGAGGCCGCGCGCGAGCGGGCCGTCGATCCACAGCGTGGCCGCCGCCCATGCGCAGTACAGGACGACGAAGGGCGTGAGCAGAGTGAGTCCGATGATCCGCAGCACGGTCACTTCGGGAACAGCAGGACCACGGCCAGGCGCAGGCCCCAGTCCGGTCCGTTCACGGGCCGCGAGAGGTACGTGCGGTAGCCGACCACGATCTGCAGCCGCTGCGGGCCGACCTTCAGCATCTGCGCCACCGAGAAGTTGCCCGGGATCGTCCACTCTTCGCTCTGCCAGTCATAGCTCGACTCCAGGTTCACGATCAACGACGTCGCGGTCTTCGTCGTGTAGTTCAGGAACGGTTGGAAGAAGGTTTGACTCACCTGGGCGCGGTCGTCGTTCCCCGCGAAGGACCAGATGTGATTCGCGAGGAAGCCGGCAGTCACTGGCCCCGCCTGCTTCAGCAGCACCGCGGTGGGGCCCGCGCCCCAGCGCTGCGTGCCGAGCTCGCCGTTCGTCGCGGTCGGGAACAGGAACGCCGGCCCGAAGCCCCAGATGATCCCCAGTGACCCCGGCTGTTTCGGCGAGAAGAAGAGACTCTGCGTCGTGTCTCCCAGCCCGAAGCGGTCGCCGATCGCCGGGTTCACGTCGTCGTTCAGGTAAGTCACCGGCAGGATCGTGCGCGAGATCAGGTTCCAGTCACTTCCGAGCGAGATCGGGATCACGGGCTGGATGTTCAGGATGCTGCGCACGCCGTGGTCACTCGGTCCGAGGCCGAAGTCGACGTTCTCCTGGAAGGGCACGTTGATCAGGCTGGCGACGGGATTGGCGAGCTTCTTGGCGAGCTCCTCTGTCTCGTCCGCAGCCGCGCTCGAGGCGATCGACAAGGCGACACAGAAGAATGTCACGACGAAGCGAGCCACCGCGCGCGAGCCTATCCGGCGGGTTCCGCGAAGTCGAGGCCTACTGCACGCATCAGCGCGAGCGCGTTGCCGCGCGCGATCACGCCGTCGCGCAGCCGGTAGTCGAAGTGGAGCGCCCCGTTCGCGACCTGGTCTTCGAAGTGAGCGTTCTTCGCGCGCGGGGCGAGCTCGTCGGCGATGGCAGTGAGTGCGAGGTCGTGCGTGGTCACGAGCCCGATCGCGCCGCGCGCGACCAGCCCGCGCAGCAGCGCCTCTGCGCCGATGCGCCGGTCGTGTGAGTTCGTGCCGTTCAGGATCTCGTCGAGCAGGAACAGGACGGGCAGGGGGCCTTTGCAGCGCTCGGCCACGCGGCGCAGCGCGAGCAGCTCGGCGTAGAAGCGCGACGCGCCGTCACGCAGTGAGTCCTGCACGCGCAGCACGGCGCCGAGCGCGAGCGGCGACAGAGTGAGTCGCTCGGCGCGCACGGGCGCGCCGGCGAGGGCCATCACCACGGCGCTGCCCACGCTGCGCAGGAACGTGCTCTTGCCCGACATGTTCGAGCCGGAGACCACGACCAACGCATGCGCGGAGTCGAGTGACAGGTCGTTGCGCACGCACTGTGACTCGTCGAGCAGCGGGTGACCCAGCCCGGCCGCAGCGAAGCGCGGGCCCGAGTCCGCGATCTCGGGGAACGGATCCGCGGGATGCTCGAACGCGTAGCCCGCCAGGTCGGAAAGCGCCTCGAGCTCGCCGAGTGTCTCGAGCCAGCGCGCCACGCCGGCGCCGTGCCGCGCGCGCCAGGCCTCGAGCGCGAACGCGACGTTCACGCCCCACATCAGCAAGAGCGCGAACGGCGCGAACAGCTGATTCCGCCGCCAGTCCAGCACCGCCACGATTCGGTGTAGGGCCTTGATCTGGCGCGAGGGCGGGATCTCGTGGTCGTCGAGCTGGGCGCGCAACGCGCGCAGACGCGGTGACTCGAAGCGCTCGGCCTCGACCCGCTCGAGCAGCACGGCCAAGTGAGACAGGTCGCGCGCGCGCGCGCCGATCGCGCCGAGCACCGCGGACACACGGGCGCGCAGCGCGAACGACACGAGCGCTTCCGCGGCAACGAGCACGACGGCGAGCGCGGCGCCGCGGCCGCGCACGAGCGCGGCGATCACCGCGGAGAGAGTCGCGGCGGAGAGCAGAGTGACTCCGATCCGCAGCGCGACTCCGCCGAGCCGCGCGGGCGCGGTGGCCCACGCGACCAGTGGCTCGGGCCGCACGCCCTCGCGCACCTCGGGGCCCAGCGTGAACCAGTCCTCGCGCAGCGCGAGCCGCGGGCGCAGCTCGGCCGCCGCTGACTGACGCGCGCGGATCTCGTCGGGCGCGGCCGCTTCCAGCAGCCAGCGCGCGAGGATCTGCTCGCCGCGCTCGGTCTGCGCCTGAGACAGGAGCGCGAAGAGTGACTGCGGACCGAACAAGTCGAGCTGAGTCGCGTACGCGTGCTCGGGGTCCAGATGGCGGTCGCCCCGGTTCCCCCACTCACTCTTCGAATCGAGACCGAGTCGCGCGAGGCCGCGCGAATGGAACTCCACGCCTCGCTCCGCGCGCAGCTTCGCCCGCCGCGCGCGCTCGTGTCTCAGCACGAGCGCCACGAACCCGAGCGCGAGCGGCGCGAGCCACGCACCACTCACCGAGCCCTGCCAGAACGCGAGCCACGCGACGACCAGGCCGGCGACGAACACCGCGAGCCGCGCGTTCGAGAGACTCCGCGTCGCGCGCGCCTGTGCGTCGGCGGTCGCGCGCCGTTCTTCCAGTCGCGTCGCGTACAGCGCGCGCACGTCACTCGAGCTAGCGGGCGAAGTGTCCGGCATCCGCGCCGAGCATAGGGGCCTGATACGATGCGCGCATGGCGTTTCTCTCTTTCCCGAAGGGCTTCCAGTGGGGCGCGGCGACGGCCTCGTATCAGATCGAGGGCGCGGCGCGCGAAGACGGCAAGGGCCTGTCGATCTGGGACGTGTTCTGCCAGCAGCCGGGGCGCGTGCAGAACGGAGACACCGGCGACGTCGCGTGCGATCACTACCACCGCTTCCGCGACGACGTCGCGCTGATGAAGCGGCTGGGTCTCTCGACTTACAGATTCTCGGTGTCGTGGCCGCGCGTGCTGCCCTTCGGCTTCGGCGAGCCGAACGAGCGCGGGATCGATTTCTACTCGCGTCTGATCGACGAGCTGCTCGGCGCGGGCATCGAGCCGTGTCTCACTCTGTATCACTGGGACCTGCCGCAGGCGCTGCAGGACCTGGGCGGCTGGCCCGAGCGCTCGACCGCGCAGCGCTTCGCCGACTACGCCGAGCTCTTGTACCGCCGCTTCGGCGACCGAGTGACTCGCTGGATCACTCACAACGAGCCGATCGTGACTTCGATGATGGGCTACCGCGCCGGCGTGCTCGCGCCGGGAATTCGCGACCTGCGCCTCGCGGGGCGAGCAATTCATCACCTTCTTCTGAGTCACGGGCTCGCGGTCGCGGCGTTTCGCGCCTCGGGCGTGAAGGGCGAGATCGGGATCACGAACGCGAACACGAGTTACGAGCCCGCCGACGCAACGGAGGAGTCACGCCAGGCCTGCGAGCTGGCGAGAGACTTCGACACGCGCACCTGGCACGGGCCGGTGTACGGGCGCGGCTATCCCGAGTCGGTGCTGCGCTACTACGAGAAGAACGACGGCGCGTTGCCGATCGAGCGCGACGACCTGCGAGTCATCGCCGCGCCGACGGACTTCCTCGGCGTGAACCTGTACAGCCGCCGCCAAGTCGTGCTCGACCGCGCGCGCGGCGTGGGTTTCCGCAGCGCGCCCCCGAAGCTGCCGCTCCTGCCCATGGGTTACGAGGCCGCGCCCTTCGCGCTGGGTGACTTCCTGCGCTTCGTGTCCGCCGAGTACGGGAAGCCCGTGATCTACGTGACCGAGAACGGCGTGTGCGACAACACCGCGCCCGCTAACGGCGCGGTCGCGGACGTCGAGCGCACCGAGTTACTCCGTGGCTTCATCGCCGGCATGCACGCCGCGATCGCGGACGGCGCCGCCGACGTGCGCGCGTACTACGTGTGGTCGCTGCTCGACAACTTCGAATGGGCGTTCGGTTACTCGAAGCGCTTCGGGATCGTGTGGACGGACTTCGAGACGCAACAGCGGATTCCGAAGCAGAGCGCGGTGTTCTTCAGCGAGGTCGCGGAGAAGAACGGGCTGGAGGCGTGACCTTGCAATCTTCTCCAGCAGTGACTCGCCACGAGAACGGCCGAGCGAGGGCCCACCGCGGGACACCGGCCCGCGGTCCGGTGTCGGCGAGCGAACCAATCGGGGAGGGAGTGACATGAGACTCGGGAAGATCGCCGTCGCGTGGTGCGGCGGGCTGCTCGCGCTCTTCGGTGTGCTGTATCTCGTCTCGACGCAGCAGATGCTCGGCTACGCCGAGATCACGAACCCGACGCCGACCGCGCTCACCGACCTGCGCGTGATGTACGGCGGCCTGCAGGTCGCCCTCGGGATCTTCATCCTCGCGAGTCTGCGGCGTGACTCGTGGCTCGAGCCCGCGCTCGGCCTCGCGGCGATCACATTCGCGTGCGTTCCCGCGGTGCGCCTGCTCGGCATGGCGCGCGAGGGAACGTTCAACGAGTACCACGTGAGCGCGCTGGTCATCGAGATCGCGACGCTCGCGTTCGCCTCGTTCGCCTGGCGCGGAGTCCGCGCCGCCTGAGTCACTTCCACGCGAACACCGGCTGCTCGTAGTGAGCGACCCGAGTGTCTCGCCCGTGGATCGCGACCTCGCGCAGCTGGAACAGCACCGCCGCCGTCGGCGCGTGGATGCTCGTGCCCAGCATCGGGATCGGGAGTGACAGCACGGGGCGGTCGCTCTCGGGGATGGTGCGCAGGGTGGGGATGCGGGGGTGGTCGAGGTCGTCCATCGGCACGGTGTACACGGCCTCGACCTCGTCGGGGTTCGGCTCGAACAGGCGCGACTCACCGCCCCAGCACACGACCGGCGTGATCGCGAAGCCCGAGCGGGTCACGAAGTCGTCGAGCCGGCCGAGTATCTCGCGCGACGGCAGGCGCAGCCCGATCTCCTCGTCGAGCTCGCGCAGCGCGGCGTCCTCGGGCGACTCCCCTTGGTCGATGCGCCCGCCCGGCAGCGCCCACTGACCCGGGTGGTCGCGCAGCCGCGACGAGCGGCGCGTGATCAGGAAGCACGCGCGCCCCCGCGAGTCACCCACCAACGTCGCCGCGACCGCGGCGCGAGTCAGTGCCGGGTCCAGCGCGGGCACGCGCTCGAAGCGCGCGAGGTTGGCAGTCACTCGCGCGCGCAGGCCCGCGTCGAACCCGTGCCCCATCAGTCCTTCGGCAGGTGGAGGATCCGCTCCGCGATGATGTTCCGCTGGATGTTGGGCGTGCCGCCGCCGATCACGACCTCGGGCCAGTTCAGCGCGCCGAACTGCCAGCGGCCGCCGTCGACGGTCTCGTCGCTGCCCTTCCAGTACGCGCCCGCGCTGCCGAGCAGCTCGAGCGCGAAGTCGCCCATGTCGACCTCGAGCTCGGCGCGGAGCAGCTTGTTCACCGACGTCTCGCCCTGCATCGGCTCGCCCCGGAGCTGCTGCGTGAGTGAGCGCAGGCCGTTCAGCTTCATCGCCTCGATCTTCGCTTCGAACACCGCGAGCTGGCGTCGCACCTTCGAGTCACTCGTGGCCGGCGCGCCGTCCTTCGTGCACTTCTTCGCGAGCTCCTGCAGCTCCTCGAGCTTGCGGAACATGGCGGTCACTTCCGCGATCGACGAGCGCTCGCTCGCCAGCGCGGACACGGTGACTTGCCAGCCCTGACCCTCGGCGCCGAGCCGGTTCTCGACCGGCACGCGCACGTCGTTGAAGAACACTTCGGCGAACATCGAGCTGCCCGACATGTTCTGGATCGGGCGCACGTCGATGCCGGGGGTCGACATCTCGACGAGGAGACATGTGATTCCGTCGTGCTTCGACGCGGCCTTCGGGTCGGTGCGCACGAGCAGGATCATCCACTTCGACCACATGGCGATCGACGTCCAGATCTTCTGGCCGTTCACCACGTACTGATCGCCCTCGCGCACGCACTTGCACTGCAGCGCGGCCAAGTCACTCCCCGTGTCCGGCTCCGAGTAACCCGTGCACCACTGATACGCGCCGTCGAGTATGTCGGGGATGAAGCGCTGCTTCTGCGCCTCGGTGCCGTAATGGACGATCGCCGGGCCGACCCACGCCAGCCCCATGAAGCACGCGCCGAGCGGCGGCGCCTTGCGCTTCGACATCTCTTCCTTCAGCACGACCTGCTGCATGAGTGACCCGCCGCCGCCGCCCACTTCCTTCGGCCACGAGAAGCCGACCCAGCGCTTGGCGCGGACCTTCTTGTTCCACTCCATCAGGAACGGGAAGTCCATGCGGCTCTGCCCTTCGGGCAGGTTCTCGTCGAGGAACGCGCGCACCTCTGCGCGGAAGGCCTCTTCTTCGGGAGACAGTCGAAAATCCATCACAGACCTCCGAGGCACGCGACGCGCTCGTAGTGAAAGTCCGAGTCACCGAACGCGGGCCGCGCCCACTTGGCGCGCTTGAGATACAGCTGGATGTCGTACTCCGCGGTGTAACCCACCGCGCCGTGCAGCTGCACGCCGTCGATGCCGATGCGCGTGAACGCGTCGGTGCCGTACGCCTTCGCGAGCGACGCGGAGCGCGGCACCTCGCTCGGGCTCTCGGCCACGGCCCACGCCGCGTAGTAGAGCAGTGACTTCGTCGACTCGAGGTCGACGTACATCTCGGCCAGCGGGTGCTTCACGCCCTGATACTTGCCGATCGGCGCGCCGAACTGGATGCGGTCCTTCGCGTACTGCACGGTGAGTGACAGCGCCGCGTCGGCCGCGCCGGTGAGCTCGGCGGTGACCGCGATCGCGCCGCGGTCGAGGAGTCTCTCGATCGCGGGCCACGCCTTCCCGGGCTCGCCGAGCAGCGCGCTCTTCGGGATCCGCGCCTCGTCGAGTGACAGGGTGCCGAGCCGCTTGGTCGCGTCGATCGTCGCCGAGTGACTCGCCGTCACGCCGGGGGCGCCGGCGTCGAGGACGCCCAACGCCAGGTCCTGCGGCCCGCCGCCGGTGCGGAACGCGACCACGAACAGGTTCGCCGCGCCCGCGTCGGCCACGAACTTCTTCTGGCCCGAGAGCACGAACGCGTCGCCGTCGGCCTTGCCGAGGAGCGCGATGCCGGTGGGCGCGAGCGAGTCACTCGCCTCGAGCAGCGCCAACGTCCCGATGCGCGAGCCGTCGGCCAGGCTCGGCAGCCAGCGCTGCTTCTGCTCTTCCGTCCCCGCGTCGAGGATCGCCGACGCGGCCAGCGTCGTGGAGATGAGCGGCGACGGGAACAGCGAGCGCCCCGTCTCCTGCAGCAGCACCACGAGATCGACCCAGCCGAGCCCCGCGCCGCCGAAGCCCTCGGGGATCGTGAGTCCGAGCCAGCCGAGCTCCGCGAGCTCGCGCCACAGGTCCGGCTCGTAGCCCGGCCCCGTCTCCATCGTCTTGCGCACCTGCTCGAGCGGCGCGCGCGCGTCCAGGAGCTTGCGCACTTCGGATCGCAGCAGCTCCTGCTCTTCACTGAAACCGAAATCCACTTGAACCTCCACCGCCCTTACCTCGGGCATGAATGCTGACCCGGATGATGCCTGCGTACGAAGGCGTAGTTCAAATGCCGGGCTTTGGTGGATGAGCGAAGAGGGCGGAGCTTGGTCGTTGCGAGAGAGAGTCGCTCACGACGATTCCCCCGTGAGTCCGGCCGCCCTCCGTGTATCGATACTGAAGGGCCTTGATGGCTGGGCTGTATCGATCTCTCAACCCCGCAAAGTCTGGGTGCACGTGAACGCTCTCAATCGTCCCCGCGCAGTAGGCCGCTGTGGCCATCGGAAAGAGAATTCCGGAGCAAATCCAATCGGCGAGTTGAAGTCCCGCGTGGTTGGTGCTGTGACCAAACGTCGGCATTTCCAGGATTGAGGGATGCGGATCGCCTCCCTGCCTGCGGAACTTCTGGGTGAAGATCGAGTACGAGACCTGAGTGTTCTCCGCGGGAGACCGGCTATCTGCAATCACAACACCATGCGCGGTGCGAGAGCGAAGGAACGCGTCGAAGTTCGCGCAGAGAGCTTGAATTGAGAACGTGTAAGCGGCCACATGGTTCGTGGGCTCTGCGATTCCCTTGACCCAGATGCGCGAGATGAGGAAAGCACCGTGACTCTGGAGCAATCGGATCGCGCCGTCGAGAAATCCATATGCGTGAGTCCGTTTGCGCCTGCTCCCGGACCGAACATCAGCTCTGAGAGTCGACCCCTTCACCTCAACAAGCATCCAGTTCAAGGTGGAGAGACTCGGTCGAACTGCTCCTGGGTAGAACCGCTGCTTCAGTCTCAAGAGCCCCCGAGTGAGACTACGCAGCTGATCCTGCGCGATGACCACGCCAGTGACTGCGACGACAGGCTGAACGGGAGAAGTTGCTGATGGCAGCGTGCTGAACTCACCAGCCTCGTCGACATAGCAGATGTACACGGGCTCGGAATTCTGCGCGGATTAAGCAACTACGGCCATCCTCACGCGGAGGATGGCCGTAGGATTTTGCCGTCTGATCTCGCCCAGGCCGAAACCAGTGGCGGCTATGAAGTTCGTGGCGCAGCGATCCTATTAAGCGTCGGATCGCACGTCAATTCCCTTGACGAGGTTGATCACCGCCTGAAGACCGGTGCCCGAATCCGCTATGTGCTCGGGATCCTCTGTGTGCCCGAGGCGGCTCAGCACATAGCGGATTCGGGCACCGGTCTTCAAGAGCTCCCTATCAAACCGCAGGGATCTCGCAGGGTTCCGAGACCGTCCAGCTGGACTGGCTCCCGAGGCCTCCGCGAGGGGTTTTCACCAGCCGGCAAGAAAGCCCTGGAATCTCAATATCTTGGCTGTTCGGTGACGATACCCTCAAGATCTAGTGGCAGGACTGTTGACCGGCCGGAGACCCCGCAGTAAAAAGGGGCTCCGGGATTTCCAAGGATTCCGATCTGGCAGCCAGGGGGGCTACGGGCGGCCGGATGGAAGCGGGTGGGGTGCTCTGGAGGAGGGCTCTCACTCGGGGGCTCTGAAGTACAGGGCCTCTCCTTGGGGCCCGGAATTTTGGTCTCCGAAGCGGCGTTCTCGTCTCGAGGTTGGGGCGAGACACGAGGGGTAGAGTTGGCGGAGCAGACTCTCAACGGAACGGGCAACGAGATGGCGGACGACAACAAGACCGAGATTCCGATCCGGCGTCACTTCACACGCGCCGGCAATGACCCGTTCGCGAGTGTCCGTTGGGAGAGACGCACCGCAAAGATCGCCGACGGTGACACCGTCGTGTTCGAGCAAGCGAACGTCGAAGTGCCCGAGTCGTGGTCACCGATGGCGACGAACATCGTCGCGTCGAAGTATTTCCGCGGTCACCTGGGCTCGCCGCAGCGCGAGACGAGCGTGCGCCAACTCATCGGCCGCGTCGTCGGCACGATCCGCAAGTGGGGACGCGAGGGTGACTACTTCGCGACCGACGCGCAGGAGCAGATCTTCGCCGACGAGCTGACTCACTTACTCCTGCACCAGAAGGTGTGTTTCAACTCGCCGGTGTGGTTCAACCTGGGCGTGCTCGAGCCCGACGGCAAGCTCGTGCCGCAGCAGGCGTCGGCGTGCTTCATCAACTCCGTCGAAGACACCATGACTTCGATCATGGACCTCGCGAAGACCGAGGCCATGCTGTTCAAGGGCGGCTCGGGCACGGGCACGAACCTGTCGACGATCCGCAGCTCGAAGGAGACACTCGCGGGCGGCGGCATCGCGAGCGGCCCCGTCTCGTTCATGCGCGGCTTCGACTCGTTCGCGGGAGTGATTCGCTCCGGCGGCAAGACGCGGCGCGCCGCTAAGATGGTGATCCTGAACGCCGATCACCCCGACATCCTCGACTTCGTGTCGTGCAAGGCGCAGGAAGAGAAGAAGGCGTGGGCGCTGATCGACGCCGGCTTCGACGGCCGCTTCAACGTGCCCGGCGGCGCGTACGAGTCGATCCAGTACCAGAACGCGAATCACTCGGTGCGCGTGCCCGACGCGTTCATGAAGTCGGTCATGAACGGCGGCGCGTGGCAGACGCGCGCGGTCACCACCGGCAAGGTGATGGACACGCTCCAGGCGCGCGACGTCATGCGCGAGATCTCGTCGGCCGCGCACGTATGCGGCGACCCGGGCGTGCAGTACGACACGACCATCAACCGCTGGAACCCGGTCAAGAACTCTGGCCGCATCAACGCCACGAACCCGTGCAGTGAGTTCATCTTCCTCGACGACACGGCGTGCAACCTGGCGTCGTTCAACCTCTTGCACTTCGCCGACGAGAACGGCCGCTTCCTCACGAGTGACTTCGAGCAGGCGGTCGACACGATGATCCTCGCCATGGAGATCATCGTCGACTTCGCCGACTACCCGACACCGCGTATCGCGAACAACAGTCACTTGCTGCGCCCGCTCGGCCTGGGCTACGCGAACCTGGGCGCGCTGCTCATGCTGAACGGCGTGGCGTATGACTCGGACGAGGGCCGCAACCTGTGCGGCGCGATCACGTCGCTCATGACCGGCCGCTCGTACCACCGCTCGGCCGAGATCGCGCGCCGCACCGGGCCGTTCGCCGAGTACGAGAAGAACCGCGCGCCGTTCCTCGAAGTGATTGGCCTGCACACCGAATACGGCGATCAGGTCGCCACGGCCGGCGTGCCCGACGACCTGCACCGCTCGGCGCGAGACACTTGGCACCGCGCGCTCGAGCTCGGCCGCCGCGCCGGCTACCGCAACGCGCAGGTCACGGTGATCGCGCCCACGGGAACGATCGCGTTCATGATGGACTGCGATACCACCGGCATCGAGCCCGACATCGCGCTCGTGAAGTACAAGTCACTCGTCGGCGGCGGCATGCTGAAGATCGTGAACCGCACGGTCGCGACCGCGCTCGCGCGCCGCGGCTACTCGCCGGCGCAGATCGACGCGATCGTCCGCTACATCGACGAGCACGACACGATCGAGGGCGCGCCGGGCCTCGAGGACGAGCACCTGCCGATCTTCGACTGCGCGTTCACCTCCGCGCACGGCACGCGCTCGATCCACTACATGGGTCACATCCGCATGATGGCCGCCGCGCAGCCGTTCCTGTCGGGCGGTATCTCGAAGACGGTGAACCTGCCGAAGGACGCCGCCATCGAGGACATCGAGCAGGCGTATCTCGAGGGCTGGCGCCTGGGCCTCAAGTCACTCGCGATCTACCGCGACGGCTCGAAGCGCACGCAGCCGCTGAACACCAAGGCCGACAAGGTCGAGGAAGAGAAGCCGGCCGCGGCCGAGCCCGCGCCGCGCCGCCGCAAGCTGCCCGACGTGCGCGACGCGAAGACGCACAAGTTCTCGATCGCGGGTCACGACGGGTATCTCACCGTCGGCCTGTACGAGGACGGCACGCCGGGCGAGGTGTTCCTGAAGATGTCGAAGGAAGGCTCGACCGTGTCCGGCCTGATGGACACGATCGCGGTCATGACTTCGCTGTCACTCCAGTACGGCGTGCCGCTCAGCGCCATGGTCAACAAGTTCAGTCACACGCGCTTCGAGCCCTCGGGCTTCACGGGCAACCCCGAGATCCCGATGGCCAAGTCGATCACCGACTACGTGTTCCGCTGGCTCGGCCTGAACTTCCCGAGCGGCGAGTCACTCGTCGAAGACGCGCAGGACGAGTACGGTGACGGCGGCAGCGGCAGCGAGCGCGTCGTCCCCATCACCAAGAGCGGCGTCGGCGGCGGGAGCGACGTCGAGCCCCGCCGCACCACCGGCCAGGAAGACGCCCCGCCCTGCAACAACTGCGGCTCGATCATGGTGAGAGCGGGCGCGTGCTACGCGTGCCGAAACTGCGGGGAGACCGGCGGCTGCGGGTGAGTGACCGACCTGATGACTGAGTTGAGAGACTGGCTCCCGAAGCGACTAAGATCGAACAGGGTTATCCTTTTCCTTCTACCGGTGTTGTTGTTAGTCGCGGTGGAATTTCTGACCGGGTTCTTCGGAGAGAAAGGAAGAAGGCTCGCTGCAGAACCCGCTGAATCAGTTCCAGCTGTCTCATCTGGCGTTACCGTCCACGCGAAGTCAGTAGAGGAGTTTCTCGAGGAGTGCCGCAAGCTACTCGGAGACGTTCCGACGAAGGACGTCCTAGTCGACCCAAGTGCACTCCGAGAGCGATACCCGCTCGGGTATGTACTGATGGTTAGTAACCTAAACGAGACACGCGTCTATGAACCTCTTCCAGATAAACTCGCATTCAAGTCACTCGGAGATGTCGTCGAACTGACCCCTTCCCGTGTGCAGGTGTTGCTGCCGGACCTTGTCGTTTCCGAAAGTGACTTCACGTTCGGTTCAAACATGATGTCTCTGCCGCGGCAGCTCAATCGACCTGTGCCATTCGCCTTAGTGGGCGGCCCCGGGATACCTCAATTTTTCGTCGAGGTGATTGCGTCTTCCTCCGAGGGCGTAGTGCTGGCGTTCGGCATTCGGTGAGTCAACGGCGCCTACGCGTGCCGGACGTGCGGGGAGAGCGGCGGCTGCGGGTGAGTCGGGCCGACTAGCCGCTGGCCCGTGGCTTGCGAAGCGTGGCGTGCGCGGAGCCGAGCCCGCGAAAGACGGCCAGTGGATCGCTGGCAACAGCGTGTGACTCGGAGCTCGCAGTCACTCGAGGTCGAGCCCGGCGTCTTCACGCTCGACGACCCGAAGCGGATCGCGCTGGCTGCTGCGCTCCGCCGAGCGCAGCAAACGGCACCGGGTCGCGCCGTTCCGGTCGGCTATGTCCGTGCTCGTCTTCTACCTCAACCGGTCGGGCGAAAGCTCGAGAAGTCGCAGAGTGAGTCGCATCACGTGGTACGGTGACTCGTGGCCGATTGCAGGTTTTTCTCCGAGGAGGAGCCCGAGAGCGATGCGACGAGCACCACAGATGGGCGCGAGGTTTGCGAGCATTTTCCGACCCAGGAGGACACCCATGCTCGCGATGAGATGGCCATCACACTCCGAGTCACCGCATCAGCGCGCGACGCTCGGCGCGCGCCTCGAAAGCGCCCTCGTGCTTCCGCGCGGAACGTTCGCGCTGCAGGACCCGCGCGTGATCGCCGGATCACTCCGAGCCTGGGCGGAGCGGCGCACGACCAGCCCGGCGGTGGCGTTCCGCTCGGCGATGTCGCTGCTCGCCTTCTACGGCGCGCGCATGGCCCGCGACCTGTCGAAGGAGCAGCGCGCGCGGCTCGAAGCCGCGAAGGTCGAGCTCCGCGCGCTCTACAAGGACGCGCCTCGCGCATTGACCGACTGAGCGCGCTCCATCGTCGCGCCGAGGAGTATTCTCGGGCCACGCGATGGCCCAGGGCGTGCTCGCGCTCGTTGCCTTGCTGCTGGCCGCCGCCACGGCCGGGCTGGCCTGGTGCATGGCGTTTCCGGTGCGCTGGGACGGAGTCGGGCGCTTCGGCGCCCTCGCGCTGCACTTCCCCCTACACCTCCTGGTGTTGACCTCCGTCGCGTGGCTGCTCTCGCGGCTCGCGGGGCGGATGCGCGCGGTCGCCGCGTCGGGGCTGTTGATCGTCACGGCGATGGCGTCGCTCGTCATGGCGCTCGCGCCGACCGTCGCGGCGTGGCGGTACGCGCGCGAGCTCGGGGTTCGCGTGTCACTCTGGGAGTATGTCGCGAACTCGACTCACATGAACGCCGGCACGCCGCAGCGCGAGCGCACGCTCGTGTACGGCACCGCGCCCGACGGCACGAAGCTCGAGCTCGACGTGTGGCTCACGGGCAAGCCGCACCTCGGCCTGCCGCGGCCGGCGATCCTCATGATCCACGGCGGCGCGTGGAATCACGGCAACCGCAGCATGTTCCCCGACTGGAACCGCTGGCTGAACGAGCTGGGCTACGAGGTGTTCGACGTCGAGTACCGCCTGCCCCCGCCCGCGCGCTGGCGGGACGAGCTCGGCGACGTGAAGGTCGCGCTCGCGTGGGTGATCGAGAACGCGGGCGACTATCACGTCGACCCGACGCGAGTCACCGTGATGGGTCAGTCGGCGGGCGCCAACCTGGCTCTGCTGCTCGCGTACGCGGCGAATGACTCGCGCCTGCCCCCGACCACGCCGATCGCGCCCGTCGCGGTTCGCTCCGTGATCAACGTGTACGGCCCGTCCGACATGGCGCTGCTCTACCGCACGAGTCACAGCCCCGACTACGTGCGCCCCATGATGGAGGCATACATCGGCGGCCCGCCCGACTCACAGGAAGAGCGCTACCGCCTGCTCTCGCCGCTCACTTGGGTGAGCGCGAAGTCGCCGCCCACGCTCACCCTGTTGGGAACGAGCGACCGTCTGGTCCCGGCCGACCAGGCCACGCTGCTCGACGAGTCACTCGCGAGGGCGGGCGTGCCGCACGAGACCGTGCTGATCCCCGCGAACGACCACGCCTTCGACGTGAACTGGGGCGGCTTCGGCACGCAGATCGCGCGCGAGAAAGTGCGCGCGTTCCTCGAGGGGGGCGCGCCGTGAGGAAGGTGCGAAGCGACTCACAACCCGCGACTCACCGCCGGGTTACCATGGCTCCGGCGGAGTATCGCGATGGAGTGCGCGAGCTGTAGGCGAGTGAACCGCGCAGGGGCGCGTTTCTGCAGCGGTTGCGGCGCTGCGTTGGCGCCGCGCTGCCCGGCCTGCGGCGCCGAACTCGAGGCCGGCGCGCGTTTCTGCGACGCCTGCGGAGCCGGCCTCGCGAGTCCGGCCGCGGGCGATGCTTCGGTCGCGCGCAAGGTCGTGACCATCCTGTTCGCGGACTTGGTCGGCTCGACCTCGGTGCAGGAGCGCCTCGACGCCGAGTCCACGCGTCGCGTGATGGAGCTCTACTACGCGGCGATGCGCGGCGCGGTCGAGGCGCACGGCGGGACGGTCGTGCAGCTGCTCGGCGACGGAGTCATGTGCGCGTTTGGCGTGCCGCACGTGGCCGAGGACGACGCGATCCGCGCGGTGCGCGCGGCGGTCGCGATGCAGCAGGCCTTCGCCGACTTCGCGCGCGAGCAGCGGCCGATCGTGGGCGAGCTGGGCATGCGGATCGCGCTGAACACGGGCGAGGTCGTCGTGAGTGACGAGCGGCCCGCGGGCATCGGCGATCCGCTGAACGTCGCGGGCCGATTGCAGCAGGAAGCGCGCGAGGGCGACGTGCTGATCGGTGAGTCGACGCGGCGCTTGGTCGCCGAGCAAGTGACTCTGGCGCACTTCGGCACGTTCGCGTTGAAGGGACGGGCCGAGCCGGTGCCGGCTTTCCGGGTCGTGTCACTCGAGCGGCCCGCCGGCGCGCCGGCGATCGCGTTCGTGGGCCGCGAAGACGAGTTACGGCGACTCACTGCCGCGTTCGACACGGCGGTCGCGGCGCCGGGGACGCGGCTCGCAGCCGTCCTCGGCTCACCGGGGCTGGGTAAGTCGCGCCTGATCGGCGAGCTCACGCGCCGGCTCGGCGAGCGCGCGACCGTGCTCTCGGCGCGGTGTGATCCGGCAGGCGGCGCCACCTTCGCGCCGCTCGCCGAGTCACTGCGCATGTTCCTCGGCTTCGACACGGTCGCGAGCGCCGATGCGGTGCGCGCCACGATCGCCGAGTCACTGCCCGCTGACGAGCCCGAACGCGCGCGCATCGCGGCGGGGGTCGCGGCGCTCATCGCCGGCACGCCCGCGTCGCCGGAAGAGACTTTCTTCACGGTGCGGCGCTTCCTCGCGGCGCTGGCCGCGCGCCGTCCCGTCGTGCTGTCACTCGACGACGTGCAGTGGGCCGAGCCGCTCCTGCTCGACCTGGCCGAGCACCTCGTGCAGTGGGGCGGCGGCGCGCCGCTCCTGCTGTTGGTCGCCGCCCGCCCCGAGCTGCGAGACACTCGCTCGTCGCTCGCCGTGCCGGGCGGGTTCGTGGCCGACGTAGTGACTCTCGCCGGTCTCGACGCCGGAGCGGCGACGCGCCTCGCGGCCAACGTGATCGGCGCCGAGGCGCTGCCCGCCGCGATCGCCGGCCGCGTGCTGGCCGCGAGCGAGGGCAACCCGCTCTTCGTCGGCGAGCTCGTGCGCATGCTCGTGCACGACGGCGCGCTGAAGCGCGAGGGCGACCGCTGGACGGCGGCCGTCGCGCTGGCCGAGATCGAGATGCCGCCCACGATTCACGCGCTGCTCGCCGCGCGCATCGAGCGCTTGCGCCCCGAGGAGCGCACCGTGCTCGAACGGGCAGCCGTCGTCGGCAGGCACTTCTCGCGCGCCGCGCTCGCGCAGCTCCTGCCGCGCGAAGTCACCGACCTGGACGCGCGCCTCGAGTCACTGCGCCGCGCGGAGCTGCTCGAGCCCGACACCGGCTGGTTTCTCGGCGAGCCGGTCCTGCGCTTCCACCACGCGCTGATCCGCGACGCCGCGTATCGGCGCGTGCTGCGGGGCACGCGCGCGGAGCTGCACGCGCGCTTCGCGGACTGGGTCGCGGCTCGCGCCGGTGACTCGCTCGAGCACGACGAGACACTTGGCTGGCACCTCGAGCAAGCGCACCAGCAGCTGCGCGAGCTCGGGCCGATCGACGCGCGCGGCCGCGAGCTGGGCGAACGCGCGGCGCGCCATCTCGCCACCGCCGGCCGCCGCGCGCTGGCGCGCGAAGACCTGGCCGTGGCCGCGAGCTTGCTCGGCCGCGCGCTCGAGCTGCTCGACGGCGCGAACCCCGCGCGCGCCGACCTCGCGCTCGCTTGGTGCGAGGCCTTGCTCGCGTCCGGTGAAGTGACTGGCGCCACGCGCGCGGTCGCCGAGCTCGCGCGCCTGGCGAGTGACTCGAGCCGGCTGCGCGCCTGGCACGTCTGCTTCGCGGGGCAGCTCGCGGTGATGACCGATCCCCAGTCACTCCACGCCACCGCCGCCGCGGTCGCCGCCGCGGCCGAGGCCCTGTCCGCCGCGGGAGACACCGCGGGCGAGGCGAAGGCGCACTCGGTGCACGCGCTCGCGCTCGCGCGCTTGGGCAAAGGCGCCGCGTGCGAGGCCGCACTCGACCGCGCGCTCGCGGCGGCGCGGCGCGCGGACGACCGGCGGCTGGCGAACGCGGTGTTGGCCGGCGCGCCCCTCGCCGCGCTGTGGGGACCGAGCCCAGTCACTCGCGCGAGCGGCCGGTGTCTCGACGTGGTGCGCGTGCTGCGTATCACCCAGGGCGCGCCCGCCGTCGAGGCCGTCGCGCTTCGCTGCCAGGCGGTGCTCGAGGCTCTGCGTGGCCGCAGCGACGCCGCGCGGCGCATGATCAGCGCATCGCGCGGCATGGTCGAGGAGCTGGGACTGACTCAGCAGCTTCTCGAGACGGACGTCTTCGCCGGGCACATCGGCTTGCTCGAAGGCGACGCACCCGCCGCGGAGAAGTCACTGCGCAGGGCGTACGACGGTCTGCGCGAGCAGGGGCTCGGGATCGATGCGGCTCGGGCGGCGGCCTTGCTGGCTCGCGCGCTGCTCGCGCAAGGTCGAGCCGCCGAGGCGGAGGTCCTGAGTCACGAGAGCGAGTCACTCGCCGGAGACGATCTCCAGGCCGCGATCGCCTGGCGCGGCGCGCGGGCCGAAGCGCTGGCCCGCCGCGGCGCGCACGCGCACGCGGTCGAGTTCGCGCGCGCCGCGGTCGAGATCGCTGCCGCGACCGACGCGCTCCTGCACCACGCCGACGCGCGGCTCGCGCTCGCGACCGCGCTGCGCGCCGCCGGCCGCAGGGCCGAGGCCGACACCGAGGAGCGTCGCGCGAGAGAGCTGTGGGAAGCGAAGGGCGCGAGCTTGCTCGCCGAGCGCGCGCGCCGCGAGGTCCCCGCGCCGGAGGCAGTCACTCCCGCTCCCTCCGAGAAGCGTGTCCGTCGAAGAGTGCGGCCGAACGCCGCGACCGCGCACGTGGCTCGCTTCGATGCCCTCCTCGCGAGTCGGGACGCGGAAGGGATTTCGCGCCTGTACGCCGACGAGATGGTGACCGTACACCACCCCACGAGAACGGAGTTCGGTCGCGAAGCCCAGCTGATCCGACTGCGAATGCTGATGCGCGCCGAAGGAGTGACGCTCGGGGGTGAGGTGCTGGCGACGCTCGGTGACTCACTCGCGCTGCGTCAATCCTCGATGTCACTCACCGCGCTCGGCGAGGACGACTTCGCACCGTTCGGCCCGATCGACACCGACACGATCATCCTGGTCGAGGTCCCCACGCAGGGCCGCCAGCGGCGGGCCGAGATATTCGCGCAGGATCGGCTGGGCGACGCCATCGTGCGGCTCTACGAGCGCTGGGCCGAGTCACTCCCCGAGGGCGCCGAGCGCGAACGAGCGGCGGCGACCGCGCGCACGGCGGCATTGCTCGTGTCTCCGTTCGACCTGGCGCGTTACTCGGAGGCGCTCGCGAGCGACCTCGCCTTCGTAGACCATCAGCCGCTCGGACTCGGCACGGCGCCCGGAGCGGGAGGGCTGGCGAGCTGGGTCGGCAGCTTGAGCGAGCTGGCCGACGAGCTCGCGATGCGCGTCGACGACGTGCTTGCGCTCCGCGCGGACGGGCTGCTCGTCCGCACGACCTCGACGGGCAGGCTCCGGGCAGGCGGCGGCCCCTACGAGCAAGCGGTCGTGCAGCTCTTCCGCGTCGGCGCCGACGGGCGAGTTGCTCGCGTCGAGTGGTTCGATCCTTCGCAGACCGAGGCCGCGCTCGCGCGCTTCGACGAGCTTTCCGGAGACCCGCGCGCGGCCCGCTTCTCGAATGCCGCGCTGCGCTCGGTGGCGGAGCTGGAACGCCGGTGGAGCGCACGTGACTGGCCCGGCGTGGCGGCGCTGTTTGCGCCGGGGTATCGCCTCGACGATCGGCGCGCGGTGGTGGGCCTGCCGATGTCGGGTCACGACTTCGTCGTCAACCTCCGGAGCATGTTCGAGCTGCCGCGGAGTGAGTGGCGCGTCGAGCCGCTCGCGACCCGAGGAGACACCCTCGCGCTGCTCCACACACGGCTGACGGGAGAAGCGCACGGCGGCGGCGAAGTGGCGTTCGAGAATCTCTCACTCATCGAGGTGGACGGCGCGGGCTTGCGCACGGCGGGGGTTTTGTTCGACCTCGAGGAGCTCGACGCGGCCTACACCGAGCTCGACGCGCGCTACGCCGCGGGCGAGGGCGCTCCTCACCTGCAGCTGCTCGCCAATCTGCGGACTCACTTGCAGGCGATCGGAGCCAACGACATGGCCGCGGTCCGGCGCATACTGCCGCCCGACCTGACGGTGACGAGTCACCGGAAGCTCGCGAGCTGGGGGAAGACCCTGACGCGCGACGAGTATCTCGCGTCGTACGCCGGCCTGGGAGACTTCGGCGACCTCGTCACGCGGGTTCGCGCCGACCATGTCTCGATCTCGCCCGCGGCGGGGCTCGTCGTCACCACCGGGCGCGGCACGTTCGGCGGCAGCGCGTTCGAACGTCCGCTGGTCACGGTCTTCACGCACGATGGCACCCGCTCGCGCTCGCTCGAGGAGTTCGACTTCGAGCAGCTCGACCTGGCGCTCGCCCGGTTCGAGGAGCTCAACGCCGAGTCACTCGAGGACCGCTTCGCGAACGTGGCGTCGCGAACCATGGAGCGCTTCGCGCGCCGTTGGCGCGATCGCGACTGGGCCGGCGTGCTCGACACTTTCGTCCCCACTCACCGCATGGACGATCGCCGCAAGCTCATGCGCGTGGAGATTGCCGGCGACGAGTTTCTCGCGAACGAGCGCATGCTGTTCGACGAACCCGCCAGTCGCTGGCGCGGCGAGTTGCTCGCGACGCGCGGCGAGCGGCTCGCGCTGCTGCGCATGAAATTCACGACGGAAGTCGACGGCAGCGGGCCGATGACCGTCGAGATGCTCGACCTGGTCGAAGTCGACGACGCCGGCAAGCGCACCCAGCTCGTGGTGTTCGACCCCGACTCACTCGAGGCCGCATACGCCGAGCTCGACCTGCGCTACGCCGCCGGTGAAGGCGCGCCCTGGACGGAGCTGCTCGCCCATCAGCGCGAAGTCGGGCGCGCGCTCGGCTCCGATGACGCGGCGGCCGTCGCGCGCCTCTTGCCCGACGACTTCACGTCGCTGAATCACCAGCGGTTCGGAGGAACCGGGCAGCGAGTGACTCGCGACCAGATCGTCGCGAACGGGCAGTTCAGGGAGGACCTGGACGTCCGGGGAGACATGCGGCTGGATCACGTGCTGCGGATATCGGCGCGCGCTGCCGTCGCCGCGCTGACCTGGCACGGCACGCTCGGCGGCGGCGCGTTCGAGAACTCCTACGTCGTCGTGGCCACCCACGACGGGCGCCGGCTTCACGCTTGGGAGACGTTCGACGCCGACCAGCTCGACCGCGCGCTCGCCCGCTACGAGGCGCTCATCGCCGAGCGAGTCACTCCGCGCATAGAGAACTCGGCGACGCGCACGATCGAGCGCTACCAGCAGGCGTGGGCCGCGCGCGACCCGCGGGCAGCCGCCGCGACCCTGGCGCCGGGGTTCCGGCAGATCGATCGCCGCAGACTGATGCGGCTCGACCTCGACAAGGACCAGTTTCTCGCGTTCAGCCGCGAGGTCTTCGACATCACCGCCTCCCGCCTCGAGTCCGAGATCGTCGCGACCCGGGGAGATCGCCTGGCCCTGGCTCGCCTCCGGTTCACGGGGGCGGGCCGTTCGGTCGGCCCGACCGAGATCGAGTCACTCGCGGTGATCGAGGCGGACGCGCATGGCGACCGGTTGGCCATGGTCCGCTTCGACTCCGACTCACTCGACGCGGCCTACGCCGAGCTCGACGACCGCTACGCCGCGGGCGAGGCCGCGCCGTACGCGAGTATCTGGCGGACGATGCGCGGCGTCTTGCGCGCCTTCACGTCGCGTGACTGGGCGCGGTTGGCGTCCGTCCTCACGCCCGACCTCGTCTTCGAGGACCACCGCGTGCTGGGTTCGGGTGCACTCGCCTCGCGCGACGAGTACGTGGCGCGACTTCGCGCGCTCGTGGATCTCGCACCCGACGTGGTGATGCGCATCGACCACGTGCTGGCTCTCGATGAGAGGGGTGCCCTCATGATCGGGAAGATGCTCGGGAGCCGAGAGGGCGGGGAGTTCGAGATACCCATGGTCACCGTCAGGGTGCTGGGCCCGGACGGGCGCATCCGCCACTGGCACGCGCACGATCTCGAGCAGCTCGGCGAAGCGAGGACACGCTTCGAGTCACTCCGTCCTGTCGCGCGCGCTTCGCGCCCCGAGAACGCCGCGACGCGGGCGCGAACTGAGTCGGGGGACCCGCTCGCCGCGCTCGCGAAGCCCAACCTCGCCACGGCGGCGATGGACCGCTCCGACGCGGCGTTCGCCGCGCGCGAGTGGAGCGCGATGCGCAGTGAGTGGGCCGCGGATGCGGTGCTCGAGGACCGCCGGCCGCATGTGTTGGCGTCGGTCGACATCGACCGGTTCATCGCGAGCCTCCAGGAAGTGGTGAGTGCGTCGCCGGACGTGTGGAGCGAGCGGCGACTCGTGAGCACCGCGGGTGATCACATCGCGATCGAGCACAGGACTTCGGGCGCGTCCGGCGCAGGCACGCAGGGTGAGTTCGAGCTCGAGGCCCTCTGGCTGATCGAGGCCGCCGACGACGGGCGAATCGCCGCAGTCAAGGCGTTCGAATTCAGTGACTGGCGCGCCGCGCTCCAAGAAGCGCGGACACGCGTGATCGCGCGCGAAGAGTCGGTCGGACTGAGTCCGCACTTCAAGGTCGTCGACGCATGGAACGCTCGAGACCGAGCTGGAATGCGCTCCTTGATGTCGGACGACTACGTCCTCGAGGACCACCGTCTGGTGAGCGTGGGTCGACTCGAGGGCGGCGACGCGTATCTCGAGAGCGTCGGCGCGTTGTGGGACCTCGCGTCCGACATTTGCCTCGACTCACTCTTCACGCTCGCCAGCGGGCCCTGGGGCGGAGTCTTCGTGGATCGGCTGACGGGGACGCTCGCGGACGGCGGCGCCTTCGAGAATCAGATCGTCACGCTGTCTCTCGTGGCGCGCGGTCTCGTCACGCGGATCGAGTTCTTCGAGCTCGGCGACGCACACAAGGCGCTCGCGCGCTTCGCGGAGCTGCGCCCGGACCCGCTGAGCATCCCGCCCAACGCGGCGACTCGCGCGGCCGATCGTCTCGAAGCAGCGTTCGAAGCGGGTGACTGGTCCGCGTTGGAGACATTCTGCGTCCCCGAGCTCGTGTTCGACGACCGGCGCCCCTTCGCGCAACTCACTGGCGATCGCGACACGTTCCTCGCGTCCAGCCGGGTGCTCGTCTCGGAGGGAGGCCGCTTCACCCGCCAGGTCCTCGCGACGGCAGGCGATCGCTTGTCGCTCGAGCGCCGCCGCTGGACGACGTCCGCCGCCGGCGTCGTCGACAGCGAGATTGCTTTCCTGTGTGTCACAGAGGTCGACACCGAGGGGCGCTTCGTCGCGATCGTCGCCTTCGACCCGGACGCTCGGCGCGCCGCGGGTGCCGAGCTGCGTGAGCGCTACGAGCGAGATCCCTCGACGCCGCCGCTCCTTCGCAGCCCCGAGTTCTTCCGCGCCTTGCGAGACCGCGACCTGGAGGGAATCCGGCGCGAGCTTCCCGAGAACTTCGTCTTCATCGACCGGCGTCGCATCGGCGCCGGGCGACTCGAGGGTCTCGACGCGTACATCGCCTGGCAGGCGGCGCTGTACGAGCAGTCACCCGATGCGTTCACCGAGACGCTGTACTACCCCGCCGCCGACAAGCACGCCCTGCTGGCCGTGGTACGCATGTTCGGAACGCTCGCGAGCGGTGGTGAGTTCGAGTCGGTCTTCGCATTGCTCGGAACACTCGGGGGCCTCGAGCTCTTCGATCTGGAAGATCTCGAGCTCGCGCGCGCGCGCTTCGAAGAGCTCCGCCCCGACTCGCTGCGCATCCCGCCGAACTCCGCGGCGCGACTCAGTGACTCGATCCAGCAGGCGAGCGACGCCAGGGACTGGGATGGCCTCGCCGCGCTGTGCTCGCCTGACTTGTCGTGGGACGACCGGCGCCGTCGGTCGCTCGTCGTCGGCGGTCGAGACACGTTCGTTGCCAGCGTGCGCGTCATGGTCACTCACGGGAGCCGCGTCGAGCGGACGTTGCTGGCGACGGCGGGGGATCGGCTGTGCCTTCAGCTCCTGCGCCGCGCCGGCGCGACCGCCGACATCGGAGGCTTCGAGTCCGAGAATCTCGCGCTGAACGAGCTCGACGCCGAGGGGCGAGTCATAGCGATCGTCGGGTTCGATCCCGACGATCGGCGCGCCGCGAGTCTGGAGATGTTCGAGCGCTGGGCGCGCTCGGCAGAGGCGAGGTCGGTCCCGGCCGCGACGCTCGACGCGATCCGCGCGATGAACGCGCACGACCTCGAGAGACTTCTCGCCGCGTTGCCGCGTGACTTCGTGCTGCACGACCATCGCCGAGTCGGTCTCGGCCGCATCGAGGGCGCCGACGCCTTCGCCGAGTCTCTGGCGGCAGCCTTCGCTCTCGCAGAGGACTTTACCGTAGAGACTCTCTACGTGATCGCGAACGAGTCGCACGGCGAGCTCGCCATGGCGCGCGCGTTCGGCACGCTCGCCGGCGGAGGCGAGTTCGAGGCGGTCTACCTGCGGGTCATCGCGCACGCGGGCACCATGGAGCTGTTCGAGCCGGACGATCTCGCGCACGCGCGGGCGCGCTTCGCTGAGCTCGGCGAGCGGGCTGCGTCGTGAGCTTCGTCGATCTCGACTCACAGGCCTCGGTCACCGACCCGGCCGGCTACTTCGCGGCGGCGCGCGAGCGCGGCGGCGACGTGCAATGGAGTGACTCGCAGCGCGGCTGGATGTTACTCTCGCACAAGGAGGTCGAGGCGGGGTTCCGCGAGGTCGAGCGCCTGTCCGCCGAGCGCAGCGAAGTGTTTCGCCGCGCCGCCGCGCGCCGCAGTCCGGCGTTCGGCGAGGTGGTCGCGCTGCTCGCGGGCTGGATGAACTTCCGCGACGACCCCGCGCACGCGCGCCTGCGCGAGCCGGTGCGCGCCGCGTTCACCCCGCGGCGAGTCAGTGAGCTGGAAGCCGCGATCCGCGGGCTGGTGACTCGCGCGATCGACGAACTCCCACGCTCGGGCGAGGTCGACCTGTACGAGTCGTTCGCGCGCCCGATCCCCGCGCAGGTGATCGCAACCCTGCTCGGCGCAGACCCCAGTGACTCACCGCGCTTCCAGCGCTGGTCGGACGATCTCGCGCGGATCGTGTTCTCGCTGGCGCCGGGCACGGTCGACGAAGCGCCGCTCGTCGCTGCCACGCGCGAGTTCGCGGCGTTCTTCGAGACACTCATCGAGCGCGAGCGCGCCGCGCCTTCGGGCAACCTGCTCTCCGCGCTCGTCCGCAGCCCGGTCGGGTCACTCGATACGCTCGAGCTCGTGGGCGCCTGCACGCTCTTGCTCTTCGGCGGTCACGAGACCACCACCAGCCTGATCACCAACTCGCTCGGCTTGTTCCTCGAGCGCCCCGAGCTCGCCGCCGAGCTGCGCGCGCACCCCGAGCGCTGGGAGACGGCGGTCGAGGAGCTCATGCGCGTGGTCGGCCCCGCGCGCACCATGGCCCGCAAGGTCGCGGTCGCGCACGAGCGCGGCGGCCAGTCACTCGCGCCCGGGCAGACCGTGTTTCTCGCGATCGCGTCCGCGAATCACGACCCCTCGGTGTTCACGGCGCCCGAGCGCATCGACTTCGCGCGCGCGCCCAACCCGCACTTCGGCTTCGGCTGGGGCCCGCACTACTGCCTGGGCGCGAACCTGGCGCGGCTCGAAGCGAAGCTCGCGCTCCAGTCACTCCTCGAACGCTTCCCTCGCATGCGCGCCGCGAAGCCGGTTCCGCAGCTGCGCGGCGCGACCATGGGCTTCACCCATCGTCCGCTGCACGTCCAGCTGCGCTAGCCGCGAGTCACTGCGCGGTCGGACAGACGGCGCTCTCCTTGAACAGCTTCCCGCTCTTGAACGCGAGCACACAAGGAAGCCCATCCACCTCGAGGGTCGCCTGGCAGGCCGCGCCGAACGAGAACTTGTGCGACGAGAACGAGTATCCCTCGTTCTCGAGACACAGCATCGAGCCTTCGACCTCCGACGCGCCGATGTTCAGCAGCTCATCGGTGCAGGCCCGGTTGGTTTTGTATTTCGATGAGGTCTCCCGGGTCGAGCTGCTGCAGACTCCGTGATTCGACAAGTCACACTGCACGACGGACTCGTCGCAGCGGTTGATGACGTGGAGCTCGCGCGTGTCCGAGTCGTAGGTCAGCGCGTCGTTCTGGTTGCTGGCCTCGTAGCAAAGGAGCTTCGCTTTCACGTTCCAGTTCGCCCTCGCGGCTGGCGCGAGCAGCGTGAGCGCCGCCGCGACACGGTCACCGTCATCCGAGTCATGGCTCGTCCTCCTCGGCTTCATTCTTCGTGGTCCGGCGCGCGGCGGAGCCTGTCGCTTACCTCATCTGGTCCCCCTGCTGCGGGAATTTCTGGCCCTCTCGAAGACCACTCGAAAGCCGCAAGCTAGCGGCATGATGACCGTCCACCGGGTGTGTCCGTTCTGCGAAGCCACGTGCGGGCTCGAGCTCGAAGTCGAGAACGGCCGAGTCACTAAGGTGCGCGGCGACAAGCGTGACCCGTTCTCGCGCGGCTTCGTGTGTCCCAAGGCGGTCGGCGTGAAGGAGCTGCACCACGACCCCGACCGCCTGCGCCGCCCCGTGAAGCGCACCGCCGTGGGCTGGGAAGAGATCTCGTGGCAAGAGGCGTTAGACCTGGTCGGCGAGAAGTTACTCGCGGTCCGCAAGTCACACGGGAACGACGGCATCGGCCTGTACTCGGGCAACCCCGTGGTGCACGACCTGGGCGCGGTCACTTACCGGCCCGTGCTGCTGCAAGCGCTCGCGACCAAGAGTCTATTCAACTCGTCCGCGATCGACACGCTGCCGAAGATCGTGTCGACGGGGCTGATGTTCGGGAGACACTTCCCGATGGCCGTGCCCGTGCCGGACATCGATCGCACGAGTCACCTGCTCGTGATCGGCGCGAACCCGATGATCTCGCACGGCAGCTTGATGACCATGCCCGACGCGCCCGCACGCCTGCGCGGCGTGATGGAGCGCGGCGGGAAGCTCGTCGTGATCGATCCGCGCCGCACCGAGACCGCGAAGATCGCGAGCGAGCACCACTTCATCCGCCCCGGCGGCGACGCCTCGTTCCTGCTCGCGCTGGTGCACGTGTTGTTCGAGGAAGACCTGGTGACGCTCGGCGCGGCCGAGTCACTCGTCGAGAGTCTCGACGTCGTCCGCACGCTCGCGAAGGCGTTCGCGCCCGAGGCCGTGGCGAGTCACTGCGGGATCGCCGCGCCCGAGATCCGACGCATCGCGCGCGAGTTCGCCGCCGCCGAGTCCGCCGCGTGCTACGGCCGCCTCGGCACGTGCGTGCAGGAGTTCGGCACGCTCGCCAGCTGGGGCATCGACCTCGTGAATGTCCTCACCGGAAATCTCGACCGCGCCGGCGGAGTCATGTTCACGAACCCCGCCGCGCCGGTCGGCGCCGTGTTGCCGAAGGGCACGTTTCACATGGGCCGTTGGCGCAGCCGAGTGAGTGGCCAGCCCGAGGTCGACGGCCTGATTCCCTCGTCGACCATGGCCGAGGAGATACTGACTCCCGGCGCGGGCCAGGTGCGCGCCATGATCCTGCTCATGACCAATCCCCTTCGCAGCGCGGCGAACTCGGCCGAGCTCGAGCGCGCGTTCGCGAGTCTCGACTTCCTGGTCGCGATCGACTTCTACATCAACGAAACCACGAGACACGCGCACGTGATCCTGCCCGCGCCCGCCGCCGCCGAGCAGGCCGGCTACGAGATCGGCCTGTACAACCTGTCGGTGCGCAACGTCGCGAAGTGGTCGCAGCCGATCGCCGAGCTGCCCGAGGGCGCGCCCGAGACGTGGCAGATCTTCTCCGAGATCGGCGCGCGCATGCTGGGGATCAGTCACTTGCCGCGCCAGGCGGTCGACGACATCGTCTTCAGCCGCTACGCGGAGGGGGCGGTCTCGACGACGACCGACTGGCCGGGACTCACCGTCGACGAGATCTGCGCGAAGGTCGAGGGCGGCATCGGCCCCGCGCGTATGATCGACATGCTGCTCCGCGTGGGCCCGTACGGCGACGGCTTCGCCCGCCGCCCCGAGGGACTCACTCTGGCCAAACTCAAGGCGGCCGAGCACGGCCTGGACCTCGGCCCGCTCCAGCCGCGCCTGCGCGACGTGCTCAACACGGCGCACGGGCGCATCGAGCTGGCGCCCGAGCTCATGGTGAAGGACCTCGAGCGCCTGGCGGCGCGCATGGCCGAGCGCGGCGACTCACTGCTCTTGATCGGGCGGCGCGACATGCGCGGCAGTAACTCGTTCATGCACAACCTGCCCGCGCTCGTGAAGGGCAAGAACCGGTGCACCTTGCACGTGTCTCCCGCAGACGCCGCGCTCGCGGGCCTCGAGACCGGCGCGTCCGCGCGCATCACCAGTCGCGTCGGCACGCTCGTCGCGCCGGTGGAAGTCACCGACGACCTCATGCCCGGCGTCGTGAGTCTCCCGCACGGCTGGGGCCACGACGCGCCCGACTCACGCCTGTCCGTCGCGCGCGCGCACCCCGGCGTGAACACGAACGTGCTCACCGACAACCAGGCGTACGACGTCGCCAGCGGCACCGCGGTGCTGTTCGGCACGCCGGTGACTCTGGAGCGCGTGCAGAGCGCGTGAGGAGTATGCTGCGGCCATGTGCCGCAACATTCGCACCCTCTTCAACTTCGAGCCCCCAGTCACCGACGACGAGATCCGCGCCGCGTCGCTCCAGTTCGTGCGCAAGCTCTCGGGCTTCAACAAGCCGTCGAAGCAGAACGAGGCCGCGTTCGAGCTGGCCATCGACGAGACCGCCGAGGTCGCGCGCAAATTGCTCCACTCACTCGTGACCACCTCGCCCCCGCGCGACCGCGAGGTCGAGGCGCAGCGTGCGAAGGCGCGCGCCGCTCAGCGGTTCGGGGCGCGGCCATGAGCCGACTCACGAAGCTCGCCCCCGAAGCGCTGACTCCGGCGCAGCGCGAGCGACACGCCGAAGTGTCACAGGTGCGCCCCGCGGGACCCGACGGCCAGATCGGCGGGCCATTCGATCCGTGGCTCCGCAGCCCCGAGCTGTCGCGGCGCGCGATGGGCTTCGGCGATTTCATCTGGCAGCGCACGACGCTCGACCGGCGCCTGATCGAGCTGGCGATCCTGGTCACTGGCCGCGCGTGGCGCAGCAGCGTCGAGTGGGTCGCGCACGTGCGCTATGCGCTCGAGTTCGGCGTGAGTCAGTCGACGATCGACGACATCTTCAAGCAACGCCGGCCCGAAGGCGCGCCGGAGGACGAGAAGCTCGTCTACGAAGTGACTCGCAGCCTGCACGAGACGCGCGACCTGCCCCTCGACTTGTATCAGCGCGCGGTCGCGCGCTTCGGCGAGCAGGGGCTGGTCGAGCTCGTCGGCGCGATCGGCTTCTACACCTTCGTGTCGATGACCCTGAACACGTTCGACGTGCGCTATCCCGGGGTCGAGCAGCCGTTCCCGCGCTAGGCCTCGAGCGCCTGCTTCGCGTGCTCTCGACCCCGCGCATGCCGAGCTCGCCGGCCAGGCGAACGCCCTCCTCGAGCGCGGCCTTCGCGCGCCGCCGGTCGCGCGCGGCGAGACACTGACCCAGCGCGAGCTGGATCCGCACGCGCGTCGGCCGCGCGCCGGCCGCGTCCGCGGCCGTGAGTGACTCGTCGTACAGCGCCAGCGCGTCCTCGCGCCGGCCCAGCGTCTCGCACAGGCGGGCGAGCGCGAAGCGCACCGGACCCCCGTACAGGATCGCCATGGGCAGCACGCCGTGCTGGTTCTCGAACGGCGCGAGCAGCGCGTGGAGTGACTCGGCGCGCGGCGCGTCGTCGAGCTCGGCCGCGAGGTGCGCGAGCTCGACCAGGGTCGACGTCCAGCGCAGGTTGCGCGGCACGTCCGTGAAGCCGCCCGTGGCGAGTGACTCGAACAGCGCGTGCGCGTCGGCGGTGCAGCTTCACGCGCTCGCCGCCGGGAATGCCCGCGTACGCCGCCTCGCGGAAGAGCGAGTGAGTGAAGCGCCAGCTCGCCGAGTCACCCGCCGACATCTCGAGCACGCCGGCGCGCGCCGCTTCGTCGACCAGATCCAGCGCGGTCTCTCGCGCCAGGTCCGCGACCTCGGCCGCCGCGGCGAGCGTGAACTCACGGCCGAGCACCGCGGCGGCGGCGACCAGCGCGGCGGCGGGCGGTGACAGCGCGTCGAGCGCGCGCCCGATCAGATCGAGCGCACGGCCGGGCAGAGTGATTCCCGCGCGCGGCAGCTTCTGGGCTCGCGCAGCACGCCGCGCTCGGCCAGGAGCCGAATCGCCTCGCGCAAGAAGAGGGGCACGCCCTCGGTGCGCGCGAACATCTCGGAAGTGAGATCCGACGGGGCGGGGCGGCCGAGCACCTTCGCGAGGAGCGCGCCGACCTCGCGCCGCGAGAAGCCCGAGAGCTCGAGCTCGAACAGGCGCTCTTGCTTGCGCAGCGCGCCGAGCGTGTGGTCGACGGGGTGACCGCGTTCGCGGAACTCGTCGCGCAGCGACGCGAGCACGAGGATCGACTCACTCGCGATCTCGAACGCCAGGTGCTCGAGCAGGCGGAGCGACGGCGCGTCGGCCGACTGCAGGTCTTCGAGCACGAGCAGGAGCGGCCGCGTGCGACTCACTCGCGCGAGCGCGCGCGACACCGCGTCGAACACCAGGAAGCGGCTGCGCTCCGAGTCACCGGAGCGCGCCGCGCGCGTCGTCCCGCGCTCGCCGGCCAGCTCGGGCACGAGCTCCGCCAGCTCGGGCGAGCGCTCGGCGGCCTCGCGCAAGATCGGCCGCGCGTCCTCGGCCTCGAGCAGCTGCCGCAGGATCTGCACCCACAGCCAGAAGGGCGGCACGCCCTCTTCGATCCGGTTGTGACCGAACAGCACGCGCGCCCCGCGTGACTCGGCCTGCGCCGCAAAATGCTCGACGAGCCGCGTCTTACCGATGCCCGCGGGCCCGGACACGATCGCCACCGCGCCCTTGCCCACGATCGCCTCGGCGAACGCGCGCTCGAGCCGAGTCACTTCTTCCTCGCGCCCCACGAACACGGCCGCGGGATCGCCGCCCGGCGCACCCGCGCGCGCGGCAGGCGCGGGCGCGGCCTCGCCCAGCTCGAGCACGTCGCTGAAGAAGCGGTAGCCGCGACGCGAGATACTGCGAATCACGCTGCCCTTGTTCGTGTCGCCGATCGCACGCCGCGCGTGAGACACCGCGCGAGTCAGCGACGCGAGTGAGACGGTCGTGTCTGGCCACAGCGTGTCGAGCAGCTCGCGCGGCGGCACGGCGCGCGCGCGCTCGCGAATCAGGAACGCCAAGAGCGCCAAAGGCTTGGGCTGGATCTCGACCGCGCGCCCGCGCTTCCGCAGCTCGCCGGCGGCTTCGTTCAGCTCGTATTCCCCGAACCGGTGCACCATCGGCGCGCGAGCGTAAACGAACGACCGCCTCCAAACCAATCCGGGCGCTCGGGATGAGTCGAGGCTCACTTGCGCGCGATGAAGTAGAGCGTGATCGCGTCGTGCGGGAGCTGGTGCGTCTCGACGCGGCCGAGGCCCGCTTCGCCCAGCATGCAGCGGGCGCGCTCGGCGCCCCACATCGCGCCCAGGCCCATGCCGCCCGCCGCGAGCGACACTGTCATGCAGTAGAGACACGAGATGGTGTAGAGGAACGGCGATAGGGGATGGGCGACGTCCTCTTGCAAGTGACTCGTGCCCGCGACGTCGCGCATGAGCAGCACGCCGTCCGGGCGCAGCGCGTCGGCGATGCCGCGCAGCACTTCGTCCGGGCGCTCCTGGTCGTGAATCATGTCGAACGCGGTCACGCAGTCGAAGTCGTCTTCGTGGCCCAGCGCGGCAAGGTCGCGCACCGCGAAGCGCACGTTTGTGAGTCGCAGCGCGCGCGCCTCGGTGCGGGCGACCTCGATCGAATCGGGGTCGGGGTCGTAGCCCGTGAAGCGGCTGCGCGGGAACGCGGCGGCGAGCCGATTGAGCGCGCGCCCGCTGCCGCAGCCGACGTCCAGCACGTCGGCCCCGCGTGCGAGTGACTCGGGCAGGCCGTCGGCGAGCGGCAGGATGCGCTCGACGAGTGAGTGGAGGATCGTCTCGTCGCTCTCTTCCTCGACCAGCGCGTGAAAGCGCGCGAACGCGGAGCGTGGAATGCCGCCTCCGCGCTCGAAACACTCGAGGATTCGGTCCTCGATGGCGCCCATCATGGGCACCCACTGACAGGTCGCGGCGATGTTGTCGGGCCGGGCCGCTCGAGTGAGCAGCGCGGCGTGCTCCCGCGGCAGCGAGTAAGTCGCCGCCGCGGGAGCGAAGTCGATCACGCCGCTGGTCACCATCGCGGCGAGCCACTCGCGCACGTAGCGCTCGTTGAGGCCGGCCGCGGCGGCGATGTCCGCGCTGGTGGCGGGCCGCATGCGACTCATGACGTCGAACAGCCCCGCGCGGTGGCCGATCGACGTCATGAGTGCGAGTGCGGCGCCGTTCAGCGCGCCCAGCATCTTGCCCTGGAATTGCTCCAACTTCGCGCAATCGAGGGCAGGCGATGCCATCAGCGCGCCTCACCCACCGCGCTCGTCGCCTTCGGCTGACTCGCGCGCCCACCGCGGAAGCGCGGCAGGAACGCGGGTGTGCGCTGGCGCCAGCTCTTGTACGGCTCGCCGAGCGCGTTCGACAGATCGCGTTCCTCGAGCGGAATCGCCATCAGGATGTAGCCGGTCATGACGGCGGCGAACACGAAGTGACCCACCGTCATCGCGGGAGTCACCCAGAACGCCATCATCCAACCGACATAGAGCGGGTGGCGGATCAGCTTGTACACGCTGGGAGTCACGAAACGCTTTTCGGTGTAGGGCCGGCGCATGGCGCGCAGGACCACCTGGCGCAGCCCGAACAGATCGAAGTGATCGATCAGGAAGGTGGAGTACAGGACGATCCCGTAGCCGAGTAAGTGGATGCCGGTCACCACGCCCCACGCGATCGAGTTCTCGACCGAGAAGATCGGCGACGCCAGCGGCTGCCACCCCCACATGAGCAGGATCAGCGCGACGCTCGAGGCGAGCACGTACGTCGAGCGCTCCAGCGCCTGCGGGACGAAGCGCGTGAGCCAGCGCTTGAAGCCAGGACGCGCCATCACGCTGTGTTGCAGCCCGAAGAGGGCGAGCAGCCCGAGATCGACGAGAAGCGACCAGGCGAACGGACCAGTGACTCCCGAGTCGATCGTCTTCGGCACCACGAAGTTGCCGACGAACCCGATCAGAAACAGGAAGGTCATGAAGAAGATCGCGTAACAGATGGCCCCGTAGATCACGACTCCGATCCGGAAAATCGTTTCCATGGCTTGTGTCTCCCTTTTCGCTCGAATGATTGGCGACGAGCAATGCGAACGTTACGGACTGGCGGCCTGACCAAGCCTTACCGCGCCCGAACCGTTTTCAGACCACGTAGAATTTCCGCCGTGCCGGACCCGCAGCTCGCCCACCGCCTGGCGGCGATCCTCTCCGCGGACGCCGTGGGCTACACGCGCCTGCTGGCCGAGGACGAGCCCGCCACGATTCGCGCCCTCGGCGCGGCGCGTGACCTGTTCACGGCGGGAGTGACCGAACACCGAGGTCGGATCGTCGACTCACCCGGCGACAACGTGCTCGCGGAGTTCTCTTCCGCGCTCGACTCGTTGCGCTGCGCGGTTGCGTTGCAGCGCACGCTCACGGACCGCGCCGCCCCGCTCCGCGGTGACCGCCGGCTCCTGTACCGCATCGGGCTGCACCTGGGCGACGTGGCGGTCGAGGGCGAGCGCATCTACGGCGATGGCGTGAACGTCGCCGCGCGGCTCCAGGCGCTCGCGGAGCCGGGCGGTGTGTGTCTCTCGGCTGCGCTTCGCGACAGCATTCAGGGGCGCGTCGATCTCCCGTTCGTCGATCTCGGCGACCAGTCACTCAAGAACTTCCCGCGGCCGGTGCGCGCCTTCCGGATCGGGAGAGACAAGTCAGTCGCGCCGACCACGCCGCGCTTCGAGGCCATCGACGATCGGCCGTCTCTCGTCGTGCTGCCCTTCGCCAACGTGAGTGGCGACGCGGAGCAGGAGTATTTCGCGGACGGCATGAGCGAAGACCTGATCGCCGAGCTCGCGCGCATCCCGGGTCTGTTCGTGATCGGGCGCGGCACCTCGTTCGCGTACAAGGGGAAGAACGTCTCCGCCCGCGAGCTCGGCCGCGAGCTGGGCGTGAAGCACGTGATCGAGGGCAGCGTGCGCCGGGCGGGCGCGCGCGTGCGCATCACGGCGCGACTCACCGAGGCTCACTCGGCGCGAGAGACTTGGTCGGAGCGCTACGACCGCGAGCTCGGCGACGTGTTCGCGCTCCAGGACGAAGTCGTCGGTGGCATCGTGGTGGAGCTGCGCAAAGCGCTGGGTGCGGTCATCGAGCACACGCCTCGCGGTCGCCCGGTGCGACCCGAGGTGTGGGCACTCATGGTGCAGGGTCGCGTGCAGACCGGCTTGAACACGGTCCCGGGCGGGCTCGCGGCTCGCGAGCTCTTGCAGCGCTGCGTGTCACTCGATCCCGAGTTCGCGCTCGGCTGGGCCGAGCTCGCGCTCGCCGAGCGGCTGCTGCACCTCTTGAACGCCGACGGTGAGTATCTCGAGGAAGGCTTCGTCCACGCGCGGCGCGCGCTCGAGCTGGACCCCGAGGAGCCGATCGCGCACATCGGTCTGGCCCACTTGCTCGCGCGGAGCGGCGACGAGCAAGCGGCGATCGTCGCCGGGAGACGCGCGGTGGAGCTCGCGCCCAGCGATGCGTCGCTGCGCTTGGAGTTCGGCCAGCTGCTCGTCGCGCTCGGACATGCCGACGAGGCGATCCAAGAGCTCAAGGGACTGACTCGCCTGGATCCGGCGCTGCGCCCCATGCACCTGTTCCAGATCGCGTTGTGTTACCGGCGGCTCGGCCGGACCGACGAGGCGATCGCGAAGCACCTCGAGTGCGTCCAGGTGAACCCCGACTTCTTCGGCGCGCACATGCAGCTGGCCGCGATCTACGCTTCGCTCGGCGACCTGAATCACGCGCGCGCGCCGCTGGCCGAGCTGATGCGCATCCGTCCAGACTTCTCGGTGGCGAAGATCCCGCGTGTTTCGCGCCGCGAGTTTCTCGTCGAGAATCTGCGCAAGGCGGGCTTGCGCGAGTGACTGTCCTCCGTCGCCGCCGGATCGCGCGCTGGGCGAGGGAGCACGCGACTCACGTCTCGATCCGAGACGTGGAATCGGCGGCGCACGCCGACGTCGAGGCGTTGGCGTGGCTGGATCCGCTCGTCCTTGGCAAGCGCTTCGCGTTCGTGGGCGAGGGCAATCACTTCGTTCACGAGAAGCTCGGCTACCGGCTTTTCGTGACTCGCTATCTCGCGTCGCGCGGCTTCGGCGTCTTGCTCGAAGAGCTGGCGTGGTCGGACGGGATCCGCATCGACCGCTATCTCGAGTCGGGTGACTCGTCGTGGCTCGACCGCGTGGGCACCTTCGGCTTCGAGGGCGACCGGAGGTCCGACCGCGACGACCGCCCGACTGGGTATCTCGCCGAAGGCCAAAAGCACTATCCGACCGCCGCGTTCGCGCACGAGCACCGGCGCCTCCTTCGCGCGCTGCGCGAGGCGCGCGCGAACGGGAAGCGCCTGGTGAATCACGGCTTCGACGTGGACTACGAGCCGGGCGCGGGCTACGCGCACCTGCCCGCGGAGCTCGCCCTGTGCGCCGCGCGGGTTCCCGGGGAGTCACTCGAGGAGGAGATCCTGCGCGTGACGAAGCTCGCAGAGGACGTCGATACGCGAACCGTGCGCTCGCTGCGCGACGGCTTCCGCTACGTGGCGCTGACCAAGGACGCCAAGACGCTCGAGTCACTGCGCCCCGGCATGGCGTTTCGCGAGTCGGTCATGCACGAACAGGTCGACGACCTCGTCGCCTCGCACCCGCCCGACGCGCGCTTCATCGTGTTCGCGCACGACCTGCACCTGGCGCGCGACGACTCACGCGTGTCGAGCGGCGCGGGTGTGGGGCCCGGCGGCGGCCGCGTCGACTCGATCGGCACGCACGTCGCGAAGCGCCACCCCGGTCAGGTGTTCGCGCTGTGGATGCTCGACTACGAGGGACGCGACTCACAGCCGTTCGTGTCACTCGGGAACGAGCTGCGCGCCGCGCGCGGCACCTTGAACGCGGCGCTCGCGCGCGCGGGTGAGTCGTTCTTCGTGCCGGTGAGCGGCCCGCTCGCCGGCCGACAGCGGCTGTCGTTCATGTACGGCGCCACGGCCGACGTCGAGCTCGACGCCGAGGCAGACGCGCTCTACTTCGCGCGGCGCGTGACTCCGCTCGAGGCCCCCGCGCGCTGAGCGGCGCGTGTTACGGTGCGGAGCATGTCGACTGCGCCGCAAACGCCGCTCGCCGAGATCAATCCGTTCGATCCGAAAGTGCTCGCCGATCCGTGGGACTACTACCGGCGCGTGCGCGAGACGTCGCCGGTGTATCGCCACCCGCAGCTCGGGATCTTTCTGATTTCGAGTTACCGGGCGGTCAGTGACGTGGTGAAGAACTGGGAGGCGTTCTCGAATCGCTTCGGGCAGATGATGGGCGCGCAGTCAGTGCCCGACGAAGTGCGCGCGATCGCGAGCGAGGGCTGGCCGCCCGTCGACACGATGCTGACCGCGGATCCGCCCGAGCAGAAGCGCTTCCGCAGCCTGGTGAACAAGGCGTTCAGCTTGCGCCGCGTGGACGGGCTCGAGCCGCGCATCCGCGAGATCGCGCGCGAGTTACTCGAGCCGCTCGCCGCGCGCGGCAGCGCGGAGATGCTGACCGAGTTCGCGCAGCCGCTGCCGCTCACCGTGATTGCCGAGCAGCTCGGCGCGCCGCGCGAGGACCTGCGCCTGTTCCGGCGCTGGACAGACGGGTTCATCGCGCAGCTGTCCGGCGTGGCCGATCGCGCGGGGCGCACCGAGGCGGCGAAGCTGATCCTCGAGTTCCAGAAGTACTTCGCCGCGCGGCTCGAAGAGCGCCGAGTGACTCCCGCGAACGACATCCTCAGTGACTTGGTGCACGCGCGCGTCGAGGGCGAGCGCCCGCTCGACGTGCCCGAAATGCTCTCGATCCTGCAGCAGCTCCTGGTCGCCGGGAACGAGACCACGGCGTCGGCGATCGCCGAGGGCCTGTGGCTCCTGCTGCGGCACCCGGACGAGCTCGCGCGCGCGCGCCGTGAGCCGGCGCTCGTCGAGAATCTCGTCGAGGAGGTGCTGCGGCTGTCGACGCCGACGGCCAACATGTGGCGGGTCTGCAAGAAGACCACCGAGGTCGAGGGCGTCGAGATACCCGCGGGCTCGATGTGCATGCTGCGCTTCGCCGCCGCGAACCGCGACCCGAGTCACTTCGCGGATCCCGACCGCTTCGACGTCGGCCGTGCGAACGCCCGCGCTCATCTCGCGTTCGGACTGGGCATCCACCACTGCGTGGGCGCGGCGCTCGCGCGGAAGGAGTTACTGGTGGCGTTCCAGGTGCTGTTCGAGCGGCTCGACGAGTTTCGCGCGCTGCCGGGCGCGCCCGCGCCCGCGCACAAGCCGAACATGCTGTTGTGGGGCCTCGACCGGCTCGACCTCGAGCTGCGGGGGCGCACATAGGCGAGTCACTGGGCGACTCGGACCCTCAGACCGCTTCTCGCTTCGCCCAGGCGAGTCCGCGGCGCAGGAGCTCGTGATACACCGGCAGCTCCCACGAGCCGCGCTCGACCCGCGGGTAGTGGTCGATCAGCGGCCGCATGTCCCAGTGACCGCGGCAGTGACCCAGGGTGAGATACAACACCGCGCCCTTGCCCAGCTCGCGCAGGTACAGCACCGGGCGTGACTCGTCCGGCCACTCGAGCGGCTCGAAGCCGGGAGTCTCTCCGCCGAAGCGCGTCTCGAGCAGCGTCTTCACCGGCGCGTGGAACTCGGAGACGTACAGCTCGTCCGAGGTCTCGAACGGCTCGATCCCCTTCACCAGCGGGTGCGCCGGGGCCGACACGGTGACTCGATACGGCGCGATCGGCGGGTGCGCGAGAAACTGCGAGCCCAGCACCTGCATGAAGCGGGGCGCGAGCCGCGGGCAATTCACCTGGAAGCCTTCGAACTCCAGGATCGAGTTCGTGCCGTGCAGCGCGAACCAGCGCCCGCCCTCTTCGACGAAGCGCGCCAGCGCGTCGGCCTGCGCGTCGGTCGGGCGCAGGTCACAGGTGTAAGTCACGAGGAAATCCGCGCCCGACCACGCGTCGGTCCGGCTCCAGTCGTCGAGCACCCGCGTGCGCACGCGCGGATCCGCGCCCAAGTGCTTGAGTAACTCGAGCCGCGCGTAGTCGAAGTCGTGGAAGCGGCCGCCGCAGACGAGCACCGCTCGCAGGGGCTGAGTCACTTCGCGCTCAGAAGGCGACGCGCTTGGTGAAGCCGCCGTCGGTCACGAGATTCACGCCGGTGACCAGGCTCGCCGCGGGGCTCGCGAGAAACGCGACCGCGCGCGCGACCTCTTCGGGCTTGCCCATGCGGCCCTGTGGGCACGCCTTCAGGGTCGCTTCGAAGAACGGCGGCATCGCGTTCTCGATCATCGCCCAGGCGCCGCCCTCGAAATACACGGGCCCGGGCGAGACCACGTTCACGCGGACGTTCTGCTTCGCGAGCGCGTGCGCGAGACCCGACGCGTAGTTCACGAGCGCGGCCTTCAGCGCGCCGTAGCCGCCTGGCGCGCCGAACGTCTCGACGGCGGCGGTCGTGCCGATCACGACGATGCTGCCGATCCCCGACTTCGCCAGGTGCGGCAGCGCGGCTTCGCACACGCGCACGGTGCCCATGAGGTCGACCTCGAAGTTCGCGCGCCAGCCGTTCTCGCCCTGGCCGGCGCTCGCGGACACGTTCGAGACGAGTATGTCGATCCCGCCGAGTGACTCGGCCGACTCGGCGATGAACGCGCGCAGCGCGTCGCCGTTCGCGACGTCGACGGCCTTCGCGAACACCTTCACGCCGGCGCGCTCGAGCTCCTTGCGCGCTTCCACGAGGCCCGCCTCGTTGCGCGCGCAGATGGCCAGGTTCGCGCCCTCGGCGGCGAGTGTCTCGGCGATGCGGCGTCCGATGCCCCGGCTCGCGCCTGTGATGACCGCGCGGCGGCCCTTCAGTCCCAGATCCATGACGGTCTCCCTCTCCGGTTCAGGTTGCGAGCGGTGGCGTGGCGATCTCGAGCAGCTGCTTGCCGAGGTTCTTGCCCTGGAACAGGCGCAGGAACGTCTTCGGCGCGTTCTCGAGGCCGTGCTGCACGTCTTCGGCGTGCGCGATCTTGCCCGCAGCGACCCACTCCGCGAGCTGAGTCACTCCCTCGGCGAAGCGCGGCAGATAGTCGATCACGATGAACCCTTCCATGCGCGAGCGCGTGATCACCAGGTTCATCAGGTTGCGCGGGCCGGGCGGCGGGGTGGCCTCGTTGTACGCCGAGATTCCGCCGCACTGCACGATGCGCGCGCGTTGCCCAAGATTGGCGAGCGCGGCGTCGAGTATCTCGCCGCCCACGTTGTCGAAGTACACGTCGATGCCCTTCGGACACAGCTCGCGCAGCCGGCGAGTCACGTCCTCGCGCTTGTAGTCGATCGCGGCGTCGAAGTGCGCCTGCTCGGTGAGCCAGCGGCACTTGTCGGGTCCGCCCGCGATGCCGACCACGCGGCAGCCTTGCAGCTTCGCGATCTGACCCGCGATCGAGCCGGTGGCCCCGGCCGCGCCCGAGACCACCACCGTCTCTCCCGCCTTCGGCTTCCCGAGATCGAGCAGCCCGAAGTACGCAGTGAGTCCCGTGATCCCGCACACGCCGAGCGGCCAAGTGAGTGGCATGCCTTTGGGCAGCGCGGTCGCGGCCATGAGCCCGCCGCGCGCGGCGATGCCGTAGTCCTGCCAGCCGAGCATGCCCTGCACGAAGTCACCCGGCCGGAGGTCGGGATTCCGTGACTCGATGACTTGCCCGACGGTGCCGGCGCGCATCACCTCGCCCAGCTGCACGGGCGGGATGTAGCTCGGGCGGTCTTCCATCCAGCCGCGCATCGCGGGGCCGAACGAGACGTACAGCACGCGCACCAGCGCCTCGCCGTCCTTGGGCGAGGGAACTCGTGACTCGCGCAGCTCGAAGTCGCTCTCCTTGACCATGCCCACCGGGCGCGCGCGCAACAGCCACTGGCGATTCGTCTTCGACATTTCGCGACTCACAGCCGGCACAGGCGGGCGGACTTGCCCTGCATCATCTCGGGTCCGGTCAAGAGCTGGATCTGGAACGGCGTGATCTTCAGCACGCCGAACGTCGGGTCAGTGACTCCCGCGCGCCAGAACATCGACAGGTCGTAGCCGACCGGCGGCGGCGTGCCCTTGATCAGGTTCCAGATGCGCTGCTTGGTCGCGGCGTCGTCGCACCACTCGGCGCGCGCCTGCACGACCGCGGTGTCGTGCTGCGCGTCCCAGTACGAGAGCGCGACGTGCGGGTTCTTCGCCAGGTGTTTCGTCTTGAGTGTCTGGCGGCCCGTCGCGATCCAGCCGGTCGAGCCTTCCCACACCGGGTGCAGGATGCGCGAGTACGGCCGGCCCTTCCCGTCGACCGTCGACACGGTGCACCACACGATGCGCCCGACTCGGTCGAGGAACTCCTTCTCGATGTCCGCGAAGCGAAGTGTCTCGGTCACTGTCTGGTCTCCTTGCGCAGCTCGGCCGCGAGGCCGGCGTCGTCGAGCTCGAGCACGCGGTCGAGGAAGCGGTGAAAGCGCTGGCCGCCGCCCTCGTTGCGGCCGAACAGCACTTCGGGGCGCGCGCCCGTCGCGAGCGCGCGCTGCTGGCGCAGCCCGGTCGCGTAGTCCTCTTCGCGAACCACGTAGCCGAGCAGCTCGAACATCTTCTCGGCAGCCGCGCGGCCCGACTCGTCGGGCTCGCGCTCGAGCACGTACGACTGGACGGTCACTGACTCGAGCGGAGTCGCGCCGGGGAACAGCTGTGACAGCAGCACTCCGCGCGCGCCCACGTCGAAGGTCGCGATCGAGATGTGCGGGAAGATCGTCCAGACACCGGACAGGAGCTCCTGAGTCGCCCACTGCTCCTCGGGTAAGTCCTCGAAGCGCAGCAACCCGGGGTTGGGGAAGCTCACGCGCTGGTGCGGGCCGTACGCGTCGTAGAGCGCGCGGTTCGGCAGGCCGCCGCCGAACGTCGCCTTGTGCAGGATCGGCAGGTGATAGAAGTCGAGATACCCGTCGTACGCGATCTTCCAGTTCGGTCCTGCGACGCTGCGGCGCGCGAACACGTGCCAGCCTTCGAAGCCGAACTCCGCCAGCACGCGGTCGTAGCCACACAGAAATGTGTCGATGTCGACCGCTTCGCGCGGACTCAGCATGACCCAGATCAGGCCCGCGCGCTCCGCCGCGGGCAGCCGCACCAAGCCGTGACACGCCGGGTCGATCTCGCCGAAGTCGGCGCGCGCGTACACGCCGGCCAGCGCGCCGTTCTCGTCGTAACTCCACGCGTGATACGGACACACGAAGCGCCGAGTGTTTCCCGACGGATCGAGCACCACCTGCGCGCCGCGATGCGCGCAGCTGTTCACGAACGCGCGCACCGCGCCGTCGCCCCCGCGCGCGATCAGCACGGGCACGTCCGCGACCACGAGCGAACGGAAGTCACCCGGCCGCGGCAGCTCCGACGAGAGCGCGAGCATGAGCGGCATCCGCTTCCACACGCGCTCGAGCTCGCGATCGAAGCGCTCGCGCTCGAGATAGTGAGTCGCCGGAACCGCGAACACCTCGGGCTCCTGGTCGATCGTCTCCGCCTTCACGTGGGCGATGTTGCGCCGTGCCATTCTCAGGAGCTCGGCTCTGCTCATCGCCACATCATACTCGTTTGAGCGATACTCAAAGCCGGTTTGCTGCCAAGAACGAGGAGGGTGCTCGAATGGAACGATCGGTCGAAGACGAGCTCGCGATTCGGAATCTCGTCGCCCGCTACTGCCACGCGATCGCGGAGCGCGACGACAAGGCGTGGGCCGACACGTGGGCGGAGGACGGCGAGTGGCACGTCCTGGGCCAGGAGGTGCGCGGCCGCGAGGCGGTGCTCGCGCACTACCTGAAGCTGGTCGCCACCGCGAAGTGGGTCGTGCAGGTCGCGACCGACGGCGCGATCGAAGTCACGGGTGACTCGGCCACGGGCCGCTGGCAGATCCAGGAGACGATCCAGACCCAGGACGGGCGCGCGGCGCTGAACGTCGGCCGCTATCGCGACCGCTACCGGCGCGGCGCGGACGGTGTGTGGCGCTTCGCGCGCCGCGAGTTCCGCACGAGTTACTTCGGGGCTCCGGACCTGTCGGCCGAGTCACGCCCGCCCGAAGGCTGGAGGAAGTAAGGACCGGGTCAAGCGCGCCGCGAGCGCCGCCGATTCACTGACTCATGGGGAGAGTCGTCGTCGGCGGGCTGGTCACTACGCTCGCCTCGCTCCTCGCCGTGTTCTGGTTCGAGAGTCAGGGCACGACGGTGATGGGCTGGTACGCCAATCACGTGATTCCCATCGGCGCGCTCTACGTGGGCTTCGCGGCTTCGAGTGGGTACGGCCTCGCCTCTTGGCTCTCCGGCGTGAAGATCACCCGGCGAGTGACCCTGGGGCTCGTTGCGCTGCAGGTCGGCGCGTACTTCGCGGCGTGCTGGCTGCAGTTCCACGCCTACGGGCCCGTGTACGACGATGGAACTCCAGTGTCATTCGTGACTTGGTTCGACGTCTCGACGCGCATGTTCGCGTTCGTCCAGAAGGACGGCACGGCGGGCGAGGCCTTCGGAATCTGGGGCTACGCCTTCCGGGCACTCGAAGTGAGTGGCTTCTGTCTCGGCAGCCTCGCCGCGCCCCGGCTGCTGCGGAACCTGTCTCACTGTGAGTCGTGCTCCCTCTACATGAAGGACGCGAAGACGGTGTTCGTCGCGGCCACCGAGTACGAGACCGCCGTGAAGGCGCTCGACGAGCTCGAGGGGTTCGCGCAGGCGAACCAAGCCGGCGAGTTTCGCGACCGCCTGAAGGAGCTCGAGATTCCCTCGCGCGACGCGAAGAAGCAGTCGCGGCGGATCACGGTGACCCTCATGCGCTGCCCGAGCTGTGAGTGCGGCGAGCTCATCACGATGCTCTGGAACGGCAAGAACACGCTCGTCACTCACACCGTGAGTCAGCCGCTGGGGCGTTCGCCGCTGCCTCGCTTCTTCGCGCGCGACGCGTCGGCCTAGCGAGTCACTCTGCCGCGCCGCGCCAGGCGTCGCGCCACATGCGGCGCGCCAGCCCGCGGTACGACTGCGCGGCGATCAGCATGTCGGCCATGAGCCGGCGCGCGCGGCGGCTGCGCACCGCGAGCGCGACCGAGAGATCGACGACACGCGGCCGGTACAGGCGCCGCGCCAGGCGCGCGCACGACTCGAGCTCGGCGCCCGGGCCCGCGTGCCACCGTTCGGTGTAGAGCGATGGCGCGCCGTCGACGCCCGCTTCGACGAGTGAGTCGGCGAGCAGACCGCCGGAATCTAGCGCGTGCTGGATGCCCTCGCCCGTGATCGCGTCGTTCGCGCCCGCGGCGTCGCCCGCGAGCGCGAAGCGCGGGCCGGCGACGGGGCCGCCGCCCACGGGGATGCTCGCCGCGTACGGCTCGCGCGCGAGTGACTCGCTGCCCGGGTAGCGCCGCGCCAGGAAGTCGGCCACGCGCGCGCGCAGCTCGGCGCCGTTCGCGCTGCCGACGGGCGCCGCGATCCCCACCGACGCGTGATCCGGCCGCGGGAACACCCAGAGATAGCCCGCGAACTCGTCGGTGAACTCGACCACGATTTCTCGCTCGTCCAGACCGAACACGTGCCAGCCCGCCGTCGCGTAACTCGCGCCGCCGCCGGGCTTCGCCCCGACGAGTGACCGCCGCACGACGCTCGACGCGCCGTCCGCGCCCACCACGAAGTCGTGGCGCGCGCGTTCGCCGTCGAGCTCGAGCGCGACTCCATCGGGTGCGACGGTGACTCGCTTCACGCGCTCGGTGCGCAGCTCGGCGCCCGCCTTCCGCGCGCGCTCGAGCAACAGCGAGTCGAGCACGCGGCGCGAGAAGATGTCGATCGGCTGTGCGAGCCCGACGGTCACTTCGCGGCCGCGCGGCGCGATCATGCGAACGGAGTGAGACGCTCGGCCCGCGGCGCGTAGCTCTCGCAGCTCCGGCCAGCGCGCGAACGCGCCGGGAGTCACTCCGCCGCCGCAGGGCTTCTCGCGTGGGTGCGACGGGTCGTACAGAGTGACTCGCTGCCCGGCGCGCGCCAGCCGCCACGCGCAGAACGAGCCCGCGGGCCCGGCGCCGACGATCGCCACGTCCATGGGGTCACATGTTCGTGTAGTCGGGGCCGTCGCCGCCCTCGGGCGTGGTCCACGTGATGATCGCGTACGGGTCGGCGACGTCGCAGGTCTTGCAGTGCACGCAGTTCTCGTGGTGAATCACGAGTCTCTTGCGGCCCGGCTTCGCGTCGTCGGGAATCATCTCGTAGACCGCCGCGGGACAGAAGCTCTCGCACGGGTTGCCGTACTCGACGACGCACTTCGTGGCACACACTTCCGTGTCGGCCACGTGCAGGTGGTGCGGCTGGTCGACCTCGTGGCGCGAGCCCGCGAGCGCCACCGCAGTCACTTTGTCGAAGGTGTACTTGTTGTCGTACGCGACCTTCTGCTTCTTCGCTTGCTCCTTCGGAGTCAGCTCCGAGAGCTTCATCATGTGTTTGTGGTCTTCGTGTGAGTGGACCAGCTTCACGAGCCCGCGGCCGCCGGTGATCATCGCGAACGCCTGACCGTTCACGATCCACGGCAGCTGGCGCAGCCAGCCGAGCCAGCGCGGCATCTTCTGCGCGTACTTGAACGACGCGTGGAAGTTGCGCGCCTTCCAGTGCTCCTTGGCGAGCCAGCTCGCGTACCAGCGTTCCTTGTAACTCGCGAGCGTGGCCTCGCTGAAGTCGTCCTTGCGCACGGCCTCGATGAGCGTCTCGGCGCACAGCATGCCGCTCTTGATCGCCAGGTGGACGCCCTTGAGTCTCTCGCCGTTACACGTGCCGGCCGAGTCACCCACGAGCATGAAGCCGTCGCCGTACAGCTTCGGGAACGAGAAGTAACCGCCGACGGGCATGGTCTTCGCGCCGTAGCGGAGACACTCACCGCCCTCGAGGAGCTTCCGCATCTTCGGGTGAGTCTTCCAGCGCTGCATCAGGTCGTGCGGGTCGGTGTGCGGGTTGTCGTAGTCGAGCCCGGTCACGAAACCGATCGAGATACAGTTGTCCTTCAGGTCGTAGATCCAGCCGCCGCCGAAGGTCGTCGGGTCCTGCGGCCAGCCCATCGTGTGCACCACGCGCCCGGGCACGTGATTCTCGGGCTTGATGCGCCAGATCTCCTTGATCCCCGTCTCGTACGCCTGCGGGTTCGCGCCTTCGAGGCCGAGTGTGTCGATCACGATCTTCGTGCACGAGCCGCGCGTGCCTTCGCCGAACACGACACACTTCGCAAAGATGTTCGGCCCGGGCTCGAACACACCTTTGGGTTGCCCGTCCTTGTCGACGCCGCGGTCCTGCACCTGCACGCCGACCACCTTCGCGCCCTCGAACAGCGGCTTCACGGCGGGGAAGCCCGGGTAGATCTCGACGCCGCGCTCCTCGGCCTTCGTGCCGAGCCACTTCACGACGTCGCTGATCGAGATCGCGTAGTTGCCGTGATTCATGAACGGCGGCGGAGTGAGTGGGCTCTTGAGCGAGCGCTTCGGGCCCATCAGCCACGTCTCGTCGCTCGTGCACTTGTGATGGAAGGGGAAGCCCTGCTCGAGAAAGTCGGGCATGAGCTCCGTGAGACCCCGCGGGTCCATCATCGCGCCCGACAGCTGGTGCGCGCCGAGCTCACTCGCCTTCTCGATCACGAGGATCGCGGGCAGCTCGCGGTTCTCGGCCTTGCACAAGTCGGCCAGCTTGATGACTGCCGACAAAGTCGCGGCGCCGGCGCCGACGAACAGGATGTCCACGTCCAGCCGCTCGCGTTCCACTGCTTCGCTCATCGCTCCTCCGGCCCCCGACGGCCGCGAGCATACCGGATCAGGCTGGGGGCAGCAGTACTCGCGGAGCGGCCAGGAAGATGCCGAGCGCGACCATGAGCGCGAGACCCGCGAGCACGAAGGGCATGCCGGGTCCCGAGCTCGCGAACACGTAGCCCCAGCACAGCGCGCCGAGCGCGCGGCCGGTGTGAATCATCGCTTGGCTGCGAGACATCGCGGCGCCGGTCTCGTGCGCGCCGCACCGCTTCGAGAACAAGCTGGTGAACGCGGGGAAGGCGATCCCCGCGCCGAGCGCGACGCCGACCGCGCTGACACACAAGATCGGGATCGAGGGAGACACTGCGAGCGCCGCGATCGAGACGCCTGTGACTCCGAATCCGACCGCGGTCATGGTCGCTTCGCTCCACACGCGAGACAGTGGCCCGACGATCAAGCCCTGACTCCCGCCGAGGACGACGGCGATCGCCGCCATGAAGAGACCCGTCTGCAGCTCGCCCCAGCCGAAGCGCGCGGCGGCGAACAGCGGGAACATCGCCTCGATCGCCGAGAACGCGAAGAAGATGTGGAGGAAGAGATAGAGATACAGGCGCTCGTTCCCCCCGCGCACGCTCGCCACGACCCACAGCGGCGCGGGCACGAGCGCGCGCAGGAACCCGCGGACCCCGCTGCTCACCGGCACCGGGCCTTTCGACTCGGGCAGCGCCACGACCGCGAGCAGGAAGTTCAGCGCCGCGACCGCCGCCGTCGCGTAGAACGGCACGTTGGGGCCGATGCCGCCGAGCACGCCGCCGAGCGCCGTGCCCAGCACGAGCCCGATCCCCGACGCCGCGCCGATGACTCCCATTCCCTGTGCGCGTGACTCGTCGTCGGTGAGATCGGTCATCGCCGCCTGCGCGGTGCCGATGCTCGCGCCGAAGAACCCGCCGAGGAAGCGCGCGACCAACACCATGGTGAGTGACTCGGCCGCCGCGAGCAGCACGAACGACACCGCCGTGCCCAGGAGTGACACGAGCAACACGGGCCGGCGCCCGACGTGATCGGACACCCAGCCCCACAGCGGCAGGAACAGAACCAGCCCCAGCGCGTACAGCGCGGTGATCACTCCGATGCCGAACGCGTCGACTCCCAGCGTGCCCACGAAGTGCGGCAGAACCGGAATGAGAATCGAGTAACCGAGAAAGTCGATCAGGATCGTCGCGAACAGAACGCCGATCGCGAGTCGCGATCGACCTGGAGGCGCGCTCACTGGCTCGGGCCCCGCCGAATCGCCGGTCGGTCTGATATCGTTCGCGAGCACTCTCCGGTCCATGCGGGCCACATCGATCTCTGCATTCTAGCCGGGCAATTTCCCTGCGCGGGAGGTCGTGGCGTTGGAGCTTCGCGAGCGGCGACTGGCTCAGATCGTTCGAGACTTCATGGAGAGCTACGTGCTCTCGCAGGAAGTGGGGCGCGAGCTCCGCGCGGGGCGACTCACCTTCGCGGCCGTGGCTCGCTTGGTCGGCGACGCGGAAGACAGCGCGCTGTTCCGCCTGAAAGAGGAGTGTCACGCGCTGTTTCGGCTCGACGTCGAGCGCCCGCGCACGGAGGTGCAGGCCGAGGAGCTGTTCGACCTGGCCGTGGGCGCGCTGTTTCACGAGACGATGAAGTTCCGCGAAGGCTTCTATCTCACCGACAGCTACGGCCCGCGCCTGCAGCGCATGATGGCCGAGGGCTCCGCGTCCGGGCCGCTCGCCGACGCGTTCTGGCGCGTGTTCGAAGCGGGCAGCCGGCGCATGCTCGAGTCCGAGGCCGAGGCCGAGGAGCTGTTCCGCGAGACGCGCGACCAGCTCATGATCGTGCTGCGCCAGCTCGCGGCGTCGGGCGCGGTCGCGCGGAGTCTCGTCGAGGATCCCGCGCGCTCCGAGCTCGTGTTCGCCATGCCGCTCGCGCGCATGCTCGCGGACATCTACGGCACCGCCGGGCGCGGGTATCAGCTCGCCGTCGACAGTCTCATCGCGAACGGTCACTACGCCGAGGCGGCGGCCGTGCTCGAGCAGCCCGAGGCGATCGCCGCCGGCGCGAGCGACGGCGCGCTGCCGTTCGCGCGCGGCATGGCGGGTTACTACGCGGGCGACAACCTGCAGGCCGTCGAGTCACTCGCGCGCTGGCACACCGACGGCTCGAGCTCGCCGGCGGTGTGGCGGCAGAGCGCCGCCAAGGTGCTGAACGCGCTGGCCACGAACGTGGAGCTGTCCGATCAGAGGCTCGCCAAGCGCGCGCAGGCGCTGGCGAGTGACCTCACTTCGCGGCGGCGCGACTAGGAGCGCGGTACGCGAAGTACAGCCACGAGATCGTGCCCGCGACGATGCACGTGAGCGCGACGACCTGAGCGTTCGTGAGCAGCCCCACGAAGCTCGGGTTGCGGCGAAACACTTCGATCCACAGCCGCCCGATGCCCGCGAGCACGAGATACTCGCCGAACAGGAACGGCGACTTTCCGCGGCGCAGCCACAGGATCGCGAGCACCGGAGCGAGCCAGAGTGTCTCGTACAGCATCGTCGGGTGGACGCTGAACACTTCGCCGGTGACTGGATCGACCGTCGGCGGCAGGCCTTGCGGGAACTTCACGGCCCACGCCACGTTCGTCTTCTGCCCGTAGTCGTCGCCGACGAGGAAGCAGCCGATGCGGCCGATCGCCTGACCCGCGGCCAGCGACGGCGCCGCGCCGTTCATGCAGTCGACGAGTGACAGGCCGCGCAGCCTGGCGTAGGACAGCGCGAAGACGAACCCGCCGAGAAAGCCGCCGTACCAAGTGAGTCCGCCGCGGCTGAAGAGAGTGCCGGCGAGCGTCGCGCTCGGATTGCGCGACAGCTCCTCGCCCACGAACCAGAGCTTCGAGCCGAGCAGACCGCCGACCACGCACCAAGTCAGTAGGTCCCACGCGAGCTTGCCGTCCTTGCCCTGCAGCTCGAACGAGCGCGCCGCGAGCCAGCCGCCCGCGAGAAACGCGAGCGCGACCATGACTCCGAACGTCGAGACCTGGAAACCGAAGACTTCGAAGAGGACGGGATACACGGCGCGGGAGGATAGCCGGGTTACTCCTCCGAGCGAAGTCTCTCTTCGTGTTCGACCAGCTGTTCGGGGAAGCACTCCTTCGCGATGCGGATGAACTCCGCGATCCGGCGGGTGTCGAAGAAGTCGGGGTTCGCGTCGTCGAGCTCGAGCCCGATCAGCCGAATGTCGCGGCGCATCTTGAGCAGCTGCACGTCGCGCCGGTGCATGGTCTCGATGCCCGCGGCGGCGACCGTCTGCATGAGTCGCAGCTTCCCGATGCGCCCGGGGTGAGTGCGGTAGGTCTCGAGCCCGCCCGTGAGCTTCACGTAGAGGATGACGAGCTTCTCGCGTGACTCGACGCCGGCCGCGCGGTCGAGGTCCCACTTGCGCACGATCGAGTGCAGCGGGACGTCTTCCGTGGTCGAGCCGTCGATGTAGTGCGCGTCGCGGTTGATGCGGCGAATCACGCGCGGCACGAACAAGAGCGGCACGGTCGACGACGCGAGCGCCGCGGCCCGCGCGTCCGCCTGCACGATCAGGTCGTTCAAGTGACTCGGCACCGGCGACGGTGACAGTACGTCCGACTGACAGTCGCGCAGGTTGAACGCGATGCAGTAGAACGGAATGCGCGGCTCGACGTCGCCGCAGTACCTCTCGAGCATGCGAGACAGTCCGTCGGCCACGTCGACGAAGCCCGCTCCCGTGGCGCCGAACGCGGGCAGGAGCGCGTCGCGCACCAGGTGGCGCAGGAACAAGAGCTTCGACGGCCGCAGCGACAGGTCGATGCGGCCCGTGTACAGGTCGTAGCCCATCTGCTCGATCGCGTGCGGCGAGAGACCCTGCGCGTACAAGAGCCCTGCCATGGCGCCCGCGCTCGAGCCCCACACCTCGCTGAAGTGATCACTCACTCCGAGTGTCTCGAACAGCCGCAGCGCGGTCGCGTGCGCGAAGAGCTTCAGCCCGCCCGAGCCGAGTGACAGCACCACGCGTGAGTCGGGGTTCGTGCACAGCGCGCGCAGTGCGCGGAAGCGCTCCTGCACGGCCGGCCGCGCGGCGTGCACCTCGGTCGGGACGATCTGCCAGACGTAGCGGCGCTGGCCGCCCGCGCGGTCGAGCGCGAAGCCGTCCGCGGGAACGTTGCGGTTGCGACCGAGGAAGCGGACTTCGACCGAGCCGTTCGCGCGGCCTTCGGCGAGCAAACGGGCCAGCACCGCGAGCCGCGCGTCCTCGGGCGGCCAGTCAGTGACTGCGCCGTCGTGCGGCAGCGAGAACCGCACGGGCAAGTCGCTCTCCTGGATCCGCCGCACGACCTCGACCCGCACACCGCTGCCGCGCGCGTCGGCCAGCTCCTCGTCCGTCAGGAAGAACGAGCCGTCGGCGGCCTGGAAGCGCAGCGGTGACTCGCCGTCCGCGAAGTCGGTCCCGAAGTCCGGAATGGCCTCGAGCTTGATCTCGACCACGTGCCCCAAGCAGGAGGCTCCTTCGCCGGACGCATCGGCCCCGGGGCGAAGCCCCCTTAGAAAGCTGCGCGCGGGTGACTCCCATGGGCGCCAAAGTCCAGTCGAGTCACAGGAGTGCACGAGTGACTCGCGCGAGAGTTGCGAGTGACTTGCGCGCTCGTGAAGGAGTTTGTGCCCCGCCGCGGGCCCCGCGCGCCCGCTCGTTGACCCCCCCTGGCACCCCCGATAGGCTTCCCCCCGCAATCAAGGGTGGGAGCGCAATGAGCGATCCGCAGGGAGCGCGATGGCGAGCCATCGTCGCCGGCCTGTTGTTGCTGGCCGGCGCGGGAGTCCTGGACGGCGCGGAGGCTTTGGCCGCGCAGGGCCGGGCCCTCGTGGACGGGTCCGCGCGCGGCGGGCCGGACGGCGCGTTGAAGCGCGGCGTGGTCGCGGCGCTGCAGGCGAAGCTCCCGCGCATCGACCCCACGCTCTCCGCGCGCATCGCCGAGAGCGTCGTGCGCTGCCAGCGCGAGCAGTCTCTCGCGCCCGACCTGGTGCTCGCCGTGCTGATGCAGGAGAGCAGCGGCCGCCCCGGCGCGCGCAGCCCCGCCGGCGCGATCGGACTCATGCAGGTCATGCCGCACATGTACGAGGAGCTCGCGCTGCCGGGCAGCGTGAGTCACGTCGAAGCGAACATGGAAGCGGGCTGTCGCTTACTCGCCGACAACATCTCTCGCCTCGGTGAGGACGACGGAATCAGCGCGTACTTCTGGGGCAACGCCTCGGGCAACGACCGGTATCTGCGCGGCGTGAAGAGACTGCGCAGAGACTTCCGGCCGTATCTCATGCCCGAAGTCGCGAGCGCGCGGACGCGCTCGTGAAACGCGGGTCGAAGCGCGTGCGGCGGCCACTCCGCTCGACGCACTTCGACACGAAGGGCCGCGCGCGCATGGTCGACGTCGGCGCGAAGCCAGTGACTGCGCGCGAGGCGATCGCGCGTGGGCGCATCGAGCTGTCACGAGAGGCGCTCGAAGCCGTAGTGAGTGGCAGCGCCGCGAAGGGCGACGTGCTCGGCGTGGCGCGCATCGCGGGAATCCAAGCCGCGAAGCGCACGTCGGAGTGGATCCCGCTGTGTCACCCCGTGGCGCTCGACTCGCTCGAGCTCGCGTTCACGCCCGAGTCAGCGCCACCCGCCATCGCGATCGAAGCGCGCGCGCGCACGAGCGCGAAGACCGGGGTCGAGATGGAGGCGCTGGTCGCGGTGTCCGCCGCCGCGCTGACCATCTACGACATGTGTAAGTCGCTCGACCGCGGCATGGTGATCGGCGAGGTTCGCCTCGTGCGGAAGTCAGGCGGGAAGAGCGGCACGTACGAACGCCCCGGCGGGTGAAGGGTCCTTGTCTTGCCTTCGTCCGTGGGGATAAGCTCGCGCCGCCTCAGAGACGCCATGAGAACCGTTCCCACGCTGTTCGCCTGCGCTTTGCTCAGCGTGCCGCTCTTCGCCGGCAGCGCCTCCGTGCGCGCGGAGGGCGCGCCGAATCAGGTCGACCTGATTCCCACCGAGAAGGCCGCCTGGTCGCCCAAGAATCTCGGCATCGGCGTGACCTCGGTGCTGGGCGGCTGGAGCTACTGGTACCAAGAGCGAGAGATCAACGTCGAGACCGTGCCGTCGAACGCCGACCTGCGGCTGTACTACATCCGCTCCAACTTCCAGAAGCGCTTCGAGCAGTCACACTCGCCCGCGCTGGTGAAGATCCCGCCGCGCGTCGACATGACTTACAAGGACGCCGTCAAGTTCCACGCGATCGCCGACGGGTATCTCGCGCAGGAAGTGAGTTTCGACGCGCAGAAGGTGCCCGACCAGGTCGTACTGACTCTGCAGGTCCTGCCGAACTCACTCGTGTTCCTGGGTCACACCGCGATCGGCGGAAGGACCAGCCTGACCTTGCGCACGACCGAGCAGCCCGACGTGCGCATGAGCAAGAACACGTCGCTGAAGGGCTTCCAGATCGCGCTCACCAAGACCGCCGTGAAGCTCGAAGAGAAGACTCAGAAGGGCGGCGGCCACGTGACTGGATTGACTGCCATCCAGCTCGGCGAGGACGCGATCGTGCGCGTGGAGACCGACGCCGGCGACCTCGAGGTTCGCTCGCGCCAGGGTTTCGACGCGGTGAACGCGCAGTACGTGTACACGTTCGACATCGTGTCTCCCGGCACCGGCGCGCCGACCGAGAATCAGGTGCGCGCGCGCTTCGAGTCACTCGCCTTCGCGCCCGACTCAGGCTGCGACGCGCGCTACGCCGCCGTGCTGCGCGAGAAGGTCGGCGACGCGGAGCTGGCCGACGCGTTCCGGCCCTCGGGTGAAGTGACCGATCTGTACCGGCGCGAAGCCATGCTGCGCCTCGGCCGTTACCAGTCGGGCACGGTGGCGACCGACACCGGCGAGACACTGCGCACCGGGAGCTCGCTCGAGCTCGCGCTCGCGATGCAGTCGGCCGCGCGCGTGAAGGGGTATCTCGCGCTGCTCGGCGCGTTCGCGCGCGGCGAGGCCGAGCCCGCGGACGCCCTTCGCTCGCTCGTCGCCCCCACGCGCTCCGCCAAGGAGTTTGCGCCGATCTACGACGCGGCCGAGGCCGCGCGCACCGGCTGCCACCGCTAGCGCGCCCGCGACCACTCCCTCTGCGCGCTCCTCACCCCGGGGAGATTTCCGCATGGGTGACGGTGACGCGGGCTCGGAGCGACCGCGCGAGCGGCTCGAACGCGAAGGGCCCGAGTCATTGGCGTTGGCCGAGCTGCTCGCGCTCGTGCTGCGCACCGGCTCGCGCGGCGGCGGCGCGCTCGGGCTCGCGCACCGTCTGATCGAGCGCTTCGGCTCGCTCGACTCACTCGCGCGCGCGGGCACCGCCGAGCTGCGCGCCGTCCTCGGCATGGGACCCGCGAAGATCGCCTCGCTGCGCGCCGCGTTCGAGATCGGCGCGCGTCTCTTGCGCACGCCGCTCGCGCCCGGCGAGAAGCTCCACTCACCCGAGCAGGTGGCCGCTCACTTCGGCGCGCGCATGCGCCGCTACCGACAGGAGGTGTTCGTCGTGCTCCTGCTCGACAGCCGCCACCGCTTGATCGGCGAAGTGGAAGTGAGTCGCGGCAGCTTGAACCAGAGCCTGGTGCACCCGCGCGAAGTGTTCGCCCCCGCGCTGCGCGAATCCGCCGCGGCGATCCTGGTCATCCACAACCACCCGAGCGGCGACCCGCAGCCCAGCCGCGAGGACCACGAAGTGACCGAGCGGTTGGTTCGCGCGGGCGAAATCCTCGGAATTCGCCTCGTGGATCACCTCGTGATCGGCGGGCTCGAGTTCACGAGCTTCGCGCGTACGGGGCGGATTACAGTCTCAAGCGAGTGAGTGGCCCCGCCGATTTGCCTGCGTATGGCCGCCAAGCGACCCGGGTCGCGAAAAGACCGTCGGCACTCCGAGCGGGAGAACATCAAGATCCCGGTCGACTACTCCGCCGTCGACGCCTTCTTCAGCGAGTTCACCATGAACATCAATGAAGGCGGCATGTTCATCGAGACGGAGAACACCCCGCCGCTCGACTCGTTCGTGCAGCTGCAGGTCCGCCTGCCCGACCTGGAACGCCCGATCAAGCTGGGCGGCCGCGTGGCCTGGGTGAGCGACGGGAAGGGCGGCTCACCGCAGGGCATGGGCGTCGAATTCCAGGACCTGACCCCGGAGCTCCGTGCGACGATCAACGACCTCGTCCGCCGTCTGCGCCACAAGGATTGAGGCACCAGCCGAGCGAGGGCCGCCCCGAGCGAGGCTCGCAAGTGCCGCTAGGCGCGCGCAGTGAGGCGCAGCCGAGCGAAGTCACTCAGAACGGTATCTCGTCGTCCGCGCCTGACGCTTGGCTGAGTGGGTCGTCACCGCCGCCACTGCGTGACTGGTCGTCGCCCATGGCAGGCCCGCTCCCCGCTTCGCCGCGGCGACCGAGCATCTGCATGGTCAGCGCGACGATCTCGGTGGTCTGTCGCTTGTTGCCTTCCTTGTCTTCCCAGTCACGTGTCTGGATGCGGCCCTCGATGTAGACCGGGCTGCCCTTCTTGAGATACTCGCCGCAGATCTCCGCCAGACGCGCCCACGCCACGATGCGGTGCCACTCCGTGCGGTCTTTCTGGTTGCCGTCGCGATCCTTGAACCGCTCGTTGGTCGCGACCGAGAAACTCGCGACCGGCTGACCACTCTGCGTGTAGCGCAGCTCCGGATCGCGGCCGACGTTTCCGACGAGAATCACTTTGTTCACGCTCGCCATGCTCTTGCTCCTCTCACCCAGAATTTGTGGGGCAAGGCTCGGCCGACAGTAGCACGCCGCGCGCGGCGTTGGTGTGCGCCAGCTTGCCTTTCTCGTCGGTGTTTCCGATCGTGTCCGCCGCGATGGGGGGACGTCGCAGCCCGCGAGCGAAGGGCGCCGAGCCGCGCCAACCGGGTCGGCTCGAAGCCGAGGCCGTGGCGGTCACGTTCGCCGCGCTCGCGCTGTTCGTCGAAGCGGCGCTCCTGTCGTATCACCCGAGCGATCCGCTCCTCGCGCGCGGCGCGCGCGTCGAGAACTGGTGTGGACCCGCGGGTGCGCTCGTCGCCGGAGTGCTCGCCGGCGCGCTCGGCTTCGCGGCGCACGTGCTGCCGTTCGCGGGTGCGATCGTCGCGTGGCGGTATCTCCGCGGGCTGCCGATTCGGCCGCGCTGGATCCCACTCGGCGGTTGGGCGCTGTGTCTGCTCGCGCTCGCCGGCGGATTCGAGACGCTGCACCGCGCGTTTCCCGACGCACTGAGCGCGAGCGCGGGCGGCGCGCTCGGCCGGATGGTCGTGGTGCCGCTCGTCGGTGCCTTCTATCTCGCGGGCTCGTCGCTCGTGCTCGCGATCGCGCTCGCGCTCGGGCTGATCGCGGGAACGGGGATGTCGCTGCGCGACGGGACCGCGGCGCTTCGCCGGGGGGCGCGCGCGCTCGCGCGGGAGCTCGGGCAGCTCGCGCGCGTGAGCTTCGCGCGGCTGCGGCGTGAGTGGGCGGAGCGCGCCGACGCGCGGCGCGAGGCGCGCGAGCTCGAGGCCGAAGTCGCCGCCGTGGCGTCGGACGAGTCAGTGACTCCCGACGAGGGCGAGCGCGCGCGGCCGCCGCGAGTCACTCCGCCGCGCCGGCCCAAGGCGACCGAACCCGAGGTCGTCGAGCACCGCGTGGTGGCGCAGGCGCCGCTGCGACAGGAGTCACTCCCGTTCGCGAACGCGCGTGGCGAGGGCCCGTACAAGCTGCCCGATCTGGACTTGCTCGCGCGCGGCTCCGAGTCCAGCCCGAACCTGGACCGCGACGCCCTGATTCGCAACTCGCAGATACTCGAGAAGAAGCTGTCCGACTTCCAAGTGCTGGGCCGCGTGGTGAAGGTTCACCCGGGCCCGGTGATCACCATGTACGAGTTCGAGCCCGCGCCGGGCGTGAAGGTCTCGCGCATCGTGAATCTGTCCGACGACCTGGCGCTCGCGCTGCGCGCGATCTCGGTGCGCATCGTCGCGCCGATCCCCGGCAAGAACGTGGTCGGAATCGAAGTGCCGAACGTCGAGCGCGACGTGGTCGTGCTGCGCGACGTGGTGGCGCACGCGACGTTCCAGGAGACCGACGCGCGCATCCCGATCGCGCTCGGCAAGGACATCTTCGGCAATCCAGTCACTACCGATCTCGCGTCGATGCCTCACTTGCTGGTGGCCGGCGCGACCGGCACCGGTAAGTCGGTCTTCTTGAACGCACTTCTGTGTAGCGTACTGATGCGCGCCACTCCCGACGACGTGAAGCTCCTGCTCGTCGACCCGAAGATGCTCGAGTTCTCGCTGTACCAGGGGATCCCGCACTTGATCGCCGAGGTGGTCACCAACCCGAAGCGCGCGGCGGCGGCGCTGCTCGGCGTCGTAGGGAAGATGGAAGAGCGCTACCGGCTGATGGCTCAGCGCGGCGTGCGCAACATCGAGCAGTACAACAAGACGATCGCGCGTGACTTGGCCGCGAGCCGGCCGAAGCCCGACGACGAGATCGTGCCCAAGAAGCTCCCGTACATCGTCGTCGTGATCGACGAGCTCGCGGACCTGATGATCGTCGCGGCGCGCGACGTCGAAGAGTCACTCATGCGGCTCGCGCAGATGGCGCGCGCCGCGGGCATTCACCTGGTTCTCGCGACGCAGCGCCCCAGCGTCGACGTGCTGACCGGCATCATCAAGGCGAACTTCCCATCGCGTATCTCGTTCCAAGTCAGCTCGCGCACCGACTCACGCACGGTGCTCGACGCGAACGGCGCCGAGAGACTCCTCGGGCAGGGCGACTTACTCCACGTGCCGCCCGGCAGCTCGAAGCTCGAGCGCATTCACGGCCCATACATCTCCGAGAAGGAGGTGCAGGCGGTCACCGAGTGGGTGCGCCAGCAGGGCTCGCCGGAGTTCGATCCCGAGCTGATTCGCCTGAACGCCGAGAGCGAGAAGAACGAGGAACGAGGCGGCGAGGAGCTCGACGAGCTGTTCGACCAGGCCGTCGAGATCGTGTCCCGACACAGAATTGCGTCGATCTCGTTCGTGCAGCGCAAGCTGAAGATCGGATACAACCGCTCGGCCCGGATCCTCGAGCAGATGGAAGCCGAGCGGATCGTCGGTCCGCAGGAAGGGACCAAGCCCCGTGAGATCTTCGTGCGCCCGCCCGAAGAGTAAGCTGCGCGCTTCGCTCCTCGCGCTCGCGCTGGTCTTCGTCGCGGCCGACGGCGGCGACGACCCGGCCCAGACACTCGCGGCGGTCCAGAAGCGCTATGACTCGGTGAAGGATCTGCGCGCGAGCTTCGTGCAGACGAGTTACTCCACCGCGCTCGGCAAGGAGACGGAGGCGAAGGGCACGGTCTCGGTGCAGCGTCCCGGCAAGATGCGCTGGGAGTACGCCAAGCCGGACGGTCGTGTGATCGTGCTGGATGGCAACGCGATTCGTGTCTGGAATCCGGACGAGAAGCAGCTGCAGATCGCGCCACTCACTGCCAACGTCTCGCCGACCGCGCTCGGCTTCCTGCTGGGTCAGGGCACGCTGCGTGACTCGTTCGACGCGATCGCGCTCAGCGAGTCCGGCCGCGCCGAGCGCGGGCTGCTCCTGCGCCCGAAGGCCGACGCGAGCTTCGAGTCTCTCGCTCTCTGGCTCGATCCGAAGACGTTGCAGCTGCGCGAGTCAGTCGTCGTCGACCTGTTCGGCAACCGTACGCGCGTGCGCTTCGACTCGATCGTCGAGAACGCGGGTGTCGACGGGAAGGCGTTCGAACTCGAGCCGCCGTCTGGCGCCGAGGTGATCGATCTCCGCTGACGCGCACCTTCGGCGCCCGAATCGACCCGCCGAAGGCGGCCATCGAACGGTCGGCGGCTCGCGCGCCGCCGAAGTCTTGACGCTGCCGCGTCGGAGGATCGTCGCGGGCGCCTCGGCACCGCCGGGGGGTCGGAAGCTCCCGACAATCAAGGAGTTTCGAGCGTTCATGCCGCTGGGACGACGTTGCAATGAAAGCCGAGTTTGATATAGTGCCTGACGTTGCTAACTGGGCGTTTTTTCAGGTGAATTCGGGCGCGTCGCGATTGCTCTCGGGGGCTCCGTTGGAGTGGGCCAGCGGGAGCCGCGAGCGCGCGAGTCGACGCCCGCACAGGCAGTCCCCTCGGGCTGCCGCAGAATCGCCGAAGCTCTTGCACAGTCAGGTTTTTTCGGGCCGACCCGGCGGCAGAGTCGGCAACTCGCCGTGGGTGAGCGGTTGTCCTTCAGCCGCCGCCGCTTGGTATGTCGATTGCACAACTCTGAGCCGCGCGTCGGGTGACTCGCTCGCCGACGTCGAGGGACGCAGAGGCAATGCCCAAATCGAGGGATGGAAATGAGTGATTCGGGTTCTGGTTCCGGTCGAAGGGGGTTCGTCCGGGACGTGATGAAGCGAATCTCCGCGTCACGCGGCGGAGACGACGACGAACGGGAGACCCGCTTGCCCGAAGAGATCGACGAGATCGAACGACTCCGCGACGCACTCCGTTTCCTTGGTCCCGACAACGCGGACCTCGCGCGCCGCGTCGAACGCGTGCTGATGGAGTACGAGTTGCTCCGCCAGCGCCACGACCGGCAGCGCCAGCAGATCTACGACGGCGAGCGCCAGAACGAGAAGCTCGTCAACGCGCTGCAAGACGCGAAGCAGCAGATCGACCTGTTGAAGCAGGAAGTCGACAAGCTCTGCTCGCCGCCGAACACGTACGGGATCTACGAGCGGTCCAACAAGGACGGCACGTGCGAGATCAACGTCGACGGCAAGATGATGCGCGTGAACGCGCACCCCTCGATCCGGGTCGAGGAGCTGATGGAAGGTCAGCTCGTCGTGCTGAACGAGGCGTTCAACATCGTCGACGCGACCACGTTCGACCCGCGCGGCGAAGTCATGACCGTGTCCGACGTGCTCGACGACGGGCGAGTCATCGTGCTCGGCCACGCTGACGAGGAGCGAGTCATCAGTCTCTCGCAGCCGATGCGCCGCGAGAAACTCAAGGCCGGTGACAACCTGCTCGTGAACCCGCGCACGGGCTTCGGCGTCGAGAGACTCCCGAAGTCGACGGTCGACCAGGTCGTGCTCGAGGAAGTGCCGGACGTCACGTACGAAGACATCGGCGGCCTCGGCGATCAGATCGAAGTGCTGCGCGACGCGATCGAGCTGCCGTATCTCCACGCCGACCGCTTCAAGCGCTACAGCCTGTCTCCGCCGAAGGGCATCCTGCTGTACGGCCCGCCGGGCTGCGGCAAGACGATGATCGGCAAGGCGGTCGCCAACTCACTCGCGCTCCGCATTCAGGAGATGCGCGGCGGCGAGGCGAAGAGTTACTTCCTGAACGTGAAGGGGCCCGAGCTCCTGAACAAGTACGTCGGCGAAACCGAGCACAAGATCCGCGAGGTCTTCAAGAACGCCCGCGAGAAGGCGGAGGAAGACGTCCCGGTCGTCATCTTCTTCGACGAGATGGACTCACTCTTCCGCATGCGCGGCTCGGGCATTTCGTCGGACATGGAGGCGACGGTCGTCGCGCAGTTCCTGTCCGAGATCGACGGCGTCGAGTCACTTCGCAACGTGATCGTGATCGGCGCATCGAACCGCCAGGATCTCATCGATCCCGCGGTGCTGCGGCCGGGCCGCCTCGACCTGAAGGTCAAGGTGCACCGGCCGGAGAAGCAGGGCGCGCGCCAGATCTTCGCGAAGTATCTCACCGTCGACCTGCCGTTCTCGGACGACGCACTGCGCAAGTACGGTCCCGATCCGAAGGCCGTGGTGCACGGCATCGTGGATGAGACCGTCGAGCAGATGTACGCCGAGACGGAAGAGAACAAGTTCCTCGAAGTGACTTACGCCAAGGGCGAGCGCGAGATCTTCTACTTCAAGGACTTCTCGAGCGGCGCGATGCTGCGAAACATCGTCGACCGCGCGAAGAAGAAGGCCGTGAAGCGCGCGATCACCTCGGGTGAGGACGGCATCCGCCTCGCGGACATGCTCGACTCCGTGCGCGAGGAGTTCAAAGAGAACGAGGACCTACCGAACACGACCAACCCCGACGACTGGGCGCGTATCTCGGGCCGCAAGGGCGAGCGCATCATCAACGTGCGCACGCTCATCACCGGCATGAGTCGCTCCGAACAGTCCATCGAGACGGTCGGCGGGTCGGGGCAGTATCTCTGATGCCTCTTCCCAGCGTACTGGGCAGTGAGATCGAATACGGGATCACCGTACAGGGTGATCCCGATTTCGATCCGATCTCGAGCTGCGTTCTCCTGGTCAACGCGTACCAGGACAACGAAGACGCCCAGATACTCTGGGACTACGAGCAAGAGAACCCGCTCGCCGACGCGCGCGGTTTCCACGTCGAGGGCGAGAAGTACACGCCCAATCAGCAAGAGAACATCGCGCGCAACAAGACACTCCGGAACGGCGCGCGCTTCTATGTCGACCATGCGCACCCGGAGTACTCGACGCCGGAAGTCACGAACGTCCGCGACCTGATCGCGTACGAGCGCGCGGGAGAGCGCACCATGGAGGCCGCGCGGCGCGCGGCTTCGGCGCTCCTGCCCGCGGGCCAGCAGCTGCTGATCCACAAGAACAACAGTGATCGCAAGGGTAACTCGTACGGCAATCACGAGAACTATCTGATCGAGCGCCGCACGCCGTTCCGCGAGATCGTCGAGCACGCCACGCCGTTCCTGATCACGCGCAACATGTTCTGCGGCGCCGGCAAGGTCGGCAGCGAGAACCGCTCACAGCAGTGCGACTACCAGATCACTCAGCGCGCGGACTTCTTCGAGACCGAGGTCGCGCTCGACACGATGGTCAAGCGCCCGATCATCAACACACGCGACGAGCCCCACGCCGACCGCGAGAAGTATCGGCGCTTCCACGTGATCATCGGTGACTCGAACCTGTGTGAGGTCTCTACATACCTGCGCGTGGGAGTCACTTCGATCGTGCTCGCGCTGATCGAGGACGGCGCGATCCCGAAGTCACTCGCCGTCACGGATCCCGTGAAGGTCGTGAAGGAGATCTCTCACGATCTCGGCTGCAAGCGTCAGTACGCGCTCGAGCGCGGCGGGCGCATGACCGCGGTCGAGATACAGAAAGAGTTTCTCGACAACGCGCTGCGCTACTTCTCGTCGCGCAGTCTCGACCCGATCACCAAAGACGTGCTGGTGCGGTGGGAGCGAGTGCTCGCGGCGCTCGCCGACGACCCCATGCAGCTCGGCCGCGAGCTCGACTGGGTCGCGAAGCACAAACTCATCAAGAGCTACATCGCGCGTCACAAGGTCGACTGGCACCACCCGCAGGTGCACATGCTCGACCTGCAGTACCACGACGTCCGCCCCGACAAGGGTCTCTTCTTCCTGCTCGAGCGCCGCGGCGAAGTCGAACGCATCGTCGAGCCCGAAGAGATCGAGCGCGCGGTCACGCTGCCGCCGCACGATACACGGGCCTACTTCCGCGGCGAGTGCATCCGCCGCTATCCTGAGGCCGTGTTCGGCGTGAACTGGGACTCGATCTCGTTCAACGTCGGCGAGGAGCCGATCAAGCGCATCCTCATGAACGAACCCCTGAAGGGTACGCGCGCGCACGTCGAGGACTTGCTGAATGCGAGTCCGACGGCCGCGACTCTGGTTCGCAATCTCACTCAGTGAGTGAGAGCTAGGAGAAAGACATGGCCGAGCAGACACAAAAGACGAAGCAGGGCGGCGGCGGCGAGAGCACCGCCGACGCGAAGGGCGACGCCGGCCAGAAGAAGATCGCCAAGAAGGGCGAGGAGCTGAAAGAAGAGATGGACTCGTTGATCGACGAGATCGACGAAGTGCTCGAAGAGAACGCCGAGGAATTCGTGAAGAACTACGTCCAGCGCGGCGGTGAGTGACTCGTGTTCAAGGGTCAGACATACGCCGGCGACAGCTTCTACGAATTCCTGCGGGTGGACCATCCGAATCTGCTGCCGAACTGGGGCGGGACCAACTGGGCCGACGTGTCACTGATCCACGGCACGACCGTGCTCGCGTTGGTGTGCAAGGACGGCGTGCTGATGGCCGGCGACAGACTCGCCACGGAAGGCCACGCCGTCGGCACGCGCGATCTCGAAAAGGTGTTTCGCATCGACGAGACCTGCATGATGGCCATCGCCGGCGCGGCCGGGCCCGCGATCGAGATGGTGCGCATGTTCCAGCTCGAGCTCGAGCACTTCGAGAAACTCGACGGCCAGCCACTCACTTTCGAGGGCAAGGCCAACCGACTTTCGTTCCTGCTGCGCCAGAATCTCCCGGCCGCGATGCAGGGCCTCGTGGTCATGCCGCTCTTCGCGGGCTTCGATCACGACAAGGGCCGCGGCCGAATCTACAAGTTCGACATCACCGGCGGCCGCTTCCGCGAAGCGGACAGCTACTCGACCGGCTCCGGCGGCAAGGACGCGCGCGCGAGTCTCAAGAAGATCCCGCGCCACGAAGAGCTGACTCGCGAGCAGGCGATCGAAGCCGCCGTCGAGGCGCTGATGGACGCGGCAGACGAAGATCGCGCGACCGGCGGGATCGACGTCGCGCGCGGCATCTACCCGACCACCAAGATCGCGACGAAGACGGGCGTCGAGGACGTCTCCGACGACGAGCTGCGCCGCGTCTACGAACGAATCCTCGCGGGACGAAAGGGTGGCTCATGAGCGCGCCGTTCTACGTCTCTCCCGAGCAGTGGTATCAGGACAAGGCCGAGTACGCGCGCAAGGGCATCGCGCGCGGGAAACCGATCGTCGCGCTCGAGTACGACTCGGGCGTCGTGATCATGGCCGAGAACCGCAGCGCGACCCTGCGCAAGATCTCCGAGATCTACGACCGCATCGCGTTCGGCGGCGTCGGCAAGCTCGACGAGTACGAGAATCTGCGCAAGGCCGGCGTCCGCTACGCCGACATGCGCGGTTACTCGTTCTCGCGCGAAGACGTTGCGGGCAAGTCACTCGCGAACGAGTACTCCACGGTGCTCGGCTCGGTGTTCACGCGTGAGATGAAGTCACTCGAGGTCGAGGTCCTCGTCGTCGAGATCCTCGACAAGGGCTGCGCGTTCTATCAGATCCGTTACGACGGCAGCATGACCGACGCGACTCACTACGCCGCGATCGGCGGCGACGGCGACAAGCTGCTCGACCAGATTCGCGGCGGCTGGAGCGCCGGTATTTCGCTCCGCGACGCCGCGCGGCTCGGGCGCCGCGCGCTCGCGGGCTCGGGCAACGGCGCTTCGATCGACGACCTGGACGAGCGCAACCTCGAGATCGCGATCCTGGACCGAACGCGCCGAGGCCGTACCTTCAAACGCGTCAGCGCCGAAGAGTCGAGGGCACTCCTGAGCGGCTGACAGCGGGCGGAATCGTGCAGAAACGCATCTACGGACTGGAAACCGAATACGGGATCATCTTCACGCCGGAAGGTCGGAAGACACTGCCGGTCGAGAAGGCGATCCGGTTCCTGTTCGAGAAGCTGATCACGACCGAACACTTCCTGAACGTGTTCCTCGAGAACGGCGCGCGTTTCTACCAAGACACCGGCTGTCACCCCGAGTACGCGACACCCGAGTGCGCGAGCCCGCGCGACCTGGTCATCTTCGACCGCGCCGGCGAGCGCATCCTGGAAGACCTGCAGCTCTACGCGGAGGAGAAGATCCGCGAGGAGCGTGTGCCCGGGAAGCTCTCGATCTTCAAGAACAACACCGACTTCGTCGGTAACTCGTACGGCTGTCACGAGAACTATCTCGTCGACCGCGACGTCGACTTCTACTACCTGGCCGAGCAGCTGATCCCGTTCCTCGTGACTCGCCAGATCTTCAGCGGCGCCGGCAAGGTGTTCCAGACTCAGGACGGCGTGCACTACTGTGTGAGTCAGCGCGCCCAGCACATCTACCAGAAGATCAGCGGCACCACGACGAACGACCGCTCGATCATCAACACGCGCGACGAGCCGCACGCCGACCGCGAGAAGTTCCGCCGACTGCACGTGATCGTGGGTGACTCGAACATGAGCGAGTACACCAACTTCGTGAAGATCGCGACGTGCGCGGTCGTACTGCAGATGATCGAGGACGGCTTCATCAACAAGGACTTCACGCTGCGCCACCCGGTGAAGGCCATCAAGGACATCAGCTACGACACCACGTGCAAGCGCAAGCTGCGCCTCGAGAACGGCCGCGAGTACTCGCCGATCGAGATACAGCGCGACTACTGCGAGATGGCGCAGCGCTACATCGAGCAGTTTCCGGTCAGTGACCAGCTGCGCGAGGGCGTGCGCGAGTGGCAGTACATCCTCGACTGTCTCGACACCGATCCCGAGAAGCTCGACCGCAAGATCGACTGGATCATCAAGCGGAAGGTCCTGCGCGGCTACATCGAGAAACACCAGATCTCATGGCACGACCCGCGCGTGTTCATGATCGATCTGCAGTTTCACGACATCCGCCAGGACCGCGGCTTCTTCTACATGCTCGAGCGCAACAACCACGTCGACCGGCTGTACTCCGACGCCGAGATCGAGAAGGCGAAGACCGAGCCGCCGCAAGACACTCGCGCGCGCATGCGCGGTGACTTCATCAAGCTCGCGCGCCAGAACAACATCCAGTACGACCTCGACTGGTCGAACATTCGGCTGGGCAACCTCTTGAACGTGCGAGTCATCTGCAACAACCCGTTCGAGACGGACACCGAGAAAGTCACCGAGCTCGTGCGCACGATTCAGAAGACGAATCTGCGCCGCACGTCGCTCTCGAAGCTCGTCATCCAGAGCTAGCGATGGAGCAAGAACCGAAGCTGCGCTCGATCCCGCCCGGCGGTTTCCCGCGCGCCGCGCAGCGGGGCGCGGGTGACTCGGCGCAAGGCCGGCTGCAGCTCGCGCTGGGCGTCGCGCTGGCGATCGCGCTCGTTTTGCTCGTGTGGAGTTACTTCTCGCTCGGCTCGCGCATCGACGCGCTCGAGAGCGAGACACGCACGCTTCACGAGGCGATCACGGAGCGCGACGAGATCATCACCGCGCAGCGCTCGCGCCTGGACGAAGTGCGCGCCCGCCTCCAAGAGCTCCTCGTGCTCGTGGAGCAGCCAGTGCCGGGCACGCCAACGACGGCTGCGCCCGCCGAGACACCCGCCGAGGCGCCCGCCGACCCGTAACCCGGCGAGTCAACGCACTGCCCGCCCTCAGGTTCCCGAACCCCCTGCCGATCAATGACGTTGTTCGGGGTTCCTCGCCCCGTCCTCCACGCGGAGCGCACACACGATGTACAGGTGGCTGGCGGGGCTTCTGTCCAATGACCTCGCGATCGATCTCGGCACGGCGAACGTCCTCGTCTACGTAAAGGGTCGCGGCATCATCTGCAGCGAGCCGTCCGTGGTCGCGGTCGCCGATGGCCCGAACGGCACGCGCAAAGTGCTGGCCGTCGGCACCGAGGCCAAGGAGATGGTCGGCCGCACGCCGGGCACCATCCGCGCCATCCGCCCGATCAAGGACGGAGTCATCGCCGACTTCGAAGTGACCGAGGCGATGCTCCGCTACTTCATCCAGAAGGCGCACAACCGCCGCCGGCTCGTGCGCCCGCGCATCGTCATCTGCGTTCCGCCGTGCATCACGTCCGTCGAGAAGCGCGCGGTGCGTGAGTCGGCGATCTCGGCCGGCGCGCGCGAGGTGTATCTCATGGAAGAGCCCATGGCCGCCGCGATCGGCGCCGGGCTCAACGTGACCGAGCCGACGGGCAACATGGTGATCGACATCGGCGGCGGCACGACCGACGTCGCGGTCATCTCACTCGCCGGCATCGTGACTTCGAGCTCGGTGCGCGTCGGCGGTGACAAGCTCGACGAAGCGATCATTCACTACGTGAAGCGCAAGCACAACTTGCTCGTCGGCGAGCGCACGGCGGAGATCATCAAGATCACGATCGGCACGGCGATGTCCAACAGCGCCAGCAAGACGATGGAGATCAAGGGCCGCGACCTGGTCGCCGGCATCCCGAAGATGATCGTGCTGTCGTCGGACGAAGTGCGCGAAGCGCTGGCGGAGCCGATCCACCAGATCATCGATACCGTGCTGCAGACACTCGAGCGCACGCCGCCCGAGCTCGCTGCGGACATCGTCGACCGCGGCATCGTGCTGGTCGGTGGCGGCGCGCTCTTGCGCGACTTCGATCAACTCCTGCGCCAGGAAACGAAGCTCCCGATCGTGCGCGGCGACGACCCGTTCACGGCAGTCGCGGCGGGAGCGGGCAAGGCGCTCGATTCCATCGAGCTACTGAATCAGGTGGCAATGCCGACCTGAGTGGGGCCCGACGCGCTTCGCGCGTCACCCACTCTTCGCTCGCCTGCGGCTCGCTGCGCGCTCCGCTTCACTGCGCTTGCGGGCCTCGCTCAGGGCGGCCTTCGCTCGGCCATCGTCGTGGCGAGTCAGTCGCGAGGAGTCACTCCGGAGTCATGATCCCCATGGCCATCTTCATGGGGACTTCAACGTCCCCGGCCAGCTGCAGCTTGGCGGTCATGAAGGCGCCCTGCAGGTCGAGTGACCCGGCGATGAGCTCGGCGAACGCTTCGTCGCCGATCGATACGGTGGTGGTCGGCTCGGGCACGGGCGGGCCGCCGAAGTGCAGGATCACGCCCCACGGCGAGTCACCCGTGACTTCGATCCGCATCGTGCCGCGAATCTCGCGCAGCGCGTCGAGGCGCGCGGGAGTCAGTACGAAGTCTGGGTTCCCTGCGACGCCGCCCAAGAGACTCATCGGCGACGCGCCAACGGTGTCTTCGAGTCTCTGACAGTCGGCCTCGCCGAGCGCGAGGGTGATCAGTGGCTTGGGGTCCGCGTCGGCGCTCACGCGCATCGTGCCGCCGTCGACGCGCAGGTGGAAGCGCTCACCGTTCGCGACCGCGATCTCGAGCCCGAAGTCCGCCGCGCGCATCTTGCTCAGCAAGTCCGCGCCGTCGGCGCCGCGCGCGACCTGTTCCTGCAAGCGCCGATTCCACGCTTCCGGCACGCGCTTCTCGAAGTAACTAGCGACGCTTCCCATGTCTCGCTCCGACGTCGTTCTTCGCCTGACTCCGCATCTGATAGCGTTTTACCGCGCGGTTGTGCTCGGTCAAGGTCGTCGAGAACACGTGTGTGCCGTCGTTGCGCGAGACGAAGTAGAGATACTTCACGTCCGCGGGCCGCAGCACCGCGCGGATGGCGTCGAGCGACGGGCTGGCGATCGGCCCAGGCGGCAAGCCCCCGCGCGTGTAGGTGTTCCAGGCAGTGTCCGCGCGCAGGTCGACGACCTTCAGGTTCCCGTCGAATTCACCTTGTGTCTGGAGCACGCCGTAGATCACCGTCGGGTCGGACTGCAGGCGCATGCCGATGTCGAGCCGGTTGCGGTACACCGCGGCGATCAGCGGGCGCTCGGGCCCGGGCACACTCTCCTTCTCGACGATCGAAGCGAGTGTCACCACCTGGTGTAGCGACATGCCCGACTTCTCGATCGCAGCGAAGTCGTCGGCAGTGAGTCGCCGGCGCAGCTCCTCGAGCATCGCCCCGAGCAGCTCCTCGGCCGGAGTGTCTCGGCGGAAGCGGTAGGTCTCGGGATACAGGTATCCCTCGAACGAGTCACTGGCGAGCCCCTTGCGGCGCGCCAGCACGGGATCGCGCGCGCGCTCGAGAAACTCCTCCGCATCGGCGATCCCCGCCGTCTGCAGCCGCATGGCGATCTCGTCCAGGCGCAGGCCCTCGGGCAGAGTCACTTCGTGCATCTTGACCTGGCCCGACACGAGCTTGTCGAGGATGGCGATCGGAGTCAGCGCCGGAGACAGATCGTACTCGCCGGCCTTGATCGCCCGGTCCTTGCCGGTGAACTTCGCGTACAGCGCGAACGCGCGCGGGCCGGCCAGCGGACCCGAGGGAAGCAACCCCTCTTCGTCGAGGCGCCGGGCGATCGGGTCGAGTGACTCGTTCGGGTTCACCCAGAACACGCGCGACTCACCGTTCGGATCCGCGGGCTCGCGCAGCGACGACGCGCCCAGGAACAGCACGGCGCCCGCGGCCACGGCGGCGAGCACCAACAGAGTGAGTCCCGCGCGAATCACGCGCGCCGCCGCTCCAGCCAGGTGCGGAGCAACAGCGCCGCCGCGATCGGATCCACGCGCCCCCGCCGCTTGCGCTCCGAGACACCCGCCTCTTCGAGCGCGCGTTCGGCCTCGAGCGAGGTCCAGCGCTCGTCGAGATACTCGACCTCGACCCCCGCCCGTTTGCGCACGCGCTCGCCGAACGCGCGCGCGCGCTCGGCCTCGGGTCCCGCGCGCCCGTCCATGTGCAGCGGCAGGCCGACCACGACGCACGTCACCTCGTACGTGCGCACGAGCTCCGCGATGCGCTCGAGCGCGTCGCGCCCGCCCGCCGTCCCGGCGAGGGTCTCCAAAGGCTGGGCAATGGCGCCGGTCGGGTCACTGATGGCCACCCCGATCCGACGCTCGCCGTAGTCCAAAGCCAGCGTCCGCACGGCGAGATGATAGCCGTCGCGCCGCGCGCGCCTGGCGACGGCGGTCACTTTTCGGCGACCGCTTTCTCGAGCCGGCGAAGAGCTTCCTGACACGCTTGACGCACGTCCGAGTCTCCCCGCTTCGCGTGCGGCTGGAGTGTCTGGAGCGCAGCGGCGCCGCCGATTTGCCCGATCGCTTGCGCAGCGGCCACGCGCAGCGCGCGAAAGCGCGCCTTGCCGAACATGGGCGAGTGATCGAGCACCTTCGCGAGCCGCCGCAGCGCCTCGGGGCTCGCGAGCCGCCCGAGACTGCGGATGGCTTCGCGGCGCAACCCGTCCGGGATTTCCTTGTCGAGATCGACCAACTCACCGAGCGCCCGCGTGGCCGCGAGCTGCCGCACGCCGCCGAGACAGTTCGCGCACGCCTCCGCGACCTGCGGCGACAGCTTCAGCCCACTCACGAGCGCGGTCACCGCGCGGTCGGTGCCGATGCGCGCCAGCGCGCGCGCGGATTCGCGCGCCAACGCCAAGTCACTCGACTTCAGCGCGTCGGCGAGAAACTCGATGCCGCGCGGGTTCTGCATCTCGCCCAAGAGGCGAGCGGCGCGGCGCGCGCGTTCGCTCTGGCCGTCGCGCAGCTCGTCGACGACGGCGGGCAGCGCGGCGTCGCCCATCGCGATCAGCACCTGCGCCGCGCGCTCGCGCGAGGCGTCCTTCGTGCCCGCGCAGTGCCGCAGCAGCGCGCCCACGCACGGCGGGCCGATCGCGATCAACACCTGAGTCGCCTGCACGCTCGCGAGCCCGGTCGCGGTGCACGCCTGCTCGATGATGGCGTCAAGCAGCGCGTTGCTCGTCGCGAGCCGGCGCAGCCGGTCCGACGCCTCGCGCCGAATCGGATCGGGCCGCAGCTCGCGGTCGGTCGCGTGGCGGCAGAACACGAGCGCGGCGCGAAAGCCGTCGACGCAGCGCTTCGCGCGCACCAGCACGTCGACGCACGCAGTCACTTTGTTCGCGAGCAGGTTGTAACTCGCGACCTCGTCGCAGCGCTCGAGCTCGGCCAGGTGGCGCACCAGCTCGGCGATGTGCTGAGTCACGAACGAGCCGGCCTCGGCTTCGGCGGCGATCACGTCCGCGCCGTCGCTCGAGGCAAACACTTCCACGCCACGCGCGCCGCGGGCGCGCAGCGCCGCCGAGATACCGCCGCCTGCGTCGAGCTCGGCCTGCGGGTGCACGAGCGTCTCGACCAAGTGAGTCAGGTCCGGCACCTGCGCCTGGCCGCGAAGCCGCAGCCGCGAGATACCGCGCGACCGCAGATCGTCGGCCAGCTCCACGGAGCCGGGACACATGACTCGCGCACCGTCGGGCGCGAGTGACAGACCCATGTCGCCGACCTCGATCGTGACTTCGCCCTCGACGCCGGCGACGTCGTGCCACGACGCCACGCCGCGCTGCAGAGACTCGACGACCACCGGGTGGCCGGAGGGGTGCGCACGCCGCGCGCGGATCGCGCGCGCGAGCTCCAACATGAGGGGGGCGAGAGCTTCCGCGGAGAGGTTCCGCCGCATTCAAAACGCCCTGGAAGTCCAGCGCGAGGCATCGGCCCCGCGCGCCGGCAGCTTTACGGCAGCGCACTGGCGGGATTGTCTGATTTCGCTATTTCTTCGCTTCCTTGACACCCCGACGGAGCCCGACCTAGCATCGGCAACGGAGCCAGAAGTGCTCGGAATTCCATGAGAATCTTCATTCTCGCACTCGCCACGGGCGCTGGCTCCGGGTACTTCCCCGTGGCGTCCGGCACGTTCGGCTCGCTGGTCGGGCTGGCCCTCTGGGTCCCGCTGATGGGGCTGTCCCCCCTGGCGTACGCCGCAGCGCTCGCGGCCGTGACCGCGGTTGGGATCTGGGCCGCGGGGCGCGCCGAGCAGCTGTTCGGCGGGCACGACGACGGCCGGATCACGATCGACGAAGTCGCGGGCATGCTCCTGTCACTCGCCTGGCTGCCCGCGCGGCCCGAGGTCGCGGGTGTCGGGTTCCTGCTGTTCCGCCTGTTCGACATCTGGAAGCCCTTCCCCGCGCGCGCGGCCGAGCGTCTGCCGGGCGGGCTCGGCGTGATGGCCGACGATCTCGTCGCTGGCGCGTACGCAAACCTGTGCGGGCAGCTCGTCTGGCGGGTGATCGCGTGAGTGCGGATCCGCGCGAGCCCGTCTGGGTGGTCACCATCGGCGACGAGCTCCTGCGCGGCGAGATCGTCGACTCGAACAAGTCACACCTGTCGCAGCGCATGCTCGCGCTCGAGCTCGAGACCACGCGCCACGTGAGCGTGCCCGACGATCCCGCGCTGATGGAAGAGACGCTCCGCCAGGCCGCCGCGCGCGCGCGCGTGGTGCTGGTGTCGGGCGGGCTGGGCCCGACGCGCGACGACCTCACCACCGAGATCGCCGCGAAGACCTTCGGCCGCAAGCTGGTGCGCGATCCGCAGTCACTCGAGCAAATTCGCGCGTTCTTCCGGCGCTTCAACCGCGAGATGGCCGAGAACAACGCGAAGCAGGCCGACTTCCCCGAAGGCGCCGACATACTCCCGAACCCGATCGGCACGGCGCCCGGCTTCATGCTCGACGTGCCGGGCCCTGGCCCGAGTGACTCGCCCACGCAGCTGTTCTTCATGCCCGGCGTGCCGCGCGAGCTGTACCGCATGCTCGACGAGGAAGTGGTGCCGCGGATCTCGGCGCGGCGCGGCCGCGGCCGCGTGGTGCGCGCGCGGCTGCTGCGCACGTTCGGGATCGGCGAGTCGAACCTCGACCGGCTGCTGGCCGATCTGGCGCAGGGCGACGCGAACGCGGTGCTCGGCTTCCGCACGCAGTTCCCCGACAACCTGGTGCGCATTCTGGTGCGCGCGGCCGACGAGCGCGCGGCCGAGTCGCGGCTCGACTCACTCGAGCGCGACGTGCGCGCGCGCCTGGGCGACCTGGTGGTCGGCGACGAGCGGAAGCTCGAAGAGGTCGTGGCGGCGCTCTTGCGCGAGCGCAAGCGCACGATCGCGGTCGCCGAGTCGATCACGGGCGGGCTGATCGCGAGCCGACTCACCGACGTGCCCGGCAGCTCCGCATATCTCCTCGAAGCCGTCGTCGCCTATGCGAACGACACGAAGGTGCGGGCGCTCGGTGTCTCGCCCGAGTCACTCGCGAGTCACGGCGCGGTGTCCGAGCCCGTGGCGCGCCAGATGGCCGAAGGCGTGCGCAAGGCGGCGGGCGCGGACATCGGGCTCGCGACGACGGGCGTGGCCGGCCCCGACGGAGGCAGCGCCGAGAAGCCCGTGGGCACCTTGTGGCTCGCGCTCGCCGACGGCGCGGGCACGATCGCGCACCGCTACCAGCTCATGACCGACCGCGCGCGCAACAAGGAGCTCGCGAGTCAGTTGGCCCTCGACTGGATCCGCCGGCGGCTTCTCGGCATGTCGATCAGCGCCGAATCGTTCCCGCGGCTCATCAGCGCGAAGGAGCCGCCGAAGTGAGTGACCGTGTGCGCGCGTTCCTCGCCGTGTCACTCCCCGCCGACGCGCGCGCGTGCGCGGCCGAGGCGATCGAGATACTCCGCGGCTCCGTGTCCGCCGACGTGCGCTGGACCCCGCCCGAGAATCACCACCTGACTCTGAAGTTCTTGGGCGAGATCCCCGAGGACAAGATCGACCCGCTCGTCGAGCGCGCTGGCGCGAAGCTCGCGTCGGTCGCGCCGTTCGAGGTCGCGCTGGCGGGCTTCGGGGCGTTTCCGTCGGCGCGCGAGGCGCGTGTGTTGTGGCTCGGCGTCGCGCGCGGCGCCGCCGCGCTCGCGAAGCTCGCGCGCAAGCTCGACTCGGCGTCGCGCGTCGCGGGCGCCGAGCGCGAGCGCCGCCCGTTCTCGGCACACCTCACGCTCGGCAGGCTGAGCGCCCCCGCGCGGATCGAGCTCGAGAAACTCGCGCCGCCGACTTCGGTCCCCTGGACCGTCGGCGAGGTCGTACTCTACGAGAGTCGTCTCGCCCCCGACGGCGCTCGTCACGTCCCCCTGGCCCATCTCCCGCTCGGAGCGGCGATGGAGTCATCCGAAAACGAATTCGCCCCAGAGAGCTAGGAGAGAAAAATGTCGCGAGGGCAACCGACTTCCAAGGACGACAAGCAGAAGGCCGTCGACCTCACGGTCGCGTCGATCGAGAAGCAGTTCGGCAAGGGCTCGATCATGGTCATGGGCCAGGAGCATCTCGACCGCGAGATACAAGTGATCAACACGGGCTCGCCGTCGCTCGACATCGCGCTCGGCATCGGGGGGCTCCCGAAGGGCCGCGTGGTCGAGATCTACGGGCCCGAGTCATCGGGCAAGACGACGCTGTCACTCCACGCGGTGGCCGAGTGTCAGCGCAAGGGCGGCGTGGCCGCGTTCATCGACGCCGAGCACGCGCTCGACGTGACCTACGCCAAGAAGCTGGGAGTGAGTGTCGAGGAGTTACTCGTCTCGCAGCCCGACACCGGCGAGCAGGCGCTCGAGATCGCCGACATGCTCGTGCGCTCGGGCGCGGTCGACATCGTGGTCATCGATTCGGTCGCGGCGCTCGTGCCCAAGGCCGAGATCGAAGGCGAGATGGGCGACCAGCACGTCGGTCTGCAAGCGCGGCTCATGAGTCAGGCGCTGCGCAAGCTCACCGGCAATCTCGCGCGCTCGAACGCGTGTCTCGTCTTCATCAACCAGGTGCGCATGAAGATCGGCGTGATGTTCGGCAACCCCGAGACGACGTCGGGCGGGAACGCTTTGAAGTTCTACGCATCGGTGCGGCTCGACGTGCGCCGCATCGGCCAGATCAAGGACGGTGAGACCGCGATCGGCAGCCGCACGCGCGTGAAGGTCGTGAAGAACAAGTGCGCTCCCCCGTTCCGCCAGGCCGAGTTCGACCTGATGTTCAACCACGGAATCTCGCGCGAGGGCGACATCCTCGACTTGGCGAGCGAGCTCGGGCTGCTCGAGAAGAGCGGCACCTGGTACAGCTTCGAGGGCACGCGCATCGGGCAAGGGCGCGAGAACGCCAAGGCGTTCATGACCGCCAATCCCGACGTGTACGACCGCGTGGCCGAGCTGGTCTACGCGAACGCGGGGATCAAGAAGAAGGTCCCCGTCGCCGCGGAGGCGGAAGCGCCCGAAGTGGACTAGCCCGCCAAGGCTCCCTCAAGAACGCGGTCCGGCAGGACGATTCACCCGCAAGTGCATCGCGCACATCTGCGCGCAGCCGGCGGGTATGGAACTCAACGACATCCTGACCATCGCGATCAAGGGCAACGCCTCGGACATTCACTTGAAGGCGGGCCTGCCGCCGCTCTTCCGCGTGGACGGCGCGCTCGTCCCGCTGAAGAACGGCGAGCGACTCACTCCGGAGTATCTCCACGGCATCGCGACGGCGATCATGACGCCGGGTCAGAAGGCGCACTTCGACAAGTTCCACGAGGTCGACCTCGCGTACTCGATCGCGGGGCTGGGCCGCTTCCGCGTGAACGCATTCATGCAGCGCGGCACGGTCGGCATCGTGTTCCGTGTGATTCCCTTCGGCGTGAAGACGATCGAGCAGCTCGTGCTGCCGAAGGTCGTCGAGCGCATCGCGATGGAAGCGCGCGGTCTGATCCTCGTGACTGGCACCACCGGCTCCGGTAAGTCGACCACGCTCGCCGCGATGATCGACTACATCAACACGAACCGGACGTGTCACATCATCACGATCGAGGACCCGATCGAGTTCCTGATCCGCGACAAGCGCTCGATCGTGAACCAGCGCGAGATCGGCGTGGACACGAACTCGTTCGCGACGGCGCTGCGCGCCGCCCTGCGCCAGGACCCGGACGTCATTCTCGTCGGCGAAATGCGCGACTTCGAAACGATCGAGACCGCGCTCACCGCGGCCGAGACGGGTCACTTGGTCATGTCGACGCTGCACACGATCGACGCGGCCGAGACCATCACGCGCATCGTCTCGGTCTTCCCGCCGCACCAGCAGCCGCAGATCCGGCTGCAGCTCGCGAGCATCGTGAAGGGCGTCATCAGTCAGCGCCTGATCCCGCGCGCCGACGGCAAGGGCCGCATCCCCGCGGTCGAGATCCTGGTCGCGTCGGCCCGCGTGCGCGAGTGCATCGCCGACCCCGAGATGACCAAGGAGCTGAACGACGCCATCGCCAAGGGCTTCACGACCTACGGCATGCAGAGCTTCGATCAGTCACTCATGCACCACGTGAAAGCCGGCCTCGTGACTTACGAGGAAGCGCTTCTCCACGTCTCGAACCCCGACGACTTCGCCCTGCGCTTCAAGGGCATCTCGGGCACGTCCGACAGCTCGTGGGACGACTTCGACAAAGAGAACAAGGGCGGCGACGAAGAGCTCTCTCTCACCGAAGAGCGCGACGACGACCTAAAGATCGACCGCTTCTGATTGGGCTTCGTTCGCCTTCGGCTCACTGCGCGCGCCTTCGGCGCTCGCGGGCCTCGCTCAGGGCGGCCTTCGCTCGGCCGTCTTCGTAACTGCGTTATTCTCCGCGCCCTATGACGGGCAACGAGATACGGAAGTCGTTCCTCGACTATTTCGCCGAGCGCGGGCACGCGTTGGTGGGGTCGGGGTCGCTGGTGCCGCAGGGCGACGCGACGCTCATGTTCGCGAACGCGGGCATGGTGCAGTTCAAGCGCGTGTTCACGGGCGAGGAGCGCCGGCCGTACACGCGCGCCGCGACCTCGCAGAAGTGCATGCGCGTGTCGGGCAAGCACAACGACCTGGAGGAAGTCGGCCGCTCGCCGAGTCACCACACGTTCTTCGAGATGCTCGGGAACTTCTCGTTCGGTGACTACTTCAAGAAGGGAGCGATCGACTTCGCGTGGGAGTTCCTGACCCGAGTGCTCGAGCTGCCGCCCGACGAGCTGGTCGTGTCGGTGCACAAAGACGACGACGAAGCGTACTCACTCTGGCGCGATCACATCGGGTTGGACCCAAGGCGCATCTTCAAGCTGGGCGACGACGAGAACTTCTGGGCGATGGGCGACACGGGCCCGTGTGGCCCGTGCTCGGAGATCCACAAGATCACCGACCGGAAGATGTTCGAGAAAGGCGGCGACCCGTCGGGCCCCGGCTTCGTCGAGCTCTGGAATCTCGTGTTCATGCAGTTCGAGCAGCGCGCGGACGGCTCGCGCGTGCCGCTGCCCAAGCCGTCGATCGACACGGGCATGGGGCTCGAGCGAATCACTCGCGTGCTGCAGGGGAAGAGCAGCACCTACGACACAGATCTGTTTCAGCCGCTGCTCCGGCGCGTGTCACAGATCGCGAAGCTCGAATACGGCGCGAACCCCGACAGCGACGTCTCGATGCGAGTCACCGCGGATCACGCGCGCGCGTGCGTGTTCCTGGTCGGCGACGGCGTGCTGCCGTCGAACGAAGGGCGCGGCTACGTGCTGCGCCGCGTGCTGCGCCGCGCCGCACGCCACGGCGTGTTGCTGGGCATCGACGGCCCGTTCCTGCACGAGATGGCCGAGACGGTGATCGACGAGATGGCCCAGGCGTATCCCGACCTCGCCAAGCGCCGCGCCTTCGTGGTCGACGCGATCAAGAAGGAAGAGGAGCGCTTCGGCAAGACACTCGGCCGCGGGCTCGCGCTGCTCGAGGAAGAAGTGACTCGCCTGCGCAAGGCGGGGCAGAACAGACTCTCGGGCGAGGTCATGTTCAAGCTGTACGACACGTACGGCTTCCCGACCGACCTGACCGAGGACATCCTGCGCGGCAAGGCGCTGAGCTACGACCGCGCCGGCTTCGACGACGCCATGCGCGTGCAGGCCGAGCGCGCGCGCGCCGCGTGGAAGGGCTCGGGCGCGGAGGCGCCGGCCGAGGTGTACAGCGCGCTCGCCGCGCAGCCGACGAAGTTCTCCGGCTACGAGTCACTCGAGACCGAGTCGAAGGTCCGCGCGCTGCTCAAGGACGGCGTGCAGGTGAGCGAGGTCGCCGAAGGCGACCGGGTCGAGGTCCAGGTCGAAGTGACTCCCTTCTACGCCGAAAGTGGCGGGCAGGTGGGGGATGTCGGCTCGATCGCGAACGCGGCCGGCCGCATCGAGGTCGAGGACGTGCAGAAGCCCGTCGAGGGCCTGGTCGTCCACAAGGGCAAGGTCGCGATCGGGCGGCTGGCCGTGGGTGACTCCGTGACTCTGTCGGTCGACGCCGACGCGCGCGCCGCCACCGTGCGCAATCACTCGGGCACGCACCTCTTGCAGTGGGCGCTGCGCGACGTGCTCGGCCCACAAGTGACTCAGGCCGGGTCGCTCGTCGCGCCCGACCGCCTGCGCTTCGACTTCACGCACGACGCGCCGCTCACCGACGCCCAGGTGCGAGCCGTCGAGGACCGCGTGAACGCGCAGATCTTGGCGAATCACTCGGCGCGCGTGGAGCAGAAGTCGTACCGAGAGGCCATCGAAGGCGGCGCGATCGCGATGTTCACCGAGAAGTACGGCGACCGCGTGCGCGTGGTGACCTTCGGCCCGTCGACCGAGCTGTGCGGCGGGACTCACGCGCGCGCGACGGGCGACATCGGCTCGTTCCGGATCGTGGGTCAATCTGCGATCGGCGCCGGCGTGCGGCGCATCGAGGCGCAGACAGGCTTCGGCGCGCTCGAGCACGCGCGCCGCGACGCCCGCGTGGTGCGAGACACTGCGGAGCTGCTCCGCACCGCGCCCGCCGAGCTCACCGAGCGAGTCACTCGCCTGCTCGAGCGCGAGCGCGAGCTCGAGAAGGAGCTCGAGAAGACGCGCGCGCAGCTGCGCCGCGGCGGCAGCGCGTCCGACCCGATGGCGAGCGTGCGCGAAGTGGGCGGCGTGAAGCTGCTCGCGCGCGAGATCGAGGACGCGAACCCGAAGGAGCTGCGCACGCTCGTCGACGAGCTGAAGCAGCGCATCGGCTCGGGGATCGTGCTGCTCGGCGTCCGGCACGAGGGCAAGGCGGCGCTCGCGCTGGGCGTGACTCCCGACCTGGTCGGCCGCTTCAAGGCCGGCGACCTGGTGCGCGAGCTGGCCAAGGAGGTCGGCGGCACCGGCGGCGGCCGGCCCGACTTCGCGCAGGCGGGCGGCCCGGAGGCCGACAAGCTCGGCGCGGCGCTCGAGAAGCTCCCCGCCGTCGCGGGTCTCGCGGCATAGCGGTCCGAACTGCCGGTGTGCTGCGCAAGTTGGCGCGGCAACAGGCAAATGGCCGCCACCAAAGCCGGCCGAACGTCACTCCAAAGGGACCGCGCGCGAGGCTGCGATCCGCGTGCGATCGGTTTACAGTACGCGCGCGCCGGTTGCGCCAACTTGGGCTTCGTTCGAGGGGAGAGAGGATGCGCGGTCGCTTTCGGGTTCGCGCGACCGCTGCGCTCCTCGGACTGTGTCTCGCGGCGCTGACTCACGACGCTCGCGCGAGCTTCGACCCGAGTGACCCGCCCGCGGGCGAGCACACCAAGAGCGACGGCCCGCGCTACTGGGTCGGCAAGGTGCACCTCGCATATGCGAACGAGCACCCGCTGCAGCCGCCGATCGGGCTCCTGATCGACGCGAACTACGCGCTGGGCCGCGCTTCGGACGGGTACGTCGGCGCGCGGCGCGGCGGCAAGAACGTGTGGTTCCACCTGACGGAGCTCGGCGCGGCCGAGCCCGTGCCGCTGTACGCGACCGGTCTGCAGGATCTCTGCGAGCAGATCGTGGCCGAGCTCGGCGCGCGCGGCTTGATCGGCGTGTATGTCGCGCCGTCGCCCGCGGACATCGACACCGAGACCGGCGGCGACGTGCGCCAGTCGGGAGTCACTGACCTGCATCTGATCGTGCACACCGGCCGCGTGCAAGGCGTGCGCACGTTCCGCGCCCCCGAGCTGGGCGTCGCGGCGCCCGCCGTCGCCGCGGTGCCGAGTGACCGCGAAGAGATCGCCGAGCGCTCGCCGCTGCAGCCCGTCGGCGCGGGTGACCCGCTCGACAAGGACAAGCTCGACGCGTATCTCGCCGACCTGAACCGCCACCCCGGCCGCATGGTCGACGCGGTAGTGACTCCGACGCTCACGCCCGGCGTCGTGAACCTGGACTATCTCGTCGAGGAAGACCGCCCGTGGTCGATCTCGACCGACTTTTCGAACACCGGCGTCGAGTCCACCGGCGAGGACCGCCAGCACTTCGGCTTCGCGCACTATCAGCTCACGGGCAACGACGACGTGCTGTTGCTCGACTACGTGACTTCGGGTTTCTCCGACTCACACGCGCTGAACGGAAGCTACGAAGCGCGCATGCCGTTCCGCTTTCTGAACGGCACGCGCTGGCGCCTGGGCGGGAACTGGAGCACGTACACCGCCGACGACTTCGGCCTGACCACGACGACCACGTTCACCGACGAGAACGGCGACGAGCATACCGTCGTCGAGAAGGCCGAGTTCAGCGGCGAGCAGTGGGAAGTGAACGGCGGGCTGGTTCAGAGCCTGGTGACTCAGCCGGGCTTCTTCCTCGACGGCTATCTCGGCGCGCGCTTCATGGAGATCACCGTCGTCAACATCGACGAGGCGTTCGGCGGCGACGCGATGCCGTTCTTCGTGCCGTCGCTCGGAGTCACTCTCGACCGCTCGTGGAACGCCGCGCGCATGCGCGGACGGCTCGGCTACGAGATGAGCCTGCCCGGCGTCGCCGGCACGAGCAAGGCCGATCTCGACGAGTTCTCGCAGGCGGGCCGCTCGAACCTCGACGAGGACTGGCGCCTTTTGCAGCTCGACCTCGGCGGCGCGATCTTTCTCCAGCCGTTCTTCCACGGCACGCGCTTCTTCTACCCGCGCCCGCTGCGCCCGCGCGAGATGGTCCACGAGCTCGCGTGGCGGCTCGGCGGCCAGCACTCACTCGGCACTCGAGTGATTCCGCAGGTCGAAGGCGTGCTCGGCGGCGCCGCCACAGTGCGCGGCTATCCGCAGTCACTCGTCGCGGGTGACTCGTTCCTGAACGGGAGCCTGGAGTACCGCTATCACGTCCCGCTCGGCCTGCACACGCTCGACCCGCTGCGCGTGCCGGTGATCGGCTCGTTCCGCCTCGGGCCGGACTCCGCGCTGCGCCTGCCCGATTGGGATCTGGTGCTCGCCGTGTTCGGCGACTACGGCCACGTGTTCAACGAGCGGAACGCCCCGGGTGAGTTCGACGAAGAGCTCGCGTCGCTGGGCGTCGGCTTCGAAGTCGTGGTGCGGCGCAACTTCGCCCTGCGCCTCGACTACGGCTTCGCGCTGCTCGACGTGCCGACGTCGGGCGTCGACAGCGGCGACGGTGAGTTCCACTTCTCGGCGTTGGTGCGGTACTAGAGATGAAGAAGCTCGAGTCGGTCACTTCGTTCCTGCGACACATTTTAGTGTCGGCCCTCGTGGCCGCGCTGACCGTCGGGCCGGCCGCGCCCGCGTTCGCGGATCCGACGCAGATCGCGGGCGGCAACGTCGCGCAGGGCATCGTCAAGGGCAGCACCGGTGCGTGGACGATCAGTGCGCCGAACGGCTCGATCATTCATTTCTCGAACTTCGACATCCATGAAGGCCAGTCACTCACCTTCATCGACGGCAACACGGCGAACCCCAACCGCGTCCTGAACCGCGTGTTCAGCGCGAACCCGACTCACATCGACGGCACGCTGAGCGGGCAGGGCTATCACCTCTACATCGTGAACCCCGCCGGCGTGATCTTCGGCAGCGGGGCAGAGGTCAACGCGAACAGCATCCACGCCGCGGCGGGCCGCATGTCGGACACCGACTTCAAGCGCGGCGAGACCACCGGCGTGGATCACTACACCGGCCTGCGCGGCCGAGTCGAGAACGCGGGCGCGATCACCGCGGACGCGGTGAGTCTGGTCGGAGGCAAGGTCGCCAACTCGGGCCAAGTGACTGCGACGAATGGCGGCTGGGTCGTGATGGCCGCCGGCCGCGACGTGCTGATCGGGCGTGACTCGGGCGGGAACGGCGTGCTGCTGCGCGTCGAGGGCGCGGCGAGCGCGATCTTCGACAAGAACGCGCGCGGCGTCGAGAACACCGGCTCGCTCACCGCGAGCTCGGTGAAGAACGACAAGGACGAGGACGTCGGCGGCCACGTGACTCTGGGCGCCGGTGACATGTACGGCACCGCGATCTTCTCCACGGGCGCCATCGAGGCGCGCCGCCTCGCGCTCTCGGCCGACGACCGCGGCGACGTCGCACTCGGCGGCACGGTGAAGGCCAACGAAGTGACTGCCCGCTTCGTGGGCGACAAGAACGGCCAGTTGAAGGGCGTCGACGCCTCCGCGCCGACCGCGATCGTCACGAACAATCTGAGCCTGGCCGCCACGAGCGACCGCGGCGTCGTGAAGGTCGGCGACGGACTCACTTTCCGCGCACTCGACAGTGGGGTGCCCGCGCTGAAGACGGTCACGGTCGAGCAGCGCGCCAGCCTCGCGACGTCGGACCTCGCGGGCGTGAAGCTCGAGGGCGACCGCTCGAATACGGTGGTGAAGATCACCAGCAACGGCGCGCTCGCGATCGACGACCGCGCGCTCGTGAACGGCACCAAGCTCGATCTCGCCGCCGGCAGCCTGATCGACGTGCGCGGCGCGGACGCCCTCAGCGTCGACAGCCTGAAGATCGTCGCGGCCTCCACGTTCAGCCGCGCCGACATCATCGCGACGGGCGCCGACGGCATCGACGCGACCACGAACTTCGGCATGGTGACTCGCCCCGAGTCGGCCGACGATCCCGCGAAGGCGGCGCTCATCTCCGCGCACGCGGGCACGCTGCGAGTGAGTGGCGACATCACGACCAGCGACGGCGGCGGCCTGCGGCTCGAGGCCAAGGAAGTCACTCTCGGCCGCTTCGACGAGCTGACGGGCCCGTTCGGCGGGAACATCGACATCTCGGGCGGCGTGCAGCCGCGGCTCGAGATCGGCTTCGTCGAGAACGGCGTGCAGCAGACGAAAAACGTCACGCTGAACACGATCAACACCCAGGGCCGCCAGAGCGACGAAGACGCGGACCGCACGGCCGGCGGCGACGTGCTGATCAACGCGACGGGCAACGTCACCGTGCGCGGCTCGATCCTGACGGACGGCGACGCCGGCAACAGCACCACGCCGCGCATGAACGGCGGCAGCGTGAACATCGCGACCACGGGCGACGGCGCGCGAATCACCGTGGGCAGCATCTTTACCGGCGGCGCGGACCGGCCCGCGCCGTTCCAGCGCGAGCACGGGCGAGTCTCGCTCACCGGCGCCAACGTCGTGCTGAACGGCGACATCAGCACGCGCGGCGGCAACGGCCTGGCGACCGACGACGGCAGCCGCGATCGGCGCATCCTGATCGACGGGAACTTGTTGGTGGGCTCGGTGACTCCGTCGCTCGAAGGCGGCGACGTCACGGTGACCGGCTACGTCGCGCCCAACGTCGCCGACCTGTCCGCGAACCTCCGCATCGCCTCGAGCGGCGCCACGCGCCTGGGCGGCGGAGTCGTCAACCTCGAGTCACTCAGCATCGCCTCGCTCGGCGGCCCGATGAGCTTCGGCGGCGACATGCTCGTCGACGGCAGCATCGATCTCTTGTTCCGCGGCGCGGGCGAAGGCCAAATCCTGGCCGACGGGCCGCTGACGATGTCGGCGCGCTCCATCTCACTCGGCGCGGCGCAGCGCGGAGTCATCGACGGAACCACCGCGTCGGTCACGGTCGACCAGAACGTGCGCTTCATCCTGAAAGAGGCCGAAGGCGACCTGAAGAACGACGAGACCAACGACGACATCGCGCGCGGTGTCTTCATCTTCGATCAGGACCGCGCGATCGACGCGACCACGACCGCGATGCTCTTCACCCCGGGCCGCTTCTCGGTCTCGCCGGCGCCGACCGATCCCCCCGCGCCGCCGCCTCTGCCCCTCTACCCCGGGCTCGTGAATCAGACCGTGCAGATCAACTCGCACGGCGCAGTCACTTTCGACGCGAACGCGCGCGCGGCGCTCACCGGCGCCGACGTGGTCATGGCGGGCAAGAGCTTCACCGCGACGGGCGCCGGCACGCCGTTCAACCTGCGCTCGCTCGACCTCGCGACTCGCGACTCACTCGTCGTCGACTTCGACGTGACCGCGTCGGGCGAGAAGGGAATCACGCTGCTCTCGGGCTTCGACGGTACTTCCGACGGGACCGAGCAGAACGACGGGCTGCAGGTGAACTCGCGGCTCGCCGCGGACTCGATCACGCTGATCGCCGGCGTCGGGAGCACGGACGACGACCCGACCACAGGCGCCAAGGTCGGGTTCGGCGCGAACGCGCAGCTCCGCGCCGCGAACGGCAGCGGCAACGCCAAGAAGGTGGTGATCGCGCAGGACGCGAGCCTCGACACCGCGAGCCTGCCCGATCCGAGCCTCTACGGCGCGACCGGCGATCCGCTCGCTGGGCTCGACTACCAGCTCCAGTCACACATGGGCGTGGTGAGCGTGACCGACGCGGCGAAGGTCGCGAACACGAAGCTCACCTTGATCGGCGGGACGGGCGTCGACCTCGGCGCGGCGACCGACCCGGCGCTCCAGCTCCAGTCACTCACGGCCACCACGGCGCAGTCGCTCGAGGTCGCGCGCGACGTGATCACGGCGCCGGGCGGCAAGATCGAGCTGCGCGCCGGCCTCGACGGCACCAGCGATCTGACCATCGACTCACTCCTGGCCGGCGACGAGATCTCGCTGTTCGCCGGCTCGGGCTTCGCGTCGGATTCGCGCGTCGTGCTCGACGACGGCGCGCGCTTCCGCGGCGCGGTGGCGGGCGCGACCTCGCCGAAGTCGTTCGTGCTCGAGCAGGACGCCGCGATCGGCGGCTCGAGCTCCAACACACAAGCCCCCGGCGCGAGCCTCTTCGCCGGCGGTATCTCGGGCATGAAGCTCGCGCTGCGCTCCAACGGCTCGACCGTGACGATCGCCGACAGCGCGAACGTCGACGACACGTTCCTCGAGCTCGTCGGGCAGGGGACCAACGGCGTCACGATCTCGGACGACCTGTCACTCCGCTCGCTCGAAGTGACTGGCGGGCTGAAGCTCACCGCCGCGAACGTGACCGCGACGGGCGACGTGACTCTGAACGGCGCGGTGTCGCTCGACGCCAAGCCCACGGGCGACGATCCGAACGCGCCCGCGCACCAGACGATCGACGCGGGAGGCGCGCTCACCGCGAAGGGCAACGTCATCAAGACGACGCTCGGCGACGTCACGCTCGACGCGGACGGCGCGATCAATCTGACCAGCGCCGCCACGTCCGGCTCGGGCAGCAACATCGCGATCGGCAACGCAGAGACCGACTCGGTGAAAGTGACTGGCGTGCTGAACGCGTCCTCGAACAAGGCCGGCATCGGCGCCGGCGGCGTGACAGTGACTTCGGCCGGCGACGTCGACGTGATCGCGATCGACACGCGGGGCGCGCACGGCAACCCGCAGCAGAGCGGCACGGTGGGCCCGACGAACGGCACTCACGGCGGCGACATCACCGTGCGCGGCGCGAAGGTGAAGCTCGGCACCGTGTCGAGCTCCGGCGGCGATGGCGGCAACCCCGACCGGACCGGCTTCTTCAGCAAGGGCGGCGACGCCGGGAAGATCGAGATCACCTCGACGAACGGCATCGACCTGGGCGGCGACATCCTCGCCCAGGGCGGCGCCGGCTTCTCGACCGACACCGCGAATCCCTCCTTCACGCTGCGCGGCAGCTCGGGTGACGTCACGCTCGTCGGCGATCTGCGCCTGTTCGCGACCGGCGACGCGAGCGAGCGCCTGATCAATCACGTGAGCGGCAACGCGGTCGCGATCCGCGGCGACGTGAGTCCCGGCACGCGCAACGATCCGAACGCGCCGGAGAGTGACGACCCGAACGCGCCGATCCCGCAGATCCCGATCCCCGCGAACTTCACCGGTCTCGAGGTCGTCGCCGACCAGTCACTCGAGATCGACGGCGACATCACCGCCGGCCTGGTCGACCTCGAGCTGCACAACGGCGCACTCACTCTGAAGCAGGACCCCGGCGCGAACACGGTGATCCACGCCGACGACATCCGGCTCGCCGCCACGGACGGCCACAGTGACCTCGCCACGAACAAGACGAACGGCATGGTCGATCTCTCGCGCTTCACCTTCGCGGGCTCGGACGGCGCGGCGCCGGTGAAGTCGTTCGCGCTCGAGCAGGACGCGTCGATCGGCGGCGCCGCCACGCCGATCCCGCTCCAAGCGCTGTTCAACGGCGACGGGACCGAGAACCGCACAGGGGACTTCGTGCTGAGTCTCATCTCGCACGACGGCTCGATCACGCTCGGCGAGGAAGCCGTGCGGCGCGTGGCCGGCACGAACCTGACGCTCGCGGCGAACGGTGAGTCGGGCGCCACGGGCCCGACGATCCAGATCGACACGGGCGCCGAGTCACTCGAGCTCACGAACCTGACGCTGGGCGTGTTGTTCGGCGTGGGCGACACGGCCGTCGGCGGAGATACGCGAATCACTGGCGACGTCGTGCTCGGCAACCCGAGCAACACCGTGCCCGAGGTGTTGTCTGCGACCGGCGACCTGACCATCGCCGGCGCGGCCACGCTCTTCGGCAGCGGCGCGTTCGAAGGCGGCGAAAAGCAGACCCTCGCGGTCACCGGCCCGCTCGCGCTGAAGGGGTCACTCGTGAAGAGCTCGAAGGGCGACTTCGACATCCTGGCCGACGACATCCGCCTGACGGGCGACGGGTTGTTCCAGTCACTCGCCTCCAGGCAGGGCGCGCTCCTGGTCTCGTCCCCGCTCGTGAAGAACCGGGGCACGCTCTCGCTCGGCGGAGTCACCGAGTCGACCGACAAAGTGGCGGTCACCGTGAAGGGCACGCGTCCCGGCGGGCTTGCCGTCGAGACGAAGGACGGCGCTCTGCTCATCAGCGCGACCACGCAGTCACTCACGCCGGGCGTACCGTCGGGACTCGGCACCTACCAGGTCGACGGCAGTGTGCGCGCCGCGGGAGACATCACGACGACCGGCCGCGCGATCCTCGCCGGCGGGCAGCCGAGTTACTCGATCGAAGCCGTGCGCAACGCCGACCTCTCGGGCGGCGGCATCCTCACGTTCGGCGGCATCGCGAGCGCCGACGGCGCCGTGAAGCTGGTCGGCGAGGGCCGCAAGCCCAACGTCACCGATCCCGACCCGGTCGGAGTGCGCCTGAACGGCGACATCGCGATCGCGAATCACGCACTCACCGTGGACGGAGTCACCGAGGTCGCGGGCAACACCGCGATCGAAGCGGGCGGCCCCGTCGAGTTCCTGTCGCTCATCCGCGGCGCGAAGAACCTGGACGTGCGGAGTCACGACTTGGTCGCCTTCCACGACGACGTCGCGATGACCGCGGGCCAATTCTCGGCGCGCGCCGACAACGGCGTGCGCTTCGTGTCGCTCGAGGACCGCGACCAGGTGATCCAGGCCGGGAGTATCTCGCTGGGCGCCGGCGTGCCGGGCCCCGCGGCCGGCAAGGGGAGCCTCCTGCGCTCGCGACCGGGCTGCACGGCCGAGGCCGCCGACTGCAACGCCGACCTGCGCCTCACCGCGCTCGACGGCAACGTGACCATCGCGCGCGGCCAGCGGCTCATGGTGAACGGCGACCTTGACGTCGCCGCGACCGGCGGAGTCACTCTGGCCGACACCTCGGCGCTGACGCTCGACGTGACCGCGCGTGACTTCGGCGTGTATGCCGGCACGACCGTGGTGGCCAACCGCATCGCGACCAACTCGGCGCCGCGCGTGCTGGGCGGCGGCGGCGCGACCTTCGCCGTGCCGACCCGCACCGAGATCACCGACAACATCCCGAGTGACTCGGTGCTCGTGCGCGCGATCTCGGGCTCGGGCGCGGGGCTCACCCTCGACGAGAGCGGCGCCTTCGACCCGATCTTCCCGGCGGTCAGCGGCGCGGCGATCTTCGACTACGCGCGAATCATCCCGCAGCAGAATCCGCGCGCGACGATCACGCGCCCGTACGCCGATCCGATCGATCTCGACGCCGCGCTGCAGCTCCGCCCGCTGTGGGCCGAGGAGCTGCTCGCATATCTCGAGCAGCGCTCGGTCGAGTCACCCGACGAGGGCAAGCCGTTTGAGGCCGAGCAGCTCCCGCCCGTCGGCGCGCGGCCCGGCGAGCCGGTCGTGCGCGGCGACGCGCGCGTTCGCACCGCCGCGGTCGAGAACGCCGTCGCGGTGTACCGCGACCTGTTCCGCCCCAGTCTGCGCCGCGACCCCGAGAGCGGCGTGATCGACGGTCCGAGTCACTCGGCAGCGATCAAGAGCGCGTTCCAGGAGCCCGTCGACGCGCTGCGCCACGCGCAGTCCGGCGGCACGGTGTCCGGAGCCGAGGTCGCCTCGCTCCTCGAGAGCGACCCGCGCTTCGACCAGGCGCGCCAATACCGCGGGCAGCTCGGCGCGCTCCTCGATCTGTCGAGCCGCGCCCTCGCTCCCGACCAGCAGCCGCGCTTCCGCGCGCTCGTGCTGGCCGAAGTGACTCCCTACGGAATGACTCCGGCGGAGTTCAGCTCGCTGTTCTAGTTCGGCGGCGCAGCTTCGTCGCAGGACGCGTTCGGATCCGTCACGCACGACTTCGCGAGCGGGCGCGGACCGTACACGGGCTGGCGCGCGATCATCTCGAGCTCGGCCGTGGCGTCGTCGCGCAGCTCGTCGGTGGCGCCCAGCTCGAGCGCGCGGCGCAGCACGCCCTCGGCCTCGAGATACTTGTGCAGGCGCGAGAGACAGAAGCCGAGCTGCACGAGGGTTCGCGTGCGGGTCGCGTGCTCGGGGTACGACTTCAGCGCGGCGCGGTAGCGGCGCGACGCCGCGTACCAGGCGCTCTGCGAAAAGTAGTAGTCGGCGACCTGGATGTCCTGGTTCGCGAGCCGGTCCTCGCACTCGCGAAGCCGCAGCTTCGCGTCGGTGGCCATCTCCGAGTCTGGGTAGCGCTCGATCAGCGCCTTGAACTGCGCGACGGCCTCGCGCGTCGGCCCCTGGTCGCGGTCACTCGCGCGCATCTGGTTGTACGAGCACAGCCCGTTGCGGTACAGCGCGTACGAGACCTTGGCGTGATTCGGGTGGAGCTCGACGAAGTCGTGGTAGTAACTCGCCGCTTCCTCGAACTCACCGCGCTCGAAGTGAATGTCGGCGATCTGCAGCTCGGCGAGGACCGCGTAGTCCGAGTACGGGTAGTTGTCGATGACTTCCTGGAAGTACTCGATGGCCTTCGGGTAGTCGACGTCGCGGAAAAATACGAACGAGCGCTTCCCGCCGAGCGTGTCGACGCCGTGCTGGTAGTAGGATTCGGCGGAAGGGAGCGCCTCTTCTTCTTGAGGCGGCGCAGTTGCGCAGCCACAAAGAAGGGCGATCGTCAGGGCCGCGCCGCCGCCGAGCGCTCTTGCGGAGCGGCTGCGCGAGTTCCGTGACATCTTCGTAAGTAGCTGGTTTTCCAAGGATTTCGCAGATTAGGGGGACGCCCGCGCGCTGTCAAACCGCGGCCCCGTAGGAGACGAATTGGCAGCCAAGGACCTCTCGGACATTCGGATGATCGAGCGCGCGCAGCGCAAGAACTCGGGAAAGAGGACGACGCACGATCTCACGGGTCTGCCCGACTTGGCCGCGAACGTCGCGAGCCCGAGCGCGGAGGATCTCGAGAAACTCCGCGCCGACCTCGAGACCGAGCACGAAGTGCGCACGCGCCGCATCGAGCGCTTCATCAAGGAAGGCCCGATCCGCCCCGCGCCACGCGCCGTGATCCCGGTCTCGGAGAACGACCTCTAGAGCGCGGGTAGGGTGCCCGCGCGACCCTCGGGAGTCTGTTTTGATCAAGGAACGCTTCGGAAACGATCTCGACGCGTTCGTGTACCGGCTGTTCCCGTTCGTGCGCGCGATCAAGCTCGCGCCCGACTTACTCACACTCGGCGGCGCAGCCGTGTCACTCCTCGCCGCGTGGGCGTTCGCCGGGGACCACTCGTTCACGGCCGGGCTCTTGCTCATGGTCGCGGGCTGGTTCGATCTGGTGGACGGCGTGGTCGCGCGCCAGCAGGGCGCATCGTCCGCCGCGGGCGCGTTCTTCGACTCATCGATCGACCGGCTCTCGGACCTGGTGATCTTCGGCGGCATCGCGGTCGCGTGCACCCGCGCGGCGGACGCGTTCGGCACCGTGCTGGTGATCTGGGCGATCACGGCGTCGGTCATGACGAGCTACACGCGCGCGTCGGCCGAGCGGCGGCTCCACTCACTCAGGGTGGGCTTCATGGAGCGCGGCGAGCGCTTCCTCGTGCTGATCGTCGGCGCGCTCACCGGCTTCGTGATGACCGCGGTCGTCGTGATCGCGGCGGGCGCTACGTGGACCGCCGTGCAGCGCATCCTCGAGGGCCGGCGCTTGCTGCGCGAGCTCGAGGCGACCGGCGTCGACCCGACCCGCGCGGAGGCGAGTCATGGCGCGTGATCAGAGTGGGCCGCGCGGCTTCCACATGAGCGACCCCGACGATCCGACGGGGCTCAGCGAGATGAGCTTCGCGACGCTCGTGATCTCGCTCTCGACCTCGGCGCTCATTCACCTGGGGGTCGCGCCCGATGCGGCGGACGCGCCGCCGAAGCCCGAGCTCAACCTGCCGCTCGCCCGCCAGACGATCGACATACTCGAGATCCTGCGCGAGAAGACGCGCGGCAACCTCGACGAGGGCGAGTCACAGCTGCTCGAGCAGCTGCTGCACGATCTGCGGCTGCGCTACGTGGCGGCGAAGAAGTGATCGCGGTCAGAGCTCCGGCGAAGCTCAACCTCGGGCTCGAGGTCCTGCGCCGCCGCGCCGACGGCTATCACGAGATCGAGACGTGCTTCGTGCCGCTGCGGCTGTTCGATCGACTCACTCTCGAGCCCGGGCCCGCGGGCAGCGGCATCCGACTCGAGACCGACGTCGCCGCGCTGCCGACCGACCGCACGAATCTCGTGGTGCGCGCGGCCGAGGCCGCGTGTGCCGCGCTCGGGCTCGCCCCCGATCTCGCGGTGCGCCTCGAGAAACACATCCCGATCGCGGCCGGTCTGGGCGGCGGCTCGTCCGACGCGGCCGCGACGATCCTCGGACTCGAGGCGCTCGCGCGCCGGACGCTGCCGCGCGAGATGCGCGCGAAGCTCGCGCTCGAGCTCGGCGCCGACGTCCCCTTCTTTCTCGACCCCAAGCCCGCGCTCGGCCGCGGCGTGGGCGAGAAACTCGAGGCGCTCGATGGCGTGCCCGAGATGCACTGGGTGCTGGTGGCGTTCCCGTTCGGCGTGCCCACCGCGTGGGCGTATCAGGAAGCCGCGCGTGAATTGACGCTCCCGCGCGACCCGTCTAGCATTGCCGCGCTTCTTCGGCCCCTTGGCCTGCTCTCGCCTCCCCGCAACGATCTCGAGACCGTCAGCTCGCGGCGGCACCCAGAGATCCGGGAGGCGCGGCGCGCACTCGAGAGCGCGGGTGCGCTCGCGACCGGGATGAGCGGCAGCGGACCGACGGTTTTCGGGCGGTTCGAGGACGAACGAGCGGCGCGGCGCGCCGCGGAGACAGTCGAGGTACCGACGGGAGCGAGGATGATCGCGACGAGTTCGCCCGGCAGCGCCGCCAGTGATTGGGGATGGGGCGTCGCCAAGTGGTAAGGCAGCGGGCTTTGGACCCGCCATCCGCAGGTTCGAATCCTGCCGCCCCAACCAAACGAAGTGACTGAGCGTGGGTAGGGCGCCCACGCGAACATCGGACGGTTCGGAGCGTGGGTAGGGTGCCCACGCGATCAGTGAGTGAGACGGCCATGACGACCAACATCACGAAGATCTTCACCGGGAACTCGTGCCCCGCGCTGGTCACCGCGATCTGCGAGCACTTGGACATCGAGGTCGGCCGCGCGGAAGTCAGCTCGTTCGCCGACGGCGAGACGTCGGTCGACATCGGCGAGAACGTCCGCGGCATGGACGTGTTCGTGATCCAGTCGACCTGCGCGCCCGCGAACACCCACTTGATGGAGCTTCTGATCCTGCTCGACGCGCTGCGCCGGTCGTCCGCGCGGCGAGTCACTGCGGTGATTCCGTACTACGGCTACGCGCGCCAGGACCGCAAGGTGAAGCCGCGCACGCCGATCACGGCGAAGCTCGTGGCCGATCTGATCTCGACCGCCGGCGCCGAGCGCGTGCTGTGTCTCGACCTGCACGCCGGCCAGATCCAGGGCTTCTTCAACATCCCGGTCGACAACATCTACGCGATGCCCGTGCTCTTGCAGCAGATTCGCGCGCTCGTCCCGGCGCGGGAAGAGATCGTGGTCGTGTCGCCCGACGCGGGCGGCGTGGAGCGCGCGCGCGCGTTCGCGAAGCGGCTCGACGCGTCGATCGCGATCGGCGACAAGCGACGCGAGAGGAAAGACATCGCGGAAGTGACTCGCATCGTCGGCGAAGTCGATGGCGCGACGTGCGTGATCGTCGACGACATCGTCTCGACCGGCGGGTCACTCGTGCAGACCGCCGAGGCGCTGCGCTCCGCGGGCGCGAAGCGCGTGCTCGCCGCGATCACTCATCCGGTTTTGGCTGGCACGGCCGTGAAGAAGATCGATGAGTCGTGCATCGAGCGTTTCATCACGACGGACACGATTCCGCTGCAGGCGACCGTGCAGCCCAGCGAGAAGTTCGTGGTCACGAGCGTGGCCCACCTGTTGGGCGAAGCGATTCGCCGCATTCACAACGAAGAGTCCGTCAGCTCGCTCTTCGTCTGATTTCTAGGAGTTAGTGAGTCATGGAACGGTTGAAGCTCGAAATCTCTCCTCGAGAAGGCCGCGGCAAGAGCGCGACGCGCAAGCTGCGCGCGCAGGACCGCGTGCCCGGCGTCGTGTACGGCAGCGGCATCGAGCCCACCGCCGTCACCGCCGACCGCATCCAGCTCGCGCGTGTGTTGCGCGGCGGCGCCAACGCGCTGGTCGATCTCACCGGCGCGAAGTCACTCGAGGGCAAGCCCGTGCTCGTGAAAGAGGTCCAGCGCGACCCGCTGTCGCGCAAGCACGTGCACTTCGATCTGTACGCCCCGAACCTGCAGCAGCGCATCGACGTCGAGGTGCCGCTGCACTACGTGGGTACACCGAAGGGTGTAGCCCTCGATGGCGGCGTGCAGGAGATCCTGCTCCGCACGCTCGAAGTTTCGTGCATGCCGCTCGCGATTCCCGAGGGCATCGATGTCGACGTGTCGAACCTGGCGATCGGCGATGCGATCCACGTGCGCGACATCCAGCTCCCGCCGGATGTCGTGTCGAAGGTCGAAGCCGACACGACGCTTGTGCACGTGATCGCGCCGCGCCTCGAGGAAGAGATCGCCCCCGCCGCCGCCGCGCCCGCCGAGGGCGAGGCCGCTGCCCCGGCCGAGGGCGAGGCCGCCGCCGCGCCCGCCGCCGCGGACAAGGGCGAGGAGTAAGCGCGGGCGCCCGCCATGCGCCTCTTGGTCGGGCTCGGCAATCCCGGGAGTCAGTACGCCGAGACACCGCACAACGCGGGTTTCGTCGTGGCCGATCGCTTCGCCGCGAAGCACCGGATGCCGGCCTTCGCGAAGAAGTACGAGGGTCTCTTCGCGCGCGGCCAGGTGCTCGGTCACGACCTGGGCGTGTTGAAGCCGCAGACGTACATGAACCTCTCGGGTGAGTCAGTCGCCGCGGCGTTGCGCTATCTCCCCGTCGAGCCGCCCGATGTGATCGTGGTGTTCGACGAGATGGACATCCCGAGCGGCAAGCTGCGGCTGCGGAAGTTCGGTGGGCACGGCGGGCACAACGGCCTTCGCTCGATCATCGACGCGCTCGGCTCCCAGGATTTCCCGCGCATCCGCGTCGGCGTCGGCCGGCCGGGCGCGGGCCGCGAGCCCACGGGTCACTTACTCGGGAAGCTCCCCGGCGACGAGCGCGAGCGTCTCTCGGGCACGATCGACCTCGCGGTCGAGGCGCTCGAGACTGCACTCACCGAGGGCTTCGAGATCGCGATGAGTCGCTTCAACGGCCGCGAGCGAGTGGGCGGAGAAGACGAGTGACTGGGCGTTGACTCGCGCCCAGCCGCGGGTCAGACTGACTCCGTGCTCATCGCCGCAGTCGTGTTCGCGCTCGGCGTGGTCATGCTGCTCGCCGAGCGAGTGGTCCCCGGGAGACACTGGCCGCAGGTTCGTGGCTGGTGGACGCGCGCGATCGCGCTGAATCTCGTACAAGTCGCGTCGGTGTATCTCGCCGGCGTCGCGTACGACGGCTGGCTCCTGAGACACCGCCCGTGGTCCGCGGACGCGCTCGGAGCGTGGGGCGGCGGAGTCATCGGGTATCTCGCGATCACGTTCGTCTACTACTTCTGGCACCGCGCGCGGCACGAGGTCGACTTCCTGTGGCGCTGGTTCCACCAGGTGCACCACAGCCCGCAGCGCATCGAGATCATCACCAGCTTCTACAAGCACCCGATCGAGATCGCGGCGAACGGCGTGCTGTCGAGCGTGATCGTGTATCTCGGCGTCGGGCTGGGCGCGGAGGCGGCGGCGGCCGCGGTCGGACTGAGCGGCGTCGCGGAGCTCTTCTATCACTGGAACGTGCGCACGCCCTACTGGGTCGGCTTCCTGATCCAGCGCCCCGAGAGTCACTGCGTGCACCACCAGGAAGGGCTGCACCGCTACAACTTCGCCGACCTGCCGCTGTGGGACATGCTGGGCGGCACGTTCCGCAACCCGCGTGACTGGCGCGAGAGCTGCGGCTTCGGCGACGAAGCCGAGCACAGACTCGGGGACATGCTGCGCGGCCGCGATCTCACTCGCGAGCTCGCTGGCCGAGGCCGCGGGTGAGTCGCTTCGCCGGGGCGGCGCTTCTCGTGTTGGGCCTGGCGCAGGTCTTCGCCGACCTCGCGGGTCTGCCGCGCCTGCGCGGCTTGGCGGCGGCGACCACGGCGTCGCCGCTGCCCAAGGTGTTCTCGGCGATGCGCGGGCTCGAGACTTACTCGACCCGCTTCTTCGTGGAGTGGACCGATCGCGCGGGAGCGGCTCACTCACTCGAGCTCACGCCCGAGACGTACCAGTCACTTCGCGGTCCGTACAACCGCCGCAACGTGTTCGGCGCGGTGGTCGCATACGGCCCACTGCTCTCGAGCGATGCGCGCACGCGGCCCATGTTCGAGCGCGTGGCCGCGTACGCGCTGTGCGGGAAGGCGCCGCTCCTGCGCGAGCTGGGCGTCGATCCGGCGACGCTCGGCTCACCCGCGCGCGTGCGGCTCGAGCCCGTGGGCGCGACCGATCTCGGTGACCTCCCGTCCGTCTTCGAGCCGAGCTGTCCGTCGTGAACGGCTGGACGGGCGGACAGTACAGCGTGTTCCGCGCGGTATTTGGCTTGTATCTCGCGACTCACTTCGCGCAGCTCCTGCCTTGGGGCGGGGAGTTGTTCTCGAGTCACGGCATGCTGCCGGACGCCGACGCGAGCCCGCTGTATCCGCTGTTCCCCAATCTCCTGTTCGTGTGGGATCCGCCCGCGGCGGTCACTCTCCTCTTGTGTGCGGGCATCGCGCTGGCGGTGTGTCTCGCGCTGGGCGCCGCCGATCGCGTCGCGGCGGTTGGGCTGTGGTGGATCTGGGCGTGTCTCTTCACGCGCAATCCACTGATCGCGAACCCGAGCCTGCCGTTCGTCGGCTGGCTCCTGCTCGCGCACGCGTGCATCCCCAAGAAGCCATACGGGTCACTCGCCGCGCGCGGCCGGCCCGATCCCCGCGGTGACTGGCAGATGCCCGCCGCGATCTTCGCCGCGGCGTGGATCGTCATGGCCGTGGGTTACTCGTACAGCGGCTACACGAAGCTCGTGAGTCCGTCGTGGCGCGACGGCACCGCGATCGCGCGCGTCCTCGAGAACCCGCTCGCGCGCGACGTCCCGCTGCGCACCTTGCTCCTGTCGCTGCCCGAGTCACTCGTGCACGTCTGGACGTGGGGCGCGCTCGCGCTCGAGCTCCTGTTCGCGCCGATCGCGCTCTTCGCGCGCGCGCGTCTGTGGCTGTGGCTCGCGCTGCTCGGGATGCATCTGTCACTGGTCGCGCTGATCGACTTCGCGGATCTCTCGATGGGCATGGTGATGCTGCACCTCTTCACCTTCAACCCGGCGTGGATCCCGCCGCGCCGCGACGCGCAGCCTTTACGAGTTTTTTATGACGGCGCGTGTGGACTGTGTCACCGCGCGATTCGCTTCCTGCTCGCCGAGGACCGCGACGGCAAGGGCTTCCGCTACGCGCCGCTGGCGAGTGACACGTTCGCGCGCGCGCTGCCCGCCGAGACGCGCGCGGCGCTGCCCGACAGTCTCGTCCTGGTCACTCCCGACGGGCGCGTGTGGACGCGCAGCGCCGCGCTGCTCGAGGCGGGCGCGCGGCTCGGCGGTCTGTGGCGCCTGCTCGCCGCCGCCGCGCGCATCGTTCCGCGCGGCTTACTCGACCGCGGCTACGACTTCATCGCGCGCATGCGCGCGCGGATGTTCCGCAAGCCCGACGACGCCTGTCCGCTCGTTCCGCCCGACTTGCGCGCGCGCTTCGACTGAGCCCGCATCCGGCTGCAGCGAGGCCCCCGCTTCGCATATGCTCCCGGCGCGCCACGCTTTCTACCGCGCAGGGATAGAGGGGATCCATGGACGCGCTGATGCTCCGGTTCTCACGCTTCTTCATCAAACACCGCCTGGTGAATCTGATCTTGATCGGCGGTGCGACGATCTTCTTCGCGTATCACGCGCTGCAGCTGCAGGTGTTCAGTCAGTTCATCGACTTACTGCCGCGCAATCACCCCTTCATTCAGATCTACGAGAAGTACAACCGGCAGTTCGGCAGCGCGAACGTCGTGATCGCGGCGATCGTCGTGAACGACTCGAAGAGCACGATCTACGACGAGCGCGTGCTCGAGAAGGTGTACGCGTTCACCGACCAGATCGACAAGGTCGAAGGCGTCGATCACGGCCAGGTCGTCTCGATGACCGCAGTCACCGTGCGAGACACTGCGATCGATCAGTCGGGCATCATCAAGTCGACTCAGGTCGTCGGCGAAGAGCCGATCGCGCTGCTCGAAGCGCAGTTCTTCACGCGGCGCACGATTCAGCGCGCGAAGAAGCGGGGCGAGACGGCGCCCGCCGACTTCGCCGCGTTCGTCGAGTTCGCGAAGAAGCGCAAGGGAATGCTCGAGCCCGAGTTACAGGCTGACTCGGAGCTCACGAAGCGCGCTGCGAGCGGCGACGAGGACGCGATGAAGGAGCTCGCGGACGTGCGCCGCGAGAACGCGGAGCTCGAGTTCCTGCAGCTGCGCTTGGCCGAGCTGCCTCCGACTTACAAGCTCGAGGGCGAGAACCTGCGCGGCCCCGAAGGCACGCTGTTGCCGAAGGAAATCACTGCCGGTCTGCCCGACCGCATCCATCAGAACAAGCAGGTATACGGCCGCTTCGTCTCGACCGACGACAGCGCGGCGATGATCACCGCGGGCTTCCTCGAGAGCCGGCTCGACTACCAGCACATCTTCAGCGAGATACACGCGCTTAAGGAGGAGCTCGAGGGCGACGGGCTGGTGACCGTGCACCTCACGGGTCAGCCGATCCTGGTTGGCTGGACCTTCTACTACAAGTGGGAGATCGTGCTCATCCTGGGGCTGTCACTCGGCATCCTGGTCCTGATGCTGGGTATCTACTTCCGGCGCTGGTACGGGGTGATCATGCCGTTCTCGGGCGCGGTCGTGTGCACCATCTGGGGCCTCGGGTTCACGGCCTTGATGGGCTACCAGATCGAGCCACTCGTGCTCGTGATTCCCATGGTGATCACTGCGCGCGCGATCAGTCACTCGGTGCAGTTCGTGGAGCGATTCTACGAGGAGTACGAGAGACTGAACGGCGACAAAGAAGAGGCCGTCGTGCTCTCGATGGCCGAGCTCCTCATTCCCGGCTTCCTCGGCATCGTCGCCGACGCCATCGGCATCGTCGTGATCGGTGTCTCGTCGATCGCGCTGATGAAGAAGGTGGCGATCTTCGGCGCGTTCTGGTCGATCGCGATCATCTTCACCGAGATGCTCCTGAATCGGCTCATGATCATGTATCTGCCGGCGCCCAAGGACACGAGTCACTACGTACCGCCCGTGATCATGCGCGTGCTGAAGTGGATCGCGTACGTCTCGACGAACCCGGCCTGGCAGCGCGGCATCGTCGGTGTGTGGGTGATCATCGTGATCCTGTGCGCGTCCGTCGCGCTCAAGGTGAAGATCGGCGAGTCACATCCCGGAACGCCGGTCCTCTGGCCCGACAGCGAGTTCAATCACTCGGCCGCCGTCGTCGCGTCGAAGTTCTACGGCGCGGACGATCTCACCGTCGTGGTCGAGACCGAGCAGCAGGGCGCGGTGCACAAGCCCGAGGCCATGCGCGAGATCGAGGCCTTCCAGCGCTACATGGAGCAGGACCCCAAGGTCGGCGGCACGGTCTCGATCGTCGACTATCTGAAGTCGATCAACCGCGCGTATCACAACAATGACCCGCGCTGGGCGTCCCGGCCGTACAGCACCGATCAGATCGGCGGTCTCTTGTATCTCTATGAGGCCGGCTCGCCCGATCCGCGCGTGCTGAACCCGTACCGCGACCAGGAAGCCCAGAACGCCACGGTCCGGATCTTCTACAAGGATCACCAGGCCGAGACGATCCACGCGGCCGTGCACCGCGCGCAGGACTACATCTTCGCGCGGCCGACCGGGAAGGTCGCGGTCCGACTCGAGACACCGAGGCACGACTTACAGGCGCGCATCCGCTGGTGGCTCGGTCCGCTCGTCCCGCCGCGCGACCCCGAGATGGTCGTGCTCCTCCGCGACGACAAGGGCGAGTACCAGAAGCAGGAAGTGACTCACCCGGACCGCCAGGAGCCGCCCCCCGAGGACTCGACGGCGCGCATCTTGACCCTGCCGCGCACCAGCAAGGAGCTCGTCCAGTCATTGGTCGAGAACGGCTACGACAACGTGCAGAAGATCGCCGACGCCGACCTGAAGAAGCTCTCGATCGTGCCCGGCTTCGACCTGGTCACAGCATACGCGCTGAAGAAGTCCGCGCAGCTCGACCGCCGCTACTACAACGTCGAGTCCGAGTGGGTGAACGAGGAGCACGGCGTGCACTCACAGGTGCGTCGCCGCGGCCTGTACTCACTGCCCGAGCTGTGGGTGAAGTATCAGGGGGGCGATTTCGCGCGGCGTGAGTCGGGTCAGTGGGCGGAAGGCGCCAGCTTCGCGATGGCGTCCGGCCTGATGGGCGTGCTGGGTGCGACCAATGACGAGGTCGAGGGCTCGAACAACGCGACCCTGATCGCGTCGTTCACCGCGATCTTCCTGGTCATCGTGCTGACGTACCGGTCGATCGCCGTCGGGTTCCTGCTGTGTGTCTCGCTCGGCACGGCCACGCTCGTGTCACTCGCGTACATGTACTTCGCGAACATCGGCTTCGACGTGAACACGCTCCCGGTGCAGGCGCTCGGCGTCGGCGTGGGCGTCGACTACGGCTTGTATCTCATGGACCGCATCATCCACGAGCGCAAACGCGGTCACGACATGGACGAGGCGATCCGAGTCTCGATCACCACCACCGGCATGGCCGTGTTCTTCACCGGCTCGACTTTGGTCGGCGGCATCATCTTCTGGTATTTCATCTCGAGCCTGCGCTTCGCGGCGGACATGAGCTTGCTCATGTCGATCGTGCTGGGCGCGAACATGGTTGGCGCGATGCTGCTCGTGCCGGCGATGACTTCGATGTTCAAGCCGGGCTTCGCATCGGGCGCGACCGTCGAGGAGCTGCACAAGCGCGAGGTCATGCGCCAGACGGCGGCGGGGGGCTAGGGAGTCACTTCCCTCGCGTGAGTCGCGGTGGCGCGGCGCGCCCCCACGCCTCCTCGACCAGCTCGGCGAGCTCTTCCCAGTCCGTGCCGCGGTCGAGCCGCGCCGCGACCCAGCCGGCCTTGCCCTGATACGGCGGCACGAAGAAGCGCTTCGGCGCCGACTCGACCAACGTGGCTTGGGTCTCGAAGTCACTCTTCAGCCACACCGCGAGATCGAGCGAGCCGTGGTGGTGGTTGTCGAACATGGCGAACATCTTCCCGGCCACGCGCCAGGTCGGCTCGCCCCAGGCGATCACCTCGGCCGTCTCGGGCAGACCGAGACACGCCTTGCGCAGGCGAGTCAGCTCGCGCTGTGCGGCCTTCGAGACCGTCTTGATCGGGTGAGTGCTCATGTGGCGCGTTCGAAGCCTACCACGACCGCCATGCGCGCGGGCCCGCGAGTCACATGCCAGGCCGTGAACGCGCTCGCCAACATCAGCGCGCCTGCGAGATAGAAGGCGGCGCCCGGCGCTTGGACGTCGCGGCTCGGCTCGATGAAGTGAGCGAAGGTGAGCGCGAAGAGCGGCGGCGCGAGCAAGCTCGCCACGCTCTGCACCGCCGACAAAGCGCCCTGTAACTCGCCCTGCGCTGACTCGTCGACCCGCCGCGTCAGAAGCGACTGCATCACCGCGCCGTCGACCCACCACAACGCTTGGAACGGCACGAACGCGTACAGCCACGCGGGCGACGGCGCGAAGCCGAAGCCGGTGAACGCGATCGCGCCGCTGGTGAGTGCGAGCACGAGCGCGCCTCGGTCGCCGAGCGCGCGCACCAGCGGCTGCACCAGCCCAGCGGACACCGCCGTGCCCGTCATGCCGAGGACGAACATGAGGATCCCGACCTCCTTCGAGGTCCAGCCGTAGCGGTGACTCGTGTACAGCACGAACACGACGGGCTGCACGTCGTGCGCGACGCCGCGCAGGAAGCGGGCCGTCGCCAGGCCGATGAGCTCGCGCTTGCGCGCGAGTAGCCGCAGCGCGCCGATCGGATTCGCGCGAGCCAACGAGAACGGGGAGCGCTTCTCGGGCACGAGTGACTCGGGCAGGACGAGCCAGCCGAACGCCGCAGTCACAAGAGTGAGCCCCGCCGCGATCCAGAACGGCAGGCGCGGCGAGACGTCGCCGAGCACGCCGCCGAGCGCCGGGCCCAGCACGAAGCCGAGGCCGAAGCCCGATGCCGCGCGCCCGAACGCCTTCGCTCGCTCGCTCGGTGGAGTCACATCGGCGAGATACGCGAAGGCCGTCGCCCAAGTGGACGCGGTCACTGCGGAGATCACGCGTCCGACGAAGAGCCAGCCGAGGGTCGGCGCGAGCGCTAGCACCACGTAGTCGAGCGCGAGGCCCAGGAGTGACACGAGCAAGACCGGCCGCCGGCCGAAGCGGTCCGACAGCACGCCGAGGATCGGGGCCGAGAAAAACTGAACCAGCGCGCCGACGGTCACGAACAAGCCGTACGTGCGCGCGCCGTCCGCGTCGGTGCCGCCGCCGAGCTCCGCGACGAGCCTCGGCACGACGGGAATCACCATGCCGAACGCGATCGAGTCGAGCAGCAACGTCGCGAAGATGAAGCCGAGCGCGGCGCGGCTGCGCGGCGGCTGACTCACGCGGGGGCTCCCTCGATCACGACGACGCGCGCGAGCGTCGGCACGATCCGAGTGAGTCGGAAGCCGGCCGCACGGAACAGCTCGCGGAACTCCGCCTCCGAGCGCTGTCTCCCGCCGGTCGACACGAGCATGTTCACGTCGTTCGACGCGGCGCCGCGGCTCTCGAGTGACTGATCGATGCGCGCGGGATACAGACCCTCGACGATCAAGAGCGTTCCGCTCGGCGGAAGCGCCGCGCGGACGGTGCGCAGAATGACTCCGGCCCGCTCATCGTTCCAGTCGTGAATCACGTGCTTCAACAGGATCGCGTCCGCGCCGCTCGGCACCTTCTCGAAGAAGCTCCCGCCAGCGACCTCGCAGCGGTCGGTGAGTCCCGACTCGGCCACGTGCGCGCGCGCGCGCTCCGCCAGGTGCGGCTGGTCGAACACCACGCCGCGCAGCTTCGGGTTCGCGCGCAGGATCCCGACGAGCAGCGCACCGTTCCCGCCGCCGACGTCCATGAGTGTCTCGAAGCGCGAGAAGTCGTAGGCGGCGGCGATCGCCGCGGCCGTCTGCGGCGCGAACGCCGCCATGGCCTTGTCGAAGTTCGCGGCGGAGGCCGGGTCCTTCCGCATCGACTCGAACGGGTCCGCTCCCGGCGAGTGCTTGTGCAGCGCGGGCGAGCCGGTGCGCACGCAGAACTCGAGCTCGCGCCAGCCGTCTTGTATCTCGATTCCCGTGAAGAGCCGCACGCTCGCGTTCATCGAACCCGGGACGTCGGTGCGCAGTAACTCACCGAGCGGAGTGAGTGCGAAACGTCCGTCGGCTTCTTCGGCGAAGATTCCGACGCTCACGAGCAGCCGCATGACCCGGCGCAGCGCCGTCGCATCGGTCTGCGTCGAGGTTGCGAGCTCCGCGGCCGAGCGCGGGCCGTCGCGCAACGAGTCCGCGACCTCGAGCTTCGCCGCGACGAACATCGCGCGGGAGACGTAGTGACCGACGCCGAGCTGATACAGCTGTTGAGCCGGGGGCAGGGACATGGGTCCTCCTCTCAAGTCACTTCGAAGCGATCGCCGACGCGGCGCCGCAGCTCGTCGAGCGCGACTTCCTCGACAGGGGTCGCGAGGAACCAGCGGTGGCCGTACGGATCCTCGATCACGCCCATGCGCTCGCCGTGCGCCTGCGGGGCGACTGCGCGCAGGAGCTTGGCGCCCAGAGACACCGCGACCGCCGCGGTGCGGTCCGCGTCCGGCACGACCAGGTGGATCGCGGAGCCCGCGCCTCCGTAGTGAGTCGGGCTGTACACGCCCTCCGACGGCCACTCGTCGGAGAGCATGAACCTGCCTCCGCCGACCTCGAGGTCCGCGTGCCCGACGACACCTTCCGGTGTCACGTAGCGATTGCTCACCGTGGCGCCGAAGGCCTGCTCGTAGAAGCCCAGCGCGCGCGTCGCGTCGCGGCAGCACAGGTAGGGAGTCACGATCTGTCTCGTCTCGCTCAAGGGGTTCTCCTCTTCTTTCCCGAACCAGTCACTGGGTTCGCGGATCGTCCGCGAACGAGTGCTCGCCGCCGGCGAGCGGAGTCACGTACAGCGCGGTCATGCCGGGGTCCGCATTTGCGCGGTGCCACAGACCCTTCGGGCACACGAACAGCCGGCCGGGCCGCAGCTCCGAGCGCACGGGCCCGGCGTCGGTGAGCACCGTGATGTCGCCTCCGCCCTCCAGCACGAGGATCAGCTCGTCGCCGCCGGGGTGGCGCTCCCAGGGCGCGAGGCCGGAGAACTTCGTGACCATGATGGTCGCCTGGTCGAGTGACCCGAGGAGTCGCGGCTGATCCTGACCCGACAGGTGTCTCACCTCCTCGCGCAGGTCGCGTGACTCGAGCTGCGGCCGGAGCGCGAGCGCGAGGCCCGCGCGGAAGGTGCGGCGTGGCAGGTCCCGCAGCTCCATCCCGAGACGCAGCAGCGCCGAGAGCTCTGCGTTCTGTGGAGTGAGTGCCGCATCGGGCTGCTTCAAGATCGCCTCGATTCTCCGGTCCAGCGCCTGCGCGCGTGACTCGGGTCGGCGGTTCGTCTTCTTCCCTCGTGACTGCTTCTTACGTTGCGCCATGGTGAGTCCCGATCTTCTTGCGCAGCGCCGCGAGCGCGCGCAGCTGTAACTGCTTGACGGCCCCCTCCGTGCGACCGAACACGGCTGCGATCTCCTTGATCGAGCGCTCCTCGGCGAAGCGGAGCTCGATCACCTTCCGCTGGTCGGCGGGCAGCTCGGCCACGGAGCGGAACAGAAACGCGCGGTCCTCCGCGTCGACGACCTCGGGCTCCGTCGGCTCGAGCGCGAGCTCGAGGCCGTCGGTGTGTCTGCCGCGCCGGCTCGCGCGCCGGGCGCGGTCGACCACCGCGTTCGCCGCGATTCGCAGGAGCCACACCGAGAACGGCGAGCCGCGTGACTGGTACCGCGGCAGCCCGGCCAGCGCGCGGTGGAACACTTCCGAGGTGAGATCCTCGACCTCCGCGCGACCCTTCACGCGCCGCGCGACGTACGCGTAGACCCGTTCGAAGTTCTCCTCGTAGAGACTCGCGAACTGGCCCGGGTCCTTGCGGGCCGCCTCCACGCGCAGTGTCTCGTCCGGCTGCGTCACTCCGACGAGAAGAACGCTCGAGCGCGCATCAGGTCACGAGATACGCGCCGCCGAAGCGGCGCTCCATCTCCTCCTTGGAGACGTCTTCCTTCTTGGTCGAGACCATCCAGCGGTGTCCGTACGGGTCGCGGATCGTGCCGCTGCGATCGCCGTACGGCTGATCGGCGACCGCGCGCAGCTCGGTCGCACCGGCAGCGAGCGCGCGCCGGACGAAGCCGTCCACGTCGCGAACGTACAGATGGATCGAGACGGGACTCCCGCCCAAGGTGTGCGGGCTGAACACGCCGCCTTCCGCCCACTCGTCCGAGACCATGATCTCGGAGCCCTCGATCTGGATCTGAGCGTGCCCGATCGAGCCGTCCTTGCCCGTGATCCGCATGGTCTCGATCGCACCGAAGCCCTGGGCGTAGAAGTCGAGCGCTGCGGCGCCACCCTTCACACACAGATAGGGAGTCACGCCCGAGGATGGCGAGGTGGCCGCGATCTTCGGCTTCGCGGGCGGTGCGGCCTTCCGCTTGGGAGCGCTGCGGCGCGCCGACTTCTTCGCTGGCGCTCGCTTCGTCGTCTTCTTCTTGGCGCTCTTCTTCTTCGCCATGGGTATCTCCTCGATTGAGCGCATCCTACGCCCAAGCGGCTGGCAGCTGAAGAGGCGTCCGGGTAGACTGCGGCCCCCTTGCCACCTCGGTCCCGACTTCGTTCGGGGCCAAACCCACGAGGAGAGGCCATTGCGCGAGTACGAGTTCGTCTACGTGATCCAGCCCGACGCGAGCGTCGAGCGCGAAGCTGAGATCCACGGCCGCATCGATCAGGTCATCACCGACCACAAGGGGCGACTCTTGTTGCGCGATGACTGGGGCAAGCGCCGCTTGGCCTACGAGATCAAGAAGTTCCAGAAGGGTCACTACTTCCAGATCAACTATCTCGGTCTGGGCAAAGAGGTGGCCGAGATCGAGCGCCTGATGCGCATCGACGCCGACGTTCTGCGGTATCTCACGGTGCAGGCGAACGACGAAGTGAGAGACATCGAGACACGCATCGTCGAGGCCGCGAAGCAAGCGGAAGAGCAGGCGCGCCGCCGCGCCGAACGCGAGAAGGAGCGCGCCGAGCGCGAGGAGCGCGAGAAGGAGCGCGAGCGCAGCGGCGACCGCGGCGCCCCGTTCGACGACGAGGACGACGTGGAGCGCCGCTTCGGCGGCGGCGGAGACGACGACCGCGACCGCCGCTACAACCGCGACGACGAGGACGAGGAGTAAGTCATGGTCGAAGTCATCGCGAAGCGCCCGCAGAAGAAGCGCCGCCGTGCCGGCCGCAAGATGTTCTCGCGCCACAAGGTGTGCCGGTTCTGCGCGGACAAGGAACTGGAGATCGACTACAAGGACGCGAAGACACTCCGCATCTTCCTGACGGAGCGCTACAAGATCATCCCGCGCCGCATCAGCGGGAACTGCGCGCGCCACCAGCGCAGGCTCACGCTCGAGATCAAGCGCTCGCGGCACGTCGCGCTCCTGCCGTACACGACGGGTCACGCGTGATGGCCAAGATGGAAGTCATCCTCACCGAGGACATCCACCGGCTCGGCAACGCCGGCGACGTCGTGATGGTGAAGGCCGGCTACGGCCGGAACTATCTCCTGCCGCAGGGCAAGGCGATGCTCGCCACCGCTTCGCGCGTGAAAGAAGTCGAGCACAAGCGGCGCGTGATCGCCGAGATTCAGAAGCGCGCCGTCGCCGAGTTCCAGGAAATCGAGCGGCGCTTGAAGGCAATCGAGCTCGTGTTCGAGATGCAGGCTTCGCCCGAAGGGAAGCTGTTCGGCTCGGTCACGAACGCGGACATCGCGGCGCGCTTCGCCGCGGGCGGCGTCGAGGTCGAGCGGCGCAAGATCGCGATCGGCGAGCCCATCAAGACCGTGGGCGAGCACGCGATCACCGTGAAGCTGCACCGCGATGTGCAGACCCCGATGGTCGTGAAGGTCGTCGCGGGCGGCGTGCCGCCGCAGGCCGAGGCCGAAGCGGCCGAGCCCGAGGGCCTGCAGACCGAAGAACCGCGCGACTACGGCGACGACGACGAGTAAACTCACTCCCGATCGGGCGCGTGGGCACCCTACCCACGTCTCCGATTGGGCGCGTGGGCACCCTACCCACGCGCCGGCCGAGTGAGTTGACGGCGGGGCGGGGGGCCACTTGCCGAGGATCAACGAAGCGCTGCGCGCGATTCCCACGGATCACGAAGCCGAGCGGGCCGTGCTCGGCGCGTTGCTCCTGGACGTCGAGGCTTTCTACAAAGTCTCTGACAAGCTCGACCCGAGCGCGTTCGACCTGCCCCGACACAGAATTGTGTACGAGGTCGTGCGCGACCTGGCCGAGAAGCAGCAGGGAATCACTCTGATCACCCTGCGCAGCGCGCTCGAGGAGCGCGGGCTGCTCGAGCAGAGCGGCGGGATCGCGTTCCTGTCTCAGCTCGCGGACGCCGTGCCCACGGCCGCGCACGTCGAGCACCACGCCGAGATCGTGCGCCAGAAGGCCACCGCGCGCGCGCTGATTCGCACGTGCGAGAAGCTCGCCGCGCGCGGCTACGACGGCGCGGAGAGTGTCTCGGTGCTCGTCGAAGACGCCGAGCGCGAGGTGCTCGCGATCGCCGAGCACGGCAGTCAGTCGGGCTTCACGTCTATCAAGGACGAGATGCAGTCGACGTTCGAGTACATCGAGCGCGTGCAGTCGGGCCAGATCGTCGGCGTGCGCACGGGCTTCGAAGGTTTCGACCAACTCACGGGCGGCTTCCGCGGCGGCGAGGTCATCATCCTGGCCGCGCGCCCCAGCGTCGGAAAGACGGCGCTCGCGCTGAACATCGCGCGCAATCACGCGCTCGACTTCGGCGGCTGCGTCGCGTTCTTCTCGCTGGAAATGACCAAGCGCGAGCTCGCGCTGCGCCTGCTGCTGGGCGAAGGCGAGATCGACAACCAGCGCTTCGTGAACGGCGTGCTCTCGGACCGCGACTGGCGGCGACTCACTCACGCCGCGAGCGTGCTCGAGAACGCGCGCGTGTTCTTCGACGACTCGGCCGCGATCTCGGTGAGTGACATCGCCGCGAAAGCGCGCCGCATCGACCGCGAGCAGAAGCTGTCGTTGCTCGTGATCGACTACATCCAGCTCGTGCTCGGCCGCCAGACACGAGACGGTGGCGAGCGGCGCGAGCAGCAGGTCGCCGACATCTCGCGGTCACTCAAGCTGCTCGCGAAGGACCTCGACATCCCGGTGCTCGCGCTGTCTCAGCTGAACCGCGGGCCCGAGAACCGACCCGACAAGCGCCCGCAGCTCGCCGACCTGCGTGAGTCGGGCGCGATCGAGCAGGACGCGGACCTCGTCATGTTCGTGTACCGCGACGAGGTGTACGACCCCGAGACACCCGACGTGGGCATCGCCGAGCTCATCATCGCGAAGCAGCGCAACGGCCCGATTGGGACCGTGAAGCTGCAATTCGCGAAGGAGCACGGCCGCTTCCACAACCTGTCGAACCGCGGCGACGGACCGCCGCCCGAGGCGGGCTTCGACTCCGGTCCGCGCTTCGGCCCCACGGGCGACCTGGAGCCGCCGTTCTGAGTCGGCCTCTGCTTCGCCCGCGCGCGTTGCGGCATGACTCGGCGATCGGCGTGTGCGCGCCGTCGGGGCCGGTCGAGCCCGAGAAGCTCGACACCGGGCTCGCCTGGCTCACGCGCCAGGGTCACCCAGTGGTCGTGGCGAAGAACGTGCGGGCGCGCGCCGGGTATCTCGCCGGGAGTGACTCCGAGCGCATGGCCGACCTGCTCGCGCTGATTCGCGACCCCGCGGTCGGCGCGATCCTGTGCGCGCGCGGCGGTTACGGAGTGAGTCGCTATCTCGCCCGCATCGATCCCGACGAGCTGCGCGCCGCGCGCAAGCTGATCGTGGGCTACAGCGACTCGACTCACTTGCTGTCGTATCTGCAAGCGCGCGCCGGTCTCGCGTCGCTGCACGGGCCGATGCTCGAGCGGGACGACGTGACCGCCGAGGCGCGCGCGCGCGAATTCGCACTGATGCGCGGCGAGCCCGCGGGGCTCGCGTCGCTCGCGGGGCGCGCCGTGCGCGGCGGTGTCGCCGAGGGCCCGCTCGTCGGCGGCAATCTCAAGATGCTGCACTCGAGCGTCGGCACGCCGTGGGAGCCGAACGTCGACGGCGCGCTGCTGTTCGTCGAAGAGACTTCCGAAGCGCCGTACGCGATCGACCGCGCGCTGATTCACTTGCGCGAAGCGGGCTGGCTCGCGCGCGTGCGCGGCGTGGCGATCGGTCAGCTCGTGAACTGCGAGTCGACCCGCTACCCTGGCGCGTCCGCGGGGGAGTCCATGCGCGAGATTCTCGGCGCAGCAGTGACAGGGCCGATCGTCGAGGATCTGCCGTTCGGTCACGTCGCGGACAACCGCGCACTCGGCGTCGGCGTCCGCGCGCGGCTCGACGGAGACAAGGGAACACTCACGGGATTGGAGCCGGTGGTGGAGATCGAGCGGTGAAGCTCGCCGAAGTGAGACGCAAGCTCGGCAAGATCGACACCGTCGTCGAGCGCGCGATCGAAGCGGGGGAACTGCCCGGCTGCGTGATCCAGGCGCGGCTCGGCGACGAGCTCGCGTTCGACAAGGCGTACGGCGCGGCCGTGCTCGTGCCCGAGAGACTCGAGGCGCGGCTCGAGACGGTGTACGACCTGGCGTCACTCACCAAGGTCATGGCGACCACCGCGGCCACGATGCTGCTCGTCGCCGAGAACAAGCTCGCGCTCGACGCGCCCGTCGCGACTTACTTGCCCGCCTTCGCGGACCGCGGCAAGGAGAAGATCAACGTCCGGCACGTGCTGACTCACTCAGCCGGCCTGCGCCCGTGGCGCGCGTATCACGCCGATCTGGCGGAGCGCGACCGGCGGCGCGGCGAGCACGTCGTGGGGACGCTGGAGGGCAAGAAGGAAATCGTGACTCGCGTGCTGCGCAGCGCGCCGGTGCACGAGCCGGGCGAGGCCTCGGTGTACGGTGACCTCGACTTCATCGCGCTGGGCGCGCTGGTCGAGTCAGTCAGCGGCGAGGACCTCGACAGTTACTGCGCGCGCCGCATCTATCAGCCGCTGGGCATGGCCGCGACGCGCTTCAACCGCGTGCCGTTCACGGGCGAGCGCGCGGGCTACGCCGCCACCGAGCAGTGTTCCTGGCGCGAGCGCGTGCTGTGGGGCGAAGTGCACGATCCCAACGCGTGGGCCATGGGCGGCGTCGCGGGTCACGCGGGTCTGTTCGGCTCCGCGCCCGACGTGCTGCGCTTCGCGCAGGAGATGCTCGCCGCCGACCGCGGGCGCTCGGCGCTGTTCCCCGTCGAGGTCGCGCGCGAGTTCTTCCGCCGCCAGGAGATCGCGCCCGGGAGTGACTGGGCGCTGGGCTGGGACACGCCCACGGAAGGTCAGTCGACCTCGGGCAGTCACTTCTCGAAGCGCTCGATCGGCCACACGGGCTTCACGGGCACGAGTCTCTGGCTCGACCTCGAGCGCGGCATGATCGTGGTGCTGCTCGCGAACCGCATTCACCTCGTCGCGAAGCGCAGTAAGTTCGAGCTCCGCCCGCTCGTGCACGATCTCGTCTGGGAGGCGTTCCTTGCCGCGTAGCATCCCGCCGATCGAGGCGATCTCTCACGTGCATTTCGTGGCGGTGTGCGGCACCGCCATGGGGTCACTCGCGTGCATGCTGGCCGAGCGCGGGTTCAAAGTGACTGGCTCGGACACCGACGCCTACCCGCCGATGAGCGACCAGCTGCGCGCGGCGGGGATCGAGGTGCAGAAGGGCTGGGACCCCAAGCGCCTCGAGAACTCACCCGACCTGGTCGTGGTGATCGGCAACGCTGCGCGCCCGAACAACCCCGAGGCGCGCGCCGCGATCGACGCGGGCCTGCCGTACGTCTCGTTCTGCGACGCGGTCGAGCACTTCTTCATCCGCGGGAAACACTCGGTGGTCGTGACCGGGACTCACGGCAAGACCACCACCACGAGCATCGTCGCGTGGATGCTGACTCACGTGGGGCGCGATCCGTCGGCGCTGATCGGCGGCGTGTTCGAGAATTTCGGCGGCAGCTTCCGCCTGGGCGCAGGCTCCGAGTTCGTGATCGAGGGCGACGAGTACGACTCCGCGTTCTTCGACAAGACGCCGAAGTTCCTGCACTACGACGCGCGCACCGCGTTGATCACTTCCATCGAGTTCGACCACGCCGACATCTACCAGTCACTCGTAGAGATCCAGGACGCGTTCCGCCAGCTCGTGAGTCAGATCCCGGCCGACGGCAAGATCATCGCCGCGACCGACGCCGAGGCGGTGCGCGCGGTGCTCGCGGGCGCGAAGGCGCCGGTCGAAGGGTACGGCTTCCGCGACGGCGCGATCTGGCGAGTCAGTGACATCGCGTTCGATCCCGAAGGAACTCAGTTCACCACGTGGAAACGCGACGAGAGAGTCGCACGCGTGCGCATGCCGATGCACGGGAGACACAACGTCGAGAACGTGCTCGGCGCGCTCGCCGTGTGCGCGAGCCTCGGCGTCCCGCCGCAGCGCGCGGCTGACGCGATGGCCTCGTTCAAGGGCGTGAAGCGGCGCCAGGAGCTGCGCGGCGAAGCCGCCGGCATGGCGGTGATCGACGACTTCGCGCACCACCCCACCGCCGTGCGCGAGACCATCGCCGCGATTCGCGCGCGCTATCCCGAGCGCCGCCTGTTCGCGATCTTCGAGCCGCGCACGAACACGAGCCGCCGCCGCTTCTTCGAGACCGAGTTCGCGGACGCGCTCGCCGCCGCCGACGACGTGGTGCTCGCCGGCGTGTACAACGCCGAGTCACTCGCCGAGAACGAGCGCATGCGGCCCGAGTTCGTCGTCGACCGCGTGCGCCGCGCGGGGAAGCAGGGTCACTACCTGCCCGACGTCGACGCGATCATCGAGTATCTCGTCCAGAACAAGACGGGCAAAGACGTGGCGCTCGTCATGTCGAACGGCGGGTTCGGGAACATCTGGGAGCGGCTGCTCGCGAGGCTGCGGCAGAGCTAGCCGGCGCTCGGCGGCGAGTCACTCCGCGAAGTCGACCGAGTCACGGCAGGCCCAGGTCCCGCATCTTGCGCGCGAGCACGGGCTCGACGACCGGGCTGAGATAGCGAGGCCGCGCGCCATGAAATGGGGTCGCCCGCTGGATGCCGCGCGGCCCAGCCCCTAGTATCCCGGCCCCAACAGCCAGGAAGACACCGTGCAAGCGAACGAGCTGCGCCGCGGGATGAACGTGATGCTCGACGGAAAGCCGTACCGAGTCATGGAGAGCGAGATCCGCACTCCGGGCAAGGGCCGCGCGTTCATCCAGGTGAAGTTCCGCAGCATCCTCGACGGCACGCAGCGCGAGATGAAGCTCGGCACCGCGGACCAGGTCGAGGAGGCCGCGCTCGAGTCCAAGGACATGGACTATCTCTACTCCGAGTCCGAAGGCGCGGTGTTCATGGACATCGAGAGCTACGAGCAGATGACCATCTCAGACGACGTGCTCGGCGACGCGAAGCCGTGGCTGTCCGAGAACATGCGTTGCTCGGTCGAGCTGCTCGACGGCGTCGCGATCGGAGTCACTTTGCCCAAGGTCGTCGAGATACGCGTGAAGAGCGCGGACGCCGTGGTGCGCGGCCAGACCGCCGCCAAGTCGAACAAGTCCGCCGTGCTCGAGAACGGAGTCACCATCCAGGTGCCGCCGTTCATCGAGTCGGGCGACAAGCTGCGCGTCGATCCGACCGAGCAGCGCTACATCGAGCGCGCGAAATAGGGCGCAGGTTCGGTCAAGCGCGCCCGCGACCGGCGGCGTAGAGTCGGGGCGTGGACTTCGCACGAGTCACGCCCGCGCTCGACTACATCGACGCGAACCTCGCGGGCGACCTCTCGGTCGGGGCGCTGGCGCGCGCGAGCGGGCTGTCGCACTTCGAGTTCCACCGGCGCTTCCGCGCGTCGGTGGGCGAATCACCCAGACAGTACGTGCGGCGGCTGCGGCTCGAGCGCGCGGCGCTGTGGCTGAACGGCTCGCGCCGGCCGGTGACCGAGATCGCGTACGCCGCGGGCTACGCGACTCACGAGTCGTTCACGCGCGCGTTCAAGTCGCGCTTCGGCGTGCCGCCGCTCGAGTTTCGCGCCGAGCTGCCGCGCGCGGAGCGGCCGCGCGCCGGCGCGCTGTCGTTCGAGAGACTCGCGCCGCGAACCATCGCGTTCGCGCGGCACGTCGGCCCGTACGACCGGATCGACGACGCGTTCGCGCTCGTCGCGGCGTTCCTCGCCGAGCGCGGGCTCGTCGCGGCCGAGTGGCTCGGGATCTTCCACGACGACCAGCGACTCACGGCTGCCGGGCGCACGCGCTGTCACGCCGCCGCGGTCGTGCCGCGCGGGACCGGGCCCTGCGGCGCGGTCGAGGTGCGCGAGCTCGCCGGCGGTGACCACGCCGTGTTCAGTCACTCTGGCTCGGTCGCGGAGCGGCGCGCGCTGTACGCGCAAACATACCGCTCGTGGCTGCCGGCGCTCGGCCGGCGCGCGGCGGAAATGCCGCCGTTCGAAGCGTTCCTTGGCGGCGGAGTGACTCGCGTGCACGTTCCGCTCCTGCCGGCCTGAGCGAGTGACTCGGCGCTGGCTGCCGCTCGCGCTGGCCGTGCTCGCGTGCCTGCCGCTGCTCGGCGCGCTCGGCGCGGGCTTCCAGCTGGACGACCATTTCCAGCGGCTCACCATGCTGGGGCTGGGCGGGCGGCCGTGGCTGTCTCTCTTCGTGTTCTACGACGGCGACCCGGCGAAGAACCTCGCCATGATGGACCAGGGCTGGCTGCCGTGGTGGACCGCGCCCGAGCTGCGCCACGCGAGCTTGCGGTATCTCAGCGTGCTGTCGATGCGACTCGACTATCTCCTGTGGCCGAGTCGGCCCGAGCTCATGCACCTGCACAGCCTGGTGTGGCTCGGCGCGCTGGTCGCCGCAGCGACCGCGTTCTACCGCCGGGTGCTCGGAGTGACTTGGGTCGCCGCGCTCGCGGCGCTCCTGTACGCGCTCGACGACGCGCACGCGGCGCCGGCGGAGTATCTCGCGAACCGCAACGCGCTGATCGCCAGCTGCTTCGGGGTCGCGGCGCTCGCGTGCTTCGCGCGCGGCCGGGGTCTCGCCGCCGCGGGGTGCCTGGCGCTCGCGCTCGCGGCCGGTGAGATCGCGCTCGGCGCGGTGGCCTACCTCGTCGCGTACGCGCTGTGTCTCGAACGCGGCCGCGCGCGCGCGTTCGCGCCCAGCGCGGCGGTGCTCGTCGTCTGGGCCCTCGTCTACGAGCTCGGTCGGTTCGGGGCGCAAGCCTCGGGCTTCTACGTCGACCCGGTCGGGCAGCCGCTCGAGTTCGCGCGCGCGTTCGTGGACCGCGCGCCGTTCTTGATCCTGGGCCAGTGGACCCCGGTGCCCGCGGACTTCGGGGTCGTCGAGTCAGTGGCGAGTCAGTTGCGCTGGCTCGCGCTCGCGACGGTCTTGGCGGTGACTGCGCTGTTCGCGCCGCTCGTGCGCCGCGAGCCGGTCGCGCGCTTCTTCGCGCTCGGCGCCGTTCTGTCACTCGTGCCGATCGCCGCGACGGGCCCGGGCAACCGGCTGCTGTTCTTCGTCGGCCTGGGGTCGATGGGGCTCGTCGCGCAGCTCGTACACCGCGCGGTGTCGCAACGTTGGCTGTGGCTCGCGGCCGCGCCGCTCCTCGCCGTGCACGTGGTTCTCGCGCCCGCGCTCTCGATCGCGACGCTGCGCTTCCAGCACGGCGCGTCCGCGAAGCTCGACGGCGCCATCGCGAGCGTGCCCGCCGACGAGTCACTGCGCGAGCAGGACCTGATCCTCGTGAACCCGCCGGACTACGTGTATCTCGCGTCCGCGATCCCCGCGGTGCGCGCCGTGGAAGGCCGCCCCCGCGCGAGCCGAATGCGCGCGCTCGCGCCGGGGCCGATGGAGCTCACGCGCACGGGCGAGCGCACGCTCCGCGTGCGACTCACGCGCGGCCTGTTCCCCGACGAGTTCAGCCGCTACTTCCGCTCGCCCGAGCTCCCCTTCGCGGTTGGCCAGCGGGTCGAGCTCACGGGCTTCGCCGTCGAGATCCTAGCCCTGCACGAGGCGGGCGATCCGAGCGAGTTCGAGTTCGGCTTCCCGGTCCCGCTCGAGGACGAGTCACTCCGCTGGCTGCGCTACGAAGCGGGCGAGTGGCGGCCGTGGATCCCGCCGGCGCTCGGCGAATCCGCCGTCCTTCAAGAAGAGAGCGGCATCTTCGGCTGAGACTCACTCGGCTCGGAGCGCGAGCTTCACGGTCACGCGAAGCTCGTCGCCGGCTCTGGTCTTCGCGAGCGGAACCAACGACAGGAAGAGCTTGCTCTCGCGGCTGAGCTTCCCCTGAGTCGCGACGATGAACGTCCCCGGGCGATCGGCGGGAAACGGCGCGAACGTGCCGAGAAGCTCCTTGTCGCCGCCGGGCGGCTGAAGGCGCAGCTCGAAGCTGATCGGCACCCGCTTCGGATTCACGAGCTCCGCGAGCTCGACTTCGACGAACTTCGCGTGCTCCGGGTCCCCGAGCTCGGCGGCGCGCGGCAGCTCGAAGAGCGAGTGAGTCAGATCGAGATGTCCCGTCGCCCGCGGGGTCTGCGGGTTACCGCCACGAGCAGCGCAGCACGCTGCGAGCAACGCGCACGAGACGAACGCGAGCTTGCGGGAGCGGCTCATCTCCTCGCTTCAATCTCCTACTTCGGCTGCGAGCGAACGTGCACGGGTGTGACGATGAAGTCGAGCCTTTCGACGACGAGCTCCGCGCTCGGCTTCGCGAGGCGCGCTCCGAACGGCACGGCGACGAGCTGCACCGAGATCTTCGCCCCGGCGCGCAGCTCGCCGCTCGCGCGCAGGCGCTTCAGTGTCTCGGTCACGTCGACGAGGAAGTTCGTCTTCGGGTGGTGGTGTCCGCCGTGGCCCCCTGCTGACGTACCGAAGAAGGCAAAGCTGCCGGCGTAGTGGGGATCACTCGTGGGCGTCTGCGGCTGCGCGTTCGGGAGCGCGAGAAACACGCGGACGAAGAAGTCGTTGGTCGCCGGCAGGCTCGCGTAGTCGACGCTGAGAAACACCCGCTCGGTCGCGCGGTCGCTCTCCACCAGGCTGGCAAGGTCACTCGCCGAGAGTGTGGTCGCCGTCGAGAACGGCTTCGCGACTCTCATGGACGCTCGCTCTGCAACCGGGACCCGCTTCTTGATCTCGAAGCGGACATCGGCGCCCGTACGCACGCGCTTCTCGAGCGTCGCGAGAGTCGCGGAGTCGGCCTCTGGCTCCGCCGGATGGCTGCCGATCGCGCTGCTCTCGTAGCGATAGGTGAGCAGCGGCATGATCGTCGTGAGTCCCGCGGTCATCGTCGCTGGATCGCCGTTGCGGTCCACGAAGTGACTCCAGGACGGATCCGTCCACGCGGGGTCGTTCGGATTGTCGTTGGCCATTTCCAGGTTCCACTTGGCCCAGCAGTAGTCGACCATGCAGTGGTGAGTCCAGAAGACCGGATCGAGCGGTGAGTCATAGTTCGCCATGTCTCCGCCGACGATGCCGTGCGCCATGTTGTGCGGCGCGCCCTCGATCTGCGAGCCGAAGCTGAAGAAGTTCGTATCGGTGAAGATCGTGTCGAGCGTCGCATCCTGAAAGGCGAAGTTCGTCCCTACGGTGGTGTTGCTGCGCGCATTGAACAGCGACGACGTCGAGTCAGTGAACGCCGCGAGGATCGCGGGGTTCTGGTTCCAGTTCCAGTAGGGCAGGCCGAACTTCTTCTCGCCGGTGAGCTGCTGACAGATCTGCTCGAAGTACGCGAGATAAGCGCGATGCCATGAGAAGAAGTGATTCGTCCCATGCTGGCAGTAAGTGAAGCCCGTGGCCGTCCCGTGCAGCGCGGTCTGCGCGTGCCAGCTGCGGGGATCGCTGCTCGGCAGGGCCTTCATCGCGGCGACCGCGTCGCGATAGATCGCGAGCGCGGCATCGACCTCGGGGGAGCCGCTGCGCAGCCAGCGCCGCACGGGTCGCTCGCGGATCGACTTGAAGAGACTCTCGCAGCCCCCGAGGGTCGCCAGCACGAGACCCATCCCGACGAAGCCGAGCCCGTGGACGAAGACACGACGAGTCACTTCGCTGCTCATGTCCCACTCTCCCGACACTGTTTGCGCCAGGCTAACGGTCGGTGCGGCCTGGCGACGTGTGAAGATCTTGGGATTCGCAGCGGGTATCGAACGCTTTGCGAAGGCGCGACTCGTGGCGGCTCAACCCAAGAACGGACTCAGCAGGCGCAGCACGATCTCGGCGTGTGTCTCCTGCGGCGAGTGACCCGCGCCGGCGATCACCTCGAGCCGCGCGCCCGGGATACGCTCGGCCATGTAGCGCGAGCCGGAGAGGAAGGGCTTGTCGTCCTCGCCCACGATGATCAGGGTCGGGACCCTGATCGAGGGGAGTGACTCGATCACCCGGCCGTCGCGCTGCGCGAGGATGCCGCGCGCGGCGTGCGCGAGGCCGAGCGCGCCCTTCGCCTCGAACGCGCGGGCGCGCTCCTCGACCATCCGGTTCCAGCCCGCGCGCGCGTCGTCCTTGCGGTAGCCCGGGCCGGTGTCGACGAGGACGAGCCCGGCCACGCGCTCGGGGTGCGCCAGGTGGAACGCGAGCGAGAGATACCCGCCCAGCGAGTGACCCATCAACACCGCGCGCTCCGCGCCGGCGCCGTCGAGCAGCGCGAGCATGTCGGCGAGCGAGAGCTCGACGGAGTACTCCGCCGGGTCGCGCGGTGAGTCGTTGGACCCGTGACCCCGCAGGTCCCACGTGATCGCGCGGTGTTGACGAGACAGCGGCTCGACGAGCGTCGCCCAGTCACGCGAGCTCCCCGAGTACCCGTGAGTGAGCAGCAGCGTGCTCAGCGCGCGTTCCTCGGCACGTCGCGGAACGGGCGGTCGTGGTCGCTCTGCGGCTCGCGCGGCAGGCCGAGCACGCGCTCCGACACGATGTTGCGCTGGATCTCGTCGGTGCCGCCCGCGATCGAGACGGCGGGAACCGAGACGAGTATCTCGGCGATGATTCCCTCGAGCGGCCCATCCGCGCCCGACAAGAGTGAGTCGGTGGCCGTGATCAACGTGTGCACGCGCGAGCAGGCGCGCGCGATGTCACTCGCGTACAGCTTCCCGAGTGACCCCTCGGGCCCCGGCGGCCGGCCCGCCACGCGCGCGGCCTTCGCGCGGCGCGCGGTCCACTCCGTCGAGCGCGCGAGTGACAGGAGCTTCGCGATCTCTTGTCTCACGACCGGGTCGGTGTTTCGGCCCGTGGCCTTCGCGCGCTCGACGATCAGATCGGCGCGCCCCGCGCGCTGCGGGTACCACGTGTACGGCGCCATCATGTCGGCGACCTCCGCGCGGAGCTCCTCGTGGGCGCGGCCCGTGCCGCGGCTCCCGCGCGCCGCGCGCTGCAGCACGTCGAACGAGCGGCGCTCGTGCGCGAGCGTCGCCTGCGCGACGGCCCAGCCGTTGCCGACCTGGCCGATCGCGTTCGCGACGGGCACGCGCGCGTCGTTCAGGAACACCTCGTTGAAGCTCGCGTGACCGTTCATCTGCTTGAGCGGCTTCGGAGTGACTCCCGGCTGGTGCATCTCGAGCGCGAAGTAAGTGATGCCCCGGTGCTTCGGCACGTCCCAGTTCGTGCGCGCGAGCAGCATTCCGTACTTCGCGTGGTGCGCGCTGGTGCTCCACAGCTTCTGGCCGTTCACGATGAACTCGTCGCCATCGCGAGACAGCTCGGCGCGCGTGGTAAGTCCCGCCAAGTCACTCCCCGAGCCCGGCTCGCTGAACAGCTGACACCAGGTGTCCTCGCCGGTCACGATCCCGCGCAAGAGGCGCTGCTTCACGTCGTCCGTGCCGTGCTCGAGGATCGTCGGGCCCGCGAGCGTCATGCCGCCGCCGCCGGGCGTGCCCACCGCGCCGATCCGGTCGAACTCCTCGCTCACCACGTCGCCGAGTGACACGGGCAGGCCGCGCCCGTACCACTCGCGCGGCCACGTGGGGCAGCCCCAGCCCGAGTCCGCGAGCTTGTTGCGCCACTCGACGAGTGACTGATCGTGATTCCAGTTCGCCTCGAGCCACGCGCGCACTTCGCGGCGCACGCTCTCCGCGTCGACTGACTCCGCCATCAGATCCCCCAGCGCCGCGCGAGCAGCTCGCGGTGGTACGTCGGATCGCCGAGCAGCACCTCGCTCGCCTTCGCGCGCTTGAAATACAAGTGCACGTCCTGCTCCCACGTGAAGCCGAGCCCGCCGTGGATCTGGATCGCCTCGGCCGCGAGCTCGAGATACGCGTCGGAGCACTGCGCCTTGGCCAGCGACGCGATGGCCGGGAGCTCGTCGGGTGACTCGTCGGCGCAGCCCGCCGCGTAGTACGCCGACGAGCGCGCGAGCTCGAGTGACATCAGCATGTCGGCGCACTTGTGCTTGATCGCCTGGAACGAGCCGATCGGCCGGCCGAACTGCACGCGAGTCTTCGCGTACTCGACGGTCATGTCGAGGAGTCTCTGCGCGCCGCCGACCATCTCGTTCGCGAGCATGGCCGCGGCCTGGTCGAGGGTCTTGGAGAGGGCCGCCGCGCCGCCGGCCGGATCGCCGAGTGACTCCGCGCGCGCCCCTTTGAAGCCGAGTCGCGCGAGCTTGCGCGTGGGGTCGACGACCGTGAGCGGGCGGCGCTCCACCGACTCACTGTCCGCGCGCAGGTGGAACAGCCCGATCCCCGCGGGTCCGCGCGCGGCCACGACGAGCAGCTGCGCGCTCGCGCCGTCGGTCACGAACGACTTCTCGCCGTGGAGCCTGAAGCCCGAGCCTTCTGGCCGGGCCTCGAGCGCGATCCCGCCCGCGTCCCAGCGCCCCTTCGGCTCGGCCACGGCCAAAGTTGCGAGTGTCTCGCCCGCCGCGATCCCGGGCAGTAACTCCTGCTTCTGTGACTCGCTGCCCGCGTTCAGGATCGCGTTCGCCGCCAGCACGACCGACGAGAAGTACGGCGCGCAGAGCAGCGCGCGCCCCATCTCTTCCAGCACGATGCCGAGCTCGGCGAAGCCCAGCCCCTGGCCGCCATACGCTTCGGGCACGTGCACGCCGGGCAGGCCCAGCTCCTGAGAGAGCTGCTTCCACACGGAAGGCTCGTAGCCCTCGCGTGTCTCCATCAGCCTACGCACTTCGGTGACGGGTGACTTCTCTTCCAGGAAGCGGCGCACGGTGCGGCGCAGCTCGTCCTGCTCCTCGCTCGGGCTCCAGCGCATGGCCGATTGTGGCACGATCCCGCCGATGGAGCTGTCCGCGCACTTCGCCCGCATGGCTCGCAACAACACCTGGTCGAATCGGCGGCTGCACCGAGCCTGTGCCGCGCTCTCGCAGGCCGAGTTCGAGAGAGAGCGAACGAGCTTCTTCCCGACCCTGCAGGCAACGCTGAATCACATCCTCACGGTCGACTGGCTCTATCTCGACGCTCTCGAGGCGGGCGGCCGCGGACTCGCCACCGTCGAGAACCCGATCCCGTTCCCGCGCATGCTGGAGCTCTCGCGCGCGCAGGAAGAGGCCGACGCGAGACTCATCCGCTTCTGCGAGTCACTCCGCGACGCGGACCTCGAGCGGGAAGTCAGGATCGACCGCGGCGACGAGGGACTCACGCGTGAGTCGGTCTTGAACGTGCTCGCGCACTTGTTCCTGCACCAGATCCATCACCGCGGGCAGGCGCACGCGATGCTGGCCGGCACTGCCGTCGCGCCGCCGCAGCTCGACGAGTTCTTCCTGGACTACGACGCGCCGCGCCGCTAGCCGAGGTGCTTCTTCAGGAACGCCACCATCTTCTGGATCGAGTCGGTGGCAGGCGGCAGGAACTCCATCTGCACGAAGCCGTGCGGCATGCCGTCGTACACTACGTTCTCGTGAGTGACTCGTGCCTTCTCGAGCTCGGCGACCAACGCCTTCTGGTGCTCGAGCAGCGGATCCGCCGTGCCGCAGATCAGGATCGAAGGCGGCAGCTTCGCCGCGCCGCGCACGGGTGACACGCGCGGGTCGCGCAGCACCGACTGGGACGGGTTCTTGCCGAGATACCCGAAGATCATCGCGTCGCGCAGCGCGCGCGCGGCGGCCTCGTCGACACCCGGCTGCGAAGCCACGGGGCCGTCCTGCAGGAACGCCTCGAAGTCGAACGCGCCATAGATCAAGAGCGCCGCGCGGATCTTCGGCGCGCTCGAGTCACTCGCGAGGTGCGCGGCGACGGCGGCCGACAGATTGCCGCCCGCCGAGTCACCGCCGATCGCCAGTCGCTTCGGATCGCCGCCGTACTTCGCGGCGTTCTCGGCCGCCCAGCGCACCGCGAACACGCAGTCGTCGAACGGCGCCGGGAACGGCGCCTCGGGCGCGAGCCGGTAGTCGACGCTCACGACGAGATAGCCGGCCTCGGCGAAGCGCAGGCCGAGCTTGCGGTGAGTCTTCGGGCTGCCCGCGACCCAGCCGCCGCCGTGGAGATATACGAGCACCGGGTGCGGCCCGGCGCCACGCGGCACCATGACGTCGGCCGTGACTCGCGCGCCGCCCACCTCGCGCAGCAACACTGCGTCGTGTACGGCGCCGACCTCGGGCGCGCCCCCGTTCAGGAGGTCGCTGAACTGCTCGAGCATCTTGCGCAGGCCTGGAATGTCCGACGGCGCACCCGCGCTCACCATCTGCGCCATCATCTGCTGCGCCCGCTCGGCGACGTTGCTCTGCTCGGCCATCGCTCGTCCCCTCCCGATTGTTCCGGCGAGCGTACCACCTCCGGAAACGCCCCGTGCCGCCTTGGTAGACTGCGCGCCATGAAGAGCTTCCAAGGCAAGATCGCAGTCATCACGGGTGGTGGAACGGGAATGGGTCGCGAGCTGGCCCGGCAGCTCGCCGCCGAGGGCGCGCACGTCGCCATGTGCGACGTGTCTCAGGAGAACATGGCGATCACCAAGTCGCAGTGTCTCGCGGACGGCGCGAAGGTGCGAGTCACGACTCACCTGTGCGACGTCTCGCTCGAGCGCCAGGTCGAGGCCTTTCGCGACGAAGTCGCGGCGCAGCACCAGACCGATCACATCGACTTGCTGTTCAACAACGCGGGGATCGGCGGCGGCGGCAGCTTCGTCTCCGACGAGCGCAGTGAGTGGGACAAGACCTTCGACGTGTGCTGGGGCGGCGTGTACAACTGCTCGCGCGCGTTCCTGCCCCTCCTGCTCAAGAGCCGCGAAGCGCACCTCACGAACACGAGCAGCGTGAACGGCTTCTGGGCGTCGCTCGGACCGACCTCCGCGCACACCGCCTACAGCGCGGCGAAGTTCGCGGTGAAGGGCTTCACGGAAGCGCTGATCAACGACTTCAAGCTGAACGCCCCACACATCAAAGTGTCACTCGTGATGCCGGGTCACATCGGCACCGACATCGTGATCAACTCGGGCAAGATCCTCGGCCGCGATCCCAAGGAGATGACCGAGGACCAGCTCGACGAGGCGAAGCGGCGCATGGAGCGCGCGGGCTTCCCCGTGGGCGCGGCGACGAACGAGCAGATCCGGCAGGGCCTGATGATGATCGGTGAGTCGTTCCGCAACGCCGCGCCGGTCACCGCGGCCGAGGCGGCGAAGGTGATCCTCGACGGCGTGCGCGAAGAGCGCTGGCGCGTCCTGATCGGGAAGGACGCGCACACGCTCGACCGCATGGTGCGCGAGTCACCCGAGACCGCCTACGGCGAGGAGTTCATGGCGAAGCTTCAGGCCGAAGCGGGGTTCGCGCTCGGGCGTTGACCGAGGCTCGGCCCACAGTAAGTCGACGATGAGGAGTTGGTCATTCCGCGCGCGGTCTCTTGTCGGGCGGCGGAAGACAGGCGAAACATCGTCGGCTCATGCGCGACCGCCTGCGCACCGCGAGCGCCGTAGTCCTCCTCTCACTGGGCTGTGCCTTGCCCGGCGCGCAGCCCCTGCGGCCAGCGGCCGAGATCTCGGCGCAGCCGCTTCCGAGTGAGTCACTCCTGGTCGAGGCCGTGCTCGCGCTGCGCAACCCCCTGCTCGGCGAGCGCGCGATCGACTGGAGCGACGGCCTCGATCCGCAGGAGGCCGGCCTCGTGGCGGCGGCGAACAACCCCGAGCTGCGCGCCGCGCGCGCCGCGCGCGCGGAAGCGGCGGCGGAGCTGCGGGGAGCAGGCCTGCTTCCGAATCCCGGCCTCGGCTTCGAGGCCGCCCAGCCGACCAGTGGTCCGGACTCGGAGAGTCTCGTCCTGTCCTATGGCTTGAGTCTCTCGATCGACACACAGTCACTGGTGACTCGCTCCGCGCGAGTCGGCGCCGCGCGCGCGGACGCCGACTCGGTCGATCTCGGACTCACCTGGCGCGAGTGGCAAGTCGCGCAGGCCGCGCGCCTGGAAGCCGTGCGCGTCGCTCGTCTCCGCCGCCGCCTGGAGATCGCTCGAGCCGAGGTCGAGTATCTCGAGGAGACCGGCGCGAACCTCGAGCGCGCCCTGGCCAGCGGAGACATGAGTCTGCTGGGTCTCGGCGTGCAGCGCGCCGCCCTGGAGGGCGCCCGATTGGTGCGGCGGGAGCTCGAGAGCGCGGCGACGTCGTCCGAGGCGGCGCTGCGCGGACAGCTCGGTCTCGCGCCGGGGTCCGATCTCCCGATGCTGATCCCCACGCCGCCGGCCTCGCGTGAAGTCATCGACCGGTTGCCCGCTCTCCGCGCGGAGCCGGAAGGGTGCCTGAGTCGCCGAGTCGATCTGGAGTCACTGCGCGTGGCGTACGACGCCCAGGAGGCGCGGCTGCGTCAAGCCGTGCTCGAGCAGCTGCCGGCCGTCTCGGTAGGCCTCTCGCACCAACGCGACGAGAGTCAGATCCGCTTCCTGGGCGGCTTCGTGAACGTGAGTCTTCCCGTGTTCGATCACGCGCAGGCGCGCATCGCCCTCGCGGAGGCCACGCGCGCGAAGCTTGGGCTCGAGTTCGAGGCGCGCGTGCTGGACACCCGGCGCGAGATCGACTCACTCGCTCGCGCGCTGGAGCTCGACGCGCGCCAGCTCGCCGAGGTCGAGAAGTCGCTCCCCGAGCTCACGAGGCTCGAGGCGGCGGAACGCGGCGCTGCCAACCGCGGCGACGTCGACCGCACCGCCTACCAAGCGGTGAGGAGCGCGCTCTTCGAGCTGCGGTTGGCGCAGGAGACACTCGCTCAGGCGCAAGACGAGACGCTCGTCGGCCTCGAGCTCGCGTGTGGCGGGGACCTGCGCGCGCTGGCGGAGCGGCGCTCATGACTCGCTGGACTCGCCCCATCGCCATCGCGCTCGTGGTCGCGGCATGTGGCCGCGAGTCAGTAGCCCCTGCCCAGCTCGAGCCGACCGCCGCGGTCGAGGTCATCGACGTGTCGCTCGGAGCGGTGGAGGCGACGCTCACGGCGTTCGGCGTCGTCGAGCTCGACCCGGACATGACGCGGACGATTCCATTTCCCGTCGCCGGACAGGTCGCCCGCGTCGCGGTCGTCCCCGGTCAGCCCGTGTCGGCCGGCGAGCTCTTGGTCGAGATCGGCGGGATGCCGTCCCAGTCACTCGACGCGCGGCGTGCGTCGATCGATCTCGAGTTCGCGGAACGCGAGCTCGCCCGGACGGAGCGCCTGTTCGCGGAGCAGCTGGCCACGAACGCGGACCGCGACACGGCCCGCAAGAACGTCGCGGCCGCGCGCGCGGCGCTCGAGTCACTCGGCGGCGGACGCACGCGCCCGACCGCGCTGCGCGCGAGCGAGGACAGCGTCGTCGCCGAGGTCATGGCGACCGCGGGCTCCGTGGTCCAAGCGGGTCAGCCCGCGGTCATGCTGGCGCCGCGCGGAGCAGTCGTCGCGCGCGTCGGCTTCGAGCCTGAGGACATGGCGGACGTGCACGAGGACGCGCGGGTCCATCTCGAGCCGCTCTTCGCCGAAGCCGGCGCGCCCGTCGCCGAAGGCTATGTCTCGCATCTGCACCAGGGCGTGAATCCTGCGACTCAGTTGGTCGAGCTCTTGCTCAGAGTCGACTCACCTCCGGCGTGGATGGTCGCCGGGACGAAGGTGCGCGCGTCGGCAGTCACTCGGCGCGCGGAGAACGTGGTGGTCGTGTCTCACGAGGCGCTGTTGGAGCGCGCGGACGGCACCGGCGCATTCGTCGTCGAAAACGGGCGCGCGCACTGGCGCCCGGTCGAGGTCGGCATCGAGAGCGACTCACTCGCGGAGGCGCGCAGCGGCCTGCGCGCCGGCGAGCGCGTGGTCACCGCGGGCCGAACCAGCCTGGAGGAAGGGATGCGCGTGCGGACCGAAGGCGAGGCGCCGCGCGAATGACTCTGTCCGCGTGGCTGCGGATGCATCGGCGGAGCGTGCTGGCCGCGGCCGCGGCGCTGGGCGTGGGCGGCCTGGCCTCGCTGCCGTCGCTTCCGGTCGGCCTGTTCCCGCAGACGACCTTCCCTCGAGTGGTCGTGTCGGTGGAGTCGGGCGATCGGCCCGCGGAACGCATGCTCATCGAAGTGACTCGTCCCGTCGAGGAGGCGGTGCGCGGAGTGTCCGCCGTGCGCACCGTGCGCTCGACCACGTCGCGCGGCGCGTGCGAGATCTCGATCGACTTCGCGTGGGGTGTCGACATGGTCGCGGCCGCTCTCCAGGTCGATTCCGCCGTCGCGCACGTCGCCGAGCTGCCCGTGGGCACGTCGTTCGAGACCCGGCGCATGGATCCGTCCGTGTTTCCGGTGCTGGGTCTCTCGCTCTCCTCGAAGAACGGGCGCTCGCTCGTGGAGCTCCGGGAGCGCGCGCTTCTCGACCTGGCGCCGCGTCTCTCGAGCGTGTCCGGAGTGTCTCGCGTCGCCGTGCAGGGCGGGCGCTCGGCCGAGTTACAGGTGATGCTGGACCCTGCGCGCCTCGACGCGGTGAATCTGACGCTCGAAGACGTGGTGCGCGCCGTCTCCGACTCGAACGTGGTCGAAGCCGTCGGCAGGCTGGACCAGGACGAGCGCCTGTATCTCCTGCTCGCGGACACCGAGATCGCCGACGCTGCGGCGCTAGGCAACGTGATCCTCCGCTCCGAGACGGGCGGCCTGCTCGAGCTCGAAGACGTGGCGGAGATTCGTTCCGGCTCCGCGCCCGAGTGGACGCGAGTGACTGCGGACGGCTCGGAGGCCGTGCTGCTGAACGTCTATCAGCAGCCCGACGGGAACACGGTCCAGATCGCGCGCGACGTCGAGGCGCGCCTGAGTGAGTACCGGCGCAGCCTGCCGAGCGATCTGCGGCTCTCCACCTGGTACGATCAGAGCGAGCTGATCGAGAGTTCGGTGCGGTCGGCGCGCGATGCGATCGTCGTCGGCGCGCTGCTCGCGATCGCGGTGCTCGCGGGGTTCCTCGGCAGCGCGCGAGTCACTCTGGTCGTCGCGCTCACCGTGCCGGCGGTGGTGGCTTCCACGCTGCTCCTGCTCGGCGCTCTCGGCATGACGCTCAACATCATGACCCTTGGCGGCATCGCCGCGTCGGTCGGGCTGGTCGTCGACGACGCGATCGTCGTCATCGAGCACGTCGTGCGCCGCGCGCGCGAGTCAGTCGAGCTGGGCGGGGAGGGCGTCTTCGAGGCCGCGCGCGAAACGTGGGCGCCGCTCACGAGCTCATCGCTCGTCACCACCGTGATATTCGTGCCGCTGGCGTTCTTGTCTGGAGTGACTGGCGCGTTCTTCCGGCCGCTGTCGCTCACGATGGCACTCACCCTCGCGGTCTCGTTCGTGTTCGCGCTCGTCTTCGTCCCGGTACTCGCGCGCATGCTGGTGCGTGAGTCGGACGCGGCGAGACACGACGTCGGCCCGCGCTTCGCGCGCGCGCTCGCGGCGTACGAACGTACGCTTCGGCTGCTCCTGCAGCGGCCTCGACGCGCGGGGCTGGCGGCTCTCGCGGTGCTCGCGCTCGGCGCGCTGGCGTTCGCGCGCCTCGGCAGCGGCTTCATTCCCGAGCTCGACGAGGGGGGGTTCGTGCTGGACTACCGCGCGCCCGCGGGCACCTCGCTGTCGGAGACGGACCGCCGCCTGCGGGAGGTGGAGCGCATCCTCTCCGTGACTCCCGAGGTCGCGACGTGGTCGCGCCGTACGGGGCTGGCGCTCGGCGGCTTCCTCACGGAGGCGAACGAGGGTGACTTCTTCGTGCGCCTGCACGCCCCGCCGCGCCGTCCGATCGCGGCAGTCATCGACGACGTGCGCGAGAGAGTCGAGCGCGAGGTCCCCGGGCTCGAGGTCGAGCTGCCGCAGCTCGTCGAAGACTTGATCGGTGACTTGACGGCGGTGCCTCAGCCGATCGAGGTCAAGCTGTTCGGCCCCGAGGCCGCGCAGCTCCGCGCGTTCGCGGAGGTCGTCGCCGCGCGCCTGCGCGAGATACCGGGGCTCGTCGACACGAAGAGCGGCGTGGTGCTCGCCGGCGACGCGGTGCGCATCGGCATCGACCGCACGCGCGCGGAAGCCCTGGGGCTCGACCCGGCGCGAGTGACTCGACTCTCGCGCATCGCGCTCGAGGGCGACGTCGCCACGCGCGTGCAGCGCGGGGAGAGACTCGTCGGCGTGCGCGTGTGGACCACCGAGCGCGCGCGGGAGACGACGGCGGAGATCGGGCGTCTGCGCCTGCGGGCCGGCGATGGCTCCACGGCGCCCCTCGACCGCATCGCTCACTTGGAACGAGTCACTGGGGAGCCACAGATCACGCGCGAGAACCTGAAGACGATGGTGGCCGTCACGAGTCGCATCTCCGGCCGCGACCTGGGCAGCGCGATGCAGGACGTGCGGCGCGAGGTGGCGAAGCTCGAGCCGCCGGCGGGGACCTGGGTCGAATACGGCGGCATGTACCGTGAGCAGCAGCGCTCGTTCCGGAGCCTTCTCGCGGTCCTCGCGGCCGCAACGGGATTGGTGGCACTCACTCTGTCGTTCTCGTTCGAGAGCCCGCGGACGCTACTCGCGGTCGGCGCGCTCGTGGCGACCTCGGCGGCGGCGGTGTTCGTCGGTCTCTGGCTCACCGGCTCGGAGCTCGACGTGGCGTCGCTCGTGGGACTCACGATGGTCGTCGGCATGACGGCCGAGACCGCGATCTTCCTCCTGTCTCGCTGGCGCGAGTCACTGAGTGAGCTCGGCGTTCACGAGGCGCTGCTCGAAGCCGGCCGCTCCCGGCTGCGGCCGATCACGATGACGGGGCTCGCCGCCGCGCTCGCGCTCCTGCCGCTGGCGCTCGGCTGGGGGCGCGGCGCGGCGATGCTGCAGCCGCTCGCGATCGCGATCATCTCGGGCCTGGTCGCGGCCGTCCCGGGCGTGCTCTTCCTGCTTCCGCCGTTGCTCGCGGCGCTCGAGTCACCCGCGGTCGAGCGAGAGGATGCGCGCGCCCGAGCCGAGCGCGTGTGAGCCCGCGATCGCGCGCGCGACATACTCCTTTGCCCCGCGCACCGCGTCTTCGAGTGACTCGCCGCGCGCGAGCCGTGCGGTGATCGCGGCCGACAAAGCGCAGCCCGTGCCGTGCACGGGGCCGACGTCTCTGCGCTCGCCGCGCAGCCAGAGACGCTGGCCCGCGCGAGTCGCGAGAAAGTCGTCGGCGCCGCTCGCCGCGTGACCGCCCTTCACGAGCACCGCCTCGGCGCCGAGCTCGAGGAACGCCTCGGCGGCGCGCTCCTGGTTCGACTCACCCGTGAGCGCCTCTGCCTCGGGGATGTTGGGAGTCACGAGCGCCGCGCCGTCGACGAGTCTCTCGACGAGATTCCCCAGGGCCCGCTGCTCGAGGAGGAACGAGCCATCGCTCGCGCGGAACACGGGATCGACGATCCGCGGCACCGACTGGCGGTCGAGCACCGCGGCGACGGACAGTACGATGTCGTCGGTCGCGAGCATGCCGAGCTTCAGCGCGGCCGGGCGGATGTCGCCGAGGAGCGCGATCAGCTGCTCGGCCACGACGCTGGGAAACACCGGGCTCGTGCGCCGCACGCCCTTCGTGGTCTGCACGGTGAGCGCGGTCGGCACGGCCATGCCGTGCACGCCGTGCAGCGCGAACACCTGTAAGTCGAGCTGCAGGCCGGCGCCGCCGGTCGGATCGGAGCCCGCGATCGTGAGCGCCGCCGTCATCGAGTCACTCCTCGCGAGGCGCCGGTCGGGAACACCGGAATGCCCGACGCGGGACTCACGAGCTCGAACGTGTCGATCGCCTGGTCCGCCAGGTCGTACGCGGTCCAGCGCAAGCGCGGGCCCGCCACGTCCATGAGCGCGTAGTGGTGCACGGGCTGCGCGACCCGAATGAACGGCCAGGGCGGTGACTGCGGCACGGTGTCGAGCGCGCCCCCCGCGCCGCCGACGATCGCGTAAGTGACTCCGTTCAGCGCGAAGCGCTGGTAGCAGTGCGCGTGGCCGCTCACCACGAGGTCGACGTTGCCCTGCTCGAGCAGCGGCACCCACACGTCGCGCACGAACGGCTCGCCGTTGTAGCCCGGCGAGTCCCACAGATTGGTGTAGGGCGGCTTGTGGAACACGGCGATTCGGAAGTCCGCGTCACGCGACGCGGGCGACGCAAGCTCCGCGCGCAGCCAGTCGACTTGCTCGACGAACGGCAAGTTCGAATCCAGGAACAGGAAGCGCGCGCGGCCGATCGTCTCCGCGTACCACCAGCCAAAGCCGCCCTCGGGCAGCCAGTGATACGCCATGGCCTGCGGTGTCTCGGCGTCGTGACTCCCTCGCGCGACGAGCACCGGCGTGTCCTGACCCAGGTTCCCGGGCGCGGCGGACCACGGCGCGAACCACTGTGACTCGAACTCGGCCAGGTTGTCGCCGTTCTGCACGGTGTCTCCGGCGTGGCCGATCGCGTCGGGCGCGCGAGCGGCCAAGCGAGTCAGCACCGACAGGAACGGGGTCCCGACCTGGTCCTGGTTGTCGGAGATGAAGCCCACGCGGAAGGGTGTCGCCGGCAGCGGCGCCGTGCGGATCGAGTAAGTCGCAGAGACCACCGCGCCGCTCCGCACTCGATACAGATACGCGGTCTGCGCGCTGAGTCCCGTCGCCACCGCGCGGTGCACGAAGTGACTCGGCGAGAGCTGGATCGTCGCCTGCGCGAGCACGGAGCTCTCGGCCGGACTCGCCATGCCCCATTCCAGCCGGTGCTCGGTGCCCGGCGGGTTCGAGTCGGTCTCCCACTGCACGCGCACCTCGCCCGTGCGGTAGGTCTGCAGCATGGGCAGCTTCGTGATCGCGAGCGCGCTCGCCGAGGCCGGCAGCCACACGAGACACAGCGCCAGCAGAACGCGCATGGCGCCGACGACCTACGCGCCCTTCTTCGGCGGGGGCGACATCCAGGTCAGCACCACCAGCCGCGCGCCCGAGTCGTTCTCGATCCCGTGTATCTCGCCCGAGCCCGCCAGCACGCCTTCGCCCGGCCCGAGCTCGCGCTCCGAGTCACCCACGCGGAACTTCCCGCGGCCCTCGGTCACGAGATACACCTTGTCGCAGCCCTCGTGCGCGTGCGGCTTCTGACTCTGCCCGGGCTCGAGACAGTACAGGTCGAGGAAGAACCGCTCCGACGCGAACAACGGCACCTTCGAGAGCTTCTCGCCCGAGAACTTCCAGGCCGACCGGTCCCAGCGCGAGACCTTCATCAGGGCGTGTTCACCCACTCGATGTTGGTGCCGATCACGGGCGGCGCCTCGGCGTTCAGGAGTGACAGCTTGCGCGCCACCAGGCCCGCGATCGTGCGGATCTCCTTTGCGGCCGGTGAGTCCTTCGCGCCGATCATGGTGGGTTTGCCCGAGTCACCCGCGGTCACCACGTCCGGCTGCATGGGCACGCGCCCGAGCAGGTCGGTCTCGGGCTCCTTCGACGCGCGCTCGCCGCCACCTTCGCCAAACAGCATGTGCCGCTTGCCGCAGCCGTCGCACTCGAACCAGCTCATGTTCTCGACGATGCCCAGCACCGGCACGTTCACGCGCCGGAACATCTGCAGGCCCTTGCGCGCGTCGATCAGCGCCACCTCTTGCGGGGTGGTCACGATCACCGCGCCCGCGAGCGGCGCGGTCTGACAGATGGTGAGCGCGGCGTCGCCCGTGCCCGGCGGCAGGTCGAGCACGAGATAGTCGAGCTCGCCCCACTTCACGTCTGTCAGGAACTGGCGAATCACTCCGTGCACCATCGGGCCGCGCCAGATCACCGGCGAGTTCTCGCCGGCCAGGAAGCCGATCGACATGAGCTTCAGGCCGTAACTCATGAGCGGGTGGATCTTCTTGTCGGGAGTCACTTGCGGCCGGCCCGAGATGTGGAGCATGAGCGGGATCGACGGCCCGTACACGTCGCAGTCGAGGATGCCGACCTTCGCGCCCGACTCGGCCAGCGCGAGCGCGAGGTTCACGGCGATCGTCGACTTGCCGACGCCGCCCTTGCCGCTCGCCACCGCCACCACGTTCTTCACGTCGACGAGCCCCTCGGGCCGCGACGCGTGACTCGAGCCGCGCGTCTGCGCGGTCATGGTGACTGCCACCGAAGTGACTCCCTCGAGCTTCTCGACCGCGGCGCGCGCCTCGCCCTCGAAGCGTTCCTTCACGGGACACGCCGGCGTCGTGAGCTCGATCGAGAACGCGACTTTGCCGCCGTCGATGCGCAGGTTCTTCACGAAGCCGAGGTCGACGATCGACTTCTTGAAATCGGGATCTTGGATGGGGCGGAGCGCGTCGAGCACGGCGCGCTCGGTGAGCTGACTCATCGAGCCTCCTGGGGTTTGCCTGGGTGGCCGGGGGTGGCTCATGAGAGCATAGCGCCGTGCCGAAATCTCCTGTGGGGACGCGCGCAACGCCGAGCTCGTACGAGCGCATCTGGGCCGTGGTCCGCCGCATTCCGGCGGGCCAGGTCGCGACGTACGGGCAAGTCGCGCGCGCGGCCGGTCTGGGAGGCGCCGCGCGTTTGGTGGGCTATGCGCTGCACGCTCTTCCCGAGAAGGGACACAAAGTGCCGTGGCAGCGCGTGCTGAATGCGCAGGGACGAGTCTCGCAGCGCCGCTTTCCGGGCGCGGAGGAAGTGCAGCGCCGGCTGCTCGAGCGTGAAGGCGTGCGCTTCGATGCGCGCGGGAAGATCGACCTGGCCAAGTTCGGCTGGAAGAAGAGTCACTAGTGGCGGCGCTCGAGTCTCGCGACGCGTCGTATCTCGGCCGAGTGCGGCGCCGGCAGCGGCCGCTCGCGATCGGCGGCGCGGTGCTCGCGCTCTTCGCGGCCTCGTATCTCGGCTGGGCGCTCCTGCGCTTCGATCCACGCGTCGACCCGCGCGACGACCCGGGCTTCGACCGGCCGATCGCGCAGCTCGCGTTCCTCTTCCAGAACGGCCAGCTGCGGCTCGAGAAGCTGGCCAACGAGTCCACGTCGGAGAACGAGGTGAAGCTCCTGCGCCTCTTGTCTCGCAACATGGCCTTCTCGGCGGGCATCATGGTGCTGCAGCTGCGCCTGTTCGTGGGCACGATGGGGCTGCTTGGCGGCCTGATCATGATGACCGTCGTGGTCGAGCGGCGGCGTCTGTTGCAGGTGATCCAAAAGCTCGAGGAGTGAGTCAGTGAGTCGCAAGCTCCGGTTCGGGCTGTGGTACGACTTTCGAAACCCGCCGGAGTGGCGACAGGACCCGGCGAAGCTGTACGAGGGGATCCTGGCGCAGATCGCGCGCGCGGAGTCACTCGGCTGGGACGACGTGTGGCTGTCCGAGCACCACTTCATCGCCGACGGCTACACGCCGTCGATGCTCCCGCTGGCCTGCGCGATCGCGGCGCGGACGAAGCGGCTCCAGATCGGCACGAGTGTCCTGCTGCTGCCGCTGCACGACCCGCTGCGCGTGGCCGAAGACGCGGCCACGGTCGACGTGACTTCGAACGGGCGCTTCCAGCTGGGCGTCGCGGTCGGCTACCGCAAGGGTGAGTTCACGGGCTTCGGCATCCCGGCGCGCGAGCGCGCGGCGCGGATGGACGAGGCGCTGCCGATCTTGCGCCGGCTGCTCGACGGCGAGCGAGTCACTACGCAGGGGCGCTTCTATCGATACACCGACGTCGAGCTGCGCCCGCTGCCCGTGCAGAAGAGGCCGACCTTGTGGGTCGGCGGCTTCTCCGAGCCCGCGGTGCGCCGCGCCGCGCGCCTGGGCGACGCGTACATCTCGACCGGCCCGATCGCGCCGCTGGTCGCGATCTACCACGACGAGCTGCGCCGGCAGGGCAAGAACCCCGACGAGCACGAGATCGCGTCGGGAGTCACGTGGCTGCTCGTGTCTCGCGACCCCGAGAAGCGCTGGCGCGAGGCCGAGAGTCACTTCCTGTACCAGATCAACCTGTACTCACAGTGGTTCGGCGAGGCGGGCATGCGCATCGCCGCCGTCGCGAAGAGCCGCGCCGACCTGCAGACCCGCGGCGCCATGATCGTGACTCCCGAGCAGGCCGCGGAAGCGATTCGGAGTTACTGTGCCGAGCAGCCGATCACGCGCTTCTACGGCTGGACGCTGCCGCCGGGTCTCCCGCCGGAGTGGGCCGACGAGCACCTGGAGCTGTTCGCCCGCGAAGTGATTCCCCAGTTCCGGTAGCGGTGGGCTAGGATGCGGACGAGTGTCTCGCGTTGAGTCACTCACCAGGGCTGCCCCAACGATGCTTCGCGTATTCTCGTCGTGGCGCCGTCGCTTCGCGGCATCGCCGAGGAGACCTCGGACAGAGTCCCAGGCGAGATCGCTCAGCTCGTAATTACCCACCGTCGTCTGGAGCCCTTCTTCCATCCCGAGGCTCAAGGTCGCGTGCGAACTCACCACCGGGCCGTTTCTCCGGTTCGAGGACTTCTCCTTGGTCTCGGACGTCGCGATCGTTCGCATCTCATACCGAATCGAGGGCGTCGTCGGTCGCTTCATACTCACTCGAAACGGCAGCGGCGGATGGTCGCTACGCGTCGCCGACGTGTGGGAGCGGTAGGGCGCAGCCCAACGAGGCGCTGCAGCTGACGGCTAAGGCACCTGTGACTCGAAGAAGCTCGTCAGGTCCTTGCCACTCACTTGCTCGGCGGCGCGCTTCACGCGCTCGGTGGTGAGGCTGCCGCCCTCGGCGACGAGGATGCGGAGCACGTCGTCCAGGTCCTTCGTCTCGCTCGTGGCGTCGCGAATCACTCCGTTGAGCGCGCGCAGCACGGTCACCGCGCGCGCGGTGCCCGCGCCCGAGATGCTCTTCGAGCGCAAGTGAGTCGATTCCTTGCCGCGCTCGGCCTGGCGCTCGAGCGCGAGGTCGAGGCGATCCTTCGAGATCGTGCCCGAGCGCACCAGCAGCTGGAGTGAGTAGTACTGCGCGAAGCCCTCGATCGCCCAGTCACCGTCGTTGCCTGGGCGCAGGCCCAACGCCGTGTGCATGACTTCGTGCAGGAGCGGGCTCGGGCCCTCTTCCGTGATCAGCGGGCGGTGCGCGTGCAGGAAGAGTGAGTTGGGGCCCGAGAGACCGCCGTGCCACATGGGATCGGCCGCGCTCACTATGAGCAGGCGCTTGGGGAGTGACCCGAGGATCGAGCGCAGCGTCGGCAGGGTCCAGTGCAGGAGCGCGAGCATGTCCTGGCGGCGCACGCCCATGGTGCGCGGGCCGGCGATCGCGACGCGGACGTCCGCGACCTCTTCGCGCAGGACGCCCAAGTCACCCGCGATCATCCAGCCCGTGGGGCGCGAGAAACTCCGGCGCGGGTGCTGAACCTTGAACGCGCCGCTCTTCAGCTTCGCGTAGGGAGTCACGATCGCCCAGCGCTCCGGCAGGCGGACACGGAAGCGCGTGCGTGACTGGGCGCCGTCCGCGGTCGAGACACGCGCGGGCGGGACCAGGTCTTCGCCGCGGAAGATCGCCCACGTCTTCGCGCAGCGCGCGTCGTAGCGCCGCGCGTCCCGCAGGTGATCGATGCGAAACACGTACGTGAGCTTCCCGCCCTTGCGCGGCGGGATCCAAGTCACGTGCGCGCCTTCGGTGCGCACCTCGCCGTCGCCGCGGAACAACAGATGGCGCTTCGGGTCGATGCGGAACCGCAGCCAGTCCAGGTGTTGCGCGCCGTTGCTCACTTCCAGAGTCACGTGCGCGGCGCGCTCGGTCGGCACGATGCGCGCCTCGACGTCGAAGTCGTAGCGCGGGCGCTTGGGAGTCACTTCCTGCGCGCGCGCGCCGCCGTCGAGCGCGAACACGGCGAGCAGGGCCAGGACCAGCGCAAGCCGCGGGCCGGTCACGCGAGCGCCCCGGCGCGGGCGCGGCGCGCGATCTCGCGGCCCAGCGCGATGCGCTCGGGCCAGTGCATCTCGGCGCGCACGAGTGAGTCGACGGCGGTGAGTCGCGGCACGAGCCCCGCCCGATTCGCGATCTGGATCGCGAGCCCCGGCCGCGCGTTCAGCTCGAGCACCAGCGCGCCGTGCTCGCCGTCGATCACCACGTCGGCGCCCACGTAGCCGAGCTTCGTCTGGTCACTCGCGCGCACCGCGATCTCGAGCACGCGGTCCCAGTCGGGAATCGCGCGCGCGACCACGGGCTGCTGCGTGTCCGGGTGCACCGCGACCGAGCGGCCGGCGCACACGGCGAAGTTCGTGACTCCCGAATCGAGCTCGATCCCCGCGCCCACCGCGCCCTGGTGCAAGTTCGCGCGGCCGCGCGAGCGGTGAGTCGGCAGGCGAGTCATCGACATGACCGGCACGCCGCGGTACACGACCACGCGGATGTCGGGCACGCCTTCGGTCGAGATCTCGCGCATGGCGGGATGCGGCGAGAGTCTCTCCTCGGCGAACGCGACGTCGGGCTGGCCGCCCAGCGCGTACGCGCCCGAGATGATGCTCTCGGAGTGATACGAGAGCGCGCGGCGATCGATCCAGCGCCCGCCCGGCCGCATGAACCAGTCACCGTCGCGCTCGAGCACGACGAGGATCCCGTTGCCCATCGCGCCGTGCGCCGGCTTGATCACGAACGACGCGTACGAGTCCAGGTCGCGCAGCATCTTGCGCACCTCGGAGTGCAGGCGGGCGACCGCGAGCACGGGCGCGGTCGCGATGCCGGCGTCGCGCAGGAGTCTCTTGGTCTCGAGCTTGTCGTCGACGCTCGGGTAGTGCTTCCGCTGATTCCAGCGCGAGGTGTACACACCATTGCGTCGGTTCATGCCCAGCACGCCCAGCGCGCGCATCCGCCCGGCGAGAGTCACGAGACTTCCTCCTCGCGCGGAGTCACCAGCCCGCGGAAGCGCCACAGCTCGGACGCGCGGTAGCCCGTGTAGCCGCCGATCCAGACGAGCAGGCCCATCACCGTGAGCACGAGCTCGGGGAAGCCGAACATCAGGTGCTCGAGCGCCTGGATGCGGAAGATCGGGTACACGCAGACCGCGGCGGCCGTCGACGCCGCGAGCCGCCGCACCGCCGAGGGCATGCCTTCCTCGGCCGTCGTGATCGAGAAGCGCTCGATCAGCATGGTCATGATCACGACGGGGAACAGCACGCTCGCGAACAAGTCCTTCACCTCGTACGTGCGCCCGAGGAGTGACTGGGCCGTGATCGCCAGCACCACGAGACACAACAGCACGCCCAGGCGCGGCACGAGCAGGAGCTGGAGTCTCTCGAGCAGGAAGCGAGACACGATGCCGAGCGCGATGACCGAGCCGATCAAGCCCATTCCCAGCCCCAGCGGCAGCTCGCGCAGCGCGAGCGAGATGAGCAGCGGCATGAACGTGCCGAACGTGCGCACGCCGATCAGATTGCGGATCAGCGCGATGATCAGCGCGCCGATCGGGAACACGAGCAGAATGCGCAGCGCCGACTGACTCCCCACGGGCAGCCGATACAGCGAGATCGCGGCGAGCAGCGGGTTCGACGGCACCATGAACGACGCGACTTCGTCAGCGCGCAGTGACTCGCGCAGGACGCGGTACCGGGACGACAGCGCGTCGAGCCCGGTCTCCTCGACCAGGGTCGAGCTTCCCGTGCGCAGCGCCAGTAAGTCGGGCGGACGCGCGCCGAAGAAGCCGAGCGACGGCGAGAGGCCGATCCAATCGCCGCCCACCCACGCCTCGGCCCAGACCGTCTCGCGCGCTTCCTTGTCCGCGCGCAGGCGCAGCCCGGCAGACACTCGCGCGGGGTAGCCGGCCGCGCGCAGCAGCGCGACGAGCAGGCGCGCCTTGCCCACCTGACTGCCTTCGCCCGCGGCGAGAGTCAGGAGCGCGTCGTCGCTGCCGGTGCTGGCGGTGAGTATCTCGTCGGTCACGTAGCCGAGCAGCACGCGCATCTGGCCCAGCGGGTCGGTCGGGTTGGGCGGCGCCACGTTCGCGAGCAGCTCGCGTATCTCGGGCGCGTCGGACGGGAAGCGGCCGCTCGTGTGTCCGTACTCCTCGACGATCTCCTTCGGCGGCGCCTTGCGCACGTCGGTCGGCAGCGGCAGCGGCTCTTCCGAGAGCTGCACGCGGAAGCCGTGACTCAGGTTGTGGACGCCGTCGAACTTCCCGCTCCACACGCCGGTGCGCTGGCCGCCCTTCTCGGTGCGGATCGTGAACACCAGGCGGTCACTCGACTGGCGCTCGTCGAAGATCTCCTGCTGTGAGTCGGAGTCGGGCAGCGCCGCGCGCACGCTGCCCCGCTGACCCGAGCCGCGCGCGTCGATCTCGAGCTCGACGCGCCACAGGTTCTCGACGTTGGAGGGCAACACCGGGAGGTTCAGGACCAGCGTCTTCCACGCGAAGATCGACAGTCCGATCGCGACCAACAGACTGCCCGTGAGTGCCGCCCCGCGGTTCATGCGGAGCCCATCAGTCCGGCCGCTCTTCCAGATCGGAGTGAGTCGCGGCCGCGTCGTCTTCCCCGTTCTGCAGGTCCACGCTCGGGAGCGCGGCGCTCGCGGGCGCGGTGTTTCGCTCCGGCGCGCCGTCGGTCGCGATGTGGAACGCCGCGTAGCCGGGCATCACGAGCTGGTCGAGCGCGATGCCGATGAGTCGCCCCCTCACGGGCGCGCGGATCTTCGACTTCTGATTCGAGATCGGGTCGAACACGGTGCCGAGCACCTGATTCGGCTCGACCAAGTCACCGAGCTTCGCGCGCGCGGCCAGGATGCCGCCCTCGTCGGCGCGCACCCAGCGCGAGCGGAAGTAGATCGCCGGCGCGGGAGTCACTGCCCCGTTCCGCGGCAGCATGTCCATGCTCGCGAGTAACTGGCGCACGCCGCGCACGCCGCGGTCGATCGCGTCCTCTTGGAAGCGCATCGGCTCGCCGGCTTCGTACGCGATCGTCGGAATGCCGGCGTCGGTGGCGGCGCGGCGCAGGGTGCCGATGCGGCCCTCGTTGTGAATCGCGAGCGGGCTGCCGAACGCCTTCGCGAGCTTCAGCACCTCGGGCTTGCGCAAGTCACCGCGCACCTGCGGCAGGTTCGTGCGGTGGAACGAGCCGGAGTGCACGTCGACCACGGCGGCGCAGTGTCTCACCACGTCGTCGAACAGCCGGCGCGCGAGCCGCGCGGCCGAGCTGCCGCGCGGGCTGCCGGGGAAGAAGCGGTTCAAGTCACGGCGGTCGGGGAGATAGCGCGACCCGCGCCGAAACGCGGCGAGGTTCACGATGGGTACACCAATCAGTGTTCCCCGAAGCTCGGCCGGCTTGGCGCGCTCGACCGAGCGGCGCACGACCTCGACCCCGTTCAGCTCGTCGCCGTGAATGCCGCCGGTGAGACAGACCACCGGGCCCGGGTGCGCGCCCGACACGACCAGCACGGGCGTCGACGACTCGCCGCCCACCGACTCACTCACGGGCAGGGCCAGGCGGTGCGTCTCGTTCGGCCCGATGCGCTGGCCGAGGATCTCGAGTGGCTCCGCGCCGGCGCCGGCGGCGAGCGCGAAGAGCAGTCCCGCGGCGATCCCCCCGAACCTCATGCGGGGCGGATTCCAACTGAAATTCCCCCAGGCCGCCAGGGCCCGGGAAGGGGCCGCGGGTCAGTCGCGCAAGAGCGCCATGACTGCCGCGGTGAGCTCCTCCTCGGGCCGCGTGATGCCCGTGTCCTGGAGCCCCATCGCGCCCAGTCCCATGGTCACGATCGCCTTGGCGGACTCGTGCGGGTCGAGGCTCTTGCGCACCTCGCCCGTCTCCTGTCCGCGCGCGATCAGGACGGCCATGCCCTCGCAGATCTTCCGGAACACGTCGGCCCAGCGCGCCTTCAGCTGCTCCGAACGCGAGATCGCCTCGATGAAGCGGTGCGAGGCGAGCGGATACTTGCCGACCACCGGCCACTCGCGGTGGCTCATGTAGCTCGAGAAGCGCGAGACCGCGGTGCGCAGGTCGCTGTGACCGTTCGAGCCGACCACGGCCAGCAGGATCCCGGACAGCGCCCAGTCCATGACCGCGACGAAGAAGTCTTCACGGTCTTTGAAGTGGACGTAGAAAGCGCCGCGCGTGTAGCCGGCGCGGGCGCAGATGGCGTCGAGGCTGGGAACGTCGAGCCCGTGCTCGATCAGCTCCGCGAGCCCGGCCTGAAGCAACGCTTGGCGCGTGGCCTCTTTGGATTCGGCTCGCGAGCGGCGCGGCGGGCGTTCGATGCTCTGCTGCATGGGTCCTTCCTAAGCGATCTGGCTGTGCGATCGGCAATGCGTTCGGGCCGACCGAATTCCAGTCGTGACCGAAACTCTGTACCACGCGGCTCGTTGGTGTTTCAACAAACGCGGCGCCGGATGGGCGGGGATCACGACTTCTGCGGCTCGATGGTCTCGAGCCGCACGTGGACGTCGCGCTGCGGGAACGGGATGTCGATGCCGGCCGAGCGCAGCGAGTCGTGCACCGCCATGCCGAGCTCGCTCTTGATCCGCTGCCCCAGCTCGAAGCGGCACCACACCTGGAGCTGGAAGTTCAGCGCGCTGTCGGCGAAGCCGGTGAAGAACGCGAGCGGCTCGGGGAGTGACAGCACCTCGGCGTTCGCGCGCGCGGTCTCGACCAGGATCGCACTCACTTTGTTGGGATCGGAGCCGTACGCGACGCCGACGTCGAGCGAGATACGGCGGGTTCGGTCGAAGAACGTCCAGTTCACGACCCGCTCGGAGATGAGCGTCGCGTTGGGCACGATCACGTCGGCGCCGTCGGCGGTGCGCACGGTGCTCGAGCGGATGCCGATGCGCTTCACCTCGCCCTGCAGGCCGCCCACGTCGATCATGTCTCCCGTCTGCACGGGGCGCTCGAACAAGAGAATCAGACCAGACACGAAATTGTTCACGACGTTCTGCAGCCCGAAGCCGATGCCCACGCCGAGCGCGCCCGCGAGGAGCGAGAACTTCGCCAGGTCGACGCCCGCCGCGCCGATCGCCACGAGGAAGCCCGCGGCCAGGATCACGTAGTGAGTGCCGGTCGAGATCGCGGCGGGCACGCCGCGTGGCAGCGCGATGCGCGGCAGCACGTCCTCGTCGAGCACGAAGCGCACGAAGCGCGAAGTGAGTGACGACAGCCAGAGCGCCAGAAAGAACGCGATCACGTTGCCGACGCTGACCGAGAGAGTCCCCACTTCGAGCTTCGCGGCGAGCGTGCCAGTCACTAGACCGATCGCCTCGTCCTGCAGGCCCAGAGAGCGCAGCGAAGTGAGTGTCCACAGCGCGGCGCCGAGCCACTGCTGGATCGACAAGATGCGCGCGCGGATCAGCTCGCCGTGCTCGCGCACGGAACGCAGCCGGCGGCCCAGCGGGCTGCGCAGCACGGCAGTCACTACGCCGCCGCCGAAGCGCACGAGTGAGTAGATCGCAACGGCGCCGTAGATGCTCGCGAGGATCCCGCGCAGCAACACGCGCGACATCACCACGAGCCCGATCACGTTCGCGACGAGCCCGGCCAGCGCGAGCACGAGCGCGAGGCGCGCCGCGGGAATCACCAGCGGGCCGAAGCGGCCAATCGAGCGGAAGCGGTCGGCGCGCGCGTTGCGTGGCAACCACGCGAGCAGCGCGATCGTGCCGATCGTCTCGGGCAGGATCAGGAAGCGCTCGACCGCCGGCGGGACCGAGAAGAAGCCGCGGAGTGACCCGGCGACGAACAGAAGCGCCAGCCCAATGAGTCCCGGCCGCAGCTCGCCGAACAGCTCGGGCGGCAGCAGCCGCAGCACCGGCACGATGAGGATCAGCACCTCGAGCTCATTCAGCACGCCAGGTGGCCGCGGCAGGAGCCAGATCGCCCAGGCGATCGCGGTGAGCAGCGCCGCCGAGACCGGCCGGTCGAACACCTTGGTCGGCACCGCGAGTGCGGGGTCGTCGGAAGCCTCGGGCGGCCGAGTGAGTCGCCGGCGCATGGTGAGAAGCGCGGCGAGCACGGCGGCGAACACGAGCCCCTCGAACTGGAGTCTCGTCAGCGAGAGACTTCGGAACTCGCGCAGCAGCTCGAGCTTGTGAGTGAGCGCGCGGCGCAGCCGCTCGGGCACGAACGTGGGGTCGCCCGACGGCGCGTACGCCTGCGCGGTCCACAGCGGCGGCGCGTCGCGCTCGAACAGGCGCCGGCCCAGATCGAGGCGCTGCTTGCGGATGCGCTCGACCATGCCGCGCACCACGAGCTCTTCCTCGGCCACCTCGTTCTGCAAGTTGAGAATCGAGGCGCGCTGGCGCTGCAGACGCTGCTCGGCGCGCGCCAAGAGCTCGATCGTCTCCTGCTCGCGCGCGAGCATCGTCGGCGGGAGTGACTCGGCCTCGGGCGCGTCGCGCGTGCGCTGCCACAGCTCGCGCTCTTGCTGCAACAGGATCAGGTTGGCTTCGATCACCTTCGCGCTCTGAGTCAGCGCCGCGAGCCAGTCACTGAGCCGCTCCTCTCTCGCGCGCCACTCGTTGTCCAGGTCGTTGGCGGCGTCGATCGTGGGAGACACTTCCAAGAGCGCGTTCGCGCGCGCGATGCGCTCGCGCAGCTTTTGCGAGGTCTCCGGCAGCTCGGTCTCGATCTCGAGCTTCACGGGATCGTCGGCCGTCTGGTCGCGGATGCGCTGCACCAGCGCCTTGGCGTCCTCGGCGCGAGTCACGAGCTCCGGCGCGGGAATGGTCTCGAGCGCCGGCGGCGCTGCGGGCGCGGCGGCGGGCGGCGGCGCGGGCGAGGGCGGCGCCAGGTCGGCGTGCGCGGGCGCGGCGCAGAGCGCGAGCCACACCGCAGACAGAGAGGCAATCAGTCGGTGGACGCGGAGCACGCCGCGAGTCTAACCGAGGCGCGGCTCGCGCAGCCGCAGCTGCACCAGCACGGCCGCCGCGATCTTGAACGCGATCGCGCAGGCGAACACCGCCGCGAACGAGTAACGCGCGGCAATCACTCCGCCGGCGAGCGGCGCGATCACGCCCATGGCCTCGGTGGTCGAGTTCGCGGCGCCGATGCGCAGCGGCAGGTCTTCGCGCCGGCCGAACTCGAGCACGAGATTCTGCTGGCCCATCACGAAGCCGCCCGAGCCCATGCCGATGGCGCTGAACACGGCGACCAGACCGAGAAAGCTCGCGGTCTCGAACAGCGCGAGCGTGCCGGCGATCCACACGCCGAGTGACCCGAGAAACACCGCGCGGAAGCCCATGCGGTCGGCGACCGTGCCCCAGAACAGATTGAGCACGGTGGAAGACAACAGGAACGCGGCGGTGAGCACGCCCAACTCACTCCCGCCGATGTGCAGGCGCTCGCCGGCGAACAGCACGTAGTACGGCATGCCGATCCGGCCGAAGCTGCCCAGCACGCAGGCGAACAGGAACACGCCGAAGTTGCGGTCCGCGCGCACGAGCTCGGGCAGATCGCGGAGGCGCGAAATGACTCCCGTGCGCTCGCGCACGCCGGGTGACTCGGGCTCGCGGATGAACATCATCATCACCAGCCCGACCTCGGTCAGCAGGAACGCGACCAGGAAGGTGGTCGCGTAGCCGTTGCCCCAGGTGTTCTGCTGCACGAAGTACGCGCCCGACAGATACCCGACGCTCGCAGACGTGACTCCCGCGAGCGCGTTGCGCAGGCCGGACAGCCGGCCGCGCACGTCGACCGGAATCACCTTGGCCATGAGGAAGCTGAAAGTGACTCCCTGCACGCCCATGAAGAACCCGAACAGTCCCAGGAACACGCACACCGCGATCAGGTTCTGGCCCGAGCCGAGAAAGAACCCGGCCAGCGCCATGCCCAGCACCTGCGCGCGCACGAGATTCCCGACGCGCAGCGCCACGGGCAGCACGCGCCGCCGGTGCTCGACCACCGTCGCCGAGAACAGCGGCGAGAGACACTGCCCGAGTGACTGCGACGCGCGCGCGATGCCGACCCACACCGCCGAGCCGCCCGAGATCGTGTGCACGTACTCGGGAATGAACGTCGGCGCAGTCACCAGTCGGAAGCCGGTCTGTCCGAAGAGCCCGTGAAACAGGTGCGCGACGTAGTTGCGCCGCAGGTTGCGCCGCACCTCGGAATCGAAGGCGGCCTCGTCGGCGGCGACGAGATCCTCGGGCGGTACCTCGTCGGGAACTGCGTCGCTCGCCTCCACCATCGGGAGGCGCAGCTTACTCCCGACTCAGGCGCGGCGCACGACGAGCTTGATCGCCGGCTCGGGCCACGCGTCGGCCGCTTCGTCCCAGCTCACCACGCGCGTAGTGACTGCCTCGGGCTTCAGGAGTCCGGCCTCGACGAGACCGACCACTTCGGGCAGGAGCGCGGCCGCGTGACAGCGCCCGATGTGGCAGTGGATCCCGAGCGTGTACATGCGGGCCATCGGCAAGGGCGCGGGGCCGCCGGGGTAGAAGCTCGCGCCCTGATACACGCCCTCGGGCTCGACGGCGCGGATCGTCCACTGAAGCCCCTCGGGGGTGACTCCCACGTCGACGGCGATGGGCCACGTGCGCGGCGGCTTGCCGCTGAAGTCGGTCTCGAGCGGATGCGCGCCGAGCTTCTCGGCCAGCTCGAGTGACTCCCGGTCCGCGCACGCGAAGTCCACGCGCGACGCGCCGAGCGCCAGCGCGGCCTGCGCGGCGTACAGCGGAATGCTCGGCGAGCCGTGACTCACGATCAGCACCTCCGCGCCCGGCCGCGCTCGCAAGTGCGGCGCCACGGTGCGGTAGCCGTCGGGCACGTTGTCCGAGACGCTGGCCAGCGCGACGGGCTCGAGTGACTTCGCGATCGGGCGCAGCATGGCTTCCGCGAACGGCACGCGCACCAGGTCGGACAGCATCCCGCCGTACTCGACCCCCGACAGCGGCTGCATGCCGTAGTCCGACAGCACGGGCATGCGCTCGCAGAGCGCGGTGAGTCCCGCTCGGCAGCGCCCGCACGCGCCGCAGCTCACTTGGAACGACACGACGGCGCGCTGGCCGAGCGCGAGCCCGCGCACCGAGTCACCGAGCGCGGCGATCTCGACCACGGCCTCGTGACCCACCGCGAAGTCTCCACGCAGCGGCAGGGCGCCCGAGACCAGGAAGCGGTCGATGTCGCAGCGCGCGACGGCCAGCGGGCGGATCAGCGCTTCGCGGTCGCCAGCGAGCCGTGGCTCGGGAACGTCACGCCACTCGAGCTTTCCGGGTCCCAGACAAGTGAGTTGTCGCATGACCCGACGCTCGCGTGCGTGACTCGCTTCCGCAAACGCTCATTTCTCATCCGCGCTTGCGTCTTCTGCAAGCCGGCGCAGGAGCCACTCGCGCAGCGCGGCGATCCGCGGCTCGGCGAGGTCCTTGGTGCGGCAGACGAAGTGGTAAGTCTCGGCGGAACGCACGTTCGGGCCGAACGGCCGAATCAGCCGCCGTTCGCGCAGCCGCGCGCCGCACAGGATGGGCGTGGACAGGGCGACCCCCTGACTCGACTCGGCCGCGGCCAGCGCGATGGCCACGTGGTCGTAAGTCACGGCGCGCCGCGGCTGGAGTAACTCGACCCCCGCCGCGCGCAGCCAGGCCGGCCACGCGCCCGGTGTCTGCACCACGTGGATCAGCGTGTGTCTCGCCAGATCGGCGGGCGTGCGCAGCGGCGGGTCGTCGCCCGTCGCGAGCGCCAGACTGCACACGGGAAAGAAGTCGAGCTCGACGAGAGCCTCGGAGTGCAGTCCCTCCCACGGCCCGCGGCCGAAGCGGATCGCGACGTCGACGTCGTCGCGCGTGAAGTCGGCGTAGCGGAGCGTCGCCTCGATCTCGAGCTGCACACCGGGGTGCGCGCGCTCGAAGTCGGGCAGGTTCGGCACGAGCCAGCTTTCGCTGAACGACTCGAGCGCCGAGACACGCAGCCGCCGCTTTTTGGGCGCGAGCTCGGCCTGCGCGGCGGTGAGTCTCTCGAGCGCGGGCTCGACGCCCGCGAGATAGCGGCGCCCCTCGGCGGTCAGCTCGAGCCCGGGATTCAGCCGCCGAAACAGCTTCACCCCCAGGTGGTCTTCGAGGCCCTGGATCTGGCGCGAGAGCGCCGACGGCGAAAGATGCAGCTCGGCGGCGGCTTGCTTGAAGCTGAGCGTCCGCGCGGCGCACGAGAAGGCCCGCAATGCCGCCGTGGGGGGCAGGTCTCGGGGCATGCCCGCATTGTTACTCGCCCAGACAGAGAGCGGTACCCAGTTCGAGCGCGCGCTCGGCGCGGGCGGTCGTGCCGAGCAGAGAGAGACGCGCTGCGCCGATCGCGCGGCGCAGGATCTCGACACCGGCGTAGCGGCGCGCGCGGGCGAGCACGGCGCGCTCGGGCGCGTACCCGTCGACGAGTGACTTCTCGCACGACTCACACACGCCCGAGTCGCGCGCGCGAACCCGGTGCACGCGCACGTGCGCGAGCGCCTGGCCCAGGTCGAAGGCTGGGTCGCCCACGTGCGCGATCTCGGCGTCGACCAGCCGCGGGCGCTCGCCCTGCACCAGCACGTTGCCGGCCTGCACGTCGCCGTGCACGAGTGACTCGCGCGAGTCGTAGTAGCGCGTGCGCAGCTCGGCGATGGACTCGCGCAGGCCGGGGCGGGTGAGTATCTCGTCGGCCAGCGCGCGCAGGCGCGGCTCGATCGGGAAGTCGTTGGGCTGGAAGGGCAGGGCGAAGACGTGCTCGCCGTGCAGCCGCCGCATCTCGTCGTTCGCGAAGTGACTCACCAGCAGCGGCGCCTCGGCCGCGGTGGCGCGGTGCACGGCGCCGAGGAACTCGCCCAGCGCGAACAGCGTGGCGGGCTCGGCGCGGCCGGAATCCAGGAGTGAGTCGAGCCGCTCGGCGGGCGCGACGTCCTCCATCACGAGCGCGCGCGCCGGCTCGTCGAACAGGAGCAACTTGGGCAAGAGCCGCGCCTGGCCGGGCACGAGCCGTCGGAGGGTCTCCCCATATCTCGCCTCGAACACGATCCGCTTCGTGTCGACCTGATACTGGGGGAAACGCTCGAGCGCGGGGCGCGCCTGCTTCACGATCACGCGCCGGCCGTCCGCGGCAGTGACTCGCCGCACCCAGTTGATGTTGCCGTCGCCCGCCGGCTCGACCGAAGCGCCGGCCGCAGTCAGCACGCCGCGTGACTCGAGCCACGCGGGCAGGCCCGCGTCGTCGAGCGCGCTCAAATCGTGGTCACGCTCCCGCCGTCGACGGGCAGCACCGTGCCAGTCACGTACGCCGCCGCGCGCGAGGCGAGATAGATCGCGGTGCCCGCCATGTCTTCGGGCTCGCCGATGCGGCCGCGCGGGTTCTGCTTCTTGATCATCTCGCCGAACCGGTCGAGCGTGGCCTTCATCATCTGACTCTCGAACGGGCCGGGCGCGATCGCGTTCACGGTGATGTGCTCGGGCGCGAGCTTGCGCGCGAGCACGCGAGTCATGTGGTGCAGCGCGGCCTTCGCGGCCGAGTACGCGTACGTCTCGAGGAGCGGCACGTGCAGGCCGTCGATCGAGCCGATGTTGATCACGCGCGCGGGGTCGGCGTGAGTCGCGGCCTTGCGCAGGAGCGGCAGCAGGTCGCGAGTCAGGAAGAAGATCGACTTGAGATTCAGGTCCATGACCTTGTCCCAACCGGCCTCGGGAAACTCGTCGAGCGGCGCGCCCCAGTTCGCGCCCGCGTTGTTCACCAAGATGTGTAGGCCGGACTCGCGCTTCGCGAGCTCACTCACGACGAGCGCGATGCCCTCGCTCGTGGCCAGATCGGCGGGAATCGCGACGCACTCGCCCAGCTTCGCGAGCTTCTGCTCCGCCTCCGCACATGCATCTTTCTTGCGCGAGCAGACGTACGTGCGGACGCCGTTCTCGACGAAGCCCTGCGCGATCATGAAGCCGATGCCGCGCGTGCCGCCCGTCACGAGGGCGACTTTGCCTTTCACCGAAAACAACTCGTCGAGCTTCATGTGCGATCTCCCGAGGTCTGAGGCGCGCGCATCGTACCCGAACCCCGATGTAGAATCGCGTTCAAATCGGGAGGCAAGAGGATGCCCGAGTTCTGCAAGACCGAACGCGACGGGCACATCTTCACGGTCACGATGAATCGGCCCGAAGTGATGAACTCACTTCACCCGCCGGCAAATCGCGAGCTATCCGCCGCGTGGGACGAGTTCGAGGCCGACCCCGAGCTCTGGATCGGAATCATCACCGGCGCCGGCGACCGCGCTTTCTCGGCGGGCAACGACCTGAAGTATCAGGCCAGCGGCGGAGACATGCGCGGCCAGCCCGAGAAGGGCTTCGCGGGACTCACTTCGCGCTTCGGCATGACGAAGCCCGTGATCGCCGCCGTGAACGGCGTGGCGATGGGCGGCGGCTTCGAGATCGCGCTCTCGTGTGACTTGATCATCGCGTCGGAAGAGAAGGCGCTGTTCGCGCTGCCCGAGCCGCGCGTCGGGCTCGCGGCGCTGGCGGGCGGCCTGCAGAGACTGCCGCGCATGATCCCGCTGAAGCAGGCCATGGGCATGATCCTCACCGGCCGCCGAGTGAGTGCCCAGGAAGGCAAGCAGCTCGGCTTCGTGACCGACGTTGCGCCGCACGACGAGCTTCTGAAGCGCACGAGACAGTGGGCGGAGCAGATACTCGAGTGCTCGCCGCTGTCGATCCGCGCCAGCAAGCAGACGGTGATGGGCAGCTTGAACGTGTCGGACCTGAAAGAGGCCACCGAGAACGGCCGCTACTCCGCGATCGGCGAAATGGTGCGCAGTCAGGATTTCATCGAGGGGCCCAGGGCGTTCGCGGAGAAGAGGAAGCCGAATTGGAAAGGCAAGTGAGTCAGAAGACGCGCCGCGAGCAGATCGTCGAGGCGCTGTGCGAGCGCATGCTGGCGCGCGGATTCTCCGCCACCACGCTCGCAGACGTCGCGCGCGCCGCGCACATGACGCCGAGTCACTTGCTCTACTACTTCAAGGGCAAGGAAGAGATCCTGAACGCGTGCTTCGAGGGAGTCACCGCGCAGATCATGACGGGGCTCGCGAAGCTCGACTCCTCGCCCCGCGCCGAGAGACTCGACAAGATCGCCGACTACTTCTTCGGCGGGAAGCTGCTCGACAAGAACGACCTGGGAATCACGCTCGAGTTCTTCGGCCTGGCCGTGCACGACAAGGCGCTGCACGCGACCAAGGCGCAGTTCGACCAGCTCGTGAAGGCGTGGCTCGCGCACACGTTCGGCGAGGTCGGCTGCGCGCCCGGGCTGTCTGCCGCAGACGCCGCCGAGGCGGCGTACGCGATGATCGCGGGTCTGTCCACGTCGTCGTTCTTCGACGAGAAACTCGGCTTCCCGCGCGCGCGCGCGTTGCTCAGTGACTCTCTCCACCACCTGGCGGGGACCGCCGTCCCCCGAGCGAGGTAACTCCCATGAAGCTCCTCTGGTTCCATCTCATGCCCTACACGGACCTGCCGGACGACTTCACCAAGAAGCACCCGTCGGTGTGGGTCGACATCGACTCACGGCTGTTCGATCCCGCGAAGGCTCACGCCATGTACAACGACTTCATGGACGAGCTCGAGTTCGCGGCCGAGATCGGCTTCGACGGCGTGTGCGTGAACGAGCACCACCAGAACGCGTACGGCCTGATGCCCTCGCCGAACATCATCGCCGCGTCACTCGCGCGCCGGACGCGCGACGCCGCCATCGTGGTCATGGGCAACTCACTCGCGCTGTACAACCCGCCGACACGCGTCGCGGAAGAGTTCGCGATGCTCGACTGCATCTCGGGTGGGCGGCTGGTCGCGGGCTTCCCCGTGGGCACGCCCATGGACACCGTGTACGCGTACGGCCAGAACCCGAGTCAGCTGCGCGAGAAGTATCTCGAAGCGCACGACCTGGTGATGAAGGCGTGGACCGAGCCGGACACGTTCGCGTGGAACGGCCGCTTCCAGCAGCTGAGATACGTGAACACGTGGCCGAAGCCCGTGCAGAAGCCGCACCCGCCCGTGTGGATCCCCGGCGGCGGCTCGATCGAGACTTGGCGCTGGTGCGCGGAGATGGACTACGTCTACGCGTATCTCAGTTACTTCGGGTACAAGCTCGGCCAGGCCACGATGGACGGCTTCTGGCAGGAGATGGACAGACTCGGCAAGGACCGCAACCCGTTCCGCGCCGGCTTCCTGCAGTTCGTCGGAGTCGCAGAGACTCGCAAGGAAGCGCTCGAGATGTACAAGGAGCCGGCGGAGTACTTCTTCAACCGCTGTCTCCACGTCGACGCGCGCTGGGCGAACCCGGCGGGTTACTCGAGCGAAGCCACGATCCGCGCGCGCGTCGCGAGTCAGGTCGTCGCGGCCGCGACGAAGGCGAGTGACTCGGTCGCGTACGGCCCGCCGACGTTCGAGGAGATCGTCGACAAGGGCTACGTGATCATCGGCAGCCCCGACGAGGTCGCCGACCAGCTGCGCGAAGTCGCGGTCAACATGAACGTCGGCCAGCTCATGATGCTCCTGCAGTACGGCAACATGAGGAAGGACCTGGCGTTCTACAACACCGAGATCTTCGCGAAGCGCGTCGCGCCGCAGCTCAAGTCACTCTTCGAAGACAAGTGGGAAGACCACTGGTGGCCGAAGCCGCTCGCACGCGAAGACCGCGCGCAGCCGCGCCCGGTGGTGGTGCGATGACCGCCGCGGGAGTCACGGAGCGCACCGTCAAGCTCGGCGGTGAGTCGATCCGCGTGTGGGAGAAGGGGACGGGCGCGCCGCTCGGGTATCTCGCCGGCCTCGGCGGGCTGAACACGTGGACGCCGTTCCTCGACGAGCTCGCGAAGTCACGGCGCGTGATCGTGCCGTCGCTGCCGGGCTTCCCCGGGGGCGGCCTCCTTCACAAGCAGCTCGACACGTTCGCCGACTGGATCATCTGCATGCTCGACTTACTCGAGGCCACGGGCCTCGAGGGGAAGGACCTGGTGGGTCACTCGATCGGCGGCATGCTGGCGGCGGAAGTCGCGGCGTTCTCGCGCGCGTCGGTGAAGAGCTTGACCTTGCTGGCGCCGCTGGGTCTCTACGACGAGAAGGAGCCGCCCGGCGATCCGTTCAACCGCCGCGCGAACGAGCTCGCCGCGCTCTACTCCGTGAAGCCCGCCGAGTTCCAGAAGGAGCGACTCACTCCGCCCGCGGGCCTCGACGCGGACGCCACCACGGAGTGGACGATCGTCCAGGTGCGCGCGGTCGAAGCGGCCTCGCGGCTGCTGTGGCCGCTGGGTGACCTGGGCACGGCCAAGCGCCTGCGCCGAGTCACTTGCCCCGTGAAGCTCGTCTGGGGCGCCGAGGACCGGATCATGCCCGCGAGCTACGCGAAGAAGTTCGCGCAGCGACTCACCGGGGGGCCGGAGCTCAAGGTGATTCCGGGGGCGGGGCACGCGATCGATTTCGATGCGCCGGAGACGCTGAGCTAGCCACCACACCACAGATCGAAGACAGAAAGCCCGGCCGATATCGATGGACCGATTGGCTGTCGGGCGAGCCCGAGAATCGACCTCTGAGTTTCAGTCAAGAAAGTCTACGTCTCTTTGGCAGTGTGCTCAGGGCCCCAGAAAGAGAAGCTCACAACCAAAGAGGGTCCTCGCAGCGAACTGGGCGTAGTCCATTGAGCTTCTGTTCTCGGAAGCTTGTCGTAGGTGGTTTGCCAGTTGTCTCTGTGCGGTGTCTTCTTGATGAGCGACAAAGATCTCCACGAGCTTGTCCCCGAGGTCGCGGAGGGACGAGTTTGATCTCTGCCGACTCTCTCGAACCTGTCTCATAACGGAGAGGGTCTCTTCGGCGGTTGACGCTTCAACAATGCGTGCTTCTGAACGGAACGTGAAGCAACCTGGCAAGAGACCAAAGGAGATGGAGTGCGGTCGTGCGTCAGTGATCGCGCCGATCATACTGGGCGCGACCAGAAAACTCCGCTTGAAGACGGCACCAGCGGTGAAGGCAGCACTGAGTTCTTCCGGTTTGGAGAACCGAGGCGCTGCATACAGCACGAATTCTGGAGACGCTTCCAGATCGAGAAGCAGCTGATGCTGCTTGGAGTGTCTCGATGCTGGTAGCTGGAACCGGAAGTATGGAAGGCCATAGCTGGGAGCGTCGAGCGCTCTATTCGTGGTCAGACGGTCACTCCGTTTGAACTGAAGGAACACAGGGTCTCCGGGCAGCTTCACGTCGTACCCGCCTTCCGATCCCTCCGAGACCTGGGTTGGGAAGATCGGTGCGCCCAATCCCGACAGACCCCACGCTTCGAGCAGCTCACTTGTCAGAGCGAAGCCGTAGGAAAACTCAGATATATCACTGACCATTGCGCAGCCTCGACTAGTGGCGTCGACCTTAGCGGATGAAGTAAAGCCGCTCGGGCCGCGTATCGCCGCTTGCGGTTGTGCGGGGATCAGATCGCTCGTGAAGCCACTCAGCTAGGTGCGCCGACTGAACAGCTTCAATGCTGCGCAGTTACTCCAGAGAGGATTCTGCCTGTGATTCAAAGAGGAGTAGTCCTTGAGTGTCAGCCCTCTGAAATCTCCGCGGCCGCCTAACCAGCAAGCTTACGCGTCGGATAGCGATCCTTAATGTTGGCGCTGAACCACTTCCCCTTCGACGGAGCGCCCATCAGCGAGTCGAAGATCCCCTGCGGAACAGCGCTGTACTGGTAGATCCCGCCGTTGAGGAACTCAATCTCAAGGATCCTCGCGGTCTCATCGTACCCAACTGACTTGATCGTCGACGACCGTACCGTCGTTCTGGTCATACTTGGGTCTCGGCGCAAAAGCTCTCTACGGAGTTCACCAGATCGACCAAGCATGAGATTCGACTGTTTTCGCTCCACGCTAGTGTCAGCTCCCGCGCGATGAACAGGCCGTTCTTCTTCAGAGGACTTCCGGGCGAAAACTGTTTGCTCGCTAGCTCCCGTAGGTTCTCGTAAATCTCTTCGCCGAGGCAGGCTCGGACTGCGTCCTCAATATTATTGGGCCAGATGAAGGCCCGACCGCTACAAACAGGATCGACCGGGAACGCTGTGCACTTACCTCCGAGCGCACGAATGAGTCGTTGGTTGTCTCGTTCATGCTTGACGCTCTGCTTGGCATCCTTCGCGTCCGCGTCAAAAATCGCGAAACACGGAATGCCGAACAGCATTGCGATTACAACGAGCCGGAGCATTTCTGTCTTTCCATTCGTCGGAACAATGTGGAGTCCAGCTTTGCGGCAGAAGTCCCACTTGGTCTCGAGATCAAGCGCGGTAGTGAGGTACGCTCGATCGGTGATGCCCTCGACGAACACGACTCTCTGACAGAAGAAGAGTTCCGCGACCTCTGGTGCGAGCGCGGAATAGAGCCGCGCCTCTGCCACAGTCGGTTTTTCCGGGGTCTCTTGCGTCAGTTCCGCCATCCTTGCGGCGAAGTTGGTAAAGGTCGTATGCCCAACCGAGCTCTTGCCGTCCTGAGGTCCCTTCCGCACTAGCCGGATCTCCTCGAACGTCTCACCCGAAACGAAGTAGCTGCTATGCGTTGTAAGAAGGATCTGCCCGCCGATCTCTGAGAGCTTGCGCAAGACGCTCGCCAGATGTCGAGCCTGAGGTGGATGCTGGTAGAGCTCTGGCTCTTCGCAGGCGAGTATCAGTGTCGGGCGCTCACCACCGTCGGCCAGTGGCTCGATTTCAGACCCGGCGAGTTCCTGAAGGATCGACAGAAGGAAAGCACGTTGAAGACCATGGCCGAATCGCGGGAGACTCCCACGGAACGCTCCTTCGCTCACTTTGATTGTCGCGCGTGGCTCAGATACGACAACCGACCTCTCGCTTCCTTGATTCCACTCAATGTCTAGTCCGACGTTGGAGTGCGTGAGCTCTGCGAGACGTCTACCGAGCCGACCTGACAGGTCCTTCAGGGCACTTTGCTGCTCCTTCAAGAGTGAGTCGTACTCAGCCCGAGCTCGTTGTCGTATCTTCTCCAGATCGTCGTCGAAGCTAAGCTGTGTACGAACTGTCCGTTGGAGCAGGTGAGAAAGCGCAGTATTTCCAAGCTCTTCAGCTTCCTGCGACGCGTCCTTGACAGCGGGTACATACACCCATTGGATGAATGGAGCGAGCTTGCCCTTGTTATTGCCGTAGAAGCTATCGGCGCTTCGCGCAGATGAGCAGAGCTCCAGATGTGACTCCTCGTACTGTCGAAGTGTGGCCATCATTATCTTCTTAGTCGGCTTCTTTGAGGGGGCGGAGAAGTCAGTGATGCCATCCGTCACCTCCGAGTAGGTTCTCTGGAGTGATTCGACTAGCTTTCCCGCCTTTTCCTCCTCGAAGAATCTGACAAATTTCTGAAAGACGAGTCTCTCTCCGTATTGTTCGACACTCGCCACTCCCAAGACAGGATCGAAGTGCGCGACCGCCGAGACGATCAGCTCGTTATGTCTGACATAGTGGTTTAGGGCAGCCTTCTCGGTGTCGGACAGCTCGTGGAAAGTGACAGTAATCTCTACAGGTGCATCGACGTTACCGTGGTGAAAGTCCTCTCGGGAGAGGTGTTTTACATCTGTGGAGTTACTCGCTTCCTGAAAGAACACGTTGAGCGCCACGAGAACACTAGACTTGCCGGCGCCGTTTGGCCCAACGAGGCAGGTGTGCCGATCAAGGTTGACTTGAACATCCTCGAACGCGCGAAAGTTCCGGATGCGAACAGACTTGATTCGCACCTTGGTTTCCTGCGGTTGCCTCAACCGGAAGAATGTCGATGAGTGACTCACTTTGTCCAGGAGTTTCTCGTCGCACGGAGTGATCTCTTCGATCTCAGCGATCGTGTGGTCGGTGCGCCCAAGTTAGACCCAAGATAGTCCCCGCTCCATCGCACCATCGCTGCAACGGAGGTTCGTGCAGCGACTCACTGGTAAGCCGGAGATCATGGTGATTCCGCGGGCCGGCGCATGCGCCGGACTTGGATGCGCGAGTGGCAGCAGCCAAGATCTAGCGACTCAAGTCCACTCCGCATCGGTGTGCTTCGCGATGCGCTCGATCCACCACTTGGGCGCCTGTGACATGAGCGTGTTCAGATCCCAGTAGTCGCGCCACAGCTCGATCTTGCCGTTGCGCACCTCGTGCACCGTCACGAAGTGATTCGTGATCTTCTCGGCCGTGTCGAAGTGCCAGGTCTCGGTGTGCTCGACGATCACCGAGTCACCTTCGGCGACGACGCGGTGCACCTCGTGCTCGAAGCGGGCGACAGGATCGAGCCCGACGCGCAGCCGCTTCACGACGTTCGCGGGTCCGCGCGCCCCGCGATCGGGCGCGGGCACGTCCTCGTAGAAACCGTTCTCCGCGATGCGCGCGGCGACGCCCGCGAAGTCCTTCCGGTAGAGGCACGCCCAAAGCTCGGCCACCACGCGCTTGTTCTCTTCCGCGCTCATCGCGCGATCATAGGACGCCGCGCGGGGGGTCAGCTCGCATTCGTCTTCGCAGCCTTGCGGGCGGCTCGTTCCTCCGCGTACTGGCGCAATGAGTCGAGCGAAGTCGGCCAGCCGGGCGGCTGGTAGCTGAACAGGAGCGCGCGCCGCTCCTTGTCCGAGGTGTTCGGCGTGGACTGGTGGACGAGATACGCGCCGAAGCTCACGGTCGAGCCGGCGGACAGCTCGACCGGGATCGGCTTCACGTCGGGGTAGGCGCTCGCGTCGATCTCGTTCGCGCCGAACTCGTCGGTGTCCTTGCGGGTCTGCCACATGCCGGACTTGTGACTCCCGGGCACGACCCACGTGCAGCCGTTCTCCACGCTCGAGTCATCGAGATAGATGATGGTCGTGGCGATCCGGCCGGCGTCGATGGCCTCGCTGCGCCAGTACGGGAAGTCCTGGTGCAGCGGGTTCGGGCCGCCGTGTCTGGGGCGCTTCAGGTTGAGCTTCTCCGTGAACAGCATCGGCGCGTCGCAGCCGACGATCGCGCGCATCGGCTCGAGCAGGCGCGAGTCGTGCGCCCAGTCACTCAGCGGGGGTGACAGGTGCGCGAACGGCTCGATGCCGTGAACCACGTCGGTGTCACCCTCCCACTTGATGTACACGCCGCGCAGCAGGTCGGGGTCGAACGTGTAGCTGCCCACGTGGTAGCGGCGCGCCTTGCGGTCACGCACCAGCTCGGACACGAGCGCCTCGCTGTGCTTGCGCATGTCCTCGACCTCGGCGGCGGAGAACACGTCGCGGCGGATCACGTAGCCGTCGCGCGCGAAGCTCTCGCGCTCGAGGGAATCGAGCTCGTAGGTCGTCATGCGGCGAAGGCTATGCGCCGGAGGCGGAGGCGGGCAACTTGGATTCAGGAAGGCATGGGATGAAGCGGCGCGCCTTGCCGCTCTCGGGGTCGCGCTCGACTGACTCGGCTCGGCTCACGCGCACCTGCGCGCCCCCCAAGCCCGCGGAGACGAGCGAGTCGCGCAGCTCGGCGGCGAGACGCTCGACGTCCGGTCTCTCGGCGCACACGACGGCGACGTCCACCCCGCACACCGTCTGGCGCACCTGATAGTCGAGCACTTCGCCGTGCTTCAGGAGCACGGCGCTCAGCACGAGCGGGTGGATCTCGACGCCGCCCCAGCGCAGTGACTCGCCCGTGCGGCCCGAGATCGTCGCGCGCAGCAGGCTGCAATCCGGTGACTCGGGCGCGCGCGTGAACGAGTCGTCGATCCGGTAGCGGATGAGCGGCTGAACGCGGTTCGCCAAGTTGGTGATCAGGATGTGGTCGGAGGGGACGCCATCGGGCACGGGGCGTTCGTCGCGGTCGACCAGCTCGACGAGACACGTGTCGGAGTTCAGCTCGAACACGGAAGCTGCCGCCGGTCGCCTGCACGAGATACTCGCCGAACACCGGCACGACCTCGCGCCGTGTCGCGGCGAGCGCGCGCTCGGCGAGCTCGCGAGTGAGTCGCCGATCGGTGAACACCGCGTCGAGGTCCGCCATCACCTCGGCCTTCGTGACTGGCCGGATGCGCGCCAGGTCGGCGAGCTCGAAGCGCGCGGGGTCGATCTCCGCGAGCCGCCGCGCCCAGAACGGCGAGCGCTCGCGCGCGTGCGCCAGGAGCTCGCGCGTGCGGCGGGTCTGCAAGTCGGCGATCTCGGCCGCGCAGAGGTGCAGGCGTGGCACGAGCACGCCCATCATCTCCATCGTCGCCACGCGCGCGCGCTCGCGAAACGGCTCGACGGCCCCGAACTCGTGACTCATCGCCGCTCTTCTCCCGACAAGATCCGGCTGAGCGCGCGCTCGACGACCGCGTTCGGCAGCGCGCGGCGATCCGCCAGCTGCTCGAGCAACACCCCAGGCCCCATCGCCAGCACGAGCGCCGCGAGGTGCCGCGGTGACTCGGCGGGAGTCACTTCGGACTCCGCCGCGAGCTTCTCGATCACCGCGGCCACGCCCGCGAGCGTGCGCGCGTGCGCCTCGGCGTAGCGCTCGTTCAGCGCGGGATCGCGGGCGGCGTGCAGGCGGAACTCGAGGAGCACAAGCGCCCACGCCTCCTGGTCTTCGGCGTCCTGCCGCCCCGCGCGAATCAGCGCGCGCAGGCCTTCCACGCCGCGGCTGCGCTTCGCGATCGCTTCGTTCTGCGCCGCGCGCTCTCCGATGCGCCGGTCGAGCAGGGCGAGAAACAAGTCACCCTTGCTCTCGAACTGCGAGTACACGACGCCCTTCGAGAACCCCGCGGCCTCGGCGATCGCGTCGAGCGTGGCGCGCTCGTAGCCGCTCTCGATGAACACCTTCCGCGCGGCGGCCAGCACCTGTTCGCGGTTCAGCCCCGTTCGCTCGGCACGAGAAACGCGCTTCGGCATACCAATGACGCTAGAATACCAACGGTATCCGAGTCAACGAGGCGGCTACACCCGCCGCACGGGCACGGTGACTCGCGTCCGTGCTCACGTAGTCGCCGCGCTCGACCTCGCCCGAGCCGGAGATGTCGACGTGCACGCGCACCGAGTACATGTGCTTGGCGTCGACGGCGCCGGCGGGCAGGCGGAACGGGATGTGCTCCCCGGCGCGGAACGCGCGAGGGCCGAGGTCCTGGGCCGCGATGACTCGCGACGGCGCGTCGGCGCGCGAGACGTCCTCGAGCACGACGATGATGCGCGCCGGTGGCTGGCCGAGTGAGTCGCGCGGGAGCTCGATCTCTCCCTCGACGACCAGCGGCTCAGTCACGAAGGCTCTCGGGCTCGCGGTCGAGGCGCGCGAGCAGGCTCGCCATGGCAGCGGTGATCGGCTGGCCCGTCCGCTCTTCGACGAAGCGCCACTCACCCGACGGATTCACTTCGAGAAACACGAAGCGTCCGTCCTCGGTCCGGCGGAAGTCGGCGGCTCCGTACACGAGCCCGAGCGCGCTGTCCGCGCCGGGCGCCAAGCGCTGGACCAAGATGGCGAGTGACCGGGTTCTGGTGACTTACGACTGCGAGAGCCTGAAGGATGCACTCGACCTGGCGGCAGAGGTCGCGTCGGGGAAGATGCGGTAGGGGCCACCTGTTCGGCGCCCAGCGTCCGCGATTCCCAAGTAGTCCCCAAGATCACGAGCCTCGACTCGCCGTAAGGTCTCGTGAGGGACTCCATTAGAGATGGATTCGCGTTTGGGTCCGCTCGTTCTCGTCAGCTCGTCGGGTCGAGATCAGACAGCGCACCGGCTCTCAACCTCTCAGGGGGTGAGGTAGTGAGCGTGGGGCACGCAGAAGAAGCGAGCGGCTACGCCGCTTCGCCCGAAGTTCGCGAGTACCAACTCGCTTCTTCTGCCGTCTCCATTTATGAGGATCGGGCGAGACGACCCGAAGGGCTCCGACCTGCCGGCGGAGCTTCGGGAGGTGGGACGTGGCCGACCGAGGGAAGGGAGATTCCATGAAGGCACAGACCATCCAGCATTCTGTTCGCATGCCGCGAGAGCTCTACGAAGACGCGGTCGACGTTGCTGCCGTCTTCGGGATGAACGTGAACCGGCTCATCCTCGAAGCACTCCGCGGCTATCTCGGGGGCCAGCTCGAGAGAGAGGTGGTTCGCAATGCAGTCGATCGGGTCCGCGAAGCTCGCAAGAAGGGGCTCGACCCAGGTCCGGTGAATCGCCGCCCGCGCGCATCGACGTGAGCCTAGGGGTGAGCAGCCGCGACTTCAGCCGCTAGGGCCAACGCGTCCTCCAAGGTGCGGCATTCGAAGGTCGCGAGGCCGTCCTCGCGAACGGCCTTCGTCCACCCGCGTGCGCCGATCGATGCCATCGGGCTCGAGCCGTGAATGTTGATGAGCCCCCGAAGGCCTCTCCTTATGCAGGACGGGGCGGCCGTCGTCTCGATCCAGAGGGCGTCGTCCTCGCGAGGGAGATCGGGACAGCGAGTGAGATCCGCGATCCAGCATCTCATGGCGAGCCGAGCGCACTCCGTGAGACCGCGCTCCACGACCTCCCGGAAGCGCGACGTTCTCACCGACTCCCAGGCCGCGACGAGTGCTCGCTGTCGCGGATAGTGCTCGACGATGACCGTTCCCGGGACTTCGAACAGCTCCGTGGGCGCGCCCGGTGTTCGGTCCGAGTCGGGCGAGATCCAAGTCGCGACCCAGTTGCACCGCTCGTCGCCCCACAGCCGACACGCGAGCTTGGTGACCATGGCGCTGCTACGCCCGGACATCGCGGCTGCCCCCTTCAAGTAGCCGCCGATGATGAGACACAGCTCGCGCGACGTGTCCTCGAAGTCACTCAGCTCGAAGCGCAGAACGTTCGGCGCCTCGCGGATCCTGCGGAGCTCTCCGGTGTCGTGTTGATTCGACCAGAGTGCGAATGCTCGACTGGACGAGCCCGGGCCCGAGAGCAACCCGCGGTAGATCTCATGGTGCGCGCGGGCGGCGGTCTCACCCATGAGCTCGAGCGCGCGGTCGCCGCCTCCTGGAAGGAGCTGCGCTGCCCGCGAGAAGAGAACCGCAGCGTCGGTCTCCGGGTACCAAGCAGACAGCTCGATGTCCTCCTCGAGATAGCGGCGGTGCTCCGCGGGGAGTAGCTCGCGCGCCTCGTGCGCGTGCCTCCGCAGGAGCTTGACCGTCTCGAGCAGCACGATTCCCTTGATCTTGCCCATCCACGCTCCCGCGTCGGCCTGCTCCCATGGCTCTTCGGATGTGTGTCGCGCGATCTTGTGAGTCGAGCGCCCGAGCCGATCCGCTCTCTCTGATCGCACGAAGGAACAGCAGTCGGCGATTCACTCGCGCAACTCATCGCTGTTCACCTGAGATATCAGTGTTGAGTTGGTGTTGGTGCTGGAATCACGAGTGCAACGCGAGATCGAGCCCTACAATGAAAGCGTAGATTCCGCGATCCCGTGGTATCCGAGAGGAGGTCGAGTGACTGATGTCGCTGAGTCACGACTCAGTCCGCGCGTCGAGTTAGAAACTCATGATTTCGCAGATGAAGCCGATGCAAAGTCAGTACGCCGACAGCAGGCGTCATTTCACTCGAGCGATCGGTCACAGACCCGATGGGAGTCCAACGATGAAATCAGAGACAGTCCAGTATTGCCTCCGCATGAACCGGGCTTTCTACGAGGACGCGCAGGACATCGCTCTCGTGTTCGGCCTGAGCGTCAGCCAGCTGTTTCTCGGTGCGATCCGCGAGTTCCTCGAGTCACAGCTCCAGCAGGATGCCACTCACAGTGCGGTGGCGAAGATCCGTGAAGCGCGCCGAGCTGGGCTCACGATCGCGAGGACCTTCGCCGGCAGAGAGAAGCCGGATTCCTAGTAGCGCTCCCGCACGTAGATGAGCTTCGGATCGCCGGAGAAGATCCCGAAGGTGGCCCGCCCGGTCGGGTCCTCGGCGTAGGTCCCGTCGCCGTCCCAGTCGTAGCGCAGGAAGTCGAGACCGGCGCCGCTTGCCGTCGACAAGTCGTAGCTGAGTGCGAAGTAGCCCGTGTTCCCAACGCCGGGCGCAGAGAGAGTGAGTCCCGCGGAGCCGGCAGCCAGCGGAAGGTTCGCGAGCGTCGGCGTGCTCGCGAGACCGGCAGGGCTCGGTGCCATGGCGAGCTCTCCGAGCGGGAGCGCGCTGCACGAGTCCGCCGAGTTCGCGGTGAAGACCGTTCCGTTCCAATACTCGGCCCCCAACGGAACCGACAACGGCAGGAGCTCCGAGCCGTTCGCATTCGACAGAGTGAGTCGCCCATAGCGCAGCTCCTTTCCCGCGGTGAACGCGATCCCCAGCCCCGGGGCGGCCGAGCCGAAGCGCGCGGGATTTCCCGGATACGCCACGCCGTCCGCGTCCTGGACGTTCAGTGCGAGTGACACGTCGGCTGCGAAGGGAGCCACCGGCGCGCCGCGAGCGAACAGGAGCGGCGGCCCGCTCGAGAATGCGACCAGCGCCTCGCCACCCGCCCCATCCGTGACCGTCGGCGGCGCTGGAGCGGTCGGGGAGACGGATCCGATTGCAGCCTGATATGCCAGCCCCGAGAGCGTTGCAGCCGTAAGTCTCCTCCAGGTTCCGGCGTAGTTTTGAGTCGTGGTGCCTTGTGTGTTGCGCGCGATGGCTGTGAGTCGTGGTGACTCGCCTGACTGATAGTCGAACGGCTGACCCAAGTATGTGAAAGAGCCCGAAGAGCACGCCGTACGCAGGCGCGGCGCGTTGTAAGACACGTCGAAGTGGTGTGGATGAAAGCGACCGACCGTTCCTGAGGCCGCTCCAATCACATCCCCCGCGCCGAGATAGTCCGCGTCGCCGACGCTCGCTTGCAGCGCGACGGCGCCAACCTCGTCCCAGAAGAACGTCGCGCCCATGAATGTTCCGTTCGGCGTTACTGCCGCGAACGAGGTCCCATTGCCGACGGCTCCGTCGTTCGCCGTGCCGTTGCGTCCGCCCGCAGGAGCGACCAGGCTGGCGCGAAGCCGTACGCCTTCGGACACTGACTCACGCCCATAGTTCTGCGTCCGCGAGCTCTCGGCGTCCCGCGCTTCGACGACGACGCGGAACGGATCGCCCGATGCGACGAACACCGCGCCCGCCGGCGAGGCGGCCCCGGGATTCACGCCGAGGCTCGGGGTGGTCACCTCTGTGATTGCGAAGCTCGCCGGCTTCACGACGAACGAGTTCGTCGCGCCACTCACTGCGGGCGACGCCGTTGCATCGCGCAGCCCGATCGCGATCTGCCCAACGTCCTTGTATTTCGCGGACACGGACGCCTGACCGTTCGCGAACGCGACGGATAGCGGCGCGGGCGCCGCCGCCGACGACCCGATCGTGCTTCCGTTGACCGTCGGGGTCACGAACCCTGTCGCCGGGTTCTGCCACGTCGACCACCACTGCAGCGTCTTGGACCCCGAGTAGCTCTCGATCACTCCGCAGACAGGGTCGGTGGGAGTCTGTCCGTACGCAGTGAGGTGGAGCGCGAAGGTCGTGCCGGCCGTCTCGGTCGGAATCGGATCGTTGATCGGATTGGCTGGCGGATTCGACAGCGGACTTGCAGTCACCGTGAAGCCGCTGGGCGCCATGGCGAGCAGGCCCTCCGTGTCGTCGTCGCGCGTCGTCGGCGTGGCAGTCACGTAGGCATCGACGTCGATCGGCGTCGCGCCTTCGTATGAGAGCGCGAACGTCGCCGTGCCCGAGTCGAGCGGAGAGAACGAGTAAGTCGCCAGGCCGTCGTTGGCGACCGCGTCGGCGAAGGTTCCACTACCCGAAGTGAGTGCCCAGTTGCCCGTGCCGGTCTGAGTGTCGAGGGTGATCGACCCGGTGTAGCTCGTCAGCACGGCGTCCGTCGACGAGCGGGCAGTCACAGTGACCGGCTCGGCGAGGCAGTAGATTCCCGAGCCATCGTGCGAGACCTTGAAGTGGTCGGCGCCAGCGGAGCATGGGTGTCGGCTCGCCATGACTGAGGCGATCTCACTCGCGCCGAGAGCGCGCGTGTAGACGCGGACCTCGTCGATTCCCCCGCCGAGCCGCCAGCGAGGGACTCCCTCACTCGAGCCATCGATCTCGCCACCGATGCTGGCGTTGCCTGCGTCGCTGCCGAAGCTCCCTGTGTAGCCGGTCGCTGAGTCAGTGGCGACGACCGCGCCGTCGAGATACAGAAGGCGCTGCCGCGTCGGAGCACGGTGCACGACCGCGACGTGGTGCCAGGTGTTCGTGCCGTAGAGCGCCGCTGTGTCGAGCGACACGGGAGTGAGGGCCCGCGAGAAGAAGCGGACGCTCCCGGGGTTCCCAGAGTCACCGATGCTCAGCGCGTACCCTGCGCTGTTGTTGTAGTCGTCGGCGAAGACTCGCTGGTCTCCGTTCAGGTCGTTCACCTTCGCCCACGCGGTGATCGTGAAGCTCGAGGTCAGGTTGGGGAACCCCGGAATCACGACGTAGTCGTCGGTGCGGTCGAACTGGCCGTAGCGGCACGTGCCCGGATCGCCAGTCAGCGCAGGAGTCACCAGCTGAGTCACTGGGCCGTTCGTGGCCGTGCCGTGGTAGGCTCCGGCGGAGTCGACGACCCCGCCCGCCGCGGACGTCCAGCTGGCCTGCTCCATTCGCCACTCGGCGATCGGTCCCGACGCCAGAGTCGATACCTCGAGCTTCACGTAGTCGGTATTGAGCGTGTTCGGCCCGCTGCCCGACCGCTTGTCGTTGCTGACGACCAGGAGCGTGACCGTGTCGCTGCCGCCGCCGCCCAGATAGTCGCTCGCGCCGGATGAGAGCGTGCCGGTGAGCGAGATCTCGGCTTCCGTATCGGCGCTCGCCTGGAGGAGCGTGTAAGAAGAGGTCGCGTAGTTCCATGCGTAGAGACTCGCGCCGTCGACCTTGCCGGGCGTTCCGTTGATCCCTGCTCCCTGCCATGTCGCCGTCAGCGAGGCGACGGTGCTCACTGGTTCATCAATCTGAATCACATAGCGCTTCTGAACGTAGAGGTTGTTCGTGGACGTCGTCAGCGCGTAGTAGGAATGATCGAAGACTTCGACCCTATCGTACTGAGCGGTCGTGAGGACCGTCGCAGGAGTCACCGCGCCCGTCGGAACCTGAGTGAGTGACGTTCCGCGATACGCAAAGATGTTCGTCCCTTGAGACCGGGTCAGATAGTCGTACTTGGCCCCCGCGGCGGCGGCGACGCCCGAGACGTCGATGATGTCGAGTCCGCCCGCCGCGAAGCTCGCATAGGCGATCGTACCCGCGGAATCGAGCGCAACGCTGGAGGCGCTGGCGCCGCCCACCGACGCGGGGTCCAGCACCTCGATCTCGGTGACTCGCGTCGGATCGGAAACGTCGAGCGCGGCGACCCCGCCCGTGCCGTGCGCCAGGAAAGCGACGGAGCCCGCCGGGCTCAGTGTGACCGACTGATAGTCGGCGGCCGGCGGGATCTGCTGGCCGATCAGGACGGGCGTCGATGCACTCGCTACGGACAGCGCGATCAATCCCTGACCCCCCGCGGCGACGAAGAGTGTCTTCCCGTCGGCGGACAGCGCGCTGCCGTATGCGGTGCCTCCCGTCGCGTACGAACCCAGGAGGGTGGGAGTCGCTGGATTCGAGACACTCACGATCTCGAGGCCGCTCGCGGAGTCCGCGAGATAGGCGCGAGCCCCATCGGACGATAGAGTGACTCCGCGCGCCGTTCCGGGTGAGTTGTAGACGCCGAGGAGCGCCGGCGCCGCCGGGTTGGACACGTTCACCACGACCAATCCCTGTCCCGACGCAGCGACGTACGCTTTCGTCCCGTCCGACGAGAGCGCGACCCCCAGCGCGGCGCCGGTGGTCGTGTAGACGCCGAGTGACACCGGCGCCGCCGGGTTGGAGACGTTGAGGATGCGGAGTCCATCGCTGCCGTTCGCGAGATACAGCTTCGTGCCGTCCGCCGAGAGCTTCGCTCCCGAGGCCGTGCCCGCGAGGTCGAGCGCGCCGAGCAGGCTGGGCGCCGCCGGATTGCTGACGTCGACGATCGCTAGATTCGAGCCGCCGTCTGCCAGATAGACCTTCGTCCCGTCCGACGAGACCGCGGCCGCGGTCGCTGATCCCGCCGAGTCATAGCGTCCGAGCTCCGACATCGCAGCCCGCGCCGGCGTCGCCGACGCGAGCAGCGCCGCGAGAGTCACTGCCCGAACCACCATCTCAACTCGCGCGCAGTCACGGAGCATCTGTGACCGTCCCCTGCACCCTTCGGCTCACGTACTCCGCCGTCCCGAAGCTACCCGCACTTGCCGCCGACACGATGTTGTAGTTCGTCGTCGTCGCGGCTGAGTCGACGTGCTGCGAGCTCGTACACGTGACGACGACGCTGAAGCCGTTCACTCCCCCTTGGTTCAGGTTGAGTGTGGTCGAGGGAGGGCAGGCGCCGAGAGCAGTCACCTGATGCGTTCCCCACTCCATGCCGCCGCGAGCCGCCTGATAGGCGCGCGCCGCGCGGAGCGAGAGCGAGACGGTCGCGGTCTCCACCCCGACGAAACGCAGCATGACCGTGCCGGCGAGCGCGAGAACGACGAGCAAGAATATGGCTGGCACCAGCCCAAAACCGTTGGCGCGCGCCAGGTGACTCAAGGCGCGTTCTCCACGTGGACTTGGTCGAGCAGGCGCACGTGCTCCGTTCCTTCAGTGAGTCCCAGATCGATCGACACGAGGCCGGCGCGCGTCGCGGTTCCTGGGTCGTATCGGAAGCCGCAGTCAGACAGCGAGCGAGTCAGGAGGGCGCTCGCGGCCGTGAGCAGAGGTGCGCTGGTCGGGTCCGTCGGCTGCGCCACGGACGGCAGATAGCCAGAGAAGCGAGTCAGTGTCCCCGAGCTCGTGTCGCAACGGAACGTCACGGGACCGTCGACGACGTAGAGCCGTTGGCGCGGAGACTCGAGAGCGAACCGGAAGCCCGAGGAGAGCGAGATCTTGTCCTCGTCGCCGTCGTTGGACACGGTGATCGCGACCCCGTTGGGCGTGATCGAGCCTGGGTTCGCGCCGGACGCCGCTTCGCTCCAGACGGCGGAGCTTGTCGGGTAGACCGCAAGTCGATACGAGCTGGCGAGGGGCGTTCCGTAGCCGAAGGAGAGATAGGTGAGTCGGCCGAGGAGGTTCCACTGTGAGTCGACCGCGGAGAACCCGAGCCAGTCGTCGCCGGCGGTGTGATCCGTACCGCCGGGATTGGTTCCCGCCGCGCGGCGGTAGCGCGCTCCGTCGACCGTGTGGAGGATCTCCAGCGTGCTCCCGTCGGGCGAGACACGCAGACTGTTCGGCAACGCCAGCCGCACGTCTCGCTTCATCCGACCGAGCGCCGAGTCGGCGCTGTCGACGAGGATGGCGCGCAGTCGTGCATCGGCGTAGGCGTTCATCGGTCGCGCCATGAAGGCGGTGATCACGCCGGCGAGCAGTGCCGACACGGCGATCGCGACCACGAGCTCGACCAGAGTCACGCCCGCCTCGTCGCCCAGCTTGCCGTCGAGCCTGCTCATGACTCAGTAGCTCGTCCGGTATCCGCTGAGGGTTACGTCGAGCGGAAGTGAGTGAGTCACACGAACGTCGACGCGCTCGACGCTGTTCGCACCGGTGAGCGCGCCGAGGGTGGCGGCTGCCGCGTCGACCGTCACGCGCACGCGATAGGGAGAGAGATCCGGAATCGCCGCTCCCGATTGGTCCCGCGCACCTGCGTCGTCGAGCCCGTTGTAGTCGCAGGCATTGTCGAACAGCGGCCGAGCGGATTCCGGCGCGGGGCACGGACCGGCACCCGCGCCGAGGTCCGGGTCGTAGAAGGGCTTCGCCGTGATCTCGTCGAGGTAGGCCTCCGCGATCGCGGTTGCCTGACGCAGCACCATCGGGTCGGCGCTAGCCCGGCTCGCGCGCTGGATGACCGCGAGCGTCCCGGCAACGGCGATGCCGATGACCGCGATCGAGATGGTGAGCTCGATCAGAGTCACACCTGCCTCGGCGCAGCTAGTTGGCCTGGGCAAAACCGCTCTCTCCTATCAGTGAGATCGTGCGCGCTCCAACACTCAGCGTCGCGCCGGTCACGGCCCCGGACGAGTCAGTCGCCCTCCCCAACGGATCGAACCGGACGGGGTTCACGGTCGACGCCAAGGAGACACCAGCGGGGGCCCCCCTTGCATACGTTGTCGCCGCAGTCGCAGGGTCGACCACCGTCTGAGTCCAGACCGCTCCAGCGCACCCGACTTGCTGAGTGAGGGTGTAACTCGTGGGCGTGAGCTCCAGCTGGACCCCACACCCACTCGCTACGGCCAGCCTCCGCGCATAGCGAACGGCTGCTAGGAGCTCCGTGCGAAACAGATCCGCACGCATCTCACTCACTCCGACGAAGCGCGGCGCTGCGACGGCCGCGAGCACCCCGATCAGCGCGAGCGCGACGACGAGCTCGACGAGCGTGAAGCCTCCCTCGTTGGGCGAAGCTGCGCGCGCGTGACTCGGATCAGTTGACCGCACCTGTCGCGCCGTTGTAGTTGATCGTCCCACCGCCCGTGCCGGGGAGAGTGAGCGAGCCACTGCCGGCGCCCGCAGCCGGTGTCTGCGCGGTGGTCCAGTTCGCTGGCAGGTTGGTGCTCATCAGCAGGTTGTAGAGCTCCGAAGTGGTGTCCTGCGCCGCGTTCGCCGAGTCGATCGTCGGCCAGCCCGAGCCGTTCACGACGACGGTCGTCGCGCCTTCGAGCGTCACGTTCCCCGCCACGCCCGTTCCGCCTGCCAGCCACTTCGCGTGGACCACTTGGACCGCGGCGCTCAGACCGCCGCGCACGCCCGCCAAGGCGGCCGCGCGGGCGTCGCTCGCCAGATCGACGAACTTCGGCAGCGCGACCGCTGCGAGGATCGCGATGATCGCGATCACGACGACCAGCTCGATGATCGTAAAGCCCCTCTCAGATCGGATCTTCATGTTGATCTCCATCTATCTCGAGTATCTCGAGTACCTCGGAATCTCCGATATCTCGAGTATCTCGTTGATCTAGTCTTGTGACTCGCCTCGATGAAGCGGCGTACGCCCAATCGGAAGGAGTCAGAGTTTCCTGTAACTCGGTGACTCAGCCCCTGATGCCGCTCGAGAGGCTCCAGAGCGGCAGGTAGACCCCGAGCGCGAGCAGCAGGACCACGGCGCCGACCGCGACGATCAGCATCGGCTCGAGCAGCTCGGACATGCGGCGAAGGTCGTAGTCGACCGCCTCTTCGTAGGCGATCGCGATGTTGGTGTGCATCTCGGCAAGCGCGCCGGTCTCCTCGCCGACGGAGACCATTTGGAGAAACAGCGGCTCGAACACGCCGGAGTTCGCGGCTGCGCGTGTCAGTGTCTCGCCTCGTTCGATCTGCTGAGACATTCCCCGGGCGCGCTCCTCGATCCAGGCGTTGTCCGCGGAGCGCGCTGCGACCTCGAGCGCGCGCAGAATCGGCACGCCAGCAGCGAGGGTCAGGGCGAACGCTCTCGCGTAGCGAGCGACGGTTGCCCGTTCCAAGAGGTGCCCGAAGACGGGGATCCTGAGTCGCCAGCGATCCCAAGTGAGTCGCCCATTCTTGCTGCCGACCCAGCGGCGCCAGAGACCCGTCGCCGCGGCCGCGGACACCACGAGCCACGGCCAAGAGCTCACGAAGAAGTTGGAGGTTCCGATGAGCAGGCGCGTGGGCCACGGCAGCGCGACGCCGAAGCTGGAGAGTGTCTGCGAGAAGACAGGCACGACGAACACATTGACCACGACCAGCGCGACTACCGCCGCCCCGATGACGAGCGCCGGATATCTCGTCGCCGCAGCGATGCGGCGGCGAGTGTCGCGTTCGAGCTCTAGGTGGCGAACCAGCTGGCCGAACGCGGTCTCCAGCTGACCAGTGCTCTCTCCGACTCGAACCGCGCTCGCGAACAGGAGCGGGAAGATCTTCGGGTGGCGCTGGAACGAGGCCGAGAGCTCGCGTCCGCTCTTCAGGCCGTCGGCGACGTCCGCCAGTGCGCGGCCGAGCGTTTGATTGCGCGCGCTCTCGGCGAGTCCAGTGATTGCGCGCAAGATCGGGATTCCGGCACGAGTCAGCGCGTGCATCTGGCGACAGAACGCGACCAGCTCCTCGAGCGGTACGCGCTCCTCGACGAATCGGGCGCGCAGAGCCGCGAGGAAGTCGGTGCGAGTGGATACCGCGGAGATCGTGATTGCCGAGATACCTTGATGCGCCAGCTGAGTTGCAACTGCGTCCGCCGAGCTCGCGTCCAGCTGGTCCGCGAGATAGACACCCTCACGGCTGCGGGCCGTGTACGCGAACACCGTCACGGCGCCGACGTCTCGCTGCCCGGGCCCGAGACACCCCCAGGCTCGTCGTCGATTTGATTCGCGACCCGCTGAACCTCGGTCAGCGTTGTGACTCCCGCAGCGGCGTACTCGAACGCTGCGTGCACGAGCGGCTGGTACCCCGCGCGCGCGCGTGCTGCCTCCGCATAGCCGGCGGAGTCACCGCGGCGGAGCGCGTCCGACATCGCCTCATCGAACTCGAGTAACTCGTAGATGCCGATGCGACCGCGATAGCCCGTATTGCTGCAATCGGTACAGCCAGCACCCCGGACGAGTTCGACTCGTCGTCTCGCGACATCCGCCAGCGTCGCGAGCCAGGCGCGCTCTTGCGGCGTCAGGGGCGCGGGCTGTTTGCAGCGGGCGCAGACACGACGCACGAGGCGTTGCGCGAGCACCGCGCGCAGCGAGGCCGCGACGAGATACCCCGCCGCTCCCATGTCCATGAGTCGTGTCGCGCTCGCGAGCGCATCGTTCGTGTGCAGCGTCGAGAGCACGAGGTGACCGGTCATCGCGGCCCGCAGACCGATCTCGGCGGTCTCGAAATCGCGCATTTCTCCGACCATGATCACGTCGGGATCCTGTCGAAGCGCCGCGCGGAGGACGCTCGCGAAAGTGAGTTGGATCCGCGCATTCACTTGCACTTGGTTCACGCGGGGCTGGCGGTACTCGACCGGGTCCTCGACGGTGATGATCTTCCGCTCCGGCAGGTTCAGCTCCCGCAGCGCCGCATAGAGCGTCGTCGTCTTACCGCTACCCGTGGGGCCAGTCACGAGTAACAGGCCGTGCGGGCGCGCGATGATTCGCCGCATCCGCAGGACCATCTCCGCTGGCATACCGAGCTGATCCATGCCGAGCTCGGTCTGCGCGCGATCGAGCAGCCGCAGAACGACGGCTTCCCCCTGACGGATCGGCAGAGTTGCCATGCGCACGTCGATCTCGCGGCCCTTCACCTTGATCTGAAAGCGCCCGTCCTGCGGAAGGCGCTTCTCGGCGATGTCGAGCCCGGCGGTCAGCTTGAGACGGAGCACGAGCGCGGAGCCGATCCGCGCCTCGTTCATGACCTGTTCCTGCAAGACCCCGTCGACGCGAAGCCGCAGCCGGAGCGCGGACTCGTCCGGCTCGATGTGGATGTCCGAGGCATTCACAGAGACTGCGTCCTCGAACAGTGACTGGAGCAGCCGTACGATGGGCGCGTCGGCGACGTCGTCGATCGCCGCGAGCTCTCCGAGGTCGATCTCTTGCGAGGAGAGCTCTTCGCGAAGCTCCTCGGCGAGGAAGCTGAGCTCGTCGCTTCGGCGATACATGCGATCGAACGCGGCAAGCAGCTCGCCCTCTCGCACGATCGCGGGCGAGATGTCGCGCTGGACGACGCGCGCGATCTCGTCCTGCGCGAGAAGATCGAGCGGGTCGGCCATGCCCAGCACGAGTGAGTTGCCCTTTTGCTCCAGCGCAATCACGCGGAAGCGGCGCGCATGGGTCTCCGGGACGAGAGTCACTACCGGCCGAGTCAGTGGGAATCGGGCCAGGTCGATGAGTGGCACCTTGAGCTGGCGCGAGAGAAAGCTCAGCAGCTCTTCCTCTCGCAGGAAGCCGAGCGAGATCAGCGTCTGACCCAGCTTCTTACCCGAGCGCCGCTGCTCGGCGAGCGCTGCATCGCGCTGCTCGGCCGTGATGATGCCGCCTTGCACGAGGAGCTCACCCAGCTTCAGTCGCGGAGCCAAGGGTCAGTGTCTCCTCAGGGAACCGCAGGTGACTGCGGAGTCGCGGCCGGCGCGCTCTGCGGCACCTCGGTCGCGGACGGGTGGCCGGTCATCGCCCCGATGCGGGACGCCGAGCGCTCGATGCTCTGGCGGTTCGTCCCGGGGCTCGCGATCACGGCGCGCAAGAGGATCACGAGCTCGGTGCGGTCCCGAGTGTCTCGCTCCTGGCGAAACAAGAGGCCGAGGAGGGGAATGCGGCCGACCCACGGCGTTCCAGCCTGTCGAAGGTCCTGTCGCTCCTGCATCAGCCCGCCGAGTACGATCACCTGTCCGGATCGCGAGCGGACGACACTGTCTGACTCGCGAATCGTCGAACGCGCCAGCGGGAGGGTCTGCTCCGAGTCACCCACCACGATCGTCTTGGTCTGATCCTCGACCTGACTGATCGACGGGTGGACATGGAGCGTGATGTCGCCGCGCTCGCTGATCTGCGGCGTGACGTCGAGCGCGATCCCAGAGAAGAACGGGGTCAACGTGATGTCGGGAGTCACGATCGGAGAGGTGCTCGCGACCGTGGTCGTGGAGACGTCGGTCACGAAGAACTCGTCCGTGCCGACCTTGATGACCGCCTTCTGGTTGTTCAGCGCCGAGACCCGTGGGCTCGAGAGAATGTGGACCTGTCCCTGTGTCTCGAGAAGCTCGATGAACGCCTTGAAGTCTTGGAAGTCGAGTGCGGCTGTGAACGCCCCTCCGAACGCCGATGTGTCGGTTCCCGAGGGCAGAGCGCCCACCAGGTCTCCGGTGTTGCCCGCGATCTCGGAGACACCGTCCTTCAAGAGTGACCCGCCGCCGGTCTGCGCGAGGATCGCGTCCTTGGTGATCTGCGCCCAATTGATACCGGCTTGGAAACCGTCGTTGAGCGAGACCTCCAGGATCTTCGCTTCGAGGACCACCTGGCGCTCGAGACTGCCCTGGATCTCGTGGAGGAAGTCATCGACCTCGCGAAGCTCTTCGGGAAACGCGCGCACGACGACGACGCCCGCGGCCGGGCTGATCACGACGCTCCTGCCATCTCCCGGGCCGACGATCACGGTGAGGCTCTGCTGGAGATCGGACCAGAGGTTCGCGACGGAGTCGGTCTTCACGAGGCTCCCGGAGAAATCCGAGCGCCCCTGCTCGGACACCGTCGCGGGGAGTCCGCTGAAGCCGCTCTGAGTCACTGTTGGGCTGTCACTCACTTGGCCCGAGCTGACTCGTGTCTGCGAGTGACCCGCGCGCCGAAGATCGAGATAGTCGACCTGGAACAGGCGCGTCTGCAAACCGGCGCCGCCGACGTGGTAGCCGTATGGCCGGCGTTCCCAGGGGTAGCCGTAGACGTCCTTCAAAGCCGCGAGGACTTCGTCGAGAGTGACTCGCTTGAGCGACAACGTCACGGTCCCCGTGACGTCCGGGTCCAGCGTAAGGTTGTGCGGTGAGTCCGCGAACACCGAGAGCAGGAAGTCGCGCGCGGACATGTCCTTGACCGCGACGTCGAAGCGGACCTCGTCCTCGCTGAGTGGAGCAGCGGTCGCCTCGCTCGATGGGGGTGGCGCCGGCGGCTCCACCTGCGAGATCGCGTCGGCGAGCTCTTGCTCGATGGGGGTCGGAGGGGCGGTCTCCGCCGACGGCGGCACCAGCCACCGAACCACGGCGCAGCCGGCGAGCCCGAAGCAGAGGGCGGCGATAGTGACTGCGGAGACGAGCTTCACGGTGTTCCTCCTCCAGTAGCAGCACCGCGGCGAACCGGCGGTGCGAGTCGCAGCGTGAGCTCGGAGCGCTCGTTGCGCAGACGCACGGCGTCGGCGCCGATCTCGGTGACTGTCCAGCTGCCAACGCGCTCCCCGACGGAGACACGCACACCGTCGACGACGGCGAAGTCACGGCTCCCCATTCTCAGGATGCCCTGCAGCTGCGGGCCCACCCGCTCGATCGGCGCAGCCGCCCGGGTGGGTGGCGCGGTCGGATCGACGAGGTCCGCCGTCGCTGCGAACAGGACCGCGGCTACGAGAATGGCGGATACGCTAGACACCGAGCCAGCCTTCCTGCAGTGACAGCGAGTAGAGAGTCACTCGCATCCGTCCCGCGCGATGCTCGTCGATTCCGTAGTCGAGTGAGTCCCAGAAGAACTTCCAGGGCATGGCCTCGATTGCTCGCACATAGTGCAGCGACGAGAGGTAGTCGCCGCGGAGCTCGACTACGACCGCGTGCTTGAACACCGCGGGGCGGCGTGCCGTGTCAGTGACCGCCGGTTCCTGAGCTGCGAGCAGCGGCTCGGCGGGCAGCGCCTCGAGCCTGACCAGCGCGAGACCGGGCTCTCGGCGCAACAGCTCGCGCAGAGCGGACGCCATCTCGCCGGGCGGGACGAGCCCGCGCGTGAGATCCGCGAGTCGCTCTTCGAGCGCGCCGCGCTCGGCTTCGAGTAATGCGCGGTGTTCGCGCACAGGTGCGTCCGGGTCACTGCGCAGGGAGTTCTCGAGCTGAGTGACTCGCTCGTTGAGTGCGCCGATCTCGCTCGAGAGCGAGGGAAGATCTCTGGCGGCGGTGGCGCGTTCGCGTGTCACAGGCTCCATCAGCGCGGTCTGCCATAGGACAACGATGGCCACGAGCGTGCCGAGGAGGACCATCGCTCGCTCGTGAGTCGCGCGAGCGTCCAACCACTCGACGGCCGATCGGATCCGGTTGCCGTCACTCACGGCGCGAGCTCGCCGGTTGCAAGCGCAAAGTCGATTGCGCCGGTTCCACCATGCTCGGGCGCCGGGCGCTCGATTCGAACCGTCTGGAACGTCCGCCCCGTCAGGCCGACTTCCCCGTTCATTCGCTGCAGCCATTCAGGAACGAGCTTCGGGTCGAGCGCGTGGCCGACGAGGAGCAGCTCCTCGCCGCCCTTCTGGATCGAGACCCGATCGAGCCAGACACCGGGGTGACTGCTTCGCGCCAGCCCCTCGAGCTCTGGCGAGAAGCCGCGCAGACTGCCGGGTGCGCGCTTCTCGACCGCTTGAACCAGTGCGCGGTGCGCTTCGGTGGTGTCGGCGAGCTCACGCACCTGCTGCGCTAGCGCCTGACTTGGAGCACGCTGCTCGAGCTTGCGTTCGAGCTCTTCGAGTCTTCGAGACACGAGTGACTTCTGTGCTTCGAGCTCCGCGACTCTCTCGCTCTCTGCTCCGGCGCGTTGACGCGCGAAGCCATACACCACCACGAGACACAGGACGATGGCGCCGAGCGCGCGCAGGATCAGACGGACCGAGAGCGCTGGCGCGGCCGGCTCGAGGCCCGGCTGGAACAGGTTCACCTGTTGAGCAGCGCTCAAGCGGCCCCCTCTGCGCGTCGCAGCGCTCCGCCGAGGGCGTGGAGCGCCGTGCCGGCGAGCTGGGTCGAGGCGTTTTCGCCGAAGGCGAGGAGCGTGCGCACCTCGCAAGCTCGGACCGGCAGCGGAAGACGGCTTCCGAGCCACGAGCACAAGCCACCGAGGTCGAAACCCGCCGGAGTGAGTGTGAGTTCCGCGGGCCCGGGTTGTCCCAGCTGGTGCTCGTAGTAGTCGAGTGACCGCTGCAGCTCGAGGAGAAGAGCGTCGAGCATCCGTGCGCCCTCGCTCGCCGGATCGAGCTTCTCGTCGAGTGACTCGGAAGCCGCGTGCTCGAGTAACTCCGGGCGGGCGTCGAGCTGACGCGAGAACCAGAGCCAGCCACCGCAAGAGAGCGTGAGCACGCTGAGCTGCGGAAGCGGATGCAACACCGCGACACCGCGCGCCTCCGAAGGGAGTAACTCGGCGACGTTGCGCAACGCAAACTCGACGATGTCGATCGCAAACAACGCGAGCCCCGAGCGCACGACTGTCTCGACGAGCTGTTGGAGCGGCTTGCGACGGGCAGCGACGACGTTGAGCCGCGCCGGTCGTCCATGCGTCTCGGGCGACGGGAAGGCGTCGATGACCGCGTCTTCGACCGGGAAGTCGACGAGATCCTTGATGCTCCAGCGCGCGGCCTCTCGGACCTCTCCTGGCTCGACCCGGGGTGGGTCGACCTGGCGGAGCGAATAAAGCTCGGGTCCGAGGACGACGGTGCAGGCCGTTCCGGCGAGACCGAGCTCCTTCACCGCCGCCGCGAGCGCCCCACGGATCGCGAGTGAGTCGCCGACTCGCTGATCGAGCGTCAGCTCCAGCCGCGGAGCCCCGTCAGGGTCGCGAGTCACGTGCGCGAGGCTGAACCCCTCGCGATCGAGTGCGAGTCCGACCATCCCGGCTCGCCCCTGTCTTTGTGACCGCAGCGGAAACACGCCCCGTCCTCCGTGTGACCCGTTTTCAAGAGGATCTTCGACTGTGCGCGAGTCACACTTGAGGTTGGGGCAGTCAGGCGGCGAGTGACTGATATCTGGAGATCAGTGACTCGGCGACTGCAGCCACGGATCGACTCTACCTAGAAGCGGGTCGATGGGAGTACGTGGAAGCAGTCGGGGACCCTGTCATCGTGCAGTCGGGCGAGCTTTACGAACAGGCGCAAGAACGGCTCGGAGTCGGTGAACTGGATCCCGCAACCCGCGCTCGTCTCTCGAATGAAGCGAGCCAATAGGCTTGGCCGCTCGTCCGCGAACCAGACGAGTTCGAGAGCCAGCGGGTCCAGGGAGCGAGCCCCAAAGGGGCGGCACTCGATCTTCGCGCCGCTGTTGGACACATCCACGATCTTCGCGGCGACTCTGCCTTCGCGGAGTCGGAGCGTGACTGGCACGCTGATGACGTACCGAGTCGCAATCCTTCGATCCGTGATCTCGCGCAGAGTGAAGTCGTCCTGTTCCATGTCCATCCATTCGGCACGTTGCTTGATCGTCGGGTGGGAAGTGAGGAGTGACTGAGAGATCTGGCCGGCGGGATCGAGTGAGAGTGTCGGCCCAGGGCGGAGTTTCGGTCCGCCACCGTCGTCCCGTCCATGCAAGGAGTGGTTATTTCTTTTGCATCGAGTGAACGGGACGAGCGCCTTTGCCACGCGCTGGGCCAAGAATCCTATCGCCTCGAGTGCGGTTCGCCTTTACACATTTCTAGAGTGACTCGACTCAGAGTGACTCAATCACTGGATCTTGATATCTCGGATGCACCCACGGTCAGCACCATTCGTAGAGATCACTCCGCGATATCATGAACGTCGAGCTAGCAAGTCACTCCGGCGCGCCGATCCTCCGCAGCGCGGCCTGATACCGCTTCAAGAGAGTCGGCTGTACGGGCGGCGCAAGAGCCGGATGCCCGGCGAGCCCCACGCGCGCTCGAGCTCCGCGCTGCGCTTCTCACTCACGACGCTGAAGCCCGCCTTCTCGTACGCGCGCTGCGCGGGATCGTTGCCGATGAACACGCCGATGTCCGCGAGCGTCGCGCCGCGCGCGCGCCCGCGTTCGAGCGCGACCTCGAGCAGCCGGTCGACCAGCCCGCGCCGGCGGAACTCCGGCCGCGTGGCCACGTTCTCGACGATCCACGTGCGCGGCGGATGCTCGGGAGTCACCGACAGGAAGTCACTCATGCGTGCCATGCCCGCCTCCGCCTGCGCGGGTGTGCGGCCGAGCGCGCGCTCGGTCTCGGGCATCGCGGCGGAGAGCTCCTTGTAGCCGAGCTCTTCGTCGAAGTAGCCGCACAGCGCGGCCGCGGGCTCGCCGGACACTTCCGCGACCAGGAACGCGGAGTGATGGAAGAGGTGAGGGCGCGCGCTCGTGGTGAGTATCTCGAGATACTTCAGAACCTCGGCCTCGCCCTCGTCCAGGTAGTAGTCCCAGAAGCCCAGCGGCAGGTGCGAGCGCGCCGCCGCGAGACACACCCACGCGACCAGCGGCGCGTGGCCCTTCGTTCCGTCGACGATCCGGATGCTCATCGACCCAGCGTAGCCCGGCTCGGGCCCGGTTGTCCGAAGTCAAAAAGCCCAATGAAGTCGGCATGTTATCAAACTACTCAATATGGTGAGTAAAAATACTCAATGAATTGAGTAGACTGCCGCGCCGTGGCGAACCGTTACGAACGCGCGGGGGTGGCGGAGCTGCGGCGGCGTCTCGCGGAGCCGCGGCGCTTCGTACAGGTCGTCTCGGGCCCGAGACAGTCGGGGAAGACCACGCTGGTGCGGCAGGCGCTCGAGTCAGTCGCGCTTCCGTCGCGCTACGCGACGGCCGACGAGCCGACCCTGCGCGGGTCCGAGTTGCTGAGTCAGGAGTGGGACGCCACGCGCATCGCCGCGCGGGCCGGCCGGGGAGGCGCCGTGCTCGTGCTCGACGAGATACAGAAGATCCCCGGCTGGTCCGAGACCGTGAAGCGCCTGTGGGACGAGGACACGGGCTCGCGCATGCCGGTGCGCTTGGTCGTGCTGGGCTCCGCGCCGTTGCTCGTCGAGCGCGGACTCACGGAGAGTCTCGCAGGGCGCTTCGAGGTGCTGCGCAACCCGCATTGGTCGTTCGCGGAAATGCGCGCGGCGTTCGGTTTCTCGCTCGACGAGTACGTCCACTACGGGGGCTATCCAGGCGCCGCCCCGCTGGTGAGCGAGCCCGAGCGCTGGGTGCGCTACGTGGTCGACTCACTCATCGAGACCACCATCTCCCGTGACGTCCTCTTGCTGACTCGCGTCGACAAGCCGGCGCTGTTGCGGCGGTTGTTCGAGCTCGGCTGTCGCGCCTCCGGCCAGATCCTGTCGTACACGAAGATGCTGGGCCAGCTGCACGACGCCGGGAACACGACGACGCTCGCGCACTATCTCGAGCTGCTGTCGGGCGCTGGCATGGTCACTGGCCTGCAGAAGTTCGCGGGTCACTCCGCGCGCAGCCGCGGCTCGAGTCCCAAGCTGCAGGTGCTGAACACCGCGCTGGCGAGCGCGCTCTCGGGCCACGGTCTGTCCGAGTCGCGCGCGGATCCCGAGCGCTGGGGCAGGGCGGTCGAGTCCGCGGTGGGCGCGCACCTGGCGAACGCGGCGGCGACCGGCCTCGGTCAGCTGTTCTACTGGCGCGAGCGCAACCGCGAGGTCGACTTCGTGTTTCGCACCGGACGCGAGGTCACGGCGATCGAGGTGAAGACCGCGCGCGCGAGTGACTCACTCGCCGGGATCGATGCGTTCGCTCAGGCCTGGAAGCCGAAGCGCCGGCTGCTCGTCGGGGCCGGCGGAATCGACGTGGAGGAGTTTCTCGCCGAGTCCGTCGACCACTGGGTGCGCTGACTCAGTTCTCGTCGATCGCCCGCAGCTCCTCCGGACTGAAGTGTCTCTTCTTCTTCATGGGCTTCGGGTGCCACGGCCACGGGTGCTTGGGCGGTTTGCCGTCGGTCGCGAGCGGCGGGAAGTCGGGCGGCGGCGTGCGGTGGTGAGTCGCCTTCTCGTACGCCGCGCCGATCGCGAACAGGGTCGACTCACTGAACGGCAGGCCGAGAAAGTCGACGCCGACCGGCAGTGCGGCGGCGATCGGCGGCAGGAGCGTCCCGTCGTCGGCGCGGTCATAGACCGTGGTCGTGAAGCCGGCGGGCACGGTCATCGCGGGGAAGCCGCGGCTGTTGATGGTCGTCCAGAGACCCGAGCCGCGGTCGTTCTTGCTGGGTTCCTGCGGCGCGGTGAGGATCGCGGGCGGGATGTTACCGGTCGGGTAGACCATCGCGTCGAGTCTCTGCTCTCCGAAACACTGGAATACGGCCGTCTGGATCACGAAGCGGCCCTGCAGCGCCGCGCCGCTGTTCAGAGTCAGGTCGGCGTCGGCGTTCACGAGTGAGTTGCGGCGGTTGGGGAAGATCGGGTCGTCCCAGAACGCGGCCTTCGTGTAGAGGTCCGTGAGCGTGCGGATTTCGGAGTCACCCCGGTCCTGCAGATAAGCCCCACGCGATCCGGTTCTTCGGGCGCAGGTTGAGAGTCATGAGCGCGTTCACCTTGCCCGCGTTCGGAATCATGGTGACCGGCCCGAGGATGCCGTTCGGCTCGTTCACGCACGTCCCGTTGTAGGCCTGGATGCGCGCGAGATACATGCGCACCACGTCGGTGGTGCTGATCTTCCGCTCGCGGATCGCGTCCTGTATCTCGTCGATCGTCGCTTCCTCGATCTCGAACCGTCTGCCGTGCGCGAGCGAGGTGTTCGCGTACGCCAAGAAACACAGCGCGACCGCGAGCGCTCTCCACAGGTTTGTCATGTTCCGTCTCCTCCTGGTTCGAATGGCTTTCGAAGACCGGTGACTGACTGGGACGAGGAGGCGGGCGGCGCGATCGCCTTCGCGCCAAGCCGGAGCGGCCAGGAGGAGAGCGCCACAGAAAAGTGTCGCTGCGATCGATCTCGGGGAACGAACCGGCACGCGAGCCTCACGTCCCTCTAGAGTCGAATTGCGGCAGCGGTCACACTTTCAGCAACGGACGTGCCAGCGCCTGACCACTACTTGTGCGTCGCTGTGCACGGGCGAGGCAGTCGCGAACCGGCGCTGTGACTTAGTGGCACGTGCTGCGCATCGAGTCACTCGCGCGAGCGAGCTCGGGACCGCGGGCGACTGCCGTCTTCGTGGGCGCGCGTGCCGCCACAAGCAGCACCGCGCGCGAGTGAGTCAGCAGCCCTTCTGACCCATGGCGCTGCCCACGTCGCGCACGCGCATGCCGGGCGCGAGTGACGGCCGCGGCGTGCCGACCCAGTCCAGCCGCAGCACGACCTGCTGGTCCTGCTGACACGCGCCCTTCGCCGCGTGGCGCACGCACACGAGCACGAGCTCCTCGGGCGCGCCCTGAATCACGTTGCCGACCGTCTGACACTGGAAGCCGGCGTCGGTGAGCTTCGCGACCGCCGCCTGTCCGGTGAGACCCGACAGCGCGAGCCCGGTCACGTACTGCTTGAACGAGGACTCGGACGCGAACGGCTGGGGGCCGAACGCGGCGCATGCCGACAGACTGACCGCGACGAGGGCGACGACGACTCGAGTTTTCACGGCGGGATTATGACGGGACCGCTCAGAGAATCTCGCGTCCCTTCCAGGAAATCTGCCAGCGACAGGTTGCCGCCCCATCGACGCGGCACTGCACGTGTCGCACCTGCACGCCCTCGAAGCCGAGCATGCTCATGCGCTCCGCGTTGTAGCCGGTGAAGATCTCGCACAGCTCCCGCGCGGGCGACGCGAACGCGACATACTCGAGCACCGCGCGGCCGGGCTCACGCTCGAGCACCTGTGTCTCGCCGGTGTCGAACATCGAGCTCAAGAGCGAGAAAGTCGCGCGCCGGTTCGTGGCCGTGCTCAGCCCCTTGTAGATCCCGGCCATGTGCTCGCGCGCCGCCGTGCGACCTTGCAGCTCGAAGAAGCTCTTCACGCCCGCGGGCGCCAGCTTTCCGGTCAGACGGAGCAGCGCGAGGAAGTCCTCGAGCGGATACCAGCGCCCGATCTCGATGCGCTCTTCGAGATAGTGCGCGAGCTCTGGCGGAGTCACTTCGCGCGCGCGCGCCTTGTTCTTCCGCAAGGCCTTCACCAGACCGACCATCACGGTGCCTTTGGCGTTCGCCACTTCCCACCTCGGCGGCGCGAGGCGCCGCGAAGAGCGGATCGGGCGGGTCGGCCGGTTGCTTGAGGGCGCTCGCCCGTCCTCGCGCGGGCCCCCGGGATCTGAGACGATCGCCGAACCATGACCCTGGAAATCGACGTGTTCTGGTCCTTCCGCAGCCCGTACTCGTACTTGGCCACGCCGCGGCTCGTGGAGCTCGAGGCGAGCTACGACCTGCGGGTGAACGTGCGGCCGGTGCTCCCGATCGCGGTGCGCATCGACGGCTTCTTCGACCGCGTGAATCCGCTGTGGCCGCCCTACTTGCTGCGCGACACGCTGCGGATCGCCGAGTCACTCGGCATGCCGTACGCGTGGCCGATGCCCGACCCGATCGTGCAGGACTTCGCCACCCGCAAGGTCGCGGCCGAGCAGCCGTACATCCATCGACTCACTCGACTGGGCGTGCTCGCCGCGGAGCGCGGCCGCGGGCTGCCGTTCATCGGCGAAGTGTCTCGCGTCATCTTCGGCGGCACGCCGCGCTGGCACGAGGGCTCGCACCTGGCCGACGCCGCGAAGCGCGCGGGCTGTGACTTGGAAGAGATGGACACGGTGGTGAAACGCGACGGCGAGCGCCTGCACGCGGTGATCGAAGAGAACCAGCAGGCGCTCGAGCGCGCGGGTCACTGGGGCGTGCCCACGATGGTGTTTCGCGGCGAGCCGTTCTTCGGCCAGGACCGTCTCGAGCTGCTCGTGTGGCGCCTGAAGCAGCACGGACTCGCGGAGCGGCGCGCGTGAGCTCGGGCGGGCGCCCGCTCTACACGCGCCTGATTCCCGTCCTGCCCGTCGCCGATGTCGTCGCCGAGCGCGAGTTCTACGAGAAACTCGGCTTCAGTCACTTCGTCGATCCCGACGAGCCGTACCCGCCGACCGCCTTCGCCGCGCTGCGCCACGGCGACGACATTCTGTTCGGCGTCGCGCTCTCGCCCGAGTTCGACCCCGCCGGCGCCGAGTCACGCCTGTGGTGGCAGTTCGAGAGCACCGACGTCTGGACGATCCACGCGTGCGCGAAGGAAGCGAACCTCGAGATCGAGCAGCCCCCGCAGATCGAGCCATGGGGGCGGCGCACCTTGAAGCTGCGCTCGCCGAACGGGTATGTCGTCACGTTCGAAGAGATAGAGAAGTGACGGGCGCGTGCCCCGGGTTCTGATCCTCTTCGCTCATCCGGCTTACCACCGCTCGCGTGCGAACCGCGCGCTGGTGGAAGCGGTGCGCGAGCTCGAGGGAGTCACTTTTCACGATCTGTACGAGGCGTATCCCGACCTGATGGTCGACGTGCCGCGCGAGCAGAAGCTGCTCGAGTCACACGACGTCGTCGTGTTCCAGCACCCGTTCTACTGGTACTCCGCGCCCGCGCTCGTGAAGGAGTGGCTCGATCTCGTGCTGACTCACGGCTGGGCGTACGGCGAGGGCGGGACGGCGCTCGCGGGGAAGTCGTGGCTCGTGGCGATCACGTCGGGCGGGAGTGAGTCGAGCTACGCGGCGGCGGGCGGGAACCGCTGGACCGTCGGTGAGTTCCTGCGGCCGTTCGAGGCGACGGCGCAGCTGTGCAACATGCGCTGGCGGCCGCCGTTCGTGTTCCACCAGAGTCACTTGGCCACGGCGGTGGAGCTGGTCGACGCGGCCGCGAGATACCAGGCCCGGATACTCGCGCTGCAGCGCGGGGAGTGAGGCGAAGGCATGGACCACTCGTTTCTGACTCAGGCGTTCGTGTTTCTCGCGGCGGCCGTGATCTCGGTGCTCGTCGCGCAGCGGATCGGGCTGGGGTCGGTGCTCGGGTATCTCGTCGCGGGCGCGCTGATCGGGCCATACGGGCTCGGCTTCGTGGGCGACCCCGAGGGAGTCATGCACGCGGCCGAGCTCGGCGTCGTGATCATGCTGTTTCTCATCGGGCTCGAGCTCGAGCCGGCGCTCTTGTGGCGCATGCGCACGGCGATCCTCGGGCTCGGCGCCGCGCAGGTGCTCGTGACCGGGCTCCTGTTCGCGTTCGTGAGTCTGCGCGTCGGCATCGACTGGCGGGTCGGGCTGGCGGTCGGGTTCATCCTGTCACTCTCGTCGACGGCGATCGTGCTGCAGAGCCTGCGCGAGAAGGGGCTCGCTTCCACAGACTTCGGCCGCGCGTCGTTCGCGGTGCTCCTGTTCCAAGACATCGCGGTGATTCCCATGCTCGCGCTGTTCCCGCTGCTCGCGACCCGCGCCGTGGCCGAGTCACACGCGGGCCCGCTGTCTCATCTTCCCGCCTGGGCGCAGACCTTGGCGGTCGCGGGCGCGATCGCCGGCGTGGTGCTCGTGGGCCGGGTACTGACTCGTCCGCTCTTCCGCTGGATCGCGCGCATGCACCTGAACGAGATCTTCACCGCGTGCGCGCTCGCGCTCGTGGCCGGGGTCGCGTTGTTGATGCAGAGCGTGGGTCTCTCGCCGGCGCTCGGCGCGTTCCTCGCCGGGGTCGTGCTGGCCGACAGTGAGTACCGCCACGAGTTACAGAGCGACATCGAGCCGTTCCGCGCGCTGCTCCTCGGCATGTTCTTCATCTCGGTGGGCGCGGGGATCGACTTCCCGCTGGTCGCCGAGCGCCCGGCGTTGATCGCCGGGCTCGTGGTGAGTCTCATCACGCTGAAAGCGGCCGCGCTGTACGCCGTCGCGCGCGCGTTTCGCCGCCCGCGCCCCGAGGCGGTCCTGATCGCGCTCGCGCTCGCGCAAGGCGGTGAGTTCGCGTTCGTGCTGTTCGGCTTCGCGGAGATGAACGGCATCGTGCCGCGCTCGGTCGCGAGTCCCTTGATCGCCGCGGTGGCGTTGTCGATGGCACTCACTCCGCTCCTGCTCGTGCTGGGCGAGCGCGTGGCGACGTGGCTCAGTGACTCGGAAGCGCGCGAGGCGCCCACTCACTTCCCGCTCACCGAGACACCCCACGCCGTCATCGCCGGCTTCGGCCGCTTCGGGCAGATCGTGCACCGCGTGCTGCGCGCGAGCGGCTACTCGACCTCGATCCTCGAGCACAGCGCCGACCAGGTCGATGCGGTGCGCGCGTTCGGGAACAAGGCGAACTACGGCGACGCGAGCCGCGTCGACTTACTCCGCGCCGCGGGCGCGCAGGAGGCGAAACTCCTGGTGGTGGCCGTCGACGATCCCGACAAGGCGCTCGAGATCGCCGAGATCGGGCGGAGACACTTCCCCCACCTGAAGATCCTGGCGCGCGCGTTCGACCGCGGTCACGTGTACGAGCTCATGAAGCGGAACGTCGACGCGATCGAGCGAGAGACATTCGAGGGCGCGCTGCGCCTGGGCACGGCCGCGCTGCGCGCGCTGGGCTGGCGTGCGCACCAGGCGGAGCGGGCCGCAGGCCTGTTCCGGCGCCACGACGAGCGCAACGTGCGGGCGATGTTCGAGCACTGGGGGCAGGGTGACTCGGCGTACCGTTCCGCCGTCAACGCACGCCGTGCGCTCGTGGAAGACATGCTCGCGCGCGATCTCGCGACTCACGAAGTGACTGCCCCGGACGCGGCCTGGGACACGGCGAGTCTCGACGAAGAAGTAGAGCGCCGCGCGCGGGGAGTGTGATAGCCTGCGGGCCGATGACTCGCTGGCTCGCACTCACCGTGACCCTGTGTCTCTCGGCGTCCGTGGCTGGAGCGGAGCCGATCCGCGACATCACGCTCATGAACGCGGACGGCTCGGTGATCGTCACCGACTTCCGGGCCAGCGGCGTCGGCGGCGCCTACTACGACGTCAACCAAGACACGGCGTTCATCTTCACGCTCCACGCGAACCCGATGATCCAGATCGACAACACGATCTTCTTCGGCGTTCTTGGTGCCGAGACCCGCGCACGGCTGATCGCCTACGACCCAGCCTCGGCCTATCCCGGCGTTCCGCCCGCCCCCGAGCCCGCGGCGGCGCTGCTCGTCGCCGCCGGGGCCGTGTCACTCGCGCTCCTCCGGCGGCGCGAACGCCGCTAGCCCGGCCGCGGTCCGGATCCGCTCCGTCATCACCAGGCGCGGCCGCGTTCCGCAGTTCGGCGAAGCCGAGTGCACCAGCCACGGGTGCATGAGCCACACGTCGCCGGGCTCGCCCGACAGCTCGACCACTTCGAGTGACAGGCCGTCGCCCTCCACCGTCGGAGTCATGAAGCGCGCGCTTCGATCCTCTCCGGGCCGGATCGAGTTGAGCTCGCGGAACCAGAGTGACTCGCGGCGCAGCGCCTTGCGCACCTCGAGCGAGCTGCCGGGCCAGGCATCGCCCGCCCGCCGGCGGATCGCGTCGACGAGTCGCGGCAGACCCGCGGCCACGAGCGTTGCGCCCGAGTGTGACTCGAGCCGATCGAGACACAGAAACAGCTGCACCCCCGGCAGCTCGTGCGGGAAGCCGGGCGCGCGGTAGTCGAGGTGCCAGCCCTTGTGCGGCACTTCCCACCCCTTCCCGTCGTCGCGGGGCCAGGGCATCGACAGAATCTGCCCCGAGTATTTCGGCGGCAGCCACTTGCCCGCGCCGATCAGCTCGTCGACGGCCAAAGTGACTCGCGCGCCCCATACCTCGGCGAAGCCGTGCGCCTTGCCCACGCTCGCGAGCTTGGATGCGTGCAGCGTGGCGCTCCACACCGAGGGCTCCGGCGTGAGCCCGCGCTTCGCGATCAGCGCCTGTATCTCGCCGTGGAGTGTCTCGACGATCCGGGCGTCGGCCGCACCCGCGAGCCTCACGACGCCCCGCTGGTCGAAGTCTCTGCGTTGCTCCGCCGTCAGCATGACTCGGCCCTCGCGATCCCGAGCCGCGCGTAGTGACACAGCTTCTCGTCGCGCTCCGTCTCGAGGAGCCCGCGGAAGAACTCCACTAGGTCGGGGTGCGCGCGCGTCCACGCGAGCATCAATACCGCCTGCCGCCGCACACGCAGACTCTCGTCGTGACACGCGCGCTCGAGCAGGAGCGGCACCACGTCGGGGTGACTCGTGAACGCCGGCCCGTGCGTCAGCGCTCCCAGCGCGACCGCTCTCACCTGACTGCGCGGATCTCGCACGAGCGGCGCGATCAGATCGAAGTCACTCGGCTGCCCGAACCGCCAGAGCCACCAGCAGCTCGCGCGCCGCACCTCCCAGCGCCCGTCGCGCAGCCCCGCGCGCGGATCCATCTCGTTTTCCACGTCCAGCATTCGTCTTCCTCCGGCGAGTCACCGGAAGCTCGAAGGGCCCGGCGCTCGCTCCTCGACCGCCGGCTGCCGGCGACCTCGGGGTCGAACGGCGCGGACGATCCGATGGAGTGAACGCGGGCCCATCCCGCGGATCACGACTGTGCGCGCAGCTTGGCCGAGCGACTCACGGGCGTCAAGCCCGAGTGAGTCAGAAGCCCAGGTCCATGCGGTTCGGCGGGCCGCCGAGCACGGCGCTGCGGATCGCGAAGTCCATCAGCTCGTTCGCCTGCGGGCCCTGGGGGTTCGCGAGCATGCCCGCGAGCTCGGGCGCGCGCGGCGGTCCGGCGACCGGCTGCTCGAAGCGGACGCGCGAGTTACTCAGCAGGAGCTTCAGCCGGAAGCCGCCCAGGTCGGCGAGCTCCCACTCGAGCGCGAACTCGTAGTGCAGCTCCCAGTGGAAATGAGCGAGATACTGAATCACTCCGGCCGGCGAGCGCGCGACGAACGCAGTGAAGAACTCGCGGCTGTCGGTGAACGAGCGCAGGAGACACTGACGGCCGCTCTCGTGAGTGAGCATGGCCGACGCCTTCGAGGCGGGGTGATCGCCCATCCCGTTCGTGGCCTTGCCGAGCCGCACCTCCGCCGTCGCGGCGCTGGTGAACGGCGAGAACGCGCGCCGGCTGTCGAGCGCGGGGTTCTGAGTCAGCGCGGGCGGCGTCGACACGGTGAGCAGGACGCGCTCGGTGTGCACGTCGCCGCTCGAGTAGGTGAGTGACACGTTCCGCAGCTTCTGGAACTGAATGAAGTTGAAGGCCGAGGCGCGCAGCTCGGCGTCGGGTCCGCTGACCTTGACCTCGCCCGCCGCGGTGAACGCGGGCGCGAGCCGAGTGACTCCGCCGAAGCCGCGCGACAAGTGGCAGATCACGATCTTCCCGTCCGTGAACAACGCCGGCTGCGCGCCCGCCGTGCTCTGCGTGATCTTCACCGAGCTCGTGTCGACGGTGACTGCCACGATCAGCCGCGCGCCCGCTGGCGCTCCGTCGTGACCGCGAACGGGCGCTGACTCGGCGGTCCGGACATCTCGGCGAGCAGCCGCGCGCGCGCCGCGAGCGGATCGGCGAAGAACGGGTCGTTCTCGAGAAAGATCCGATCGAGCGCGCCGAGCGTGTCTCGCCCGGCGACGCCGTCGGCGGTGAGTGACTGAGCGCCTTGGAACTTCTTCAGCGCCCCCTCGGTCTCGGCGCCGAAGATCCCGTCGGGCGGCTTCGCGCCGTTCTTCGTCGAGACCGGCAGGGTGAAGCCCAGATCGAGCAGCGCGCGCTGCAGATCAGTCACTCCGCGGCTCGTCTCGCCGCGGCGCAGCGCCGGCGAGTTGGCGGACGCGGTCTGCAGCCGGTCACTCTTCGCGAAGCGCGGCGCGGACAGCGGCATGAACGGCTCCTTCGGCCGCATCATACCCGGGAGCGCGCGCTAAGCGGTCAGCTGGATGAACTGCTCGATCAGCGCGCACGCGGTCTCGGGCGCATCTTCCTGAATGAAGTGACCCACGCCGGGCAGAGTCACTACCGGTCCCTTCGGCCAGAGCGTGCGGAACGTGGCGACGGACATCTCGGTGGGGATCGCGCGGTCCGCCTCGCCGTGCACGTACATCGCCGGCTTCGCCAGAAGGCGTGGCAGGTTCGCGGCGTGCTCGAGGATCGCCTTCGCGGTCGCCGGCGCGTTGATGCACTGCGGGAACGCGAGCGCGCCCTTGCAGTCGGCTTGTGTCGGAAATGCGGACGCGTACGCGCGGACCCACGTCTCGTCGACGTGACTCGCGCGCTCGAAGCCGATGCGCTTCATCACCGACAGAATCGTCGCGCCGAGATTCGACAGCACGGCCTCGCTCTCCGCGCTCTTGATCCACTTGAACCACGGGAAGTCGGCGACGGTCGGGACACCCGCGGGCGGGCGCCCGGGCAGACCCGTGTTCATGTAACAGAGCCGCTTGATCCGGTCGGGGTGGCGCAGAGCGAACCCGCTCGCGATCGGGCCGCCCCAGTCCTGCCCCACAAGAGTGATGTTGGTGAGTCGCAGGTGACTCACCAACAGTGACTCGAGATTGTCGATGTGCGCGCGGATCGTGTACTCGCGGTCCTGCGGCGTGGCGCTCTTGCCGAAGCCCATGTGATCGGGAACGACCACGCGCCCCAGCTTCGCGAGCCGCGGGATGAAGCGCCGGTACAAGTAACCCCACGTGGGCTCGCCGTGCAGACACACGATCGGGTCACCGCCGCCCTCGTCGACGTAGTGCATGCGGAAGCCCGCGCCGTCGTGGAAGTGCGGCGCGAAGGGCCAGGTGCCGTCGAAGGTCTCTTCCGCTGGAATCAAGATCCCCCCGATGTTCGCGTGGGCACCCTACCCACGCTCAGTTCGCCCAGTACACGTACTCACCGTCGTACCGCTTGGGATCCGCGAGCGTGCGATCGATCGCGATCGGGCCTTCGATCAGCGACGGCCACTTGGGAGTCACCATCTCGCCGTCGTATCTCGCGAGCAGCGCCGTGAGCTCGGCGACCTTGTCGGGCCGTGACTCGGCCGCGTTCGTGCTCTCGGTCGGGTCGGCGCGCATGTCGAACAGCCACGTCTGCTTCGGGCGCTCGGAGACCTGCAGCTTCCAGTCACCCGCGAGGATCGAGCGGTAGTGACCCGAGCGCCAATACAGCGCCTCGTGCTGGCGCGCGCCCGGCTCGCCGCGCACGAGCGCGGTGAGATCGACGCCGTCTATGACTCGGTCGTTCGGCAGGGGCGCGCCCGCCGCGGCCAGCGAAGTGGCGAACACGTCGACATGGCCGACGGGTGACTCGTACTTCGCCCCGCGCGGCAGCTTCGCGGGCCACTTGGCGAAGAACGGCGTGTGCACGCCGCCCTCGAAGAAGGTCATCTTCCAGCCGCGGTACGGGCGGTTCACGTCGGGCAGGCCGATGTAGTCCGCGCCGCCGTTGTCGCTCACGAACAGCACGAGCGTGTTCTCTTCGAGCCCGTTGTCGCGCAGCGCCGCCAGCACCTGGCCCACGCCGCGGTCGAGTGACCGGATCATGGCGCCGTACACGCGCAGCTCGTGATGCTCGATCCCCGCCAGCGCCTCGTAGTCGGCGCGTGTCGCCTGCAGCGGCGTGTGCGGCGCGTTGAAGGCGAGATACAGGAAGAACGGGCGGTTGCGGTTCGCCTCGATCGCGCGCGTCGCCTCGCGCGCGAGATAGTCGGTCATGTACTCGTCGGGCTCGAAGCGCGGCCCGCCGTTCTTGCGCACGCTGAAGGTCAGGTTCGCCCACAGGAAGCGGTCGATCGGATCGAAGTCCTGGATCGAGTTGACGGAGCGCGCGTCGTCCTTGTCGAGATACATCGAGCCGCCCGACAGGAAGCCGAGATACTCGTCGAAGCCGCGCGCCTCGGGGCGCATCGCCACCGCCTCTCCCAAGTGCCACTTGCCCAGCCCCAGCGTGCGATAGCCGCGCGGCTTGAGTGACTCGGCGAGCGTGACCTCGCTCGCGGGCAGGCCCTGCTGCTCCATGGGCGGCACGTCTTTCTCGCGGTCGTCGAAGTACACGGGCGGCCGCACCGCTTCCTTGTTGAAGGTCGCCACGAGCTTCATGAACGCCTTCGGCGCCGGCGTGAACTCGAAGCCGAAGCGAGTGGGGTAGCGGCCGGTCATGATCGCCGCGCGCGAGGGCGCGCACGTCGCGTTGCCGGCGTAGCCGCGCGTGAACTCGACTCCGTCACGCGCGAGTGAGTCGATGTTCGGCGTGGGCACCGCGCCGTTCGCGACGCCGCCGCCCGCGAAGGTCAGGTCGTTCCAGCCCAGGTCGTCGGCGACGATCACGACCACGTTGGGGAGTGACTCGCCCGCCGCGCGCCGCGCCGGCCCGGCTTCCCACGCGACCGGCTGGGTCGGCCCGACGGGATCGCGCAGGCGACCGATGATTCCCGGCACGTGCAGGATCAGGAAGTCGCGCGCCGCGTACACCGCGCCGGCCGCGAGCGCGAGCACCACCAGCGCGCCGATCGCGAAGCGCCGCACGTCAGGCTCCCACGAACCGAGTCAGGAGCGACGCCACGAGCGCGATCAACAGAGCCGCAGTGACTCGCGGGCTGAAGAACATGCGCGCCGGCGCGATCGGGAACGCGAGCGTGTTCGACATGGCGACGCTCTTGAACGCGTGGATCCCCGCGAACTGCGGGTCGGTCGCGAGCTCGACCAGGTCGCGGCGGCTGCGGTAGCGGATGATCCCCGACGCGCTCCAGCCGGGGTTCTTCTCCACTCCCCACTCTTCGAGATACCCCGCCGCGGCGCGGCCGATCAACGCCGGGTGACCGCCGCGCAGGAGCAGCGCGCGCATGAACGGCCCGGTGTAGCCCTCGAGCACTTCCATGGCGGGCGCGGGCTGGCCGCCCCCGGGTGGAGTCACTTGCCCCGGCTGCAGCCGAATGAGATTCACCATGAAGAACTCACCGCCGTCGTCGCTCTCGAGGAACGTGCGCATGCGCTCGCGCCGCTCGGCGTCGACGCCGAGCTCCGGCGAGAGCTTCGCGAGATACGCGTCGACCTCCGCCTTGGTGAGTGGCCCGCCGAATCCCACGTACCACGCCCAGAACGCGGCGTAGCACACGACCGCCCCTGCCCAGATCCACGCCGTCATGCCGCGATTGTGGCACTTGAAATGTCAAAAGATCAAGAACGCGCTTGAGCTATTGGCAGCGAAACTGCCAGAATGCGCTCGTGACGGCGCGCAATCAGATACGGGAACAAGTCGATGGCAGGACTCAGCGAGCCGAACGCAGCCGCGGCGCGATCGTGCGCGCGCTGTTCGAGCTGATCGGCGAAGGCAACCCGCAGCCCACGGCGCAGCAGGTCGCCGAACGCGCGGAGGTCGGGCTCCGCAGCGTGTTCCGTCACTTCGCCGACATGGAGACGCTGTACGCCGAGCTCGGTGGGCGCGTGCAGACGGAAGCGCATCCGTACATGCGCGACGTGCCGACCGACGGCGACGTCGAGGCGCGCCTCGCGAAGATCGTGGAGCAGCGCGCGGATTTCTACGAAGTCATCGCTCACTACAAGCGCGCGGGGAACCTGGCGCGCCGCCGCTCGAACTTCCTGCAGCGGCAGCACGGGAGACTCGTGCGCGATCTGCGCGAGAGACTCCAGCGCGCGCTGCCCGAGTTGGAGCGCGCGCCCGAGAGCATGCTCGAGGCGCTCGACATGATCTTGTCGTTCGACGCGTGGGACCGGCTGCGCACCGATCAGCGACTCTCGCGCGAACGCGCGAGCGCGGCCGTCGAGGTCGCGGTGCTGGCGCTCGCCGTCGTAGTGACTCGCGCGCCGGCCGCGAAGGGCAGGGGGCGGCGGAAGTGACTGACGCCGGGTGGAAGCTCGTTGGCATGCCCGGCTCGCCTTACACGCGCAAGCTGCGCGCGGTGATGCGCTACCGGCGCATTCCGCACGTCTTCGTGCTGAGCCGCTCGCACGACGCGCGTGACTTGCCGCAGCCGCGCGTGTCACTCCTGCCGCAGCTCGTCGGGCCGTGCGGCCCGGGCGGCGCGCTCGAGGCGCGCGTCGACTCCACGCCGCTCGTGCGCGCGCTCGAGCGCGAGCACGCGGGGCGCAGCGTGATTCCGACCGATCCCGCGCTCGCGTTTCTCGACTCACTGCTCGAGGACTACGCCGACGAGTGGCTCACCAAGGCGATGTTCCACTACCGCTGGGCGTACGACGCGGACATCGCGCGCGCCGCGGCGATCCTGCCGCGCTGGGGCCGCGGCCCGCAGCCCGAGGCCGAGGCGCGCGCGCTGGGCGACGTGTTCGCGAAGCGGCAGATCGACCGCCTGTGGGTGGTGGGCTCGAACGACGTGACCGGCCCCGTGATCGAGGCGAGTTACGTGCGCCTCCTGTCACTGCTCGACCGAAGACTCACGGAGTCACGCTTCGTCATGGGCGCGCGGCCGGGCGTGAGTGACTTCGCGCTGTACGGGCAACTCACTCAGCTGGTCGGGTTCGACCCGACGCCGAGCGCGATCGCGCTCGAGACCGCCCCGCGCGTGGTCGCGTGGGTCGATGGCGTGGACGACCTGTCGGGCGTGGAGCCCGCCGAGACCGACTGGGCTCGCGCCGAGCCGCTGCCCGAGACGTTGCGCGCGCTGCTCGCCGAGGCAGGGCGCGTGTACGCGCCGTTCCTGCTCGCGAACGCCGCGGCGCTGGCGCGCGGCGCGGAGCGGGTCGAGTGCGAGATCGACGGGCGCCGCTGGGAGCAGCGGCCGTTTCCATACCAAGGCAAGTGTCTCGAGTGGCTGCGCGCCGATCACGCCGCCCTGCCGCTCGCCTCGCGCCATGCGGTCGAGCGCGCGCTCGCGGGCACGGGGCTCGAGTCACTCTTCTAGCGGAGCCGACTCACTTTCACCGCGTCCGAGCCCGCGGGCAGCTCGATCAGCGCGCCGTCGTCGGACAGGAGCCAGCCGTCGGGCCGCACGTCGGAGACGCCGCGCGTGAACACCGACTCCATCAGCCCGTTCTGCGGCGACGGAGTCAGGTGGTAGAACACGAGCAGCTTCACGCCCGCCGCGTTCGCGACTTCCGCCGCCTGCTCGGGCGACGTGTGATACGAGGGGATGTCCTCCATGATCTTCACCGCGCGCGGCAGGTTCGCCTTCGCGGCCGCGTCCTTCACCATCGCAACAATGTGATTCGCCTGCGCCTCGTGGAACAGCACGTCGGCGCCCTTCGCCGCCGCGATGAGTGACTCGCTCTTCGCGGTGTCTCCACTCACTACCACCGACCGGCCCTTGTAGTCGAAGCGGTAGCCGTACGCCGGCTTGATCGGATCGTGCAGCACGGGGAATGCCGTGATTCGCAGTCCGTCCTCGTCGACGAACACGGCGCTCGCGCCAGTCTCTGCGGGCTGCGCGACCACGGTAGTCACATAGCCGGCCAGCTCCGGCTTGTTGAAGTCACTGCCGTGGTGCAGCACGCGGTAGCCCGTGTCGAGCGCGTACGCCTCCGTGAAGCCACCGATCACGCGCTCGAGACCCGGCGGGCCGAACACGCGCAGCGGCGCTTTGCGGCCCTGCACCCAGGTGTTCATGTTCAGCTCGGGCAGGTCGCCGATGTGATCGGAGTGGAAGTGAGTGAACATCACGCCGCCGATGCGGGTCGGGTCGACGCGCAGGAGTGACAGGCGATTCCACGAGCCCGAGCCCGTGTCCACGACCCAGAAGCGCCCCGCCGCGAACACCGCCACGCACGCCTTCGCGCGCGTCGGATGCGCCAGAGGTGACCCGCTGCCGCACACGAGCGCGCGCAGCGCGTCGTCCTCGAAGAGCCAGTCGTTGCGCGCACTCACCATGCGGTCGAGCACCGTGCGCATGACTCGATCCTGCACCGCGGGCACGCGCAGCGCGCCCGCGACGATCAGCGCCGCCAGGATCAACAGACCGCCGAGCCACAGAATCGCGCGCCGCATCGCCCGCTCCCTCCGCGGCAGAGTCGCCGCCGGGCAGATCATGGCACAACGCGTGCCACTTGTTGCGGCGGTTCGCGCACACGGCGGCGGATAGAATCCCGGCCGGTATGTCCGGCACACCTTCGCGTCGAGTGCCCGTGGTCTGTCTCGCGTCGTGGTTCGTCGTGTGGGCGATCTGCGCCATCTCGCCGTACGACCGCATGGACTGGCTGCTCGAGAACATGCTGACGTTCGCGGCGGTCGGCGTCGGCGTGGGCACGTTCAGCAGGTTCCGCTTCTCGGACCGCGCCTACATGCAGATGACTCTGTTCATGATCCTGCACGCGATCGGCGGTCACTACACGTACTCACTCGTTCCCGCCGGCGACTGGATGCGCGACGCGTTCGCGCTCGACCGCAATCACTTCGATCGCGTGGTGCACTTCGCGTTCGGACTGCTGTTGCTGCGGCCGATGCGCGAGCTCGGCTTCCGCGACGCCCCCAGCATGGGCCGCTGGGCGAAGCTCTACTTCAGCACCGCGGGTGTCGGCCTGTGGAGTCTCTTGTACGAGGTGCTGGAGTGGCTCGTCGCGGCGATCGTCGACCCCGCCGCGGGCACGGCGTATCTCGGCACGCAAGGCGATCCTTGGGACGCGCAGAAGGACATGAGCCTCGCGGTCCTCGGCGCGTTCATCGCGTCCGCGTTCCAGTTCGGCCGCGACGGCAAGCCGACGACCGAGTGACTCGCGCTCAGCGCCCCGGCACCCGCTCGAACGTCGGCACGCCGCTCGGGATGTGATGGAACGACTGTTTGTCGATCGTGTAGATCACCATCTGCGGCCCGCCGAACAGGCTCGGATCGTCGAAGGTGCCGACCTTGAGGATGACCCCACCCGGCACACCAGGCGCGCGAGTCAGGATGTGAGTCCCGCAGTCGGCGCAGAACTCCCGAGTCACTGGGCTGGCGAGATCCTTGCGCGCGAAGCCCTTTGGCGCGCCCTTCGTGTACGAGAAGCCCGCGTTGGGCATCGCCACGATCACGTTCGACTGTCCGCCCGAGAAGTACTGACACTCGCGGCAGTGACACTGACCCTTGAACATGGGGTCGCCTTCGGCCTTGTAGCGCAGTCCGCCGCAGTAACATCCGCCTTCGATCTTCATGGGGGCCTCCTCGGGGCGTAGCGTACTCGAAATGCAGGAACACTTGCTCCGCATCCGTTTCGAGCTGCCGCGTCCGCGCGCGGAGGTGTTCGAGTTCTTCGCCGACGCGCGCAACCTCGAGCGCATCACGCCGCCCGAGATGCACTTCCACATCGTGACTCCGCTGCCGATCGAGCTGCGCGCGGGCGCGCTGATCGACTACCGGCTGCGGCTCTTCGGCGTGCCGCTGCGCTGGCGCACGCTGATCAGCACGTGGCAGCCGCCCGAGGTGTTCGTCGACGAGCAGCTGGCGGGGCCGTACCGGCGCTGGATCCACACGCACCGCTTCCGGGCTACACCGAACGGTGGCACCGAGATCGAAGACGAGGTGCGCTGGGCGCTGCCGCTCTGGCCCTTCGGTGAAGTCGCTCGGCCGCTCGTGCGGCGTCAGCTCGCGCGGATCTTCGCGTTCCGCGAGCGCGCGGTGCGCGCGCTGCTCACTGAGTGAGACAGTTGCTCGGCACTCCCGCGCTAGCGGCGTCCGATTCGACCTGACTCAGTCGCTCTTCGGCGGCTTCGACGCGCTTCTCCGCCGCGTCCATCCTCGCGAGGCGGCCCGACTCATTGCTGGTCATGAAGCCCCGCGTGTCGGACTGCAGTCTCTCGAGATTGTCCTCGGCGTTCTGCACCCCTTGATCCGCATACCGCCAGCTGCTGATCCAGTTCGTGTATCTCGCGCACGGATTGCCCGGCTCTTCCGGAGCGGCGGCCGCCGCGGCGGCTTGCGCCTCGGCCTCCCTCTCTTGTGACTCCCTCTCGGCCGCGGCCGCTTCCTTCAGGAAGCGCCGCAGGGGCGAGAGACTGGGCTCCGCGGCCGCCGCGGGCGCGGGCGCGCCCTTCTTCGGCTTCGCGGGCACGACCTCGACGATGGTTCCTGCCCCCTCCGGCGGGGGCGTCGGGGTCGTGTAGACACGGCCGTCGTGGCCGACCCAGCGGTAAGTCTTCCCGTCGTCCGCGCCCGCGTGAGTCGCCGCGCACAGGACGAGAGTCACCAGGACGAGCCAGACTGTCTGACTGGAACGAGTCACACGCCGTCTCCTAGCCCGTTCGCTTCGTCCGGCGCGGGCGGGCGCTTGAGTTGACGGCCCGGGGCGCGTCTGGTCCGATGGCGGGACCATGATTCGGCGAGTTGGCGGCAATCTGACGGTCAGGCGGGGTGAAGCGCCGGAAGCCAGTGTGCAACTCGAGCGCGACGGATGCGCAGTTCTGCGCGGCGTGCTCGAGCCCGAGCTGGTGACCCAGCTCCGCGACGAGATCGCGAAGGCGTTCGAGACTTACCCGGCCGAGCGCGGGCGCGGCGACAAGTCGGAGTTCCGCTACGAGATGCTGAACCGCGCGCCGGGCTGTCAGTCGGCCGTGGGTCACCCGAAGATCCTCGCGGCGATCGAGCCGCTGCTAGGCGAGGACTGTCACGTCATCGCCAACACCGCTTGGTGGAACCCCGCCGACTTCGGCGGCGGACCGTGGCACTGCGACGCGGGCCCGCACGTGCCGCGCCCCGAGGGCGTGCCGTGGGACGACCGCATCCCGTATCCGGTCTTCGCGATCGGCGCGCACCTGTATCTCGCGGACTGTCCGCTCGAGTGCGGTCCCACGGCAGTGATTCCCGGGAGTCACCGCTCGGGCCGGCTGCCGCCGTTCGATCGCCTGGGTGACGAGAAACTCGAATACGACGGCCGCGAAGCGGTCGCGCTCGAAGCGAACACCGGTGACGTCGCCCTGTTCGTGTCCGACGCGTGGCACCGCGGCTTGCCCGCGAAGCCGGGGGGCACGGGGAGACTCTTCCTGCAGGCGCACTACGCGCGGCGCGACTTGGCGCAGCGCATCCGCACCACCGCCGACGTGAGTCACTTGTCGCAGGAAGCGACCGCGCGCATCCGCACCCCGCGCGAGCGCACGCTGCTCGGGCTGCACGGGCCGTACTTCTACGACGGGTGAGTTGGAGCACCAGTGTCTCGGTGCCGCTGGCTCGCTCTCTGGCTCGCGTTGTGTCTCGCGCCCGCCGCGGACGCCGAGGACAACAGTCTGTGTCGCAAGGGCTGGGTGGCGACGCAGGAGAATCACCCGGAGCAGGCGCTCGACCTGTACCGCGAGTGTCTCGCGAAGGGTGAGCTGACTCCGGCATCGGCGGCGATCGCCGAGCGCAACGTCGGCGTGTTGCTCTACGGCAAGGGTGAACACGCGGCGGCGGCCGAGGCGTTCGGCCGCGCGATCGCCGCGAAGCCCGCGGACGTGTGGCGCGACCATCAGAATCGCGCCTACGCGTGGCGCGCGGCGGGCGAGCCGCGCAAAGCGCTGGCCGACTTCGACGAGACACTCGCGCTGAAGCCCGACGAGCCGAAGGCGCTCTACGGCCGAGGGCTCACGTACGAGACACTCGGGCGGCAGTTCGACGCGTACGCCGACTACACTCGCGCGAGCGCGCTCGACCCCGACGACGCGCGCGTGAGGGACCGGCTCGACGACTACCAAGGGTTCGGCCTCGATCGCGTCGCCGCGTTCGGCGGCGAGGGCTTCGAGAGGATCGACGACTCGTACGCGATCGGAAGCCCCGTTCGCGCCGTGAAGCTGGGCGCGATCCTCGAGAGCAAGGTGAGCTGCCTCGCCACGGGCGCGGACGCGGGCGCCGAGTCGGCTCACGCCGATGCCGAGTCACTGCGTCGCGGCGGCCGCTACGAGTTCTCGGGCGGAAAGATCGAGGTGGTGCTTCCCCGGCTCGACGGGATCGAGACACTCGACGTGCACGTGCACCTGAACGACCTGTCGCGCGGCGTGCGCGACGACTATCTCGTTTTCGGCGGGCCCGAGCCGCGCGCGGCGGTGCTGGTCACGACGCTCGCGAAGCGCATGCGCTCGAGTCTCGAAGTCCACCGCGCGGTCCTCGACCAGGTCGAGGAGCTCGGCGCGGCCTTCCCGCGCGGCGACCTGTTGGTTCGCGATCTCGACGGGCCGTGGGGCCCGGTCGTCGAAGTGCTGGCGCGCAATCGGGCGGGCGGCGGCCTCTGCTTTCCGACCTCGGTCTGGGTGCGCGCGCCCGACGACGCGCCCACCATGGGAGTCACTCGCTGGATCCACCGCGAAGAGGTGCTGATCGAGCTCGCGCTGATCGTCCCGCTGCCGAAGGGTCTGCCGCCCGCGCAGCACGCCGCCCACGCGCGCGCGCGCATGGACGAGCTCATGGGCGCGGTGACGATCCGCGAGTGACCCGCAACTTCCTCCAAGTTCAGCGCGCCGGGCAGCGGTACATCGTGAGCCGAGGAGGAGCTCATGAACCCGACCGGAGGCTGCACCTGCGGCGCGATCCGCTACGAGCTCACCGCGGAGCCGCTGATCGTCCACGCGTGTCACTGCCGCGACTGCCAGCGGATCACAGGCAGCGCGTTCGTGCTGAACCTGTGGCTCGAGAAGAAGCAGGTCGTCGCGAAGGGTCACGCGCCGAAGTCGCTCACGCTCGCCGGCGGCAGCGGCAAGGACCACATCGTCCACATTTGCGGGCGCTGCGGGACCTACGTGTGGAGTGACTACCGGATGGTGCCCGGCGAGTGCTGGTTCGTGCGCGCGGGCACGCTCGACGACCCGAGTGCGATCGTGCCCGACGTCCACATCTTCACGCGCACGAAGCTTCCGTGGGTGCGCCTGCCCGAGCGCGCGCGCGCGTTCGCCAGTGTCTACGAGCTGCGCGACGTGTGGCCCGCCGCGAAGCTGGCCCGGCTGCGCGCCAACGTGTGACGCGCAGCCGCGACGAGAGTCAGTTGCACGCCGGGAGTGAGTCCGGGAACTGAGTCTGCGACTTGTTCTTCTTCCAGCAGTTTCCGTCGCCCGTCGTGTCCCACGCTAGGTCGACGGCGAACACGGGCGCGACGAGCGGCGAGGGGTCGTGCCCGTTCTCGAGCACCAGGTTGTGATCGACCTTGTTGCGGTCGGGATCGGGATCGATGTCGAGCGCGGCGCACTGCTCCTCGGTGAGTCCCGACGCCAGACAGAAGTTCGCGACCGCGATGCCGTACGAGTCATTGTCGAGCACGACGTTGTGGTCGACCCGGTTCGCGTCGGCCGCGAGCGCGAGGATCCCCGTACCCGGCGGCACCGCGCACACGGCGTCCTCGGGGTCGAGACACGTGTTGGGCCGATCGTTGTCCTGGACCCAGTTGTGGTCGATGCGGTTGCGCGCGTTCTCCTTCACGTCGAGGCCCGGCAGCGTGAAGCTGAGGATTCCGCCCGTGTTTCCGGTCGCGACGTTGTGATCGGTCCGCACCTCGCTCGAATTCTCGATCTCGAAGCCACTCACGTTGTCGTGCGCCAGGTTGTGATCGACGCGCACGCGGTGTGACTGGCCGATGTAGATGCCGGTATCGTGTGACCCGGTCGCGACGTTGAACGCGACCCGGCCGCGCGTCGAATGAGACGGGAAGATGCCGTACTCGGCGTTGTCATTCGTCTCGTTGAAGCGGATGTCGAAACGGTCGACGCAGGTCAGGAAGATCCCCATCGCGTCGAAGCCGTTCACGGTGAAGCCGCGGATCGTGACTCCCGAGAGTCTCTGCGCCGAGCCCTCGAGACACGTGGTGGGCGACAGATTCGGCGGCGCGACGGCGATTCCGTGGCGCTGGCCGTCTGGGTTCTCGATGACGACCGGCTTCCTGTGCTTCGGCTTCGCGACGAGCGCGATTCCCGGCTTGGTGATCGAGACGGCGCACGTGGTGGCCGGGTTCGTCGGGCACGGTGTGCCGGGCTCCTGATACGTCCCCGGCATCACGTGGATCGTGTCTCCGGGATTCGCGGCGTCGACGGCCGCTTGGATCGAGTCACCCGGGTGCACGACCCGAGTCTTTGCGGCGGCCGGGGCGGCGAGGAGCAGGAGCGAACACGCTGCGAAGAGTGAAGCGGACTTCAGCATGGGAGCCTCCTTCGAGGCTCGACCCTACGCCCGCCGTCGGAACGGGACAAGTGACCGCGGTCAACTATCGAAGATCTACACAGATAAGTGTAGCGTCGAGAAGATCCAGAGTCAACCTTTCGGGGGTTTCTCGCTAGGCTCGCGCCATGACGAGTGACTTCTTCGACCCCAGCGACCCCGTGATCGTCGGCGATCCGTACGCTCACTACCTGCGTTGGCGCGAGTCGGATCCGATCCACCGCGCGCACACGCGCTCGCCGATCTTCCCCGAGCAGTGGTTCCTGTTCCGCCACGCCGACGTGGCCGAGGCGCAGCGAGATCCGCGGCTGGGCCGTGACTGGCACCGAGTCACCGGGGTCCGGAGCGCGGCGCCGGCGCTCCCCGAGCCGCTGCGTCGTCTGGTCGAGATGGTCGACGGCTGGATGCTGTTCGTCGATCCGCCGCTGCACGGCGAGCTGCGCGGCGCCGTGAGTGACGCGTTCCGGCCGCGCTCGCTCGCGCCGGTCGAGGCGTCGCTCGCGCGCCGCGCCGAGACACTGCTCCTCGAGACCCCGGGGCCCGGCGCCACGATCGACCTGCTGGCCGGCTTCGCGCTGCCACTCACTTCGCACGCGATCGCCGATCTGCTCGGCGTGCCGGAGCCCGAGCGGCCCGAGCTGTTGCGCGTGATTCGCGGCCTCGAGCCGGTGTTCGGCGGGTCGCGCTCGGAGCTGCGGGGCGCCGCGCGCGCGGCCCTGGAGCTCTCGGCGCTGTTCGATCGCCTGATCGACACGAGTGACTCGGGAATTCTCGCCCGCTTCGCGGGCACGAGCGGCGAAGCGCGCAGGCGCGCGATCGGCACGTGCATCTTCCTCTACGGCGCGGGCTTCGCCACGACGGTGCACGGGATCTCGAACGGGGCGCTCGCGTTCGCGCGCCATCCCGACGCCTGGGCGGCGCTGCGCGATGACGAGTCACTCCTGGCCGCCGCCGTCGAAGAGGTGCTGCGCTTCGATCCGCCCATACAGCGCTCGCAGCGCTTCGCGCTCGAGCCCGTCGAGCTCGGCGGTCACCGCCTTCCCAGGGGCGCGTTGATCGTGCCGGTGCTCGGCTCCGCGAACCGTGACCCGGCCGTGTTCCCCGATCCCGAGCGCTTCGATCCGAAGCGCGGCGAAGCGGCGCGCGCGCACACCACGTTCGGCGGCGGGATTCACTCGTGTCTGGGCGCGTGGCTGGCGCGACTCGAGCTGCGCGTCGCGTTCGCCGCGCTGGCGCGGCGCTTCCCGGAGCTCCTGCTCGCGGACGAGACACTCGAGTGGCGCGAGGGGGCGGCGCGCGGCCTGCGCCGACTGCCGCTCGTGACTCCCTGACTCAGAAGATCCCGTTGGGAGGAAGGCCGAGCAGCACGCGCGATGCCGGCTCGACGAGCTGAGGCGACACCGCGATGTGTTGGCCGACGACGTGCACGTCGCGCATGCGGCGCTCGAGCGGGCTGGTCAGGGTGTTCGCGCTGGTGCCCGCGGCGGCGTGCACGATCTCGACGGCGCGCGCCGACGCCGCCACCGCCTTCGCGCACGCCAGCTGCACGAGCGCGCGCTGCTTCATGCTGGGCGCGCGGCCCGCGAGTGTCTCCTGCCACAGCTCCTCGACTGACTCGAACACGAACGCGCGCGCCGAGCGGAGCACCGTCTCGGCTTCGGCGAGGGACTCCTGCGCGTGGCGGCGCTCGCGCAGCGGCGCGCTCATCGCGCGCGGCGTGTGTCTCGACGCGAGCTCGATGAACGCGTCGAGCGCGGCGCGCGCGATGCCCGTCGCGACGCCCACCTTGTTGTAGGCCAGCCGCGAGAACGCGGGGAGCCGGAACAGCTGGCCGCGCGCGTTGAGCTTGCCCTGGCCCACGCGCGTGGTGAAGCGGTCGGGCACGAACACGTCCGTGACTTCGACGTCGTGACTCCCCGAGCCGCGCAGTCCCGCGACGTGCCACGTGTCGATCACGCGGAAGTCACTCCTCGGGACCAAGACCTCGAGCGCGCGCGTCTTCCCGTCCTCCTCGTGCAGACACTGACCCCAGAACCAGTCACTGTGCATGCAGCCGCTGGCGAACGGCCAGCGCCCGGTCGCGCGCCAACCGCCGGCCGCGCGCGTCGCGCGCCCCATCGGATTCAGCGCGCCGCAGAACACCACCTCGGCGTTCTTCGCGATCACTTCCTCGGCGGTGTCCGATTCGAGGAACGCGCTCGCGAAGCCGAGATTCTCGACGCCGATCATCAGCGCCCAGCCGGCGGCGCCGTCGCCTTCCGAGATCGCCTCGATCGCGAGTATCTGCTCGCGCGGCGTCGCCTCCGCGCCGCCGACTTCCTTGGCGACGGCGACGCGGAAGAGCCCCGCCGCGCGCAGCGCCCGCACGACCTCGGCGGGCAACGTGCGCTCGGCTTCGGCGCGGTCCGCGAAATTCGACACGAGCGGCCGGAGCTCGCGCGCACGCTCCACGAGAAGCGCGCCGGTGAGTGCGGGTGTCTCGTTCACCCCGCCATCATCGCATGCACACCGCCTCGACGTTGTTCCCGTCCGGATCGATCAGGAACGCGGCGTAGTACTTCGGGCTGTAGTCTTTGCGCACGCCGGGCGCGCCGTTGTCCTTGCCGCCTGCCTTCATTCCGGCTTTGTAGAAGCGATCGACCGCGGCGCGGTCGTCGGCGCGGAACGCCAAGTGACTCGTGCCGCCCTTCACCTTCTTCGCGGCGTAGAGCCAAAGCGCTGGCTCGTCCTTGGGCCCCAGCCCCGCCATCGTGTCGTCGCGCGAGCACACTTCGTGACCGAGCGCACCGAGCGCCGCTTGGTAGAAGCTGACGCTCGCGTCGAGGTCTCTCACTTTCAGTCCGATGTGGTCGTACATGGGATCCTCCTTGATGCCCGCGAACGTACAAGTCGCGTGCCCACGGTACTTGGAGGATCTTGCTAGCTCGCTGCGCGCAGTCTCTCGGCGATGATCTCGCGGTCGCCGCGCGAGGCGCGGCGGAACGCGCGCGGCGAGACACCGGCCGCGCGGTGGAAGGTGCGCACGAAGTTCGAGAGATCGCCGAAGCCGACCGCGAACGCGATCTCGGTGATCGGGCGCTCGTCCTCGGCCAACAGCCGCGCGGCGCGGCGCAGGCGCGAGCGCACGAGATATTGGTGCGGAGTCACTCCAAGCACGGCCGCGAACGAACGCAGGAAGTGGAACGCGCTGAGTCCGGCCTCGCGCGCCGCCGACTCGAGATCGACCTCGCCGTCGGAGTGCGCGTCGATCCAGTGAGCCGCTTCGACCGCGCGGCGGCGGTCGCGCTCGCCGGCCGCGCGCGCGCTGCGTGTCTCGCCCGTCGCGGTCGCCACGAAGCGCGCGCCGAGCCACAGGGCCAGCTCGTCCAAGCCGGCATCGCTGCGCCCTTCGGCCGCGGCCTGCAAGAGCTCGCCCAGCACCATCAGCTGAGAGACGGGCGGCAGCGCACCGGCGCGCCACGCGGCCGGCTTCGCGCCAAGTGACTCGACCAGCTCCGCGTCGAAATGAACCGAGAGACACTCGTCGCCCACCGCGTGATCGTGCGTGCAGAGATACTCGTCGCCCGGGTAGCCCACGAGCACCGAGCCGGTCACCAGCTCGAACGACTTGCCGCGCACGCGGTAGCCGAAGCTGCCCTTGCGGACGTACGAGAGTGAGTAACCGCGGTGCAGCTCGAGATACGGAGTCTCGGCGTGCGAGGCGTCGCAGCGGTAGTCGTCGACCCGCACGGGCCCGGAGCGGAAGAGCGGGGTGGCTCCCATGCCCGGGAGTCTATCGCGCTGGGCTAGAACGCCGCCGCCCGCCACAGATACCAGCTCGCCGCGGTGCGGTACGGCGCCCAGCGCTCACCGTATCTCGCGAGCTCCTTCGGCGTCGGCAGCTTCCGCTTGCGCCACGCGACGGCGAAGCCCTTGCGGATGCCGAAGTCGTCGACGGGCAGCACGTCGGGCCGTGCCAGACGGAAGATCAGCAGCATCTCGACGGTCCAGCGGCCGATGCCGCGCACGAGAGTGAGTCGCTCGACGAGTGTCTCGTCGTCCATGTCGCGCGCCTCGGCCAAGCTGGGGATCTCGCCCGCGGCGGTGCGCTTGGCCAGATCGCGCAGCGCGAGGAACTTCGCGCGCGAGAGACCCGCGCCGAGCAGCTTCGCGTCCGAGACGCGGAGTATGTGCTGCGCGGTCGGGCCCTGGTGCGCGCGCGGGAACAGAGCGCACACGCGGCCGTAGATCGTCGCGGCCGCCTTCGCGTGCAGCTGCTGGTAGACGATCGCCTCGGCCAGCATCGCGAACATGGTCGAGGTCTTCTTCAGCTCGAGCGCGCACGGCCCCACGCGCTCGATGACACGCGCCAGTGTCGGGTCGGCCTTGCGCAAGTGAGTCGCCGCGCGCTTCGGATCGAAGCCGAGCGCGCCGTCGCCTTCGAACAGCGCGGGCTGCGGGCCGTGCGCGCCCTCGAGCTCGAGCAGCTTGAGCTTCGTCGCCGCGCCGCCGCTCGCCGAGAAGCCGCCGAGCTTCCCGTTCGCGGCGGTTACTCGGTGACACGGCACGACGATGGCGAACGGGTTGCGGCCGAGCGCCTGACCCACGGCGCGCGCCTGGTCCGGGGCGCCGATGCGCGCGGCGAGCGCGCCGTAAGTCACCGTCTCGCCCGGCGCGATCGCGCGCGCGGCCTCGTAGACGCGGCGCTGGAACGGCGGGAGCGCGGAGAGATCCAGCACGAGTGACTCGAGCGACGCCTTCCCGCCGCCCAGCAGTCTCTCGATCGCGTCGACCGCGCGCTGGATCTCGCGCGGCGCCTCGCCCTCGCGCGCATCCGGGAAGCGCTTCTGCATGCGCGCGCGCGTGGCGCGGTCACTCGACTCCGGCAGCTGCACGCCCGCGATGCCGCGCTCGCTCCAGGCGATCCCGCAGCGCCCGATCGGAGCGTCGAACAGCGCGTAGCCCTGTGCCGTCATTCGGCGCGGAGCGTAGCACCCGGGCTGCGGCGCGAACTTGGCGAATCTTGCGGTCCGCCCGCCCGCGCCTCAGTGCGCGAACCCCTGCTTCAACAGGTCCGTGGCGCGCGCCGCGGGGTCCTTGCGGAATACTGACTCACGAGTGAGTCGTACTGCTTCATGATTCCGACCTGCTTCGTCGCCGAGAACTTCGCGGTCAGCGGCGCCGCGGCCGCTGACCGGGCAGCTTGATGTGAATGCTCGGGTCGTCGAGGAACCCGCCGGCCTTCGAGGTCGACGCGACCGCGCGCTGCGTGGCGAGCTCGAACGCCCGGCGCAGGCCGGACGCCGTGGCTTCATGCCCGAACTCTCTCTCAGTCGAGACTCGCGGGGCGCGGCGACTCGAGCAGGCGGTACAGGATGTTGTCGGTGAAGGCGGGATCGCGCGTCAGCGCCAAGTGGTCCGCGAACAAGAAAGTGACTTCGGTCCACGCGATCGGAGTCACGACTCCCGGGCGCCACTCGCCGCTCTGGCGTTCGTCCATGATCGCGCTGGTGCGCAGGACCGTCCCGTCGCCCGGCGCCTCGGCCGTGACTCGCAGCGCGCCGGCGTCGTCGGCGGTGAGCACGGCCGGGGTGGGCTCGGCGTCGCCGGCGAACAAGTGCAGAGTGAGTCCTTCGGGCGGCGTCGCCGGGACGTCGAGCGCGTCCTGGAACTGGCGCGCGCGGGCGAGTGACTTGCGAAGGTGGTCGAGCGCGATGCGCCGGCGCGCGCCGGGATCCGCCTCGTCGGGCAGCAGCGCGGCGAGTGACTCGTCCGCGCGTGGCGAAGCGAGCCCCCAGCCGAAACGCTCCCAAGTCGCGGGGTCGAGCGGGTCGAGCGGCGCGCCGCCCGCGTCGAGCAGCGCGCGGTGGCGCGCGCGCGGCAACAGCTGATACAGCGCGGGGAACGTGCCGATCACCGCGGCGTCGTAGCGCGGCAGCACCCACGAGAAGCGCACTCCGTCGGCCAGGTTCGTGAGCGCGTCGGCCGAGCCCGCGTTCGGCGTGGCGACGAACACCGCGCGCGCCACGTGCTCGGCGCCCGCCCAAGTGACTCGCGGTGCCGACCCGTCCTGGGGCAGCGGCTGCTCGCCGTACTCGAGGTAGTAGCGGAGGAGGAGCCCGCCCATGGAGTGCGCAATCACGTCGAACTTCAGGTCGTCGCGCCGCACACCGTGGCGCCGCAGGAGCTCGGCCTGCACGTACGCTCGCTTCTCGCGGATGAACTCACCGAGCTGGCGCGCGTTCTCGGAGTTGTCGCGCCGCCAGTCGTACGAAAACTGGAAGCACGTGAAGTGACCTGGCCGGTAGACGACTGTGCCTTCCCTGCCGAGTGACTCGTCGCGATAGCCGCCGACGCCGAGCGTCTTCAGGATGTACACGTACGCCTGACTCTCGAGCGGCACGCCGAGCAAGCGGATGCGCACGCTGTCGAGCACTCCGTCGGGCGACACCGAATCGTGTAGCTCGGAGAGCGGGCGGCCCTCGGCCATGGGCAGGGCCACGAGGCGCGCGCCGTCCTCCGTCTCGGGATCGGCGTACTCACCGCCGAAGGCCCCCCACACCACGCGGCCGCTCTCGCCGTCTCGGAGCTTCGAGCCCAACACGCCCGGAATCACGATCACGGGGTTGCGGGTCAGGTCGTCGAACTCGGCGGCGCGGTTGTACAGCCCGCCCAGGTCGGGCAACCGCCCCGCGCCGCAGGCGAGCGCGAGGCACCCCACTCCGATCGCGAGACTGCGCCGAATCATGGCCGTCGGTCGCGCGCCGCCGCCGAACGTTACAAGTCAGTGACTCCCTCTCTCTCCTCCGCTGGCGGATACTGTCGGCGTGCCGAGTAGGAGCCCATGGGCGTGGCTCGCGCTCTCGCTCGCGATCGCGCTGCCCGCTCCCGCGCCGGCCGACGAACCGGCCGAGGCGCAGGAGCTCCGCGGGCGACTGACCGAGCGCGAGGACGAGAATCGCCTCGAGCATCCGACGACCTTCAGCGTGTTCGGCCGGCCGCTCACGGTGAGTGGCGAGGCCTCGGAGTCGGTCGCGGCGCTGCGCGAGGCCGGGCTCGGCCAGGCCGGACCCGACTACGACCGGGTCCTGTGGGAGCAGGCGGTCACCGCGGAGGTCTTCTACAGCTTCGGGCATCAGGTCGCCCTGTTTCTGCAGGGCGAGGCCGCCAGTGAGTACGACCTCGACCACGACGTGCCCGACCGGCTCTCCACGGCGTATCTGCGGCGCGACGAGATGTGGCTCTTCGCCGGAGACGTCCTCGAATCGGGAGTGAGTCTCGAAGCCGGCCGGCTCGACTACGAGGACGACCGGCTGTGGTGGTGGGACGCGGACCTCGACGCCGCGCGCGCTGTCTGGGAGCGGGGTGACTGGGAGCTGCAGGTCTCCGTGGCGCAGGAGCTGTTCTCGGATCGGACCAGCCGCACCTGGGTGGAGCCGGACCAGGAGCGGGTGCTGCGACTCATGGGCGAGTTTTCATGGGACTGGTTCCCCGACCACGCGCTGGAGCTGTTCGCGCTGCGGGCGAGCGATCACTCGCCGACGGAGGCCGTTGGTGAGCGGGTGGCGGAGGACCGCGTGGACGAGGAGGACGCGAACGAGTACTGGCTCGGCGCGCGCGCGTCGGGCGCGTGGCAGTCACGCCGCTTCGGGCTGGTGGGCTACTGGCTCGACCTCGGGATGGTGCGCGGCTCCGCGGATGAGCTCGAGTTCGAGGACGGCCTTCCGGGCAACAACGCAGAAGTCACTGCAGTGACTCACGCGCGTGTTTCCGGCTGGGCGTTCGACGTCGGCGGCACCTGGTTGCTGCCGCTCGCGGCGGAGCCTCGTGTCTCACTCGGCTGGGCGCGCGGCTCGCGCGGCTACCGGCAGCCGGGGATCCACGCCAACGAGATCGGCTTCGGCGGCGTGCAGCGCTTCCGGCGGTACGGGGAGATACTCGACCCGGAGCTCGCCAACCTGCAGGTGCTCACGGCCGCGCTCGGCTGCACCCTGCTGCGCACCAGCTCACTCGACGTGACCTACCACTACTACTCACTCGCCTCGCGCGCGACTTCGCTCCGCGACAACGGGCTCGATCCCGAGCTCACGGGCACGAGCCGCAACGTGGGACAGGGCGTCGACGTCGTGCTCGCGCTCGAGGAGTGGGAGAGGGTCGAGCTCGAAGTGATCGGCTCCGGCTTCCGCTCCGGCGATGCGTTCGCGGCTCACCCGCGCAGCTGGGCGTGGGGCGGGCTGTTCGAGATCCGCATCGCCTTCTGACTCACGCCCGAGTGACTCGCGCTCGAGTGACTCGCTAGCGCTGGCCGGCGGGCAGCAAGAGGTCTTCGAGGAAGAACGCCGAGAGCGCGGCGCGGCCGGACAGATTCGCCTTGTGGTAGATCGCGCGCGCCTGCTGGCGCACGGTGCGCTCACTCGACTCGCGTACCGCGGCGATCTCCTTGTGCGAGAGACCCTTCAGCATGAGCAGCGCGACCTCGCGCTCGGCGGGAGTGAGCTGCCAGCGATCGAACTGCCCGTCGATCGCCGTGCCCAGCCCCTTCAACAGCTCGCGCATGTCACTGCGCCACTGCGCTCCTTCGGCGCGCGCGACCTCCAGGTCGCGCAAGAGCGACATCTGTTCCTCGTGTTGTCGCTTGGTCCGCTGCAATAGGTAGATCACGCCGGCTGCCGTGAGCACCGTCAGACTGGGCTCGATGAGCTCGAACAGGATCTCGCCGAGCGTCATGTCGGGCTCTTCCCAGATCTCGAGTCCGATCAGGGTCCCGATGCCGCCGATGATTGCGACGATCGCCCAGAAAGTTCCCCAGCGACTGGTTTCTTCCGCCATGACGCCCGGCACAGCTCCCGTCAGTCAGTCTTCGTTTCCGTCGTGGTGGTGGCCGTTCCTCGCCTTGCCGACCTCGACGAGCTCCACCTCATTGTCGCGCGTGAGACCCACCCCGGGGCAATAGAGCTTGTCGCCCTGCGCGCCCGGCTCGAGCGGCGTGGTCTCGACGACGCGCACGCAGCCCGTGAAGTCTCCGGCCTCGGTCGAGAGGGCGAGACCGTCCTCGGCGTGCTCCGCCCGGTCCATGGCGTTGGGCGCGACCTCGTTGAAGTAGCGCGAGCCGAGCAGGAAGCGGCCGGGCATCATGACTCCCGGCAGCGCGCCCGCCTGCCCCGCGAGCCATGCACCGTCGTGACTCACGATCGCGCCGTCCTCGTAGATGTCGACCTCTTCGCCGAAGTAGAAGACGTCGTCCGTCGGGCGGCAGACCGCGAAGAAGTTGCGCGAAATCTCGACGAGCTCGCCGTCGACCTCTTCGCGCTCCTCGACGATGCGCGTCCGTACCTTGCGCAGCTTGCCGCCGAGCGGGAGCTGCACCAGGCGCGTCGCGTCTCGGACCGTGATCACGAGCTCGACCGCCTCGCCGCTATCCGACTCGCCGGTGTAGCGGCGCACGAGGCCGGGGCGGAGCGGGAAGAACGGGTTCTCGCTCCGCAAGGAGAAGTGACATTGGTCGAGCGCGAAGTCACTCGTGAATGCGGGTTCGTCTGCGAAGGCCGGCTGGGGAAGCAGACACAAACAGAGCGCCGCGGCGAGCGCAGCGATACGGACTTGCACCATGATCGTCTTCCTTCGCGGCGAGAAGTGCCGCTCATGGGCGACCGATTACGCCCAGCCGGCCCGCAAGGCCATCGAACATGCGGCGTACGCCGCGCGGGGGGCGGTCAGCGCGCGCGCGAGCCCTGGAACGGGCGGTCGCCCAGGATCGTGGCGCGGTGCATCACGCGGCGCGCGGGCAGATAGTCGTTCACCGCGTAGTGCTGAGTGACTCGGTTGTCCCAGAACGCGATCGAGTTCGGCTTCCACTTCCAACGCACCAGATACTCCGGCTTGGTCACGTGGTCGAACAGCATGTTCAGGATCGCGTCGGACTCCTTGCGGCGCAGCCCGACGAGCTTCGACGTGAAGCCGTAGTTCACGAACAGGCCGTCGGCGCCAGTCTCGGGATGGGTGCGCACGACGGGGTGCACCACGGGCGGGTGCTCCTCGACGGCGGTGGCGTACTTGTCGTTGCCCGCGCCCTTGGCCACGGTGCCCCGCGCCGGGAAGCCGCGCGCGAAGTCGTGCACGGCGTCGAGTGACTTCAGGAACTCGGCGAACGGGCGAGACAGTCCATCGAACGCGGCCTGCATGTTCGACCAGATCGTGTCACCGCCCTCGGCGGGGAGCAGCTTCGCGTACAGCACGGCGCCGAGCGGCGGTGTCTCGATGAACGTCACGTCGGTGTGCCAGGCGTCGTTGTCGGTCGGGTTGTTCGCGTGGTTGTCGAGGATGAACAGCTCGGGGGCTTCCGGCACGCCGGGATACAGCGGATGCGTGTGCAGCGCCCCGAAGCGCGCGGCGAAGTCGCGCTGCTCGGTGGGAGTCACGTGCTGGTCCTCGAAGAAGATCACCTTGTGCGCGAGCAGCGCGGCGCGGATCTCGGCGATCTCGTCGTGCGCGAGCGGCTTCGAGAGGTCGACGCCTTCGACCACCGCGCCGATCGTCGGGGTGAGCGTGCGGATGGGGAACTTGCGCGCCATGGCGGGCCCTCCGCGGCCATTGGACCCGATCTAGCGCGGCTGCGTCCACTCCACGCGGAAGCGGATCGTGTCGCGCGGACCGCGCTCGCTCGTGACCCGGCACGGCCGGCGGATGGCGGCCGAGGTCATGGCCTCGAGGAACCCGACGTTGCGCCAGCGGAGTGACTCGGGGTACTCGCCCGCGCCGGTCACTTGGATCACGAACCAGTTCGCGTTCGCGTCGAACTCGGCGAGCTCCCAGTGCGTGAAGCTGTACAGCGCCTTCGCGAGCGTCACGAGCGAGCGCACGAAGCCCTCGTCGGCCTGCGGCGGCGCCTGCCGGTCGAGCTGCTTGTAGATGCCCTGCTTCGCGAGGTTGCCCGCGGCCTGGCGCCCGAGCTCGACGAGATACTCGGGATCGCCGCGCCCGGCCGCATTCATCATCAACGTCAGCGCGCGGTCGTAGAACTCGATCGGGTACCAAGCCGAGGGCGCGACCGACACGGACTTGGCGACGTTGCGCCAATCGGCGCCGAGCGCCTGGTCGACCTCCGCCTGGGGGATCGCGCGTCGCTCGATGAGCTCGTTCACTTGGCCGAGCACCACGGCGACCAACGTGCCCTTCACCGACGGCTGCATCGCCCCTCCGTTCCGATCGAGTGGATCTTGTGGTTGAGCCAGTCTGGTCAGTCCAAACTACAGACTCAACCGAACGAAGTCACCTCCAGGGTCGTCGTGCGGCGCGCGAGCAACGCCGGATACAGCGCACTCACGAGCACCGAGCCCGCGACCAGCGCGAGCAGGCTGGCCAGGCGCACCGGGTCGGCGTGCGTGTCGACATACACGCCGAACTCCGCGCCCAGGATCTCGATGAAGGGCTGCGCGATCACGACCCCGAGCGCGAGGCCGACGAGCGCCGAGAACCCCGCGATCAGCGCGGCGTCGATCAGCACGAGCGCGGCGAGCTGATCGGGCGCGGCGCCCGCGGTGCGCAGCAGCACGAGCTCGCGCCGGCGCGCGGCGACGCTGCCGACCAGGAGATTCGCGATCGCCACCCCGCCTAACACGAGCGTGAGGGTCGCGATCGCGAGCAGGAGCCCGTCGAAGCGCAGCGCGAACTTCTCGGCGCGCTCGAGCAGCTCGGCGTTGCGCGTGAAGAAGAGTGACTGCTGCGAGAAGGTCGCGGCGCGCGCGGCCTCGATGAGTGACTCGGGATCTCCCGAGGGGAAGAGGGCCACGGAGTCGGCGCCGACGCGCGGCCAGTGCCGGTCGAACGTCGCCAGGTCCATGAACACGATCCCCGTCTTGCTGGCCATGCCGTCGCGTTCGCCCGCGATGTGGAACGAGCGCACGCCGTCGCGGGTGGGGAGCTCGAGCGAGTCACCCGGGCCGACGCCGAAGTTGGCCGCGAACGCGCGAGTCACTCCGACCTCGCCGCGCAACATCGCCTCGAGGATCTCGCGCTGGCGCGGCGCGAGGTCCCGTTTGCGCCGCAGCCAGGCGCCGTACTCGAACGCGACGAGTGGCACCTCTTCGCCGCGCACCAGCACGATCGTGACCACGTGCTCGGCCAGCTCGGCCAGGCCGGGCGTGCGCCGCAGCGTTTCGATCGCATCGGGCTGGACGCGGATCGAGCCGGCATTCTCGAACAGCGCGCCCGCGGACACGTTGATGGCGTCGGGGAGGTTGTTGCGGACCCGCTGCAGGAGCGTGTCGCGGAAGCTCGACGACAGCAGGATCGCCCCAGTCACGAACGCGACGAGACACGTGATCGACGCGACCGCGAGCACCGTGCCGCGCGGCCGCACCGAGAGACCCGTGCCGGCCAGGTGACCCACCCCGGGCAGCACGCGGCTCAGAGTCTCGCGTGACTGGTCCAGCCGGCCGAGCGCGGGAGTCACCAGGAGACCCGCCCACACCGTCCCGAGCCCGAGCTCGAGCGACAGCCGGAGGTGCGGCTGCACGCCGGGCCAGAGCGCGACCGCGCCCAGCGCGGCGAGCAGCGCGGCCACCCAGCCCACCCGAACGCAGCCGCCCGGCGCGGCGAGTGACTCGCCGCCCGACTCGCGGGTCTCGTCGAGCACGTATCTGCGCGTCGCGAGCCGCGCGGGGCCGAGCGCGCCGCACAGCGCGCTCGCCACGCCGACCGCGAGCGCCAGCGCCACCGTCGCGCCGGACACCGAGACGTCGCCCGCGCGCGGCGCGCCGGCGTCGAAATACTCCGACACGTTCGTCAGCGTGGGGATCAACACCGTCGCGAGCACGCGCCCCGCCGCGAAGCCGAGCGCCGTGCCCAGCGCCGCGACCGCGAGCGAGTCACTCGCGATGAGGCGCGCCACGTCGCGCGCCGAGAACCCCGTCGCGCGCAACACCGCGAACTCGGCGAGCCGCCGCTCGGCGGCCGTCGACATCGCGGCGTAGCTCAGCACCGCCGCCACCACCGAGCCGACGGCGGCGATCATCAGCACCGCGGCGCGCAGCGCGGCGAGTGTCTGGTCGAGCGACGACTGGCGCATGCCGGGCCGGCGCACGGTCGCCGCGCCCGCGACGCGGCGCTCGATCTCGGCGCGCAGCGCGGCCACGTCGGCGCCCGCCGCGGGCACGATGTCGATGCGGTCCACCGAGCCCTCGCGCCCCACCAGCGCCTGCAGCGCGTACAGGTCCATGACCGCGATCTGCCCACCGAACGCGCGCGCCACGCCGCGGTCCGCCAGCACGCCTTCGACGTGCAAGGCGCGCGGGCCGAGCGGCCCGTGCACCGCGACTGACTCGTCGAAGCCGACCCCCGTCTTCGCCGCGACCAGCTCCGAGACCACGATCGCGTCCGCGCGCGCGAGTAACTTCAGCTTGTCGGGCACCTCGGCGCCGCGCGCCGCGAGCTCGACTTCGCGTCCGGCGCCTTCCTCGAGTAAGTCGATGCCGAGCACGTGCACCGACAGCTTCGCCGCGGGCACGGCCAGGTTCGTGGTCAGCATGGGCGACGCGGCCGCGACGCCCGGCAGCGCGCGCAGCTCCGCGACCAGGCGCTCGGGAATGCCGAGCTCGCCCGCCACGACCTCGAGCTGCGCCGCGCCGGCGAGCGCCTCCGCCGTCGCGTCGGCCATGCGCTGCACGGCGCGCGAGGAGAGCTCGAGGCTGGTCGCGAGCGCCACGCTCGCCGCGATCGATACGACAGTGACTCCCGCGAACACCGCGTTCCGGCCCAGCGCAGCGTTCAAGCCGAGCACCGCGCCGAGGGGCAGCCGCCAGTCGCCGCCGATCACGGGTCAGCCCGCGGCGAGGAGCGACTCGGCACCGCTGTCCTCGTGAATCACTCCGTCGCGAAGCTGAATGACTCGGTCGGCGTACGAAGCCGCCTCGGCATCGTGAGTCATCATCACGAGCGTCATGCCGCGCTCGTCGCACAGCTCGCGGAACAGGCGCAGCACCGCGCGCCCGGTCTCGGAGTCGAGATTGCCGGTGGGCTCGTCGGCCAGCACGAGCACGGGCTCGGCCGCGATCGCGCGCGCGATCGCCACGCGCTGCATCTGCCCGCCCGACAACCGAGTCGTGTCTCGCGCGCCGAAGCCACCGAGCTCGAGCCGCTCCAAGAGACTCGCGACGCGCGGCCGCACCTGCGCGATCGAGCGCCCGTCCATGAGCAGCGGCAGCGCCACGTTGTGCTCGACGTCGAGCGTCGGGACGAGGTTGAAGAACTGATACACGAGCCCGACGTGGCGCCGGCGGAAGCGCGCCGACTCCCCTTCCGAGAGGGTCTGCAGCTCGGTACCGCCGACCGAGACGCTCCCCGCCGTCGGCCGCCGCAGGCCCGCGACCACGTGCAGGAGCGTCGTCTTCCCGCTGCCGCTCTTGCCGCGCACGATCACGAACTGCCCGCGCGGCACGCACAGCGACAGCCCGCGCAGCGCGCGCACCGCCGACGCGCCGGTCCCGTAGATCATCTCGATCCCGTCGGCCCAGACGGCCGGCTCCGCCTCCGAGAGACTCGCTTCGCGCATGACCGCGAGCGCATGTGCAAGCCGCGTGCGCGCGAGACACGAGTGACTCACGCGCCAGCGCGCGCCGACTCATTCGCGCGCAGCCGCTAGCGGCGGCCGGATCAGGTGGGCCAGCGCGCCTCGCCGAACACGATCGCGTTGCCGTACAGGTCGAGCGCCGTGAACTCGCGGAAGCCCCACGGCTGATCCGTGAGCGGCCCGTTCGGGTGGACCACTCCGGCGGCGAGACACTCGGCGTACAGCGCGTCGACCCCCACCACGTTCACGCGGCACGCGGTCCACTTCGGGAGCTGCGGGTCCCCCATCAGGAAGAAGTGCAGCTCGAAGCCCGAGCGCGCGACCCCCGCGTAGTCGCCGTAGTCGAACAGCCGCGCGAAGCCCAGGCGCTTCTCGTAGAACTCGAGCGCGGCGGCCATGTCGAGCACGGGGAAGCGCGGCACCGCCTTCAACAGCGCGTCGGGCAGAGTGAGTGAGGTGAACGCGATGGCGGGAATCACCGCGCCCGCGACCGCGCCGGCGATCAGAGCCTTGTAGGCGAGAAACGCGACCAGACCGAGCGGGTCGGGCGCGAGCAGGCGCAGCAAGAGACTCGCGGGAAGGCCGATCGCGCCGAACCCCACCGCGCCGAACGCGAGCGCGCGCACCGCCGGCCGCAGGCGCACGAACCGCCCGAGCGCGCTCGCCGCGGGCGCCGGCCGCGGCGGCAGCGCCCCCTCGCGCACCGCGCGCTCGACCCCCGGTGCGACGAAGAACCACGCCAGGAACGGCACGAGGAACGACGCGATCCACGTGTCCGCGTAGGCCCCGTACGAGTGACCCAGCGGCACCGTCTCGGCGAAGCGATAGAACCACCAGCCGAGCGCGCCGCCCAGCGCCGCGTTGAACAGCGCCGCGCGGAGCCCGAACCGGATCGGCAGCATGCGAGTCATTCGCTCCCCTTCTCGCCGCTCGATCCTACCGCAAGCCGGCAGGCGATCGGCAGCTCGGGCCTCGTTGCCGAGTGACTGCGTCCTCCCTGCGCACGACTTTCCGCCGCCGCCCCGTGCGGGTGCGATTGGCGCTCAACTCCGTGACTGGCGTTACCGATTCGGGAGGGGATGCGCACGATGAGACAGGAACGGAATCCGTGAGCCGGCTGCGGCGCGCCGAGGCGATTCTCGTCGGCGTCGCCGCGCTGTTGCTCGTGGCCGCCGCTCCCGCCAAGGAAGCGACCGTGCTCAAGCTCGTCGGCCAGGTCGACGTCGCGCAGTCTCATGACTCTCCGTGGCGCGCCGCGCAGGTGGGTGACGTGCTGCCCGCGGGGTCACTCGTGCGCACGGGCGCCGCGTCGCGCGTGGAGCTCGAGCTCGGCGGCGCGCTCGCGCGCTTCTATGAGCTGTCACTCGCGCGGATCCCGACGGGGGCTTCGGGCGAGCGCGTGGAGCTCGAGAGCGGCGCGGCCAGCTTCGACATCAAGCCGCGCAGTGACTCGCCGTTCGAGGTGCACACGCCCAGCACCGTCGCGCTCGCGAAGGGCACGCGTTTCACGGTGACCGCCGACGGCGACGGCTCCACCGTCTCGGTGCGCCGCGGTCTCGTCGGCGTGCGTGAGTCGAACAGCGTCGCGCGCGAGGTTCTCGTGCATCCGGGTTTTGGTGTGACGGGCGGCGCCGGGCGGCCGTTCGCGCTCGGGCTTCTCGACCAGGATGGCGATCCCTGGGAAGCCTGGTCGCGCGGCGCCGCTCCGTTGCGCCCACTCGAGCCGCCACGAGATACCGCCGCGCCCGCGAACGCGGACGAGATGCTCGTGACTCTGCAGGCGGGCGGTGACTTCTCACTGCAGATCGTCGCCGCGCGCGAGCGCGTGCGGATCCTGGGACCCGACGGGTTCGAGGCCGCGCTCACCAGGCGCGACCTCACTCAGGTGCTGCGCGGCAATACGGCCGCGCTGGGCCCGCGCTTGCTCGGCATGCTGCGTCTGCGCCGAGTGACTCCCGCCGCGTTCGCGCACCAAGTGCTCGACAATCTCTAGTACTCTCCGTCGCCGTGCTGTTGCTCCCGCTCGACGGCGCCGGGCCGCTCCACCGGCAGCTCTATCGGAGCCTGCGCGCGGCGATCCTCTCGGGCCGGCTGCGGGCGGGAACGCGTCTGCCGTCCACGCGCAGTCTCGCGCGCGACCTCGGGCTGTCTCGCAACACCGTGTTGGCGGCGTGCGAGCAGCTGGCGGCGGAAGGCTATGCCGCGCCGCGCGCGCGCTCGGGTCTGTTCGTCGCCGAGTCACTCCCGCCCGGTACGCACGCCGCGCGCCCGCGCGCGCGGGGCAAGCCGGCGCCGCCCGTCCTGTCCGACACCGGAAAGCGCATGGTGAGCGCCGTCGCGCCGGGCCGCGCGACGTGGAGCCCGTGGCGGAAGCCGCTGCCGTACGACTTCCGCTACGGCGAGCCGAACTACGCGGGCCTGCCGCTCGACACGTGGGCCCGGCTGTTGGGCCGGCGCGCGCGGCGGCTGTCCGCGCGGCGACTCACTTACCAGCATCCCGGCGGCGCGACCGAGCTGCGCGAGGCGTTGTGCGGGTATCTCTCGCGCGCGCGCGGGGTGCAGTGCGCGCCGGAGCAGATCGTGGTGGTGCACGGCTCGCAGCAAGCGCTCGACCTGGTGACTCGCCTCGCCGTCGATCCCGGCGCGCGCGTGGTGCTGGAAGAGCCGGGCTACACCGGGTTCGTCCTGTGCGCGAAGGCCGCGGGCGCCGAGCTCGTGCACGTGCCCGTGGACGAGCACGGGCTGCGCACCGACGAGCTCGAGCGAGTCACTTCGGCGAAGCTCGCGTACGTGACTCCGTCGCACCAGTATCCCGTGGGCGGCGTGCTGTCCCTGCCGCGGCGCATCGCGCTGCTCGAGTGGGCGGCGCGCGCGGGCGCGTACGTGCTCGAGGACGACTACGACGGCGAGTTCCGCTTCGACGGCCGGCCGATCGAGTGTCTGCAGGCGCTCGACCGCGACGAACGAGTCATCTACGTGGGCACGGCCTCGAAGCTCCTGTTCCCCGCGCTGCGCATCGGCTGGGTCGTGGCGCCCGAGCCGTTCGCGCCGCTGTTGCAGAACGCGAAGGCGCTGGCGGACACGGGCACGCCGTCGCTCGAGCAGCTCGCGCTCGCGGACTTCATCTCGGAGGGTCACCTGGAGCGCCACGCGCGGCGCGCGCGGACCCGGACCGCGAAGCTGCGCGAGACTCTGCTCGAGTCACTCGAAAGTGAGTTGGGTGACGGCGCGCGCGTGCGCGGCGCGAGCGCCGGGCTGCACGTGCTCGTCGAGCTGCCGCGCGTCGACGCGCGCAAGACACACCGCCTGCGCGAGGAGTGCAGCCGGCGCGGCGTGGGTGTGTACTCCGCGGCGCCGTTCTACGCGCGGCCGCCGGGGCGCGTGGAGCTCTTGCTCGGCTACGCGTCGCTCGACGAGAAGCGCATCCGCGAAGGCGTGCGGCGCCTGCGCCGCGCCGTCGACGCTTTGTAGTGTAGGATCGCCCGATGGCACGACTCACCAAGCTCTCGCGCTCGATCGCCGGCCGCGGCGCGCTGGTCACCGGCGCCGCCAGCGGCATGGGCCGCGCGACCGCGCAGCTCTTCGCCGACGAAGGCGCGCAGGTCGCAGTCACTGACCTCGACAAGGACCAGGTCGCGAACGTGGTCGACGAGGTCACGAAGGCGGGCGGCCAGGCGCGCGGCTGGGTGCTCGACGTGGGCAACGACGCCGAGGTCGCGCGCGTCGTGCCCGAGATCGCCGCGGCCTTCGGGCGGCTCGACATCGTGGTGAACAACGCGGGCATCGCGCGCTTCTCGCCGATCGACGGGCCCGAGTATCTCGCGCAGTGGGACATCTCGCTCTCGGTGCTGCTCACCGCGCACGTGCGAGTGATTCGCGCGGCGCTGCCGTTCCTGCGCAAGTCGGATGCCGCGCGCATCGTGAACATCGCCTCGACCGAAGCGCTGGGCGCGACGAAGTACGGGAGCCCGTATACGGCAGCGAAGCACGGCGTGGTCGGACTCACTCGGTCACTCGCCATCGAGCTCGGGCCTGAGCGAATCACCGTGAACTGCATCTGTCCCGGCCCGATCCGCACGGGCATGACCGCGGCGATCCCCGAGGACCAGAAGGCGATCTTCGCGAAGCGCCGCACGGCGCTGCTGCGCTACGCCGATCCCGAGGAAGTCGCGCACGGGACGCTGAACTTCTGTCTGCCGGCGTCGCAGTACATCACCGGCGCGGTGCTGCCGGTGGATGGAGGACTCACAATCCGCAACGCATGATTGACCTACACCGTGCGGTGTAAGACGATGGCCTCTCGCGGCGAGGGCCGCCCCGAGCCGCGAGCGCAAGCGACGAAGTCGCGCGCAGTGAGACGCAGTCGAACGAAGTCAAAGCGGAAAGGAGATACGCCATGGGTCTTCTCTCTTGGCTCCTGCTCGGCCTCATCGTGGGCATCCTGGCGAAGTGGATCATGCCGGGGCCCGACGGCGGTGGGTTCGTCCTCACCACGCTGCTCGGCATCGCGGGCGCGTTCGTCGGCGGCTTCATCGGGTCACTCCTCGGCCTGGGAACGGTCGGGGCCTTCAGCGTGGGCAGCATCGCGCTCGCCACGGTCGGCGCGCTGCTCCTGCTCTGGGGTCACCGCCAGCTGCGCGGCAAGGCGACCTAGCGCGATAGACTGCGGGGTGTGCGCGCCCTGCCACTCTCTAGTCGCGTCGCCCTGGTCACCGGCGTGTCACGCCGCGCGGGCATCGGCTTCGCGATCGCGAAGCGACTGGCGTCGCTCGGCGCGGACCTGTGCGTGCAGTCGTTCGCGAAGTACGACTCGGCGCAGCCCTGGGGCGCGGACAAGGACGGCCCCGAGTCACTCGCGCGCGAGCTCGAGGCGCTCGGCGTGCGGGTCTTCTCGGTGACTGCGGACCTGGCGGAGCCCGATGCCCCGGAACGGGTGGTGGCGGAGGCGTGCCGGGCGCTCGGCCGGCTCGACATACTGGTCGCCAATCACACGCACAGCGCGGGCAGCGATCTCGAGTCACTCCGCGCGGAGGACATCGACCGCCATCTGCACGTGAACGTGCGGGCGACGCTCTTGCTCGTTCGTGCGTTCGCGGCGAGACACGACGGGCGCGCGGGCGGGCGCGTGGTGCTGCTGACTTCCGGTCAGGACCGCGGGCCGATGCCCGGTGAGCTCGCGTACGCCGCGTCGAAGGGCGCGCTGTCGAGTCTCGTGCCGAGTCTCTCGGCGCACCTCGCGCACCGCGGAGTCACCGTGAACGCGGTGAATCCCGGCGCGACCGACACGGGCTGGGCCACGCCGGACCTGTACCGCGACGTGCTGGCGCAGGAGCCACAGGGCCGCTGGGGCGCGCCCGACGACGCGGCGCGCCTGATCGCGTGGCTCGCGACGGACGACGCGCGCTGGGTCACCGGGCAGGTGATTCACTCGACGGGCGGAGGACCCTAGCGCGCGGGTAGGGTGCCCGCGCGCTCCTCAGGCGGTTCACTCGCTCAGGAACGCGAGGGCCGCGCGCGCGAACGGCTCGGCGGCGTCGAGATACACGGGTCCGTGACCGCCGTTCGGCACGACCCACAGCTGCGCGCGCGGCAGCGAGCGGTACAGCTCGACGCCGAGGCCGACGGGATACAGCGGATCGCGGTCGCCGTACACGATCAGGGTTCGCGCGGTGACTCGCGCCAGCTCGGCCGGCGTGAAGCACAGGTCGTCGTGACTGTTCCGCAGCTCGTGCTGAGCTTGGAAGATCGCGCGGATCTGCTCGTCGCCGTGCACGTGGCGCGCGCGCATCTCCTTCCACTCCGCCTCGCTGTGTGACTCGGGAGTCAGCTGGCGCATGATCGCGCGCGCCTGCTCGGGGAAGTACGGCGTCGCGCTCACGATCACCATGGAGTCGATCCGCGCGGGCGACTGACTCGCCACGTGGAGAAGCGTGTTTCCGCCCATGCTGAGCCCGATCGCCCGACACCGCTGGATGCCCACCTGGTCGAGCAGGGCGAGCACGTCCGCGGCGTGCTGGCGGTGAGTCGTCATGCGGCCCGTCGACCGGCCGTGTCCGCGTGCGTCGACCGCGTAGAGCTCATAGTCTCGCGCGAGTGACTCGCGGCCCGCGTACCGCCAGTCCGCGGCGCAGCCGCCCATGCCGTGCAAAAGCAGGAGCGGCTCGCCGCGCCCCCAAGTATCGTAGACCAGCTCGACGCCGTTCACGGTCGCGGTCTTCGTCGCGTTCGGCTGCATCGCTCCCCCTCGCGGGAGAGACTCGCACGTCAGAGCCAGTGCGCGCGAATCAGCGCGTTCAGCTCGTCAGCGCGCTCCTCGGGGAAGAAGAGCTTGGCGCTCCTGCAGGGCTCCACTAACGGGACGCGCTCCATCACTCTCCGACCAAACCCAACTTGCGGATGAGCGCCCTAACGCGATCCAATGTGGCGTCTGCGAGCGCTCGAGACTCTCGCAGCACTGACTGCATCTCCGCGAGGAGTTCGGGATGGTGCGCGCTCGCGCGGACGGCTTCAAGCGTTGCGTCACGGAGTCTGTCCGGACGCGGGATCTTGAACTCCTCGAGAGATCGCAGATTCAGTGTCGCTGACTCGAATGGGTTCTCTGTGTGCTGCCCGCGCACCCGTTGGCTCACCGCCACCACGACGGAGTGCGCTGGGACGACGTACCACTCACCGCGTGGCTCAAAGTAGACTGCGATTGGCAAGTACTTCACAGCGCGCACTTGGTTGAGTGTTTTGCTCGTTGCGCGCTTTACCTCAACCGGGTGTCCGTCGAGGATTGCGTCGCCGTCCGCGGCTCTACCGAGTCTCTCCGCGCCAGTCAGCCGCATGAATAGTTCCTCGGCGCTTCTGCCGCCAGCGCTGATTCCAAACCTTTCAGCCAATTGCACCTCGTGGCCGCACGGCAGGCTAGAGCAGTGATCCCTGCGTTGAACTGTCAGAGAGTCGTTCCCTCGAGATTCGGATCGCGTCTGGATTGCTGTCCACCAACAGGAATCGCCGATTCCATCGCTTCGCGGCTACTCCCGTAGTTCCGCTGCCACAGAAGAAGTCTGCGACGAGCTGTCCTGGGTGGGTTGATGCTCTGATGATTCGTTCAACGAGCTTGACCGGTTTCTGCGTCGGATAGCCAGTCCGCTCCTTGCTGTTTGTCGGAACGATCGTCATCCACCACGTATCCGTCGGCAGCTTTCCTCGCTCTGCCTTCTCTGGTCCGACGAGGCCAGGCGCCATGTATGGGATCCGGTCGACTTCGTCCCGGTTGAAGATCCATCGATCAGACTTCGCATACCAGAGAATGTTGTCGTGCTTTCGCGCCCACTTGTCTCGCGCGCGTCCGCCGTAGTCGTACGCCCAGATTATCTCGTTCAAGAATCGCTCAGCTCCAAAGATCTCATCGAGCATCAGGCGCGCGAAGTGAGTGGTCCGAAAGTCGAGGTGGAGATAGAGCGACCCGTCGTTCGTCAGCAAACGATGAATCTCGACCAAGCGCTCGAACAAGAACGGAAGATAGTCATCGAGCGGCATATCGTCCCTGTACCGATGACTAGAGACGACGTCGAATCTGTAAGTCCGGCCGCCGAACCCCCCCCGAGTTCGCTGCCCGACTCCCGTCTGGATCGAGTCAAGCCGCCGCGTCTGTCCGGTCCCGAACGGTGGGTCGATGTACACAAGATCGATCGACGAACTCGGCAGACTCTTCATCACGGCAAGGTTCTCGCCCTCGATAACGCCTTCGTTCTCAATGCATGCGTCTTGACTCAGTCGGTGTACGCTCAATCTCCATCCCCCCTGGCTACGATCAAGGTCGTCCGAGTATCTCAAGCTCGCGCACATTTCGCACGCGTCGTCGAATCGGAACGACGCCCGGTCGCGCGTCCTCGCAGCATGGGGTCCACTGCAAGCCGGGGATCTTTGGCGAGTGGGTGTCCCCTCTTACGAGACCTTCGGGATCTCCAGCCCGCGCTTCACCGCCGGCCGGTTTCCGATCCGCTCGAGCCAAGAGACCACGCGCGGCAGCTTCATCAGGTCGGGCGCCTTCAGGTTCAGCACGAAGCGCAGCCAGCCGTAGTGCATGATGTCGCCGATCGAGTAACTCCCGGCGAGATACTCGCGGCCGTCGGCGAGTATGCGGTCGAGCACGCCGTACAACCGCGCCATCTCCCCCGAGAAGATGGTGATCATCTCCTGGTTCTTCTCGCCTTCCTTCCGCAGCGCCGCGCCGAGCCGGCCCAGATTCGGTCCGACGCCGCCGGTCTGGAAGAACGCGTACTGGATCGCCTCCATCCGCTTGCGCGGATCCTTCGGGAGAATGACTCCCTTCGGATCGTGTTTCTCGCCCAGGTGGAGCAGGATGGCGCCCGACTCCCAGATCACCTGACCGCCGTCGTCGATCACCGGGATCTTGTGATTCGGGTTCAGCTTCAGGAACTCGGGAGTCATCTGCTCGTTCTTGGTGAGGTTCACGGGGTGAACCTCGTACGGGATGCCGAGCTCCTCGAGCGCGATCGAGACCTTCCAGCCGTTCGGAGTGGTCCAGGTGTACAGCTTGATCATGGTGAGTGGGCTCCTTGGTGTGGGGTGAGCTCGGGGTGCAGGATGCCGAGCAGGATCTCGAGTGACTCGACGATCCGGGGACCGGGTCGGTTGAAATACTGATTGCCGTCGAGCACCGCGGTGCGGAAGCGGCGCAGCCGCGGCACGCGCTCGAGCTCGGCCACGGCCTGCGGGATGCCGAAGCCGCAGGGCACGACGAGCACGACGTCGGGCTCGGCCGCTTCGAGCGCCTCGAAACTGACTCGCGGCGAGTGCTCGCCCGCCTTGCCGAACACCGAGATTCCGCCCGCGCGCTCGATCAGCTCGGGCATCCAGTTGCCGCCGGCGATCAGTGGATCGAGCCACTCGAGCGCGGCGACGCGCGGCCGGGTCGGCGCGATGCGCGCGAGCGCCGTGAGTGACTCGATTCGGGCGCGCAGCTTGGCGACGAGCGCCGCGCCCGCGGTGCCGCGGCCGATCGCCTCGCCGACGCGAGTCACGTCGCCGAGCACGTCGTCGAGAGAGAGCGGCGCGAGCGATACGATGCGCGGCGCCGCGCCCGTCCACTGACACAGCGCGCGCTCGAGATCGGCCGGCGACGCGGCGCACACCTCGCACAAGGTCTGAGTCACGATCACGTCGGGCGCGAGCGCGCGGAGTCTCTCGGCGTCGATCTCGTAGATCGACAGCCCGCGGGTCACGAGCTCCTCCACGCGGTCGTGAATCACTCGGCCCGCAGCCCGGGGATCGAGCCGCGGCGACGACAGCGCGGGCAGCGACTCGACCCCCGCGGGAAAGTCGCACTCGTGAGAGCGAGCCACGAGCTCGGCGCGCGCGCCCAGCGCACACACGGTCTCGGTCGCCGACGGCAAGAGCGAGACGATGCGCATTCGGTTCGTTCTATACTGCGCCGGTGAGGCTCGCAACGTTCACACACCTCGGGGTCACGCGGATCGGCTGCGTCGTCGGCGACGAAGTGGTCGACCTGGCCGCGGCCGTCCCCGAGATGCCGCGCGAAATGGAGGCGTTTCTCGCCCTCGGCGCGCCTGCGCTCGAGCGCGCGCGCGCCGCGAGCCGCGGCGGCCCGAGACTCGCGCTCGCGCAGGTGAAGCTCGAGGCGCCAGTGACTCGCCCGCGCAAGTTCCTCGCCATCGGTTTGAACTACGCGGACCACATCGCGGAGACGGGGCGGCCCGCGCCCGACTTTCCCGTGTTCTTCAACAAGCAGGTGACTTGCGTGAACGGCCCGTTCGATGCGATCTGGATGCCGCGCGAGTCCGACAAGCTCGACTACGAGGGCGAGCTCGCGTTCGTGATCGGCCGCCGCTGCCGCCACGTGCCGCGCGCGCGCGCACACGAAGTGATTGCCGGGTATCTGATCGCGAACGACGTGTCGGTGCGCGACTGGCAGCAGCGCGCGCCGACCATGACGCTGGGCAAGTCGTGGGATACGCACGGCCCGCTGGGCCCGTGGCTAGTGACTCCCGACGAGGTCGGCGATCCGCACGCGCTCGATCTCGAGACCACCGTCGACGGCGAGCGCCGGCAGAAATCGAACACGAAACACCTGGTGTTCGACTGCTTCGCGCAGGTCGAGACACTCTCGACCGTGTTCACGCTCGAGCCCGGCGACGTGATCTCGACCGGGACGTGCGGCGGGGTCGGCGTCGCGATGAACCCGCGCGGCTACTTGAAGGTGGGCCAGCGGGTGAGAGTCGCGATCTCGGGCCTGGGCGCGATCGAGGCCGAAGTGACTCCCGAGCCGGCGGACACTCAGCGGATATGAATGGGGCTGAGGCTCTGATCAGGACCGCGGCGGCCGCCGGCGTCGACGTGTGTTTCGCGAACCCGGGCACGACCGAGATGCACCTGGTCGCGGCGCTCGACGCCGCGCCCGGCGTGCGCGCCGTGCTCGCGCTGTTCGAGGGCGTAGTGACCGGCGCGGCCGACGGCTACGCGCGCATGTCCGGCAAGCCCGCGCTCACGCTGACTCACTTGGGCCCGGGGTTCGCGAACGGCATCGCCAACCTGCACAACGCGCGGCGCGCGGGCTCGCCGATCGTGAACGTGATCGGCGACCAGGCGACCTGGCACCTGGCGGCCGACGCGCCGCTCACTTCGGACATCGAGTCACTCGCTCGGCCGGTGTCTCGCTGGGTGCGGAAGACGGCCACCGCTGCGGCGCTCGCGGGAGACACCGCCGACGCGATCGCCGCCGCGCGTGCAGGCGGCGGCGGCGTGGCGACGCTGATCGTGCCCGCCGACTGCGCGTGGGGCGAAGCGCCGGGGCCCGCGGCCGCGAAGCGTCCCGAGCCGCGCGCGCAGGCGTCGAGCGCGGCCGTCGATGCCGCGGCGAAGCGTCTGCGCTCGGGGAAGCCGGCGGTGATCCTGATCGGCGGTGACTCACTCTCGAAGCGCGGCCAGCTCGCGGCGGCGCGCATCGCGGCGAAGAGCGGCGCGCGCGTGTTTCTCGGCACGTTCCCGGCGCGCGTCGAGCGGGGCGCGGGTCTGCCGCCGCTGCCGAAGTTCCCGTATTTCCCCGAGCAGGGCGTCGAGTTACTCGCGAAGGTCGGCGAGTTGGTGCTGGCGGGCGCGGTCGAGCCCGTCGCTTTCTTCGGCTATCCGAAGCTCCCGAGCCGGCTCGCGCCCGAGAGCTGTCACATTTCTGTGTTGGCCACGCCGGACGAGGACGCGACCGCGGCGCTCGAGGCGCTGGCCGACGCGCTGGGCGCGAAGCCCGACGAAGGCGCGCGCGCGGCGCGCGAGTCGTTCGCGCCAGTGACCGGCAAGCTCACGTCGGAGACGCTGGGCCGCGTGCTCGCGCGCGTGCAGCCAGAGAACGCGATCGTGGTCGACGAAGCCGCGACCTCGGGCGCGCAGTGGTTCCAGCTCGCGTCCGGCGCCGCGCCGCACACCGTGCTGTCACTCACGGGCGGCGCGATCGGGCAGGGCCTGCCGAACGCCGTCGGCGCGGCGATCGCGTGCCCCGACCGGCGAGTCATCGCGTTCCAGGCCGACGGCAGCGGCATGTACACGGTCCAGTCACTCTGGACCATGGCGCGCGAGAACCTCGACGTCACCGTGGTCATCTGCGCGAACCGCCAGTACCGGATCCTGAAGGTCGAGCTCGCGCGCGCCGACATCTCGCAGCCCGGGCCGGCCGCGCGCTCACTCACCGACCTGAGCCCGCCCACGCTCGACTTCGTGTCACTGGCCAAGGGGCTCGGCGTCGCCGCAGAGCGGGTCGACACCGCCGAGTCACTCTCGGCCGCGCTCGAGACGTCGCTCCGCGAGCGCGGCCCGCGGCTCATCGAAGCAGAGATCTAGGTCCTCCGTGACCGGCGCGAAGCTCGATCACATCGCCCTCGGCTTGCCGCGCGCGCAGGATGCCGTGCCACTGTTCGAGGAGACACTCGGCGGCGCGCCGGCGGGCGGCTACGACGGCGAGCCGTACGGCTTCCGGCAGTGGGAGTTCGCGGGCGGCGGTCGGCTCGAGGTGATCTACCCGTTCGGACGACCGGGGAGCTTCGTCGAGCGCTTTCTCGCGAAGGGTGGGCCTCGGGTCCACCACGTGACTCTGAAGTTCCCGAGCCTCGACTCACAGCTCGCGCGCGCGAAGGCGCTCGGCTACGACGTAGTCGGAGTGAATCGCGAGGATCCGCACTGGCAGGAGGCGTTCCTGCACCCCAAGCAGGCGCAGGGGATCGTGGTGCAGATGGTCGAGCAGCTGCCGCGACGCGGTGAGGCCGACGCGTACCAGCCAGTCACTGCGCCGCGCGGCGACGCGGCGCGGATCGTCGGCCTGCGTCTCTCGGCGAAGTCACCCGAGGCCGCGCGCAGACAGTGGGGCGAGCTGCTCGGCGGCAGCGGCTTCATCCAGGGCGACGCGTTGATCTTCCGCTGGGAGGAGTCACCGCTGGTGGTGCTGGTCGACGTCCGGCCGGACGAGCCAGAGGGCCCGCGCTGGATCGAGCTGCGCGCGCCGTGTGACTTGGGGCTGCCGCGCGGCGAGGTTCCCGGGCTCGGCACGCGCTTCGTGCAGCTGACTTAGGCAGTCAGCGAACGACTCACTCGCCTCAAGCAGTGACTCGGCGGGGCCGATGGCCGAGTCATGACTGGCGCGGTCTACGTCCTGGCGGCGGGGGTGCTCTGGCTGATCTACGCGGTCATGGCGATCGCCATGGACGGCGGGCTCCAGGGGGGGGCATTCTGGGCGACGCGCAGCTCGGAATGGTGACGGGCCCTATCTGGATCGCGGCGATCTATGCGGTGTCTGGCTCGGAGCGGCGCAACGCGGTCACGTTCGCTCGCGCCCTCTGCGTCGTGTCTGGCCTGGGCATCGTGGGCAGCCTCGGCACCGGAATCGGCCGACTCGACGCGAAGCCGCGTGAGTTCGTCTCCGCCGCGGGCCGCTTTCGTGTGACTGCACCCGTACGTTTCACCGAGAAGACGGAAGACCTCGACCTGGGCGACGGCCTGAAGGTGAAGATGTACACGTTCCTGGGTGAGCGCCGTGGCGTCGCGTTCATCGCGAGTTACATCGACTACCCCGCGCACATCATCGACGCCTCGACCCCGGACGACATGCTCGACGGCGCCGTGCAGGGTCAGTCGGAGCAGCCGGGCGCGCGGCTCGTCAGCGCGGACCCGATCTCGCTCGGCGAGTATCCGGGCCGCGCCGTTCGGCTCGAAGCCGACTCACAAGGTCAGAAGTTCACGCTGCACGCGCGCTCGTACATGGTGGGCAACCGGCTGTATCAGCTGATCACCGTGCAGAAGCTCAACTCGCCGCAGTCCGAGGAAGTGACTCAGTTCCTGAGCTCGTTCCAGCTGACGGAGCCCACCCGAGCCCCGCGCCGCTCCGCGCCGCGCGTCGCGCGCTAGAACTTCGGCGGGCGCTTCGCGAGGAAGGCAGCGGTGCCTTCCTTCATCTCCGGCGTGCCGCATAGCTCGCCGAAGATCTGCGCCTCGAGGTCGATCGCCGCAGCGAGCGGCCGGTCGAGGCCGTCGCGAATCGCGCGCAGCGACGCGCCCAGCGCGCGCGGGCCGTTCGCGAGACACTCGCCGAGCCACTTCCTCGCGCGCGGCAGTAACTCGTCGGGCTCGGTGATTTCGTTCACGAGCCCGATGCGCAGCGCTTCCTCGGCCGAGACGTGACCGCCGTGGAGAGTCAGCTCGATCGCCTTGCCGCGGCCGACCAGGCGCGGCAGGCGCTGCGTGCCGCCGAAGCCGGGCAGGATGCCGAGCTTCACTTCGGGCTGGCCGAACTTCGCCTTCGAGCTGGCGATGCGCACGTGACACGCCATGGCGAGCTCGCAGCCGCCGCCCAGCGCGAAGCCGTTCACCGCCGCGACCACGGGCTTGTCGAGTCTCTCGAGGTGCGCGAACACCGCTTGCCCGCGCCGCGCGAACGCGGCGCCCGAGTCACGATCGAGCTTTGCGATCTCCTCGATGTCCGCGCCCGCGGCGAACGCGCGCCCCGCGCCGGTCATGATCGCCGCGCGAATTCCCGACTCACGCTCGACGCGCGTCGCGGCGGCGTCGAGCTCGCCGAGCAGCGCCACCGAGAGTGAGTTCAGCGCGTCGGGGCGGTTCAGAGTCACGATGGCGATGCCGTCCTCGACGGTGACTTCCACCAGCGCCATGACTCTAGGCCTCCAGCCCGACCAGCTCGCGCAGGCGCTCCGGCGGGGTGCGATGCAGAAACTCGCCGGCCGGGAGTCTCTCGGGGTTGTGTGACTCGATCGCGCGCAAGAGGCCGACCATCACGGTGACCATCTGCTCCGACGAGATCTTCGGGTACAGGACCTGCGCGATGCGCGTGCCCTCACGCGAGCCGCCGACCGAGATCATGTGCGCGTTCTTGCCGAAGCCGGTGATGCCGATCTCGGCCGAGGGCGGCCGCGAGCAGTGATTCGGGCAGCCGGCCATGCGCACCACCACGTCGACGTCGCCGAGACCGGCTGCCTCGACGGCGTCGCAAAGACCGGGAATCGCGTGCTCGGCGTGAGTCATCGCGAGCCCGCACGTGGGCAGCGCCGGGCAGCCGAACGCCTGCGCGCGGAAGCGCGACATCGCGCCGACTCGCACGCCGTGTTCGGCGAGTATCTCGTCCACGCGCGCGCGCGAAGCACTGGGCACGTGCGCGAGCAGTAAGTCCTGGTTTCCGGTGATTCGGACCGCGATCTCGCCGATCTCGCGCGTGATCGCGCCGACGGCGCTGCGCAGGCGCGAAGTCTCGGTGTCCTTCACGCGCCCGCTCTCGACGGGGATGCCGAGGAACCACTTGCCAAGGCCGACTTCGCGGTGCCAGCCGTGCCAGAACCGATTCGGTCCGAGCGGCTGCGGCTCCGCGTCCTTCAGCTCGAGCTTGAAGCGCTCGCGCAGCTGGCGCTTCACCTCGTCGACGCCCAAGCGTCGAATCGTGTACTTCCAGCGCGCTTGCCGGCGGTCGCCCCGCTCGCCGTGCTCCTTCTGCAGGATCGCGATCGCGCGCGTGGCCTCGACCACCTGACTGCGGGGCACGCGGCCGAGATACAACGCGAGCAGCGCTTGTGTCTGCGGCATTCCGTGAGTCGTGCCGAGCCCGCCGCCGCCGTACAGGTCGTATTCCTCGGCCACCGCGCCGTTCACGACCGGCACGAACGCAACGTCGTTCGTCAGCGCGTCGACCGAGTTGTCGAGCGGATGCGCGATGGCGACCTTGAACTTGCGGGGGAGATACTGCTTGCCGTAGATCGGCTCGTCCGAGATCAGCGGTGTCTCGGTCTTGCCTTCCTCGTCGGTGAGGAACACCTGGTAGTAGGCCGAGCTGCGCGGCGCGAGATCCATCGCGATGCCGTACGCGAGCTCGCGCGACTGGAGCGGCATCTCGGGGAGTAAGTCGTCCACCACGGCGCACATCGTGTTGCGGTTCACGTCGCCGCACGCGGCGATGGTCGACATCTGGTAACCGGTGCTCGGGTAAGTCCGGTTCAGGAACCGAATCAGCGGGCCGAGCGCCGGCGCCGTGATGTAGTGGAACTGGATGCCCTGCCGCGTAGTGAGTCGCAGCGAGCCGTCGCAGTACAAGTCACTCGCCTCGCAGATCGCCGCCCACTGCTGCGCGCTGAACTCGCCGCCCGACGGCACGCGCAGGCGCACCATGAAGATGTAGTTGTGAGACTTGCGGCCCTCGACCCGCTCCTGCTGCTTGTAGATCCCGAAGTGCTTCGAGATCTCCTTGCCCTCGTTCGAGAGTGTCGGGGCGCGGCCCGCCGTGAGATCCTCGATCTCGGAGCGGAAGCTGTGCTTCGTCTTCCCCGCGACCCAGAACAGACCCTGGCTCTCGACCTTGAGGGTCTCGTTCTTCGACATCTCCGAGAGCTCGGAGTTGGCGAGGGTGATGGGCTGGCTCGGGGGGGCGTCTTTGGCCATCGGGGCGCGACCTTACCGCGTAGAGCCCGACCGGGCAAAGCGGGTTTCCACGGGCTCGCGAACCGAATCCCCGCAACGGGAAAAGGAAATCGATGAGCCGTCCCTCGGATGCGGACGTGATTGCCCGTTCGCTTTACGAGGGCGAGGCCTTCGGCCTGATCTACGACCGCCACGCTCCCACCTTGCTGCGCTATCTGGGCCGGCGCGTGGGCGCGGAAGTTGCCGAGGGCCTGATCGCCTCGAACTTGCTCTCGAAGCACCGCCGCGGCGAGGCGCGGCGCCTGCGCGCGAGCGCGCGCATGGCGATTGGACACGCGGCGGCCGACGGACGCGCGCGCGCCGCGGCGCTCGAGGCGCGGGAGCTCTTCCCGCGCGTGGTCGACGCGCTCGAGTCACTGCCGGAAGGGGAGCGCGAGACACTGCTTCTGTATGCCTGGGAGGACCTCTCCTATGGTCACATCGCCGAGGCGCTCGAGCTGCCGGTCGGCACCGTGCGCTCGCGCCTCAATCGCGCGCGCACCCGGCTGCGCGAACTGCTCGGCGCGAAGGGGAAAGAAAGGGTGAGATCGCGATGAAACCGATCGAGCTCATAAAGACACTGCGGCGCGACGCCGCGCTCGATCCCGCGGTTCTCGAGAGAGGAAGGTCACGACTCATGGCACAGGTCGAGCGAAGCGAAGGCGCACCCCGCGCGGAGCAAGTCATCGTCCCGCAGCTTCCCTACGCGGATCCCCGCGCGGCGGTCGAGTTTCTCGAGCGCGCGTTCGGATTCACCGAGCACATCCAGTCACAGGTCGTCGACAAGAACGGCGTGATCGGACACACGATGGTCGAGTACCGCGGCGCGTTGATGGGCATCGGCGGGCAGGGCGGTCACGGCGCAGTGAGTCCCAAGGCGGCGGGCACGCCGAGCTTGTATCTCAGCATCTACGTGCCGGACGTCGACGCGCACTACGAGCGCGCGCGCGCGGCCGGCGCGCGGATCGCCGTGGGCCTGCGCAATCAGTTCTGGGGCGACCGCACGTACGAGTGTCTCGACCTCGAGGGCCACCGCTGGCGCTTCCACCAGAAGGTTCGAGAGGTGCCGCGCGAGGAGTGGAACTGGGACGGCACCAACGCGCAAGAGGGCTGACGTAGACTGGCGCGCATGCCAGAAGGCGTGCCCAAGCCAACCCCGGACCTGAAGCAGGCCGAGCAGGACCTCCGCGACTTCGGCGTGTGCCTGCTCGAGGGCGCGCTCTCGAGCGAGCAGCACGCGCGCGTGCGTGAGGCGCTGTACCGCGCGGCCGACGACGACCGCGCGCGCGGGCGCGAGGCGAAGTTCAACTTCGACTACGCGCACGACGACTCGAACCAGCGCGTGTGGAACCTGCTCTCGCGCGATCCGGTGTTCAGTGACTTGGCCGAGCACTCGGCCGCGCTGCACTTGCTCAAGGCCTCCCTCGGCTGGCCGCTCCTGTTGTCGAACATCTCGGCGAACATCACGGGGCCGGGCGGCGGCGAGATGCTTCTGCACGCGGACCAGATCTACATGCCGCAGCCGTGGTCGGGGATTCAGGCGCTGAACGTGGGCTGGTGCGTCGACCGCTTCGCCGACGAGAACGGCGCGACGCGCATCGTGCCGTTCAGTCACAAGCTGAATCGCCTGCCGACCGACGCGGAGCTCGCGAGTGACTCGCTCGCGCTCGAGGCGCCGCCGGGCACCATGGTCGTGATGGAGGGTCGGCTCTGGCACAAGACCGGCAACAACCGAACGCGCGACGAGCGCCGCGCCGCGATCTTCGGCTTCTACACGATTCCGATCTACCGCACGCAGGAGAACTGGTTCCTGTCACTCAACCCGAGCGTGCAGAGGTATGCGAGCGAGACACTGCTGACGTTGCTCGGCTACAAGGCCGAAGGCCTCGGGCTCGTGAACGGGGCGTCGCCGCTGTGAGTCTCGTCGCCAAGACCGCCGAGGACGCGAAGCGGCTGCTCGACGCGGAAGGCGTCTGCGTGGTGGAAGGCGTGCTCGACACGACGCAAGTGACTCGCGTGAAGCGCGCGCTGCTCGCGGGGATCTCCAGCGACGAGTCGGACGGCGTGCCGCTGCGCGGCTTCCCGTTCGATCCCGACACCAAGAACGTCCGGCTGTTCGACCTGATCGGGAAGGACCCCGTGTTCGCCGAGCTGTGCGAGCATCCGCTCGCGGTCGAGCTGGTGACTCACTCGATCGGCTCGCCGTTCCTGCTCTCGAATTTCAGCGCCAACGTGACTGCGCCGGGCTCGGGCGCCATGTACATGCACGCCGACCAGGGCTACGTGCCCGCGCCGTGGCCGCCGTACCCGATGGCGACCAACGTGGCGTGGGCGCTCGACGACTTCACCGAGGCGAACGGCGGCACGCGCTTCATTCCGCGCAGTCACTTGCGCGACCACGGCCCCGAGCCGTCGTTCGAGTCACGAGAGACCGTGGCGATGGAGTGCCCCGCAGGCTCGATCTTCGTCATGGACGCGCGCGTCTGGCACCAGACCGGGCCGAACCGCACGGCCGCCGTGACTCGCGCGGGGCTGTTCGCGTACTACGTGCGGCCGTTCATCCGCCCGCAGTGGAACTGGTACCAGACGGTGACTCCCGAGCTGCTCGCGCGGCTCTCGCCGCAGATGCGCGAGATGCTCGGCTTCGGCTCGAACGTCACGAGCTCGCTCGAGTCACTCTACATGAAGAAGAGCGGCATCGAGCCGGCGCGGGTGACGGAGGTCGCGCCGGCGCTGACGTCGACTCGGGCGAGCCGGTGAGGGCCGCGCTGCTCGCGGCGCTGTGTCTCGCGGCCTGCGTGCCGCTCACCGCCAAGCAGGGCCCGCCGGTCGGGAAGTTCGTGTTCGCGGGGCCGACCAGCGGCGAGTCGGGCAAGCGCACCGTGCGCTGGGCCTACGGGTTCGAGTACTCGATTGACCCGAACACGGTGACTCGGGTCGCGCTTTCGTGCGGCGATCTGCTCGGCACCGCGGTCGTCGCGACCGAGGCCGAGGTGTTGCCCAAGGACGGCGGCACGGCGTTCTGGTACGGCCCCGAGTTACTGCTGCGCCGCGAAGCGGTGCCGTGGCTGTTCGAGGGCGGCACCACGAGTCAGATCTGTCAGGGGGTCTTCTCGCGCGAAGGCGAGCCCGACTCGGTCGAGCGCATCCCCGTGACCTTCACGCGCACCACGAAGATCGATCTGATTCGCGATCTCGAGGACGCCGCAGATCTGACTCGCTCGCGGCGCAGAGAGTCGGAAGAAGAGCCCTAGCGGATCGCGACGGGATTGATCATGGCCTGCACGGCGCCGACCCACTTCGGGAAGCCGAGCACGAACATGAACTCCCACGCCGAGTCACTCGCGAGCTCGGCGGTCTGCACGTTCTCGAGGATGTAGATCCCGTTCTTCGCGAGCAGGATCTGGTGCACGGGGAAGGCCTGCTTCGGATCCTGCGCCGGCACCGCCTCGAGCCCCCAGCAGTCGGCGCCCACCGCCACCACGCCGAGACTCGCGAGATACTCGGCCGCGTCGGCGCCGAGCCCCGGCTCGGTCTCCATGAATTTCTTCGGGTCCGACTTCGCGAGCGCCAGCCAGCCCGTGTGGATCAGCACCACGTCGCCCTTGCCGATCGCCACGCCGCCTTGCTTCGCGCGCGCGGCCTCGAGGTCGGTCTTGGTGATCGCAGTTCCGCCGGCGAGCGGAGTGACTCCCTTCAGCCCCGCCACGTCGAGCAGCACGCCGCGCGTCGCGATCGGCGGGATCAAGTGAGTCCCGAGCTTCGCGAGCCCGCCGGGCCGCATCACGTCCTGTTGCTTCAGGCCGTTGTATAGGCGGTGGCCGATCCCCAAGTGACCCAGCCCGTCGAGCTGCGAGCCGATGCCGACCCAGGTCAGCACCATGTCGTCGTTGTAGTACGCCTCGTTCGCGCCGAGCACGGCGCCGGTGCCGTCGCCGGCCGTGAACGTGAAGATCTGGAACGTGCGGGGCGGGTAGGCGGGAGTCGCCGGAGACACTTCGATCCCGAGTGAGTAGACCTCGCCGGTCTTCACGAGCCCCGCGGCCGTCCTCACTTTGTCGGGCGTGAGCTCGTTCACCGCGCCGAGCGTGTCGTTCGCGCCGTACTTCGACGGGTACCACTTCTCGTCGGCCGGCGCGCCGAGCGCCGCCGCGAGCACGAGACACAGAGCCAGCCCACCGATCGCACGAGCTCCGAACATCATCCGCGCCCTCCGGCGCGGACGATATCACTCGCGCCGGGTGAGACGGAGCACGAGGACGGCAAGCGCGGAGCAAGCGAGCAGCGCCAGCGGCGCCGGCTCCGGAACCACCACGCAGTTGAGGAAGGAGAGACCCCTGCCGGAGCTGCCGCCGCACGACACGTTGTAGGGCACCAGCTGTGTGTCGAACACCGTTCCTCCGACCGAGTCGTCGTCGGACCCGAGGAGCAGGCTCGAGAGCGCAGCGGGCGCGGTGAAGCTGCCGAGCTCCACGGTGGCGCCCGCAGTCACGAACGGGGTGCAGCTGATCCCGCTGCAGGTCGCGGGTTTCAAGTTCAGCGAGAACAACCCCGGTGTGGCCGCTTAGTGAACGACGAGCCGGCGCCGAACGGCGCGATCGAAAAGACCAGCGGGTTGATCATGAAGGTCGTCGTATCGGGAGCGTTGATGCCGATGGCCGCGACGGGAGCCTCCGCGGTGAGCGAGAGACGCCAGATACTCGATCCACCGGGGAGCGGGGGGCCCTGGGACATGAGGAAGTCGAACCGGGTGCCGACCGGGACCGGGGCCGCAGCCGCCATGCCGGCCAGGAGCAAACAGACCGCGAAGGCGACGGCGGCGAGTGACTTCCGCATGCGTGAATCGCCTCACGCGCGATGCGGACTCACAACGAGAAAGTCGCTACTCGCGCGGGTCCTGCGCCCACTCGGTCACGTCGGCGACACGCACCAGCTTCATCCACGGCACACGGCGAGTCTCTCCCGCGTCGTGGCCGACCATGAGCAGGAGTGAGTGGCCGTCGAGCGCGCCGACCTCGCACTCGAGCTGCGCCTGAGTCATTCGCCCGTGCGGGCACAGCACGGGCCGCACGGCGTAGGGCAGGGCGAGCCGGCGCCAGGTGTCTTCGTATCTCGAGGGCGCCACGATCGGCACGTCGGGACGCTGGCGCGAGAGCAAGCGCGCCGCGATCCCGCCGCGCGACCAAGTCACGATCGCGCGCGCGCCGCACTCGCGCGCCGTGCGCACCGCCGCGGCCGAGAAGATCACCAGGTCGCGCAGCTCGTCGTGCACGCCCTCGATCGGCGTTTCGGGCCGGCGCGGGTATGCCTCTTCGGTGGCCTCGATGATCCGGCACATCGCGCGACACACTCGCACCGGGTCCACGCCCACGGCGGTCTCGTCCGACAGCATCACCGCGTCGGTGCCGTCCAGCACCGCGTTCGCCACGTCCGTGATCTCGGCGCGCGTCGGCCGCTTGGCGGTCACCATCGATTGCAGCATCTGAGTCGCCGTGATCGCGGGCCGGCCCGCGCGGATCGCGGCCTGCACGATGCGCTTCTGCTCGATCGGCACGCGCTCGAAGGGAATCTCGAGTGACAGGTCGCCGCGCGCGATCATCACCGCGTCGGCGCGCGCCAGGATCCCGTCGAGATTCTCGAGCGCGAGCTTCGTCTCGATCTTCGCGACCAGGCCCGACGGCCGGCCCAACCGTTTGAGCGCGCGGCGCACGATCGACACGTCCTCCTCCGTGCGCACGTACGAGACACCGACCAGATCCACGCCCAGGTCCGCGCCCAATTCCAAGTCACGAGTGTCTCGCTCCGACAGGATCGGCCGCGCGGACACCGCGCCCGGCGCGTTCACGCCCTTGCCGGTCGAGACACTCCCGCCCACGACCACGCGGCAGTGAATCTCGGTGCCGTCGATCTCCTCGACTTCGAGCTCGACCGCGCCGTCGCCCAACAGAATGGGCGCGCCCGGCCGCGCCTCGCTGGCGAGATACTCGTCGGGCACGGGCAGCCGGCCGGCCTCGCCCTTCTCGGCGCCGCACACCAGCACCACGCGCGCGCCGGTCTCGAGCGTGACTTGCGGTGGCACCAGCTCGCCCAAGCGGATCTTCGGCCCGGCGAGATCCTGCAGGATCGCCACGGGGCGGCCCGCCTCGGCCGAAGCGGCGCGCACGAGGCGCACCGTCTCGCGGTGCTCTGCCTCGCTGCCGTGCGCGAAATTGATTCGGGCGACGTTCATGCCCGCGTCGACCAGGCCGCGCAGAACGTCGGCGCTGCGACTCGCTGGACCAATCGTGCACACGATGTGAACTGCTCTTGCGCGCATGTGATTCCCGCAACGGCCAGGCATTGGGATTGCTTGACCTTGAGATAAGATCACGCGCGCTGCGGCGAAACGCGACACGAGGGAATTGGAGAACGAGCCATGACGACCAAACGGGTGAAAGAGATCCTTTCTTGGTACTCCGCGGACAGCGCGGGCACGAAGGCCAACCTCGCGCGCATGCTGAGTCACGGCCGTCTCGCGGGCACCGGCAAGATGGTCATCCTGCCCGTCGACCAGGGCTTCGAGCACGGTCCCGCGCGCAGCTTCGCGCCGAACCCGGCGGGCTACGACCCGCGGTATCACTTCGAGCTGGCGATCGACGCGGGGTGCAACGCGTACGCAGCTCCGCTGGGCTTTCTCGAGGCCGGCGCGGCCGAGTTCGCCGGTGACATCCCGCTCATTCTCAAGCTCAACAACAGCGAGTCACTCTCGAAGGGCGGCGAGCCGATCTCGGCACTCACTGGCTCGGTCGACGAAGCGCTGCGGCTGGGCTGCTCGGCGATCGGCTTCACGATCTATCCCGGCTCGGGCGAGGCGCGCAACGCGTACCACCAGATCGCGCAGATGACGGAAGAGGCGAAGCGCAAGGGGCTCGCGGTGGTCGTGTGGTCGTATCCGCGCGGCGCGGGTGTCTCGAAGGACGGCGAGACCGCGATCGACGTCGTGGCTTACGCGGCGCAGATTGCCGCGCAGCTCGGCGCGCACGTGATCAAGGTGAAGCCTCCCACGAGTCACATCGAGCAGGCCGAGGCCAAAAAGGTGTACGAGAAGGAGAAGATCCCCGTCGGCACCTTGGCCGAGCGCGTGAGACACGTGGTGCAGAGCGCGTTCAACGGCCGGCGCATCGTGATCTTCTCGGGCGGAGCGGCGAAGGGAAAGGCCGAGATACTCGAAGAGATCCGCGGCCTGGCCGACGGCGGCGCGTTCGGCTCGATCATGGGCCGCAACTCGTTCCAGCGGCCGAAGACCGACGCGATCGCGCTCCTGCACGAGGTCATGGACGTCTTCGCGAGTGCCTGAGCGCCTGCGCGTTCGCACGTACTACGACTTCGCATCGACGCTCTGCTACGTCGCGCACCGCGTGCTGGGCGACATGACTCCCGAGCTCGAGTCACTCGGGATCGAGCTCGAGTGGGCGCCGCTCGATCTGGCCGAGCTGTGCGGCTGGCCGCGCCGGCGTGAGGTCGCGCCCGAGAGACTCGCGAACGCGCGACGCGTGGCGGCGGAGCACGGCGTGCCAGTGACTCCGCTCCCGGTGTGGCCCGACTCGCGCGACGCGAACGCCGTGGCGCTCACGCTCTCGCGCACGCCGCGCGAGGCCGCGTTCCGCGAGCGAGTGTTCTGCGCCGTGTTCGAGGAGCGCCGCGAGCTCGACGCGCCGGGTGTGCTGGAAAGCCTCATGCGCGACGTGGGTGTCTCGATCGAGGCGCGCCGCCTCGACAAGGCGCGCGACGAGCTCGAGCTCCGCACGCGCGTGGCCGCCGAAGAGGACGTGACCGGCGCGCCGACCTTGATGCTCGACGACTTCCCGTTCGGCGGCATCCAGTCGCGCGAGACGACTTACTTGGTCCTGGAGCGCTGGGCAAGACGCAAGCTCGGCTCGCTACAATCGCGGGCATGAACATCACCGACGGCACCGAGCTCCTCGATCCGCAGCGCTACGCGACCAAGGGCTACCCGCACGAGATCTGGACGCGGCTCCGCCGCGAGTCACCCGTGCACTGGTGCGAGCCGCTCGAGCTCATGCCGTTCTGGGCAGTGACTCGTCACGCGGACATCATCGAGCTCTCGAAGCAGCCGGACATCTTCAAGAACGGGAACGGCATCGTGCCCGCCACGAAGGAAGTCGCGGCGCGCATGGCGCGCGGCGAGCGCGGCCCGTTCGACATGATGCAGACCATCATCACGATGGATCCGCCGAAGCACCGCGGCTACCGCAAGGTCGCGAGCCCGTTCTTCACGCCGCACGCGATGGACAAGCTCGACGGCATCGTGCAGGCCAGCGCGAAGCGGCTGGTGAATCGCCTGTACGAGTCACAGAAGAACGGCGAGGGCACGTGTGACTTCGTGACCGACATCGCGGTGCCGCACCCGCTGCGCGTCCTGTCGTCGCTGCTCGGCGTGCCCGAGGCCGACGAGCCCACGATCCTGCGACTCACTCAGCAGCTCTTCGCGGGCGAGGATCCCGAGTTCAAGCGCCCCGAGGAGAACCGCGAAGAGGCGTTCCGCGCGCTGGGCATCGAGCTGCTCACGTTCTTCATGAAGATCATCGGCGAGCGGCGCTCGAGCCCGCGCCCCGACCTGGCCAGCCTGATCGCGAACGCCGAGGTCGACGGCGCGCGCATGGGCGACATCGAGACACTCGGGTATTACCTGATCGTCTTCACCGCGGGTCACGACACGACGCGCAACTCACTCGCCGGCGGCATGCTCGCTCTGCTCGAGAACCCGGCCGAGCGCGGGAAGCTGCGCCGCGACCCCGCCGGCCGCGTGGTCGACGCCGTCGAAGAGATCGTGCGCTGGACCACGCCGGTGAACTACATGATGCGCACGGCCGCGAGTGACTACGAGCTCGGCGACACGAAGATCCGCGCGGGCGAGAGGCTGCTCTTGTTCTACGCCTCGGCGAACCGCGACGAGGCGGTGTATCCCGACGGCTTCGAGTTCAAGATCGACCGCCACCCCAACCCGCACCTGGGCTTCGGCACGGGCGAGCATTTCTGTCTGGGCTCGCACCTGGCGCGTCGCTCGCAGCGCGCGCTGTTCAGCGAGCTCATCGGCCGGCTCGAAGACGTGGAGCTCACCGGCCCGCCGGAGAGACTCTGGGCGAGCTTCGTCGCGGGCGTGAAGCACTTGCCGATGCGCTACCGGCTCGCGCCGCCGAAGTAAGTGGCGGCGGGACGAGATACGAACCCGCGCGCGCCGCAGGGCGACGGCATCGTGCGCGTGCGGCGCGAGACTCAGGGCCGCGGCGGGAAGACGGTCACCACCGTATCGGGCACGGGCCTCGCGTCCGACGACTTACGCGAGCTCGCGAGTGACTTGAAGCGCCGCTGCGGCACCGGCGGCAGCGTGAAGGACTACGTGATCGAGATCCAGGGCGACCACCGCACGGCGATCGTCGCGGAGCTCGAGAAGCGCGGCTTCAAAGTGAAGCTCGCAGGAGGTTGAACCGTGAGTCCCAAGTCGCTCCTCGTCGTGGTCCTGTTTCTCGGCTGCAGCGGCGGCCCGCTGCCGTTCATGGCTGGTGGCAAGCTCGACGGGCCCGTGAAGCCGACGCCGTCGAGCTTCGCGTTCGCGAAGGACGCGGGCACGATCCAGCTCGAGACACGTCCCGAGGACCCGTACTCGGTGAACGTCGCGGGCGCGATCGTCGGCGACGGGCTCTATGTCTCGGCCGGCGACAACCGCGCGAACTGGGTCGAACACATCGAAGTGACTCCGCTCGTGCGCGCGCGCATCGAGGGCGACGTGTACGAGCTGAAGGCGCGGCGAGTCACGGACGCCAAGGAGATGGACGCCTTCGCGGAGGCATGGCTCGGGCTGGGCGCCTGGGCGCGCGACCCGCGGAAGCTCGACGGCGAACCGTACGTGTATCAGCTCGGGCCGCGTCAGTGAGCGCCGCGAAGAAGTCACTCGCGCTCGCGCCGTTGCTTTGCGCGTGCAACGGGCGGTTTCTGCTCTCTTTGGTGCGCGCGCGCGTCGCAGGTGAGCTGTACTAGCTGAAGGCCTGGCGAGTCACCGATGCGACCGAGCTGGACCGAGTCGCCGAGGTCTGGCTCAGCCGCAACTCCTGGGCCCGCGATCCCCGCAAGCTCGAGGGCGAGGTCCATGTCTTCGCGCTGGAGCCAAGGCAAGCTGACTCGCGCCGCGCAGCGCGAGACTGAGAACCGCGGCCGCGAGCAGTAGTGCGCCGTGACTCGGTTCGGGGACGTCCGTCATGAAGGCCATCGTGAATCCGAAGCCGCTCGGGCTCGACGCTGCGCCGAGCGAGACCTCGTACGCGAACACGAGCTCAGTGCGGAATCCTCCGGCGAAGAACTCGTGGAGAGCGACCGTCACGTCGTCCAAGCCCGCGAGCGCCTCCTCCGAGCTGGAGAACGGCGTGAAGCAACTGCGTCGTGATAGCCTCGCGCGAGAAGGAGAATCGCAGTGCTCGTCCGCAAATACTCGAACGGCTGCGGCGCACTTGTAACTGGGATCGATCTCGCGCGCTTCTCGGAGGGCGAGAGACACGACGTCTGGAAGGCGTTCCTCGAGCACGGCGTCCTGTTCTTCCAGGACCAGAGACTCACTCCGGAAGACCACATCGCGTTCGCGCGGCGCTTCGGCGAGATCGTGATCAACGAGTTCTTCCCCGAGAGCACGAGTCACAAAGAGATCGCCGAGGTGCGCAAGGAGAAGGAGCAGCGCACGAACATCGGCGGCGGCTGGCACGCGGATCACTCGTACGATCCCGACCCGGCGCTGGGCTCGATTCTGGTCGCGCGCGAGCTGCCGGAGGCGGGCGGCGACACGATGTTCGCCAACATGTACGCCGCGTACGACTCACTTTCGGACGGGCTGAAGCGCACGCTCGCGACGCTGCGCGCGAGACACTCGAACAAGCACCTGTACGGCGAGGGCGGCTTCTATCGCAAGAGTGACTTGGGCGCGCAGCTGAAGACCGACGGCGTGGTGAGCGAGGCCGTCCACCCCGTGGTGATCACTCACCCCGACAGCGGCCGGAAGGCGCTGTACGTGAACCCGGGTCACACGCTGCACTTCGAAGGCTGGAGCCGACCCGAGAGTCAGTCGCTGCTCCAGTATCTCTACACGCACGCGACCCAGCCCGAGCTCACGTGCCGCTTCCGCTGGACCCCGGGCGCGGTGGCTTTCTGGGACAACCGCTGCAGCTGGCACTACGCCATCAACGACTATCACGGCAGCCGGCGACTCATGCACCGAATCACTCTGGCGGGTGTGTCACTCGGGGCGCAATGACTCAAGCCTCCGCCAGGGGGCTCCGAAAGCCCCGAGCATGGACATCGCCCTGCACGGCGCCGCCACGGCCGAGGAGCTGATCCCGCTCGACGACCCCCGGAGTCACTACGCCTTCTCGAAGATCTTCGAGAAGCCGGGATGGCTCGCGAACCGGCGGAACAAGGACCGGCTCAAGGTCCTCCGGAACCTCGACGCGCAGCTCTCCGAGATGCTGCACGACGGCGAGCGCGTCAGCGCGGTGGCTTGGTGCCAGGAGTACTCGTTCGTCGAGTCGTACTTCCTGGGTATCTGGGCGTATCTGTTGAACCGGCGGGCGCTGCTCGTGACTCAGGAGCGCATCCTCCTGTTCCAGATCGACTCGCGCCGCCGGCCCAAGGAGCTCAAAGCGCAGATCCGCCACGGCGCGATCCAGAAGCTCTCGAACACGTGGCTCGGCAGTCACTTGCGGCTCCGGCTCAAGAGCAAGAGGTGGATGCTGCTCTCGCAGATTCCACGCTCGATGCGCAAGTCCGTGCGCGAGACCATCGAGGCGCAGCGCAAGACGGCGTCGCCCTCGAACGTCGTGAGTCGCGAGCACCTCTGCCCGCACTGCTGGGAGCCGATCGTCGACCTCGTCCCCTCGTGCCCGAAGTGCCGCGGCACGTTCAAGTCGCCGGCGCGCGCTCGCTGGCTGTCGCTCGCTTTCCCGGGCTTGGGCGACCTGTATCTCGGTCACACGTTCCTCGGCTGGCTCCAGATCGTCGCCGCGGTCTTCTGGTGGGGGCTGCTCGCTCCCGCGATCTTGACCGACTCCGAGGTCGGCCTGCCGGAGAAGGCTGTCATCCTCGGGGTGCTGGCCTTGGTGATGCACGGGCTCGATGCGGTAGTCACGGGCTACACCGCGAAGAAGGGCCTCTATCCCGAGAAGCCGGGACCCGCCTCGCGATAGAATCGGCGCAGCGGAGGTGCTGCGCATGGCGAATCCCGTAAGTCTCTCGTTGGTCGACCTCACGGCGGAGCTGCACGCCAAGAAGCTCTCGCCAGTGGAGCTGATGAGCGCGGTGCTCGCCCGCATCGACGCGACGAACCGCACCTTGAACGCGGTGGTCGCCATGCACGACCGCGAGCAGCTCATGGCGCAAGCGCGCGAGGCCGAAGCGCGACTCACTCGCGGAGAAGGACGCCCGCTCGAAGGCGTGCCGCTGGGCGTGAAGGACCTGGAAGACACCGCGGGACTCATCACCTCGCACGGCTCACTGCCGTACAAGGACAACCTGGTCCAGCGTGACTCGGTGCAGGTCGAGCGCCTGCGCGCGGCCGGCGCGATCCCGATCGGCAAGACCAACGCGCCCGAGTTCGGCTACACGGCGATCACCAAGAACCTTGTGTACGGAGTGACTCGCAATCCGTGGAACCCCGACCGCACGCCGGGCGGCTCGAGCGGCGGCTCGTCGGCGGCGCTCGCCGGCCTGGTGATTCCGCTGGTGACCGCCAGCGACGGCGGCGGCTCGACGCGCATCCCCGCGTGCTTCGTCGGCGCGTTCGGGCTGAAGCCCACGTACGGGCGCATCCCGCACGAGCCGCGGCGGCTCTGGTACTTCGGCGACACGGCCGTGCACGGGCCACTCACCAAGACCGTGGCCGACAACGCGCTGTATCTCGACGTGACCTGCGGCTACGACCGGCGCGATCCCAAGTCACTCCCGCACCCGGGTTACTCGTACCGCGCGAAGCTGGCCGAAGGCGTGCCGCGCAAATTGCGCATCGGTTACTCGCCGGACCTGGGTTACTCCGTCGTGCAGAGCGACGTCGCGCAGGCGGTGTACGACGCGGTGCGCGTGTTCGAGAAGCTCGGCCACACCGTCGAGGAGATCTCGGGCGGCCCGCCCAAGCTCGGCGAAGCGTGGGGCAGCTTCGGCTCGTTCGAGATGATGGCCGCGCACGGTCACTTGCTGCCCGAGCACGAGTCGGCGTTCGCGCGCGCGGTGCTGGCGTCGATGCGCGACGCCGTGAACCTGACTCCCGCGTCGTTCGCGCGCGGCGCCGAGGCGCGGCTCGCGCTGTCGAACTGGGTCGGCTCGGTGTTCGAGCGCTACGACCTGCTCGTGACTCCCACCGTGCCGTACGACCCGCCGCCCGCGAAGGGTCCGTTCCCGAGTGAGACGGAAGGCCGCCGCCAGCTGGCGTGGGGCGTGGCGTCGTTCACGATCCCGTTCAACATGTCGCTGCACCCCGCGTGCTCGCTGCGCGTGGGACTCTCGCGCGCGGGTCTGCCGATCGGCATGCAGATCGTCGGCGAGCGCCACTGCGACGATTTGGTGTTGCAGGCCGCGCACGCGTTCGAGCGCGAGCGCCCGTGGCACCCGCACTGGCCGGTCGTCTAGCGCGCGTGCGATAGTCCGCGGCGATGAAGATCGCGATCGCCGCCGATCACGCCGGCTTCGGCTTCAAGGAGAAGCTCGCGGCCGAGCTGCGCCGTCTGGGTCACGAGCCGATCGACTTCGGCACGAAGTCCACGGACTCGTGTGACTACCCGGACTTCGCGATCCCCGCGGTGCGCAGCGTCGCCGCGGGTGAGTCACAGCGCGGCATCCTCGTCTGCACGAACGGCATCGGCATGTGCATGGTCGCGAATCGGATTCCCGGCGTGCGCGGCGCGCTCGTGTACAGCGCGCGCACCGCGGCGATGACTCGCGCGCACCACGATTCGAACGTGCTGTGTCTCGGCGCCGGCGAATTCCCGGCCGAGGAGCTGCTCGAGTGGGCGCGCATCTGGCTCGACGCCCCGTTCGAGGGCGGCCGGCACGAGCGCCGCGTCGGGAAGATGAAGGCGCTGGAAACGAAGTGACTCGCGCCGCGGCGCTCGCCGAGCTCGAGGCAGACGCGGCCTTCGTCCACGAGACACTCGGGCCCACGCCGCAGATCGCCTGGCCGCTGCTCGCGGCGCGCGCGGGCTGCGACGTGTGGGTCAAGCACGAGAACCACCTGCCGCTCGGCTCGTTCAAGCCGCGGGGTGGACTCACTTACTTTCGAGAGCTGCGCGCGGCCGAGCCCGCGGTGCGCGGGGTCGTCACGGCTTCGCGCGGGAATCACGGCCAGAGCGTTCCGTGGGCCGCGCGCCGCTTCGGCATTCCCGCGACGGTGGTGATTCCGCACGGGAACTCCGCCGGAAAGAACGCCGCGATGCGCGCGCTGGGAGCGACCCTGGTCGAGCACGGCCGCGACTTCAGCGAGGCATACGAGCACGCGCTGAAGCTCGCCGAGTCACTCGACCTGCGGCTGGTGCCGTCGTTCCATCCGTGGCTCGTGCGCGGCGTGTCGACCTGGGCGTTCGAGCTGCTCCGCGCCGTGCCGGACCTGGACGTGCTGTACGTGCCGATCGGGCTCGGCTCGGGAATCTGCGGCGCGCTGCGCGCGCGCGACGCGCTGGGCGCGAGGACGAAGATCGTGGGCGTGGTGGCCGCGGGCGCGCCGGCGTACGCGCTGTCGTTCGCGGCGGGCCGGCCCGTGCCGAGTGACTCGGTCGACACGTTCGCGGACGGGCTCGCCGTGCGCGTGCCGAACGCGGAGTCACTCGAGCGCATTCGCGCTAGTGTCGAGCGCGTGGTGCAGGTGTCGGACCGCCAGATCGCCGCCGCCGTGCGCGCGCTCTTCAGCGACACGCACAACGTCGCGGAAGGCGCGGGCGCCGCCGGGCTCGCCGCGTGTCTCGCGGAACGCGACTCGGTCGCGGGAAAGAAGGTGGGCGTGGTGCTGACCGGCGGGAACATCGACCGCGAGCTGTACGCGCGGATCCTCGCGGAGAAGGAGTGACCGTGCGCATCTGCATCGCCCTCTTGTGTCTCGTCTGTGCGAGCGCGGCGCGCGCAGCGGACCCCGCGGCGAATCACTGGTTCCGGGAAGGCCGCGACGCGGTGAAGCGCGCGGCGGGCGGCCAGCCGATCCCGCGCGCGAAGAACGTGATCCTGTTCGTGGGCGACGGCATGGGCATCGCGACCGTGACCGCCGCGCGCATCCTCGACGGCCAGCGGCGCGGCGCGACGGGCGAAGAGAACCTGCTCTCGTTCGAGACACTCCCGTACACGGCGTTCTCGAAGACATACACCGTCGACTTCCAGGTCGGTGAGTCGGCGGGGACGATCACGGCGTTGATGACGGGCGTGAAGACCCGCTCGGGCGTGTTGGGCGTGGACGAGAGCGCGGCGCTCGGTGATTTCGCCGCGGCGAAGAGCGCGTCGATACCGACCTTGCTCGAGCGCGCGGAGGACGCGGGTCTGTGGACCGGCGTCGTGACCACCACCACGGTGACTCATGCGACTCCCGCTGGGACCTACGCGCACACGCCGCACCGCGGCTGGGAGTCGGACGCGGGGCTGTCGCCCGAAGCGCGCGCGGCGGGCTTCCCGGACATCGCGCGCCAGCTCGTCGAGTTCGGTCACGGCGACGGGATCGAAGTCGTGCTCGGCGGCGGCCGCGGCAACTTCCTGCCCGCGCCCGCGGGCGTGCGCACGGACGGCCGCAACCTGGTCGCGGAGTGGAAGAAGAAGGGCGGCGACGCGAAGTATGTCGCCACACGCGCCGAGTTACTGGCGCTCGACCCAGCGAAGGCCCGCCGCGTGTTCGGCCTGTTCGCGCCCGAGCACATGAGCTTCGAGCTCGAGCGCGCGAGCGCCGCCGCGCCCACGGAGCCGTCGCTCTCCGAGATGACCGCGAAGGCGCTCGACGTAGTGACTCGCGGCCCGAAGGGCTTCTTCCTCTTGGTCGAGGGCGGCCGCATCGACCACGGCCACCACGCCGGCAACGCGCAGCGCGCGCTGACCGAGACGATCGAGCTCGCGAACGCCGTGAAGGTGGCGCTGGCGAAGACCAACGCGGCGGACACCTTGATCGTCGTGACTGCGGACCACAGTCACACGCTGTCGATCTCGGGCTATCCGGCGCGCGGCAATCCCATTCTCGGGCTCGTGGTCGGCTCGAGCGGCGAGGGCGCCGCGAGCACCGAGCCCGCGCAGGATCTCACCGGCCAGCCGTACACCACGCTGAGTTACGCGAACGGCCCGGGCTATCCCGGTAAGTCGGACGTGCAGCCAGAAGGCGCGAAGCGCTTCCCGCACCGGCCGACGCGGGTCGAGGGCACCAAGCTCGGGCGCCCGCAGCTCGAGAGCAAAGAGGTCCAGGATCCCGCTCACCTTCAGGAGTCACACGTGGCGCTCGCCTCCGAGACACATGGCGGGGAGGACGTGCCGATCTACGCGGGCGGGCCGGGCGCAGCGCTCTTCCACGGCGTGCAGGAGCAGAACTTCGTGTATCACGCGCTCGCGGCCGCGCTCGGCCTCGCGACACCGTAAGGTGTCGCAGTGACCGAGTCGTACGACGTCGCGATCATCGGAGGCGGAGTCATCGGCGTCGGCTCCGCGTGCGCGCTCGCCGAACGCGGCGCCCGCGTGCTCTTGCTCGAGCGCGGCGAAGTGTGCTCGGGCGCGTCGTACGGGAACGCGGGCTGGATCTCGCCGAGTCACGGCACGCCGCTGCCGTCGCCCGGCGTCGTGACTCAGGCGCTGCGCTGGCTGTTCGACCCCGAGAGCCCCTTCTACGTGAAGCCGCGCTTCGAGCTCGAGCTCGCGCGCTGGCTGCTCGGCTTCCTGCGCGCGTCGACGTTGGCGCGCGCGAAGGAGACGATGCGGCTCAACCGCGAGCTGGTCGTCGCGAGTCTCTCGCTGTACCGCGAGCTGGCCGCGAGCGGCGCCGACTTCCACTTCCAGATGCGCGGGCTCGTGGTGGCGTGTGAGTCGGATTCGGGCCTTGCCAAGGCGCGCCACGAGCTCGAGGCGCTGCGCGAGCTGGGTGGCGAGGGCGGACCGCTGTCGGCCGCCGACCTGCGCGCGCACGTCGGGCTCCTCTCCGAGTCACTCCGCGGCGGAGTGACTTTCCACCAGGATGCCCACCTCGATCCCGAGCGGCTGGTGCGCGTGCTGGCCGAGCGCGCCGCGGCGCGCGGCGCGCGCATCGAGACCAACCAGGAGGTGCTGGCGCTCGAGCGCGCGGGCCGGCGAGTCACTCGCATCGTCGCGACCCGCGGCGACTTCCGCGCTGACCAGGTGGTGCTCGCCGCGGGCGCGTGGTCGCCGCTCGTCGCGCAGGGGCTCGGGCTGCGCCTGCCGGTGCAAGGCGCGAAGGGCTACAGCGTGACCGCGCGCTGCCCGCCCGAGCTCGTGACTTGCCCGGTGTTGTTGTCCGAGGCCAAGGTCGCGGTGACTCCGCTCGGCGACGGGCGCCTGCGCTTCGCGGGCACGCTCGAGCTCGCGGGCCTCGACCCGGCCGTGAATTCGCGCCGCGTGTCCGCGATCCTGCGCGCCGTCGAACGCTTCCTGCCGGGGCTCTTGGCGAAGACCGAGAGACTCGAGACGTGGCGCGGCTTCCGCCCGCTGTGTCCCGACGATCTGCCGATCCTCGGCCGGCCGCGCGCGCTCGAAAATCTCGTGATCGCGACGGGCCACGGCATGAGCGGGATCTCGCAGGGCCCGATGACCGCGCAGCTCGTCTCCGAGCTGTGTCTGGGTAGAACGCCGAGTCTCTCGCTCGCGCCGTTCTCGCCCGACCGGTTCTAGAGAATGAGTGAGCCCGAGATCTTCACCGCGGGTCACTCGAACCGCGCCGCGGCCGAGCTCGTCGAGCTGCTGGTCGAGTCGAGTGTCTCGCTGGTGGCCGACGTGCGCCGCTTCCCCGTGTCTCGCCGCTTCCCGCAGCACTCGCGCGCGCCACTCACCGAGTCTCTCGCCGCCGCGGGCATCGGCTACGAGTTTCTCGGCGACGCGCTGGGCGGGCGGCGCGAGCCGGCGCCGGAGTCTTCGCGCAACGGCGCGTGGCGCGATCCCGCGCTCCGCGCGTACGCCGACGCGCTGGCGACCCCCGAGCTGGAAGCCGGGCTCGCCGCCCTCGGCGCGCTCGCTCGCACCCGGCTCACGGCGTTTCTCTGCGCCGAGCGCGACTGGCGCGACTGCCACCGGCAGATCCTCGCCGATGTGCTCGTCGCGCGGGGCTGGCGCGTGATTCACCTGATTCGGCCCGGCGAACGCGAGGCGCATCGTCTCCATGCCGCCGCGCACACCTGCGAGGGCAAGGTCTCGTACCCTTCCTTGCTCTAGGGTACGCTGCGACGCCATGCAGAACCCCTGGATCGTGAAGCTCTCCGTCGCCGCGCTCGCGGCGTTTTTGTGCGCAGCCTGCTCGCGCTCGAGTGACTCGCCGCCCCCGACCGCGCTCCCCGGTCAGCGCAACGTCGCCGCGGTCTGGGCCGACATGCTGACTCAGCGCGACCAGATCCACTTGATCTTCATCAAGGACATGGAGCAAGTGACTCACCAGGATTGCCGCGACATGGGCGCGGCCGCGGCGCGCATGACCGAGCTGTACTCGGAGCTGCTCAACATCCTCGGCGCGACGAGCACCCCCGACGACCGGGGCAGGATGCGCTCGCTGGGTGAAGCCGTCGGCCGCGCGTCGAACGTGGTCACTCGCATTCGCGAGAGCGCCTTGGCCGAGGCGCCCGGCATGTGGCCCGCCATGCGCTGGGGGCTCGACAACTCGATCCGCGACGTGGAGTCCTACTTCAGCGCCGAAGCCTTGAACTCGGAGTCGATCGTGAAGCGGCCCGGGTTCGAGACGACGACGCCGCCGCCGCCGCCGGCGGCGATCTAGCCGGCTCGCGCGCGAGCGCGAGGATCCTCTCGTACTGCGCGGGCTCCACCGGCATGACCGAGAGCCGCGACTGAGTCACGAGCTTCAGTGTTGCGAGCGTCTTGTCCGCCCGAATTGCGTCGAGCGTCACGGGTGACTCGAGCGCGCGCACGGCTTCGAGCTCGACCGCGAGCCAGCGCTCGTCGTCCGCCGTGGGGTCGGGGAACGCCGTGCGAGTCACTCGCGAGATCCCGACCACTTCCTTGGTGTGCGAGTGGTAGAAGAGCACGAGGTCGCCCTTCGCCATCGCCGCCAGGTGACTGCGCGCCTGCGGGTTGCGCACGCCGTCCCACGTGGTGCGGCCGTCCGCCTGGAGCTTCGAGAAGGGGTAGACCTCCGGCTCCGACTTCAGGAGCCAGTGACTCGCGCCCATCAGACGAGCTTCTTCACGCGCTCCGGCATCTTGTCGGCGACGCGGATGATCGGAATGCCCGTCTGCGTGCCGAGATACATCTCGTGCATCGCGCGCGGCATGTCCGCGAAGGAGTAGATCTCCTTGTGGATCGTCGGCTTGAACACGACGCCGTACAGCTCCGTCGCCGCGGCGCAGCCTTCGACCGTCTCGTAATGAGTGTGGTCGATGGTCACTTGCTTCACCGACTGCAACGGCGAGTTGTAAGTCACGACCTGAGACAGCTGCCAGCCTGCCGACACGTTCACGCCCATGCGCGCCGCCACGTTGAGTCCCGCCTCGAAGCACGCGCCGCGCAACATGTCGCACACCAAGTGCATCTGCGTGCCGCCGGTGAGCTTGCGGACCTCGCCCTGGAACGCGCGGATGTCGTCGCGCGTCGCGAAGCGGTTGAACGCTTTCTGGTCGATGCCGACGATGCCGAGCTTCTCGAGCGCGGCGCGGCGCTCGGGTGACCCGGAGCAGAAGAACGCGTGGTGACCTTCGGACTTCGCGAGCATGAGGAACAGCTCGCCGACGCCGCCGCCGAACGACATCACGTTCAAGCGCCGCAGTCTCTCGTCGGTGACCTTGACTCGGAAGATGCCGAGCGCGCGCCGCCACAAGTGATACGCGGTGGGCGCGCGCAGCGGCAGCGCCGCCATCTCGTAGAGTGACAGCCCGCAGTCGAGCGGCGCGGGCACCAATTGCCAGTCACCCACCACGGCCTCTTCGGCGTACCAGCCGATGGAGTCGGGCTGGTCGTACGCCCAGATGCGCTGCGGGAAGCCGTACTGATCCGGGTCGCCGTTGCAGTGCGTGACCGCGATGTCACCGGCCTTGAAGCGCTTCACTTCGGCGCCGACCGCGATGACTTCGCCGAGCGCCGAGTTTCCCGGGTAGATCTTCCCGCCGCGCCGCGCCGCGATGCCGTCGGTGTCCGCGAGAATCGCGTGATCGACGTTGTGCTCGCCCGACACCGCGAGAATGCGCAGGTGCACGTCGCGCGCGCCCAGCGCGCGCAGCTCGAGCGCGTCCAGCTTGAGCACGTTTGCAAAATCGAACTTCGACACGTCGCCGCCGCAGCGCTCTTTCTCGGCGGTGATGTCGGTTGCGCTGATGGAATAGGCTCGAACCATGGCGCGCATGATGAAGGCCGCGCGTTGGGCGAGCAAGCTCGAGTCGTGAGCCCTGAGTTATGATGGGCGCGTGAGCGGCGAGACGAAGCTCCGTCGACTTCTTCCCAGCGAAGTGGCTGACCAGATCCGAGCCAAGATCCTCGATGGCTCGTTCGCCCCGGGTGACCGACTCCCGCCCGAGCGCGAGCTCGCGTCGCAGCTGCACGTGAATCGCAGCTCGGTTCGCGAAGCGCTGAAGAAGCTCGAAGAGCTGCGCCTGGTCGACATACAACAGGGCTCGGGCACGCGCGTGCGCGCGACGGATCAGGCGAGCTTCGAGCTCGTCTGGACCATGGTGTTTCCCGCGGGCCCGGAGAACGTGACTTGGATTCGCGAGCTGCTCGAGCTGCGCGAAGTGTTGCTGCCGGGTGTCTTGCGGATCGGGCTCGCGCGCGCGACCGACGCCGAGCTCGAAGCCGCGGTGACCGAGATACGCCGCGTCGCCGATCCCACGCTCGACGCGGAAGCGTTCGTGGACGGCCTGCGCGAGCTGCAGGGCGTGTTCGCGCGACTCACTCACAACCGCGTGATGATCCTGCTCGCGAACTCGATGATGCGTTTTCTCGCGCAGCGGCCGCTGGTTCAGCAGATGCTCGAGCTGGTCTCCGATCGCCGCCCGCTCGTTCCGCTCCTGCAGCGCTTCGCGATCGCCGTCGCCGCGCGCGACGCAGACACCGCGCACCGCGCGGCGCGAGACATCCTGCGTCGCGTGACCCGTCTCGTGATCGCCGCCGCGGCGGGTGACAGCGAAGGAACGCCGGATCCCGACGAGAGTTGACCCTGACTGGATCGCGCGATAAAACCGGTCCCCGATCCCCCAAGCTTCACGCGAGGAGCAGGCCCCGATGAAAGCCCGCAGCAAGGACCGCAACGCGGCCGCGAAGAGCTCGATCGAGTTCTTCAAAGGGTTTCTGAAGAATCCGCGCGAGGTCGGCTCCGTGATTCCCAGCTCGCGCTTCCTGACTCGCAAGACACTCGAGTGCGGCGAGGTCCGGGACGCGCGAGTGATCGTCGAGCTGGGGCCCGGCACCGGCGTGCTCACGCGCCACGCGCTCGAGCACATGCGGCCCGACGCGAAGCTGGTGGCGATCGAGATCAGCAGTGACTTCTGCGGGATGCTGCGCGCCGAGTATCCGGACCCGCGCCTGTACGTTCACCACGGCAGCGCGACCGAGATCGAAGCCGCGCTCGCGAAGATCGGTGAGCCACGCGCGGACCTCGTGATGTCGGGCATTCCGTTCTCGACGCTCGAGCGCGGCGTCGGGCTCGCGACCCTGCGCGCGGCGAAGAAGGTGCTGGCGCCGCGTGGCCGCTTCGTCGCGTATCAGTTCCGCAGCAAGGTGAAGGACATCGGCGAGCCCGTGTTCGGCGCGCGCGCCGAGACTCACTCGGGCTTCTGGAACGTGCCTCCGATGAAGATCTACGTCTGGAGGCAGGTCGAGTCACCCGCGTGAGGGTCGAGCTCCCGAGCGGTCGAGACACGATCGCGGGCGAGCTGATCCTGCCGCGGGCCGCCGGCCCCGCACCCGGCGTCGTGATCCTGCACGACGTCTGGGGACTGAGTGACGTGTACCGCGGCGTCGCGCAGAGATTTGCTGCGGCGGGCTTTGCTTCGCTCGCGCTCGACCTGTATGCGCGCGGCGAGAAGCCGGGCTCGCCGGCGGACATGCCGGGAGTCATGCGCTTCATGCACTCACTCCCCGATTCGCGCGTGATCGCCGACGTGCAGGCCGCGGTCGACTATCTGCGCGCGCGGCCCGAAGTCGCGGGACGCAAGGTGGGACTCACCGGCTTCTGCATGGGCGGGAAGTACGCGTTCCTCGCCGCGAGTCACTGTCGAGAGCTCGCCGCCGTGGTCGCCTGGTACGGCATGTTGCGCGCGCCCGCCATCGACGCGCAGAACCCAGAGCACGCGCTCGACGCGCTCGCGAACGCGCGCTGTCCCGTGCTCGGCCTGTTCGGCGCCGAGGACGCGCTGATTCCGCAGAGCGACGTCGACGAGCTGCGCCGGCGCGCCGAGGCGCGGCGCGCACAGATCGACGTCGTCGTGTATCCCGGCGCGGGCCACGCGTTCGCGAACGAGTCGCGCCCCGAGGCGTACCGCCAAGCCGCCGCGACCGACGGCTGGCGCCGCGCGCTCGACTTCTTCGCGAAGCACCTGGCCGCGCGCTAGCATCGTCCCCGCCCGAGGGGGGAGAGTGGCGCAGTCCGCGGAAACGGTGGAGGCGCGGCGAGGGCCGTCCCGAGCTGCGCCTGCAAGCGACTCAGTCGCGCGCAGCGAGCCAGAGGCGAGCGAAGTCAGTCGGACTTGGACGTCCAGCGTCGACGATGTCGAGCTATCGCAGCTCTACGACCTTGAAGAGATCGAGGTCCCGACCGAGGACGGCTGGACGCTCGTAGTGACTCGCTACCGGCCGCGGCCGCAGCCGTTCAGTCAGCCGCTGCGCGACGTGCCGCTCTTGCTCGTGCACGGCTACACGCAGAACCGGCGCGCGTGGAGCGCGGGTGAGTTCGTGAAGAACATGCTGTTCTTCGGCGCGGACCTGTTCCTGCTCGAGCTGCGCGGCCACGGCAAGAGCACGCAGGAACTGACTCGCCGACGCGCGCGGGCGGCCGGCGCCGAGCCGCCGGAGGATCTCGACTACGACTGGGATCTCGACTCACACCTGTTGTTCGATCTGCCGGCGGCGGTGGCGGCGGTGAAGCGCGCGACGGGCCGCGACAAGATCTTCTACTGCGGTCACTCACTCGGCGGCATTCTCGGCTACGCGTATGCGACGCTGTTCGACGACTTACTCGGGCTGATCACGATCGGCGCGCCGTCGGACTTCGCGCGCCTGCCGGTGTGGCTGCGCGCGTTGTCTTTCGCGCCGCTGGTCGCGTTCCCCGCCGTCGACCTGTGTCTCGCGGGCGCGAACGCGGCGCGCGTCGCCGGGCGCGCGCTGCGCCGGCTGCCGGGCATGCGCCCGCCCGCGCGCGCGTTCACGCCGTGGCGCTTCAAGCGCCTGCCGTTCCGCGCCGCGTTCCGCTGGCTCGAGCAGAACATGCGCGGCGCCATGCACGCGCCACTCACTGGCCGGATTCCGTTTCGCGCGCCGCTCTTGTATCAGCCGCGCAACGTGGCGCTCGGCGCGCTGCGCCCGCTCTTGCGCGAGGGCGGCAACGACGAGCCGCGCGCGACGCTCGAGCAGCTCGCGCGCTGGGCGCGCCGCGGCGAGCTCACGAGCCCCGCGCTCCGGCACGACATCGCCGCCGCGTTCCCGCGCATCCGCATTCCGCTCGCGATCTTCTTCGGCGACGAGGACCCGCTGGCGTCCGTGCGCACGACGCGCAGCGTGTATCGCGCGGCGTCGAGTGACTATCTCCTGTGGCGGCCCGTGCGCGGCAACAGTCACCTCGAGCTGACGATGGGCTACGACATCCGCCAGATCTGCTACGACGTGAAGAACCTGATGACGTACGCGCTCGATCACGAGGGAGTCACTACGTCGCTGCCGCGGCGCCGCCGCGCCCGCTGAGTCACTCGTGGAGTTGTATCTCGTGCGCCACGCGGCCGTCGACGAGGGCCTCCGCGGCTGGCACGCCGATCCGCCGCTCTCGGACGAGGGCCGCGCGCAGTCGCGCGCGCGCAGGAGACCGCGCGCCTGCTCGTCGCCGAGCGCGGCCTCGCGGTCGAAACGCACCCGTGCCTGGCCGAAGGAAAGTTCGGCGACCTCGACGGCGTGCCGCACGAAGAAGCGCGACTCCGCTGGCGCGAGTACTACCGGCTCGGCCGCACCGTGCTGCCGCGGCTCGCCGCGACGGGCCGCACGGCGCCCGGCGGCGAGACTCGCGCCGAGCTCGTCGCGCGCGCGCACCGAGCTGTCGAGATCTTGCGCGAGCCACTCTTCGCGCCGAACACACGCGCGCTCGTCGTGTCGCACGGAGGCTTCCTGTGTTTTCTGATCGCGGTGCTGCTGGGGCACGAACCCCGCGACGAAGCGAGCTACGGCTTCGACAACTGCGGAGTCGCGCGCGTCGTCGCGTACTCGGAGCCGCCCGCGTACGGTCCGTTCGCGATGCTCCACTTCGGTGCGCCGTAGTCGCGCGCGAGAGACAGCCGCAGCCATGTGTTGCACCGCCGTCTTTTCCCGCTCGTTTGCTTGACCCGCTTCCGTGTCACAGGTAACCATCCGCGCGTCGCATGGGTTTGGGGAAGCGCACCGCCGTTGGGCTCAGTGTGGCCGCCGTCTGCGCCGCCGTGTTCGCGGCCGGAGCGACGGGCTTGTATCAGTACACGCCCGAAGAGCTGACCGGGCCCGAGCAACCGATCGAGTTCAATCACCAGATTCACGCGGGCGCAGTCACCGACGGAAATCTGGGTGTGCCGTGTCTGTACTGTCACGGACCCGCGGAGCGCGGTCAGCACGCGACGGTGCCCGCCGTGTCCGTGTGCATGGGCTGTCACACGTACGTGAAGCAGGGCCGCACCGAGGGCTCGGACAAAGAGATCGCGAAGATCCACGAGTATCACGACAAGGGTGAGTCGATCCCGTGGGTGCGCATCCACCACCTGCCGGACTACGTGCAGTTCAAGCACATGCGCCACGTGCAGGCGGGCATTCAGTGCCAGGAGTGTCACGGCCAGGTCCAGGATCTGAAGCGCGTGTATCTCGTGCCGCAGACGCGCATGACCAAGCGGAGCTTCTTCCTGCCGACGGCGAAGCTCGAGATGGGCTGGTGCATGGAGTGCCACCTGCAGCGCGGCGCGACGGACGACTGCGTCGCCTGTCACTACTGAGTCGGGGACCGAGACGAAATGCCGGAGATCGATCGCCGAGACTTCCTGAAGATCGCGGGCATGACCGCGGGCGCCGCGGCCACCGTCGCGTGCCACGAGCCGGTGCAGAGGATCATCCCGTATCTCAATCAGCCCGACGACGTGACTCCGGGCATCGCGAACTACTACTACTCGACCTGCTGCGAGTGTCCGGGCGGGTGCGGCATCCGCGTGAAGACGCGCGAGGGCCGGCCGATCAAGATCGACGGCAACCCGGATCACCCGCTGTCGAAGGGCAAGCTGTGCGTGCGCGGCGAGTTCGGCCACATGCGCACGTACGACGCGGGCCGCTTCGCGGGGCCGATGAAGCGAGTCACTGACTCGTCCGGCGCGCGCACGCTCGAGAAGATCACCTGGGAAGAGGGCATGACCCTCCTCGTCGACGCGCTGAAGAAGGGCGCGGGCAAGACCGTGTTCGTCGGCGGCGCCGAGACCGGCACGCTGGACGCGGTGCTCGACCAGGCGCTGTCCGCGCTCGGCTCGGCCAAGAGACTCCGCTTCGAGCCGTTCGCCTACGAAGCGCTGCGCAGCGCCGACGAGCTCGTGTTCGGCACCAGCGCCGTGCCGCAGTTCAAGGTCGGGGCGGCCGACGTGGTGATCGCGTTCGGCACGGATTTCCTCGAGACGTGGCTCTCGCCGCTCTCGAATCAGCGCGAGTTCACCGAGTCACGCGAGGGCGGCAAGGGTTTCGCGATCTTCGTGGGTCCGCGCCTGGGTCTCTCGGGCGGGAACACCGATCAGTGGCTCGCGCCGAACCCGGGCACGGAGGTTCTGGTCGCGCTGGCGCTCGCCAGCGAGGTCGCGAAGAAGAAGGGCGGCGCGCCCGAGTCACTCCGCGCCGCGCTCGGGAAATACTCCGCCGCGTCCGTCGCCGAGAAGACCGGCGTTCCCGCCGCGACACTGGAAAGTGTCGCCGCGCGCATCGCCGCCGCGAGCGCGCCGCTCGCGCTGCCGCCCGGCGTCGAGGTGCAGGGCACGAACGCCGCGCGCTTCGCCGCCGCGGTGCAGATACTCAACGTCGTGTCCGGCGCGATCGGCAAGACCGTCGTGTTCGGGCCCGATCACAACCTGGGCAAGCTCGCGCGCTTCGCGGATCTGTCGGAGCTCGCCGGCAAGATGCGCGGCGGCGAAGTCGCCGTGCTGCTCGTGCACGGCTCGAACCCCGCGTACAGCGCGCCGCAGGTCGGCCTCGCCGACGCGCTCTTGTCCGGCAACGTGTTCACCGTGAGCTTCGCGTCGGCGCCCGACGAGACGGCGGCGCTCGCGGACCTGATCCTGCCGGATCACGGCGCGTTCGAGTCATGGGGCGACGCCGAGCCGGTGCGCGGCGTGAAGACACTCCAGCAGCCGACCGTGCGCCCGCTGTTCGACACGCGCGCGACGGCGGACGTGCTGCTCGACGCGGCGCGCGCGCTCGGCGCGGCCGTGCCCGCGGGCAGCTTCCGCGACTTACTCGTCGCGGCCTGGGGTGGGCGCGCCAGCTTCGAAGCGGCGCTCGGCCGCGGCGGTGACTGGAAGGACGTCGCCGCCACCAGTGTCTCGCTCGCGGCGGGTGTCGGGTCACTCGACTTCGAGCCGGCTGTGCTGGCCGGCGACCCGTCGCACCCCGTGTTGGTCGTGTATCCGTCGCACCACCTGTACGACGGACGACTCAGTCGTGTGCAGGCGCTGCACGAGATTCCCGATCCCGTGACCAAGACCATGTGGGGCAGCTACGCCGAGCTGCACCCCGACACGGCGTCGGTGCTCGAGATCGAGATGGGTCACGTGTTGAAGCTCAAGACCGACGCCGGCGAGGTCGAGGTCCCCGCGTACCCGCACGAGGCGGTGAGGCCGGGGGTCATCGCGCTGCAGGTGGGCCGCGGCGCGCTGCCGCGCACCCCCGACGCCGAGGTCCACCCGTTCCAGTCACACGGCACGTGGCAGCGCGAGGTGGTCGGCGTCAATGCGTTCGCGCTGATCCCGCCCAAGCTCGATCCGCACAGCGGTGCGCTCGCGTGGCTCTCCGCGCGCGCGGAAGTCACCAACACGAAGCGCCACGCGAACGTGGTCCGCGCGCAGCTGACGTTCGACCAGGAAGGCCGCGGCTTCGCCAAGGCGGTCACGGTCACGGCGCTCGCCGAGGCCGAGCACGGCGGCGAGTCACACGGCGACCTTGGTGAGTCACACGGCGGCCACCACTCACTCGGCACGTCGTCGAACCCGCGCCGGCTGAATCCTCTGCCGCTGCAGGGCAGCGCCGAGCACCTGCTCACCAAGGACTACGAAGTCGGCGCCGACGCGCACCCCGACAGCCCGTACCGCTGGGGCATGAACATCGACCAGGACGCCTGCACGGGCTGCAACGCGTGCATCGCCGCCTGCATTACCGAGAACAACATCCCGGTCGTCGGACCAGAGAACGTGCGCATCGGGCGCGAGATGCACTGGATCCGCATCGAGCGCTACGTGGAAGTGACTGACGACCGCGAGGTCGACGTGCGCCACACGCCGATGATGTGTCAGCACTGCGGCGCCGCGCCTTGTGAGTCGGTGTGTCCGGCGCTCGCGACGTATCACTCCAAGGAAGGCCTGAACGTCATGGTGCCGAACCGCTGCATCGGCACCCGCTTCTGCTCGAACAACTGCCCGTACAAGGTGCGCCGCTTCAATCACTGGTCGTACGATTGGGTCGTGCCCGAGCCCGAGAACTGGGCGCTGAATCCCGACGTGATGGTCCGCGCGAAGGGCGTCATGGAGAAGTGCACGTTCTGCGTGCAGCGCATCAACGGCGCGAAGGACGCGGCGCGCAGGGCCGGCCGCGACGTGCGCGAGGGCGAGGTCGTGACCGCCTGCCAGCAAGTGTGTCCGTCGAGCGCGATCGGCTTCGGGAACCTGCGCGACAAGGAGTCGGCGGTGACTCACTTGCGCACCGACACGCGCGCGTACCGGGTGCTCGAGCACCTCTACACGCGGCCGGCGGTCTCCTATCTCATGAACATCCGCCGGACGGAAGAGGCCTGAACCATGGCGGCGATCACCGAGCCCGTCCCGCAGACCGCTGACCAGATCAACGACGACATCCTGCGCGTGCTGGAGCCGCCGACTCCGATGTACGTGCTGATGGTGCTGTTCTTCGCGACGCTCGTCGGCTGCGGCCTGGTCGCGTTCCTGTACCAGACTTACTGGGGCCTCGGAGTCACTGGACTCACTCACCCGGTCATGTGGGGCGTGTACATCACGACCTTCGTGTTCTGGGTCGGCATCGCGCACGCGGGCACCTTGATCTCGGCGATTCTCTTCCTGTTCCGCGCGAAGTGGCGCAACGCCGTGAACCGCGGCGCCGAAGCGATGACCGTGTTCGCGGTTTTGATCGCCGCGATGTTCCCGCTGATCCACATCGGCCGCGTCTACAAGTTCTATTTCATGGTCCCGTACCCGAATCAGCGCGGGCTGTGGCCGAACTTCAAGTCACCGCTGGTGTGGGACCTGTTCGCGATCAACACGTACATGATCACGTCGATCATGTTCTTCTACGTCGGGCTGATTCCCGACCTGGGCGCGGCGCGCGACCGCGTGCGTGACTGGCGGCGGTATCTCTACCGCGCGCTGTCACTCGGCTGGCGCGGCTCGTCCGAGCAGTGGAGACACTGGTCGCGCACGGTGCTGCACCTGTCGGGTCTCTCGACGCCGCTCGTGCTCTCGGTGCACAGCGTCGTGTCCTGGGACTTCGCGACGTCGATGGTGCCGGGCTGGCACACCACGATCTTCGCGCCGTACTTCGTCGCAGGCGCGATCTTCTCGGGCATCGCGATGGTCATCACCGTGCTCGTGCCGGTGCGGAAGGCGTTCCACCTCGAGGGGTATCTCCGCAAGGAGCACTTCGACAACATGGGCAAGCTGATCCTGCTCACGTCGTCGGTGGTCGGTTACTCGTACGGCATGGAGTACTTCATGGCCTGGTACTCCGCGAACCCGTACGAGCAGATGAGTTTCTGGTGGCGCGGCTTCGGTTATCACTGGACGAGCACGTGGATCATGATCTCGTGCAACGTCATCTCGCCGCTGCCGCTCTGGTTCAAGTGGTGCCGCACCAACGTGGCGTGGATGTGGGTCACTTCGATCTTCATCAACATCGGCATGTGGTTCGAGCGGTACGTGATCATCATGACCGGCTTGAGTCACGAGTACGATCCGGCCGCCTGGGGTTACTACGTGCCGAGCGTGACCGAGCTGACCATCCTGGTCGCGAGCTTCGGTCTCTTCCTCACGATGTTCACCGTGTTCCTGCGCCTCGCGCCGGTGATCGCGCTGCAGGAAGTGAAGGAGCTCTGGTACGAGGACCGCGCGAGCGCGGCCGGTCACGGAGGTCATCACTGATGGCCCAGGTGCTCGGCGTGCTGAAGACGCCACACGATCTGGTGGCGGCGATCGAGCAGCTCAAGGGCGCGGGCTTCCGCGACCTCGAGATCTACTCACCCGTGCCGAGTCACCACATCGAGGAAGCGCTCGACCGCGGGCCGTCGCCGATCCGCCTGCTCACTCTGATCGGGTGTCTCACCGGTGTCTCGTTCGCGTACTTCATGCAGATCTGGGTCGCCTACGACTGGCCGCTCGTCATCGGCGGCAAGCCGTTCGCGTCGATCGTCGCGTACACGATCATCGGCTTCGAGATGAACATCCTCCTCGGCGGTCTCTTCACGGTCCTGGGGCTCATGTTCTTCGGCATGTTCATGACTCGAAAGGGTCACGACGCGTATCAGCCGAGCTTCTCGGGCGACACGTTCGGCTGCGTGGTCGCGTGCCACGGCGACCAGGTTCCGCGCGCGCAGGAGTTACTCCGCCGCGTCGGCTCCACGGAGGTGCGCGTTGTCGAGTCTTAGTGACTTCGCTCGCCGCTGGCTCGCTGCGCGCGCCTCGCGGCGCTTGCGACCTCGCTCAGGGCGGCCCTCGCTCGGTCACTTCCTCGCAGGCGCCGTCTTCGCGCTCCTGTGCGGCTCGGGCTGCTGGGAGCAGGTCGACAAGCACTGGTTCACGCAGATGAAGAACGGCCCCGCCGTTCAGGCGTACGCGCAGAAGCCGTTCGATCCGCCGGATGGCTCGGTGCAGGCGGGTGGCAACGTGGCGCACATCGCGCCCGACAACCCGATGTTCGCCATGCCGATGTACGCGCCGGAAGTGCGCGACCTCAAGAACCCGATCGCGACGTCGCCCGAGTCAGTCGCGCGCGGCAAGCACGAGTTCGAGACTTACTGCGCGGTGTGTCACGGCGAGGACGGCATGGCCGCGCAGACACCCGAGCATCCGGTCGCCATGAAGCTGGGCGCCAACGGCGCGCCGCCGTTCCCGCTGGCCGCGATCCCGAGTTACACCGACGGCATGCTGTACACGAAGATCCGGTACGGAAAGCCGCTGATGCCCGGTTACCCGCAGATCGCGCCGGAGGACCGCTGGCACATCATCAACTACCTCCGGACTCTGATCAAAGGGATATCGTGACCGTGAGTCAAGACGTCGCCACGCCGAGGTCCCTCCCGACGCGGCCCGCCGCGATCTTCGCGGTGCTGGCCGCGATCGGTGCAGTCACTCTACTGATCGGCGCGTCGAGCTCGGACGCCGAGCTCGCCAAGCGCACGTACCGCGTCTTCCTGCACAACTGGCTGATGTGGGCGGTGCTCTCGAACGGCGCGCTGGTGCTGTCGAGCGCGATGCGACTCACGAACGCTCGCTGGCAGGGGCCGATTCAGCGCGTGGCCGAGGCGATGGGTGCGTACGTGCCCGTGTCACTCGTGCTGTTCGCGGTCGTGTATCTGGGCCGTCACCACTTGTATCCGTGGGTCGAGCATCCGGTCCCAGGCAAGGAGTTCTGGTTCGAGCCGACGTTCGCGTTCACGCGAGACACGATCGCGCTCCTCTGGATCACCTTCATCTCGCTCTTCTATCTCTACATCTCGATCCGGCCGATGCTGGGCAACGCGCGCGAGAGCTCGTCGGGCCTGCGCGCCACTCTCTATCAGCGCTGGACCGCGGGCTGGCGCGGCGAGGAGCGCGAGCGCGCGTTCGCGATGCGGCGCGGCCGCAAGCTCGCCGCCGTGCTCGTGCTGTCGTATGCGATCTGTTACTCGCTGATCGGCATCGACCTGATCATGTCACTCGCACCAGAGTGGGTGAGCACCATGTTCCCGGCGTACTACAGCTGGGGCGGCTTCCTGTCCGCGTGCTCGATGCTCGCGGTGATCTGCGTCGTGATGCGGAACTCGAGTGACTTGAAGGGCGAGATCACTCCCAGCCGTCTGCACGACATGGGCAAGATGATCTTCGCGTTCTCGATCTTCTGGATGTACCTGTTCTGGTCGCAGTACTTCGTGATCTGGTACGCGAACATCCCGGAAGAGACGGGCTTCGTGATCAACCGCCTGGGCAGTCAGTTCATCCAGGACACCTGGTACTTCGACCGGTTCTGGGAGCGACTCACTGAGCCGTACGTGTACGTGTCACTCAGCGTGTGGCTGCTGGTGTGGGTGCTGCCGTTCTGGGTGCTGCTCGGTCAGAAGCCCAAGAAGACACCGGCGATCCTGGGCCCGATCGCGCTGGGCTCCGTGCTCGGGTTCTATCTCGAGCGCTACATCCTCGTGACCCCGTCGCTGATCCCGCCCAAGGCCGTGCTCGCGGGCGCAGCGATCACTCCCTTCTCGTGGGTCGAGCTGGGCATCGCGACCGGCTTCGTCGGCCTGTTCTTCCTGTGTTTCCTGTCCTTCGCGAAGGTCTTCCCGGGCGCACTTCCCGCGAAGAGCTAGCTCCGCGCTCTGCTACCATCGCCGGCACGGGTAGGAGCGTTGGGTAGCGGCATCCATCGCATAGCGATCCTGAATCGCGGGGAAGCGGCGTCGCGCGCGCTTCGCGCCTTGCGCGAGCTGCGCAGCGAGGAAGGCAGCGGCCTCGTCGGGATCGCGCTCTACACGGAGCCCGACGCAACGGCGCCGTTCGTGAGAGAGGCCGACGAGTCTCTCTCGCTCGGGCCCGCGCTGCGGCCGTCGGCGACCGGCGCGCTGCGGCCCGCGTATCTCGATCACGAGCGCGTGCTCGCGGCCCTGCGCGCGATGCGCGCCGACGCCGTGTGGCCCGGCTGGGGCTTCCTGGCCGAAGACCCGAGCTTCGTCGAGAAGCTCGAGGCGAGTGACATCGCGTTCCTCGGCCCGAGCGCCGCGACCATGCGCCGGCTGGGCGACAAGATCGCGAGCAAGCTGTTGGCCGAGTCCGCGCAGGTGCCAGTGACTCCGTGGAGCGGTGGCGCGCTCGCGCGCGAGGAAGCCGAGCGAGCCGCGGCGCGCATCGGCTTCCCGCTGATGTTGAAGGCCACCGCGGGCGGCGGCGGGCGCGGCATCCGGCTCGTGCGCACGAAGGAGGAGTTACTCACCGCGTTCGACAGCGCGACGACCGAAGCCGCGAACTCCTTCGGCGACGGCACGCTGTTCGCCGAGGCCGCGGTGTTCGGCGCGCGTCACGTGGAGGTGCAGATGGCCGCGGACCGACACGGAACGGTGTTGGCCCTCGGGCTGCGCGACTGCTCGGTGCAGCGCAAGCACCAGAAGGTGGTCGAAGAGGCGCCGCCGCCGGGTTTGTCGGCCGACTTACTGCGGCGCATCCGCGAAGCGTCGATCCGCCTCTTGCGCGAGACGAAGTACGTGGGCGTCGCCACCTGCGAGTATCTCGTGGTCGCGAACGACCCGGCCGAGCGCTTTTTCTTCCTGGAAGTGAATCCGCGCCTGCAGGTCGAGCACGGAGTCACCGAGCTCCTCACGGACTTCGATCTGGTGAAGGCGCAGATCCGCATCGCGCGCGGCGAGAGACTCCCGCCCGAGTCACCCGAGGAGCGCGGCTGCGCGATCGAAGTGCGTCTGTGCGCGGAAGACCCGGGCAACGCCTTCGCGCCGAGCCCCGGCAAGATCGCGCTGCTCGACCTGCCGGCCGGTCCCGGTGTGCGCGTCGACGCGGGGATCGCTTCGGGCGGCTCGATCCCGGCGGAGTTCGACTCGATGATCGCCAAGATCCTCGCGCGCGGCGCGACGCGCGAAGAGGCGCGCGCGCGGCTCGTGCGCGCGGTGAGTGACGCGCGCGTGGTCGTGCTCGGCGGCATGACCAACAAGGGCTTTCTGCTCGACGTGCTCGAGAACGCGGACTTCCGCCGCGGGGGAGTCACGACAACATGGCTCGACCAGAGTGAGCTCGCGTCCGCGCCCGAGCCGGCGGTCGAGGCGCTGATCGTCGCGGGCATCCAGACGTACCAGGCCGAGCGCGCGAAGACGCGCGCGAACTTCTTCCGCGCCGCTGCGCGCGGCCGCCCGCGCGAGATACCGGCGTCGGACGGCGCGGAGCTCGACCTCGTCTACGCAGGCCGGCCGTACCGCATCCAGCTGCTCGCGGTCGGCGGCTGGACGTACCGCGTGCACCTGGGCGGGCGAGTCACTCAGGTGTCACTCACCGAGCAGGGCCCGTACTCGGGTTTGCTCGTGTTCGGCGACCGACGCTCGCAAGTGCTCATGTCGAGCTCGGGTGTCGAGATGCAGGTCGAGCTCGACGGCCGGCTGCACCGCGTGCTGTGTGACTTGGGCGGCAAGGTGCGCGCGCCGTCGCCGGCGCTCTTGATCGACGTGACCGTGAAGCCGGGCCAGCGCGTCGAAGCGGGCGCGCGCCTGGGTCTGTTCGAAGCGATGAAGACCGAGACCGCGTTCTACGCGCCGGTCGCGGGCGTGGTGCGCGAAGTGCTCGTGCGCCCCGGCGAGCGAGTGTCTGCCGGCGACGTGATCCTGGTGATCGAGCCCGAAGCCGGCGCGTCGCAAGTGACTCGCGGAGATACGGGCGTCGAGCTGCCGCTGGAGCCCGACCCGCTCGAGGTGTTCCGCAGCGAGAACGGCGTCGCCGACTTCGAGCGCGCTTCGGGCGAGCCGGCGTCGGTGCGCGCCGCCGCTGTGAACGCGCTGCGCACCGAGACACGCCGCATCCTCACCGGTTACGACGCGAACGCCGAGCGCGCCGACTTGCTCGTCACCGTGCTCGAAGCGCCCGTCGCGAAGATCTCCGACGCGCTGCGCGCCGACCTGGCCGGCCTCGCGGCCGCGGTCGAGGTGTACGCCGACATCGAGACACTCTTCTCGCGCGCGCCCACGCGGCTGGAAGAGGACGAGCTCGGTCCGTCGAACGACGCGCGGATGGCGATGTATCTGCGGCGCATCGGCGTCGAGGGCGCGGGCATCGATCCCGCGTTTCTCCAGCTCGTGAGTCGCGCGTTGATTCACTACAACATCCGCTCGCTCGAGCACTCCGAGACGCTCGAGCGCGCGGTGCTGCGTTTGTACGCGACGCGAACCACCGCCGGCGTGCGCAGCCGAGTCATCGTGGCTCTGTTGCACCTGTTGATCGGCCTGGCCGAGCGCGGTGAGACGTTCACGCGCCGGCCCGAGCTCGCGCTCGCGCTCGACGCGCTGTCACTCCTGCGCGGCACCGTGCCGCCCAGCGTCGCGGACCTCGCGGCCCAGGCGCGCTTCCTGTTGTTCGAGCGGCCGCGGCGAGCCGAGGCAGAGGTCGAGCTCGAGCCGGGCCCGCGCTGGGACATCCGACACACTTTGGTGGAGCCCCCCGATCCCGCGCTGCTCGAGCGCATGGCGCGCGACGTGGGCCTGTCCGTCGAAGAGGCGCGGCGCATCGAGCTGTGGCGGCTCGCGAAGTTCCAGCTCGAGCCGCTCGACGTCGGCGGCTTCGAGGGCATCCACGCGTTCTACGGAGTGTCTCGCGACGACAACCGCGACGAGCGGATCATCTGCTTCGCCGCGGTGAGTGACGTCGGACCGGGCGTGCCGCACGCGCCCGACCTGGCGCTGTTCGAGGAGCGCTTCCACGAGGCGATCGAGGCCATGCGCCGCGTGCAGGGCGAGCACGACCCCGATCACAGTCTGCAGTGGAACCGCCTGTATCTGTACGTGCGCCCGCCGATCGCGCTCACGAACCAGCTCATGACCGAGGCGCTGCGCCGCCTCGCGCCCGAGACGGGTCACTTGGGTCTCGAGAAAGTCATCGTGCGGCTCGCGAGCTTCGAACGCGACGCGCCGGACGCGCCGCGGAAGATCGAGTTACTCGCCGGAAATCCGACGGGCAGCCGCGTCGAGTGGAGCCTGCGCGTGCCGCACGACCGCCCGCTCGACCCCGCCACGCCGTACGCGCAGCGCGTGGCGTCGGCGCGCGCGCGAGGACTCACTTACCCGTACGAGATCGTGCGTCTGTTCACGGCGCCGCCGGAGCGCGGCGCGGGTGGCCTGTTCCAGCCCACCGGCGCAGGCTCGTTCCAGGAGTACGACCTGGCGGACGGCGCGGCGCAGCGAGTGACTCGCGAGCCGGGGCAGAACCGCGCCGGCGTCGTGTTCGGGATCATCTCGACCCCGACCGCGAAGCACGCCGAGGGCATGCGCCGCGTGCTGATCCTGGGTGACTCGACGCGCGGCATGGGCGCGCTCTCGCCGGGTGAGTGCGATCGCATCGTTGCCGCTCTCGACCTCGCCGAGCGCGAGAGACTCCCGGCGGAGTGGATCGCCCTGTCCGGCGGCGCGCTGATCGCCATGGACAGCGGCACCGAGAATCTCGACGCCACGGCGCGTGTCGTGCGCCGCCTGGTCACCTTCACCGACGGCGGCGGCGAGGTGAATCTGATTCTGTCCGGCCCGAACGTGGGCGCGCAGAGTTACTTCGACGCGCTGGCTTCCATGGAGCTGCGCTCGCGCGGCATCCTGATCATGCTGCAGAACTCGTACATGGTGCTGACCGGCCGCGCGGTCCTCGAGTTCTCGGGCGCGGTGTCCGCCGAGGACGAGATCGGCATCGGCGGCTACGAGCGCATCATGGGGCCGAGCGGCGAAGCGCAGTTCCAGGCGCGCGACCTCGGCGACGCGTACTCGATCCTGCTCGAGCACTACGGCTGCAGCTACGTCGCGCCCGGCGAGTCCGGGCCGCGCCGCTTCAAGACGAGTGACTCACCCGAGCGCGACGCCATGCTCGAGCCGTACGAAGGCGAAGAGGGCTTCGCGACGCTCGCCGAAGTCTTCTCGGCCGAGGGCAACCCCGGCCGCAAGCGTCCGTTCGCGATGCGCCCGCTCATGCGCGCGCTGGTCGACTCGGACGCGGGCTGGCTCGAGCGCTGGCGTGACTGGGCGGGCGGCGAGACCGCGATCGTCTGGGACTCACACCTCGGCGGAGTGCCAGTCACTCTGATCGGGATCGAGAGCCGCACGCTCGCGCGCACCGGCTACGTGCCGAACGACGGCCCCGACGCGTGGACCGCCGCGACTCTCTTCCCGTACTCGTCGAAGAAAGTCGCGCGCGCGCTGAACGCGGCGAGCGGCAACCGGCCCACGGTCATCCTCGCGAACCTCTCGGGCTTCGACGGCTCACCCGAGTCGATGCGGCGCGGCATTCTCGAGTACGGCGCCGAGATCGCGCGCGCGATCGTGCGCTTCGACGGCCCGATCGTGTTCACCGTACTGACTCGCTATCACGGCGGCGCGTACGTGGTGTTCTCGCGCGAGCTGAACCCGCGCATGCGCGCGACGGCGCTCGAGGGGAGTTACGCGTCGGTGATCGGCGGGCCCGCCGCCGCCGCGGTGATCTTCTCGCGCGACGTGCGCAAGCGCGCGCAGGGCGACCCGCGCGTGGCCGCCGCGCGCACGGCCGTCGAGACGGCGCTCGATCCGGCGGTGCGGGTCGCGCGCCGCGCGCGCCTGGATCAGCTGCAGGCCGACGTCATGCTCGAGAAGCAGGCCGAGATCGCCGCCGAGTTCGACGAGATACACTCGGTCGAGCGCGCGCTGCGCGTCGGATCGATCGAAGAGATCGTCGCGCCGCGCAACCTCCGCCAGTCACTGATCAAGTGGCTCGCGGAGTGAGTCGCCGCGGCGCGCCGAGCGTCTTGCCGTCGATCACGTCGCGGTAGTAACACAAGGACCGCGTCTTCCCGTCGGCGTCCTTCGTGTGACACACGCCTCCGTGCGGGCGCACTCGGTAGAGCAGTGAGTTCTGCTCGCAGTTCACGCGCACGTCGACGAGATCCAGCCAGTCACCCGAGGTCGCGCCCTTGTGCCAGAGCTCGTTGCGCGACGTCGACCACAGCACGGCCTGGCGCACGCGCAGCGTCTCGGCGAGCGCGTGCTCGTTCGCGTAGCCGATGAACAGCACCTCGCCTGTGTCTGCGTGCTGCAGCACGACGGGCAGCACGGCCTGTCCCGTCTCGGCGATCTTGCGCAGCTTCGCGAAGTCGAGCTGCGCGCGCGTTCCTTCTTCGAGCTCGTTCATGGGGCGCGGATCATACGCTACGATCCGCGCCCGTGCGAACTCACCTGTGCATCGCTCTCTTCGCGCTTTGTCTCGCGGCGTGCACCGAGAAGACGGACGCCGATCCCGTCGAGCTCGGCAAGCGCGCGTATCTCACGAACTGCATCGCGTGTCACAACGCGGACCCGGCGAAGGACGGCAACATCGGCCCGGCGCTCGCCGGCTCGAGCCGCGCGCTCGTCGAGGCGCGAGTCATGCGCGCGCAGTATCCGCTCGGCTACACACCGAAGCGTACGACGCAGCTGATGCCCGCTCAGCCGTTCCTAGAGGGACTCGTGCCGAGCTTGGCCGCGTATCTCGAGTCGCTGCCGCCCGTGAACTAGACCAGTACGGTCGCGACCAGCCAGAGCACGACGGTGAGTCCGAGCCCCGCGTGGATCACCGGCCCGACGGGCGGCTTCGCGAGCTTCTGATCCGTCTTGCCCGCGAGCGCGTTGTACTCGACGGCCGCGACGATCGCGAGCACCACGAGCCAGTAGATCGCCAGGTTGCCGCCCAGGTTCGCGAGCTTCGACATGAGTCCGGTCAAGTGACTCGCCGCGCCCATGAAGAACAGCATCGGGATCGAGAACAACGTGTTCGTGCGCGACGCGAGACCCGCGCGCGCGCCCGCGGGCGCCGCCGCGGGATTCGCCTGGCCGCCGCCGGCCACGGTCTCGGCGTTCTTGATCACGATCTGCTGATTCGGCCAGATCACGAACCACACGTTGGCCCACATCAAGGTGCCGAGCAGACCGCCGGTGAGGATCGTGGTCATGTAAGTGCTCGAGAGAAGAGCGCCGTGCGTTCCCGACTCCGCCACCGCGAACTTCGTCAGCACGATCGTCCAGCCAGTCAGGAACGTGAACATCGCCCCCCAGCGGAACCACCACAGGGCGTTGGGGACGAGCCCGCGCACCACCTGACTGCGCGCCTGACCGCCGAGCTCCGTCGCGAAGAACGGCGTCTGCACGAAGTTGAAGTAGTAGAGGATTCCAATCCACGTGATTCCCGCGAGAAAGTGGAACCAGCGCAGGAGAAACAGAAATCCCTCGAGAGAGAAGATCGCCATCGCGGTGCTCCCTTCTGAATGACCCCGCCGCAGTTAGACCGCAGGGGTGTCACCTTGTCAAATCACTTGTGGGCGAGCGAAGGCCGCCCTGAGCGAGCCAGCAAGCGCCGCAGGCGCGCGCAGCGAGGCGTAGCCGAGCGAAGTCACTTGGGCGCCGAGCCGCGAATCACTGGGGGTTCGCCGGTCGTCCCCTTGTCGACGCCGACCATGCTCGCGAAGGGCGACTGATTGCCGCCTTCCTGGCGCATGCGAGAAACCAGGTTGGGACCCGCGGCAGTGAGTCCGCCGTCCACGATGAGTGTCTCGCCCGTCACGAAGCGCGCGTCGTCGCTCGCGAGGAAGAGCGCGGCGCCGGCGATGTGCTCGCCTTCGCCGGCCTCGGGCCACGGCTGCAGACCCTTGAGTCTCTCGCGCACCATCTCGGGGTTCCCGCGGTGCACGAGCGGAGTCACGATGCCGCCCGGGCAGATCGTGTTCACGCGGATCCGGTCGGGGCCGAGCTCGACGGCGGCGGACATGCCGAGATTCACGACGGCCGCCTTCGCGGCCGAGTAACACAGCGGACCGGCGCCGCCCGAGAGACCCGCCACCGACGCCGTGTTGATGATCGAGCCGCCCGTGCCCTGGCGCTTCATCGCGCGCGCGCCGTGCTTGATGCCGAGAAACACGCCGCGCACCAGCACCGCGAACGTGTAGTCCCAGTCTTCCACTTCCAGGCTAGTGACTGGTCCGAACGCCCCGCCGATGCCGGCGTTGTTGAACACCACGTCGAGCTTGCCGAAGTCGCGCACGGCCAGATCGATCATGTTCGCGACGTCGCTCTCTTCCGCGACGTCGGTGCGCGCGAAGCGGACCTGCTTGGCGAAGCCGGCAGCCGACGCGCTCTCGAGAAACTCCTTGCCGTTGGCGTCGTTGAGGTCGCCGACCACGACGCTCGCGCCCTCCGCGAGGAAGCGCAGCGCGGTCGCGCGCCCCATGCCGCTCGCCCCGCCCGTGATCACCGCGACCTTGCCCGACAGTCTCCCGTCCATGACACACACCCCTCTCCGAAGGTGCGGCGAGTCTATCAAGGTCGCGCGCGCGAAATTTGGAAGGGGCTACTTGCCGCGCGGCTTGTCCGCGAACGGGAAGGCGCGCGCGCGGTCGGCCGAGTCGTCCTCGACCTTCAGGCCGTCGGGGTGGCGCGCGGCGAACATGCGGCGCGTGGGCACGAACACGTCGCCCGCGAGCTCGCGCGTGAACTCGGGCTTGCAGCCGCACTGACAGCGGTCGCTGCCCGCGCACGCGCCGCAGCAGAACCACGCGTCGCTCTCGCGCGCGGCGGCGTAGCCGAGCGGACAGCCGCAGCGCGCGCAGCTGCCCGAGACCGGTGCGGTGTGAATCGCTTCGCTCACGGCCCTATCGGTCGGAAATCCCGCCGCGATTCACAAGGCCCACCCGGAGGTCGAGCGAGTCTTCGAACGCGACGTGCGCGCGGACCGGGCGCGGCGCGGAGGGCAGGGCGAGCGCGATCTCGCCGCTGCGCCGGCCGGCGAGGCGGAGCTTCAAGCGCGCGCCCGCCTCGTCCGCCGCGAGTGACTCGACTTCGAACGCGCCCGACGCGAAGTGGAGCGTCGAGCCGATCACCCGCGCGCCGGAATCGTCGGGAGTGAGTCGCAACAGACGCGCGGCGTGGGGCTCGAGCATGCCGAGCGCGAGCTCTCCGCTCGCGCGTTCCAGCTCGCGGTGCGCGAACACGTCCCACACGCGCGTCGGCCCGCGCAGACCGAGCGCGCGCAGATCCAGGTCGAGTCTCTCGGGCTTCTCGCCGAAATTCACGCGCAGCCACAGCGCGCTGCCGTCGGGGAAGCGAGTCACGAGCTCCTCGGGCAGACCGCTGGCGCGCGCCGCGCCGGTTTCGGGCGAGTGACCCACGCTGGGCAGCATGCGCACGAGCCAGTCGAGTCTCTCGCCGGCCAGGTCGGCGATCTCGTCGGACACCACGACGAGCCCGCCGGACAGCGCGACCGCCGCGGCCAGCGTACGCACTTCGGTGTCGGACAGCTTCGTGGGCTCCTCGCGCAGCAGCACGCAGTCGGGATCGTTCAGCCACAGGCGCTGGTGCAGCGGCGCGCGCACGAACACGTTCGCGAGTGAGTTGCGCGCCGACGCGCCGGAAGACACTCCGACGATTCGGTCGAAGGTGGGGTTGGTCCAGCGCGCCGCCACGTCGGGGCCGATGCGCATGGCCTCGAACAAGCCGATCGACGCGCCCAGCGCCGCGCCGCAGCCGAGCAGGAACGTGCCCGGACCCGCGCCGCGGCGCAGCGCGGCCACGCCGCGCCGGTACGCCTGCACCGCGGTCGTGCGCGGCTCGTGCCGCGCGCCGCCCAGCGCGCCCGCGAACAGGAAGTCGAGCTTCAGATAGTCGAAGCCGAGCGCGCGCACTTCCCGGCCGAGTGACTCGAGCCAGGCCTCGACCTCGGGATGACTCGCGTCCAGCGCGAAGCAGCGCCCGCCGGGCCAGTCGGGGTTCCACAGCGCGGTGACCGGCTTGCCGCGTGCGTCCTTCAAGAGCCACTCGGGCCGAGTCTGTGCGAGCCGCGAGCGCGGTGCGGCGAGGAACGGCGCGAGCCACAGCCCGGGACGGAAGCCGGCCGCTCGTATCTCGCGCGCGAGCGGCGCCAAGCCGTCGGGGAAGCCGGGCGCGGGCGAGAGCCAGTCACCGATTGCGGATTGAAAGCCGTCGTCGATCTGCACCACGTCGAGCGGCGCGCCGAGTCCAGTCAGCGCGCGCACGTTGCGCCGGACGTCGTCGGCCTGCACGCGCGTGCCGAAGCGGTACCACGAGCACCAGCCCGCGAGTGACTTCGCGGGAACCGGCGCGCCCATCTCGCGGCCCGCGCGCTCCGCCCACTGGGCGAGCGCTCCCTCGACCGGCGCCGCGATGCCCAGCCACAGGCGCTCGGCCGCGAGCGCCGCGCCCGGCGCGAGTGACTCGCCGTCCGTCGCCGAGCGCGCGCTCACCGCGTGCAGCCGGCCGGGCTCGTTCGCGACCTCGAACCAAGACAGGAACCGCGAGTGACTCGTGAAGCCGAGCACGAGCCCCGGCCGCCCCGGCTGACCCAGCGCCGTCGCGGACTCCGACACGAAGCGCCCGCGCTTGGGCCGAGGCGCGAACGGGCTCGCGTACACGCGGCGCACCACGCGCCGCGGCGACGGCGGCCGCTCGCCCAGGCGCAGCCAGCGCGCCGGCGACCACGACTGGTGACCCAGCGCGAGACACAAGAGCTCGCGCGGCTCGGCGGGCAGCGCGAGCCTCGCGCCCGCGCCCGGCGCCCACGCGAACGGCTCGAGCGCCGCGACGTCGCGCGCCCGCGGGCCGGTGTTGCGCAGCTCGAGCGCGAAGATCGCGCCGGGCCAATCGCCGCCGAGCTCGACCGCGAGAGACACTTCGAGCCCGTCGCTCAGCGCCGCGCGCAGCCGCACGCGCGACGCGCGGCCGAGCGGTGTCTCGACGTCGTCCTCGAACGCGACGTCGCGCACGAGATTCGCCGTGACCCGCGCGCCGCTGGGCTCGCCCATCGGCTGCGCCTTCCCGTCGACCAGCGCGCCGACGGTCGCGCCGAACACGCCGATCTCGCCGCGCTCGTCGGATAGCGACAGCCGCAGCGGCGCGAGGTCGATCCGCACGCGCACGCGCTCACCCGTGAGCGAGACGCTCGAGTCTTCGCGCTTCACGGTGACCGCCACGTGCTCCTCCAGCCAGGCGCCCAGTTATACTCGACCGCGATGAAGATCTACACGCGCGGGGGTGACACCGGAGAGACCTCGCTCTTCGGCGGAGAGCGCGTGCGCAAGAACACCCTACGCGTGTCGGCGTACGGCGAGGTCGACGAGCTGAACTCGACGATCGGCGTCGCGCGCGCGGAGCTCACTCACGACGACTTGCGCGCGAAGCTCGAGACGATTCAGTCGTCGCTGTTCGACCTGGGCGGCGAGCTCGCGACGCCGGGCGCGCGCTCGGCGAAGAAGGGGCCGCGCGTGGGAGACACCGACGTGGGCGAGCTCGAGACTTGGATCGACGCGCTCGAGACCGAGCTCGAGCCGCTGCGGAACTTCATCCTGCCGGGCGGTGCGCGCGCGGCCGCGCTGCTCCACCTGTCGCGCACCGTGTGTCGCCGCGCTGAGCGCGCGGTGATCACGCTCGGCGAGCGCGAGCCGGTCGATGCGCTGCTGGTGCGCTATCTCAATCGGCTGAGTGACTTCCTGTTCGTGCTGGCGCGCGTGGTGAACAAGCGCGCGGGAGTCACCGAGCCCCAGTGGATCGGACGCGAGCGATGACTCCGAAGGAGTGCGCGAAGCTGTTGGTCGCGATCGGCGCGGTCGAAGTGCGCACCGATCCCGCGACGTGGTTCACGTGGTCGTCGGGCGAGCGCGCGCCGATCTACTGCGACAACCGGATCGTGATCTCGTACCCCGACGCGCGCGCGAAGATCGCGGCGGCGCTCGCGGAGTCGATCCGCAAGAACTTCCCGGGCGCGGAAGTCATCGCCGGCACCGCGACCGCGGGCATCCCGCACGCGGCGTGGGTCAGCGAGATACTCGGACTGCCCATGGTGTACGTGCGCGGCGCGGCGAAGGAGCACGGCAAGGGCAAGCGCATCGAGGGCCGGCCGCTGCGCGGCGAGAAAGTCGTGGTGCTCGAGGACGCCGTGTCGTTCGGCGGCAGCTCACTCACCGCCGTCGAAGGCGTGCAGGCCGAGAACGGCAAGGTGATCGGGGTGCAGGCGATCTTCGAGTACCGCTTCCCGAAGGCCGTGGAGCGCTTCGCGGCGGCGGGAGTCACTCTTCACTCGCTCACGAACTACGAGTCGCTCATCGAGTCACTCGAGCTTCCGCCCGCTACTCGGGAAGCCCTGCTCGCTTGGCGAGCGCGCTGAACGCGTCGAGCGCCGAGCCTCCCGTCTTCGCGATCGCGCGCTCGGCCTCGGCGCGTCCGCCCGCGCGCTCGATGCCCAAGGTCCCGTAGCGGCGCGCGAACAGCTCGAGCGCCCACGCGGCGCGCCCGCGCGCGCGGCGTGACTCGAGCTCGCCGCCCGCCAGGTGGGCGCGGTGTGAGTCGATCGCGCGCGCCACTTCCTCGATGCCGTGTTGTGTCTCGCTCGACGCCCCGATCACCGGCGGCCGCCACGCGGCTGGCGCGAGGGGAGTCAGCGCCAGCCAGCCTTCCAGGTCCGCGCGCGTGCGCTCGGCGAGCGCGCCGAGATCCCACTTGTGAACCACGAGCACGTCGGGGATCTCGAGGATGCCGGCCTTCATGAACTGTAGAGTGTCTCCCGAGCCGGGCTGCAGCACGAGCACGACCGTGTCGGCGACCGTCTCGACGTCGACCTCGCTCTGACCGACGCCCACGGTCTCGACCAGCACCCAGTCACTCGCGGCGCGCAGCACCGCCACCGCGGCGCGGGTCGCGGGCGCGAGTCCGCCGAGCTGGTCGCGCGCGGCCATCGAGCGCACGAACACGCGCTCCTCGGGGCGGAAGCGCACGCGCGCGCGGTCGCCGAGCAGCGCGCCGCCCGAGCGCCGGCTCGACGGATCGACCGCGACCATCCCGACAGACGCGCCGGCCGCGAGCCAGCGCGCGATGAGTCGCCCCGCCAGGCTCGACTTCCCGACGCCGGGCGGCCCAGTGACTCCAACGACGGCGCGCTCGCGCGGCGTCTCGGCTTCGAGCTTTCCGATCAGCCGCCGCTGCAGCTCGACCGTGTCGGGCCGAGTGTCTTCCACGTGCGCCAGCGCCGCGGAGATCGCGGCGTGGTCGCCCGCGCGCACGCCGCGGACGAGTGACTCGACCTCGTCAGCTCGCGCCATGCGCGGCCGCGGCGATGTCGACGATCTCGCGCAGCACGCGCAGCACGTCGTAGTCGCGCGGCGTGTAGACGGCCGCGACGCCCTCGGCGCGCAGCTTCTCGGCGTCCTCTTCGGGGATGATCCCGCCGACGACCACGGGCACGCGCGCGCGCCGCGCGATCTCGGGCGCGAGCGCCAGGTGGGAGCCCGACAGGATCGAGAGACCGATCAGGTGCACGCCTTCCTGCAGCGCCGAGTTCACGATCTCGTCGGGAGTGAGTCGAATGCCCTCGTACACGACTTCCATGCCGGCGTCGCGCGCGAAGATCGCGATCTGCTCCGCCCCGCTCGAGTGACCGTCGAGGCCCGGCTTGCCGACGAGCAGCTTCAAGCGTCGGCCCAGCTTGCGCGAGATCTCGTCGACCCGCGCGCGGATCGCGCCCAGCTGCGCCATGTCGCCGCGCGGCGCCACGGCCGCGTCCACGCCAGTCGGGGCACGGTACTCACCGAACACGGCGCGCAGCGCGTCGGACCACTCACCGGTAGTGACTCCCGCGTGTGCGCAGCGCACCGAGGCTTCCATCAGGTTCGAGCCCGACTTGAGTGAGTCGGCGAGACCGGTGAGCGCAGCGCTCGCGTCGCCCTGGCTCCGCTTCGCGCGGTGCGCGCGGAGTCTCTCGATCTGCTCGCGCCCCGCGGCGTCGTCCACGGACAGGATCGATGCCGCGCCCTGCAAGAGCGGCGACGGCTCGCCTTCCGTGAACTTGTTGACGCCCACCACGGTGCGCGCGCCCGACTCGATGTCGGCCACGCGCTTCGCGTTCGACTCGACGAGCTTCTGCTTCATGTAGCCCGACTCGACCGCGGCGACCGCGCCGCCGAGCTCCTCGATCCGCTTGATCTCGGCCCACGCCCCCGACTCGATCTCGGCGGTCTTCTTCTCGATCACGTGCGAGCCGGCGAAGATGTCGTCGTACTCGAGCATGTCGGTCTCGAAGGCGAGTATCTGCTGGATGCGCAGTGACCACTGCTGGTCCCACGGCCGCGGCAGACCGAGCGCCTCGTTCCAGGCCGGCAGCTGCAGCGCGCGGGCGCGCGCGTCGCGCGACAGAGTGACTCCCAGGGCTTCGAGCGCGATGCGCGGCACGTTGTTCTCGGGCTGCGCCTCGGTGAGTCCGAGCGAATTCACCTGCACGCCGTAGCGGAAGCGGCGCAGCTCGGGGTCGGTGACTCCGTAGCGCTCGCGCCCGATCTGGTCCCACATGCGCGTGAACGCGCGCAGCTTGCAGATCTCCTCGATGAAGCGGATGCCGGCGTTGCAGAAGAACGAGATGCGCCCGAACACCTGGCCGAGCGCCGAGTTCGGCACGCGCACGGAGTCGAGCACGGCCATGGCGTTCGCCAGCGCGAACGCGACCTCCTGCACGGGCGTCGCTCCCACTTCTTGTAAGTGGTAGCTGCACACGTTGATCGGGTTCCACTTCGGCACCGCGCCGACGGTCCACTCGATGACTTGCCGAGTCACATCGAGCGAGGGCCGCGGCGGGAAGATGTATGTCCCGCGCGACAGATACTCCTTCACGATGTCGTTCTGAGTCGTGCCCTGGAGCTCCTTGCGCGCGACGCCGTGTCTCTCGGCAACCGCGACGTACAGCGCGAGCAGCCACGCGGCCGTCGCGTTGATCGTCATCGACGTGTTCATGCGGTCGAGGGGGATTCCCTCGAGCAGCTGGTCCATGTCCTCGATCGAGCCGACGGGCACGCCGACCTTGCCGACCTCGCCGGCGGCCAGCGGATGGTCCGCGTCGTAGCCCGTCTGAGTCGGCAGGTCGAACGCGATCGAGAGACCCGTCTGTCCCTTGGCGAGGTTCGAGCGGTACAGCGCGTTCGAGGCGCGCGCGGTCGAGTGACCCGAGTAAGTGCGGAAGATCCAAGGTCGATCGGCCACGCGCAGTGACTCCTAGCGCAGCTTCGACTTCGCCCAGCCGACGATCTCGGCCACGGCGCGGTCGCCGTCGTCGATGCCGGGGAACAGCATAAAGTCGTGCGGCATGCCCGCGTAGTTCGACAGAGTCACTTCGCGGCCGGCGCGGCCAAGCTTGTCTGCGAACGCCAGCGCGTCGTCGCGCAGCGGGTCGATCGCGCCCGCGATCACGAGCGACGGCGGGAACTTCGACAGATCGCCGCGCACTGGGCTCGCGAACGGGTCCTTCCAGTCACCCGGCTTCAGGTAGCAGTCGCGGAAGAACGTCATGATGTCCTTGTCGAGCACGCCGTCGTCGGGCGCGAACGTGCGCATCGAGTCGGTGTCGAGCGACATCTCGAGCCACGGACAGAGCAAGAGCAGCGCCTTCGGCACGGGCTGGTTCGACGCGATCAAGCGCAGAGTGACCGCCGCCGTCGCGTTGCCGCCGGCCGAGTCACCGCCCACCAGCATCTTGTTCGCATCGATCGCGAGTGACTTCGCGTTCGCGCGCACCCAGCTCCACGTCGCGAGACAGTCGTCGAGCGGCGCGGGATACCGGTGCTCAGGCGCCATCCGGTAGTCGACGCAAACGACCACCGCGCCGATCCCCGCGCACAGCTGCTTGCACAGCTTCTCGTGTGTCTCGGGGCTCATCGCGACGTAGCCGCCGCCGTGGAAATACACGAGCCCGGGATAGGGGCCCTTGCTCGGGTCACCCGGGAAATAGACGCGCGCGCGCAGCTGACTCCCGGGGCCGGGAATCTCGATCGTGCGCTCCGCCGCGACCGCGGGCGCGTCCTGATTCAACAGCGCGGCCAGCGCGCCCAGACCCTCGCGCAGCGCCTTCCCCTCGAGCACGCGGGTCGCCTTGCCCGCGTTCATCATGTCGAACAGCACCTTGACCTGCGGATTGAGTGGAGCGCGCGGATCGGCGGGCACGGCGGACCTCCTCGGATTCGTCCGCGGCGTAAGTTATCACCGGAACCCCCCGATGATCGCGTGGGCACCCTACCCACGCTCACCGCACGAAGGGCGTGATCTTCTCTTGCAGCTGCGCGTTGCTGAACGGCTTGCGCAGATAGTCGTTCGCGCCCGCGGCCAGCGCCTCCTGCACGCGCTCGAGCCCGCCCTCGGTCGTGATCATCACGATCGGCAGGTCGGCCCCGCCGAGCGCCTCGTCGCGCACGCAGCGCACCAAGGCGAGCCCGTCCATGTTGGGCATGTTGATGTCGGACAGGACGAGATCGAAGTCCTCTTTGCGCAGCGCCTCGAGCGCGGCGCTGCCGTCCGCGGCCTCGGCGTACTCGAGCTCGGCAAAGCCCGCCTCGCGCAAGCCCTTGATGATGATCTTGCGCATCGTCGCGGAGTCGTCGACCACGAGTACTCGTGCCATTCGCGACTCCTATTCGGCCCGGCGGCGCGCCCGCTTTATCGTCCATTCAGTCTGGAACGAGCGAAGACGAGAAGACTTGCGTGGAAGCGAAGAAGCTCGCCGAGATCATCCGCAACGCGACCCACAGTGTCTTCTCGACCATGCTGGGCACGGAGCTGCAGGCGCAGAGTCCCTTCGAGGACCCGCAACCGTTCCAGCAGAGCGAAGTCACTGGCTTCATCGGGATGGCGGGTGAGTTCGCGGGCTATGTCTCGATTCACGTGACCCGCGCGCAGGCAACCGACTTCACCGCGCGGCTGGTCGGCGTGGACGTCGACGAGATCACCTCCGAAGACGAGATCCGCGACGCGGTCGGCGAGATCACGAACATGCTCGCCGGCAACGTGAAGACGGCGCTCGCGACCATGGGCGTGGTCGAGATCGCGCTGCCGACGGTGGTCATGACTCCGAAGGCCGAGCTCCGCGTGCGCGGCGCGCACGGCGTGGCCGTGCCGTTCGACGACTACACCGGCGTGTTTCACGTCGAGGTCGTGCTCTCCGACAACGGCGAGCCCGCTCCGCTCGACAACCTCGGGTAGACTCTTCCGGCCATGAGGCCGGGGAAGTCACTTCTCGCCGTTCTGCTGCTCGCGCTCACGAGTCTCTCCGCGTGCAATCCCGCGGAAGATCCCGAGAGCGTGCGCGCGCGCACCGCGCACGAGCTGGCGCGCGATCTCATGAGCCCGTACTGCCCGGGCCGCACCTTGGCCGAGTGTCCCAGCCCCGACGCGCTGGCGGTGCGCGAAGAGATCCGTGCCGCGCTGCGCTCGGGCGAGTCACCCGACGCGATCCGCACGCGCATCGAGGCTCGTTTCGGGGACCAGGTCGTGGGCGTGCCGCGCGAGAAGGTGGGCTGGGCGATTCCCATCCTCGCGCTCGTCGCGGGCGCGGGCGCGCTCGTGTTCGTGCTGCGGCGCTCGGTGAGCGGCGCCGAATCGAAAGTGACTCCGCTCACGGCGGAGCAGCAGCGCGCGCTCGAGCGCGAGCTCGACGACGTCAGGCCCGACTGACTTCTTACTGTCGTTCGTTCGCCTGCGGCTCACTGCGCGCGCCTGCGGCGCTTGCGCGCTCGGCTCGGGGCGGCCCTCGCCTCGCTGCGTCTCACCGACGTTCGTTCGGTGAGACGAGTCACTCGCTCACCCGACCGCTCGGTCTAACGGTGACGCGCTTCACGACGCGCGCGTGAGCCGAGTCATGCTCAGTGCCGCGCCGGGCGCCGATCGGTCTCGGCGATGCGAAGATCGACATGGCTCTCGGTGGTCGTGGTGGCACTCACACTCGCGGGCGAGGCGCGAGCTCAGCTGCGCGGCGTGGAGCTCGGCTTCAGGCCGCCGACGGACTCGCGCGTGGTCGGCTTCCACGTGTATCTCGCGTCGGCGCCGGGGAGCTACGCGTCGTACCGCGACGACATCAACTTCATCCCGAACGTCGACGGCAACGGCGTCGCGCGGTACTCGCTCACCGGGCTCGAGCAGTCCAACGTCTACATCGCGCTCAAGTCGTACGACGAGAAGGGCGCGGAGTCGGCGTTCTCGAACGAGATCGTGGTCGCGGCCGTGAGTCAGAGTCAGTGTCCCGCTGCTGGGTGCGCGGACGGCAACAGCTGCACTTGGGACACGTGCACCGCGTCGGGCTGCGTGCACGACCCACTGCCGCGCAACGGCGCGACGTGTGACGACGGCAGCGCGGCCACGCTCTTCGATCAGTGTCAGGCGGGCGCGTGCGTCGGCTTCGCGTGCAACGCGGACGCGGATTGCTCGGACGGCGCGGCCTGCAACGGCGCAGAGCGCTGCGTGAGTCACTCGTGTGTCGCGGGCACCCCCATGGCGTGTGGAGACGGGAACGCGTGCAACGGCACCGAGACCTGCTCGGGCTCGGGCTGTGTCTCGGGCGCGGCGCTCTCGTGCCCGATGGACGCCGGCCCGTGCTTCGACTCGTTCTGCGATCCCGTGCTGGGCTGCCGAGTGCAGACCCACCCCGACGGCCAGGCCTGCACGACCGCGACCTCGGCCAGCGCGGGCACGTGCTCCGCGGGCGTGTGCAACGCGACTCCGGTCCCCCCGCCGACCACCACGCCGCCGCCGACCACGACCCCGGCGCCGACGCCGTCGCTCTGCCCCAAGCGCTATCAGTGGTGGTGCGACCGCTGGGCGCGCCGGCAGCGCTGAGTCAGGCTGTCGTTCGCTCGCCTTCGGCTCGCTGCGCGCTTCGCTTGCGGCCTCGCTCAGGGCGGGCCTCGCTCGGCAGAGCAACTCCGCCTCAGCGACGCGCAACTTCGCGCGCACTCCCGCGCGCCGGCGCCACTCACTCCGTCCGGCTCCGCTCGCCTGCGCGCGCGTGAGCCTGTCGTTCCGCTCGCAGCTGGCCGAGCGATCCGCGCGCAGTCACTCACTCCGTTCGCGCGGGTGAGGCCGGTCACGCTGTAGCCCTGCAGGCCGCCGATCGTGTCAGGCGATGATGAAGCGCGTCCTCGCAGGGGTGGCAGCTCGGTGCACGTGGAAGTCTGCGCTGTTCGCGGCGCTGGCGGTCCTCGCGCTCGCGCCTTCCCTAGCGCATGCGCAGCTGCGCAACGTGACTCTCACGTTCCGGCCGCCGACCGACGACCGTGTGGTCGGCTTCCACGTCTACCTCTCGGCGTCGCCGAACGTGTTCGCGGACTACCGCGACGACATCAACTTCGTTCCGCCGGTCGACGGCTCGGGCAACGCGACGTACGCGCTGAATCAGATCGAGCAGTTCCAGAACGTGTACGTCGCGCTGAAGTCGTACGACGAGACGGGCCGCGAGTCGGCGTTCTCGAACCAGGTCGTGGTGCCCGCGCAGCAGCAGTGTCTCGTGACCGGCTGCAACGACAACAACGCGTGCACCGTGGACACCTGCACCACGAGCGGCTGCCGCTTCGATCCGGCGCCGATGGTGGGTCAGACCTGCAACGACGGCAACGCCATGACCTTCGACGACATGTGCCGCACGAACGGCAGCTGCACGGGCACTCAGGCCCAGTGCAACGTCGCGAGTGACTGCAGCGCGCCGGCCGATCTGTGCGCGGGTCCGCGCGCTTGCGTGAATCACATGTGCGTGGCTGGCTCGACGCCGCGCGCGGACGAGTCGACCTGCAGCGACGGCAACGCCTCGACCCGCTACGACGTGTGCCGCGCCGGCGTGTGCCGCGGCTTCGCGTGCGGCAGTGACTCGCAGTGCTCGGACGGCGCGGCGTGCAACGGCGCGGAGCGCTGCGTGACCAACTCGTGCGTGGCCGGCACGCCGATGGTCTGCAACGACGGCAATCAGTGCAACGGCATGGAGACCTGCGTGGGCTCCGCCTGCGTCGCGGGCACGGCCATGCAGTGCCCGGTCGACGATGGCCCGTGCTTCGACGCGTTCTGCGATCCCGCGCAGGGCTGCCGCGTGAACGTCCACCCCGACGGCGAGATGTGCACGACCGCGATGTCGGGCGCCACGGGTCAGTGCGCGTCGGGCGTGTGTGTCGCCATGCCGACGAATCCGACGGATCCGAACGACACGAGTCACCCGCCGCGCCCGCCCGCGGAAGTTCCGAACGCGAACTGCGCGAACATGTTCGGCCCGGCGACGGACTTCCGGCAGGAGCTCGTGCCCGGCTCCGAGTCAGTGCGCACCATGGTCTGGACCGCGCCGCTGAACCCGATCGGCTCGCTGTTCCAGTACCGGACCGATCCCTCGCCTTACTGGAACACGATGCGCGCGGTGGCCCGCACGCAGAACGGCTGCATGGCCGAATTCGCGGTCACCGTGCCCAAGCTCGCGAACGGCGGCCTGTACCGCTGGCGAGTGAGTGGCGCGGCCGCGCCGAAGTCACGGCTGTGGACGGCTCAGTCCATGCTGAACGGCGGACCGACGAGCCCGCGCTCGCGCTGGAAGTTCGGCTTCGTCGCGGGCAACGGTATCTCGGGCACGCCGCAGTCACCGCTGGCCGCGAACGTGCTCGAGAACATGCGCAAGAGCCGCTACCCGCTCGTGCTCGGCGGCGGCGGCTACGCGCTGTCGACCGAGGCGATCGCCGCGGGCCTGGCCACCAACACGACTCAGGCCGTCGACCTGTGGAAGGAGCAGGCGAAGGCAGTCACTGCGAACTCGATGTTCGCGCCCGTCCTGGGAGACACCGAGGTCGAGAGCTTCGCGCACGCGGAGCGGGCGACGGACTACGCCGAGTACACCGGCATGGCCGGCACGGCGCAGACTCCGTACCAGAGTTACTCGTTCGACTTCGGCACGACTCATTTCTTGGCCGTGCACGCGCCGACCTTGGGCACGATTCACCCGAGCACGGCGGCGGGCACCGCGCATCTGGCGTGGATCGACGCCGACCTGGCCGCCGCGCGAACGCGGGGCGTGCGCTGGATCGTCGTGTACATGCACTCCGACGTGCTCTCGAGCGAGAAGCAGGACACCCCGCAGCAGACGGTGCGCGTCGCGCTCGGCACGATCCTCGTTCGCCACGGCGTGAACCTCGTGCTCTCGGGCGAGGGCGACAGCTACGAGCGCACGAAGGGCCTGCGCGGCAACGGGCTCCTGCCCGGCGTGCCCGCGGTCGAAGGCGCGATCACCACCGCGACCGAAGGCGTCGTGTGGGTGCGCGCGGGCTCGGGCGGACGCACCGCGTTCACTCCGTGGCTGCGCGCCGCGATGCCGACCTGGTCCGCGTTCCGCGACAACACGTACGCGACTTACGTGCAGGTCACCGTCTCGGACAAGAACCTCGAGCTGATCACGTACGGCATCGACCCGAAGGGCAAACGGGTCGTGCTCGACAAGCTCAAGATCTTCTGAGCCGCGGCGTTTCCGCGCGAGCGGAAGCGCGCTTCCCAACCGCCGCGGAGCTCGACCGCATCTCGCGCGCGCAGGTCCATCAGGCGCGAGTGCGCGCGCGCTCCGACTTCCGCTCGGAGCGCTCCGACTGGTACGCATCCTGCTCAAGCGTCGGTGCGACCGTCGGAACGTCGCGCCGGGAGCGAAGCTGCGGGCACTCCCACACCGCTTCCCTCCTTGCTCCTACCCAGAAGCTCAGCGGCACGCTCCCGAGCGCACTTCCGACGGCGGCACGCTATCGTCGGCCTCGGTATTTCCGAGGAGAGAGACGATGCCGGGTGCTCCCGCGACACTCACGGTCGGTGGCAAGACTCACCGCATCCACCGCCTGGCCAGCGTCGAGGAAGCGGGCCTCGGCAAGCTCTCGCGCCTGCCTCGCTCGATCCGCGTGTTGCTCGAGAATCTCCTGCGCCACGAGGACGGAGTCACAGTCACGCGCGACGACATCGCGGCGCTCGCGGCGTGGTCGGCGTCGGGCAAGAACGAGCGCGAGATCGCGTTCCGGCCCGCGCGCGTGGTGCTGCAGGACCTGACGGGCGTGCCCGCCGTCGTCGATCTCGCGGTCATGCGCGACGCGATGGCCGAGCTCGGCGGCGACCCCTCGAAGATCAACCCGCTGCGGCCCGCCGATCTCGTGGTCGATCACTCGGTGCAGGTCGACTTCTTCGGCTCGCCCGACGCCGCGGCGCGGAACTCCGAGCTCGAATTCCAGCGCAACGCGGAGCGCTTCGAGTTCCTGCGCTGGGGGCAGGGCTCGTTCAAGCGGCTGCGCGTGGTGCCGCCGTCGACGGGCATCGTGCACCAGGTGAACATCGAGTATCTCGCGCCGGTCGTGTTCAGCGAGGAGATCGGCGGCGAGTCACACGCGTACTTCGACACCGTGGTCGGCACCGACTCACACACCACCATGGTGAGCGGCGTGGGCGTGGTCGGCTGGGGCGTCGGCGGGATCGAGGCCGAGGCCTCGCTGCTGGGCCAGCCGCAGTCGATGCTGATCCCGGACGTGGTCGGCTTCCGCCTGTTCGGCGAGCTGCCCGCGGGAGTCACTGCGACGGATCTCGTGCTCACGGTGACTCAGATGCTGCGCAAGCACGGCGTCGTGGAGAAGTTCGTCGAGTTCTTCGGCCCCGGCCTGCGCGCGCTGTCGGTCGCGGACCGCGCGACGATTGCGAACATGGCGCCCGAGTACGGCGCGACGATCGGCTACTTCCCGATCGACGAGAAGACGCTCGACTATCTGCGACTCACTGGCCGCAGCGACGAGCAGATCGCGCTCGTCGAGGCGTACGCGCGCGCGCAGGGCGTGTTCGCCGACGCGGGCGCGCCGGACCCGGAGTTCAGCGCGGTGCTCGAGCTCGACCTGGCGACCGTCGCGCCGTGTCTCGCGGGGCCGGCGCGGCCGCAGGACCGCGTGCTGCTCGGCACCGTGAAGGGCGAGTTTGCGAAGGCGCTGCCGGGCCTGGCCGGTGGCAAGACGCCGCCCGACGCGGCGGCGCTCGCGAAGAAGGTGCCCGTCACGGTCGGCGGAGTGACTGGCGAGCTCGGGCACGGCAGCGTCGTGATCGCCGCGATCACGAGCTGCACGAACACCTCGAACCCGAGCGTGCTCGTGGCCGCGGGCTTGCTGGCCAAGAAGGCCGTAGAGCGCGGGCTGCGCGTCCGGCCGTGGGTGAAGACGAGCCTCGCGCCGGGCTCGCGCGTGGTCACGGACTATCTCGCCGACTCGGGGCTCCTGACTCCGCTCGAGAGACTCGGCTTCGCCGTGGTCGGCTACGGCTGCACCACCTGCATCGGGAACAGCGGGCCGCTGCCGCAGGAGGTGGGCGACGCGATCAGCGCCGGCAGCCTCGTCGCCGTGTCGGTGCTCTCGGGCAACCGCAACTTCGAAGGGCGCATCAACTCACTCGTGCGCGCGAACTATCTCGCGTCGCCGCCGCTGGTGGTCGCGTACGCGCTCGCGGGCCGCATCGATCTCGACCTGACTCGCGAGCCGATCGGCACCGACTCACAGGGCCGCCCGGTCATGCTGGCCGAGCTGTGGCCGGGGCCCGAGGAGATCCAGCGCACGGTCGCTGGCTCGGTGAAGCGCGACATGTTCCAGCGCCGCTACGCCGACGTCTTCCAGGGCGACGCGCACTGGAAGTCACTCAGCGCTCCGGCCGGCGCGCGCTACGCGTGGGTGAAGGAATCGACGTACATCCGCAAGCCGCCGTACTTCGACGGCGTGAAGCGCGAGCCCGAGCATCCGAGCGACGTGCGCGCCGCGCGCGTGCTCGCGCTGCTGGGTGACTCGGTCACGACCGATCACATCTCGCCCGCGGGCTCGATCTCGCCGAAGAGCCCCGCCGCGAAGTGGCTGCTCGACCAGGGCGTCGCGCAGGCGGACTGGAACTCGTACGGCGCGCGCCGCGGCAATCACGAAGTCATGGTGCGCGGCACGTTCGCGAACACGCGCCTGAAGAATCTCCTCGCGCCCGGCACCGAGGGCGGAGTCACGACTTACTTGCCCGACGGCGACGTGACTTCTATCTACGAAGCGTCCGAGCGCTACGCGCGCGCCGGCGTGCCGCTGATCGTGCTCGCGGGCGCGGAGTACGGCACGGGGTCGTCGCGCGACTGGGCCGCGAAGGGCACGATGCTGCTCGGCGTGCGCGCCGTGATCGCGAAGAGCTTCGAGCGCATCCACCGCTCGAACCTCGTCGGGATGGGCGTGCTGCCGCTCGAGTTCGCCGACGGCGCGAACGCGCAGTCGCTCGGCCTCACCGGCCGCGAGCTGTTCGACCTGGAAGGCCTCGCGAACCTGCGTCCGCGCCAGCCGCTCACGGTGCGCGCGCGCGAAGGCCGCGACGAGAAGACTCTCAGGGTGACCGTGCGGATCGATACGCCGCGCGAGCTCGACTACTACCGCCACGGCGGCATCCTGCCCTATGTCCTGAGACAGCTCTTGTGACTCGTCTGTCGCCTCCCGGCGAGTGAGTCGCCGGATGGCGGCGGTGCCGCGCGAAAGCCCCACGCTCTACAGGCCGATGCACCTCGTTGGACCGCTCCAGCGAGGTTCCGTTTGGTTTCCGATCCGAATCTGATCTCGGAGTTCGTCACCGAGTCACTCGAGCATCTCGAGGCGGCCGAGCCGCTGTTGCTCGAGATGGAGAAGCGCGGCGGCGGTGACTCGGACTCGCTGAACGAGATCTTCCGCGCCATTCACAGCATCAAGGGCGCGGCCGGCTTCCTGGGGCTCGAGAACATCTCGGCGCTGTCACACGCGCTCGAGAGTCTCTTGATGCGGCTGCGCGACGGCGAGTTCGAGTTCCGCTCCGCGATGGCGGATCCCCTGCTGCGCGGCATCGACGCGTTGCGCCGCATGCTGCGGGCGCTGCCCGAGAGCGAAGGCGATCCGGCCGACGCGCTGTGCGCCGCGCTGAACGCGCTGGTCGAGCGCGGCGGAGTGACTGGCTCGCCGTCGACGCCGGCGGCCGCGAGCGAGTTCGACGCGGCGTGCGCCGAGCACCGGAAGCGCGGCCACCACCTGGTGCGACTCACTCTGCCGGCGAAGAAGCGCGATCGCGAGAAGCTGCTCGAGGCGCTCGGCCGCTACGGCGAGCGCGTGCCCGAGCCCGGCGAGAAGAAGAGCGTCGTGTTCGCGTCCGCGCTCGAGCCGGACTTGCTCGCGGAAGCGGTGGGCGTGCCCGGTGACTCGGTCACCGAGGTCTCGACGGGCGTCGAGGGCGCGGTCGACGAGTTCCCGCTGCCCGACACCAAGCGCCCGCTGAATCTGTACTTCGGACAGATCGCGGTCGACCTCGGCTTCCTGAACGACACCCAACGCAGAGAAGTGTTGCGCGCGCAGCGCGGGTCACTCCTGCGGCGCTCGTTCAGCGCCACGGCCATCGCGCTGGGCCTGCTCACCATCGAGCAGGCCGAGGCGATCGCGGCCGCGCAGGCGCAGAGACTCGCCGACGCCGAGCTGCCCGCGCACCCGTTCGAAGAAGAAGAGCATCCGCCGCGCCCGGCCGAGCCCGACGGCGAGAGTGACTCGACGCTCGCGGGCGACCGCCGCGCGGAGACCATCCGTGTGTCACTCCCGCTGCTCGACAAGCTGATGAATCTGGCGGGCGAGCTCGTGCTGGGCCGCAACCAGATGCGCCAGCTGCTCGAGACCTCGACTCAGGCCGGCGTGAAGTCGGTGCTGCAGAACCTCGACCTGGTCACGACCGAGATGCAGGAGAGCATCATGAACACGCGGATGCAGCCCATCCGCGTGTTGTTCGACCGCATGCCGCGACTGGTGCGAGACACCGCGCATCGGCTCGGCAAACGGGTCGAGCTGCAGATGAGCGGCGGCGACGTCGAGCTCGACCGCTCGATCATCGAGGCGCTCGCGGATCCGATGACTCACATGCTGCGCAACGCCGTGGACCACGGGCTCGAAGACCCGAAGGGCCGCGCGGTGCTTGGCAAGTCCGAGACCGGCACCGTCGCGGTGCGCGCGTATCACGAGCGCGGCCGCGTGGTGATCGAGGTGCAGGACGACGGGCGCGGCATCGACCCGGAGCGCGTCAAGGAAAGCGCAGTGTCTCGCGGCGCGATCTCGCGCGACCAGGCGGCGGCTCTCTCCGAGAAGGACGCCGTCGCGCTGATCTTCCAGCCGGGTGTCTCGACCGCGAAGGAAATCTCGGAAGTGAGTGGCCGCGGCGTCGGCATGGACGTCGTGCGCACCAACATCCAGAACCTGGGCGGCCAGATCGAAGTCGGCAGCACGATCGGCGAGGGCACGCGCCTGCGCATCCACCTGCCACTCACTCTGGCGATCATCCCGTCGCTCATCGTGTCGGTGGAAGGCGAGCGCTTCGCGATCCCGCAGCTGAACGTGGTCGAGGTCGTGCGCCTGAAGAAGGAAGCCGAGCAGATCGAGCGCATCCGCTCGAGCGAGGTGCTGCGGCTGCGCGGTGACTTGCTGCCGCTCGTGCGGCTCGGCGCGTGTCTCGGCATCAAGTCCACCGGCGAGAAGCGCGTGCGCTCGAACGTCGTCGTACTGCGCAGCGGCGCGCACCTGTACGGCCTGGTGGTCGAGGAGCTTCACGACTCGGAAGAGATCGTGGTGAAGCCCGTGTCGACTTACTTGTCCGATTGCGGCTGGTACGCGGGCGCGACGATCCTGGGCGACGGCCGCGTGGCGATGATCCTCGACACGATCGGCATCGCGAAGAAGGCGCTGATCCGCTTCGACGAGATCGCCGACGAGACCAAGAAGCGCAGTGAGTCGATCGAGCCCGCGGCGCCGAAGGCCGAGCGCCGGTCACTCGTGCTGTTCTCGAACGCCTCCGACGAGCGCTTCGCGATGGAGCTCCGACAGTTACTGCGGCTCGAGCGCGTCGAGAAGCCGCAGGTCGAGTGGGTAGGCTCGCGCCGCTTCCTGAAGCACCGCGGCCGCACGATCCCGCTCGTCCGGCTCGAGGACGTGCTGCCGGTGCGCGGCGGCGGCGCCGAAGAGGCCGACGAGTTCTTCGTGCTGATCCCGCGACTCACCGGCCTGGAAGCCGGCATCATCGCGGCGCGCATCGTAGACACGCTCGAGACCGACGCGCAGCCCGACAAGACTCAGTTCTCGGCGCCGGGCCTCGCGGGCGCGGCCATCGTCGAGGATCGACTCACTCTGTTCCTCGACGCCGAGCGCCTGCTCGAAGTCGCCGGGATCGAGAGGACCTCATGACCGCGACTCACGCGAGCTCCGACCGCCGCTTCTGCACGTTCTTCCTGGGCGACGAGTGCTACGGCATCGACATCCTGACGGTGCGCGAGATCAACCGCCAAGTGCAGGTGACTCCCGCGCGGGGCGCGCCGAGCTCGGTGCGCGGCCTCATGAACTTGCGCGGCCAGATCGTGACGGTGATCGACCCTGCCGTCCGCCTGGGGTACGCGGCGCGCGAGACCAAGAAGAGCACGCGGCTCATCATCCTCAAGACCAACGGCGACCTGTCGAGCCTGGGACTGACTCACTTGTCCACCAACGACGAGCTCGCCGGTCTCTGGGTCGACCGCATCTCGGACGTGATCACCGTCGCGGAGGATCAGATCGCGCCGGCTCCGCCCGATCAGTCCGGTAGGAACGACCACCTCTTGGCGGCCGTTGTGCAGCTGAAAGACCAAGTGATTCGCCTGGTGGATCCGAGCGCCATGCTGCGCCACGGAGACGCGGAGTAACGATGCCCGACCAGCTCAAAGTCCTGATCGTCGACGACAGCGCGATCTACCGCAGTCTCGTGCAGGGCTGTGTCCGCGAGATGACCGACTTGAACTGCGTGGGCACCGCGGTCGACGGCAAGGACGCGATCGCGAAGGCTCAGTCACTCCGCCCCGACTTGATCCTGCTCGACGTCGAGATGCCCGTGATGGGCGGCGTCGAGGCGATGCCGAAGCTGCGCCAGATCGTGCCCGACGCCGGCATCATCATGGTGTCGAGTCTCACGACGAACGGCGCGAACATCACGATGGACGCGCTGCAAGCGGGCGCGTTCGACTTCGTGACCAAGCCGCAGGTGAAGGCGGGCGAGGACGGCTTCGCCGCGCTGCGCGAGCCGCTCGGCGCGGTCATCGAGGCGTTCCGCGAAGGCCGCGCGCAGCGGGCCAAGCCCGCGAAGGCGCCGCCGAAGCCGAAGGCGCGCGGCAAGGTGCCGGTCATCGACGCGGTCGCGATCGGCTGCTCGACGGGCGGACCGAGCGCGCTGGCCGAGCTGATTCCGAAGCTGCCGGGTGACTTGCGCGTGCCGGTGTTGATCGTGCAGCACATGCCCGCGCGCTTCACCGCGTCGCTGGCGACGTCACTCGCGCGCCGCTCGAACCTGCGAGTCATGGAAGGCGAGGAAGGCCGGCCGCTGCGCGCGGGCGAAGTGCTGGTCGCCCCGGGCGGGAAGCATCTCGAAGTCGCGATGCAGGACTCGGAGCCGTTCGTGCGACTCACCAACGGCAAGCCGGTGAACTCGTTCCGGCCGTCGGTCGACGTGATGTTCAAGTCACTCGCGACGGCGATGCCGGGCAAGGTGTTGTCGGTCGTCATGACCGGCATGGGCTCGGACGGGCTCGAGGGCGTGAAGGCGATCCGCCAGGGCGGCGGCTGGTGCATCGCGCAGGATCAAGCGAGCTGCGCCGTGTACGGCATGCCGCGCTCGGTCGTCGAGAGCGGTGAGGCCGACGAGGTCGTCGCGCTCGACGACCTCGCGAAGCGGCTGCAGGAGATCGCGAAGGCGAAATGAACGTCCCGAGTCTCGAGCGCCACGAGTTCGACTTACTGCGCGGGTTGATCGAGACCTGGTGCGGCATCTCGCTCGAAGACGCGAAGATGTATCTCGTCGAGACCCGCCTGCGCGAGGTCGTGGTCGAGACCGGCTGCTCGAGCTTCGGCGAGTTCTACCAGAAGGCCCGCACCGCGGGCGCCGCGCTTCGCGACCGCATCATCGACGACATGACCACGAACGAGACGTCGTGGTTCCGCGACGCGTCGTTCTGGGAAACCGTGCGCCAGGTCATGATCCCCGACGCGGTCGAGCGCGCGAAGCAGGACGGGCGCCTGCGTGTCTCGGTCTGGTCGGCCGCGAGCTCGACGGGTCAGGAGCCGTACACGATGGCGCTCCTGTTGAAGGACATGGAGCGCAAGGGCGAGTTACACGGCTTCCGCGCCGACTCGTTCGACATACTCGCGACCGACATCAGCCGCAACGCGCTCGCGATCGCGGAAGCCGGCCGCTACGACCCGATCTCGATGCGCCGCGGCCTGCCGCTCTCGCTGCGCGAGCAGTATTTCCTGCGCGACGGCCGCATCTCGGTGCTGCACGACGAGGTGCGCAAGATGGTGCGCTTCAAGCGCATGAACCTGCTCGACTCGTTCGGGAACCTGGGCCTGTTCGACATCGTGCTGCTGCGCAACGTGCTGATCTATTTCGCCGCGACGTGGAAGCGGAACATCCTGGCGAAGACCGTCCAGGTGATGCGCTCCGACGCTTCGCTCGCGGCGGGAGCCACCGAGACACTCGAGCTCTACTCGAGTGACTTCAACGTCGTCCGTCATGGCCGGTCCACGTACTACCGGCTGAAGGAAACCCAGTCATGAAGGTGTTGGTCGTCGACGACTCCGCGATCATGCGCAAGGTCATCGAGCAGATTCTCGAGATGCTCGGTCACGAAGCCGTGCCGGCGGCGAACGGCGTCGAAGCGTTCGACCGCTTGAAGGAAAACGACGACGTGAAGCTGATCCTGCTCGACTGGAACATGCCCGAGATGAACGGGATCGAGTTCCTGCGCGCGATCAAGGACAAGCCGGGTCTCGACAAGATCCCCGTCATCATGCTCACGACCGAGTCCGAGCGGCGGAAGATGATCGAGGCCATCGAGGCCGGCGCGAAGCACTATCTCACCAAACCGTTCCAGCCCGAGACACTCGCGACGAAGATCCTGCAGTGCTGCGAGACGAGCGCATGACCCCAGTGACTCACAGCATGTCGCGTGGGGCTGCGTGGCTGGCGGCCGCGGGGATCGCGGCGGTCTGCGGCGCGTTCCTCGCCGGCGAGCTCGGACCCGCGGAGTGGAGCGACACGTCGCGCTGGCTCTCGGTCGGCGCGGGTCTGTGCGCCGTGGCGGGTCAGTGGTGGTGGCTGCGCAGCCGAATGCTCTGGCCGCTCGAGCAGGCCGCGAACGCCTTCGAGACCGGCAACGACTCACAGCTGCGCCGAATCGCGGACGCGATGAGCGGCAGCGAGCTGGGCCGCGTGCTCCACGCCTCGGACTCACGAGTGACTCGCCTGAAGGCGGACGCGACCCGCCTGCGCGGCGTGGCCGACGCGCTGGCCAGGGCGTGCACGAGCCTGGCGCCCGCGACCGACACGCTCGAGCAGTCCGCGACGGGCTTGCTCGCCGACACGGAAGACATGCACGACGCGAGCGAGACCACGATCTCGGCGATCCAGGCCGTGGCCGCCGCCGTCGAGGAGTCGAGCGTCAACGTGCGCGACGTCGCGAAGGGCGCGGGCGCGGTGTCCGAGCACATGAGCTCGGCCGTCGGCGCGCTCGAGACCTTCAATGACTCGATCCGCTCGGTGAACACCGCGGTGGAAGAGATGAGCGCGTCGCTGCGCGACGTGTCCTCGAGCTGTCATCACTCGGCCGACGTCGCGGTGCAGGCCGCGCGCCTCGCCGAAGAGACGAATCAGACCGTCGCCGTGCTGGGCAACGCGGCGCGCGAGATCGGCCGCGTGGTCGACGTGATCAACGACATCGCGGACCAGACCAACCTGCTCGCGCTGAACGCGACCATCGAGGCCGCGAGCGCGGGCGACGCGGGCAAGGGCTTCGCGGTCGTCGCGAACGAAGTGAAGGAGCTCGCGCGGCAGACCGGCGCCGCGACGGAAGAGATCGCGAGCAAGGTCGACGGCATCCGCCGCACGACCGAGGGCGCGGTGAACTCGATCGAGAAGATCGCGACGATCATCCAGACCATGCGCGAAGCGACTCAGACGATCGCGACCGCGGTGGAGGAGCAGACCGCGACGAGCGCCGAGATTTCGTCGTCGGTCGGCAACGCGGCCGGCCGCGCGGACGAGATCACCACTGCGGTGCAGCGCGCCGCCGCGACGACTCAGAACGTCGCGCGCACCACGGACGAGCTGTCGAGCGGCACCAACGAGATCGCGCGCAACGCCGCGCACGCGTCGACCGGCGCGGGCTCACTGCGCCGCAAGGTCGACTCGGTGCGCAACGCGGGTCAGAAGACGCGCGACTTCGCGAGCGGCGCCTCGACCTCGCTCAGCGAGATCCAGACGCAGGTCGCGCAAATCCGCACGATCCTCGCCGAGGGCTCGCGCAACGACTGAGTCCGGCCGATGCTGTCGGCCGTGACTCGGAGAGAGCGCATCGAGGAGCTGCTGCGCGGCGCGTTCGCGCCGGCGGAGCTCGAGGTCGCGGACGAGAGCGACAAGCACCGCGGCCACGCGGGCGCCGCGGGCGGCGCGGGTCACTTCCGCGTGCGGCTGGTGTCGGCGCGTTTCGCCGGAGTGAGTCGCGTCGCCCGTCACCGAATGGTGTACGACGCGCTCGCCGCCGAGATCGGCCCCGAGATCCACGCGCTGTCGCTCGAGCTGGTGGCGCCGGGGGAGTGACGCACCGCCGGCTGTCGGCGGGCGCCTCCTCGCGCACGCTCGGTGGGGCCCCCGCGAGTACGCGGACCCATCTCGGGAGCACGCCGGTCGCAGCCGCGCGCTGAGGAGAGGCTTCTCCTCCCTCGTTACCTCGCGGGTAATCGCTTCGGAGCGGAGCGCGGAGGAGACTCGTCGGAAAGGAGACCCTCATGAACGACCGCTTCACGTTCCTCCGTCAGGCTTTGTTCGCGGACGCGCTCGTCAGCAGCGCGTGCGTGGCGGCGATGCTCGTGTTCGCGAGTCCGCTCGCGCCGCTGCTCGAGCTCCCCGCCGGGCTGATCTTCGGCGCGGCGCTGTCACTCGTGCCATTCGTCGCGCTGGTGACTGCGGTGGCCTGGCCCGCGCAGCCGCGCGCGGCCGGCGTGTGGCTCGTGATCGCGCTGAACCTCGGCTGGGCCGTCGCGACGGCCGCGCTCGCGCTGTCCGGCCGAGTCACTCCCAACGCGTTCGGCTGGACCTTCATCGCCGTACAGGGGTTGTTCGTGGTCGCGATCGCCGAGCTCGAGTATTTCGGCCTGCGCCGCGCTCAGGCTCTGGGCGGGAACAGCCGGCGCAGCAGCGCGTCGGTCGGGGCGCCCACGTAGCGGCGGAAACGCCAGTGCCGGTAGACGTACTCCGCGGCGAACAGCGCGCCGACGCACGCGTAGGCGATCGCGCCGTTGTACAGCGCCCAGGCCTCGCGCGAGCCGAACAGCGCGAGCCAAGCGGCGGCCGCGCCGTTCGCCGCGAAGAACGCGCACCACACGCCAGTGACTCGCCGGCAGTAAGTCACTTCCTCGGGCGGGAGTTCTCCGACTTGCGCGCGCGCGAGTGACTCGATCGCCGTCTCGGGGCGCGCGAACGACGAGGCGAACACGCCGAGCATCGCGAAGTTGAAGAGCGCCGGCGCGAGCAACAGCCCGAGCTCGTGGTTCCACAAGAGCGACGCGGCGCTGGTTGCGCCGAACGCGAGCGCGACCGGCGCGAACACTCGCACGACCGCGCGCACCCGCCCCGGCGCCACGAACGCGAAACGCGCGGCGACGAGCGCGAGCGTGAACAGCGCGATCGCGCGCGGCGACGCGAAGCCGAGCGCGAAATACACCGCCGCCGGATACGCGACGAACAGCAGCGCCCGCAGAATCGCCACGGGCGCAACATACCCGACGCGCCCGCGCCCACGCGCCGCCATCGGCCTGGGGCATACTCGGCGCGTGGGTGAGCAAAGCGCATGGGCGAGCATGGCGGAGCGCGGGTCACTGCGCGCTCTCTACCTGCTGCGTCTGTGGTACCGCACCTTCGGGCGACCTCTGTCGGTCGCGCTGTTGTTCCCGATCGTCACCTACTTCTTCGTGACCGGGCGCGCGGCGCGCACCGCTTCGCTCGACTATCTCCGCACGCTGTGGGCCACGCCGGAAGGGCGTGCGCGACTCGGGGCGCGACCCGGGCTTTCGGCCGCGTTCCGGCATCTCTACGCCTTCGCCGAGAACATCTTCGACCGCATGATCCTGTGGAGCGGCGAAGTCGGATCGATCCGCATCGAGAATCACGGGCGCGAGCTGGTCGACGCGCTCGTGCGCGAAGGGCGCGGCGCGATCCTGCTGTCGTCTCACCTGCGCAGCTTCGACATGCTGCGCGAGCTGTCGGCGCAGACGGGAATCACTCTGAACGTGCTGATGTTCACGAGACACGCCGAGGTGATCAACTCGTTCTTCGAGAAACTCCAGGCCGGCCGCAGGCTGCGCCTGATCCGCGTCGAGCCCGGGTCACTCACCGCCGCGTTCGACATGCGCGCGGCGCTCGCGCGTGGCGAGTTCGTCGGGATCCTGGGCGACCGCATCTGGCCCTCCGAGCAACACCGCACGGTGTCGGTCTCGTTTCTCGGGCGCGAAGCGAAGCTGCCGCTCGGGCCATATCTGCTACAGGGCGTGCTCGGCTGCCCGATGCTGCTCACCACGTGCGTGCGCACCGGGTCGGCGACTTACACCGCGCGAACGCAGCTCTTCGCGCCGGGCGGCGTGGTGCCGCGCCGCGAGCGCGCGAAGCACGCTGACGAGCTCGCGCAGCGCTTCGCGGCGGCGCTCGAGCGCGGCTGCTTCGAGACACCGTACCAGTGGTTCAACTTCTTCCCGTTCTGGGAGAGCGCCGAACGCGCGGAGTCACTCGTTCAGATGACTCGCTCTGCCTAGCGCCGCTCGTCGCGCAGCGCGACGAGCTCGGCGATCGCTTCGAGGTCCTTGGGCCGGCCGGCGGCCCGCTTCACCTCGATCAGCTTGTCGAGGCCGAGACACTGACACTTCACTCCGAACAGCTCGATGGCGAAGGAGTGCCGCTCGAGTTCCCGGTATCCGCCTCCACCGACGATTTCGCCGAGGAGATCGAGATCGCCGACCTTCGTGGTGAGAGTGAAGTTCAGCCCACGCCGGAGTGTCTCGCCGTCGAAACTGAACGGCAGTCCGGCTGGCGCGCCGCGCAGGTACGGCTCGTACGGCGAGAGTGCGCGAACGAGCCGGGCGAGATTCTCGGGGCTTCGCTCGTAGACCACGTCGAGATCCTGAGTGAGTCGCGCCGCTCCATGCGCCGTTGCGGCCGCACCCCCGACGATCACGAATTGGACTCCCGCAGCCGACAACGCCCCGAGCAGCGCCGCGAAGTCGATCAAGGCTTGGTCGCCCGCTGCCCCGCCGCGCGCAATGCCTCGGCGAAGCGCTGCAGCTCCATCAGCTGCAGGAAGCGCTGCTCGACCGAGAGCCCGAGGTTCTTCTCGAGCAGAGTGCGATCCACGCCGGCGAGATAGGCGCGGATCACGGGATCGGTCTCTTCCACTCGCTCGTCCGCCATGCGCCTGCCAGGCTACCAAATCGGCCGGGGCATGACTCACTTGCCCCCGGGCAGCGCCGGCAGCTCGACCCAGAAGCGCGTGCCCCCCTCGGCCAGTGACTCGAAGCCGATCTCGCCGCGGTGCGCGGCGACGATGCGGCGAGACACATAGAGCCCGAGGCCCGTGCCCTCGCCCGCGGGCTTCGTGGTGACGAACGGCGCGAACACGCGGGCGCGCTCGCCGGGTTCGATGCCGGCGCCCGTGTCGTCGACCTCGATCCGCACCGCGCGCGCGAGATCGCGCGTGCGCACCACGATCTTGTGCGCGCGCTCGGGCGCGGCGGCGCACGCGTCGAGCGCGTTCGTGAGCAGGTTGAGAAACACCTGACCCAGGCGCGCGGGATCGCCGAGCACGGTGCGCGTGGCGGTGAAGTCGCGCGCGAGCTCGGCGCGAGACGCGAGCGGGCGCGCGACCAGGCGGAGTGTCTGCTCGAGCACTTCGTCGATGCGCAGCGGCCCGCACACCAGGTGCGAGGAGCGAGACACCGAGAGCAGGTCGCGCACCAGGTCGCGGATGCGGCGCGCGCCTTCGGACGCGTCGGCCAGCAGCTCTTCGGCGAGCTCGAGCCCGCCCTGGTCGCGCAGCTTGGCCTCGACGTCGCCGATCCTCTCGGCGGCCGAGTCACCGCTCGCGCGGCTCACCTCGGTGCGGTAGCGCGCGAGTGTGTCGGACATCGCGGCGCACACCGCCGCCAACTCACTCAAGTTGCCGAGCACGTAGCTGATCGGGTTGTTGATCTCGTGCGCCATGCCCGCCACCAAGGTCGCGAGCTCGGCATCATCGGGATCCGCGGAGGACGCCATCTTTCCACTCTATCGGCAGACACTCGGCAACTCCTACGCAGCTTCGGCTGTGACTTTTCCGTGGGCATTCATGGGAATGGCGCAGCGCGTCGCGCGCGCGGCACGCGCATTGCACTCCCGCCAGCGCGATGAAAACCGCCGCTCTGCTCCGCGTCTGCCTCGGTGCCACATTTCTGTGTCTGCTCGCCTTCGGCGCGGGCCGCGCATCCGCCGCGTCGCTCACCGTCCTGGGTTACACCAAGGGCGAGACGGTCGACGTGATCTCGGCCGCCTACACCGGCGAGGTGATGCCCGTCGAGTTCAAGGTCGCCACCGGCGGCGCGACCGGCTTCAGCTACTGCGTCGACCTGGCGCAAGAGATCGGCCTGGGCACCTCGACGGGCTGGGACCTGCGCACGTCGCTGTCGGACTCCGTGGTTCGCGCGGCCTGGCTGGTCGACACGTTCCGCCCGAGCTTCGACTCACTCATTCACCCCGTGAGCGACGACTACTCGTTCGCGGTCAGCAAGGCCACGGTGATCGCCGCCCTGCAGGTCTCGGTCTGGGAAGTCATGGCCGAGTCACCGGGTGACTACAACCTGTACGGCGGCGCGTTCGCGATCGCGGAAGACGGCGCGAGCGCCGGCGTGATGAACCTGTCGCGCGACATGCTCGGCCAGCTCGCCGGCGCCGACCTGTCGAAGTTCGACCCCGACGCGATCTGGGCAGTGAGTCGCACGCGCCAAGATCAGCTGTTCGTCGGCAACGTGAACCCGATCCCCGAGCCGAGCACCGTCGCGCTGTACGCGTTCGGCGCCGTGCTGGTCGGCTTCGCGCTGCGCCGCAAGCTGGCGTAGCCCGCGAATTGCAGCGGCGCGCCCCGCGCGCCAAGCTCGCGCCGTGGCGGCCGAGCGCGCGATCCTGCACGCCGACATGGACGCGTTCTACGCGTCCGTAGAGCAGCGCGACGATCCGTCGTTGCGCGGCAAGCCCGTGGTCGTGGGCGGCTCGTCGCTGCGCGGCGTCGTATCCGCCGCGAGTTACGAAGCGCGCGCGTTCGGGATTCACTCGGCGATGCCTTCGGCGCAGGCCCGCAAATTGTGTCCGCACGCGATCTTCGTGCCCGGGCGCATGTCTGCGTACAAGCGCGAGAGCAAGCGCATCTTCGCGATCTTCGAGCGCTTCACGCCCGCGGTCGAGGGTATCTCGCTCGACGAGGCCTTTCTCGACCTCTCCGGCACCGAGAGACTCTTCGGCGCGCCGGAGCGCACGGCCGTGAGACTGCGCGAGGCGGTGCGCGCGGAGACGGGGCTCGCGGTGTCGGTCGGGCTCGCGCCGATCAAGCTGGTCGCGAAGATCGCGAGTGACTTGGCGAAGCCCGACGGCATGCTCGTGGTGCCGCCGGGCAAGGTCGCCGAGTTTCTCGCGCCGCTGCCGGTCGGGCGCATCTGGGGCGTGGGTCCGGTGGCGCGCGCGCGCCTCGAGGGCGCGGGCATCGCGACGATCGGCGAGCTGGCCCGGCGCGGTGACTCGCAGCTCGCCGAGTTACTCGGCAGTTTCGGCCCCGCGGCCGCGCGGCTCGCGCGCGGCGACGACGAGCGCGAGGTCGAGCCGTACCGCGAGGCGCGGAGTTACTCCGAGGAGAACACCTTCGAGCGCGACGTCTCGAGCACGCTCGAGATCGAGCGCACCATCCGCGCGCACGCCGACGCCGTCGCGCGCAGACTGCGGGTGGACCGCGTGCGCGCGCGCGGCGTGAGACTGAAGCTGAAGCTCGCGCGTGGACTCGGGCGCGGGAAGTTCCCGATCCTGACTCGCTCGCAGACACTCGCGGAGCCGAGCGACGACGGCGCCGCGCTCGCGCGCGCGGGCTGCGCGTTGCTCGCGCGCGCGGCGCTCGAAGAGCCGATCCGCCTGGTCGGCCTCGCCGCGGAACGGCTCGAGGAGGTCGGCGCCGAGCAGCTCTCGCTCCTCGCCGAGACACGAGTGGAGCGCGAGCGCCGCGCGAACCTGAACCGCGCGCTCGACGAGATTCGCGCGCGCTTCGGTCCGCGCGCGCTCGAGCGCGCCGAGGGCGAGGTCGCGCGCGCGGGTCTCTCGTTCCAGATCAAGCGCGGCGAGGACCCCGACCCGAATCACCACTAGTGGTCGCGTGGGCACCCTACCCACGCTCTGCTCGGTGGTATGCTCGCGCGATGCTCGACCAAACACTCTTCGCGAAGAAGCCCGAGGACGTAGGGATCGATTCCAAACAGCTCGACGCGCTGTTCGAACGCGCCGAGAAGGAGGTGCGCGAGGGCCTCTTGCCCAGCGCGCAGATCGCCGTCGCGCGCAACGGGAAGATCGCGGGGATGAAGAGCTTCGGTCGCGTGCGCAAGGGCGCGCGCACCGAGGACGCGACGAACGAGACACTGTATGTCGTGTTCTCGTCCACCAAGGCGATCACTTCCGCCGCGGCGTGGCTGCTGATCCAGGAGGGCGCGCTCGACGTGACTCGCCGAGTGTGCGAGCTCGTCCCCGAGTTCGCGGGCGACGGCAAGCAGGACGTCGTGATCGAGCAGCTGTTCACTCACACGGCCGGCTTCCCGCACGCGCCGTTCGTGCCGGCCGACTTCCTCGACACCGAGAAGCGTCGCGCGCGTTTCGCGGCGTGGCGCCTGAACTGGAAGCCGGGCTCGAAGTTCGAATATCACCCGAGCTCGTCGATGTACGTGATCGCGGACATCATCGAGAGACTCTCGGGCGAGGCGTACGGTGACTTCGTGCGGCGGCGCATCGCGCTGCCGCTCGGCCTTCGTGACTTGTGGGTCGGGCTGCCGCGAGCCGAGCAGGGCCGGCTGGCCGACTGCGTGCACGTGGGCGAGGCGCTCACCGAAGAGGACTACCGCAAGCTAGGCGTGCCCATGCCGCCGGTCACGGAAGTGACTGAAGAGGCGATCATGAGCTTCAACCGGCCCGAAGTGCGCGAGGCCGGCATCCCCGGCGGCGGCGGCACGATGACCGCGGCCGAGCTCGCGCTCTTCTACCAAGGTCTGCTCGACGGCGGCCGGTCACTCGCGGGCCGCGAGCTCTGGAAGCCCGAGACACTCGCCGACGCGCGCCGTGTCCGCTCGGGTGACTTGCGCGACCTGCTGTTCAAGAAGCACGCGAACCGCGCGCTGGGCGTGATCGTCGCGGGCGACGCGGAGCGGACGTATCGCGGCTTCGGTCACACGAACTCGGAGCTCGCGTTCGGGCACGGCGGCGCCGGCGGGCAGATCGCGTGGGCGGACCCGAAGACCGGTATCTCGCTCGGTTACTGCACCGACGGCCACGACCGCAACGCCATGCGCCAGGGCCGCCGCGGCGTAGGTATCTCGAGCCGCGCCGCCGCGTGTCTCGTCGTGTCTTGACGAAGGACGAGTTCTTCAAGCGCGCGCGCACCGATCTCACCGGGCCACTCACGGGTGTGCGCGTGGTCGAGGCCACCACGACCTGGGCCGGGCCGATGTGCGCGTGCATCCTCGCCGACTTCGGCGCGGACGTGATCAAGGTCGAGTTACCGGAAGGCGAGGTCGCGCGCCGCGTGCCGCCGTTCCTGCCGGGGTCCGACCCGAGTCTCTCGTTCATGCACACGACGGTGAACCGCAACAAGCGCAGTGTGACTCTGAACCTGCGCCAGGCCGAGGGTCGTGACTTGTTTCTGCGGCTCGCGAAGAGCGCGGACGTGGTCGTCGAGAACTTCCGGCCCGGCACGATGGACGACTGGGGCATCGGCTACGAGCACGTGCGCGCGGTGCGGCCCGACGTGGTGTACGTCTCGATCAGCGGCTTCGGTCAGTTCGGCCCCGATCACGAGCGCGCGGGCTACGACCCGATGGCGCAGGCCGCGAGCGGCTGGCTGTCACTCAACGGCGAGCCGGGCGGCGCGCCCGTGAAGGCGCCGACGTTTCTCGGCGATGACCTCGGCGGGGTGCACGGCGCGCTCGCCGCGCTCGCGGCGTTGAGACACAAAGAGCGCACGGGCGAGGGCCAGCACGTCGACGTTGCGTTGCAGGACGCGCTCCTGTTCCAGTCGAACGGCTACCCGATGCTGGCGGCCCTCGGCGTCGACTTACCGCGCATGGGGAGTCAGTTCGTGGTCGCCGCGCCCGCGGGCGTGTATCGCTGCAAGGACGACTACGTGATGATGGGCGTGCTGCTCGACTCACACTGGAAGATCCTCGCGCAGGTCATGGGCCGGCCCGAGCTCGCCGACAAGCCCGAGTATGCGACGGGGCGCGGGCGCATCGAGCGGCGCGCCGAGCTGAACCGCGTGATCGAGGAGTGGGTGCGCACGCGCACTGTGGCCGAGGTCGTCGAGTCACTCGTGTCCGCGCGCCTGCCCGCATCGGCGGTGCGGCGCTACGCGGACTCGGCGCGCGATCCGCACGTGCTCGAGCGCGACATGCTGCAGACCGTCGAGCTCGAGAACGGCCAGCGCGCGCCGGTGGTCGGCCCCGCCCCGAAGCTCTCGCGCACGCCGGTGCGCGTGCGCTCCGCCGCGCCCGCGCTCGGCGCGCACACCGACGCGGTGCTCCAGGAGCTCGGCCTCGGCGAGGCGGAGCGCACCGCGCTGCGGGAGCGCGGAGTGATCTAGCCGATGCGCCGGCTCGCGCTCGCGCTGCTCTGTCTCGTGCTCGGCCTCGCCTTCTCGAGCAGTGACTCGTCGCCGAGTGGCCGAGCGAAGGCCGCCCTGAGCGAGGACGGCAAGGGACGCAGTCCCGCGCAGCGAGGCGAAGCCGAGCGAAGTCAATCGGGCACGGGTACGATTCGGGGCGCGGTGAAGCTCTTGAAGAAGGGCTTCTTCGGGAAGATCGGCGACGCCGACGACCGGAGCGGCGTGTTGATCTACGTGACCGGCTACGAAGAGGCGCCGCCGAGCGAGGAAGTGACTCTGGCGCAGCAGAACGAGCGCTTCGTGCCGCGGGTGTTGCCGATCGTCGCGGGCCAGACGGTGAGCTTCCCCAACCGCGACCGCCTGTATCACAACGTCTTCTCGGTCTCGCCCACGATGTCGTTCGACCTGGGTCAGTACAAAGCGACCGATCCCGCGCGCATGCAGCGCTTCGACAAGCCGGGGCTCGTGCCCGTGTACTGCAACATCCACCCGCAGATGATCTCGTACGTGGTCGTGCTCGAGAACCGCGCGTTCGCGGTCACCGGCGAAGACGGCGCGTTCGAGCTGCGCGGAGTGCGCGCGGGCAAGCTGGCGCTGAACGCGTGGCTGCCCGGCGCGCAGCGAGTGACTCGCGAGGTGTCTCTCGCCGCCGGCGGCGAGGCCGTCGTCAACCTGGAAGTCGAGCAAACGCAGACGGTCCCGCCGCACCTGCGCAAGGACGGCACGCCGTACCCGGCGCAGGGCGACTACGAGAACTGAGTCATGGCCGCGCGCCTGCGGCTGCGCTTCCGCACCAAGATCTGGATCGTGCTGTGCGGTCTCACCGCCGCTGCGCTGGCCGTCGCGCGGGACGCCGCGCTGCGCAGCGCGCACGCCGAGTCACGCGCGCGCTTCGACCGGACGCTCGCGGCCTTCCACGAGCTGCAGCGCCTGCGCGCGCGCTGGGCGTCGGCCGAGATCGACTCACTGTCGGCCGCGAACCCGCAGCTGCGCACCATCCTGTCGACCGCGACGCTCGCGGGCGCGGACCTGTCACTGGCCGAGGAGCTGCCGCCCGAAGTCGTGGTCGCTCACTTGAACGAGTATTTCGACGCCGTGTGCGGCGCGGTGCTCGAGGAAGACGGCACGGTGAAGGAGTTCCAGGGCGACGGCGTGGTGTGTTTCTGGGGCGCGCCGATCCCGCAGCACGATCACGCCGCGCGCGCAAGCCGCGCCGCGCTGGTGACTGCCGCGCGGCTCGAGAGACTTCGCGGGGTGTGGGAGGCGAGGGGCCCGTCAGCGGGCCCCGCCCGTCAGGGCGTGGCGGCGCCGGGCTACCGCCTCGGCCTGCACAGCGCGGAGCTCGTCGCGGGCGAGATCGGCTCGGGCGAGCGCGGCGCGTACGGAATCGTGGGCGACGGCATGAACCTCGCCGCGCGCATCGAGAGCGCGAACAAGCTGTACGGCACGCGCGTGCTCGTGTCGGAGCAGACGCGCGCCGCGCTCTCTCCCGCGTTCCTGTTGCGCGAGATCGACCATGTGCGGGTGGTCGGTCGCAGGCAGCCCGTGAGATTGTTCGAGCTGGTGGCGCTCGCCGCCGCCGCCGACTCGGTGACTCGCCGCGCGTGTGAGTCGTACGAACGCGCGCTCGGGGCGTACCGCGAGCGCGCGTTCGCGGAGTCACTGCGGATCCTCGACGAGCTGCTCGCGAGCGCGCCCGAAGATGGGCCCGCGCGCGTGCTGCGCGCGCGAGTCAGCGAGCTGTTGCGTTCGCCTCCAGCTCCCGAATGGGACGCGATCGTCGCGCTCGAGACCAAGTGAGTCCCGCCGCGGCGAGCGCGAGGAGCGCGAGCGCGCCTGGCTCCGGCACCGCCTCGACGTCGGCGAACGCGTCGATCTCGGACGCGAACGCATCGCCGCCGGCCTGAGTGACTCGCACGTACTCGATCCACGGCAGGCCGAGCGCCGCCAGGTCGATGCCCGCGCCGCCGCCCGATCCCCCGTACAGCGCGGCGATCTGCAGCACGTCCTTGCCGGCGAAGTCCGCGAGCCCGAGCGCGGGGTTCACCGGCCGCGTGTAACTCGTCTCGATCGTGCCGCCGAACGAGAACGGTCCGGTCGGATCCTGGTACGCGAAGGTCGGGAACAGGTCGTCGGCGTAGACGGCGGAGACGTCGAACCAAGTGACTCCATCCTGACTCACGGCGATGGCCGCGGGCTCGCCGAACACGAGGCCGTCGGCGAGGGCGGTGTTGAAGTCCAGGCCGAGAAACGCGTTGCCGAACACGAGCAGGTCGATCCCGTACGGGTTCGCCGCGTCGTCGGTGACTTGGTGATCGAAGCGCACGACGAGTGACCCGCCAGCGCCGATCGCGACGACTTGGTCGGGCGTGTACGGCGCGTTGAACGGCGTGAGGTCGCCGTCGAACGGGCCGCTGCCGGTGTCGCGCAGCGGCGAGCCGAGCGCGGCCGACGGGTCGGTGTATCCGGCGGTGACGTTCGAGCCGGCCGTGTAACTCACGACCTCGCTCGCGAACGGCGCGGCGAAGACACGGGTAGCGGAAGAGATGGACAGCAGACACACGAAGGTGAGCGCGATGGCTCGCATGACGAACTCCTTACTCGCTTGCGGAGAAGTTGTTACCCACGCGCCAGGCCGGTCTTCTGGCTCCCGGATCATCCTCGCGCCGAGCCTTCCCGAGTCTCCTTCGCGGCAGACTCAGTGGCGTGATTCGGCGTTCGTCCCCGGTCACAGCGACGGGCTCGCGCCGGACTCTCACCGGCTTCCCGACACCTGACGCGACTCTTGTTGGGGCACTTCTACCGCGGCCACCGACGACGAGTCAACTTGCAGCGTCGGTGAGGGGCTGATACACAGGGCTCGAGCTCGGTTAAGGGAAGGCCGTGAAAGTCGGCCGCGGTCCCGCCACTGTGATGGGGAAGTCCTCGCGAGAGATGCCACTGGAGAGTCACTCCGGGAAGGCTCGCAAAGGGCGCTAGACCCCTAAGCCAGGAGACCTGCCGAGTCATCGGGACGTCGTCCCGCTCTCCGTGGAGGGAGTCGGTGGATCACTGGCGTGTTTTTTCGGCGGCGCTTCTCGCGCTGCTCCTCGCGTCACCATTCGGTGTAGCCGGCGAGATCTCCGAGTCACCCGACGATCCGTCCGCGTTCTCGACGGTGATCGACGCGCGCCAGTACGACGAGCGCTTCGCCACCGTCGAGGAGCTGCTGTCGCAGGTGCCGGGCGCGCGCGTGCGGCGCAGCGGCGGACTCGGCGCGCGGAGCACCGTGTCGATCCGCGGCTCGAAGTCGGAGCAGGTGCTGGTGATGCTCGACGGCGTGCGCCTGAACTCGTCGGCGCGCGGCGCGGCGGATCTGTCGACGATCCCGCTGCGCCAGGTCGAGCGGATCGAAGTGATTCGCGGCGGCGGCGCCGCGCGCTTCGGCACGGACGCCGTCGGCGGAGTCATTCTGATCACCACGCGCAGCGCGACCGCGAACGGGCTGCACGCCGATGCGTCGCTCGCGGCTGGTCAGCAGACGGTGCGCGGCGGCGACATTGCAGTGTCTGCGGCGGGCGAGCGCGGCGGCGCGCTCGTGACTTACTCGCGTCTCTCGGCGGAGAACGACTTCGACTTCGAGCTGACTCCCCGCCCCGTGCGCGGCCGAGAGACTCCGCCCGAGGAGTTCACGCGGCTGAACGCCGACTTCGCCGAAGACTCGGGGCTGTTGCGCGGCACCTTGTACACCGGCCCGAGCTCGCGGCTCGACGCGACGGTCGATCTGTACCAGAAGCGCAACGGCCAGCCGGGCAGCACCGTCGGCACTCTCTCGGGCTCGACCGACGAGCAAGTCTCGTGTCTCGGCGGGAAGGAGGACTACCGGCGCGGCATCGCGCGGCTCGCGTTCGCGCACGAGAGACTCGCGGGCGGCGCGTTCCAGCTGGGCGGATCGGTGCGCTCGGACGACAGTCAGCTCGACGACCCGGGCTACGGCTGCGAGTTCTTCTCGCCGTTCTCTCCCGCCGCCAGCGATCACTCCAGCTGGATCGAGCGCGAGTCACAGCTCGATTCGGTGTGGGCGGCGGAGCCGTGGGAGCTCGGCTGGGTGAGTCTCCGCGGCCGCGTCGCAGGCAGCCTGCGCTACTCGACGGTCGATTCGTCCGACACGGAGCGGCAGCGGCGCACTTCGGTGACTGCGTCGCTTCTGCCCGAGCTCTCGTTCTTCGACGGCACGCTGCGAGTGTTTCCCGCGCTCGGCGTCGACACGGCGGACACGACCGACGGGCTCGCGCGCTCGGCGCGGTTTCTCGCGTTCGAGCCCGTCGACACGGATGACTCGACTGAGTGGCTGCCGGCGATCGGCGCGATCGTCCAGGTCGCGCCCGGCTTCCAGCTCAAGGCGAATTGGAAGCGCGTGGTGCGACGGCCGAGCTTCAGCGAGCTGTTTCATCCCGACTGGAGTTACTTGCGCGGCGACCCGGGGCTCGAGCCCGAGAAAGGCTGGAACGCCGACGTCGGCTTCGAGCTGGCGAGCGAGGGCGCGGGCTTCGTGCGCGAGATACACGTCGAGGCGAGTCTCTTCCAGCGCGAGCTCGAGCAGGGCATCGAGTGGCTCTTGAACGTGAACGGCGCGTACATGCCGGTGAACACCGAGCCTTCGCGCGCGCTGGGCGGCGAGCTCTCGGTCGAGTCGACCCTGTGGAACCGGCTCGCGCTGGCCGCGACTTACACGTACACGGACGCGCGTTACCTGCGTCCGGACCCGAACGCCGTGTTCCAGACCGGCGTGCGGCCCAGCTACCCGCACGTGCCCATGCACGCGGTGAGCGCGCGCGCGTCGCTCGATCTGGACGCGTTCGAGCCCTGGGCCGAGCTGCGCCACGAGAGTGAGTTCGCGTTCGAAGTCGGTGGAGTGGATCTCGCCCCCGCGGTGACGGTCGTGGACGCGGGCCTGGTGATCCGCCCCGCGAAGCTGCGCCCGTTCGCGTTCCTGCCCGACACACTCGCGCTTTCGATCGAGGCGTCGAACCTGAGCGGCGCGCAGCGCATCGACTCGTTCAACGAGCCGCTCTCGAAGGAGACACTCTGGGTGTTCCGCATCCGCGGAGCGACGCCGTGATCGGTGGCTGGCTGCTCGCCGTGACTCTGTCGCTCGGTTCCGGCGACACGCTGTTGTTCGACGCCAAGTCGGCGCCCGCGCTCGAAGCGCACCCGACCAACCCCGACCGCGCGTTCATCGCCGACTCGGAGTCCGATCCCGGCGTCTACCAGATCCGCATCGCGCCTGCGCAGTCACTCGCCTACGCGAGCCCGGGCACCGACTATCACCTGCCCGCGGGAATGAACTGCACCGAGTCACTCTTCAACACACCGCGCATCGGCGGCTTCTGGCTCGAGCCGCCACCCGCGACGCGCGGCTGGATCACCACCTCCGCGTGCGAGCTGCTCGTCCCGTTCAACCACGCGACCGGCGCGGGAGTCACGGTGAGCTGGTCGGGCTCGAACCGCACGTCGATCCCGACGAGACACCAGCTCACGGGCGCGTTCACGCGCTACCAGAACGGCGGCGGCGGCGCGTCGATCTCTTCGTTCTTCACGAACTTCACGAGCGCGGCGGTGCGCGTCGGGAACCGGCTCGTCGTGACCACCTCGAACGTGCAGCAGACCGGGCCGAACCCGGTCTTCAACCCCGGCACGGTGCTGTTCTTCTCGATCGACGAGTCGGGCCCGACGCCGTTGCTCGCGCCGGCGTCGCCGTTCTTCGCAGTCACTTCGGACCCCAACCCCGTGGGACTCACCGTGCTGCCCGGCGGGCGCGTCGCGGTCACGAACGCGGGCATCTTCGACGTCGCTTTCCCGCCGCTCGTCACTGGGCAGGGCTCGGTCGACATACTCGACGCCGCGACGGGATCGTTCGTCGGCTCCATCCCCGTCGGCGCGGGAAACCCGATGGGGCCGCTCGAGCTCGACCCGACCGGCTCGGTGGGAATCACTGGTTCGGCGACGCACCGCCGGTTGTACGCGTTCGACGCGCGCGGGCTCGAGTCACTGGCGGCGGTGGGCGCGGATCCGCGCGTGCAGCGACCGTCGTGCAACAACTCGAGCGCGGCGAGCGCCGGCGGCGTGCCGTGTCTGCGCGAGCGAGTGATTCGCGGCGCGGCGAACCCGGTCGTGCTGCCGCCGCCGCCGGGGGGGAGCGGGGTCTTCTCGTACGTGCCGACGGTGCGCTTCGGCCCGGCGGGTGACTTTGCCGTGGCGACCTCGTTCAACGACGGCGGGCTGGCGTTCGTCGCGTTCGATCCGCGCAATCTGACTCGGCCGCATCCGTTGCTCGCGTCGCGTTTCGGCCCGCCCGAGACACTCGCGGCGACCGGCCCGGCGGGAGTCATCGGCGCCGAGTGCTGCCCCGGTCCGCTGCTCATGCGAGCCGACGGCGCGGGCGGACTCACCACCAGCGACGCGCTGTTCGTCACCGCGAGCCCGAACGGGTACGTCGTCCGCGTTCACCCCGGAGGCGCCCTGGTGACACCGACCGGTGACGCCGACGCGGACGGGGTCGAGGACGCGCTCGACGTATGTCCCGTCGAGCCGAACCCGAGCCCGCAGGCGGACACCGGCGGAGTAGGGGACGGAAGCCCGGCCGACGGGATCGGCGACCCGTGTCAGTGCGGCGACGTCTCGAACGACGGCCGAGTCACTCCGGACGACGCGACCGCGCTCCGCGGGTTTCTCGCGAACCCGGCCGCGCCGCTCGCCGCGCCGCAGAAGTGCGACGTCGGCGGCGCGACCCCCGCGGGCGCGTGCGACCTGCTCGACGCGGTGCGCCTGCGCCGCGCGCTCGCCGGCGCGCCGCAAGGCATCGCGCACGTGTGCGCGCCCTTCGTGCCGTAGACTCCGCGGCATGTCTCGCGTCCGACAGCTCGCCGGGTTGCAAGCCATCGACGCCGCGCTGCGCGCGGACGAAGACGTGCGCCTCGTGCTCGTCGTCGACGACGCGCGCGCCGAGGACGTGCGCGGGCTGATCGCGCGTGCGGAGGAGAGGGGAGTCACCGTGCGCACCGCGACGCGCAACGTGCTGGCGCGGCTGTCTCAGCCCCGGCCCGCGGAAGACGTGCTCGCGCTGGTGGGCCGCGATCCCGACGCGGATCTCGGCGAGTCACTCGCGCGCGGCGGCGCGTTCTGGCTGCTGGTCGGGGTCGCGTATCCCGGCAACGTGGGCATGGTGATTCGCACGGCCGAGGTGTCGGGCGCGGACGGGATCGCCATCGACACGAGCTTCGATCACGAGGCCAAGCGCGCGGCGCTCCGCGCGTCGATGCGCGCGGACAAGTTCATGCCGGTGCTGTGGCTCGACGCCGCGCAGACGCTCGACGCCGCGAAGGCCGCGGGTCACCGCGTGCTCGCGGTGGACGAGTGCGGCGAGCTGGCTCACTTCGACGCCGATCTGACCGGCGCGCGCGTGTTCGTCGTGGGTGGCGAGAACGGCGGCATCCCGCCCGAGATACTCGCGCGTTGCGACGCGCGCATCCGCGTGCCGATGGCGGGGTTCATCCCTTGTTACAACCTGCAGGCGGCCGTGTCGGCCGTCGCGGTCGAGCGTCTGAGACAGCTCTCACGATCGGACGACTGAGTCACTGGTTAGCCTCGCCTTAGAGGCTTCTCGGTTCCGCGCTTTTCGCGGATGCGTGCGCGAGGCTCCGCAGTCGAAGTGTCGGGGCGGAGCCATGTCTCCGTGCGGTGTGCCATGGAGACCGAGCGCGAGGAGACGCAGCCTGCGTTCTCCATCGTCGTGCCGACGCTCGACGAAGCCGAAAACGTCGACGAGCTACTCGCGCGGCTGTTTGCGCTGGAGCACGCGTTGCCGCCGTTCGAAGTGGTGATCGTCGACGACGACTCCAACGACGGGACGGCGGAACGCGCGCGCGCGTGGGCGGCGAGTCACTCCGTGACGGTGCTCGTGCGCCGCGGCGAGCGCGGCTTGGCGAGCGCCGTGCTCGCGGGCGCGCGCGCGGCGCACGGCGACGTCGTGGTCGTCATGGACGCCGATCTCTCGCACCCGGTCTCGGCGCTCGAGTCACTCGTCGAGCCGCTGCTCGAGGGCCGGGCCGAGCTCGCGGTCGGCAGCCGTTACGTCCGCGGCGGCGCGACTCCGGGCTGGCCGCTGCGGCGGAGAGTCACGTCGAGGGTCGCGGCCGCCCTGGCGTGGCCAGTCACTCCGGTCGCGGATCCCACCTCGGGCTTCTTCGCCGCGCGGCGCGAAGACTTGCTGGCGCTCGAGCGCGCGCCCGGCGGGTTCAAGATCCTGCTCGCGTTGCTCGCGCACCTGGGCTCGCGCGCGCGGACGGTCGAGGTCCCGATCGCGTTCGTCGACCGCGAGCGGGGTGAGTCGAAGCTCGGCGCGCGCGTGGCGCTCGAGTATCTGGGCCAGCTCGCGGCGCTCGCGGGCGCGGGGGCGGTCCGCGCGCTGTGGCCGGCGCTGGCGCTCGGCGCGCTCGTCGACTTCGCCGTGTTCGCGATGTTGCAGACTCACGCGAGCGAGTCACTCGCGACCGCGAACCTGGCAGCCGGCGCGGCGGGAGCGCTCGCCGCGCTCTCGCTCCGCGCCCGCGAGCTCGGCGGCGGCCGCGCGGGACGCTTCGCGTTCGTGAGTCTCCTCGCCATTCTGCTGCGCGGCGGCGCGCTCGCGAGCGTCGTGCGCGAGACGAGTCTCTCGCCGATCCTCGCGTTCGCGCCCAGCTTGGCGCTGGGTGCGGCCGTGACGGTGGTGGGCGCGGCGTTCTGGGTGTCCGCCGCGCCGCGCGAACGAGCCGTGTCGGTCCGCCTCGGCTGCGTTGCCGCGTTCGCCTATCTGTTCGCGCTGCGGGTCGCGTACGCCGGCGCGCTCGAGCTCCTGCCCGAAGAGGCGTACTACTGGAGCTACGCGCAGCACCTGGACTGGTCGTATCTCGATCACCCGCCGCTCGTGGCGTGGCTCATCGCGGGGGCGACGTCGCTCGCCGGTCACAGTGAGTGGGCGGTCCGGCTGGGCGCGCTCGTCTGCTCGCTCGTGACCGCGGGCTTCGCGACCGCGCTCGCCACTCGCTGGCTGGGCCGGGCCGCGGCGCTCGCCGTGCTCGCGCTGGTCGCGACCCTCCCGTTCGGCTTCGTGAGTGGTCTGCTCATGACTCCCGACGCGCCGCTCGCGGCCGCGTGGGCGGGCGCGTTGTATTTCCTGTGGCTCGCGCAGGTCGAGCTGCGGCCGCGCGCGTGGTGGGGCGCGGGAGTCTGTCTCGGTCTCGGGCTGCTCGCGAAATACACGATCGCGCTCCTGGGTGTCGGCGCGCTCGCATTCCTGCTGCTCGACCGGCGCGCGCGAAGTCAGTGGCTGCGCCCCGAGCCCGCGCTCGCCGCGCTCGTGTCGCTCGGTCTGTTCGCGCCGGTCTTGGTCTGGAACTGGCGCCACGACTGGGCGTCGTTCGCGTTCCAGAGCGTGCGCCGCCTGAGTGACTCGCCGCAGCCGGGCCTGCACGTGTTGCTCGGCGGCATTCTCGTGCTGATCGGGCCCGTCGTCGCCGTGGCGCTCTTCGCGCTGCTGCGGGGCCGAGTGCGCCACTCACTCGAGCCCGACGGGCCGGGTCACGAGCGCGTGCGGCGCCTGCGCTTCGCCTTATGCACAGCGCTCGCGCCGCTCGCGGTGTTCGTCCTGTTCTCGCTGACTCACCGGCCGAAGCTGAACTGGACGGGGCCGCTGTGGCTCGCGCTGCTTCCCGCCGCCGCCGCGCTGCTGCTGCGCGCACCCAATACGTTCGCGCGCTCGACGTCGGCAGCGCTCGTCGCGTGGGCGATCGGACTCCACTCACTCGCGCTCGGCGTTCCGGGGACCGACTTTCCCGCAGGCACCCGCTACGCGCAGTACTGGCGCGAGAACGCCGCGGCGGTCGCGCGTGCGGCGAGTGACTTCGGCGCCGCGCCGGTGATCGTCGGCTTCGACCGCTACGCGACCGCGAGTATGCTCGCGTTCTATCAGCCGCGAACCGGACCGCGCTGGACCATGGCGGGGCGCAACCTGTTCGGCGCGGGCGAGAGTCTCATGTACGGCTACTGGACTCCGCCCGAGTCAGTCGCGGGCCGCACGCTGCTCTGCGTCTCGGACGACCGCGACGATCTCGAGCCCGCCCCGAGTCACTTCGCCGCGCGCGTCGGCCCGGTCACACGGCTCGGTCACTCGCGGCTGTTCGGGCGCGCTCTCTTCGGCTACGCGCCCGGGCCGGTCTCGGGCACGAAGCGGAAGAACGCGGCGCCCTCGAGCACCGCCGTCTCGGGCGCCTCCAGCTCGCACATGTTGCCGAGCTCGCGGATGCCGTCGGCGGCGCGCTGGTCGAGCCCGAGATCCTCGGGCTTGGCGGGCTTCGCCTTCGAGAGTGACTCGAGCACCTTGGGCGTCCACTCGGGCCGGGGCTCGCCCTTCGTGTCGAAGATGATCGCGCTCCAGTCGGCGCCGTCCTTGAACACGCACAGGAGTCCCGCGCCGCGCAGCTCGTTCGACGCGATCTGCAGCATGGTCGCGCGGCCGCGCACGCCGTCTTCGAGCTCGAGCAACAGTCCCTCGACCAGCGGGTGACCCGACGCGAAGAACTCGAGCTCGTCCTTCTCGAGCGCCTCGACCCGGTCGAACGTGCCGAGCCAGCGGCTCTCGTCGCGCACGCCGGGCAGTGACTCGACGGTGAGTGACGTGCCCATCTCCAGGTAGTACAGCGCCGTGCCGCCCTTCTCGACGATCTTCAGGCCCAGGTCGTTCGCGGCGCCGAGACAGAAGCGGCGCATGCTCTGCTCCAGCTCGGGCGGCACGAGTGACAGGATGCCCTCGGCCTGCGACGCGTCGTACGCGTCGCGGTAGATCACGCGCGGGATGTCGGCCACCGACTGCGCGCGCGCGGCCTCGATTTCGGCCACGAGTGACTCGACGTCGAGCGGCGCCTCGTCGCGCTCCGCGCGCTCGATCGCCTCGCGCACGCCGGACAGCGCCAGGTCGAGCCCCGCCGACGGGCGCGCGAACAGGTCGAGTCTCTCGTACAGCCGCGCGACGTCGGGCTTCGCGTTCGCGGCGCGGAAGTACACGATCTCGACGTCCTTCGTGCGGCCGATGCGGTCGAGGCGGCCGATGCGCTGTTCGAGCGCGACGGGATCGCCCGGTAGGTCGAAGTGCACCATGCGGTCGCAGAACTGGAAATTGCGGCCCTCGGCGCCGGCCTCGGTACAGATCAGCACCGGCAGGTTCGTCTCGCGAAAGCGCGCCACCTCGATGTCGCGCTGCGCGGCGCTGAGTGACTCGTGGAAGACCGCGATGTGAGTCCGCGTCGTCTGCTCGAGGTGCTTCTTCAGCTTCTCGAGCCGGTCCAAGTCGCGCACGAAGACGAGCGCCTTCTCCTTCTTCTTGTGCCACTCGCGCACGCGCGCGCACAGCCACTCGGTGCGCGGGTCCTTCTTCAGGTCCTTGCCGAGCGCCGCGACGTCGATCGGGTTGGGGCGCCGCGGCGGCAATCCGCCCAAGTCACTGCGGCGCACCGCGCTCGTGCAGGGAAACACGGCGCCGCCCGACGCGACCGCGGCGTCGAATGACTCGAACGCCGAGAAACTCTCGGGATGGAGTAACTGGAGCAGGTGGAAGAAGCCGCGCTTGTCGGCCGAGAGCGGCGTCGCCGACAGCAGGATCGAGTGTTTCGCATTGCGGACCAGCGGCGCGATCGCCGCGTCGAAGTGCTCGAGCGCGAGTCTGTGCGCTTCGTCGACGATCACCAGATCGAGGTCCGCGTCCTGCGCCTGCTTCGCGAGCTTCGGGTCCGCCGCCAGCTCCTCCATCGAGATCACGCCGAACGGGTGGATGTCGAAGACGTCGTTGCCTTCGCCGTAGTCGCGCTCGACTGACTCGATGCGTGTCTCGTCGATCAGCACGAACACCTGGTGGAACTTGCGGTACAGCTCGCCGAGCCACTGAACCGTGAGCGTGGACGGCGCGATCACCAGCGCCCGCTTCGCGCGACCCGTGCGCACCAGCGCCGAGAGGATGAGACACGCGACGATCGTCTTGCCCAGGCCGACCTCGTCCGCGAGCAGCCATCTCACCGGGTCGGTCTTCACCGCGGCGAGCGCGGTGTGTAACTGGTGCGGGAAAAGCGAGATGCGCCCACCGAGAAACGAGCCCAGTCCGCCGGCCTCGCGCATCTTGCGCAGCTGCAGGCCCTCGACGCGATTGCGGAACGAGCCCAGCCGGTCGAGTCGGAACTGCGCGAGTCTCTCGATCGGACCCGAGCTCTGGTCGAGCGGCCAGATCTCCTTGTCTTCCAAGCGGCGGCCGTCGGTGAGGAGATACTTCTCGCCGTCCCAGGTCTCGATGCGCACCTCGGCGTTCTTCGCGAGCTCGATCGCGGCGGAACCGGGCGGCAGGATCAGCGGCACGAGGCCCGCGCCTTGCGCGGCCATCGTGACTTCGCGCTCGACGGCCGGGAAATACACCACGAGATAGCGGCCCTCGACGCGCCGAACGAAGCCCACCCCTAACTCGGGGTTGAAGGGGTGGACCAGCTTGCTGCCTTCCCTCCAGGCAGGAGTGGTCATGGAACGGGCTGGTTAGCCCACCGCCGACGACGCTGGCAAGGGGCTGCTTGATCCTGCGCGAGCCACCCGTTTAGGCTGGCGCACCGCATCGCATCGCATCGCTTCGAGGGAGGGGATATGTCATTCGAGGTGCCGGAGTCCGTCCGTGAGATCCGCAAACGCGTGAAGGCGTTCGTCGAGAAGCGCTGTTACCCGGCCGAAGCGCTGATCGAGGACCGCGACGACCCGAAGGCCGGCGAGACCATGCGCGCGCTCATGCAGGCCGCCAAGGAAGAGGGCCTGTGGGCGCTGGGTCACCCCAAGGAGATCGGCGGCCAGGGCCTGCCGTTCCTCGACTACGTGTACGTGAACGAGGTCGTGGGCCGCTCGAACGTGGCCATGGTCGCGCTCGGCACGCACTCACTGCAGGACTCGATCATGCTCCACGAGTTCGCCGACGTGACGTGGCGCGACAAGTATCTGAAGCCGCTCGTCGCTGGCGAAGTGTTTCCCAGCTTCGCGATGACCGAGCCCGACGTCGCGAGCTCGGACCCGACGCAGCTGCAGACGCGCGCCACCCTCGAGGGAGACACTTGGGTGATCAACGGCCGCAAGTGGTTCACGAGCGGCGCCGACCGCGCGGCGTACACCACCGTCATGTGCCGCACCGAGCCCGAGGCCGCGGCGCACGACGCGTTCTCGATGATCATCGTCCCGACTCACACGCCGGGTTACAACATCCTGCGCGACGTGAAGGTCATGGGTCACTACGGCGGTCACTGCGAGGTTCAGTACGACGACGTGCGCGTGCCGAAGAAGAACCTGCTCGGCCCGCGCGGCGGCGGCTTCAGGATCGCGCAGCGCCGGCTCGGGCCGGGCCGCATCTTCCACTGCATGCGCTGGCTCGGCCAGGCGCAGCGCGCCTATGACCTCTTGTGCGAGCGCGCGAACTCACGCGTGGCGTTCGGCAAGACACTCGGCCAGCACCAGCAGATCCAGAAGTTCGTGTTCGACAGTCTCTGTGAGATCCAGGCCAGCCGAATGCTGACTCTGGCCGCGGCTCACAAGATCGACCGCGGAGACGAGGCGCGGGTCGAGATCGGCATGATCAAGGTGTTCGGCGCGGCCATGCTGCACAACGTGATCGACCGGGCGATCCAGGTGTTCGGCGCGAAGGGAGTCACCGAAGACACTCCGCTCGAGCGCATGTACCGCCACGCGCGCTTCGCGCGGATCTACGACGGGCCGGACGAGGTGCACATCACCACGACCGCCCGCCGGATCCTGTCGGCCTACAAGCGCGGCGACGGCTGGGATTTCGCGTCCGGCTGACCTTCGCTCGCCTGCGGCTCGCTGCGCGGGACTTCGTCCCTTGCGAGCCTCGCTCAGGGCGGCCTTCGCTCGGCCCCGCGCGCCAGAACCAGAAGCACGGTTCTAGATTTTCCTTGACGGTGGCTTGGTCGGACTCGTATGAATGCGGACCAGAATTGGAATTCGGGTTCGTGCCCGAAAGCCGCATAGAGGAGTCCGCGCATGGCCGCCCCCCAGCAGGTCGCCCCCGTCACCCTTCCCGAGCTCACCTGGGTCCGCCCGCCGCTGCAGGCGCGGAGCCAGCTGACCCTGTCCCGGCTCCTCGACGCCGCCGAGGCGACGCTCGCGGAGAAGAGCTGGGAGGACACGTCGGTGGCCGAGATCGCGCGCCGCGCCGGCTCGTCGGTCGGCGCCTTCTACTCGCGCTTCCCCGACAAGGACACCCTGCTGACGGCGCTCCATCAGCGCTTCCTCGAAGAGGCGTGGGCCACGTCCGAGGCCGCGCTCGACGAGCAGCGCTGGGCGGGCGCTTCGATCTGCGACGTGGTGCGCGAGCTGGTCGCGTTCCAGGTGCGCGAGCAGGACCGCCGCCGCGGCCAGCTGCGTGCGTTCGTCCACCGCTCCATTCACGACGCCAGCTTCGCGGCGCGCGGCGACAAGCTCCGCGAGATGATGGAGCAGAAGTTCACCAAGCTCGTGGTCGCGCGGCGTCACGAGATCCTGCACCCGATCCCCGTAGTCGCCGCTGCGTTCGTCGGGCGCCTGATCGCGGCGATGCTGCTGAACCGGCTCCTCGATCCGAAGTTCATCCCGCCCGGGGTCGCCTTCCTCGACGAGCTCACGCACGCCGCGCTCGCCTATCTGGGCGTGTTTCCCGAGGACGCGATCGACGTGCTGTAGCTCGTTGACTCGCCTCGCGGCGCGCGCGCAAGCTACCGCCCCGTGGTGATTCGGTGACCCGCGCACTTCTCGCCGCGTTCTTGCTGCCGCTCGCTTGCGCGCGCACCGAGTCCGCGCCGAGTCAGCCGGCCGCGCCGGCCGAAGTGTCTGCCGCGCCGAAGTCCGCGGACACTCCGATCGATCCGACGCCGTATCGCGAACAGATCGAGGCGACCGAAGCCGCGCTCTACACACACGACGCGCTGGACGACGCGAGCCGCAAAGAGCTGTCTCGCGCGCTGCTCGAGCTGCACAACGCGATCGTGTTCCGCGACACCTCCGCCGCCGCGCGCGAGACGAGTCGCCGACTCTTCTTCTTTTCCGCTCAGGTCGACGCCGACCCCACGCCGAATTACTCGGGGGACGAGCTCGTGGTCATGCGCGGCGTCTGGGAGAAGATCCGCGCGGAGCACTTCACGACGGTCGACTGGTTCCGCGCGTCGGTCCGGTAGACGCTCCGCGGTCGCTGCGCGAGACTCGGGCCCGCGGAGCGACCGAATGACTCAAGCGCTGATCGACGAAGACGATCGCCTGAACCCGGCCGACCTGCGCACCATCTGGCGGATCCTCTCGCCGGACGAGCGAGTCGAAGCGTTTCACTTGCTGTCGCGCGACGACGCCGAGGAGTTCTATCTCGGTCTGTCTGCCGCCGATCTCGCGAGTCTGATGCGCGGACTGCCGCGCAACGAGCGGCGCTCGTGGATGCGGCTGCTGGCGCCGGACGACGCGGCCGACCTGGTGCAGTACGTCCCGGACGACGAGCGCGAGCAGTTACTCGGCCTGCTCGACGACCCCACGCGCAAGGAAGTGACTGCGCTGCTCGCGTACAAGCAGGACGCGGCCGGCGGTCTGATGAATCCGCGCTACGCGCGGCTGCGCCCCGACATGACCGTGGACGAGGCGATCGGGTATCTCCGCCGCCAGGCGCGCACGAACCTGGAAGTCATCTCGTACCTGTACGTGATCGACGAGCAGCAGCACTTGCTCGGGGTCGTGTCTTTCCGCGAGCTGTTCGCGTCGCCGCCCGAGCGCACGGTCCGCGAAGTCATGCGGCGCGACATCGTGACCGTGCGCGACGACCAGGACCAGGAAGAAGTCTCGAAGGTTTTCTCCGAGAACGACCTGATCGCGATCCCCGTCGTCGACGCCGAAGGTCACATGAAGGGCATCGTGACCGTCGACGACATCGTCGACGTCGTGCAGGCCGAGGCCACCGAGGACATCCAGAAACTCGGCGGCATGGAGGCCCTCGAGGCGCCGTATCTCGACATCGCGTTCAGCCGCATGTTCCGCCGCCGCGCGGGCTGGCTCTCGGCGCTGTTCATCGGCGAGTTGCTCACGGCGTCGGCAATGGGATTCTTCGAGGACGAGATCGCGCGCGCGCTGGTGCTGACTCTGTTCGTGCCGCTGATCATCTCGAGCGGCGGTAACTCGGGGAGTCAGGCGTCGACTCTGGTCGTGCGCGCCATGTCACTCGGCGAAGTGAGACTCACCGACTGGTACCGCGTGGTGCGCCGCGAGCTCGCGGCCGGGCTCGCGCTGGGCGCGGTGCTGGGCGCGATGGGCTTCCTGCGCATCGTGCTGTGGCAGTTCGTCGATCCGCTCTACGGCGACCACTTCCTGTTGGTCGCGGTCACGGTCGGCATGAGTCTGCTCGGCGTCGTGATGTTCGGCACGATGACCGGGTCACTCCTGCCGTTCCTGCTGCGCCGCTTGAACGTCGACCCCGCGAGCGCGTCGGCGCCGTTCGTGGCCACGCTCGTCGACGTGACCGGGCTCGTCATCTACTTCACGATGGCGAGCCTGATCCTCCGCGGCACATTGCTCTGATTGAGTTGCTCGAGTCGGTGCCGAGTCACTCAGAGCTGCGCGGCCGCGGGGATGATCTCCTTGGCGAACGTCTCGAGCGGCGCGATGTCGTGCGCGTTCGGCAGGTTGAAGATCGCTTGATCGACGCCCACGCGCGCGAGCTCGCCGCAGGTCTTGATCAAGTCGGCGGCCGACTGTTTGCCGGGCGCGAGCCACGCGGTGCCGAGCGTGGTCTTCTCGATCGCGCCGAAGTCGCGGTGCTCTTTGTCGCAGTGACGGCGCAGCACGTCGAGCTTGCGGCCCAGGCCGTCGGGGCCGAGGAACGCGAACAGGTTGCACGCGTCGGCGTATTTCGCGACGAGCCGGAGTGTCTTCTTCTCGCCGCCGCCGCCGATCAGGATCTTGGGGCGCGGGCGCGAGATGGGCGCGGGGACGCAGAGTGTCTCGGCGAGCCCGTAGTGTTTCCCCGAGAACGGCGCGACCTTGCCCGACCACATCTGCAGCGCGATGCGGAGTGTCTCCTCGAGTCTCTCGAAGCGCTCGGCGAGCGGCGGAAACGGCACGCCCAGGCCCGTGTGCTCGCGCTCGAACCACGCGGCGCCGATGCCGAGATATGCGCGCCCGCCCGACAGCACGTCGAGCGTGGTCACGGACTTGATCAGCACGCCGGGGTGCCGGTAGGTGACTCCCGTGACCATCGTGCCGAGCTTCACCTTCTTGGTGAGTCCGGCCAGATACCCGAGCGCCGTGTAGCCCTCGAGCATGTCCTGCTCGGCGGGGCCCACCATGGGGATCTGGAACAAGTGATCCATCACCCAGATGCTCGAGAAGCCCGCGCCCTCGGCGGCCTGCGCGATCTCGCGCAGCTTCGCGGCCAGCCCGGCCGGTCCGCCCGGCCACGTGAAGATGGGGATCTGAAGTCCGATTCGCATGAGTGACTCCTCTGCCGGTCAGGCCTGCGCGTCGAGCGCGCGGCGCACCCAGCGCCGGTAGATTTCGAGCGGCTGCGCGCCGGTGATCGCGACGTCGTTGCCGACCATGCGCACCGCGGGGACGCCGCTCACGCCCATTTCGACGGCCGCGTTGTGCTCCTCGCCGACGCGGCGCATGAGCTCGGGGTCGGTGACTCGCTCCAGCTCCGCCTCGGGTAACTCGACCTCGCGCCACAGCGCGGCGAGCGTGCGCGCGCTCGAGATGTCGCGGCTCTCGACGAAGTAGGCGTGCAGCAGCGCGCGGTGCATGCGGTGGAACGCGTCGGGGCCGAACGTCGCCGCGGCCTTCGCCACCAGGTGCGCCGGCACGCTGTGACTCGGCGGGCCCTCTTCGCTCGCCCACGTGCGGAACTCGGCGGCGGGCTCTTCTTCCGCGGCGCGCTGCCACAATTCGGTGTAGCGGCGGAACTTCTCGAGGTCGCGTCCCGGCTCGGGCGCGGGCCGCAGCAGGAAGCTTCGCCAGCGCAGCTCGACCTCGGCGCCGAACTCCTCCTCGAGCTTGTGCAGCCGCGTCGCGGCGACGTTGCACCACGGACAGAGATAGTCGGACCAGACGTCGAGGACGACGCGCTTCAAGTCACTTCCCCGGGATGATCTCTCGCTCGCGCGCCCAGAACAGCGGCGAGCTCGCGAGGTCGATGAACTTGCGCTCGTCTTCGAGCAGCACGCGCCCCGCCTCGACGCCTTCCGGCCTCGCCAGCGCGGCGGCGATGTCCGCCTCGTCCTTCCACCACAGCTCGGCGACGCCGTCGTACCCGGCCGGTCCGCCGCGCGTCGCGCGCAGTGAGTCGGCCGTGTCACCGAGCAGTGTATGGGTCTGCACGTAGCGCTGGATGCGCAGCGCCGCGGCGTTCTTCCGCACGAGCGGCGCGTGCGTCTCGAACCAGTACTTCTGGAACTGCTCCCGAGACAGATTCGGGAGGCGCCGCAGACAGAAGCTCAGCTTCACCATGCGCGTGAGCGTATCACGCGCTCCGGTGGCTATTCCTTCGGCAGCAGAGACTCGAACCGCGCCTTGTCCATCGCTTTCGCGTACGCGTCGTGCGCGTCGACGCGCTTGGCTTGCACGAGGTCGAAGAGCGCGTCGTCCATGAGCTGCATGCCTTCGGCTTTGCCCTGCTGGATGTACGAGCCGAGCATGCTGAAGTTCGCCTCGCGGATGATGTTCGGCAGCGCCTTCGTCTTGAGCAGGATCTCGTTCGCCGCCACGCGCCCCTTGCCGTCCGCCGTCGGCAGCAGGAGCTGCGCGACGACCGCGGCGAGTGACTCGGCGAGTGACAGGCGCACCTGTCCCTGTTCGTCCGACGGGAAGGTGTCGATGATGCGGTCGATCGTCTTCGGCGCGCTGTTCGTGTGCAGCGTCCCGAACACGAGCATGCCCATTTCGGCGGCGGTGAGCGCCAGCGAGATGGTCTCGTAGTCGCGCATCTCGCCGACCAGCACGACGTCGGCGTCCTGGCGGATCGCGGCGCGCAGGCCGGGCCCGAAGCCCTTGGTGTGTGACCCGATCTCGCGATGAGACAGCACGCTCACCTTGTTCTCGTGCACGAACTCGACCGGATCTTCGAGCGTGAGTATGTGCTTCGAGTAAGTGCGGTTGATCTTGTCGACGATGCCCGCGAGCGTGGTCGACTTGCCGGAGCCGGTGGGCCCAGTCACTACGACCAAGCCCTTGTGCAGGTGCACCAGCCCTTCGATCGACTTGGGCAGCTTGAGCTCCTCGAGCGGCACGATCTTCTCGGGGATCATGCGCAGCACGGCGCCGGCGCCGTGCTCTTGCACGAAGAAGTTCACGCGGAAGCGGCCGACGCCCTCGAGGCTGTACGCGAAGTCCAGGTCGCGCGCTACCTCGTAGCTTTCCCACTGCGACTCACTCGGGACCTCGCGCAAGAGCTTTCGCAGCGCGCCGTCGCTGAGTCGGCCCTGACCTTCGACCGCGCGGAGCTCGCCGTTCACGCGCACGCGCGGCTCGAGGCCGGCGGCGAGGTGCAGATCCGATCCCTTGTGTTGCTTCAGGTAGCGGAGGAGCTCGTCGATCTGCGCCACGTTCGCCTCCGACTCACTTCCCCGCGGGGATCAGCTTCTCGTCGTCGGCGTGCAGGAGCGCGTCGCCGCGCTTCACCACCCCGGACTTCACGAGCTGCGCCAGCGAACCGTCGAGGAGACACATCCCGGAGGCCGCGCCGGTCTGCATGGTCGACCGGATCTGCACGGTCTTCTCTTCGCGAATCAGATTCGCGACCGGCCGAGTCACCACAAGGATCTCGGTCGCCGGCACCATCCCGCGCGAGTCCGCGCGGGGCAAGAGGCGCTGAGAGATCACGACGCGGAGTGACTCGGACAACATACCGCGCACCTGGTCGTGCTGGTCCGGAGGGAACGCGCCGATGATTCGATTGATGGTGCGTACGGCGTTGTCGGTGTGCAGGGTCGCGAGCACCAAGTGACCCGTCTCGGCCGCGGTCATCGCGAGCGAGATGGTCTCGCGATCGCGCAGCTCGCCGATCACGATCACGTCCGGGTCCTCGCGCAGGGCGGCGCGCAGCGCGCGCGCGAACGACTCCGTGTGCCGGCGCACGTTGCGCTGATTTACGATGCAGCGCTTCGACGCGTGCAGATACTCGATCGGGTCTTCGATCGTGAGGATGTGCTCGGCGCGCTCCTCGTTGATCAGATTCACGAGCGCCGCCATGGTCGACGACTTGCCGCACGCCGACGGCCCGGTGATCAGCACCAGCCCCTGGTGGAAGTTCGTGAACTTCGCGAGTGAGTTGGGAAGTCGCAGGTCTTCGAGCGTCGGCGGCTCGAGTGAGATGCGGCGGAGGCTCGCGTCCAGCCCGCGCAGCTGCCGGTACACGTTGGCGCGGAAGCGGGCGAGCCCCTTCACCGTGTGACAGAGATCGATCTCACCGTGCTCTTCGAGCAGCGCGCGCTCTTCCGCGGGCAGCGCCGCGAGGATCAGCTTCTCGGCCGTCGCGGACGTGAGCTTCGAGTCGGGCACCTCGACGAGTGACCCGCGCACGCGCAGGCGCAGATTCGTTCCGCTGTGCAGGTGGATGTCACTCGCGCCCTGACTCACTGCGTCGACGAGCAGCGCGTCGAGCCCGCGGTCCAAGGCGATCCTCGACACCGCGCCGGGCGCGCCGGCGGGCAAGAGGCTCGGCTTGGCCTTGGCCGCGGTGGGGGTCGGCTTCGGCTCGGGGCGCGCCTCGCGCGCCAGCGACGCGGCCGCCTTCTTGTCGGTCTCCGCGCCGACCTCGAGCGGGCTCGGCTTCGCGATCGGCGGAGTCACCCGCTTCTCTTTCGCGCGCGCGATCACGCCGGCCTGCATCTCGAGCGCCTTGGCGAGATGCGCTTCCGTGATGAAGCCCATCGCCACCAACACTTCGCCGAGATTTCGGTCGCCGCCGATGCGCGCCTGCTCGCGCGTGGCCTGCGCGAGCTGCTCCATCGTGATCATCTTCGCCGCGACGGCGACGCGGCCCAAGAGCGCGTCGGCTTGGGAGGGCGGGGGGCTCGCGGGCGAGGACATGAGTGCACGCGCTATCGGCACCGGGCCCGCCGGGTTTGAGCGCGCGAACCGGCAAGTCACCGGCAGCTGAGACGCAGCTCCGCGGAACCGGACCCGTCTGATAGTCGCGTGGGCACCCTACCCACGCTCCGGCCCGTCACCTTCCGATTGTTCAGGAACACTACAAGCTGGTAGGCTGCGGCTGCGTTTCTGGAGGGGAACTTGGTCAAGCGGATGCGGGTCGGGATCTTCGTGTCACTGTGCGCGGGAGTCATCGGACTCTCGCTCGCCGCGTCGACGGCGCGCGCTCTTCCGCTGTCACCCGGACTCGAGGAGGGCTGCGAGTTCGCGGGCTGTCAGATCTCGTACAACGAGGCGAACGGTCACTACTACGCGTACGTGCCGACGGGCACCACTCCAGCGTCGTGGGCGCAGGCGCGCGACGCAGCCGCGAGCTCGAACTTGGGCGCCGGCAGCCGCGGGTATCTCGCGGTCGTGACCAGCTCGGTCGAGAACGACTTCATCGTGAACGAGATCCTTCCGCTGCCCGCAGCGCTGAACAAGCGGCTCGTGTGGCTCGGCGGCCTGCAGAACGACACGACGCCGCAGTCACTGCCGGCCGACGCCGGCTGGCAGTGGATCGCGCCCGAGCAGTGGGAATACGCGAACTGGGCGCCCGGCGAACCGAACGACGAAGGCGTCGCGGGCGGCGACGAGCGCTATCTCACGATGTGGGTGCGCTTCTTCCTGAGCGGCATCGACTACCGCGGCACTTGGAACGACGAGAACGCCACGTCGCAGAGCTCGGCCGCGAGCATGGGCTTCATCGTCGAGTACGAAGCGAGCGGCGAGCCCGTGCCCGAGCCCGCCGCCGCGCTGCTCGCGCTGCTCTCGAGCGCGCTGCTCCTGCGCCGCGCGCGCGGGCGCTAGCCCGCCGAAGCGCGAACGCGCTCGACTGACTAAGCTCCCGTCGATGCGGCGGGTGGTCATCGTCGGCGGCGGCTTCGCGGGCTTGAACGCCGCGCTCGGCCTGGGCCGCGAGCGCGAAGTCGAAGTGACTCTGCTCGACCGGCGGAACCACCACCTGTTCCAGCCGCTCTTGTATCAGGTCGCGACCGCGGGACTCAGTCCCGCCGACATCGCGGCCCCGATCCGCAGCCTGCTTTCGCGCTCTCGGAACGTGCGCGTGCTGCGCGCCGAGGCCACGGGCGTGGACCTGGCGGCGCGCACGCTCGCGACCGACGCGGGCCCGATTCCGTACGACTCACTCGTGCTCGCGTGCGGCTCGCGGCACGCGTACTTCGGTCACGAGGAGTGGGAGTCATTCGCGCCCGGGCTGAAGACGATCGAGCAGGCGACCGAGATTCGCCGGCGCGTGCTCGACGCGTTCGAGGAAGCCGAGAAAGAGACCGATCGCGCGAGACAGCGCGCGCTGCTCACGTTCGCGATCGTGGGCGGCGGGCCCACCGGCGTCGAGCTCGCGGGGGCGATCGGCGAAATGAGCCGCTTCACGCTCGCGCGCGACTTCCGGCGCATCGACCCGAAGCTCGCGCGGATCATGCTGATCGAGGCCGCGCCGCGCATCCTGCCCGCGTTTCCGGCCGAGCTCGCGAGCCGCGCGGTGCGCGACCTCGAGGCGCTGGGCGTGCAGGTGTGGACCTCGAGCCCGGTCACGAAGATCGACTCACGCGGCCTGGACGTCGGCGCGGAGCGGATCGAGACACACACCGTGCTGTGGGCGGCCGGAGTGCGCGCCGAGGAGCTGAGCCGCGGACTGGGAGTCACTCTCGCGGCGGGCGGGCGCGTGCCCGTCGGCGCGGACCTGTCACTCGAGGATCATCCCGAAGTGTTCGTCGTGGGCGACCAGGCGCGGGCGCTCGATGGCGCGGGCCGAGAGCTGCCCGCGCTGGCGCCCGTGGCGTTGCAGCAGGGCCGCTTCGTCGCGCGTCAGATCGGGCGCGACTCGCGCGGCGAGCCGCGCGAGTCGTTCCGCTACGTCGACCGCGGTCTGCTCGCGACGATCGGCCGGAGCCGCGCCGTCGGCGAGATACGCGGCTGGCGAGTGACTGGGCCGCTCGCCTGGGTGCTCTGGCTGGTCGTGCACATCTACTTTCTCGTCGGGTTCCGGAGCCGCGCGCTGGTCGTGTTCCAATGGGCGTGGTCGTACTTCCGCTTCCGCCGCGGCGCGCGCCTGATCGTCGACAAGGAGTGGCGCTTCTACCGCGCGCCCGGCGAACCCGAGTGACTCGCACCCGCGAGCGCCGCCGCCAGCCGGTCGCCGAACGGCTTGGGCGGGTCGGCTTGCCGGGTCATCACGGCGAGTGAGTCGGCCAGGCCCGAGCGCCCCAGCTCGGCCGCGAGCGACGCGAACCAGCGCCAGCCGGCCGGCTCGCCGCCGTCCTCGAGCTCGCGCAGCAGCCGCTCGGGCAGGGGCACGCGCAGTCTGTGCCCCAGTGTCTCGGCGTCCGCGGCCGAGAGCAGCGGGATCAGCATGGGCACGATCCGCGCGGCCGGCGCGCGCGCGCGAAGCGCGGCCGCGAACGGCTCGAGCGCGCCCGGCTCGAACACGGGCTGTGTCTGCACGAACGACGCGCCGGCCTCGAGCTTCGGCCACAGGTTCGCGAGCACGCGCTCGCGCGGCAGGTACGGGTTCAGAGTGACTCCAACACGCGCGCCCCGGATCGCGGCGCGCACGCGAGTCACCAGCGACGCGAGCGGCGTCGTCGGCGTCGCTTCGGCCGGGCCCGCCTCGCCGCGCACCACGAGCGCGGCGCGAAGGCCGCCGCGCGCGGCGTGCGCGAGCTCGGCCTCGAGCTCCGCCGTGCCGCGCCCGCGGTTTACCAGGTGCCACACCGCGATGACTCCATGTCGTTCGAGCTCGATCGCGGCGTCGACGCTGGGCTGGCGGTCGAGCCGCTGAATCACGTGCACGGCCTCGGCCCGGTCGCCCAGCAGGCGCGCGCGGCGCAGCAGCACTTCGGTCCGCGCGGTCCGCGGCGGCGTGATCTCGAGCGCGACGGGCAGGCGAGTCACTTCGCCTCCGAGAGGTCCGCGACCAGGGCGGCGCGGAACGCGCGCAGGGTCTCGCTGCGCCACGCGCCGGCCGGCTCTTCGAGCCACACGGCGTCGCGCATCTCGGGCCGGCCGCTGCGCGCGGCGTGCAGCCGGCCTCCGCGCAGGAGTGACTCGGCGAGCTCGCGCGGCAGGACCGCGGCGCCCGCGCCCGCCAGCACCAGCTCGAGCGCCAGGTCGGTGCTGGCCGCGAACACGCGCACGTCGGCGGCGATGCGCCGGCGCGGGAAGTGGTGGCGCAGCCAGCGACGTACGAGCGGCGCGGATTGGTAGTAGTCGACGTACGGAGTCCTCGCGAGTGACTCGGCGAGCGCGCGGCCGCGAGCGAACGGCTGCCCCGATACCAGCACGAGCTCCTGGCGAAACAGGAGACTCGAGCGCACGCGCGCGAGCTCCGAGTGACTCGGCACGAGCGCGAGCGCGAAGTCGAGCTTGTTCGCCAAGAGCTGCTCGCGCAGCTCGGCGTGCGCGCCGTACAAGAGCTTCACCTGCACCTTCGGGTGGGCCGCGGCGAAGCGCGCGAGGAACCCCGCGACGCGCGCGCGCGACGCGCCCAGATACAAGCCGAGCCGCACGAGCCCGCGCACCGCGCGCTCCTCGTTCACCACCAGCTCGAGCGCGCTTGCCAGCTCGGCGTGCAGGCGGCCGAAGTGGCGGGCGAGCGTACGGCCTTCGGCGGTGAGCACGAGCTGCCGGCCGACGCGGTCGAAGAGACGCACGCCGAGCGAGCCCTCGAGACCCGAGACGCTCTGACTCACGGCGGAGCGAGTCAGTGCGAGAGTGCGCGCGGCCGGGCTGATGCCGCCGCCCTCGGCCACCGCCAGGAACGTGCGCAGCTTGTTCAGATCGACCGTGTTCAGATTCACTGAACGAATCCGCCAGGAGATTTAACAGGACTAACCTAGCAGAGCCCCGCTACGATCTGGCCATGAGCTTGTTGGAGTTCAACGGGGCGCGTCTCTCGGTCCGGCTCGGCTGCGGCGCCGAGGAGCGCGCCACGCCGCAGGCGGTCGACCTGGATCTGGCGGTCCGCTTCGCGGAGCTGCCCGCCGCGTGTGAGAGCGACAAGCTCGAAGACACCGTGTGTTACGCGGACCTGATCGCGGTCGCGCGCGAGACCGTGGCGAGGCGTGAGTTCCACTTGGTCGAGCGACTCGCGCACGAATTGCTCGCCGCGCTCCGGCCGCTCGTGCCGCCTGGCGCGGAGCTGTGGCTGCGGGTCACGAAGCTCCGCCCGCCCGTCGCCGACCTGTCCGGCGGAGTGGCTTTCTCGCTCGGCGATTTCGAGAGGACGTCCAGCTAGAATCGCGCGCGATGGCGCGTTTCGACTTCGACCTGTTCGTGATCGGCGCCGGCTCGGGCGGCGTGCGCGCGAGCCGGATGTCGGCCAGCCTCGGCGCGCGCGTCGCGGTCGCGGAAGAGCGGTATCTCGGCGGCACGTGCGTGAACGTCGGCTGCATTCCCAAGAAGCTGCTGACTTACGCGGCTCACTACGCCGACGACTTCGAGGACGCGGCCGCGTACGGCTGGACGGTTGGCGAGCGCAGCTTCGACTGGGCGACGTTGATCGCGAACAAGGACCGCGAGATCGCGCGACTCAATTCTGTGTACGGCCGGCTGCTCGACGACGCGGGTGTGAAGCGGATCGAGGCGCGCGCGCGCATCGTCGACGCGCACACCGTCGAAGCCGGCGGGCGGTCGTTCACGGCCGAGAATCTCCTGATCGCGACCGGCGGCTGGCCGCGGCTGCACGACGTGCCGGGCCGCGAGCTCGCGATCACCTCGAACGAGGCGTTCCACTTGAAGGAGCTGCCGCGGCGCGTGCTCGTGACCGGCGGCGGCTACATCGCGGTCGAGTTCGCGGGCATCTTCGCCGGGCTCGGTGCGCGAGTCACTCTGGGTTACCGCGGCGAGATGTTCCTGCGCGGCTTCGACGACGACGTGCGCGGCGCGCTCGCGGCCGAGATGAAGAAGCGAGGCATCGAGCTGCGCTTCAACGTGAAGCTCGAGAAGCTCGAGCGCCGCGGCGCGGACCTGCGCGCGACGCTCGTCGACGGGAGTCACATCGACGTCGATCAGGTCCTGTGCGCGATCGGCCGCGATCCGAACGTGGCGGGGCTGGGGCTCGACGCGCTCGGCGTGGAGCTCGACGCGGCCGGCGCGGTGAAGGTCGACCGCTTCTCGCGCAGCTCGGTGCCGAACGTGTTCGCGATCGGCGACGTCACCAACCGCGTGAACCTCACGCCCGTCGCGATTCACGAAGCGATGGCGCTGGCCAAGACACTCTTCGCGAGTCAGCCCACGCCGGTGGACCACGACGACGTGCCGAGCGCCGTCTTCTCGAGCCCGCCGATCGGCACGGTGGGACTCACCGAAGCGGCCGCGCGCGCGCGCTACGGCGAGCTCGACGTGTATCTCACCAGCTTCCGCGCGCTGCGCCACACACTCACCGGCCGCGACGAGAAGACGCTGATGAAGCTCGTGGTCGATCGCGCGAGTCAGCGCGTCGTGGGCGCGCACATGGTCGGCCCCGACGCGGGCGAGATCATCCAAGGCGTCGCGATCGCGGTGAAGTGCCGCGCCACGAAAGCGCAGTTCGACGCGACCATCGGCATCCATCCGACGGCGGCGGAGGAGTTCGTGACTCTGCGCACGCCGGTGGCGCGCGGCTAGTGGCTCGGGTAAGCTGCGCCTCCATGGCGAAGCGACTCGCACTGATCGCGCTCCTCGCGCTCGCCTCGCACGCGTTCCTGCCGTATCTGCACTCGCTCTCGAGCGACTGCGACCCGCACCAGACGGTGTGCGGCGCGGACGATCCGGGGCCGAGTCACTCGCCCGAGTGCCCCGTGTGCAGCGCCATCGCCCACGGCGGCGCCGCCGACGTTCCCGTTGCGCTGCACCACGCAGTGACCGCGGGCCCCGCGGCCGCAGCGCCGCACGCGCCGGAAGTCACCGTGCAGCTCGAGCTGCTCGACCCGGCGCTTGCGCGCGCGCCTCCTCTCCACGCCTCCGCCAGCTGAGTCTCGAATCACTCGAGTCACACTTCTGGGAGGATGCGATGGCACCCGTACGTCAGGTGTCTCGCGCGGTCGCGGCGCTCGTCGCGCTGGCCGCGCTCGGTGTCTCGGATCTCGGCCGGGCCGAGACCGAAGGGGAAATCTCCGTACTGAAGGCGGATCTCGCCGCCACGAAGAGCGAGCTCGCGAGGACTCAGTCGGCGCTCGCCGCGCTCGAGCGCAAGGTCGATGCGCTGGGGACGACGGCGGGGGTGGCGGAGATCTCGCCCTCGTCCGAGTCACAGGTCACCGCCCGCATCGCGCCGGTGAACGCCGACAATCCGGCGATCAGCTTCGTGGTCGACGCGCAGGGAGGCGCGAACACGGGGGGAGACGACGGCGTCGGCTTCGCGCTGGGGAGCGCCGAGCTGTTCATCTCTGCGCCGATCGACCCGTTCCTGCGCGGCTACGCGAGCATCAACGCGACGAGCGAAGAGGGCTTCGACGTCGAGGAGGCGGCGCTGGTCACGACCGCGCTGCCCTGGAACCTGGAGGTCAAGGGCGGGCGCTTCTTCGCGAACGTCGGGCGCCTTCCTCATTGGCACGATGAGTCACTGCCGTTCGTCGATCGCCCGCCGTCGATCGACCGGCTGATCGGCGGCGAGAGCGGCGCGGAGGGAATCGAGACCTCCTGGCTCGCGCCGATCGACCAGTTCGCGCAAGTCACCGTCGGCGCCTACAACGGCGTCGGCAGCGAGCGGCGCGAGGAGCCGGACGAGTTCGGGAGTCTGTCGGGCCAGCGCTCTTGGAGCGAGCTGACCTATCTCGCCCGGCCGCTCACCTACATCGACCTGACGGAGACGTTCAACGTCGAGCTCGGCGGCTCGGCGGTCGTGGTGCCGACCGATTGGCGCCGAGCGCTCTACGGACTTGATCTCACGCTGCGCCACCAGCCCGGCACGAGTGAGTGGTATCAGGGCACCGTCCTGGGCGCGGAGTGGCTGTGGAACAGCGAGCGCTTCCAAGGAATCGACGATGCCGGGCGGTACCGGCGCTCGGGCGGCTACGCGTACACAGAGAGCTTCTTCGGCCGGGAATATTCCGGCGGCGTGCGTCTCGACTACGCGGAGAACCCATTCGGCGCCGCCGAGAGACAGCGAACCTACTCGGGCTTCGTGACCTGGCGGCCGTCCGAGTTCCAGAGACTCCGCTTTCAGTTCGACCAGATCGCCCTCGACGGGCCCAACGACCAGCGCTTCACGCTTCAGTGGACCGCCTTCATCGGGAGTCACAGCCATGGCTTCGCGACTCGTTAGCACGTCACTCACACTCATCGTGTTCGTGTGTCTCGCCGCGCCGGCGCACGCCGCGCTGCGCGTGGTCGCATCCCTCCCCGACGTCGCCGACATGACCCGCCAGATCGGCGGCACGCGCGTCGAGGTCACCACCATCGCGGCAGGCGGTCAGGATCCACACAAGGTCCCGGTGAAGCCGAGCTTCGTGACGAAGCTGAACCGGGCCGACGCGCTGGTGGTGCAGGGGCTCGGGCTCGAGCACGCGTATCTGCCCGCGCTGCTCGAGGCCGCGCGCAACCCGCGCATCGCCCCGGGCGCGCAGGCGTACATCGACGCGTCGCTGTACGTCCAGCCGCTCGAGATACCCGAGAGTCAGAACCGCGCGCAGGGCGAGCTACACCCGCTCGGCAATCCGCACTTCAACCTGGACCCGGTACAGGGGAAGCTCATGGCGCGCGCGATCGCCGAGGGGCTCGAGCGCGTCGATCCCGAAGGCGCGGCCGAGTACCGCGCCGGGCTCGCGCGGTTCACGGAGCTGCTCGACCGGAAGATCGCCGCGTGGGAGTCACTCGCGGCCCCGCTGCGCGGGCTGAAGGCGGTTTCGTACCACCCCGATCTGGTGTATCTCGCGAAGCGCTACGGGATCGAGGTGGTGGGCTCGATCGAGACGAAGCCGGGGGTGCCCGCGACGGCGGGCCACCTGCGGGAGCTGATCGAGAAGATGCAGAGCGAGAAGGTGACCGTGGTGATTCGCGAGGTCGCGTACGAGCTGCCGCTCGCGCAGCAGGTCGCGGAGCGCACGGGCGCCCGAGTCGCGACCATCGCGACGCTCACCGGCGGCTTGCCCGGCGCGGACACGTACGTCGAGTTCGTCGAAGCGAACCTGCGCGCGCTGCTCGCGGCCTCGGGCGGTCCGCATTGACCGATGCGCTCGTCGAAGTGTCTCGCGCCGAGCTGGGCTATCCCGGGCGGCCCGTCCTGCGCGACGTGTCACTCGCGCTGCGCGCCGCCGAGTTCGTCGCAGTGCTCGGCGCGAACGGGTCGGGCAAGACGACCCTGGTGCGCAGCTTGCTCGGGTTCCTGCCGCCGTCGGCGGGCCGAGTCAGTCGGACCGAAGGGCTCCGACTCGGATACGTCCCTCAGCGCGAGACACTCGACGACCGCTATCCGCTCACCGCCCGCGACGTCGCGCGAATGGGGACGTACGGTGACGTCCCATTCTGGCGCCGTCTGGGGGCGGGCGAGCGCGAACGGGCGGAGGCCGCGCTCGAGGCCTGCGGCGCGACGTCGTTCGCGCCGGTGCGGTACGCGGAGCTGTCCGGTGGACAGCGCCAGCGCGTTCTGATCGCCCGCGCGCTCGCCACGGCGCCGCAGTTACTCCTGCTCGACGAGCCGACGGCCGGAGTCGATCACGTCACCGAGCGCGCGATCTTCGGCGCCCTCGCGGCGCTCCGGCGTGAGCGCCGTCTCTCGGTCTGGGTCGTGACTCACCATGAAGAGGCGGTACGCGGCGTGGTCGATCGGGTGGTTCGACTCGCCGACGGTCGAGTCACCGAGGAGGCGGCTGCGTGACGGACTTCCTGTCTCCCGACTTCCTGTTTCGCAACGCCGTGCTCGGCGGCTGGATCGTCTGCACGCTGTGCGCGGTGCTCGGCGTGTACGTCGTGCTGCGCCGCATGGTGCTGTTGGGTGTCGCGCTGCCCCAGGCGGGCGCGGCCGGCATCGCGCTCGTGTTCTTCGCGACCGGTCACGGTCACGGCGCGGTGGGCGGCGGTCACTGGCTCGCGCTGGGCGGCTCGGTCGGCGCGACGTTCGCGGCGATCGCGCTCCTGGTGCCCGGCGCGCGCGGAGCGCGCACGCCCGCGGAGTGGCGCATCGGGGCGCTGTTCGCAGTGTCGTCGGCACTCACTCTGCTCACGGTCGCGCTGAACCCGACCGGCGACCTCGAGATGACGAGCCTCTTGCGCGGCGAGCTGCTCGCGATCGCGGATCGCGACCTGGCGCTGCTCGGCGCCGTGGCGGCGCTCATCGGGCTGGCGTTCGTCGCGTTCCGTCGCGAGATACTGCTGGTGTCGTTCGACGCCGAGTTCGCGCGCACCCTCGGCCGCAGCCCCTCGCGCTGGGACGCGCTCCTCCATCTCCTGCTCGGCGCCGCGATCTCGGTCGGCGTGATGACCGCCGGCCCGATGGTCGTGTTCGCGTTCCTCGTGCTCCCTGCGCTCGCGGCGTTGCAAGTCACGAGTCACTTGGCTGCGACGTTCCTCGTGGCCGCCGCGATCGCCGCCGTCTGCTCGCTCGGCGGCTTCGCGCTCGCCTATCGCGCCGACCTGCCCGCCGGGCCCGTGTATGTGTTGCTCGCCGCTTGTGTCTGGCTCGCGGCCGTGCTCTCCGCATGGGTGCGGGCGCGGCGGTGACGTGGCACGCTCGCGCGCGATGGATCTCGAGCGCCCCAACGCCGAGCTGCTCCTGCGCGCGTACGCGCGCGGCATCTTTCCGATGGCCGACCCGCGCACCGGCGCGCTCGACTACTACAGCCCCGACCCGCGGGCAGTGATTCCGCTCGACGCCTTCCACGTGCCGAAGTCTCTCGCACGCGTCGCGAAGAGTGGGGTCTTCGAGGTGCGCAGCGACACCGCCTTCGAGGAAGTGATTCGCGCCTGCGCCGAGTCACGGCCCAGCCGGGCCGAGACGTGGCTCGACGAGCGCCTGATTCGCCCCTATCTCGACCTGCACGCGCGCGGGTTCGCGCACAGCGTCGAGGCCTGGCGCGACGGGCGCCTGGTCGGCGGCCTCTACGGCGTGCACATCGGCGCCGCCTTCTTCGGCGAGAGCATGTTCAGCTGTCCCGAGCTGGGCGGCCGTGACTCGTCGAAGGTGTGTCTCGTGACCCTGGTCGAGTGGCTCCGAGCGGGCGGCTTCCACCTGCTCGACACCCAGTTCCGCACGGCTCACCTGGACCGCTTCGGCTGCGTCGAGATACCCCGCGAGGAGTATCTCGAGCGGCTGGGGGAAGCGCTCGAGCGCCGCGGCCGCTGGCCCGAGAGCAAGTAGCACGGCGCGCCCGGTCAGCGCTGGGCAGTCGCGGCTTCGTTCGTTGCCGCGCTGACCGTGCCCTTCAGTGGCGGGTTCGCGGGCATGCTGATCGCGGGCATCGCGCTGTTCGAGGCGTGGAAGATCAACGCGGAGTCGACGCTCTACAACTAGCCGCCGTCGATCATCCCGCGCGAGTCTCTCGATCGGCTCCAGGGGGCACTCACTCGCCGCGGGGTGTGGCCAAGGGTCAAGTAGCCGGCCAGGAGCCCGATACGCGGGCATGCGGAGCTTCGTGACTCTCGTCGCCTGCGCGGGCGTGGCCTTCTAAACCAATGACTTCTTGTAGGACACCTTCGGAGGCCACCGCGCCATTGCGGCGAACGGCCTGATCGGGATGACCGTCGGAGCGATCGTGTACAGGTCACGGAGATGTTCTCGAGCGATCGCGCGCGCTGAGGCTCCGGCCGCGCGTGGGAGTCACTCGGCTAGAGGCGCTCGGGATCGAACGCGATCCGCATCTCTTTCACGCCGTTGATGAAGTTCGAGCGCAGGCGGCGCACGGGCGCGGCGAGGCGCGGGTTCTTCAGGCGCTTCAGCATCTCCTGGAAGATGACGGTGAGCTCGAGGCGCGCGAGGTTGGCGCCCAGGCAGTAGTGCTCGCCGATGCCGAACGCGAGATGCTCGTTCTCCTGGCGAGTCACATCGAAGCGGTCGGGTTCGGAGAACACTTCTTCGTCGCGGTTCGCCGACGGGTACCACATGACGACCTTGTCGCCCTCGCGGATCTTGCGGCCGCGGATCTCGGTGTCCTGAGTCGCGGTGCGGCGGAAGTGGTGCACCGCCGGATCGAAACGCACGAATTCCTCGACCGCGTTCGGCACGAGTGACAGGTCGTTCGCCAGCATGCGCAGTGACTCGGGGTGATCGAGCAGCGCCTTCATGCCGTTCGTGGTGACCGTGCGCGTGGTCTCGTTGCCGGCGACGAGCAGCAGGAGGAAGAACGAGCAGAACTCGAGCTCGCTGAGTTTCTCGCCGTCGATCTCCACGTTCATGAGCGTGGTGGTGAGGTTGTCGGCGGGGTTCTTGCGGTAGTACTCGGCCAGCTTCATGGCGAAGCCGAACATCTGCGCCGACGCCGCGCGCGCGTCTTCCTCGGTGTTCCGATACTCGGGATCGTCGAAGCCGATCAGCTTGTTCGACAGCTCGAAGATCAGCTTGCGGTCTTCCTGCGGCACGCCGACCAACTCACAAATCACTTGCAGCGGCAGCTCGGCGGCGAGCTCCTCGACGAACTCACACTCACCGCGGTGCGCGACCTGATCGACGATGCGCTTCGACAGCGCGCGCAGATACGGCTCCTGCTTCGCGGTCATCTGCGGAGTGAATCCGCGCTGCACGATGCGGCGGAACTTCACGTGCTGCGGCGGGTCCATGTTGAGCATGATCATGCGCATGCCCATGAGCGCCGCTTCGTCGCGGTCCTGAATGTTCGTGCCGCCGCGCCACGACGAGAACATCAGCGGATTGCGAGATACGAACTTCAGGTCTTCGTATTTCGTGACACACCAGTAACCGCGCCCCTCCTTTTCCTTGTGCCAGTGGACCGGATCCTCGCGGCGCAGCTCCTTGAACCAGTGGTGCGGCGTGCCGGCGATGAAGTTGTCCGGGTTGTCGAGATCGATGTCGGAGAGGGCCATTCGCGCGTCCTCGTAAGGCGGGGGCAGGGTGCCCACGCCGCTCATGAGTCGGCTCGATTAGAACAGGTTCTAGTCGGGGTCGCAACCGGCCGAACCCTCGACGGCGCCGCCTGCAACGTGTTCCAATCGGGCGTGACCACCCCTCACGCGCTCGTCGAGAAAGACGGCCACGTTCTCGTCGTCACGATGAACCGGCCGGAAGCGAAGAACGCGCTGTCACCCGACATGCTCTGGCGCATGTACGAGGCGTGGCGGTTACTCGACCGCGACGGTGACTTGCGCTGCGCGATCCTGACTGGCGCCGGCGGCACGTTCAGCGCGGGCGCGGACCTGAAGACGATGGGCCGCGAGAAACCCGACGAGGAGGTGCAGAAGCGCATGAAGGAGGTGCCGGACCTCCACTGGCAGGCGCTCCTCCGACACAACCGGCCCATGAAGCCGATCATCGCGGCCGTCGAGGGCTACGCCGTCGCGGGCGGGACCGAGATACTCCAGGGCACCGACATCCGCGTCGCGGGAGACACTGCGACGTTCGGAGTCACCGAGGCGAAGCGCGGCCTCTTCCCCCTGGGCGGCTCGACGATCCGACTGCGCCGGCAGATCCCGTACACGCTGGCGGCCGAGATACTCCTCACCGCGCGCCATGTGACCGCGCAGGAAGCCAAGGCGTTCGGGCTGATCGGGCGCGTGGTGCCCGCGGGCACCGCGCTGGAAGAGGCGCGCAAGATCGCAGCCACCATCTGCGAGAACGGGCCGCTGTCGGTGCAGGCGATCTTGAAGTCACTGCGCCTGTACGACGAGTCACTGCCCGAGTCGGTCGCGCTCGAGAAAGAGCTCGAGCTCGGCTGGCCCGTGTTCGCCAGCGAGGACGCGAAGGAGGGCCCGCGCGCCTTCGCCGAGAAGCGCAAGCCAGTCTACAAGGGGCGCTGACCATGGCCGAGCTCGACTTCCGGATCTTCGACGCGGACAACCACTACTACGAGGCCGAGGACGCGTTCACGCGCCACATCGACCCGCGCATGGCGAAGCGCGCCATCCAGTGGGGTCACGTCGACGGGCGCAAGGTGCTGCTGGTCGGCGGCAAAGTGAACCGCTTCATCCCGAACCCGACCTTCGACCCCGTCGCGAAGCCCGGGTGTCTCGACGCGTTCTACCGCGGTCACAACCCGAAGGGTCTCTCGATGCGCGAGCTGTTCGGCCAGCTCGAGCCGATCCGCCGCGAGTACCGCGACCGCGACGAGAGACTGAAGGTGATGGACACCCAGGGCATCGAGCGCGCGTTCCTGTTCCCGACGCTGGGCGTGGGCATGGAGGAGGCGCTGCACGGCGATCCCGAGGCGCTGTGCGCCGCCTTTCACGCGTTCAACCAGTGGCTCGACGAGGACTGGGGCTTTGCGTTCGGCGAGAGACTCTACGGCGCGCCGCTCATCACGCTGGTCGATCCCGCGAATGCGGTGCGCGAGCTCGAGTGGGCGCTGGCGCGCGACGCGCGAGTCATCTGTCTGCGCGCCGCGCCGGTGCCGGCGCCCGATCGCAGCCGGTCACTCGGCGACTCGGTCTACGATCCGTTCTGGGCGTCGGTGCAGGAGTCGGGAGTCACTGTCGCATTCCACGGCGGCGACCACGGCTACACGAAGTACGCCGACGACTGGGGCGAGGGCGGTGACTTCCGCGCGTTCGCGAGCACGCCGCTGCGCGGGCTCGTCTCCGCCGACCGCCCCGCGTTCGACACCTTCGCCGCACTGATCTGTCACGGCGTGTTCGACCGTTTCCCGGCGCTGCGCGTGGTGAGCGTCGAGATGGGCTCGGACTGGGTCCGCGAGCTCGTGCGGAAGCTCAAGAAGAGCTTCGGCCAGTCACCGCAGGCGTACCGCCGCGATCCCGTCGACACCTTCCGCCGCAACGTCTGGGTGTCTCCCTTCCAAGAGGAAGATCTGCGGGGCATGGCCGACCTGATCGGCGTCGACCGCATGATCATGGGCTCGGACTTCCCGCACGCGGAGGGGATCGCCGTACCGAGTGACTACGTGCACGAGCTGAAGGGCTTCTCGCCGCGCGAGATCAAGCTCGTGATGCGCGAGAACGCGCTCGGACTCTCTCAACGCTGAGGAGACATCGCGCTCGACCCGTCGGTGATCGTTCCCGGTAGCGGAAATCCTTCACCTGGAATCGATCCCCGCAACCTCGGCCTGATCTGCCAATTCACGCTGACTCTGTCCCCGGAAGTCACCCTGGACTTCGACCAGTTCAGCTTCGATGCACACCTCGGGTGTTTCCTCGGCCCCTGTCCGACGGTGTTCGTGACCGTCGTGAGCAGCCTCGACGGCTTCTTGACTCCCGTCGCCGTGGGCTCCTTCAAGCCGCTCGGCGCGACGCCGTTCGAAGGGCACATCGCCGTTCCAGTCAGTGCGCCGGCGTTTCAACATCTCACCGCCCAGGGCCTCACGGGCGGCTCGGTCACGTTTCGTTTGATGCTCTCGCGGGGGACCGACGGCTCCGAGGACAGCGCGTGCACCTGCGATCTGGACAACTTCGCGCTGTCCGGGACTGCTTCGCTGCCCGTGCCCGCTCTGCCGCGCGGCTTCGGCGAGTTACTCGTCGTGAGTCTCGCAGCTTGATCGTCGCGCGCGCTAAGTCTGTCCCGGTGGTGGCTGACTCGCGAGCACGTCGCCGATCCGCTCCAAGTGTCTCGCCGCCGTCCCGAGCATGAGCTCGATGCGGCGCGTCCAGATGTACGAGCGGTGCAGCGGGTAGTCGAGATCCATGCCGATCCCGCCGTGCAGGTGCTGCGCGGCGTAGGTGGCGTAGTTGCCGCCGTCCGCGGCCCAGATCTTCGCGACCGACACCGCGAGCGTCGCGGGGCGATTCTCGGCGAGCAGGAATGCTGCCTGCTGCGCGGTGAGTCGCATGGCTTCGACGTTCACGAACGCGTCGCCCGCGCGCTGGTGCACGGCCTGGAAGCTGCCGATCGGGCGGTCGAACTGTTTGCGCTCGCTCGTGTATCTCGCGGTCATGCGAAGCGCTCGGTCGGCGACGCCGACCTGCATCGCGCACAGAACGGCGATCGCGCGCTCGCCCAGCCAGCGCGCGATCTCGCGCCCCTTGGCCAGCGTGCCGAGCACGTCTTGTGACTTCGCCTTCGCGCGCTTCAGGGTGAGCGTGGCGACGACCTCACGGTTCGTCGCGCGTTGTGTCTCGAGCCGCACGCCCGCGGCCTTCGGGTCGATCCAGAACCAGCCGATCCGGCCCTGGCCCGTCGCGGCGGGCACGAGCACGCGCTCGGCCAGGTGCGCCGCGGGCACGAGGATCTTCGTGCCAGTGAGTCGCCAGCCCGAGCCGTCGCGCTCCGCGCGAGTCGACGGCTTCTCGAGGTCGTCGCCGTCGGCTTCTTCGAGCGCGGCGGTCAGGAGTGTCTCGCCCGCAATCACTCCCGGCAGCCAAGTCTTCTTTTGCTCGGGCGAGCCGAACTGCGCGAGGGGCAGCGCGCCCAGCACGACCGCCGGGAAGTACGGCACGGGCGCGACCGCGCGGCCGATCTCTTCCGCGACGAGACACAGCTCGAAGAAGCCGAGCCCGCTGCCGCCGAACTCCTCGGGCAGACACGCGCCCACCAGGTTCGCCTCGGCCAGCGCGCGCCACAGCTCGCGATCAACGCCGTCGGCGCTCGCCTCGACTTCCTTCGCGCGCTCGTGAGTCGCCTTGTCGGCGAGGATCTTGCGCGCGAGCTCGACGAGTGACTTCTGGTCTTCGGAAAGCGCAAAGTTCATGGCGCGCTCAACCCTTGTAGTGGGGCATCTGCAGCCCGGCCATCGCGATGATGTCGCGCTGCACCTCGTTCGTGCCGCCGCCGAAGGTCAGGATCAGCGCCGAGCGGTACATGCGCTCGAGCCGGCCCGCGAGCACCGCGCCGGGCGAGCGCCGGTGAATCGTGCCCGCGGCGCCGATCACCTCCATGAGCAAGCGGTACGCCTCGACGAAGAACTCACTCGCGTACACCTTCACGGTCGACGCGTCGGCGGGGTGCAGGCGCGAGTGAGTCAGCGTCCACGCCTGCTTCCACAGCATGAGCCGCAGCGCCTCGGCGCCCGCGAAACACTTGGCCAGGTTGCGGCGCGCGAACGGCTGATCGATCACGCGCCGGCCGTCCGCGAGCGTCGTCTTCTGCGCCCAGCGCCGCACGTCGTCGGACAGCCGCTCGAACGGCCCGATCGGGAACAGCGACACCCGCTCGTGATTCAGCTGGTTGGTGATCAGCCCCCAGCCGTTGTTCACGCCGCCGACGAGATACCGGTTCGGCACGCGCACCGAGTCATAGTAAGTCGCGTTCGTCCGCACGTCGGCCATGGTCCAGATCGGAGTGAGTCGGAAGCCTGCCGACGTGGTCGGCACGATGAACATCGAGATCCCGCGGTGCTTCTTCGCGTCGGGGTCCGTGCGCGCTGCGAGCCAGATGTAGTCGGCGAAGTCGGCCAGGCTCGTGAACGTCTTCTGCCCGTTGATGATCCAGTCGTCGCCGTCGCGCGTCGCGGCGGTAGTGAGTGACGCGAGATCCGTCCCCGCGCCCGGCTCCGAGTAACCGATCGCGAAGTTCAGCTCGCCGCCGAGAATGCGCGGCAGAAACTCGGCCCGCTGCTCGTCGGTGCCGTACGCCATCAGGGTCGGGCCGACGGTGTTGAGAGTCAGAAACGGGAGGGGGAAGCCGACGCGCTGCACCTCGTCCGCGAACAGGAACTGCTCGAGCGGCGTGCGGCCCTGCCCGCCGTACTCCTTCGGCCAGCCGATCCCGAGCCAACCATCGCGCCCCATCTTCTTCATCGCTTTGCGGAACTGCGGCCCGCCGCCTTCGCCGCCGGCGGTCAGCTCGGCGACGAGCTCGGGGCTCATCAGCTTCGCGAAGTAAGTCCGCAGCTCGTCGCGGAGCGCGCGCAGCTCGGGAGTGAGATCGATGTACATGGGCTTCCCCTCGGGGGCCCATTAGAACGTGTTGCAATCTAAGCGGTCAACCAGACCGCGTTCATCGGAATGCGGTCAACCAGACCGCGGTCCACCAGCGGCGGCGGCCGGCTTCTTGCGCGCATCGCGGTTGCGGCGCTCGATCGCCGAGAGGATCACGCCTTCGCGGATGCCCCAGTCGCTGATCATGAGCCCGGGCAGGCGGAGCATCTGCACGAGCGTCGACAGAATCAGCGCGCCGACGGGCAAGAGGTCCGCGCGGCGCGTGTCCATGCCGGGCATGTCGAGCCGCTCCGAGTGACTCGAGCGGCGCAGCTTCTGCGACAGCTTCTCGAGCTGGTCTTCCGTCACGAGCAGGCCGCGCAGCGCGGCGTCTTCTTCTTCGAGCAGGAGCCGGCCGAGCGCGCGCGCGGTTCCGCCGGCCGCGATGCAGCGTTCGGGCGCCAGCGCCTGGATGCGCGGCACGAGCGGCGCGAGTGACTCCTCGACCCAGTCGCGCAATCGGCGCGACTCACCGCCGGTCATCGGGTCACTCGGCGCGAGCTCGCCGTGCAGGCGCGCGACACCCAGGCGGAGTGTCTCCTCGAAGCGCAGGTTCGACGCGTTGCCGACCGCGAGCTCGAGGCTGCCGCCGCCCAGATCCAGGCCGAGCGCCGGCTCGTCGCCCAGTCCGACGCGCCGCCGGAACGCCGCGAAGATCAGCCGCGCCTCTTCCTGACCCGACAGGATCCGCACGTCGGCCGACAGCGCGCGCCCGAGCTGCTCGGCCAACTTGCGGCCGTTCTTCGCGTCGCGCAGCGCGGCCGTCGCGATCGCGTGCACTTGCTCGGCGCCCGCGCGCTGCGCGGCCCGGCCGAGCCGGCGCGCCGCGTCGACCGCGCGCTCGCACGTCTCGGGCGGAATCAGCCCGTCGGGGCCGATCGCCGCGCCGAGCCGCAGCATCTCGCGCTCGCGCGCGACCCTCTCGAGGTGACCGTCGGGCATCGCGTCCGCCACCAGCATGTGGAACGACGTGCTCCCCAAGTCTGCGACCGCGATGCGGAGTCTCTCGCCTTCCGCGCCCGCGCCGAACGCGTGGCGCGGCGGCGGGAGATACGCGACGCGGAGTGTCTCGCCGTAGGTTCCCTGGAACACCCACGTCGAGCCCTTCGGCACGCGCTTGCCCTCGAGCTCGAGCGCGCCCGGCGCGAGCTTCTGCACCAAGCCGGGGATCAAGTCACCGTGCGAGCACAGCACGACCGGGCGATTGCCGAGTGACCCGATCAGAGCCATCGCTTCGCCCATGCTCGAGCCCTCGCCCAGGCGCGGCTCGATCTCGACGGTGAGTCCCAGCCGCGCCGCGAGTGGCTCGACCGTCTGTCTGCAGCGCAGCGCGGGACTCGAGATGACTCGCGCGATCGGCACTCCGTCGAGTCTCTCGACCAGGCCCATCGCTTCGCCGTGACCTTCGGCGGAGAGCGGACGCAACACGTCTGCGTGCCACCACGATGCGCGGCTCTCCGCCTTCGCGTGCCGAATCAGGTAGAGCTTCACTCCCGTCCTCGGGGCGACAACGTAATCCGTTCGCCGCGAAAGCGCGAAGCCCGAGTCAGGCGGAAGGCGAGTGAGACCGCTCGCGCGCCAACTTCTGGAAGCGTTCGTGCGAGGTCGACTCGCTGGTCTCGACCTTCGACCAGGTGGCGTCGGGCCCGAGCGTCCACGCCAACCGGTTCGGCGCGAGATTCACGCAGAGGATTTCTTCGAGCTGCGTCTGCAGCGCCGGGTCATCGATCTGCACGAGAGTCTCGACGCGCTTGTCGAGATTGCGGTTCATGAGATCGGCCGAGCCGACGAAGTAGCGCGCGCCGCGGCCGGGCTTGCCGAAGCGGAACACACGACTGTGTTCCAGGAAGCGGCCGAGGATGGAACGCACGCGGATCTTCTCCGACATACCCGGCACGCCGGGGCGGAGACAGCAGATGCCGCGCACGAGCAAGTCGATCTCTGCGCCGGCGCCCGACGCCGCGTACAGCGCCTCGATCACGCCCGCGTCGGAGAGATTGTTGACCTTGATCGCGATGCGGCCGTCGCCTGACTCCGCTTCGCGGCGTATCTCGTCGAGCAAGCGCGCGCGCATGGTGGCCGGCGCGACGAGCAGCTTGCGGTAACCCTGTGGGCGCCCGCAGCCGGTGAGATAGTTGAACAGCTCGGTGAGATCCTGCCCGAGCTCGGCCCGCGCGGACAGGAGCCCGACATCCTCGTACGTGTCCGCGGTGATCGGGTTGTAGTTGCCCGTGCCGATGTGACAGTAGCGGCGGATGCGCGCGCCCTCGCGACGCACCACGAGCGCGATCTTCGCGTGAGTCTTCAGGCCGACGATGCCGTACACCACGTGCACGCCGGCCTGCTCGAGTCGCCGCGCCCACTCGATGTTCGAGCCCTCGTCGAAGCGCGCCTTCAGCTCGATCAGCGCGACCACTTCCTTGCCGGCCTGTGCCGCGCGGATCAGCGCGCGCACGATCGGGTTGTCGCGGCCCGACGTGCGGTACAGCGTGTGTTTGATCGCGAGCACGTCGGGGTCGTTCGCCGCCTGAGTCAGGAACGCCTCGACCGAGCCGCGGAACGAGTCATAGGGATGGTGGACGAGCACGTCGCCTTCCGCGATCACGCGGAAGATCTCGACGGGGCCTTCTTCGGAAGTGAGTCGCGCCGGAGTCTGCGGCTGCCACGGCTCGTCCTTCAGGTCGGGGCGCGCGAGTGAGTGGAGCGCCCACAGCCCGCCGAGATCGAGCAAGCCCTCGGTCACGTACACGTCGTCGGCGCCGAGCTCGAGCTCGGCCATCAGCACGTCGCGCAGCCGCGTCGACATGGTGCGGTCGATCTCGAGCCGCACCGCGTCGTTCAGCCGCAGGCGCCGGTGCAGGCCGGACTGGATCGCGGCGAGTAAGTCGCCCTCCGCGTCCTCTTCCACGGCCAAGTCGCCGTCGAGAGTGAGTCGGAACGGATGGTGAGACACGATCTCCATGCCGGGGAAGAGTGACTCGAGGTGCGCCGCGATCAGCTGCTCGATGGGCAGGAAGCGCTGGCCGTCGGGCAGCGCGTGGAAGCGCGGCAGCATGCGCGGGACCTTCACGCGCGCGAAGCGGTTCTCGCCGCTGGCCGAGTCGCGCACCACCACGGCGAGATTCAGCGACAAGGTCGAGATGTACGGGAACGGGTGCGCGCGATCGACCGACTGCGGCGTCAGGATCGGCAAGAGCTCCTCTTCGAACACGCGCGCCAGCCGCGAGCGGTCGAGCTCGTCGAGCTCCGCGAACTCGACCAGGCGCACGCGCTGCTCGGCGAGCTTCGGGATCAGCTCCTTCGCGAGCACGTTGCCCTGGTCGCGCAGGAGCTCGAGCACCTCCATGCGGATCTCGGCCAGCTGCTCCTTCGGCGTGCGGCCGTCGACCGAGGGCGAAGTGACTCCCGCGTCCACCTGCCGCAACAGCCCCGCGACCCGCACCTGGAAGAACTCGTCCAGGTTGGTGCTGACGATGGCCAGATACTTCACGCGCTCGAGCAACGGCTGCGCCGGATCCTCGGCGAGCGCGAGCACACGGCGGTTGAAGTCCAGCCAGGAAAGCTCCCGGTTCAGGATCCGCGGGGAAGAGGCCGGCGAGGGAGCGGCCTCGGCAGTCGAGGGGTCACGAGGGGTAGACATGGGTTGCGAAACGGTATCGAGCCCGTCGCCACATCATATGACATTCGCGTGACGATTTGACGGGATCCCGCGCATTCGCGCGGAGTTGCGAGACAAATTACCTCTCTCGCACCGGCAGCGCCGCCAACCGGTAGCCGACCCCGTGAAGGCTTTCGAGCACCCACGCCGCGCCGCCCAGCTTCCGCCGAATTCCCTTCACGTGGGTGTCGACCACGCGGGGCGTCCGAGCCGCTCCATCGGGCCAGATCTCGGACAGGATCTCGTCGCGCGTGAAGACATGAGAGGGGCGGCGGAGCAGGAGCGCGAGCAGCGCGAACTCGATCTCGGTGAGCGCGACCGAGTCGCCGTCGGCCAGCACGGAGCGCCGGCTGGGATCGAGCGTGATCGGGCCGTGCGCGAGCGGCGGCTCGGCGGCGCCGCGCTCGCCGTCGGCGCGGCGCAACAGCGCGCGCACGCGCAGCGCGAGCTCGCGCGGGAAGAAGGGCCGCACGACGACGTCGTCCGCGCCCGCCTCCAGCGCCAGGATGCGGTCGAGATCCGACGTGCTGCGAGTCACTACGAGGATCGGCACGTCCTTGGCGTCGGGGTTCTCGCGGATCGCGCGACACACCGCGAAGCCCGACTGATCGCGCAGGAACATGTCGAGCACGACCGCGTCGGGCGCGGCGTCGCGCAGCTGCTGCGCTGCTTCGTCGGCGGTCGCGGCTTCGGCGAGCGCGAAGCCGGCGGACGAGAGACAGCCCGCGAGCTCCGCCCGGCCCGAGGGATCCGAGTCGACGATGAGGACACGCGCCACGATTGAGTCGGTTTAGCAGTCGTATCTCGCGTTCCCGCCAAGGAAGTGTGGGGAGCTGGTGAAGTCTCTGCGTCGGGAGTTCCGCGAACCGACACCGCGCCGTCACCGGCCGAGCGAAGTCGACTGGCCTCTCGTGCACTGACTCGCCACGAAGACGGCCGAGCGAAGTCAATCGGACGCTTTTCCTTCACACCGAGTTCGCAGAGTCCTCACGAGCGATCCACGAGCGCGCCACCGACGCTGTCTAGTCTCGCGCCCGAATGCTGCGCAAGGCGACCGGATGGGGGCTGGCGCTGGCGTGGGCGCTGTCGCTCGCGCCCGCCGTAGTCGCGCGCGCGCAGAGCGCCGACCTCGACGACGTGCTGAGGTCGCAGCAGCGCACCGACGCGGCGGCGAAGGCGTCGCAGGAGCGCGTGAATCAGCTCGACGACGAGACACAGCGCATGCTGTCCGAGTACCGCAAGGCGCTCGCGGACCGCGAGAGCTACGAGTCGTACGCCGACCAGCTCACCGCGCAGGTCCAGTCACAGCGCGACGAGATCGACGGCGTGAATCGCCAGCTGCTCGAGGTGGAGCGCACGTCGCGCGAAGTGTCTCCGCTCATGCTGAAGATGCTCGACACGCTGGCGCAGTTCGTCGCGCTCGACGTGCCGTTTCTCGTCGAGGAACGCGCGAAGCGAGTCACTTCGCTACAACAAATGATGACGCGCGCGGACGTGACGATCTCGGAAAAGTACCGGCGCATCCTCGAGGCCTATCAGGTCGAGCTGGACTACGGCCGCACGATCGAAGCGTACGAGGGCGAGCTCGAAGCCGGCGAGGGCGCGCGCACCGTGCAGTTCCTGCGCGTGGGCCGCGTGTCACTCCTGTATCAGACGCTCGACGGGCGCGAGACCGGCTACTGGGACGCGCAGAAGAAGGCGTGGACGATCGACTCGGATTACGAGCACGCGTTCAAGCAGGGCGTGGCCGTCGCGAAGAAGCTCTCGGCGCCCGAGATGCTCGTCGTGCCGGTGCCCGCGCCCAAGGACGCGAAGTCGTGAGTCGCCTTCACCGAATCGTCACGCTGCTCGGCGCCTCGCTGTGTCTCGCGCTGCCGTTCGTGGCGCGGGGTGCCGAGACACTCGAGCAGCTGCTCGATCAGACCGAACACACGCGCGCGCGCGAGGCGCAGGCGAACGCCGCCCGCGAGCAGGAGTTTCTCGCGAAGCGCGAGCAGCAGGCGAAGCTGTTGGCCGACGCGCAGAAGGCGCGCGACGCGGCCGAGGCGCGGAGCAAGGCGCTGTCCGCCGAGTTCGACGCGAACGAGCAGAAGCTGGGCGCGCTCGACGCCGTGCTGACCGAGCGCCTGGGCAACCTGGGCGAGCTGTTCGGCGTTGTGAGACAGGTGGCCGGCGACGGCTCGGCCGTCATGTACAACTCACTCCTGTCGGCGCAGTTCCCGAAGCGGGACGAGTTCTTCACGAGCCTGGGCAAGGCCAAGTCACTGCCGTCGATCGAGGAGCTCGAGAGACTCTGGTTCGAGATCCAGCGCGAGATGACCGAGAGCGGCCGGGTCGTGCGCTGGAGCACCGAGATCGTGAACGCGGACGGCGCGCCCGCGCAGGTCGACGTGGTGCGCCTCGGAGCGTTCACCGCGATGAGCGACGGGCAGTATCTCAACTACCTTCCCAGCGTCGGGAAGCTGGGCGTGCTGGCGCGCCAGCCGCCGCGCTCGCTCGTGAGTCATGCGCGCGAGGTCGAGGCCGCGCGGAGCGGCTACGTCGCAGCGGCCGTGGATCCGTCGCGCGGCGTGCTGCTCGCGATGATCGTGCAGCGGCCCGACGTCATGGAGCGCATCCAGCACGGCGAGGCGGTGGGCTACGTGATCATCGCGGTCGGGCTCATCGGCATCGCGCTCGCGCTGTACCAGGCGGTGTATCTCGTGCGCACGCGCCTCGCGGTGACTCGCCAGCTCGCGTCGCTCGACGAGCCGCGCGCCGACAACCCGCTGGGCCGCGTGCTGACCGCCGTGAAGGCCGACATCGACTCACTCAACGAGGACGCCGAAGTCGCCGAGCTGCGTATCTCGGAAGCCGTGCTGCGCGAAGTGCCGCGGCTCGAGCGCTTCCAGGCGTTCCTGCGCCTGGCCGTCGCCGCGGGTCCGCTGCTGGGACTCATCGGCACGGTCATCGGCATGATCATCACGTTCCAGAGCATCACCGAGTCGGGATCGAGTGACCCGCGGCTCATGGCCAACGGCATCGGCCAGGCGATGATCGCGACGGTGCTGGGGCTCGGCATCGCGATCCCGCTCTTGTTCGCGAACGCGGGGCTCGTGTCGATCTCGCGCGGGCTCGTGCAGATCCTCGACGAGCAGAGCACCGGGCTGCTCGCCGAGAGTCTCGAGCGCACGAAAGAGCGCCGGGAGCTGCGCAGTGCTTGAGTCAGTGACTAACGTCGTGCTCTGGCCGGTGACTTCACTGCGTGACCTGACACGCGAAGGTGGGCCGTTCGTCGGCTGGATCTTCCTGTGCGGCTTCGTCATGTGGACGCTCGTGATCGAGCGCGCGTGGTACTTCGCGCGCGTGCTGCCGAGACAGTCGGCCGAGACACAAGCCGTCTGGCACGCGCGCGCCGACCGGCGCTCGTGGGGCGCGCGCCAGATCCGCACCGCGCTGGTGTCGCGCGTGAACGCGGCGATGACCGCGGGCCTGCCCGTCCTGCGCGTGCTGGTGCCGCTGTCTCCGCTGCTCGGCCTGATCGGCACGGTGAGCGGCATGCTCGAAGTGTTCGACTCGATGGCCCTGCGCGGCTCCGCCGACGCGCGCGCCATGGCCAGCGGAGTGTCTCATGCCATGATCTGCACGCTGACCGGGCTCGCCGTCAGCATCACCGGCCTGTACCCCGTGTACTACTTCCAGTCACGCACGCGGCGAGAGACCGAGTTACTCGCAGACAAGCTGGTGTACTGACGTGCGCATGCGGCGTCACTTCGCGCACGAGGAGTCGACGGGCATCGACCTGGCGCCGATGCTCGACTTCGTCCTGAACCTCCTGATCTTCTTCATCATCACCGCGGTGTTCGTGAAGGAGCTCGGGATCCCCGTCGCGAGACACGGCGGCGGCGCGAGCGGCCCCGCGACGGGCAAGGAGGCCGGCAGTATCTCGGTGGTCGTGAAGGCCGCCGGCGACGTGCTGGTCGACAACCGCCTGGTCGACGTGCGCGCGGTGCGCGCGAACGTCGAGAGACTCCACGCGCAGAAGCCCGACTGGGGCGTGATGGTGACCGCGGAGCAGAACGCCGAGACCGGCCTGCTCGTGCAAGTGATCGACCAAGTTCGCGAAGGCGGCGTCGAGAACGTCTCCTTCGGCACGTCGTCGAGGTGAGTCGTGCGCTCGAGGCGCCACGGCGGCGAAGAGGGCGGCGACCACGGCATCGACCTGGCGCCGATGCTCGACTTCGTGCTGAACCTCTTGATCTTCTTCATCATCACGACGTCGTTCGTGCGCGAGCCAGGAGTCACAGTGACTCGTCCGCTCGCTCACACGGCGCAGCCCGACGCGAACGGCAACATCCTGATCGCCATCCGCCCCAACGGCGAGATCTGGATGGACCGCCGCCAGGTGGACCTGCGCGAAGTGCGGCCGACGATCGAGAGACTCCACCTCGAGCGGCCGGAAGACACGGTGATCGTGCTCGCCGACAAGGCCGCGAAGAGCGGCCTGCTCGCGGAGGTCATGGACGAAGTGAAGCTCGGCGGCATCCGGGAGGTGGGCATCGGCGCGGGCAGCGCCGCCGCCCAGTGACTCGTGGCGCGCGCCAGATACCCGGTCGCGTTGCTCGCGGCCTTCCTGCTCGTGAGTGGCCTGTTCGGCTTCCTGAAGGCGCTCACGAACGCGCGCACGGCGGCGGACGCGGCACTCACTCAGCCGAAGATCGAGTTCGTGCGGCTGCGGCGCGAGGTCGAGATCGAAGAGAAGAAGCGCGCGAAGCCCGAGCGCGTGAAGGCGGAGCAGGCGCCAGTGACTCCCACGCTCGCGGTGGCTCAGAAGGAGGGCTTCGACCCGGGGCTCGACGTCGAAGCGCTGGCCGCGGGGCTGGGCGCGGAGTTCGGCTCGGCGAGCGGCCGCGGCGGCGACGGCACGGGCGCGGCATTCAGCGCGGGACTCACGGACCGCGACGCGCTCCCGCTGGTGCGCATCGAGCCGCAGTACCCGCAGCAGGCGCGCCAGCGCGGGCTCGAGGGCTGGGTGCAAGTGCAATTCACGATCTCCACCGCGGGCTCCGTGAAAGACCCCGTGGTAGTCAAGTCGAGTAACTCGATGTTCGAGCGCAGCGCGCTCCAGGCGGTGAGCAAATGGAAGTATCAGCCACAGTTGAAGGGCGGGAAGCCGGCCGAGGCGCCGGGTCAGATGGTCGTGCTGCGCTTCAGGATGGACTCGTGATGCACGCCGTACGACTCACCGCGCTGGCGCTCGCGCTGCTCGTCGCGGTCACCAGCGCGGCGCACGCCAAGGAGAAGAAGAAGCACGGCGCCGGCCTGCACAAGGCCGTGGCCGAGAAGCTGCTCCAGGCGTACGACCTGATGCAGAAGGACCAGCTGGACGAGTCACTCGCGATCGTCGACGGCCTGACCAAGCGGAAGCTCACGCCGCCCGAGCTCGCGCAGGTGCACCGCTTCCGCGGCTACATCTACGTGAACCAGGGTCTGCAGGAGCGCGCGGCGCAGGAGTTCGAGGAGTCACTCGCGCAGCAGGCGCTCGACCCCGAGGCTATGCAGGTCATGACTTACTCGCTGGCGCAGATCTACACGCAGCTCGCCAAGTACGACCGCGCGCTGCAGCTGATCGACGGCTGGTTCGCGGCCGAGGCCAATCCCAAGCCCGACGCGTACTACCTGAAGGCGATGATCCTCGTGCAGCAGGAGAAGTTCGACCTGGCGCTGGAGCCCGCGAAGCTCGCGATCGAGACGAGTGAGTCACCGCGCGAGAGCTGGGTGCAGCTGCTCGTCGCGATCTACAGCCAGCAGAAGGACTACCCGAACGTAGCGGCGACCCTCAAGAGACTGGTCGCCATGTCGCCCGGCAACAAGAAGTACTGGGTGCAGCTGTCGGCCGTGCTGAACTATCTGCAGCGCGACGGTGAGGCGCTCGCGAGTCTGCGGCTCGCCGACGAGGCGAAGTTACTCGGCGAAGATCCCGACCTGCGCCAGCTCTCCCGCTTGCTGTTCGTTCGCGACGCGCCGTTCCAGTGCGCGCAGGAGCTCGAGCACGGGCTCGCGAACGGCACGCTGAAGCCCGACGCCGACGCGTACCGCTTGCTCTCGAACTGTTACATCGCGGCGCGCGAGACGGACAAGGCGCTCGAGCCGCTCGCGAAGGCGGCCGAGCTCTCGACCGACGGCGAGGTGTATCTCCTGCTCGGCCAGATGCACTTGCAGCGCGAGCGCTACGACGCGGCGATCGCTGCGTTCGAGCGCGCGCTCCCGCTCGCGAAGCCCGAGCGCCGCGCGCCCGTGCACCTGTTGCTGGGCGTCGCGCAGCTGGGCGCCGACAACTTCGACGGCGCCGAGCGCGAGTTCCGCGCGGCGCAGTCGGACGCGAAGACGCGCGCCGCGGCCGAGAGTTACTTGAAGTACACGGCCGAGGAGCGCGCGCGGCAGGACCAGAAGAAGCTGCTGCGCGTCGCAGCGAACTGACCGCGCGAGTCACTCGCGGTTCCACACACAGTCGTAACGGGATCAACACGAGCTTCACGCGGGTCCGTCGAAGGGACGCGCGCACGCGCCGGTAGAGTCCACGCCGAATGTCTTTCCCCTCGCGCGCGCGCGCAGCGCTCACCCTTTCGACACTGTTGCTCGCGCTGCTCTCGGGGCGCGCGCGGGCGCAGGACGGCGTGGGCTCGATCGCGGGCCGCGTGCTCGACGCGGCGTCGGGCGAGCCGGTCGAAGGGGCCAGTGTCTCGGTGACTTGGCCGCCGTCCACGGACGGCGCCGAGCCGCGCCGAGAGACTCGAATCACCGCCCCCGACGGAACGTGGGAAGTCACCGAGGTTCCGGGCGGCACCTACACCGTTCGCATCGAGAAGACCGGCTACAAGCCCGCGCAGATCGCCCGCTTCGTGGTGAAGCCCGGTGAGTCGGCGCGCGCGGACCTGAGTCTCATGGCCCTCGTTGGCGCCGAGCCCGACCTGCCGCCGGGGGTCGAGGAGTTCGTCGTCGTCGGCACGAAGGCCGAAGCGATCGAGGCCTCGCGCGCCGACTCCGATCAGTTACTCAACACGCTCTCGGCCGAGGAGTTCTCGAAGTTCGCGGCGAGCGACGTGGCCGACGCGCTGAAGTTCGTGCCCGGCGTGAACGTGGTGAAGGGCCAGTTCGCGATCATCCGCGGCCTCGAGGACAGATACTCGAGCACCTTGTACAACGGCGCGCCGATCCCGAGCCCCGACCCGGACCGCCAGTCAGTGCCTCTCGACCTGTTCCCCTCCGAGGTGGTGACCAACCTGGTCGTCGCGAAGACCTTCGCGCCCGAGCTCCCGAGTAACTCGTCGGGCGGCTCGATCGACATCATCACGCGCGAGTATCCGGAGGGGCTCGAGGTCAAGGCCAGCGCGGGGCTCAGTCTGAACTCGTACGCGGCGGACCGGTTCCTCGACTACGACAAGGGCTCTTCGGTGGGCCGCTTCACGAACCAGTTCGGCGACGTGCTGGGCAACGAGCTCGGCCTCTCGATCCTCGGCAGCGCGCAGCCGCTGGAGCGCGAGCTGAGATACAAGCTCGTGCTGAACCGCGAGGTCGAGTGGAACAGCGCGACCGGCTGGCAGGAGTCACGCGAGGCCGAGAGGGCGCTCGGCTCGACGTCGCACAGCCTCAGCGTCGGCGAGCTTCCGCTCTCCGACGGCCGCTACGACCTCACCACCGACGAGACGGAAGAGCAGACACTCGCGTACGGCGCGTTCGGCTTCGACATCGACGAGGAAGAGAATCACAAGCTCGACGTGACCGCGTTCTGGACCAAGAAGGAGGAGCGCGCGGTCGAGTTCAAGGAAGACGGCTTCATCCCCGGCGGCGACTACGAGTCTCTGCGGACGCTGAGTGAGTTCGCGCCGTCGCCGGCGTTCGATCACACGGCCACGGTCGGCTCGTGGCTCGCGAACGATCCGCGGCAGACACAGGACGAGCCGGCGTCGCGCGGCCAGCTCTGGTACACGAACGCCTCACAGAGCACGTCGTACTCGCGCGACCGCGACCTGATCGTGACTCAGCTGAACGGCGACCACACGCTCGACGCGTTCGTGGACGGCTTGCACGTCTCCTGGGCCGGGAACTACGCGAAGACCACGCAGGAAGACCTCGCGCGCGGCTCGCGGCTGTTCTTCGAGCCCACCGACGTGTTCACGATCCCCGGTCAGGTGCCGGCGACGGCGCAGTCACTCGGGCCTGGCCGCTTCGCGTCGCCGCCCGGGGGCACGCTCTTCAGCGGCGCCAACGTCGACGAGCACCAGTACTTCGGGCGCGTCGACGCCGACTACACGTGGGACGTCGCGGACTGGGCGTCATTGCGCTTCAACCTGGGCGGCTGGTACGAGAACGCGAAGCGCTCGGCCGAGGCGCAGTTCCTCCAGACGCCGCAGATCTCCACCACTCAGTGCACTCTCCCTGACTGTCAGGGGAGCACCACTCAGTTCGTCATCTTCGGAGACACCCAGAACGAGCTCGGTCACAACGTCTTCCTGAACCTCGGGCGCGCCGCGACGGGCGGATACGCGGGCGAGCGAGACACCACGAACGACTCGAAGCGGCTGATCCGCGCGGGTGACTTCGGCATGAAGGCGACGCTCTGGGACCAGCTCGACTTGCTCGGCGGCATGCGGCTCGAGCGCATCATGATCGAATCCAACAACGACCCGTTCACGGGGGTCGTCAATCCGATCACCGGCGCGCCCGCGACGTTCCCGACGACGTTCCTGTTCTTCGAGCGCCTCGACAATCCGGCGATCTTCGAGGTGCCGTCTGCTCCGCTTCCCGGCACCGTGTTCAACGACGAGATTCTCGGGGTCGACGTGCCGATCAACCCCGCTACCGGCACGGTCGACCTGCTGACTCGCGAGCAGATCGAGCCGCTCGTGAACGGCGAGATCGACGAGACGAAGACGTTGCCGAGCTTCGGTCTGGCCTACCGCCCGCAGGACCTCGAGGGACTCACTCTGCGGGCTGCCTTCTCCCAGACCGTCGCGCGGCCCTCGTTCCGCGAGATGAGTTACTACGTCACCGTCGAGCCTGGCAGCGACGATCTGATCGTCGGCAACCCGCAGCTGAAGCTCTCCGACGTCGAGAGCTATGACGTGCGCGGCGAATACACGTGGGGCGACGTCGGCGACCTCGCCGCGGTGAGTCTCTTCTACAAGCGCATCGACGACCCCATCGAGAGTCTCGTGATTCGCGACCCGATCAACCGGGACCCGACCAGCTCCGCGCTGTTTCGCACCTTCTTCAACAATCCGAACGTGGCCCGGCTGTGGGGCGTCGAGCTCGAGGGCCGCAAGAACCTGGAGTTCGTCGGTCTGGACTTCGCGAGATACTTCTCGCTCGGCGCGAACTTCACGTACATCGATGCCAGAGTCGGGCGAACCGAAGCCGAGATCTCGCGCATGACTCGCTACTACGGCGTCGGCCCGCCGCTCGTCGAGAAATACTCTGGGCCGAAGCAGCAGCGCCGATTGTTCGGTCAGCCGAAGTGGATCGCGAACGCCGACCTCTCGTTCGATCACCCAGACTGGGGAACGAAGGCGACGCTCGCGCTGTTCTCGATCAGTGACATCCTCGACGCCGCGGGTGTCGCGAACATCGATGCGAACAACGAGGTGTACTCACTCACGATCGACCGCTACGTCGATTCGTTCTCGCGTCTCGACTTGATACTGACTCAGACGCTCCACTCCGAGACTCTCGACGGCGATCTCATTCTGAAGTTCAGCGCGAAAAATCTGACCAATACGCCGCGTCGTCTCGTGTATGACCCCTCGGCGACGGCGCACCGCATCCCCGAGCGTGAGTACAAAGTCGGCCGCGACTACAAGCTCACACTCACTTGGGCCTTCTGACTCGCTCGCGAAAACGTCACCGGGACCGACGACGAACGTCACGGGAACGAGGCGGGTTGGTAACGGCCCACCTCCATGATCCGCCGCGGCTGTGGGCCGCTCGTCTACCCGCAGTCAGGTGAGAGAGAACCACTCTTAGAAACAGACACGAAAGAGCAAAACCGATGATTCGAAAACTACATGCTGCTGCACTTGCTCTCGCGCTGATGGGCGGTGCGTCCACCGCGCTGGCGCAGACCGTGGTCGCGACCGACGTCACGACCAACACGACTTGGGGCGGCGCTGCCAACCCGAGCCCGATCATTCTCAACGCGACAATCTTCGTGAAGAACGGCGCGACGCTGACCATCTTGCCCGGGACCCTCGTCCGCGGGCAGCCGCGGCAAGCCGCCGTGGTGCCCGGCTTCACCACCGGCGCGCCGGGCGCAGTCATCGTGACTCAGAACGGCCGCATCAACGCGGTCGGCACGGCCACGAATCCGATCATCTTCACGACGGCCGCGATCGACAACAACGACGACGGGATCGCCGACGATCTCGACGCAAATCCCGGCTTCCGCGATCCGTGGACGGCGGGGAGTCAGTTTCTCGACGACACACCGACCACCGCGCCGATCGGCCCGCTCGATCGCAACGGCCGCAGCAACGTCCAGCTCTGGGGCGGGCTCGTGATTCTCGGCAACGCGCCGACGAACCTCGCGAACAAGTGCGGCCTCGGCTTCGGCAAGTGCACGATCGAGGGACTCACCGTCCCCGGCTACCCGGCCGCGGACTGCACCTACGGCGGCGTCAAGCCGCACGACAACTCGGGGATCCTCCGATACGTGTCACTCCGCTACGCGGGCGACGAGATCGGTAACTCGAACGAGCTGAACGGCCTGTCACTCGGCGGCGTCGGCGACGGCACGACCATCGACAACGTCGAGGTGTTCGTGAACTTCGACGACGGCTTCGAGTGGTTCGGCGGTACCGTGAACGGCTCACGCCTCGCCGTCTTCTACGTCGGCGACGACATGTTCGACCTCGACGAAGGCTACACGGGCGTGAATCAGTTCCTGTTCGGAGTCATGCCGTTCTTCAACGAGACCACCGGCAACCCGTACGGCTCCGCGTCGGGCGACAAGGCGGGTGAGTTCGACGGCGACAACTACCGCCCGGACAACGCGGCGCAGAACGACAACGTGAACGTCCGCCTGCGCATCGACGTGAGTCTCCCGCCGAACCCGGTGAACGTGGTGTTCGAGGCGACGCCGAGCCCGCTGTCCGCGTTCTCGATGTACAACATGACGGTCATCGGCTCGACGCCGACGGCGCCGCAGGACTTCGTGCCTGTGTCTGCCGCGTCGACGAACCGCGGTCTGCAGTGGCGCAATGGCGCAGCGGGCAACGTGTTCTCGAGCATCATCACGAACACGGGCGCCGAGACCGGGATCGAGATCGACGGCGGCGCGACCGGCGCGCCGGGCTTCGACGCGATCACCAACGTCAACAACGGACTCACCAACCTGGTGTGCTCGACGATGGCGAACGGTGCCGCGCTGGGTGCCGGCGAGACGACGGCCGTGAACAACGGCAACGCGCTGAATCTCGCGCTGGGTGGAACGGCGGCGGGTAACAACAACCTGGGTGCCGGCTTCAACGGTCTCGTCAACAAAGACACGACGTTCGATCCGACGGGACTCAGTGCGTGTCCCGGCGCGACCTGCGGAAAGCTGGCGGCGTCGCTCAAGAGCGCGCCGATCAACCCGCGGCCGGCGGCGGGCTTCGTCGGCACCGTCGGCTGCGTGGCGCCGCAAGGCCCGGGTCTCTCGCCCGTGGTCTTCCGCGGTGCGTTCTCGGCGGTGGCTGCAACGCCGCTTTGGACGAACGGGTGGACCGCGCTGAATCAGGCCGGCCTGCTCGCCAACTGACTGACTCCTGACTCGATACAGAACTCACACGGAGAGAGAGATGAAGATGCGATTGCTGAGAACCGCACTCATGGCAGTGGCTGCGTCGGCGATGTTCGCCGGAACGGCCGGAGCGACGCTGGTCGCCGGCTGGGACTTCTCCCAGTTCGCGGGTGACAACGCGCTCACGACCGACGGCGCAACCGGCGCAGATACTCTGCCCGCGAATTACTCCAACCTGGATCCGTCCTTCAGCGCAGGTGCGCAGTCGGCGGCGTACGGCACGATGTTCATCAACGGCGCGAACGGCTCGACGGCCGTGGATCCGTTCAGCGCTGCGCCGCAGTTCGTGCCGGTCGGTCCGTCCCTGAACTCCAACGCGAACGCTCCGCTCGGCGTGGCCGGCGCGGTGCCCTTCGATACCTACAGCGTGTTGCTCAACGAGGGGCAGACGTTTGCGAACCCGCTGGCGATGGTCGCCAACGCGCCCGTGAACGTGGTGTTCTCCGCGAACCTGTTGACCGACCCGCGCCAGGGCACGAACTGGGGCCTCACGTTCGGTGGCAAGACAGTGAGTGGCAGCGCGGTCGTCGGAGTGAGTTTCTCGCTGGATGGCGCGAGCTACGGCGCGGCCACCAACGTGACTCTCGACACGAACGACACGCCCTTCTCGGTGAACTTCGGGGCAGTGACGGCGGACGTCATCTACGTGCGCCTGAGTCTCCCGACGGTGAATGGCTCGCCCATCATCGACAACGTGGCGCTGAACGCGACGCTCGTCCCCGAGCCCACGGTCATGGTGCTGCTCGGCGCGGGCCTCGCGGCCTTCGGCCTGCTGCGCCGCAGACACTCGTAGCGAGGGTCAGTCTTCGCAAGTGACTCCGGACCGCCACCTCTTCGGAGGTGGCGGTCCCATTTCCACTTCACTGGAGTGACTGGCATGAAGAGACTCGCACTCGCGTTCGCGCTGCTGCTGCCGGGGGCGACTCACGCCGGCTCGGGCAGCATGACCCAAGAGGTGCCTGAGTACCGAGTGGCCGACCCATCGGCCCCGCCGGTGACCGAGTCGAACCTGCTCTCGAGCGAGCGCTTCTGGCCGTATCAGACCGAGCTCGCGAAGCAGTGGCAGTCACTCGCGGTGGGCTCCAGCGGCGTGCTGATTCGCGTCGAAGCGTCGGGCCTGGCGCGGATCGACTTCGGCCGCGACGGACTCCTGCGGGTGCCCGTCGCCGTGACCGACCTCGTCGCGCGCGCCAACGAGATTCGCCTCGGCAGAGCCGAGAAGCCCGCGCCGAACGTTCTCTGGGCGATCGGCGCGCGGCTCGTGGACTCCACCTCCGAGGACACGCGCGCGTTCCCGTTCGGCGACGCGGCGAGTCACAGCGTGTTTCTCTGCGTGTTCGCCGACCCGTGGCGGCGCGAGCTCGCAGGCCTGGTGAGCGCGCTCGCGCCACTCGGCCGGCGCGCTGGCGTGCAGACGATCCTGTTTCCGCAGAGCCGCCGCCCCGACTCACAAGTCGCCGGCCAGCTCCGCGCCATGAAGTGGACCCCGCCCTTCGTGTACGCGCACCTCTCGGAGCCGTACACCGAGTCACTGCTCGACGACCCCAAGACGCTGCCCGCGGTGCTGCTCGTCACGGCCGACGGCCGCGTGCTGCACCAGGGACGCCTCTCGCGCGAGAGCGCGCAGCGGCTCGAAGCGGCGCTGGCCGCCCAGGCGATGGCGGGCGAGTGACACATCGGTTGAGATTCGCGTAACCGCCTTCCGGCGCCGAGTCACTCGCCTATACTCGCCACAAAGAGCGGTCTCACTCCCCGGGATCGCTCGCGCCCGCAGCCGTCACCCGCAACCCCTAGACGGCAGCGGAGCCCCGGGACCTGGCTCTCCCAGGTCCTGTTGGGCTTCGCTTGCCCGCGCCGCTAACGTCGCGGCGATGCGGCTTCTCCCCGGCGCCGAGCACTTCCGAGTCACCGAGCTTCCGGCCTACGAGCCGGAAGGGGCGGGCGAGCACTTGTACGTGCTCGTCGAGAAGGAGGGGCTGAACACCGACGACGTGATCGCGGCGCTCGCGCGAGTCACTGGGCGCGCGGCCCGTGACGTCGGGTACGCGGGGCGGAAGGACCGGGTCGCGGTCGTGCGGCAGTGGCTCAGCGTGCGGCTCGGCGAAGAGGCGGCGCTAGCGAAGCTGCCGGAGTACGCGGGGAGCGGAGGGCGGCTCGAGGTCGTCGAAGTGTCTCGCCACCGGAACAAGCTGCGGCTGGGTCACTTGCGCGGGAACCGGTTTCGGCTCGGGCTCGACGGGGCGGGGGAGGCGGGCGAGGTCGCGCGCGTGCGCGAGTCACTCGCGCGGCTGACTCGCTTCGGCCTCGAGAACCGGTTCGGCGCGCAGCGCTTCGGGCACGGCGGCGCGAACGTGGCCGTCGCCCGCGCGTGGGCTTCGGGCGACGCGGCGCGGGCGGCCGCGCTGTGTGTCGTCGACTCCGGTGACTGGCGCCCCGGTGACTCGCTGCCCGCGGAGTTCCGGCCGGGTCTCTTCGGGCGCGTGGTCGGCGCGCTGCGGCGCGACCCCGCGGAGCCGGAGCGCGCGCTGCGCGCGGCGGGGCGCGGCTTCGCGAAGCTAGTGGCTTCGGCCGCGCAGGCCGCGGTGTTCAACGCGGTGCTGGACGCGCGGCGCGAGGCGGGACTCACTCACTCGGCGCGCGCGGGCGACGTATTTCGGCGCGCGGGCGGCGGACTGTTTCGTGTCTCGGCCGCGGACGTCGCCTCCGCGCACGAGCGCGCGGCGCCGGGCCGGCTCGAGGCGTTCGCGACGGGGCCGCTGCCGGGGCCCGACATGTACGCGCCGTCGCGCGAGGTCGACGCCGAGGAGCGCGCTTGGAGTGACCGCGTCGAGATCGACTGGCGTTGGTTCGACTCGGGGCCGCTCGCGAGCCCCGGTGACCGGCGCGAGCTGGTGGTTCCGTTTCTCGAGGCGCCGCGGCTCGAGGTCGAGGGCGACCTAGCAACGCTCGAGCTCGCGCTCCCGCCCGGCTCCTTCGCGACGGAAGTTCTGAGTCAGTGCGGGGTGACCGGTCGCGTATAGTGAGCCGGCGATGAGCTCCACTCCGGTCATGTCGATCGCGTTCGCGCGCCACCTGATGGCCGCGCACGAGGCGCACCTGGTCGAGGGCATGCACGCCGCGAGCGCGCTCGAGGGCAACCCGTTCGACATCGAGGTGCGGCGCTTCGGCCGCGCCACGGCGTTGATCTCGCGGAAGGTGCCGCTCGTCGAGTGGTACAACCGGGTGGTCGGACTCGGCCATCCCGACGCGCGCACGCTGCGCGAGATACTCGCGTTCTACCGAGCGCACGGCATCCGCGCGCGCTTCGAGATCGGACCCGCCGAGCTCACTCCGGCGTTGGCAGTCACTCTGGCCAGCGAGCGCGTGGGGCTCGAGCGCTTCGAGTCACTTCTGTGGGCCCCGATCGACGCGCGCGTCGCGCCGCCGTCGAGCGCGGTCGAGGTGAGACCGTCGCCGCTCTCCGAGCTCGACCACTATCTCGAGATCTGGGCGCGTGGCTTCGCCCTGCCCGAGTTCCTGTGGCCCGACGTGAAGCGCGTCCGCGCCGCGTGTTTCACGGTCCCCGAGTTCCACCGCTACGTGGCGCTGGCCGACGGCGTACCGATTGCGGTCTCGGCGCTCTACGTGCACGGGGACGTCGGGTATCTGTGTATGTCGGCCACTCTGCCCGAGGCGCGCGGGCGCGGCGCGCAGAGCGCGCTGATCGCGCGGCGCTGGCGCGACGGCGCGGACCGAGGCTGCAAGTACGTAGTGACTCAGACCGCGTTCGGCGGCACGAGTCAGAACAACATGGAGCGCGCGGGCATGCGGCCCGCACACACCTTCGGCATCTGGCTGGATTACGGGCTGCCGTTCTAGAATCGCGCGCCCGCGCTGCCGCGGAGAAGGACGTCGTCGTTGAGGTGGAGTTGGCTCGCGGGGCTCGCGCTCGTTCCCGTCGTCGCGCTCGCGTCGTCGACGGGCCCGCAGCCCGGCACCACCGGCGCGCCCAAGGGCGGCGGGTTTCCCGCCGAGCCCGACTGCACGTCGTGTCACACGGGCTTCCCGCTGAACTCCGACGGGCGCGGGCGGCTCACACTTTCCGGCGTACCCGAGCGCTACGTCCCGGGTCAGCGCTACACGCTCACGCTCGAGCTGCGCCACCCCGACGAGGAGCGCAAGCGCTGGGGCTTCCAACTCACTGCGATCTCCGCGTCGAAGTTCACCGGCGCGGGTGAGTTCGTGATCACGGACACGCCGAACACCGAGCTGATCCGCGGCACGACCGCTGGGCGCAGCTACTTGAGTCACTCGTACTACGGCACCGGCGTGGGCGAGGTCGGCGGGCGCCAGTGGTCGTTCGACTGGATCGCGCCGCCGGCCGCGACCGGCAAGGTCGCGTTCTACGCCGTGGGCAACGCCTCGAACCTGGACGGCTCGAAGGAGGGCGACCGCATCTACACGCCGTCGCCGAAACCGATCGCAGTTACAGCACCCGCAACGAAGAAGAGAAAGAAGGCCCAGTCATGAAGTTCTGGCAGTCAGTCTCGTTCACGGAACCGGAGCAATTGGTCGAGATCGCGAAGCTCTGCGAAGAGACCGGCTTCGAGGGGATCCTGGTCTCGGATCACTTGTTCCATCCCGAGAAGATCGCCTCGAAGTACCCGTACACCGAAGACGGCTTGCCGGGCTTCCACGCCGAGACACCCTGGCCCGAGCCGTTCGCGGCGGTCGCGGCGATGGCGGCAGTCACTTCGCGCGTGCGCTTCGCGACCATGGTGTACATCCTGCCGCTGCGTCACCCGATTCCCGTCGCGAAGGCCTGCGCGACGCTCGACGTGCTGACTCACTCGCGCTTCATCCTCGGCACGGGCGCGGGCTGGATGAAGGAGGAGTTCGATCAGCTCGGAGTCGACTTCCACCAGCGCGGCGCGCTCTACGACGAGTCGATCGCGGCGCTGCGCGCGCTCTGGAAGCCGGGCATGGTCGAGCACCGCGGGCGCTTCTTCGACATCCCGCGCATTCAGATGAGTCCCGCGCCGCGCGCGCCCGTGCCCATCTATGTCGGCGGCAACAGCAAGGCCGCGCTGCGCCGCACCGCGCAGCTGGCCGACGGCTGGCTCGGCACGGGCACGTCGCCCGAAGAGGCGTCGCGCGATCTCGCCGAGCTCGCGCGCCTGCGCGCCCAGTTCGGCCGCGCGCGCGAGCGCTTCGAAGCGATCGTGCCGCTCACGACGCCGCCCGATCCCGACGTTTTGCGCCGCCTCGAAGACCAGGGCGCGCACGGCACCGTCAGCTACCCGTTCCTGTACGCGCTCGGCCCGACGTCGACGCTCGCGCAGAAGCGCGCGTACCTCGAGGGCTTCGCCGAGAATGTGATCCGCAAGTCGTCGTAAACTCCCACTCACAGGGAGGAACGGCGATGGCGATCGAGCTCCAGGGCAAGTGCGACGCGCGCTTCAAGCGCGTGCGCGAGGTGTTCGAGGCGTCGTTCGTACGCTCTGCCGAGCTGGGCGCGTCGTTGTCGATCTATCTCGACGGGAGACAGATCGTCGACCTGTGGGGCGGGTTCGCGAATCACGAGAAGACGCGGCCGTGGCTGCGAGACACTCTGGTGAACGTCTTCTCGACGACGAAGGGAATCACCGCGCTGTGCGCGCACCAGCTGATCGAGCGCGGCGAGCTCGAGCTCGACGCGCCGGTCGCGAGATACTGGCCCGAGTTCGCGCAGAACGGGAAGGCCGAGATCCCCGTGCGCCAGCTCCTGTCTCACCGCGCCGGTTTGTGCGCGGTCGCGAAGCCGTTGCAGCCGACCGACATCTTCGACTGGAGCAAGATGACCACGGCGCTCGCCGAGCAGAAGCCGTGGTGGACCCCGGGCACGAAGCACGGCTACCACGCACTCACTTTCGGCTGGCTGGTGGGAGAGCTCGTGCGGCGAGTCACTGGCATGGGCATCGGCCGCTACGTGCGCGAGCACGTGGCCGCGCCGCTCGGCGCCGAGTTCTGGATCGGACTGCCCGAGGAGCTCGACGCACGCACCGCGAATCTCGCGCAGGGCCCGATCGCGACGGGCGGGCCGAACATGCTCGAGATCATCCAGCAGGATCCGCAGGGCATGCTCGCGAAGACCTTCGCGAACCCGCCGCTCTTCGCGATCGGTCACAACTCGCGTGAGTGGCGCGCCGCGGAGCTCGCGGCCGCGAACGGTCACACGACGGGCGACGCGCTCGCGCGCATCTACGGCGCGCTCGCGCGCGGCGGAGAGCTCGACTCAGTGCGGCTGCTCGGGCGCGAAGCGATCGAGCACGCGCGCACCGTGCAGTCGTCGGGGAAGGACGAGGTGCTGCCCATGGTGACTCGCTTCGGGCTCGGCTTCATGATGCCGCCCGACGAAGAGCCGCTCGGCCCGAACATGCGCGTGTTCGGTCACGGCGGCGCGGGCGGGTCACTCGGGCTCGCGGATCCCGAAGCGAAGATCGGCTTCGGCTACGCGATGAACCTGATGCACACGGGACTGTGGCTCGTCGACCCGCGGCCGCGCGCGCTGCTCGCGGCGCTGTACGAGTCATTCTGAGTCGGTCGCGTTGGCGGCGCTGATTCCGATCGGCCGGTTCGCGCAGCTCGCGGGCTTCACCGTGCGCGCGCTCCGGCACTACGAGAGCCAGGGGCTGTTGCTCCCCGCGCAGGTCGATCGCGAGAGCGGCTACCGCTACTACCGCGCGGAGCAGCTGCCCGACGCGCTGCGCGTGCGATTGCTTCGCACGCTCGAGATGCCGCTGCCCGAAGTCGTGGAAGTCATGCGCGATCCCGACGGCGCGGAGTCGCTCGCGAAGGTGCGCGCGCACCGCGAGCGCGTCGCCGCGCGCATCGCCGACGTCGAGAAGCTGCTCGAGCGGGTCGACGAGTGGCTCGACGGCGCGCCGCAAGATTTCGAGTCGCCCGCGTCGCAGCTCGACGACGCGCCGGCGCCCGCGTCGCGCGAAGCGCATCGAGTGAACGAAAGCGTTGCTCGCGCGTTCCTCGGACTGTTCGGTCCAGCCGACGAAGTTTGAGACCGATCGTTCACGAGTGAAGAGCGAGAGTGACTCGGGTCACTCGACACGCGTGAGCAGAGTCACGGCAACACGCACGCGCCATGTCGACACTCCCCACGGGCTGCATCGATTGGGGGACTGTCAATGTTGCTGCTGCGATGGCTGTTGCCATGGGTCCATCTCTGCTCCGGCTTCGGAATGCTCACGCTCGCGACGGTTGCTCGAGCCGATGCAGTCCTGGTCAAATTCCGTCCGCCCGCCGCGGGCGCCGTCGCCGGCTACAAGCTCTACTCGGCGCTCGAGACCGCGGGGCCGATCACGAGCGCGGCGCTCGACGTCGGCAAGCCCACGCCCGATGCGACGGGCGTCGCGAGTTACTCGCTGTCCGGCCTCGACCCCGCGCGCGCGTACGTCGTCGAAATGACGGCGTACGACTCGCGCGGCGTCGAGTCACAGCGCTCGAATCGACTCACGCTCGCACCGCGGCTCGAGACACTCGGTTCGTCGCTCCTCGCGCACGACTACAACGTGTACGCGCCGGGCGTGCACGTGCCCGAGTACGAAGACGCGCGCGGTGACTCGGTGCTCACCACGGGCACGAACCTGTTCTTCGTGTCGTATCTGTCCGACGGCAGCCGTACCTTCGGCACGACGCAGACGTCGGGCGCGGTGCGCGCGCGCTACGTCGGGCCGGTCGCGACGAATCGAACTTCGAGCGAGCTCACGGGCCGGGTGTGGACGACGATGACGAACGCGCAGGCGGGGATCGCGGCGCGCATCACCGGCGACGGCACGCGCTTCTTCGAGCTCGGCACGAACTCGGCCGGCGCGTGGGCCATCCGCGGCCGCAACGAGCCGCTGCTCGCCTGCGGGCGCGGCCCGACTCTGGGAGTCACTCAAACGACTTCGCGCTGGCACTCGTTCAAGCTGCGAGTCACTCGCCTGGGGGGCATCACCCGCCTGCGCGCGAAGGTGTGGGCGGCGGGCGCGGCCGAGCCGGCCGCCTGGCAGGCCGACTGCTGGACGCGGATCGTCGCGACCGCCGACTCGAACTCGTTCGCGCTGCTGCGCGGCGGCGCGGGCGCGGCGTACTTCGACGATCTCGTGCTCAAGCCCGTGATCGGAACGTTGGACCCGATTCCGGTCCCCTGAGTCACCGACTCAGAATCTCGGGCTGTTCGTCCTGGCCGCGACTCCGCCGTCGGCGACGATCGCGGCGCCGTGCACGTACGAGGCGTCGTCCGAGGCGAGAAACAGCGCGACCGCGGCCATCTCCTCGGGCTTGCCGAGCCGCCCGCACGGGATCTGTCTCTCCCAGCCGGCGCGCCCGCCGGTGGCTTCGACCGCGGCGAGCAGCGGCGGTGTCTCGATCGGGCCGGGCAGGATCGTGTTGATGCGCACGCCGCGCGCGGCGTTCTCGACCGCCGCGGTCTTCGTGAGATTCACGATCGCGGCCTTCGCCGCGCCGTACGCGCCGAGTCCCGGCTCGCCCGCGACCGCCGCGCCCGACGAGATGTTGATGATCGAGCCCGCGCCCTGCGCGGCCATGACCGGCAGCGCGGCGCGGATGCCGTAGAAGACTCCGTCCAGTGTCACGCTCTGCGTGCGGCGCCAGTCGGCGTCGCTGAGTGACTCGACCGCGCCCGGCACCACCGCCGCCGCGTTGTTCACCAGCACGTCGAGCCGGCCGAACTGAGTGGTCGCGAAGCGCACCGCGGCTTCGACTTGGCGCGAATCGCCGACGTCGCCGGGGAACGCCCGCGCGCGGCCGTTCGTGGCCTCGATCTCCTTCACCACGCGCTGCGCGGCATCGCCGACCACGTCGTTCACGACCACGGCCGCGCCTTCGGCCGCGAAGCGCAGCGCGATCGCGCGCCCGATTCCCGATCCCGCCCCCGTAACGAGGGCAACCTTCCCGCGCAGCCGTTCGCTCATGTACTTGTCACACCCGGTTGGAACGTGTTCTAATTTTCTCACCCGCACCGGTGCGAAGTCCAGGAGGATCCCGATGGCGCGCTTTCCGTTCGGCTTCGCGAACAGCTGGTATCTCATGCTGTATTCGGACGAGCTCGCGAAGGGCGACGTCCGGCAGCTGCACTATCTCGGCCGCGAGCTCGTCGCGTTCCGTGGCGAAGACGGCCAGGCGCACGTGCTCGACGCGTACTGCCCGCACTTGGGCGCTCACCTCGGCCGCGGCGGCAAGGTGATCGGCGCCGATCTGCAGTGCCCCTTCCACGCGTGGAGGTTCAACGGCGCGGGTAAATGCGTGCAGGTGCCGTACTCGAACAAGATCCCCGCGAAGGCCGAAGTCCGCTCTTGGCCAGTCACTGAAGTGAACGGCGGGATCTTCATCTGGTACCACGAAGAGGGGAAGGCGCCGGACTTCGAAGTTCCGCGACTCACTGCCTGGGGTGACTCGGGCTGGACTCAGACGTGGCAGAAGTACGAGTGGAGCGTGAAGACCTGCCCGCAGGACATCATGGAGAACGCGATCGACTGGCCGCACTTCCACACCGTGCACATGATGGACATGCCGCCGGAGAAGAGTCACAAGTTCGATGGCAAGATGTTCTTCTGGAACATCGGCACGACCAAGCAGGTCTCCACGATGGAAGGCGTGAGTGACAGCCTGTACATGGAGGCCCAGAACTGGGGCCTCGGGTACAACTTCCTGACTTACACCGGCATGTTCACCACGGTGATCTCGACCGGACTCACTCCGATCGACGAAGAGACGACTCACTTTCGGACGGCCATCATCGGGAGGAAGGACGGCCGCACCGAGGCGGAGACCCTGCAGCTCCTCAAGGCCTACATGGACGACCAGTCCAACGCGATCACGCAGGACTTCGAGATCTGGGAGAACAAGCGCTTCCGCGCCAAGCCCATGCTGTGCGACGGCGACGGCCCGATCGCCGAGTTCCGGCGCTGGTGCCGGCAGTTCTACTCGAAGGACTGGGCGGCGGCCGAGTAACTCGTCGAGGACGCGATGCCCCCCAACGTCTCGCGCCGTGACTTCCTGCACCTGGCAGGCGCGGCGGGCGCGGCGCTCAGCGCCGCCGCCTGCGCGACCACCACAGTTTCGGGCGGGGTGCCCGAGTCACCCACGTTCGACCTCGACACCGACGTGGTGGTCGTGGGCAGCGGCGCGGCGGGCGCGACCGCCGCGCTGTACGCGGCCGAGAGCGGCGCGCGAGTCACCGTGCTCGAGAAGGGGCCGGTGTTCGGCGGTACGACCGCGAAGTCCGGCGGCGTGTACTGGATCCCGAATCATCCGCTCGAGCGCGCGAAGGGCCTGAAGGAGCCGCGCGAAGTCACTCTGCAGGCGATGTGCCGCGCGAGTTACCCGCTCTTGTTCGGCGCCGAGAAGCCGCGCTACGGCCTGCCGCAGAACGAGTACGAGCTGATCGAGACCTTCTACGACCGCGGCGCCGACGCCGTGGTCGGGCTCGAGAAGATGGGCGCGCTCACTTCGATGGCCGCCGACTCACTCGCGGGCCCGATGCCCGACTACTTCGAGCCGCCGAACGCGACCAAGATCGTCGACCGGAGATACTGGGCGCGAAAGGCCGACGGCTCGTTCGGCCTGGGCGACGAGATGGTGCGCCAGCTGCGCGCGGCTCTCGAGTCACGCAAGGTGCCCATCCTGATGGGTCACCGCGCGACGCGCGCGCTGGTGAATCCGCGCGGCGAGCTGGCCGGGCTCGAGGTCCAGAAGCTGGGCGGGACGAGTCTGCGCCTGCGCGCGCGGCGCGGCGTGGTGTTCGCGAGCGGCGGCTTCACTCACGATCAGGAGCTGGTGCGAAACTTCCAGCCCGGCCCGGTATTCGGCGGGTGCGCCGTGCCGACGAACGAAGGTGACTTCGTGCGCATCGCCGAGTCACTTGGCGCAAAGCTGGGTCACATGCAGAGCGCGTGGCGCGCGCAGATCGTGCTCGAGCAGGCGCTGCAGTTCTCGTCCACGCCCGACGACGTGTTCATGCCGCCGGGCGACAGCATGATCCTGGTGAACCGCCACGGCCGCCGCGTGGTCGACGAGAAATCGAATTACAACGAGCGCACGCGCGCTCACTACGCGTGGGATCCGGTGCGCCACGAGTGGGCGAACCTGCTCCTGTTCATGATCTACGACTCACGCACAGCCGAGCTGTTCGGGGGCCGCTTCCCCGTGCCGCAGGCGGGCACGAGCGCGCCGTACGTGATCAGCGCGCCGAATCTCGCGGCGCTCGCGAAGTCGCTCGACGCGCGGCTCGCCGAGCTGGCCCCGCGCACCGGCGGCGTGCGCCTCGACCCCGCCTTCGGCCAGTCACTCGCCGCGACCGTGAAGCAGTTCAACGCCGACGCCGCGCGCGGCACTGACTCGGAGTTCCTGCGCGGCGCGAGCGTGTACGACCGCGACTGGCACATCAAGATCTGGTCGTTCCCGAATCAGGGCACGAAGCACGCGCTGCCCACGAAGAACATCACGATGTTCCCCATTCGTGAGTCGGGCGAGGTGCACGCGATCATCCTCGCGCCCGGCACGCTCGACACGAGCGGCGGGCCGGTGATCGACCGCAGCGCGCGCGTGCTGACTTCGAGCGGGAAGCCGATCTCGGGGCTGTACGGCGCGGGCAACTGCGTGGCCTCGCCGACCGGGCCGTATTACTTCGCGGGAGGCGGGACGCTCGGGCCGGCAGTCACTTTCGGCTGTATCGCCGGCGAGAACGCGGCGCGCGAGCCCGCGAAAGAGCTCGCGTGACTCCGCGGAGTCAGCTGGTGCGCCGCGAAGTGCGAGTAAGTTGCGCGCGCGGCACGGTCGTCCCGTTGCACGCCGACGGCGCGGACTCGAGCGAGCTGGTCACGCTCTGCGAGTCACTTTTCCCGGAGTGCGACGTCGTCGCTCCGCAGGGGCCGCGAGCGCGCGATCCGTTCCACTCGAGCGCCGCGCCCGCGGATCCCCGCTGGGGCGCGTACTCCGGCTACTCCTGGTTCCGCCGCGACGACCTGGGTCGGCCCGAGCCGGCGAGCTTCGGCGACAGCCTGGCCCAGCTCGAGTCACTTGCGCGCGAGTTGCACGCGGCGGGCCGCGCGCCGCTCCACCTGGTCGGCCGCCGCGAGGGCGCGACGTTGGCCCTGGGCGCTGCGCTCGCGTTTCCGGAGCTCCTGGCGTCGATCGTCGCGCTCGAGGGCACGGCGCCCGAGATCCCCGGCTGGAGCGACGTGCGCGCCGTGCCGCCGGAGCTCCCCATCCTCTCACTCGCCAACGACTACACTGACCGGTGTGCAGAAGGAGCCCCCCATGGGCGCAGCTGAGAACAAGAAGCTGATCAAGACCTACTTCAAGCGCATCAGCACCGGCGATCCACGCCTGCCCGAGATGCTCGCCGACGACGTGACTTGGTGGGTGCCGCCCGGCTCCGACATGGCTGGCCTGTACGAGGGCAAGGCCAAGGTGCTCGAGCTCATGGGCTCGGGTGTCGGTCTCTATGACTCGACCTTCCCGATGACGATCGACGTGGAAGAGATGGTCGCCGAAGGCAACTGCGTGTGCGTGCAGTTCGTACTGACTGCGCGCAGCGCGAAGGGCCGCGACTACCGCAATCACTACCACTTCGTGTTCAAGCTCCGCCGCGGGAAGATCTCGGCGGTGAAGGAGTATGTCGACACGAAGTACGCGCACGACGTGCTGTTCGCATGAAGAACTCCTGGATCCACCTCGCCAAGGGACAGACTCCGCGGCAGGCGCACGTCGCCGTGCCGAAGGGCTTGAAAGAGGAAGAGCTGGGGCGCGGTGGCTTCCACGGGCGCGTCGCGAATCTCTACCGGCTGAACGAGCCCACGGGCTGGGTGAGGGTGGAAGGTGACTTCGCGCCGGGGGACGTCGACGGCGAGAGAGTCGACACCACGGACCGAGTGAGTGCGAGCGGCGCGCCGACTCGCCTGTTCTGGAACGACGACCTCACTGTCTCGGCGAGCCGGCGCGGCGAGCCCATGCCGTTCTTCGTGCGCAACGCCGACGCCGACGAGCTGTACTTCGTGCACCGCGGCGAGGGCACGTTCGAGACCGAGTTCGGCCCGCTCGAGTTCCGTCCCGGGGATTACGTCGTGCTGCCGAAGGGAGTCACTCACCGCGTCGTGCCGGTGACGAAGGACAACTACTTCCTGCACCTCGAGTCACGCGACGAGATCGGCCTGATCGAGCACCCGAGCCTGGGCCGCCACAACCCGTACGACCCGGAAGTGATCGCCGTGCCGGAGCCGAAGGCGATGCAGGGCGACGGCCGCGCCGAGTACGAGGTGCGCGTGAAGCGCGCCGGGCGAGTCACAGCGTTCTTCTATCCGAATCACCCGTTCGACGTGGTGGGCTGGAAGGGCGACCTGTTCCCGTTCCGCTTCCACAACACCGACTTCCGGCCAGTCACTGCCGACCGCAATCACGTGCCGCCATCGGCGTTCGGCTTGTTCCAAGCCGACGGCTGGGTGCTGTGCAACTTCGTGCCGAGCCCGATGCAGCGCGACCGCGAGGCTTCGCGCCTGCCTTACTACCACCGCAACGTCGACTTCGACGAGATCGGCTTCCTGCACGCGGGCTCGATCGCGGGCCAGCCGATGGAGGGCACCACGATCATGTGGCACCCGCGCGGCGCGGTGCACGGCCCCGGCGAAGCGGCGCGCGCGATGGCCGACCAGTTCTGGAGCGAGATCGGCACGAACGACATACAAGCGGTGAACGTGGACTGCGTGCGGCCTCTCTGTGTCTCGCCGGAGGCGACCGCGGCGAAGCGCGACCACGTGCAGCTCACCGTGCGCAAGGATGCGAAGTAAGTCATGGCGTTCCCGCAGCTAGCTCGCTATCCGGTCCTCGGCCCGAGTCTCTGGTCGTTCGAGAAGCTCCCGGACGGGACGAAGATCGAGCCGATGCCTCTGCTCGCCGAAGACGGCGGCGAGTCACACGGCACGTTGTTCACGCGCGGCGGCGAGCGCTGCGTGGCGATGTTCATGCACCCGCGCGGCGACATGCAGAGACACTACGCCATGCCGCGGCTGCTCGAGGCGGGGATCGCGACGTTCGGCCAGGCCGGCCGCTTCATCAACAACGACGTGAGCCTGATTCACGAGCGGCTGATCCTCGACGTGGCCGCCTCGATCCGCCGCCTGCGCGAGCGCGGCTTCCAGAAAGTGGTGCTGGTCGGCAATTCAGGCGGCGGCGCGCTGTTCAGCTTCTACCAGTCACAGGCGGCCACGGCGGCGCCGGGGCGGCTCGAAGACACGGCGGCCGGCGACCCGTGTGACTTGAACAAGCTCGACATGCCGCAGGCCGACGGCCTGGTGCAGCTCGCGACTCACTTGGGTCAGGGCAAGCTCATGCTCGGGATCATCGATCCATCGGTGGCGGACGAGAACGACCCGCTGTCGCTCGACCCCGAGCTCGACATGTACGACCCGCGCAACGGCTACCGCCCGCTGCCCGAGCCGTCGAAATACTCGGGCGAGTTCCTGACTCGCTACGCCGCGGCGCAGGGCGCGCGCGTCGCGCGGATCGACGCGATCGCGCGCGGGCACGTCGCCGAGTGGAATCACTGGCTCCGCATATTGGGCGCGAAGGACGTCGAGTCACTGCCGCCCGCCGAGATCCAGCGCATCGAGCGCCGGGCGTTCGTGGGGCGGTATCTGGCGATCCACCGCACCGAGGCCGCGCCGGCGTACACCGATCCGTCGCTGTATCCGTCGGAGCGCGCGATCGGCTCGTTCTTCTCGCCGCGCCCCGACGTGTTCAACTATCTCGAGGCGGGCTTCGGCAAGTACCAGACGCCGCGCGCCTGGCTCTCGACCTGGTCGGGTCACGCGTCGCGCGCGTCGACGCTCGACTGTCTCCCCAAAGTCAACTTGCCGACGCTCGTCGTCGCGTATCTCGGCGACAACGCCGTGTTCTCGAACCAGACCGACGCGATCTTCGAGCGCTCGCCCGCGAAGGACAAACGAATCGCGCGAGTGAGTGGCGACCACCTGGGCTACGGCCCGGGCGGCATGAAGGATCGCAGCGGCCAGAATGCTGCGCTCGACGTGATCGTGCCGTGGGTGCAAGAGAGGTTCGCGTGATCGAGTCGAGTTCGCGCAGCGAGCCGAAGGCGAGCGGAGGCGGGTGGCGCGCGGCCGCCCGCGCGCGGGCCCCGCAAGTCAAGGAGCGCTTCGCGTGAGGAGTCAGTCGTGAAGATCGACCTGTTTGCGATGCCTGCGGTGCCCGCGACGCTCGAGGAGCGCGAGAGACTCCGCCCCATCGGCCGTTCGACTGAGCGCTACCAGATGATGCTCGAGGAGCTCCGACACTTGGCAATCACCGCCGATCAGCTCGGCATCCACGCGTTCTCGACCACGGAGCACCACTTCCACACCGAGGGCAACGAGCTGTCGGTGAATCCCGTTCTGCTCTTCGCCGACTTCGCCGCGCGCACGAAGAGCATCAAGTTCGCGCCGATGTCGATCGTGATGACCGCGGCGAATCCGATCCGCGTCGCGGAGGATCTCGCGATCCTCGACCAACTCACGAAGGGCCGAGTCGCCGTCGCGTTCGCGCGCGGCTATCAGAAGCGCTGGATGCAGGTGCTGGGGCAGGGCGCGCCGATCGCCACCGGCATGGGCGACGACGTGGACAAACAGAACCGCGAGAGATACGACGAGAACGTCGAGATACTTCTCAAGGCCTGGACGAATGACTCGTTCGAGCACAAGGGCAAGTATTTCCAGGTGCCGTATCCGCACGACGGGATCGTCGGCTGGGGCGCGCCGGGTTACACGCGCAAGTTCGGCGCGCCGGGAGAGATCGACGACGACGACGTGATTCGCAAGATCGGCGTGTGTCCGCGGCCTTATCAGGACCCGCACCCGCCGATCTGGGTGCCAGTCACTGGCGGCATGCCGTCGCTCTTGAACTGCGCGAAGCACGCCTGGCTGCCGTGGATCTGGGAGGCCGACCCCGAGAAGTTCCTGATGATGTGCAGCGAGTATCAGCGCGTCGGGGCCGAGCACGGCCACGACTTCGAGTTGGGCGAGAACTGCGGAGCGGTGCGAGCGATCACCATCGGTGACACGTACGACGAGGCGTTCCAGCTCGCCGCGCAGACCACGGGTCACGACTACCAGGAGTATTTCGGGCGGTTCGGCTTCCTCGAGCTGTTCCGCAATCCCGAAGACGACCCGAACTGCCGGCCGCTGCTCTTCAAGAGCAACGAAGCCGCGACTCAGCGCATGATCGAGAAGGGCTACCAGATCTGTGGCACCGTCGATCAAGTGAAGAGACACTTCGAAAAGCTCGTGAAGTGTCACGGAAACGGGAATCTCGAGTGGCTGTCGTGGAACTTCTTCTATCAGGGAACCACGCCGCGCCACGTGCAGGATCGGCAGCTCGAGCTCTTCGCCACCAAAATAATGCCGGAGTTCAGCTAGATGCCCTTCTTACTGACTACGCTCGGCTGCGCCTCGCTGCGCGCGCGCATCGCGCGCTTGCCGGCCGAGCCGCGGGCTGCCGCGGACTCGGCCGCACACATCGTATCGTCGAGGTGCTCATGCCTTTCGCAGTGATCAACGGACACCACCTGTACTACGAAGACTCGGGCGGGCGAGGCCGGCCGGTCGTGTTCAGTCACGGCTTCCTGCTCGATCACTCGATGTGGGACGCGCAGGTCGAGGACCTGTCCGGCGAGTTCCGCTGCATCACGTGGGACGAGCGCGGGCACGGCATGAGCGAGTGTCTCGGTTCGTTCGACTACTACGACTCGGCGAGTGACTGCATCGGCCTGCTCGACAAGCTGGGCATCCCGGTGGCCACGCTCGTCGGCATGTCTCAGGGCGGCTTCCTGTCCATGCGCGCGGCGTGGAAGTTCCCCACGCGCGTGAAGTCACTCGTGCTCGTCGACACCGCGGCGGCGGTGTTCCCGGACGAAGTCATCGAGGCGTACCGCACGACGGCGGACGACTGGATCGAGCACGGGCCGGTCGGCGAGATCGCCACCAACATGGCGGCCCTGCTCTTCGGTCCCAAGTACGACGCGAGTCAGTGGCTCGGCAAGTGGCAGTCGAAGCCACCCGCGGAGACCGCGCACCCCTGGGACACCGTGCTGGGGCGCGATGACTTCATGGACAAACTGCCCGAGATCAAGTGTCCGTCGCTCGTGATCCACGGCTCGGCCGACCAGGCGTTCGATCTCGACACCGCGCGCGGGCTCGAGAAGTCACTCGGCGACTGCAAGAAGCTGGTCGTGATCAAGAACGCGCACCACGCGCCCAACGTGACTCACCCGAAACCGTTCAACACCGCGCTCCGCGAGTTTCTCGGGAGGCATGCATGACGCCACTCGGCTTCGGCATCTGGGACGGCGACAACCACTACTACGAGCCGCGCGACGCCTTCACGCGCTACATCGAGCCGCGCTTCCGCGACGGCGCGGTGCGCGTGATCGACACGGCCGAGGGCAAGCCGCAGATCTGGATCGGCGACCGCGAGTTCCACTTTCTCGACGACACGTTCGCGAGCTTCGAGAAGACGGTGCGCCCCGGCTCGCTGCGCGAGTTCCTGAAGTCACTCGGCAGCGAGAGACTCGTCGAGCCCGAGACCATCGAGATACCCATGGATCCCGCGTTCCAGAACCGCGACGCGCGGCTGCGGCGCATGGACGAGCAAGGGGTCGAGGCCGCGTTCCTGTTCCCGACGCTGGGTGTCTGCGTCGAGCACTTCCTGCGCAACGACACGGCGCTGTCTTACGCGAACATCCGCGCTTTCAACCGCTGGCTCGACGAGACGTGGGGCTACGCATGGCAGGGGCGAATCTTCGCGTCGCCGGTGATCTCGCTGCTCGACCCGGCCGAGGCGCTGCGCGATCTCGAGGACGTGGTCGCGAAGGGCGCGCGCCTCATCAACGTGCGCACCGGCCCGGCGAACGGTCACTCACCCGCGGACCCGATCTTCGACCGCGTGTGGTCGCTGGCGAACGAGGCGAAGCTCGCGATCGCCTATCACGTGGGCGAGGCGGGTTACAACGAGCTGATGTCGACTCACTGGGGCGAGGAAGCGAACCCCGCGAGTCACCACCAGTCCGCGTTCCAGTGGGTCTGCATGTACGGCGACCGCCCGATCATGGACACGGTCGTGGCGCTGGTCATGGGCAACTTCTTCGGCCGCTATCCGAACATCAAGGTGCTGTCGGTCGAGAACGGGTCACTCTGGGTCCCCTATCTCATGAAGGCCATGGACAAGATGAAGGGCATGGGGCGCAACGGCCCCTGGCTGGGCGGGCGCGTGCACGGGCGCGCGAGTGAGATCTTCAAGCAGCACGTCTGGGTGAATCCGTATCACGAGGAGGATCACAAGGCGCTGGCCGACCTGATCGGCGTCGAGCACGTGGTGTTCGGCTCCGACTATCCGCACGCCGAGTGTGTCCCGCATCCCGAGGAGTTCATCGCCGGCATCCAGAAGCAGTTCGCGCCCGGCGACGTGAAGAAGCTCATGCGCGGCAACGCCATGCACCTGGTGGGCAACGCGTGAGCGAGTCACTCGAGTTCGAGGGCCGCGTGGTGCTGGTGACCGGCGGCGGCGGCGCGTGCATCGGCGGGCCGACGGCGCTGCGCTTCGCGCAGGAAGGCGCGTCGGTCGTGATCTGCGACCTGCACGAGCGCCGAAATCGCGAGATGGCCGAGAAGATCCGCAAGGAGACGGGCGCGCCCGTGCTCGACTTCCACCTGGACATCGCGGACCGCGAGAAAGTCGACGCGATGCTGGCCGAGACCGAGAAGAAGCTCGGCGGGGTCGACATACTCGTGTGCAACGCGGCCGAGAACAAGCTCGGCAAGATCGTGAGCTACGAGATGGCCGACTGGGACCGCACGATCGACGTGTCACTCTCGGCGAACTTCTTCCTGGCGCGGCGCGTGCTGCCGGGCATGGTGGCGCGCAAGCGCGGCAACATCGTGAACATCTCATCGGTCGCCGGCTGGATCGGCAACCCGAACGAGAAGGACGGCGAGCCGGCGTACGCGGCGGCGAAGGCCGCGCTGTTCTCACTGACTCGCAACGTCGCGCACGAGGTCGGCCCGCACGGCATCCGCTGCAACGCGATCGCGCCGGGGCTCATCTGGTCGCGCTTCGTCGAGAAGTTCGACGCCGACTTCCGCCCGCTGATCGACGAGACACCGCTGCGCCGATACGGACGCTCGGAAGACGTGGTCGAAGCCGTGATGTTCCTGGCGTCGGATCGGCGCTCGGGCTTCATCACCGGCGAGTCACTCAACGTGTCCGGCGGCTGGTACATGCGGCCGTGACCGTCGCGGCCGTCCTCGACCGCTGGGTCGCGCGTGCCCCCGAGCGACTCGCGCTGGTCGGGCGAAGCGGCCGCTTCACGTACGCCGCGCTCGACCGCGCCGCGAACCGCGCCGCGAACCGGCTGGCCGCGCTTGGAGTGACTCGCGGCGACCGGGTCGCGGCGTGTCTGCCCAACGACACCGACATCGTGATCGCGTTCCTGGGCGCCGCGCGCTTGGGCGCGATCTGGGTCGGCATCAACAAGCCGCTGGCCGCGCCCGAGAAGGCGTACTGCCTGCGCGACTCGGGGGCGCGCGTGTTCCTGGCAACGGCCGACGTGCTCGAGTCACTCGCCGGCCAGCGCGCGTCGCTGCCCGATCTCGCGCACGCGGTCGAAGTGTCTCCGGGATCGTTCGCGCGCGAAGGCGATGAGTCACGGCCGGCGCTCGAGCTCGACCCTCACGCGCCCGCGGCGATCGCGTACACGAGCGGCACCACGGGATTCCCGAAGGGCGCCGTGCACAGTCACCACAACCTGCTCTTGCCCGGCGCCGTGGCCGCGGTCTCCGGGACGTACGGCCCCGAGCTGCGCCAGGGCGTATTGCTGCCACTCACGATCCTGAACCTGATGGTGCTGGGCCCGCTGGTCGCGTTCCAGGACGGCTCGGCGCTCGTCTGTCTCGACCGCATCGACGGCGAGGGCGTGGCCGAATGGGTGCGCAGCGAGCAGGTGGGTCACTTCGCCGCCGTGCCCACCATCCTGTACGACTTACTGACTCACCCCGCGGTGCGGCGCGAGGACCTCGCGTCGCTGCGCCGGCCCGAGGTCGGCGGGGCCGAGTGTCCCGAGGAGTTCCGCCGGCTGTACGTCGAGCGCTTCGGCCACGAAGTCACGATCGGCTACGGCATGACCGAGGCGCCGACGGCGGTGACTCGCTCCGACGGCGCCGCCGCGCCGCGCCCCGGCCTGTGCGGCAAGGCCGTGCCCCAGGTCGAGATACTCATCCTCGACGAGAAGGACCAGCCAGTGCCCGACGGCGAGGTCGGCGAGATCTGCGTCGCGCCCGCGACGCGCGGCCCGTGGGCCGGCGTGTATACGCCCATGCTGGGTTACTGGAACAAGCCGGACGAGACCGCGAAGGCGCTGCGCAACGGCGTGTATCACTCGGGCGATCTCGGCTTCATCGACGAGCGGGGTGACTTGTACATCCGCGGGCGCCGCAACGAGCTGATCCTGCGCGGCGGCGCGAACGTGTATCCCGCCGAGGTCGAGCGCGTGCTGGCCGAGCACCCGGCGGTCGCCGCCAGCGCGGTGCTGGGCCGCCCAGACACTCGGCTGGGTCAGCGCGTCGTCGCGGCCGTGCAGCTGGCCGCGGCTGCGGCCGCGACCGCGGACGAGCTTGCCGCCTTCACCCGCGAGCGGCTCGCGAGATACAAGGTGCCCGAGCAGATCGTGTTCGTCCCCGCGCTGCCGCGGAACGCGATGGGCAAGGTGGTGAAGCGCGAGCTCGAGTCACTCTTTGGAGCCGGCTCGTGACCGAGCGGGCTGTCATCGGGCGCACGTTGGCCGACTCGAAGCCGGTGCAGCCGCGCGACCCGCGCGCGCCGGCGGGCGCGCCGAACGTGGTGTTGATCGTGCTCGACGACCTGGGCTTCGCGCAGCTCGGCTGCTTCGGCTCGGACATCGCGACACCAGCGATCGACTCACTCGCCGCGGGCGGCCTGCGCTTCAACCGCTTCCACGTGACTGCGCTGTGCTCTCCCACGCGCGCGGCGCTGCTCACCGGCTGCAATCACCACGCGGTCGGCATGGGCTTCCTGACCGACATCCCCATGGGCTTCCCGGGCTACGACTGCCGCATCCCGCCCAGCGCCGCGACCCTCGCCCGAGTGCTGCGTGACTCGGGCTGGGCGACGTTCGCCGTCGGCAAGTGGCACCTCGCACCGCGCTGGGAGCAGACGGCGGCGGGACCGTTCGAGCGCTGGCCGCTGGGGCAGGGCTTCGAGCACTTCTACGGCTTCCTGGCGGGTGACACCAATCAGTGGACCCCGGAGCTGGTGAGAGACAACGGCTTCGTGACTCCGCCACGCACGCCGGAGCAGGGCTACCACCTGACCGAGGACCTGGTCGACGTCGCGATCCGCCGGATCCAGGACCTGAGACACGCGGCGCCGAAGAAGCCGTTCCTCCTGTATCTCGCGCCCAGCGCCGTGCACGCGCCGCACCAGGCGCCGCGCGACTGGATCGAGCGCTACCGCGGACGGTTCGACCAGGGCTGGGACGAGTGGCGCGAGCGCGCCTTCGCGCGGCAGCTCGAGCTGGGCGTCGTGCCGAAGGGCACGACGCTGACTCCGCGGCCGTCTTGGGTCGACGCGTGGCAGGGTCTCTCGCGCGACGAGCACGCGGTCTCGGCGCGACTCATGGAGGCCTTCGCCGGGTTCCTGTCTCACACCGACCACGAGATCGGGCGTCTGGTCGGCTGGCTCGAGTCACAGGGCATCCTCGACGACACTCTCGTGCTCTTGATCTCGGACAACGGCGCCAGCGCCGAGGGCGGACCGAGCGGGCTCATGAACGAGCACAGCTTCATGCTCAACCGCCCCGACGAAGTGACTCGCGCCGCCGCGCAGCTCGACGCGATCGGCGGCTTCCGCTCGTACAACCACTATCCGTGGGCGTGGGCTTGGGCGGGCAACGCGCCGTTCCGCCTGTGGAAGCGCTTCACTTGGCTCGGCGGAGTGCGCACGCCCCTGATCGCGCACTGGCCGCGCGGCATCGCCGCGCGCGGCGAGGTTCGCGGACAGTTCTGTCACGCGGTGGACGTGCTGCCCACCGTGCTCGACGCGGTGGGAGTGACTCGGCCCGAATCCGTCGGCGGCGTCGCGCAGCAGCGGCTCGACGGCGCGAGCCTCGTACCGAGCTTCGCGTCGAACGAGTCACCCTCGCGCGCCACGCAGTACTTCGAGATGCTGGGCAGCCGCGCGATCTACCACGCCGGCTGGAAGGCGACGACCGACCACGTCGGGAACCAGCTGGCCGTCGAGCGCGAGCGAATCACGGGGAGTCACGACTTCGACAAGGACCGCTGGTCGCTATTCAAGCTCGACTCGGACTTCTCGGAATCGCGCGACCTGGCCGACGCGGAGCCCGAGACACTCGCGAAGTTGATCGAGGTGTGGTGGAGCGAGGCCGGGCGCAATCAGGTGCTGCCGCTCGAGGACGGCTTCCTGTCCCGCGCCGCCGCGCTGGTGCGCCCGGCGTTCGGCTTCCGCGGCACGGTCGAGCTCACTCCCGGCGCGGGCCCCGTCGCCGAGGACGCGCTGCCGCCGCTGTTCGGCGGCTTCTCGGTCACGGCCGAGCTCGAGGTCGAGCGCGCGCCCGCGGGAGTGATCGCCGCGCTGGGTGACTGGACGAACGGCTGGGCGCTCTACTGTCTCGCGGGCCGGCCGGTCGGCGTGTTCAACGTGTGCGGCGAGGCGTACCGGGTCGCCGGCGCGGAGTCACTCGACCCCGGGAGTCACTCGCTGCGCTTCGAGTTCGTGCGCCGGCCCGCCGGCGGCGGCAAGGCCGTGTTGTCGCTGCGCGACCGCGTGCTGGCCGAGGCCGAGATCCCCGTGAACCTGCCGCTGCGCTGGCAGATCGGCGGCGCCGGCCTGCTCGTCGGCCGCGACCGCGGCTTCCCCGTGTGCGACGACTACAAACCCCCGTTCCCCTTCGACGCGAAGCTCGTGCGGGTCGTGGTCGAAGTCGCGGGCCGGCCGCCGCGCGATGCCGCGCGCGAGATCGCAACGGCGCTCAAGCACGAGTGAGTGAGGTCATGGCCGTTCTTCGTGTCGGTCACATCGGAATCTGCGTCTCGGACATGCAGCGCGCGCTCGCGTTCTACTGCGACTTACTCGGCTTCCTGCCGCTCACCGAGACGACGGTCGCGGACTCACTCTCGGCCCAGCTCCTGCGTCTGCCCGAGGTCGACCAGACCACGGTGTTCGTCGAGCGCGACGGCGTGCGTCTCGCGCTGTTCGAGTTCCGCAAGCCCAAGGCCGTCGGCTCGGGCCGGTTGCGCGCGATGAACGAGACGGGCATGGCCGCGCTCATGCTGCGCGTCGAGGGGCTCGACTCACTCGTCGAGACGATCCGCGCCGCGGGTCACCGCGTGCTGGACGAGACGCGCATCGCGCACCCGGCGTGGAACTCGAAGCTCCTGTTCGTGTGCGATCCCGACGGAACGCTCATCGAGCTGATCGAGATACCCGGCGATCCGTACGCGCCGTTCGGAAAGCCGTTCGCGAGGAGGGAGACACCGTGATCGTGTTCGACAAGTTCCTGATCGACGGCCAGTGGATCACGCCCGACGGGCGCGGTCACTTCGACGTGCACGACGCGGCGACGGAGGAGCTGATGGGCCGCGTGCCCGACGGCAGCCTCGTCGACGTGGACAGGGCAGTCACTGCGGCGCGCCGCGCATTCGATGGCTGGGCCGCCACGACTCCCGCGGCGCGCGCCGAGGTGCTGCGCCAGATCGCCGACGGTATCCGCAAGCGCCGAGACGAGCTGATCGAGGTGATCATCGGCGAGCTGGGCGCGCCCCGACCGATGACGAGTCAGTTCATGGTCGACTTCCCCGCCAACACGATTCAGTTTTACGCGGATCTCCTCGGCACTTACTCGTTCGAGGAGAAGATCGGGAACTCACTGGTGGTGAAGGAGCCGGCGGGCGTCGTCGCGGCCATCACGCCGTGGAACTACCCGCTGCACCAGATCGTGGCGAAGGTCGGCCCCGCGCTCGCGGCGGGCTGCACCGTGGTGCTGAAGCCGAGCGAGGTCGTGCCGCTGTCTTGCTTCATGTTCGCGGAGATCGTGAACGCGACCTCGATCCCGCGCGGCGTGTTCAACTTCCTGTCGGGCGCCGGTCCCGTCGTGGGCGAAGCGATGGCGACACACCCTGGTGTAGACATGGTGTCGTTCACGGGCTCGACCGCCGCCGGCCGCCGCGTCGCCGAGCTCGCGTCGAAGACCGTGAAGAAGGTGTCACTCGAGCTGGGTGGCAAGTCGGCGAGCGTGATACTCGACGACGCGGACTTCGAGAAAGCCGTGCGCGCCAGCCTGAATCACGCGTTCATCAACTGCGGTCAGACCTGCGCGTCGTGGACGCGCATGCTCGTGCCGCGCGCGCGCCAACGACAAGCCGCCGAGATCGCGCTCGACGAGCTTCACAAGTCGAACGCCGTCGGCGATCCGCGCGAAGGGAAGGCGCGCCTCGGTCCGCTCGTGTCTGCGCGCCAGCGCGACCGCGTGCGCGCGTACATCCAGTCGGGCATCGACCAGGGCGCAACGCTCCTGACCGGAGGGACCGAGCCGCCGGCCGGACTCGAGAAGGGTTACTACGTGCGCCCGACACTTTTCTGTGACGTGAAGAGTGACATGAAGATCGCGCAGGAAGAGATCTTCGGGCCCGTGTGCACGATCCTGCCGTACGACGACGAGGCCGACGCGATCCGCATCGCCAATGACACGATCTACGGGCTCGGCGGCGCGGTGTGGTCGGGTGACTTGAACCGCGCCGTCCGCGTCGCGCGGCGCATTCACACCGCTCAGCTCGACATCAACGGCGCGCCGTTCAATCCCTACGCCCCGTTCGGCGGCGTGAAGCAGTCAGGGAACGGGCGCGAGCTCGGGAAGTACGGGCTCGAGGAGTATCTCGAGCCGAAGGCGCTGCAGATTCCGTAGGTTGTGTTCACGAAATTGTGTCCTAAGGGACCGGAGGATCCGCGCAGCCGGCTCGGGGACTCAAGCCGCGTAGCGGAGCGCGTGAGTCGATCCCTTCGGAATGCGCCGCGTCCGCAACGATCGCTCGTAGTACTCCACCCAGCGTAGCGGCAGTCGAACACAGCTGGGAAACAGTCTCGCTCTCAAGACATCCTCGACCCTCAGCCGCCTCGGCAAGAGCCCCAACCTCTGCGCGGGTGACTCGTCTCTTTTCCGCTCTGAGAACGACTTCATCGTGTTCCGCCAAACTTGGAACACGAACATCCGGTACGCCGCGCACGCTCTACGCTTCGAGAACGCGATCGTCTCTCGCTTGTGATTCGCCTGTGAGTGGCGAATCAACAGATCGGCGAGATTCACCGGGAAGAGCGGGTTGTCCGGAGTTCGCGAGATCCGAGACGAGGTCGTCAGGTGGCGGATCGAACGGCCCAAACGCCGAAGCCGCGCGATGGCGCGGGGATACGCCCGATGTTCGTCCGAGTGAATCGTTGCCCAAGCGCCTTCGGGCACAACGATCTCGAGCAACGCCCCCATCTCGCGCTCGATCGACCGCGGGTCGGGTCGTCCCAGCGAGGCTTCGAGCGCGGCTCGCCGGCGCCGCTGTGACTCTGTCATGCGCCCCTTGCGGCGCACCTCGGAGTCAGTGAGTCCGTAGATGAAGTGCGACTGACTTCCGATCGCAGCGTGGAAGTGGATGGGTGTGTACTGACTGAACTCGAAGGACTCGAAGCCGTCGATCGCAAGTGACTCGCTCGTAGCCGACTTAGGCCGCAGCTGTTCATGGAACAGGAGACAGTGGCGTCCCAGGCGATCGCACTGGCGCATGATCGTGGTGGGGGAGGCGCCGACATCGCGAGCGATCTGTCGGTACGCGGAGCAGGCGAGAACGCGCATGAAGATTCGGGCGAGGAGCTCAGGACGTTTGAGCCAGTAAGTGGTGGAGAAGGTCTGAGAACTGAAGGCCCTGTGACAGTGAACACATAGAAACCTCTGGATGCGGTGGGGCGGCTGCTGGCGGCGGTAGAAGCCGATCCGCTTCCAGTGCCAAGTGCGCGGATCCAGATGGAACTTGCACTCGGGGTTCGGACACCGAGGAGGTATGAACGGTGTAGCTCGTTTCTGCACGCGCTGCGGTCGAGCAGGCGCCGTGCCAGACACACTCTCAGGAACACAACCGATTCCGTAGACGGCTCCGTATGCGCCGGGTGTAGGATGGGCGCGGATCAGTGGAAGCAGGGCCGTGGTCTATCGGTTCGGGCCATTCGAGCTCGACGAGAGTCTGTACGAGCTGCGTCGAGAGGGAGCTGATCTTCGCCTGAGACGGCGGAGCTTCGAGGTCCTTCGCTTTCTGATCGAGGAGCGCGCGCGCGTCGTCGGCAAGGACGAGCTGCTCGACCGCATCTGGGGCCGCCGCTTCGTGAGTCAGTCGGCGCTCGCGAATTGCATCAGCGAGCTGCGCGCCGCGTTCGGGGGCGAGCTCGAAGCCAGCGCGATCATCCGCACCGTGTACGGGCGCGGCTATCGCTTCGTGGCGAAGCTCGACGAGCCGGCTCCGGTCGCGGGTGCGCGGCCGTCACCAATCGGTGTCGGCGAGGCGGCGCGCGAGAGCGGGCCGCGCGACGTCTTCGTCGGTAGGGAGCGCGAGCTCGAGAGACTCGAAGCGGCGCTCGATGCCGCGCGCGCCGGCCGGCCGCAGATCGCGGTGCTGATGGGCGAGGCGGGAATCGGCAAGAGCTCGATCGCCGCGCGCTTCGCGGCGCGCGCGCGCGGCCGCGGCGTTCGCGTCCTCGACGGCAGCTGCTCCGACAACGGCGTCGCGCCGATCGGCTGGCCGTGGCCGCGCCTGCTGCGCGCGGTGCTGGGCGACGAGACCTCGCAACTCACTCAGGAGTCGGCGGCCGCGCTAGCTCACTTGCTGCCCGAGCTGCGCAACCCGGCGAGTGAGAGACGTGAGCCCGACGCGAACGGTGGCGATCCGCCCGCGCGCGCGTTCGAGGTCGCCGCCAAGGTGTTGCTCGGCGCGGCGTTCGCTCCGCTGCTCGTGATCATCGACGACATGCATCTGGCTGATGCGACGTCGCTGAATCTCCTGGGCTTCGTCGCGAGTCAGCTCGCGGAGCTGCCCATCATGCTGCTGTGCACGTCGCAGCCGCCCGGTCGCACGGTGACTCGCCCGCTCGCGCGCGTGCTCGCGGAGCTGGGCAGACACTCGGGGAGTCAGTCACTCGAGCTCGCGCCATTGTCGCGCGGCGAAGTGGAGCAGCTGGTCGAGAACAGCGGCCTGTGCGCCGAGGTTCCGCGCCTTGCGGAGCGCATTTTCGAGCGCAGCGAAGGGAATCCGTTGTTCGCGTCGCAGCTCCTGCGTCTCGTGCAGGACCGGCCCGCGACCGAGGGCGCGGCGGACGAGGTCGCGCTTCCGCCGGGCCTCTCGGCGACGATCCCGCTGCGGCTCGCGCGTCTCTCGGCCGAGTCACGTCGGCTGCTCGCGGTCGCCTCGGCGATCGGGCGCTCGTTCCGCACGCACCTCTTGCGGCGCGCGGCCGAGCTGACTCCCCGGGAGTGTCTCGATCTCTTGCAAGAGGCCGTCGACGCGCGGCTCGTCGACGAGACCGGCGCGGTGGGCGCCGGCGAGAGCTTCCGCTTCCGCCACGGGCTGATCCGCGCCGGCGTGTACCAGACACTGGCCGCGGGCGAGCGCGCCGAGATCCACCGCCGCGTCGGCTTGGCGCTGCGCGACGGCGGAGAGACGATCTCGGGCGAGCTCGCCGGGTATCTCGCGCACCACCTATACCAGTCACACGATCCGGAGCTGGTGAAGCAGGCGATCGTCTTCGGCGAGAGCGCGGCGCGCCACGCGGCGCGCCACCGCGAGTTCGACCGTTCCGCCGAGCACTACGCTCGCGCGGTCGCCGCGGCCATCGAGGTCGGCCTCGACTCACTGCGCATCTGCGACCTGCAGCTGGCGTGCGCCGCCGAGCTGCGCCGTTCGATCCAAGGGCCGCGCGCCGACGAGATGCTCGGCAAGGCGATCGAGCGCGCCCGGTCACTCGGCAGATTCGACAGACTCGCGGGCGCCGCGCTGGTTTGGGGAGGCTTCGACACGATCGCCTCGGCCGATCCCGCCTGGTGCCGGCTCATCGAAGAGGCGCTGCAGGGGATCGGCACGCAGCAGCCGCTCCTGCGCGCGTCACTCCTCTTGTCACTCGGGCTCGCGCGCCTGGCGGCCGACCCGGCCGAGGTGAACGTGAACCGCGTGCGCGAGGCGATCGCGATCGCCGAAGTACGGCAGTGCAAGCCGATCGTCCGCCAGGCGCAGAGTCTCTTGTTCGCGTTCATGCGCGGGCCCGAGCAGTCGGCGGAGTCACGGCGCAGGATCGAGAGCTTCCTCGGCGCCATGCTCGCGGCGTCGAGCGGCGCGGCGCAAGTCACTTCGATCGTCGCGACCGCCGCGCACCGCATCGAGTGGCTGCAGCCCGAAGACGAACGGGCCGGCGAAGCGATCACCGCCGCGGAGCGCAATCCGCAGCTGGTCGGCGCGCGCATCACGCGCAACTTGATGCGCGGGAAGCTGTGCGAGGTCGAACGCGACTTCGACACCATGTGGCGTGACTGGCTGCCCATCCCGACGGACGGCCGCTTGCCGCCGACGTTCGCCGCCATGCTGTTCGGACTGCGCCGCGAGCAAGGGCGGCTCGGCGAGCTCGAAGCGCCGCTGAGAACGGCGTCGCAGCGCCATCGCGAAGTGACTTTCTGGCGCGTGCTGCTCTCGCTCCTGCTCGCCGAGACGGGACGCGCGGTCGAGGCGACGGAGCTGCTCGACTCACTCACGCGCAACGACTTCGGCGCCGTGCCCCGCAACGGCTACTGGCTGGGCAACGCGATGTACGCGGCCGAGACTGCGTCGAGACTCGCCCACGCGCGCAGCGCCGACGTGCTGTATCCGCTGCTGACTCCCTTTCCCGACCGCGGCGCGCTCGTGTGCAAGGTCGCGTTCGCCGGCCCGATTCGTCTGGCGCTCGGCCGGCTCGCCACGCTGCGCGGTGACTACTCGGACGCCGAGATTCACCTCGACGCCGCGGAGCGGGCGTGCGCGGCGGTCACCGCGCCGGGCTTCGAGCTCCGCTCGCGGCTCGCGCGCGCCGATCTGTTCGCGGCCCGCGGCGCCCGCGCGCGCGCGGACTCGCTGCGGCGAGAGACTCGCGCCCGCGCGCTCGAGCTCGGCCTCGCCGGCCTGGCCGGTGCCGCCTGAGTCACAACCCGCTCCGTGTTTCATTCGCGGGTTATGAAAATCTGACTTTCTTCTGAAGGTCCTCTCCAGATCGCCCGCGGGCCCGCGCCTACGCTGCGCGGTGATCCGAGGTGTGTCGTCCTCGGCGCCGTGTTCCTTGGTCGTTGGAGGGAGAGGAAATGCGGGAGTCACAGGTCCGCGTCTTTGGAAGGGTGTGCGCGTCGGCTGCGGCCGGCGCCCTCGCGCTCGCCGCGCCGGCGAGCGCAATCACGATCAACGCGCCCGAAGTGTCTGCGCTGCACACGGGCAACATCGTCCACTGCGACACTGCGGTCGCGGAGCGGGAGTTCGACGAGACGTTCGAGTGCGGCGACGAGTTGTTCGCCACGGTGTTCAACGCGCTCGACGGCGTCGGCATCAACGTCGGAGACGGCGGGCGCTTCACGCGTGTGCCGCGCAGTGACTTGAACGGCACGCTGCAGTGGAACAAGAACATCCCCGCGCGCATCACCGGTCCGAATGGGCAGGCCTGCGAAGAGTGTCACGCCGTGCCGATCGGCGACGGCGCAGGCTTCATCAACTCGAACGTGATTCGCGACCCGCAGCATGTGGGTACGCCGAACAGATTCGTACAGCGCAACACCCCGCAGGTGCTCGCGCTCTCGGGGCTGCAGAGACTCGCCGAGGAAATGAACGCGGAGCTGCTCTCCGACGAGCAGCTCGCGATCGGGCTCGCGTGCCCAGTGATCCGCGCCCTGCGTCACGACGTGACTCTGAACCTCGACGCGAAGGGCGTGAACTTCGGGACCGTGACGGTCAGAGCGAGCCCCTTCGCGGCGAACTGCCCGACGAGTGTGACTCGCAACGTGCAGGGCATCGACAGCGACTTGCGACCCAAGCCGTTCCAGTGGAAGGGCGTCGAGCCGTTCGTTCGCTCGTTCAACCGCGGCGCGTCGCACAACGAGCTGGGCATGCAGCCCGTGGAGCTCACCGGCGACAACGTCGACGGCGACGGCGACGGCGTGAAGAACGAGATGACGGTCGCCGACCAGACTGCGCTCGCGGTGTATCTCGCCGCGCAGCCGCGGCCAGTCACTCTGATCGAGCTGGACCTGCTGCGGCAGACGTTGAACGCGATGGGCTCCGCGGGTCAGGCCGAAGCGATCGAGCTCGGCCTGCCGATCCTGACCAGCGCGCAGAAGAACGCGATCGCGAACGGCTCGAACAAGTTCGTGCAGGCGCAGTGCGCGACGTGTCACAAGCCGACGCTGCTCGTCGACAGCCCGATCTTCTCGGAGCCGAGTCAGAACCCGAACTATCGCGACGTGACTTTCCCGGCCGGGCAGAGCCCAGTGTCTCGCGGCGTCGATCCGGCGGACCCGATCACGTTCCACATCCGCAACGATCCGCCCGACAACGTGATCGAGGTGAACGGCGTCGAAGTCGCGCGCCTCGGCGGCTTCAAGAAGGACGGTGGCGACAAGTCGATCGTCGAGCTGTTCGGTGACTTGAAGCGGCACAACATGGGACCGGGGCTCGCGGAGAACATCGACGAGCAGGGCTTCGGCGCGTCGGTGTGGCTCACCGCCGAGCTGTGGGGCGTGGGCTCGACCGCGCCGTATCTGCACGACGGCCGCTCGACGACGCTGACCGAGGCCATCCTCGAGCACGACGGCGAAGCAGCCGGCGCGCGCGCTGCGTTCCGGTCACTCTCGACCGCGGACAAGGCGGATCTGCTCGCCTTCCTCAACAACCTCGTTCTCTTCAAGACGGCGGAAGAAGAAGAGTAAGTCGCGCGCGAGACTCATCCCCAAGCACGAGGCGAGCTCGTCGGTGAACCCGGCGAGCTCGCCTTCGCGTTCTAGGCGCTCGAGTGACTCGTATCACGTGACGGCGGTCGCGCACGGTGGCGGAGCGCTGCAAGTAAGCTTGCGCGGGGTCCGGGCGTGGCAGCCCGGCGTCGTGGGGAGTGCGAGCTTGGAGGGGGAAATGGCTGATGCTGTCGTTGAAGCTGTCTCTCAATGCTGGACATGGGCTTTCCGTTGCCGTGCTTGCGATCGGAGTCACTGGACTCGCGAGTCCAGTGAGCGCCATCACCATCAACGCGCCGGAAGTGCCGGCGCTGCACTCAGGGAACATCGAACACTGCGACGAGGCCGTCGCGACGCGTGAGTTCGACGAGACGTTCGAATGCGGCGACGAGCTGTTCGCCACCGTGTTCAATGCCGTCGACGGCGTCGGCATCAACGTGGGCGACGGCGGTCGCTTCACGCGGGTGCCGCGCGCCGATCTGAACGGCACGCTGCAATGGAACCGGAACATTCCCGCGCGCATCACCGGCCCGAACGGACAGGCGTGCGAGGAGTGTCACGCGGTGCCGATCGGCGACGGCGCGGGCTTCATCAACTCGAACGTGATCCGCGACCCGCAGCACGCGGGCACGCCGAACCGGTTCGTGCAGCGCAACACGCCGCAGGTGCTCGCGCTCTCGGGGCTGCAGAGACTCGCGGAGGAGATGAACACCGACTTACTCGCCGACGAGCGTCGAGCCATCTCCACCGCGTGTCCCGCGGACCGCTCGCAGCGGCGCAACGTGACGGTGATTCTGGACTCGAAGGGAGTGAGCTTCGGGTCGGTCACCGCGAACGCGAGTCCCACGGCGTCGAGGTGCCCGACTAGCGTCGTGCGCAACGTGCACGGCGTCGACCAGGACCTGGTCATCAAGCCCTTCCAGTGGAAGGGCGTCGAGCCGTCCGTGCGCTCGTTCAACCGCGGCGCGTCGCACAACGAGCTCGGCATGCAGCCGGTGGAGCTGACGGGTGACGACGTCGACGGCGACGGCGACGGCGTCCGCAACGAGATGACGATCGCGGACATGACCGCGCTCGCCGTGTATCTCGCGGGTCAGCCGCGGCCGGTCACTCTGATCGAGCTCGACATACTGCGCCAGATGCTGAACGCGATGGGCGCCGCGGGTCAGGCCGAAGCGATTCGGCTCGGACTCCCGACGCTCACGAGCGCTCAGAGAAGCGCGATCGCGAACGGCGCGGTGCGGTTCGCACAGGCGCAGTGCGCCACGTGTCACCGCCCGGTGTTGATCGTGAACAACCCGATCTTCTCTGAGCCGAGTCAGAACCCGAGTTACAGAGACGTGACTTTCCCGGCGGGCCAGAACCCGAGGACGCGCGGTGTCGATCCGGCGAATCCGATCGCGTTCCACATCCGCAACGACCCGCCCGACAACGTCATCGCCGTGAACGGCGCCGTCGTGGCCCGCCTCGGCGGGTTCCCGAGGGGTGCGGGAGACACGAGTCTCATCCCGCTGTTCGGTGACTTGAAGCGCCACAACATGGGGCCGGGGCTCGCCGAGAATGTCGACGAGCAGGGCTTCGGCGCGTCGGTGTGGCTGACGACCGAGCTGTGGGGCGTGGGCTCGACCGCGCCTTACTTGCACGACGGCCGTGCGACCACCCTGACCGAGGCGATCCTCGAGCACGACGGCGAAGGCGCTGTGTCTCGAGCCGCATTCCGGTCGCTGTCTGCCACCGACAAGGCCGACTTACTTTCGTTCCTGAACAACCTGGTGCTGTTCAAGGCGCCCGAGGAGGAGTGACTCGCGCACGGGGCGAGTCCGCCGGGCCGGGCGGGCTCGCCTCGGCCTCTTTGCTCAGGTCGTCGCCTGCAGCTTGCGAGTCAGTGTGAGTGCGTTCTGCGCCAGGTTGTCGATCTGCGCGCGGAACGCGCGTGTGTCGGCGTTGCCGCCCATCACGCCCTTCAAGTATCTCGCCATCACGCCTTCGACGATCGCGGCCAGGCGCCAGTACTGGAACGCGCGGTAGTAGTCCACGTTCGAGACGTCGCGCCCGGTCTTGCGCGCGTAGATCTCGAGTATCTCGGCCCGCGACTGGAAGCCGCCGGCCGCCGACGGCGAAGCCGCGGCCGCCGCGTCGCCGCCGACTTCTCCGGGCTCGGCCCAGTTGTTCATGAGATACCCGATGTCGGCCATCGGATCGCCGAGCGTGCACAGCTCCCAATCGAGCACGGCCTTGATCTGGCGGTCGTCGCCGGTGATGCAGTTCCCCAGCCGGTAGTCACCGTGCACGATCGCCGCGTCCTTCTGCGGCGGCATCATCGAGACCAGCGAGGCGTGTACCTCTTCCATCGCGGGCAGCTCGCGCGTCTTCGACTTCTCCCACTGAGTCCGCCAGCGGTGCAGCTGCCGCTCGAGATACGCGTCCTTGCGGCCGAGATCGCCGAGCCCGATCGCGTCGGGGTCGACCCGGTGCAGCCGCGCGAGCACGTCGATCAGCGAGGCGCCGCACTCCGCGCGCTGCGGCGGCGTGAACAGCCGAGACACCGTTGCTGCGTCGGTGATCACGTGACCCGCGACGAACTTCATCACGTAGAACGGCGCGCCGTTCACGTCGATGTCCTCACAAAGCCCGAGCGCCGGAGCGACCGGCACCGAAGTGTGTCGCCCGACGGCGGCGATGATCCGGTGCTCGCGTCCCATGTCGTGCGCCGTCGCGAGCACGGCGCCCAGCGGCGGGCGGCGCAGCACGAACAGCTCGCCGCGGGAGTCGGTGACCTTGTAAGTCAGGTTCGAGTGTCCGCCGGTGATCAGCGCGAACTCGAACGGCGCGTGCGCGCTCTTCACGTTCGCGGCGAGCCACTCCGACACGCGGGACTGCCGGATCCCTCGAACTTCGCCAGTCCCTCCGGGTTCGCTCATGCGCGCGATTCTATCTCACGAGGCGAAGTCGACGCGGACGGAGCCCAGCGGTCCGAAGTCGGCTTCGGCCGAGTCGCCGGGCGCGAGCTCGAGGATGTCGGTGACGCAGCCGGTCGTGACCAGATCGCCCGCGCCCAGCCCGCGCCCCATCTGCGATAGCCGGTTCGCGAGCCAGTGCAGCGCGTGCAGCGGCGAACCGAGCACGTTCGCGCCGACGCCGCGCGTGGCCTCGGCGCCGTTCACGCGAGTCACGACCTCGAGCTTCGCGAGCTCGAGCGCGCGAAAGTCCGTGCGCTCCGCGCCGTGCACCCAGTGACTGTGGAGCACGTTGTCGGCGATGGCTTCGAGCGGCGAGAGCTTGCGCCACTCCTCGAAGCGCGAGTCGATGATCTCGAAGGACGGCAACACGGCGCCGACCGCGGCCGCGACTTCGTCGAGAGCGTAGGGCGTGGCGCGCGCGGGCAGGGCGCGCGCCATGCGAAAGCCGAACTCGGTCTCGACGACCCGCGTCGCGAAGCCCGCCGCCGGCAGCGCCGCCGCGCTCGCGTGCACCCGCCCCGCGATGAGTCGTCCGAACACGGGTGAAGTGATTCCGAGTGACTGCTGCACGGCCGGGTTCACGTAGCCCAGCTTGTAGCCGGCCGGCCGGCCCAGCATCGCGACGAAGCGATCCTGAATTGTGTAGGCCTCGAGCAGATTCTTCGGCGCGCACGCGGCAGGCAGCTTCGGGCGCGGACGCAACGCGCGGTGGGCGGCGATCAACAGGGTGGCCGCGGCGTCCAGCTCTATGTCTCGCGAAGTCATTGCGTCTTGTGCCACGCCGATCGGGTCGCGCACAACTCTGAAACGTGTTCTAATCGCGGGCACGGAGGGTCCCCCCGATGAAGCGCATCCCGCTGCCGCACTCCCCGAACGGCTGGTTCAAGGTCGTGTTCAGCGACGAGCTCGCCGTCGGCGACGTCCGCGCCGTGCACCAGTTCGGCAAGGACCTGGTCGTGTTCCGCGGCGAGGACGGCAAAGCCGTCGTGCTCGACGCGTACTGCCCGCACCTGGGTGCACACCTCGGTGTAGGGGGGAAGGTGGTCGGCAACGAGATTCAGTGTCCCTTCCACGGCTGGCGTTGGGCGGGCGATGGCCGCTGCACCGACGTGCCGTACGCCAAGAAGATCCCCGCGCTCGCGCGCATCGGCGCGTGGGAGACACTCGAGCAGAACGGCTACGTCATGGCGTGGCACCACGCGGAGGGCAAGCCGCCGGAGTTCGAGATCCCAGTGATTCCCGAGGTGAGTGACTCGAGCTACTACAAGTACAAGCGCGTGCGCTGGGAGCTCGCGACTCACATCCAGGAGATGTACGAGAACGCGGTCGACATCCAGCACTTCGCGCACGTCCACGGCATGCAGATCGACCGCGTGAACTGGGACGGCGAAGGCGCGATCGCGACCTTGGTGCTCGACCTGAAGCGCGAAGCCGACGTCCAGACCAACGCCGAGGGCGAGACCTCGTTCCGCTCGTTCATGTACGGGCCGGGTCTGTCGCTCACGCGAGTCACCGGGCGCCTGGCGGGCGTCTCGATCCAGACGCTGACGCCGATCGACGACGAGGTGTGCGAAGTCGTGCACACGTACTACGCGAAGAAATCCGAGCCGGCGACCAAGGCCGAGCTCGAGGGCTTCTTCGACTTCTACGCAAGTGACTGGGAGCTCGACTTCAAGCTGTGGAACCAGAAGATCTACCGGCCGCAGCCGCTGTTGGCCGAGAACGACGGCGACGTGGGCCGCTTCCGCCGCTGGTACAAGCAGTTCTACTCGACCGACCTCGGCATCGACCGCTTCTAGGACGAGTCACTCATGGCCCGCGTGAATACGGTGCTCGGTGCGGTCGATGCGCGCGAGCTGGGCGGGACGATGAGTCACGTCCACCTGACGCTCGACATCTCGTGCTGGTACGCGCCGCCGCAGGATCCCGAGGTCGCGCGCGTCGCGGGCAAGCCGCTGTCGCTCGAGAACCTGGCGCTCGCGCGGCGCAACGGCTTGATGGTGAAGGACAACCTGGTGCAGTCCGACGTCGAGCTCGCGATCCGCGAGGCGGCGGAGTTCAAGCGCGCGGGCGGTGGGACGCTGGTCGACATGGAGCTGCCCGGCATCGGGCGCGACGTCGCTTCGCTGCAGCGCATCTCGCGCGCCACCGGCCTACACATCATTGCGTCGACCGGCTGGTACACGCAGGCGAGTCACCCGCCTGAAGTCGCGCAGCTCGACGTGGGCGCGCTGGCCGACCGCATGGTGCGCGAGATCGAGGTGGGCATCGGTGACTCGGGCGTGCGCGCCGGGAACATCGGCGAGATCGGCTGCAGCGGAATGCCCGATACGCCGTGTCTGCCCGACGAAGAGAAGGTGCTGCGCGCCGCCGCGCGCGCCCAGGCGCGAACCGGCGCGTCGCTCACCGTGCACCCGAACGGCGGGACTCACGGCTCGCGAGAGACTCCGAAGCACCATCTCGACTTCTATCTCGACGTGCTCGAGGCCGAGGGCGCCGATCTCGGCAAGGTGTATCTCTCGCACATGGGCTTCTACTCGGCCGAGGTCGCGCAGCACGTGCTCCGCCGCGGGCTGGGCTTCGTGTCGTACGATCACTTCGGTCACGAGGAGTACTACGAGATCGTCGGCCCGGGCCGCGCGTTCCCGCGCGACAAGGAGGAGATCGACGCTGTCATGCGGCTCGTCGAAGCGGGTCACTCCGACCGCGTGCTGATCGGCAACGAGATCGGGTGGAAGACCTGTTACAAGGCGTACGGCGGGTGGGGCTACGCGCACGTGTACGACCACGTCCTTCCGTGGCTGCGCGACTGCGGGGCGAGTGAGTCACAGCTCCACGCGATCCTCGTCGAGAACCCGGCCCGCCTTCACGGCATCGCATGAGCCGGAGGTAAGAGTCGTGGATGCACTCGAGGCGTTGACCACCGCGCGGGCGATGCGCCGCCTTCACGCCGCGACCTGCGCGTCGAGCCCCGGTAACTCACAGGGCTGGGACTTCGTGGTCGTGCGCGACGCCGCGCTGCGCAAACAGATTGGCGACCTGGTGCGCGAACGCATGCTGCCCCGGCTCGTGGCCATTCCCGAGTCGGCCGGAAGTGACTCGTCGCGCGACCGGATGATGCGCGGCGGCCGCCACCTGGCCGCGAACTTCGGCGACGTGCCGGTGATCGTGTTCGTGTGTGGGGCGTCGATCTACCCGCCGCGCCAGCCGATGGACGAGTTCGTGCCCTCGCCGCTGTATCCCGCGGCGCAGAATCTCCTCGTCGCGGCGCGCGCCGTCGGGCTGGGCACCGTCGCCCCTGACTGACTTCGCTCGCCCGGGCTCGCTGCGCGCGCTACCGCGCTTGCGGCTTCGCTCGGGGCGGCCCTCGCTCAGCCTCTCCATGGCCGAGTGACTCGTCAGCCGCGCGACTTTCCGCGAGTGAATCGCACCGGAAGATGTTTCGGCCCCGAGATGAACGTCGAGGGCAGCCACTCCGCGGGCCCGGTCGGCTCCATGTCGGGCAGGCGCGTGAAGATCTCGCGCAGCATCGCCTCGATCTCGATCCGCGCGACGTGCGCGCCCAGACAGAAGTGAGAGCCGCCGCCGCCGAACGCGACGTGCGGGTTCGGATCGCGAGTCACATCGAAGCGCTCGGCGTTCGCGAACGCGGCCGGGTCGCGGTTCGCCGCGCCGTAGTACATGACGACTTTCTGGCCGGCGCGGACCTTGCGGCCGCCGAGCTCCGTGTCTTCGACCACCGTGCGGCGCATGTACACGACCGGCGAGACCCAGCGCAGCATCTCCTCGACGGCGCTGGGCAGGAGTGAGTCGAGACTTCGCGCGAGCTTCCTCCGCTCGTCGGGATGCTCGAACAGCGCGAGCATGCCGCCGCCCACGAGATTGCGCGTGGTGTCTCCGCCGGCGTCGACGAGCAGCATGAAGAACAGCTGGAAGTCGATGTCGTCGAAGCGCTTCCCGTCGACCTCGGCGTTCAGGATCTTCGTTGCCAGGTCGTCGCGCGGGCGCGCGCGCTTCTCGGCGATGACTCCCTGCGCGTACTGGAACATCTTCATCACCGCGACGCCCTGGGCGTGCGGCTCGTTCGGGTCCGGCACGGAGTGAATCGTCTCGGTGAGTCGGTACAGCTCGCGGCCGTCGTCGAGCGGAATGCCGAGCAGCTCGGCGATCACGTACGAAGGCAGCTCGCCCGCGACGTCGTCGACCAGATCGCACTCGCCGCGCTCGATGACTCGATCGACGATCTGCGCCGCCAGCTCGGCGATGCGCGGCGCCAGCGCGAGCGATGCGCGCGGCGTGAACTCGCGACTCACTATGCGCCGATAGCGCGTGTGTTTGGGCGGATCCATCGTGAGCATCATCTGGTGCCCGTCGATGTTGAGCTCGAGGCCGGGCCCCGGATCCGTGATCATGATCGTGGGCACCGACGAGAACGTCGCCGAGTCACGCCCGACGTCCGACACCTCTTTGTGTCGCGTGAGCGCGAAGAAACCCGGGCCGCCGGGCTCGGCGTGCCAGTGCACCGGATCGTGCTCGCGCAGCCAGCGGAACTGATCGTGCGGCTGGCCGCTCGCGAAGCTCTTGGGGTCGACCAGGTCGATGCGGGGCGCGCTAGCCATGCCGCGCAGCATACTCGCTCGCGCGGCGCTTCACGTGCTCCGACACGCGCCACACGGCCGTCGCCTCGCACAGCGCCGCGATGCGCCGGCGCAGAGTGACTGCGCAGTCCGGCGAATCGAAGGGATGCAGCGGCGCGCGCGGGCCGGCGAAGCCCAGTTGCAGGAAGGCGTCCCAGTCGGGCGCGTCGGCCGGGAAGAGCTTGCGTTCGACGCGCAGCACGGCGACCCGCGCCGCCGCGGGCTGACTCGCGAGCAGGTCGGGCACGAACGCCGAAGCGAGCGCGTCGTGGAAGCGTTCCGGCTCGAGTCTCTCGCGCCGGCGCAGCGCGCAGATCCAGTGAGTCTCCCCGTCCTGATGCACGCGCAGCCGGCCGGCGTAACCCGCGGCGCCGCCGAAGAAGCGCGCGTGATCATCAGTCACTAGCCGCTCGCCCTCGGGCGAGTCGTACAGTCGTGTCTCGAAGTCGGCGAGTGACTCGAAAGCGAGCGCGTTCACGCTGTCGAGCGGCGGCGTGCCGTCGAGCGGCTCGTCGACAACGTACAGCGCGTAGCCGCGCAGGCTCGCGTGGTGCGCGAGCGCGAGCGGCGCGTGCCGCTCGAGCAAGTGCGCTGCGTACTCGGCGTGTGACAGACCCGCGCGCCGCTCGCAGAGGAAGAGAATCTCGATCACGGGCCGATGGTACACTCGGCTCATGGCCATCGTGACACCATTGGATGTAGCTCCCGGCGCGCGACGGAGACTCGCGATCTCGAGCCCGGTCACCGGCGAGAGGATCGGCGAGATCGAAGTGCAGAATGCCTCGGACGTGCGCGCCGCGCTCGAGCGCGCGCGCAAGGCGCAGCCGGGCTGGGCCGCGCTCCCCGTCGAAGACCGCGTCCGCGTCGTGCAGCGCGCGCTCGCGGCGCTCATCGAGAAACAGGACCGCATCGTCGAGGTCGTGGTGCGTGAGTCCGGGAAGCCCGCGACCGAAGCGCGCATGATGGAGATCTTCGCGGCGTGTGACTCGATGACTTACTGGTCGAAGCACGCGCCGCGCCTGTTGCGCACCGAGCGCGTCCCGCTTCACGGCATCCTGCGCTTCACGAAGAAGCTCGAGATCGCGTACAAGCCGCTCGGCGTCGTGGGCGTGATCAGCCCCTGGAACGGGCCGGTGATCCTGTCACTGAACCCGACCGTGCAGGCGCTGCTCGCCGGCAACGCGGTGCTGCTGAAGCCGTCGGAAGTGACTCCTTTCTCGGGGCGCATCGTGGCCGACCTGTTCCGCGAAGCCGGTCTGCCCGAGGGCGTGCTCGAGCTGCTCACGGGCGACGGCGAGACCGGCGCCGCGCTGTGCGAGGCCGGCGTCGACAAGATTTCGTTCACCGGCAGCGTCGCGACCGGACGGCGCGTCGCCGTGGCGTGCGCGGAGCGGCTGATCCCGTGCACGCTCGAGCTCGGCGGCAAGGACCCCATGATCGTGTGCGCCGACGCCGACCTGGACGCCGCGGCGGGCGGCGCGCTCGCGGGCGGCTTCCTGAACGCGGGTCAGTTCTGCTGCGGCACCGAGCGCGTGTACGTCGTGAACGAGGTGGCGGACACCTTCATCGACAAGGTCGTCGCGCGCGCCAAGACCCTGCGCCAGGAGTCAGCAGGCGAGTTCGACGTCGGGGCGATCTTCTGGCCGCGCCAGCTCGACGTCATCGCCCGCCACGTCGACGAGGCCGTCGCGGGCGGCGCTCGCGTGCTCGTGGGTGGCCGCAAGAACCCGCGCCTTCAGGGCCTCTACTACGAGCCCACGGTGATCGTCGACGTGCGCTCCGACATGGCGCTCATGCGCGAGGAGACCTTTGGTCCGGTGCTGCCGATCGTGCGCGTGCGGGACATCGACGAAGCGATCGCGCGTGCGAACGAGACGAGCTACGGGCTGGGCGCCAACGTGTGGACGCGCGATCCGCGGCTCGCGAACGACATCGCGCGGCGTATCGACTCGGGGAGCGTCTGCGTGAACGACCTGACGATGACCTACGGAGTCATCGAGGCACCGTTCGGCGGGCGCAAAGAGAGCGGGGTCGGTCACGTGCACGGCCGCGAGGGCCTGCGCGGTTACTGCCACGCCCAACCGCTGATCCGCGACCGCTTCGGCGGCCGGCAGGCGGGCAGTCACTACCCGTACAGCGAGAAGCGGGACGCGGGCATGGCTCGCTTCGTCCGGTTCCTGTTCGGAACCCCGCTGGGCCGCTGGCTCTCGTGAGTGACTGAGAGCGCTTAGCTGCGCTTGCGGGCGGCGACGAAGCCGAGCAGCCCCAGACCGATCAGCAGCGCGCTGCTCGGCTCGGGAACCGGGCGGACCTCGAAGTACGCCGGGAACTGCACGCGGTCCTGGCCGGTCAAGCTGAACCGGATCTGGAACGCGATGCTCGAGTTCACGGCGGGCGCCGGGTCACTCGGGATCGGCGTGCCGAAGTTGTGCTGGCTCACCGTGCCGACCACGCCCGGGCCGCCGCTCGCGGTCGCGGTGAATGAGCCAAGGGGCACTACTTCGGAGCCGTCGATGCGCGCCGAGTAGAAGGGATTCAGACCGATCGTCGAAACAGTGACTGCGCCGCTGTTGTTGAAATCGGTGTAAGTCAGATCGCCGAAGTAACCGCCCATGACGTTCGGACCCGGCAGCGCGGGAGTCACTGGCAGTGACACGGTGAGCACGAAGGTCTGCGTGAAGGTCGAGAGGTTCGTCAGGGTGAAGTTGCCGGTCACGAACGGATCCGGGTTCACGGTGATCGACCAGTCACAGTTGAAGTTCGTGCCGTAGCCGACTCCAGCCAGCGTGTACGTGCCGTCGCCGTTGTCGACGCCTTCGCCGGCCGTCGTGTAGTTGTCGTACGGACCGACTGACTCGATCGAGATACCGATCAGCGGCGACGGTGAAGTCGACGCCGCCATCGCTTGGCCGGCCGCGAACAGCACTGCGGCAGCCAGCACGAGAGCTCCCACCGTCTCTCGCATTCCCCTCAGACTCATGGCTTCCCTCCGAGTCACCGCGCTGATGCGTTGCGCGGCTGGGTGGTAGATGCAGCAGCCACCCGTAGGCAGAATCCTACCAGAGCCGATTCAGCGACTGGAAGGTCTTTCTCGCGCAAATCTGCAAAGAATCAGCGCGAGACAGATGGCGAAAAGCGCGAGCTCACTCGCTTCGGGTACGACGACGAATTCGAAATGCTGTAGCGCGATCCGATCCATCCCGGTCAGCTCGAATCCGAAGGCGACGCCGATGCTGCTCGTGACCCCCGGCCCGGCTTGGTTCGGGATCGGATCGCCGAATGACTCGGCGCCTTGGGTCAGAGTGATGCCCGGCCCGCCAGCGATCGGCGCAAAGGTGAACGAGCCGAGCGGCTGGATCTCGTTGCCGTCGATCCTTGCGCTGTAGAACGGATTCGCGCCGATTCCGACCGTGCTGTCGTTCAGGTCGCGATACGTGACCTCGCCGAAGGCGCCGCCGACCCGGGATGGACCCCCGACCGTCACGCCGCCGAGCGTCGCGGATACGGAGAAGGTCTGGGTCGAGCTCGAGAGGCTCGTTAGCGTAAAGCTCCCGGCGATCGAGGGATCGGGGTTCAGCGTGAAATCGAACAGGATCGAGTACGCCCCCCCGATCTCCTGCGTGCCGCTCGCCGAATAGGTGCCGTCGCCGTTCGCGGTCAAGGTCGGGCTCAGGCTCAGGGTCGAGCCCGGCACGTCGGAGCCGATCGCCAGGCTGAAGGTCGGAACCGGCCCACCCACCGTGCCGGCGAGCGCCGAGTGCGCGAAGCCGAAAACCGCAGCCACGGCAATGAGTACCCGACGGAGCTTCATGCGCGCAGCATATCACCGCGCTCCGCAGGACTGGGGTAGAAACTCCCTACCGCGACGGGTCGAGCAGGATCTTCATCACCCCGTCACGCCGCGAATCGAAGAGCGCATAGGCCTCGGCGCCCTGCGAGAGTGGCAGGCGGTGCGTGAACACGGACTCCGGCTTCAACCGACCCGCTTGCACCAGCGGCACAAGGTCGGCCCAGAGCTCGGGCACTGGGCAGATTCCCAATGCGGAACGTGAGATCCCGCATCAGCGCCGCGAGCATGTTGAACGGGAACGCGAAGTTGGTGCTGACCCCGATCACCGAGACCGCGCCCGCGACCCGCACCAGCTGGAGTGACAGCGCGATGGTCTCGTCTGCGCCCACGGCCTCGATCACGGCGTCGACGCCTTGCCCGCCGGTCGCGGCGTGAATCTGGCCGAGGGGGTCCTTGGCGCCATCGATCGGGATCGCGCCCTTGGCGCGCGCGGTCTCGAGTCTCTCCGGCACGCGGTCGATCGCGAACACGCGCGCGGCGCCGAACAGCTGCGCGCAGTCGAGCGCGCATTGGCCGACGGGACCCAGCCCGACCACCGCCACGGATTGACCTGGGCGGATGTCGGCGTTCTTCGCGCCGTAGTAACCCGTCGGCAGGATGTCGGTGAGCAGCACGGCCTGCTCGCTCGTGACTCCGTCGGGGACGCGCAGCATCGCGGTGTCGGCCGCCGGCACGGCGACGGCCTCGGCCTGCCCGCCCGGCATGTCGCGCGAGTTGCCGAACACGCGCGGGAGCCCGCGCTCGCAGCGGACCGGGTGACCGCTCGCGCACATCCGGCAGTCACCGCAGCCGATGACTCCCGACACCAGCACCCGCTCGCCGCTCTTGAAGCCGCGCACGTCGCGCCCCGTCTCGACGACCTCGCCGATGAACTCGTGACCCAGCGTGAAGCCGGGCGGAACCGGGAGCGCGCCGTGATACAGGTGCAGATCCGAGCCGCAGATCGCCGTGTGAGTCACGCGCACGATGGCGCCGCGTGAGTCGGGCGGCGTGGGATCGGGGAGTGACTCGAGTCGGACGTCGCGTGCGCCGTGGTAGACGAGCGCGCGATTCATCAAGCCGAGCCGGCCGGAAGGTCCCCCGTGACTCCGCCGCAGGCGATCAGCTTGGCGCGAAGCGTGGCGGCGCGCTGCCGGCGGCGCTCGCGGAGCGCGTCGGTGTTGCACAGCCGGTCGAGCACTTCCTGCGCCCAGGCGACGTGGCGGCGCGACTTGCGCACGACCTCGTCGAGTATCTCGATCGTCGGCGCGTCCGCGATCTGATCGGTCTCGAGCATGGTGCGCTCGTAGATCTCGATCAGGTGCGGCTTCAGCACGTCGAACACGCCGACGAGCTTCTCGATCGTCTGATCCGGCCGCTCGGGCTCGGTCACCGACTGCACGAACTCCGCGAAGCCCTGGTTCGCCGACTCCGACGCAGAGACCGCCTTGCGCCCGCAGCGCAGCTCGGGCAGTCGCTTGCCGAGTGAGTCCGCCGCCTGCGCGCACTCCCAGATGATCTTGCCGAGGCCGGTCTTCACGGGAATCTCGGGGATCGTCGCGACCCAGCCGCCCATCGCCATCATCATCCACTCTTCCGCGTAGCGGAAATTGCGAATGCGGCGCGCCATGGACTCGACGTCGTAGCGCCCGTGCAGCTCGCGCAGATCCGCGGGAATCTCGAATGCGGAGTAGGGCGCGAAGCTCGTGCGCTCGTCCTTGCCGGTGCCGGGATAGAGCCTCGTGTCACTCATGCCTGCTTCTCCGCGGCGGCCTTGCGCGCCAGGTGCTTGATGCGCAGGACCTCGGCGGCCTTGCGCAGTGTCTCGCGCGACGGACCGTCGCTCGAGATCTGAGTCAGCTCCTCGAGCTCCTGCTCGGTGAAGCCCGCCTCGATGCGGTCTTCGCGCGCGATGCGGATCGCCGCGTCCTCGCGGTCGGAGCGCGAGCCGCCGAAGCTGAACTGCTTGTCGACGCGGCGGCGAAACTCCTGCGCGGCCTCGAAGCGGGTCGGGTCGTTCTTGGTGAACTCCTTCACCCACTCACTGCCGAAGCGCACGTGAGTCAGCTCGTCGGCCAGCACGTAGTCGACGGCCTGCTGCATCTTGTCGTCGCCCGACTTCTCGGCGAAGCGGATCATGTCGCGGAACACGTCGCACGCGAGACCCTCGAGGCCGCGATTCACTCCCGCGACACGCAGCGCCGGATCGTCCGAGCACGCGCACTCGAACAGGAAGCTCGACTCCGGGAACATGCCGACCACGCCGCCGCAGTGGACCAGGAGCTTCTCGTAGATCTGTACGTGGCGCGCCTCGTCCCAGCATTGCCGCGCCATGTTCATCTTGAATTCCCACGGCGCCTCGGGGAAATCCCAGAGTGACCGGCCGGCGCCTTCGAGCGCTTGTAACTCGCCGACGAAGATGCCGTGCATGCGCAGGAGCAGGCGCGTCGTCACCGCGGGATCGTCGGGCCGCAGCGGCTCGTTCAGAGTCACGAGCCCGAACGCGGGGCCGTACTCTTCGTACAGCGGCTCCGCGGCCGTGCCGCGCACCGACACCTCGATGATCGGAGTGAGTCGGTCGAACATCTCGACGACTTTGTCGACGTCGTCGGGCAACGTCGACAGGACCGTCGCCGCGATGTTGTCTTGACGGACGAAGCGGCTGTCGCGCGCGAGCTCGTGGTGCGCGATGAAGCGTTTCATGGGCTCCCCTCCCGTTTCGGTGAGCGTTCGTTGCGGGAGAGGAGTTTCGCGCCCCGCCGACGCGTTCGTCAAAGCGACGCGTCGGTGGGCGCGATGGGATGCGCGATCAGTACTTCCAGGCCGAGCCGTCGAAGCGGAAGATCTCCATCACTTCGACCTTCTCCACGAGCTCCGGGGAGCTCTTCTTCGCGGACTCGACCGAGTCGCCCTGCTTGCGCAGGTGCAGCTCGTGATACACGAGCGTGCCGACGCCGGGCGCACCCGGCTTCGCGCGCGACTGACACTTCAAAGCCGTCTTCTCGTAGCCGGTGTAGGTCCCGACCATGCGGCCCCCCTGCGGGCTGAACTTCACCTTGGAGGCGTTCGCCTGCTCGCGCGCCGCGAGCTTCGCCATCCACTCTTGGCAGAAGCTGTCGAAGCTCTGGCCCGCTCGCGCCGTGGGCGCGGCCGCGAGCGCGAATGCGCCGACGGCCAAGGTCAGCATCGTTACTCGAAACAGTGTTGCGGTTGACCGACTCATCGCTCGAACTCTCCTGTTCCCCCTTGGAACTCGCCCTCGCGTATGGACCGATCGGCAGGCCAGCCCGGGGATTGAAGTCGCGAATCGGCGCAGCCTGACGCGATTAGAGCACTTCTCGTCGCTTGCAAAAGGCGCAAATCCCGTCATGATGCGGCCGAGCCGGATCTAACTGCGTGCCAGATGCGTGGGTGCGTAGCGCTAGTTGCATTCTTGCAGGGGTCACTTGTGAGGGGTGCTTCGAGCGTCGTTGGTAGCGCAGCGGTCCGCCACGCTGGAGGTCTCCCCGAAATGAAGCGACTCATGGCTCTGCTCTCGGTAGGCGTGCTCACCCTCGGTACGGGTTGCGCGAGCATGCACAACACGTTCGGCGCCGCGACGCCGATCGTGTGCGCGGTGATTGGCGGCGGCCTCGGCGCAGTGGCCGGCGGCGTCGCTTCGAATTGGCGCCACGGCAACGACGATCGCGACGATCTCCGCGAAGGCGCGGCGATTGGCGGCGGCGTCGGTGCGGTCGGCGGCGCTCTGCTGTGCGCACTCACTGCGCCCGAAGAAGTGAAGGGCGCGCCGACGGCGCGCTGCACCGCGAACCCGAGCTCCGGTGCGCCTCCGCTGGCGGTGGACTTCCGAGCCGTGGGTGACTCACCGGCCGGGATCAAGAGCTACGCGTGGGACTTCGGCGACGGCACCAAGTCGACCGAGCAGAACCCGAAGCACACCTACTCGAGCGCCGGGAACTACAACGCGACCTGCACGGTGACCGACAACAACAATCTCGCCGGCACCGGCAGCGCACCCGTCGCGGTCGCGGCTGGAGCGGTGGCGAAGAAGTCGATCGTCCTTCGCGGCATCAACTTCGACTTCGACAAGGCCAACATCAAGCCCGAGGCCGAGCCGGTCCTCGACGCGGCTGCCGAAGTGCTGAAGGAGAACCCGGACGTCCGCGTGAAGGTCGGCGGTCACACCGACAGCACGGGCGCCGACGCGTACAACCAGGGCCTCTCCGAGCGCCGCGCGAACTCGGTGCGTGACTACCTCGTGAGTCACGGCATCGATGCCTCGCGACTCAGTGCCGTGGGCTACGGCGAGACGATGCCCGTCGCCGACAACGGTACGAAGGATGGCCGCGCGCAGAACCGGCGCGTGACCCTCGACACGGAGTAAACGGGTCCGAGAAACACGAAACCCCGGGGCGTCCTTCGCGGCGCCCCGGGGTTTCTCATTTCAGTCTCTGCGAAGTGAGTCAGTAACTCGGCGCTGCTTCCTTCGCGTCGTCGGCGGCTTCCTCGGCCGCGCCCGCCGCGCCTTCCGCAGCCTCGGCCGCGCCGGCGGCCGCGTCCGCGGCGCCTTCCGCGGTCGCTGCCGCCGCTTCCGCGAGCTTCGCGTTCGCCGTCGCGAGCGCGGCCTGCACCTGCGCGTTCGCCGCGTCCGCGTTCAGCGCGGCCGTGCAGACGGGAACCGCCTGCTCGAACTTGCCGACGCCGACCAAGTCGAGGCAGCTCGTCACGTCCTGATTCGCCGCCGCCGCGACGTCCGGCTTCGGCGTCTCACCCGAGCTCGCCGCATCCGTCGCGCCCTGATTCTGCTGACCGCAGGCAGCCAGTCCGAGCACTGCGAAGGCAATCACAACCCCTCGTCGCATGGAAACCCTCCGACGCCCTGAGTAGTGGGCGTGAGTGATGCTACACCCCGAGTGACCCGCGCAGTAGGGCTCGCTGCACACATCTTCGTCGAGGTGATGCCGGTCACCAACGCGCGAAGCTACACCGAGCTGCGTAGCCGCGGCGCTCGGGTATCTTCGCGCGCGATGTGGGGGAGCTTCGCGGTACGGGTCTCCGTGTGCCTGCTCGCGACGTGCGGGCTCGGTTGCGCGGCGCTGCCGTGGCCGAGCGGCTTCGACCGGCGGGTCGACGCCGTGCGCTCCGACGAGCTCGTCGATCTGCGCGGCGCGGTGCACGTACACACGCGTGTGTCGCACGACAGCTCGGGCGACGTCGGCGAGCTGATCGACGCCGCGCACGGCGCGGGCATCGCGTGGATCGCGTTCACGGAGCACCCGTTTCGCGCGCGGCTGCGGCCGGCGCGCGGTGTCGTCGAGAACGTGATTCTGATTCCGGGCTGGGAGGTGCGCGCGGCGGGCGCGTCGGTCCTCGCGCTGGGCGTCGACTCGCGCCGGGGTCTGCCGCGCGAGCCGAAGTCACTCGTCGCCGAGATCCGGCGCCGCGGCGGCGTCGCGTTCGTGGGTCACCTGGAGCGCTCGGAGCTCGCCGACCCGGCGAGATACGACGACGCCGCGCCGGATGGCATCGAGCTCGTGAACCTGCACGCGACCGCGCTCGAAGTGAGTGGCCGACTCACACTGGGCGAGCTGCTGCTGCCCGCGCCGTGGGCGCTGCGCAGTCTCTTGCGGCCGGCGAGCGGCAGCCTCGAGCGCTACGCGCGCCTGCCGAACGTGCGCGCGATCGTCGGCGGCGTCGACGCGCACGCGAAGTTCCGGCTGCTCGGCCCGCTGGGCGGCACGCTCGACCGCTACCGCGACGTGCTGCGCTTGCTCACGACTCACGTGCTCGCGCGCGAGCGCAGCGCCGCGGGAGTCATCGAAGCGCTGCGCGAAGGGCGGAGTTACGTCGCGTTCGAGGGACTCGCGCCGGTGTCTCACTTCGTCGCGCGGCGCGGTCCCGGCGGAGTCGCGGTGCGTGCGCCCGAGCCGGCGCGGCTCGATCTGGTGTGCGCGGGCCGAGTCGTCGCGAGTCTCGAAGCGGCCGAAGCGATCCTGCCCGCGCCGCCCGACGCAGAACGGTGTCACGTCGAAGCCTGGCTGGGCTCTCGTCTCTGGGTGATCACGAGCCCACTGTCGTGAGCGGCACGCCGCGCCCACTTTTGCTGTAATCGGCCGCATGCAGAGTGGCTCGGCGGCAGTGCTGCGCTTCGACGATCTCGACAAGTACCTGCTGCACAAGAACGGCAACTACTTGTACAAGGTCCCGTTCGAGGGGCGCTGGGCCGTTTTGAAGCTGTACTACGGGAGTCTCTCGCTCTCTCGCTACGCGCTGAAGAGCGCGGGCAACCTGCTGCTCGCGAATCAGAGCGCGGTCATGCCGTGGTCGCGGTGGCGCACGGAGCTCGACTGCATCCAGCTGTGGCGCGACGCCGGCTTCCGCGTGTTCGGCGTGTACGACGCCGTGGTCGAGGGCCTGCCGCCCGAAGGTCACGCGCTGTTCGAGTATGTCGACGCGCCGCGCTTCGTTCACTACTTCGCGGATCGCAGCGTGTCACTCGAGACTCGGCTCGCGACGTGGCGGCGCTTCCTGCCGGTCTGGCACCGCCGCCACAGACTCGCGGTCGACCGGCGCGAGCCGCGCTTCGTGCACGAGAACGGCGATCTGAAGCACGTGATGATCGTGGGCGACGAGTTCCTGTTCTTCGACTTCGAGACCGTGTTTCGCGCGCGCGGCCGCGTGCGCGAGGTCGTGGCGCGCGAGATACTCTGCTACCTGAAGTCACTCGCGCGCACCGTCGGCGACGAGTTCGAGCCGTTCCTCGCCGAGACGGTGGCGTCGTATCCCGGCCGCGACTTGCTGGCGTACACGCACGAGTTCGCGTTCGCGGATCCGAACCCGTTCGTGCGCATCGGCAGGCGCCTCGATCTCGCGTTCCGCGAGCGCGCGCAGAAGCCGTCGTCGAAGTACCGCATCGCGGCGCGGCTCGACTCACTGCTCGGCCGCGGATGAGCGGCGCGCTCGGGAGCGCCGTCCGCGTCGGCGGGCTCGACGGCGTGTTGCTCGCGCGTTCGGAGCGAGGCGACGGCCGACACCAGGTGGTGTCGGCCCGGCTCGGCGGCCGCGACGTCGTGGTGAAGCTGTACGGCCGAAAGCGCCCGCATCTGCCTACCGCGGTGCGCGCGTTCGGCCACCGCTTCCTCGTCGGCAAGACCGGCCTCGGCGCGCGCGCGCGGCGAGACACCGAGGCGCGACTCATTCGCCTGTGGCGCGCGCACGGCTTCGCGGTGCCGGAGCCGCTCGAGCTCGCGCTGCCCGAGCCAGTGACTCAGCCATATCTCGTGATGGAGCGCGTCGACGGTCCGACGGTCGACTCACGCCTGCGCGACCCCGCCGCCGCGGGACCAGAGCTCGAAGCCGCGCTGGCGCGCTTCGCCGCCGAGTGCAGCCGCCGGCACGAGCTGGCCGAGCGCCGCGGCGAGCCGGGCTTCGTGCACGCCCACGCGAGCTTCGCGCACCTGATCGACCGCGGCGGTGAGTGGACTCACTTCGACTTCGAGTACGCCTACACCGACGCGAGCCGGGTCGAGCAGCTGATCGCGGTCGAGATCGCGGGCTTCGTCGCATCGCTGCGGCGCTGCGCCGGCCCGCGAGCCGAGTCACTTCTGCGCGCGTTCGTCGCGGGCTACGCGGAGCGCGCGCGCCTCGAGCGCGCCGCGGCGCAGGGCGCGGTCGGGCGCTTCCGCGCGGTCGAGTCGGTCGCCGCGCGCTTGCCGTTCCTCCGCGGCGGCGGACCGCGCAGGCTGCGCGAGAGCGTCGCCGCGCTGCGGGCCGAGCTGGCGCGCCCGCACTGACTCGCGACTAGGTTGCGAGCGGCAGCCGCAGCACGAAGCGCGCGCCCGCCGCCGACGACGTCGCAGTCACGTCGCCGCCGTGACTCCTCGCGATCGCGCGCGCGATCGGCAGGCCCAGCCCCGTTCCCGCGCCCGTGCCCGCGCGAGTCGAGTAGAAGCGCTCGAACACGCGCTCGAGCTGCTCCGCCGGCAGCCCCTGCCCGTCATCGCAGACGGCGAGCTCCGCGTTCGCGCCGCGCCGAGTCACTTCGACCGCGACCTTGCCGCCGGCGGGAGTGTGTCGCAGCGCGTTGTCGAGGAGGTTCAAGATCGCCTGGCGCACTTGCGTGCGGTCCACGTCGACCTGCGCGGAGTCGCCCCGGCACTCGACCGACACGTCGCGCTCCGAAGCGAGCACGCCCAAATGATCGACCAGCCCCTGCGCTTCCGCGAGCAGGTCGATGCGCTCGCGCGCGAGTGACTCGTCGCGGCCGCTCTCGAGCTTCTCGAGCAGGAGCAGGCGATTCACGAAGCGCACCAGATCGTCGACTTGCTCGATCGCCACGGCGACCGGCTCGCTCGCGCCCTCGGTGCGCGCGGCATCGAGCTCGAGGTGACCTCGGATCGCGGTGAGCGGCGTGCGCAGCGCGTGCGCGGCGTCGGCAGTGAGTCGCCGCACGCGCAACACCTCCGCGCGGATGCGCGACAAGAGGTCGTTCAGTACCCCCGCGAGCCGGTCGATCTCGTCGCCGGACCCGGTGCGAGGCAGGAGCTCTCCGTCGGGCGAGCCACTGAGGGAGCGCGCGCGCTCGGCCATCTTCGCGACGGGCCGGAGCGCGTGCGCCGCGACGCCGTACGCCGACAGCGCGCCGAGCAGCGCGATCGCGACCAGCGAAGTCACCAGGTTCTTGCGCAGGCCCCGGTACCAGCGCTGCACCTCTTCCAGGCTGATCCCGATCGCGACGTGTGAGTCGCCGATCCAAGTCTCGAGCGCGCGCACTTGCCTCGAGCCGGTGCGGCTGCGCGGGTGCGCGAAGTTCCAGTAGCGGTACGTCGGCGGCTGCTCGACTCCGAGTGACCCGGGGAAGCCCGTCTCGGGCACGTTCGAGCTGCGCGCGACCAGGCGGTTCGAGCGGTCGCGTATCTCGACGAACAGCTCGTCCTCGTGCTGGTGCTCGCCCGCGGTCTCCGCGATCCACTCGTCCACGTGGTCCGCGCGCAGCACCACGCGCAAGTCACCGAGCCCTTCCTCGAGGCGGTCGTCGATCTCCTCGACGAAGCTGTGCTCGAAGCGGCTCATCACGTACACGATCTGCGCCGCGACGAGAGTCACCACGACGGCGAACACCGCGAACGCGATGCGCAGGCGGATGCTGCGGTTCACGGCGTCGGCGAGAGCATGTAGCCGACCCCGCGCCGCGTGTGGATCAGCTTCTTCTCGAACGGCTCGTCGATCTTGCGCCGCAGATAGCGAATGTACACGTCGATCACGTTCGAGAAGCTGTCGAAGTTCATGTCCCACACGTGCTCGGAGATCATCGTGCGAGTCACGACCTCGCCGGCGTGGCGCGCGAGATACTCGAGGAGAGCGAACTCCTTCTGAGTCAGATCGAGCTTCACGCCCCCGCGCTCGGCCTTGCGCGCCAACAGATCGACGCGCAGGTCATCCACCTCGAGCAGGCTCGGGCGCGCGGTGCCGCGGCGCAGCAGCGCGCGCACGCGCGCGAGTAACTCGGCGAACGCGAACGGCTTGGGCAGATAATCGTCGGCGCCCGCGTCGAGCCCGCGCACGCGGTCGTTCACTTCGTCGCGCGCCGACAGCACGAGCACCGGCGTCGCGCGCCCGGCCGAGCGCAGCTCGCGCAGCACCGAGAGGCCGTCGCGCTTGGGCAGCATCAGGTCGAGCACGATCGCGTCGTACGGATTCACGAGCGCGAGGCGCAGACCCTCTTCGCCGTCGGCCGCCGCGTCGACGGCGAACCCCGCCTCGCGCAGGCCCCGTTCTACGAAGCTGCGCACGCGGAGCTCGTCTTCGATCACCAGAACCCGCATGCGCGCCGAAGCTTAGCCCTCTTCACCCCGCCGGCCAGCCGTCCACGGCGCTGCGCGCGACGCGGAAGCCCGTGGGCCCGGCGAACGTGGTGCCGTGCCGCCGGTCGCAGCGGGCCAGGTCTCCGTCGAGCGCAAAGCACCCGCCGCGAGTGACTCGATAGCTGCCGTAGTCCGGGTCCGCGAAGCGCGAGCCCGGATAGGGGCGATAGAGGTCCGCCACGAGCTCTCCACGTTGCCGGCCATGTCGAGCGCGCCGCAGGGCGCCGCGCCGCCGGGGTAAACACCAATCGGTGTCGTCGCGCCGACGCCGCCCTCGCGCGTGTTGCAGCGCGACGCGGCGAACTCGTCGCCCCACGGGTGAGTGCGCGCGTCGGTGCCTCGCGCCGCGCGCTCCCATTCCTGCTCGGTGGGCACGCGGTATCCCTGCCCGGTGGGCGGTGGGCGCGGACCTCCGCGCGAATCTCGACCGCCGCCACTCTCGTCTGCGCCGTGCTCGTGGCAGCCGGCGCGGCGCGCGCCGACAGCGACGTCGACCAGCTGTGCGCGATCCCGGCGCTCGCCGCGCGCGCCTCCGACGGGCGGCTCGCGCTCGTGCAGGGCGACCGCACGCTGCGCATGTTCGACTCGGATCTCACTCCGCGCGAGTCACTCGCCGAGATCCACGGGCGCGGCTGCCGCGCGCTCGCCTGGAGCCCGGGCGGCGACTCACTCGTGAGCGCGTCGCTCGACGCCACGGCGCGCGTGTTCGTCGAGGACCCGGAGCTGCGGCTCACCGGGAATCTCCGGTTGGCGGGACCCGCGCACGCGCTCGCGCTGCACCCCGACGGCGTGCGCGCGGCCTTCGGCCTGGACGACGGCGCGATCGAGCTGGCGGCGCTGCCCGGCGCGGGCGCGCCGTGCTCGCGCCGCATCGCCGCGCACGCGGAGCCGGTATATGCGCTCGCGTGGAGTCACGACGGGCGGACGCTCGCCTCGGGCGGGCGCGATACGCGCGTGCTGCTCCACTCGGTCGACGGAGGCGAGCCCGTGCTCTGCGCGGGTCACTCCGACATGGTGTTGTGTCTCGCCTTCTCGCCCGACGACCAGCTGCTCGCGTCGGGTGGCCGCGACCGCGTCGGGCGCGTCTACGACCGCGCCGGCACGCTGCGTCTCGAGCTGCACGGTCACGAGCGCACGATCTGGGGCATCGCGTTCTCGCCCGACGGGCGCCGGATCGCGACCTCGTCGTTCGACACGACGGTGCGGATCTTCGACGCGCAGAGCGGTGAGTCACTCGCCGTCCTCACGGGCCACACGCGCGAGGTGAGCTCGCTGTGCTGGGCCGCCGATGGCCGGCTCTGGAGCGGGAGCCGCGATGGAACCGTACGGCTCTGGGACGTCGCGCGTGGGAGCGCGCGCGTCCTGTGGCCGGAGCAGGCGCATGGCGCGCCGCGGTGAACGCGTCCGTCCGCTCGCCGCGGGCCTCGTCCTGGCGGCGCTCGCCGCGTGCCGCGTGCCGTTCGCGGACGATCTCTTGTTCACGACGCAGCGCGCGCAGCCTCCCGTCGCCGAGGACTGCAAGCGCTGTCACGGCGAGGTGTTCGAGGAGTGGTCGCAGTCGCCGCACGCCGGCGCGTGGCGGTCGACTCACTTCCGCTCGCTGACCGCGGACTACTCGGCGGACGCCTGCCTCGGCTGCCACGCGCCCGCGCCGCTGGGCGAGAAGGGCGAGATCGCGCTGCGCGCCGACCACCGCGGCGAAGGAGTGACTTGCATCTCGTGTCACTCGTCGACGGCGCCGGGAGCCGCGCCGCTCGCCATGCGGGGACCGCACGCGCGCACGACTCCGGTCGAGGTCCACCCGGTGCTCGTCGACTCTCTGTACACGAAGCCCGAGCTGTGCGGGACGTGTCACTCGGAGGTGCTCGAGCAATGGCGCGCCGCGCCCGCGCCCGCGGACGGCACCGAGAAGAAGGTCTGTCAGTCGTGTCACATGCCCGAGGTGCGGCGCACGATCGAGAGCGTGGACCCCGAGCGCGCGTACTCGCGCGTGCTGGTCGCGCTCGGCCGCCCCGTCGACGGCCGCCGCCACCGCTTCGCCGTGCCCGCCGAGCCCTGGAAGGACCTCGAGCTCCACGCCGCGCGCGACAGCACGAGCTGGCGCGCTTTCCGCTCCGCGGTAGCCAAGTGCGAGGCGTGTCACCGAGTGACTCCCCTCGAGGCGGGCGAGGAGAAGTCGTTTCGCTATCACGGCGTGCCGTTCGCGAGCTGCGGGAGCTGTCACTCGGATCCGCACGCGGGCCGCGCGCTCCCGTTCCAGTACATGAAGGAGATTCGCGCGGTGGCGCTCGATTCGGGCGCGCCCGCGGCGCCGCCGCGCAGCGCGGAGCACCCGCTGGCCGGCCGCGAGTGCAAGGACTGTCACTCCGAAACGGGCTTCCGCGCGGAGAGCTTGCACCGCGGAGGCTTCGACCACGCGGCAGACACTCGGTTCCCGCTCGACGGCGCGCACGGCGCTCTCGCTTGCGAGAGCTGTCACACGCCGGAGCGGCGCAGACAGGAGCGGCGCGAGAGACTCGCGCCCGGGACGGCGGCGCGGCCGGACTGCGCCGCGTGTCACGAGGATCCGCACCGGGGCGCGATCCGCCGCGACGGCGGCTGCGCAAGCTGTCACTCGCCGTCGGGCTGGCAGCTCGCGTTCGACCACGGGGCACGCACGAAGTTCGCGCTCGACCCGCAGCACGCCTCGCTCGCATGCGCGAGCTGCCACGAAGACGATCGGTTCCAGGCCGCGGGCCGACAGTGCGCGGACTGCCACGCCGTCGCGGCGGTTCTGCTGGCGGGACGCCTCGACGGCGCGCGCGCCGCACCCGATCCGCACGCCGACGTCCGGTGCGGCGACTGTCACGGCCCCACACCCGCGGAGAACCGGCCCGCGGCGCTCGCCGCGAAGTGCGTGACCTGTCACACGCCGGAGTACGGCGCCTTGCTCGCGACCTGGCAGGGCAAGCTCGACGCGCTCGCAAGTGTCTCGACGCTCTCGCCCGCGGACGCCGAGCGCCTGCGCCGGAGCGGTGTGCACAACTTCGCGCTCGCGCACGAGCGACTGCGCGCCGCCGCGTCCCCGCGCTAGCGCCTCGCTTCTGGCCGGTGGCGAGAGACTCGGTGATACTGGCGCGATGGATGGGGTGGAGCGTCGGCCGGGACTCGTCGTGGCGCGCGTGCTCGTCGGCCTCGCGTTGCTCGCGGCGACTCTCTGGATCCTGAAGCCGTTTCTCCTGCCGGCCATCTGGGCCGCGATCGCCGCGTACATGACCTGGCCGCTGTACGCGCGCGTGCGCGCGTGGACCGGACGGCCGATGGTGACCGCGGTGCTCGTGACTCTCGGCTTCTCGCTCGTGATCGCGCTGCCGATCGGCTGGCTGCTGGTCACTTTCGCGTCGCAGGCGAGCGTCGTGGGCGATCGCGCGCAGGCGTGGGTCGCCGAGGGCGCGCCGCTCCCGCAGTGGGTGAGTGAGTCGACATGGCTCGCGCCGCGCGTCGAGGAGCTGCGCCAGAGTCCGCTGTTCGGCCCCGCGGCCGCTGGTGAGTGGATCGCGCGCTACGGACAGACCGCGTCGCAGTGGGCAGTCACTTTGGGCGGCAGCATCGCGAGGAGCGTGCTCGAGTTCGTGATCACGCTCGTGATCATGTTCGCGTTCTATCTCGACGGCGAGCGCATGGCGGAGCACGTGCGGCGGCTCGCGATTCTGCTCGTGCCCAGCGACGACCCAGAGCTCGTCGACAAAGTCGGCGGCATCGTGCGCGCCGTCGTCTTCGGGTTGCTCGGGACCGGGCTCGTGCAAGGTCTCTTGGCGGGCATCGGCTTCTGGATCTTCGGCGTGCCCTCGCCGGTGTTCTTCGGCTTCGTGACCGTGCTCGTGTCACTCGTCCCGGCGGGGCCGATGATGGTCTGGATCGGCGCGTGTATCTGGCTGTGGATGCAGGGCTGGGTGCTCGCGATGGTGGGGATGGCGATCTGGGGCGTGCTGCTGATCAGCTCGATCGACAACGTGCTTCGGCCGCTCCTGATCAGCGGGCCGTCGCGCATTCCGTTCATGCTCGTGTTCTTCGGCGTGGTGGGTGGGCTCGCCAGTCTCGGGCTGCTCGGGATGTTCGTGGGCCCGGTGCTGCTGGCGGTGGGCTTCGGCCTCTTGGCGGAGTTCCCCGCGCGGTATCGGAGCGCGGCGGACTGACTCGCTTCGGGGCGGATCGCCACAGGTGGACCGCTCGGTCGCTTCGGGAGTGACTCGCGCACCGGCACGCGCGCTGCATTCGAGTGAGTCCAAGCCACTCACCGAGGAGACTCCCGTGATCCGCATGTCCGCTCTCGCACTGACGCTCGGTCTCGTCCTGTCGCCTGCGGCCGCGTTCGCGCACGAGAGCGCCGACGCGAGCCTGGAGCAAGTGCTGATCGAGTCCGCCACGACGCCGAAGCAGCACCAGGCGCTCGCGAAGTACTACGCCGAGAAGGCGAAGGCCGAGCACGCGGAAGCGGCGGAGCACAAGCACATGGCTCAGTCGTACGGCGGCGCGAAGATGACGATCGTTTCTCGTCCTCGAGGCGGCGCAGGGTCCAGACGAGCTCCTGCGTTCTGCCGACGGCGAAGGCCGGCACGAGCAGCGCGCCGGCGCGCTCCGCGGTCTCGCAAACCAGGCGAGTGAGTCGCTCGACGTAGTCGCTCGAGTGAGTCCGATCGCCGTACGTCGATTCGAGGAGCAACCCGTCGGCGCGAGTCACCGGCTCGGGGTCGCGCAGGATCGGCCGGCCCGGACGGCCCAGGTCACCCGAGTACACGAGCCGGACGGGCGGCGCGCCGAACGAGAGCTCGACCGTGGCCGCGCCCAGGATGTGACCCGCGCGGCGGAACCGGCCGCGCACGCCTTCCGCGACCTCGAACTCGTTGCGATACGCACGCGGCGCGAGCAGGCGCAGCGCCTTGGTCACGTCGTCCTGGTCGTACAGCGGCAGCGCGGGCCGGTGTCTCGACCAGCCGCCCGCGTTCGCCCGCTCCGCGTCCTCTTCCTGCAGGCGCGCGGAGTCGCGCAGGAGCATATCGACGTGCGCGTGACTCAGCACGATGGCGTCGAGCTCGCGCGGCACGAACGGCGCGCGCGCCCAGTTGCGCAGCCGCAGCTCCTTCTGGCCTTGGAAGAGACCGCAGTCGAGCAGAACGCGCGCGCCGGTGCTCGATCAGGAACTTCGCGCCGGTCACGGTGCCCGCGGCGCCGAGGAAGCGCAGGGTCGGCCGGCGAGTCACTCGCCGGTCACTCGCCGCGCGCGTGCAGCGTGGGCTTCTGCGCCGTGGCGCACAGCTTCCCGTGGCACTCGCGCAGGATCGCGACGGCCTCGTCGGCGCTCGCCACCGGGCGCAGGCGCGCGCGGTCGGAGGGCGCGATCGCGCCGCGCGCGAGCATGTCGTCGAGCTGGCGCAAGAGCCCGGTCCAGTAACTCGCCCCGAACAGCAGCACGGGGAAGCTCGCGATCTTGTGTGTCTGCGCGAGCGTGAGCGCCTCGAACGCTTCGTCGAGCGTGCCGAAGCCGCCGGGGAAGATCAGGAACGCGCACGAGTAACGGACGAACATGAGCTTGCGCACGAAGAAGTACCGGAAGCGGCACTCGCGCTCGAGATACTCGTTGGTCGGCTGCTCCTCGGGAAGCTCGATGGTGAGGCCCGCGGCCACACCGCCTCCTTCGCGGCAGCCGAGGCTCGCGGCCGCCATGACTCCCGGGCCGCCGCCCGTGAGCACGTTGAAGCCCGCACGCGCGACGGCGCGCGCGACCCCGCGCGCTTCGACCCAGGCCGAGTCAGTCGAGCGCGCGCGCGCCGAGCCGAAGATCGAGACCGCGGGCTCGATGTCGCGCAAGGTCGCGAAGCCGCGCTCGAGCTCGCCGCCGATGCGCGCGATGCGTTCGCGGTCGTCGGGCGAGACGCCCCAGCCGATGCTCTCCAACGCCTCGGGAGAGGCGGGGCGCTGATCGCTCATGCCGCCAAGCCTAGCCGCGCTCGCGCGCGGCCGGCAGGGTCTGGCGCAGCTTCGCGAAGCCCTCCCACGGATCGCGAGTGAGTCGCGCGAGCCGCGCGGCCACGCTCTTCACCTCGAAGCGCGCCGGGTCGAGCCGAGCAGTCAGCTCGCGCCACGAGACGGGCGTCGCCACGGGCGCGCCCGGACGCGCGCGCGTCGAGAACGGACAGACCGCCGTCGCGCCGCGGCCGTTGCGGAGATAGTCGAGGAAGATCTTGCCGCGGCGCGCGGCCTTCGACGCGGTGGCGAGATACTCGCCGGGTTTCTCGCCGGCGAGTGTCTCGACCAGCGCGTGCGAGAACGCGCGAACCTCGTCCCAGTCCGGGCGCGGCGAGAGCGGCACGACCACGTGAACGCCCTTGCCGCCCGTCGTCTTCGCGAAGCTCTCGAGCCCGAGCGCGCCGAGGCGCGCGCGTATCTCGCGCGCGGCGGCGACCGTGCGCGCCCACGGGACGCTCGGGTCGGGGTCGAGGTCGAAGGTCAGCAAGTCGGGATGCTCCAGGTCCGCGACGCGCGAGCCCCACGCGTGTATCTCGGTCGCGCCGATCTGCGCGAGTGACACGAGACCGTCCGCGTCGTCGATCGCCATGTAGTCCTTCACGCCCTTCGACTCGCGGATCGGCACGGCGCGGATTGCCGCGGGGGAGCCGCGCATGGGGTGCTTCTGGAAGAAGCGCGCGCCGTCGATGCCCTCGGGCGAACGCACCAGACTGAGTGGCCGGCCCGCGACGTGCGGCAGCATGAACGGCGCGACTTCGAGGTAGTAGGCGGCGAGATCGCCCTTGGTGACCCCGCAGTCGGGCCAGAGCACGCGCTCGGGGTGAGTCAGCTGAACGCGAGTCACGGCGGGAGGGTGCCACACCGATCGGTGTCGCGGCCCTTGAAGAGCAGCCACGACTCGCGGGCCGAGCCGCGGCGCTCGCGCATGCGCACCAGGTGCCAGCGGCCGTGCAGCTTCTCGCCGTCGAGCGCGAACTCGAGCACGCCGCGCGCGAGGCCGAGCTCGGGGTCGCCGCAGGGACGCCACGTGCCCCGGTCCCAAACGGCGATCTTCCCCGCGCCGTACTCACCCACGGGAATGACTCCGGCGAAGCGCGCGTACGCGAGCGGGTGGTCCTCGGTGCGCACGGCCAGCCGCTTCACGCGCGGATCGCGGCTCGGTCCCTTCGGCACGGCCCAGCTCCACAACACCGATCCGTGTTGCAGGCGGAAGTCGAAGTGGAGGCTGCGCGCGGAGTGTCTCTGCACGACGAACACGGGCTCGCGCGTCCGCCTGCGCCGGCGTCCGCCACGCGGCTCGGGGGTGCGCGCGAAGTCGCGCTTGCGCCGGTACTCGCGCAGGGCCATGGCCCGCGGTGTTGCGGGCCCCGTGCCCTAGAACAGCTTCGCTTGGTCGGGGCCGAGATACTCGCCGTCGACCCAGGTGCGGTCCAGGCGGCGCGAGCTGATCCGCCAGCCTTCGGGGGTGCGCACCAGCGTGTCGCTGTAGCGCCCGCCCTCGGTCGTCCGGACGCGTGTGCCGTCGTGTCTCACCTGCAAGTGAGTGGCCTGCAGATAAGACACACACTGCGCGGAGTCACCCGTGAGCTCGATCAGCGGATTCGTGATCACGTGCTGCGTGACTTCGAAGATCCGCATCGCCTGCGCCAGCCACGGCCCGAGCTCGGCGAACGAGACCTCGGCGCCGCGCTCCATGGCGTAGTGAATGCGCGCGTCGCGCGTGAAGACCAGCTCGAGCGCCTTCCAGTCCTTCGCGTCGATCGCGCGGCCGTAGCGGTAGAGGAGCTGCTCGATCTCGAAGAAGTCGTCCGAGCGCCTCCGTGGCACGTCAGATTGCCCGCTCGCGGTTCGCCCAGTACGGGTCGCGCAGCTTGCGCTTGTACAGCTTGCCGTTGGGATCGCGCGGTAGCTCGGCGATGAAGTCGATCGTCTTCGGCGTCTTGAACTTCGCGAGCCTGTCGGCGCAGAAGCGGAGTATCTCGTCGGCGAGCGCGGGTCCCGGAGTGACTCCCGCCGCGGGCTCGATCACCGCCTTCACCTCTTCGCCCCAGTCCTCGTTCGGGATGCCGAAGACCGCGACGTCGCCGACCTTCGGGTGAGACAGGAGCACGTTCTCGATCTCGGCGGGGTAGATGTTCGCGCCGCCCGAGATGATCATGTCGATCTTGCGGTCGCAGAGGAACAGATAGCCCTCTTCGTTCAGATACCCGACGTCGCCGACCGTGAAGTAATTCCCGATGCGGTTCTTGCGAGTCTTCTCCTTGTCCTTGTGATACTCGAAGTCGGCCTGGCCGAGCCGCATGTACACGGTGCCCTGCTTGCCCTGCGGGACCTCGTTCGCTTCGTCGTCGTAGATCTTGATGTCGGCGCCGGGCCACGCCTTGCCGACGGTGCCGGGGAACCTGCGCCACTCCTGGGGAGTCACGAGCGTGCCGCCGCCCTCGGTCGCGGCGTAGTACTCGAAGATCGAGTCACCCCACCAGTCGAGCATGCGCCGCTTCACGTCGGGCGGGCAGGGCGCCGCGGCGTGCACCATGGTGCGGGTCGAGCTGCAGTCGTACTTCCCGCGCACGTCCGGCGGCAGCGCGAGCATGCGGTGGAACTGAGTCGGCACCATGTGAGTCGTGGTGACTCGGTAGGCTTCGATGAGCCGCAGCGCGTCCTCCGGCGTCCACTTCTCCATCAGCACGACCGGGTGACCCATGTTCAGAGACGACGAGGCGAACACGAGCACGGCCGTGTGATACAGCGGCGAGCCGACGATGTGCACGTTCCCGTCCTCGGGCTTGATCCCGAACATCGACAGGAAGCCGGTGAAGAGGGTCGCGATCGTGTCCGGGTCGAGCGGCGCGAGCGGACGGCGCACGCCCTTCGGCTTCCCCGTCGTGCCCGACGTGTAGTTCATGACCGCGCCCGCGGCGCGCTCGCTCGGCAGCGTTGCGGGCTGGCCAGTCACTAGCTCGGCGAACGGGCGGAAGCCCGGCACCTTGCCGATGGCGAAGCGAGTCACTGACGGGAAGCCGATCTCGTCCGCCGCCGCGCGCGCGGTCTCGGCGATGCGCTCACTCGCGATGAACGCCTTGGCCTCGCTGTCCTGCAGGATGTAGGAGATCTCGGCGGGCGCGAGGTGCCAGTTGATCGGCACGAGATACCAGCCGCACTGCGCGCACGCGAGATTCAACGCGAAGAACTCCGCGCAGTTGGGCATGGCGATCGCGACGGCGTCGCCCTTCTGCAGGCCCGCGGCGCGCAGCCCGTGCGCGATCTGGTTCTGCAGCGCGAACAGCTCGCCGCGCGTCCACTCCTTGCCGTCGGGCGCCGCGAGCGCGAGCACCGATGGATCACTCTGTGCGAAGTTCCAGAAGCCGAGCGCCATGCCTAAGTCCCCTCCGTGCAAGCGAAGCGCGCAGCGAGGCGAAGCCGAGCGAAGTAGGGTGGCGCGGCTTCGCCGCGCCGGGTCCCGTGAGTCATGGTTTGTGATCCGCGACGATGTAAGTCGAGAAATACTGTGACCCGCCGCCGTACGCGTGGCCGAGCGCCTTGTGCACGCCGTCCACCTGGTGCTCGCCGGCCTGACCGCGCACCTGCATGGCGGCCTCGGCGAAGCGAATGAGTCCCGACGCGCCGATCGGGTTCGACGACAGCACGCCACCCGACATGTTCACGGGCAAGTCACCGTCGAGCGCCGTCGCCCCCTCGTAAGTCATCTTCCAGCCCTGACCTTCCTCGGCGAAGCCCATCGTCTCCATCCACATGGGCTCGAACCAGCTGAAGGGCACGTAGATCTCGGCGCAGTCGATCTCCTTGCGCGGGTTCGTGATGCCCGCCTTCGCGTACAGGTCCTTCGCGTTCATGCGGCCCGCGAGCGGATTCACTTGGTCGCGGCCCGAGAACATCGTCGGCTCGGAGCGCATCGCCGTCGCGTGCACCCACGCGGGCTTGCCCGGTGACTTCGCCGTCGCGCGCTCGCTGGCGAAGATCATCGCGCACGCGCCGTCCGACGACGGGCACGTCTCGAGATACCGGATCGGGTCCCACAGCATCGGCGAGGCCATGACCTGGTCGAAAGTGACTCCCGGGATCTTCACGTGCGCGTACGGATTCTTGAGCGCGTTCTGGCGGTCCTTCACGGCGACGCGGATGCCGGTGTCTTCCGGCGCGCCCGAGCGGCGCATGTAGCCGCGGATCAGCGGCGCGAAGTAACCGCCGGCCCCCGCGATCACCGCGACACTGAACGGTGTGGACACGGTCAGCGCCCACATGGCGTTCGACTCACTCTGCTTCTCGAACGCGACGCACAGCACGCGTTCGAACACGCCCGATTCGACGAGCGACGACGCGACGATGCCCGTCGAGCCGCCGACGCTGCCCGCCGTGTGCACGCGCAGGAGCGGCTTGCCCGCCGCGCCCAGTGAGTCGGCCAGGAACATCTCGGGCATCATCACGCCCTCGAACATATCGGGCGCCTTGCCGACGACGACCGCGTCGATGTCCGCCCAAGTCAGATCCGCGTCGGCGAGCGCGGCGAGCGCCGCCTCGCGGCACAGGCCCGGCATCGACACGTCGATGCGCTTCGCGTCGTACTTCGTCTGACCGATTCCGATGACCGCGCTGCGCTCCCCCATGGGTTCAGTCTCCCTCCAAAACACACACGAGGTTCTGCTGCAGACACGGACCCTGAGTCGCGTGGGCGACCGCGCGGTCGCCTTCGCGATTCATGAGTCGCTGTGCGGCCTCGCCGATGCGCACGAGGCCCGCGGCCATCAACGGGTGAGACGCGAGCGCGCCGCCCGACGGGTTCACTTTCACCGACTCACCGAGGCCCAACGCGGCGCGCAGGATCAGCTCTTGATGTGAGTAAGGAGCGTGGAGCTCTGCCAGATCGATCTTGCCCTTGTGCACCCCGGCCTTCGCGCCGGCGATCTCGGTCGACGCCGAGCGCACGAGCTCGCGCGCGCCGAGTGACTGGGGCTCGATGCGGTGGTCGATGCCGCGGATCCAGACGGGCCGCTTGCACAATGTGCGGGCGCGGTCGCCGGCGACCATGACGAGGGCGGACGCGCCGTCGGTCACCGGCGGCAGGTCGTGCGCGCGCAGCGGAGACACGACGTAGGGCTCGGCCAGGAGCTTCTCGACCTCGAACTCGCCCGACACCACGGCGTGTGGGTTGCCGATCGCCGAGCGGCGGCTCCTAGCAGCGACGGCGGCGAGCTCGCGCTCGCTCTTGCCCGTGGCTTCGAGAAACGCGCGCGCCTGAAGCGCCGCGAGTGAGTGCGCGTCGGGCCAGAGTGGAGTCATCGTGTACGGGTCGAGCTGCAGCGCGAGCACTTCGGCGATGTCGCCCGGCGACGACTTGCCGAACGAGTACACGAGCGCGGAGTCCACGTCACCGGTCTGGATCTTGATCCACGCCTCGTACAGCGCCCACGCGCCGTCCATCTCGACGTGTGACTCCTTGATCGGCGGCCACGCGCCCACGGCGTCGAGCGCGCCCACGAACGCGAAGCTCTGGCCCTGCAGGTAGTCACTCGAGCCCGAGCACGTGAAGTCGATCTCGGTGCGCGGCAGGCCCGAGGCCTTCACGGCCTCGCGCACGACGGGCATGAGTATCTCGATCTCGTTGCGCTGCTCGCGCGCTTTGGCCGACTGCGCGAACGAGACGATCGCCACGTCGCGCATCAGATGTGCTCCTTGTACGAGTCGAACTCCGCGTCGGGCTCGGCGATCGGCTTGAAGTAGCGGATGCTCGTCATCGACGGGGCGAGCTCGTTCTTCGGCGCCCACACCGCCTGCACGCGCATGCCCATGCGCACGTCTTCGAGCGCGCACTCCTGCACGATGTGATTGAACGGGATGTTCGCGCCGTCGAGTAACACGGCGACGCACGCGTAGGGCAGGGCGAACGAGAGATTCTCGGACGGCACGCGCACGATGCAGAACGTGGTGACCGTGCCCTTGTCGGAGACTTGTAACTCCTCTTCGGTCGGCACCGCGCAGCGCGGGCACGCGCCGCGCGACGGGACGTACACGCGGCGGCACTCCATGCAGCGCTGGCCCAGGATCTTGCCTTCGGCGATGCCGCGCAGGAAGCGGCTCTGCGCGCGGCCGGTCACGTAGTCGTAGTCGAGCGAGACGGGAGTCACGATGCTCTTCACGATCTCCACGGCTACGCCTCCCCATCCGGCTCGAAGCAGGCGAGGTCGAGTAACTCGCCTTTGGGTTCCTCGCGCCAGCGCGGGCGCACGCGCAGCCCGGTGCGCATGCGTGACTCGCTGCCGGCGTCGACCGCGTGCAGCAAGGGAGTGTCCGCGCCGTCGAGCTGGATCAGCGCGTACGCGAACGGGTGCTGGAGCGGCTGCTTCGCGCGCGGCGCGCTCACCCACGTCCAGCTCTTCACCACGCCGCCGGGGCCCACGGGGACGAAGTCCTCGGTGGTCGCCTCGCCCGTCGCGGGGTCGTACTCGGCGGGCGGCACCAGCACCTTGCCCATCCGCGTCTTGATGCCCACGAGTCTGCGCTCGCGCAGCTCGCCGAAGAAGCGCCCGAGCACGGGCCCGACGGAGCGCCGGTAGGCGTACTCCAAATGGTGTAGCGCCGTGAGTGGCGCGTCGTGTGAGTCGGCTCGAGCCAAGTCAGTCCTCCGGAGAGTCCGAGGTGGCGGCGCCGAAGCGCGGCCCCTCGAGCATCAGCTTCGCGGCGCTGCGCATCTTGCGCGGGATCGACGCCGGATCCGGGTCCGCGCCGATCACCCAGCCGATCAGCGCAGCGAACCACACGCCGGTGAGCGCGTCGGCGAGCTCGGCCTCGTCGGCGCTCGGCTCGAATGACTCGAGCTCGCCAGTCATCAGCGCCGGCTCGTCGCGCAGCGACGCGACGATCAACCTCGCGATGCGCCGGTTCGACGCGGCGATCTGCTGCGCGGTCTCCTTCTCGCTGCCCGACATGGCGCGGACCAGCGCGCCGCCCAGGTGCGTGTTGCGGAGCAGCCCGCGCGTCGCGCGGCGGAAGAAGGCAGTCACTCGCTCCTGCGGGCTCCCGCCCGCGGCCGGCCGCGCGGCGAGACTCTGCTCGAGACGAGTCACTCCCTCGTCGAACGCGAACAGAAGGATGTCTTCCTTGCTGCGGAAGTACTTGTAGAGCGTGCCGAGCGCGACGTCGGAGCGTTCCGCCACGTCGCGCAGGCGCACGGCGTCGAAGCCACCCTGCTCGGCCAGCTCGACCGCCGCGTCGACGATCCGCCGCATGCGCCGCAATTGGCTCGCGATCAGCTTCGGCGGGGGCGAAGCGGTCGCGGAGGAGCTCATTGCCAGGGGGATGCGGCGCATTCTCGCCGATTAGAACACGTTCCAATCAGATTTTTCTACGCGTCAGCGCGGGTGGGCCGAGCGAGGGCCGTCCCGAGCGAGGCCGCAAGCGCCGCCGGCGCGCGCAGCGAGCCGGCAGGCGAGCGAAGTCAATCGGGGCCGAGCGAGGGCCGTCCCGAGCGAGGCCGCAAGCGCCG